>Ga0102588_1000022_pt1 | contig 528324 bp, 528 predicted proteins | sample AraplaMF_Col_mMS_FD_76854 | JGI IMG/M metagenome (GOLD analysis project Ga0102588, IMG submission 76854) | Arabidopsis root microbial communities from the University of North Carolina, USA - plate scrape MF_Col_mMS (SPADES assembly) (version 2) | ecosystem: Host-associated > Plants > Roots >... | reverse complement strand
CTGCGCCCGCAAACCTGAAAACGCCAACCCAAAGCCAACAAAACCTCGCTCAGGGCACCGAGCGGGGCAAAAGGCAGGTCAGTTTGCCGCCCAGCGAGCCGTGCTTCCGTATTTTGCAACGGCTTCCAGCGGGGAGAAGGTGGCCCGAAGGGTCGGATGAGGGGGCTACACTGCAAAACGCCTAAGACGGCGGATTACATCAGCAATCAGCTGGCAAACCGCCCGGCATCGGCACCGTAATAATTCACATACCGATCCGAAATGCTCGCGATCGGCAGAACGATCAGCACATCCGTGGTGTTGAAAGCCTTGTCCACCACGGCGGTGGAGCCGACCATGGCGCCGAGGCGCAGGTAGCCCTTGATCAGCGGCGGCAGGGCCATCAGCGCGCGCTTCGGATTGACGGCTTCGACCGGCATCAGGTCCATGTCGCGGGCGAGATGCGGCAGCGCGTCGACGGCCCACTCGTCCTTGGCCGCGACGTTGTGGCGCAGGAAGGAGAGCGCCAGCGCATGCTGTTCCGGGTGAATGCCGGGGAAGGAGGCGCAGCCGAACATCGCGCTCATGCCGTGCTTCAGCGCATAGGCCCAGTTGCCCTGCCAGAGAAGCTCGACGATGCGCTTGGTGCGGTAGTCCGGCAGCACGCAGGAGCGGCCGAGCTCCATGAAACGCTTATCCGGATGGCGCGCGATCAGCGTGTCGATGTCGAATTCGGAAGCCGAGTAAAAGCCGCCATTGGCCATCGCCACGTCCTGCCGCAGCAGACGGTAGGTGCCGACGATCTGATCCTCGCTGTCGCCCTCGATCGAGCGATCGAGCACCAGAAGGTGGTCGCAAAAGTCGTCGTAGGCGTCGAAATCCCGCTTGCGGCGCATCGCTTCCGCAGGCAGTTCGGCCTTCATCTCGTCGACGAAAACACGGTAGCGAACGGACTGCGCGGCATCGATTTCGCCAGGCGTACGGGCAAGGCGTGTTTCGAGATTGCCGATCCGGCCGAACACGTCGCTCTCGATCTGTTCGGCCTTCCGCGCAGGGGGGAGAGCCTCGACGAGGGTGTCACGGTTGCAGATATCTACGGACATGACGAATCTTTCATTGCCGGCTTTAGGACGCCATAAAACACTTATATGCGACAGCAAAGTGACATTTTAAACCCCCAGATACGCAAGAAACACATGGGTGGCGGTGGAGCTACAGTGCTTCTGCGCGACGTGCCGAAAGCGCGGCGACAGCCTGAACTTCCGTCAGCAGCCGTATGGGGTCTATGGGTTTCAGCATGACGCGGTTTGCCCCGTTCAGCAAGACTTGACGACGCGATTCATCGCGTTTGTCGGCAGTCAAAACGATGATCGGCACCGAGGGAACCTCAAGCCGGCGCTCATGGCCACGTAGCCGGCCAATCATTTCGATCCCGTCGCCGCCGGGCATGGAAAGATCGCTGATCACGATATCCGGCCGCACGCTTCCTTCCGCCAGCGCCGCGTCGAGCAGCGCCTCGAAATGCTCGACATGCTGCACGCTGTGGCCGGCTTTTTCGAGCATGGCGCGGATCAACATGGCGTTGATCGGATCGTCTTCGGCAAGCACGATCTTCAGCCCGCTCTGGATGCCCGCCTCCGGGATGCCGGGGCTGAAGCCGGGCTGGTTGTCGTTGAGCGCGTCGCGCTTTTCCATGCCGCGCATGCGACCGCGCAAGACGTCGATCAGCGATTGTTCGCGCAGCGGCCGGATCAGCCAGGCGTCGAAGAGATCGAGCGAATGGGCGTTGCGCTCTTCCGGATTGACCAGGAAGATCTTGCGCAGGCCAAGGGCTGCGATATCCGTCCGGTCAGCCAAGTGTGCGGCGAATTCGGCCGACATGCGGTGGTCGACGATGATGTCGGTCGGACGCCTTCCGTTGGCCGCCATGTCGAGCAGGATCCAGCGCGCCGTCTCGCCATCCTCGACGAAGTGGCACTGGCCGCCGAGCGTGCGGATGGTCTCGGAAATCGCCATGCGCGCGGCACCGGCCGGTGCGAGCAGCACCACGAGATTGCCCGAAAGCAGCGTGTCGCGGCGGGCCGCGGGCTCCTCGTCTCCCTCGGTGCGGAAGCGGATGCAGAATTCCGTGCCGGTGCCCTTTTCGCTGGCAACCGTCAGCGCGCCGCCGAACTCGCGCATGATGCGCGCCGAGATGGCAAGGCCAAGGCCGGTGCCGTTGCTCTTCTCCACCATGGTGCCCGCCTGTTCGTATTCGCCGAAGACACGCGCCTGCTCTTCTTCCGTCATGCCGGGGCCGGTGTCGGTGACCGTGATCGCAAGCTCGCCGTCCTGTAGCGACACGCGAATGAACACGCCGCCGACCTGGGTGAATTTCACCGCATTGCCGATGACGTTGAACAAGACCTGGCGCAGGCGCGCCGCGTCGAAATTCATGAGTTCGGGAACATCCGACGATACCGTCGAGCCGATCTCGATGCCCTTCTCGTGGGCGCGGTGTGCGAGCATCTCGACGACGCTTTCAAGCAGCTTGCGCACCGATTCCGAGCGTGGGCGCAGCTGGAAGCGCCCGACCTCGATGGTCGAGAAATCGAGCAAATCCTCGACCAGCTGGGTCAGCGCATGGCCGGACTGGCGGATGCCGGTCAGGTAATTGTCCTGCTCCTGCGTCATCCGCGTCTCGGTCAGAAGATGCGTCATGCCGAGAATGCCTGAGAGCGGCGTGCGCAGCTCGTGGCTGACGGTCGCAAGCAGTCGCGATTTCGAGGCGCTGTTGAACTCCGCCTTCTGCCGCGCCTCTTCGCGCTCCTGCGCCGCGATGCGATCGGCCGTAACGTCGCGGGCGATGCTGTGCAGCAAAAGCTTTCCGTCCGAGGGGTTGCGGGTAACGACATCGCGCCAGAAGAAGATGCGCTGTCCCTCCGGCGTCGACATCTCGACATCGTAGCGGTGCGGTTCCGTGCCGGGGCGAAAGGCGATGCCGATCTCCTCGCAGGTCTGCCCGATCGGGTTGAGCCGCCCGGTCAGCCGGCGGAACATGTCGTTTGCGGCAACGATCCGCCGATCCATCGTCCGGGTCACGGTGATGTCGCCGAGCGCATCGTGGATGCTGGCAAACAGCGCCGCATCGCTTCCGCCGCGCACAGTGTCGTCCCCGTTGCGGGCCTTGATATGATGGCGGCGGGTCGAGACAACGGCGAAGCAGACGATCGCGGCAAGCACCAGCGCGCCGATGCCGATCGACACCCAGAGCAGGCCGCCCATATATCCGAGCGCGAGCAAGAGGATAGCGGAGAGAATGCCTGCGCCGCCGAGCCAGTAGGAGATCAGCTTGCGCGTGGAGGAGGCGACGATAGGGCTGTGTTCGGAAGTGGCAGGGGACATGTCAGCCGGGATCGCGGCCTGCTCATCTTGAGGATGAGCGGCAGGCGCGCCGAAGGCGGCGGCAAGCTTCTCGTGTAACTGACCCAGTCCGACCATAGGTTCAAATTAGCACGCCGGCTGTTCCAAATGCCTTCAGTAAACCGCTAAGATTTTACTTATCGGCGGTCTTGGGTTGCAATAGCTCGTCCAAAATCACGCATCCCGCGCCGATGGTGATGAAACTATCGGCCAAGTTGAAAACCGCGAACGACCATGTCTCGGTATAGAACAGGATGTAATCGATCACGTGTCCATAAAGGAAACGGTCGAGGAGATTGCCCAGCGCGCCTGAGATGATCAGTGCGTAGCCGAGATGGGCGAAGGTGCGCTGCTTGCCCGTGCGATGCCAGAGCCAGAGCACGAAAGCCACGATGATCAACCGCATGCCGACGATGAACCAGCCGTCCATGCCTGAGAGCATCGAGAAGGCGACGCCGAGATTATAGGTGCGGTAGAGCGCCAGCATCGGGACGACGTGCACCGCTTCTTGAAGCGGCAGCGTGTGATCGACCACGATCTTGATGATCTGGTCGAGCACCACGGCGAGAACGACGAAGATCAGGATCGGCAGCGGGCGCGAAAACAGCGTCGGGCGGTCTAGCGTCTGATCGGTCATTTGGCCTCGGTGAGTGAGAGAAGGTGGCGGCGTGCCTCGAACATCATGACGGCGCTGGCGACCGCCAGATTGAGCGAGTCGGCGAGGCCCTGCTGCGGAATGCGAGCAAGCGCATCGGCCTCCCGCGCAAGCTGCTCCGGCAGGCCGGACTGCTCGTTGCCCATCAGGATGACGATGGGCTTACTCTTGTAATCGATCGTGCGGTAGTCGACGGAGCCGGCCAGATGCGTGGCGACCAGCGATACGCCCGCCTGCTTCTTCCAGGCGATGAACTCCTCTGGCGTCGCGCGCGACACCGGCATGGCGAAAACCGAGCCCATCGTTGCCCGTACGGTCTCAAGCGAAAACGGGTCCGTGGTCTCGCCGACCAGAATGACGCCGGACGCGCCGGCCGCGTCGGCGGTGCGGATGATCGTGCCGAGGTTGCCGGGATCGCGAACCCGGTCGAGCGCGATCCACGTCTCGCCCTTGGCGGGGCGAATGTCGCGCAGCGGCTTCCAGCGGTTTTCGAACACGCCGACCACCATCTGCGGATTGTCGCGACGGGTGATCGAGGAGAGAACCTTCTCGCTGACTTCGAGCACCAGTCCGCCGGAGGCGACGGTCTTTGCCGCCATCTGCTCGACCAGCGGCTTGCCCTTCGCGGCCTTGGCATAAACCAGCGTGCGGATGGTCCAGCCGAGCTCGATCGCGTCGATGACGAGCTTTAGGCCCTCGGCCATGAAGGTGCCGCTCTGCTCGCGGGTCTTCTTGTCGCTGAGCGCCTTGATGTCCTTGATGATGGGATTGGCAAGCGAGGTGACTTCCTTCACCTGGCCGACCCTGCGCGGACCGTTGTCGCGGTGTTCGTGGCTCATTTCGGCACCCAGCGGGAAAAGAGGGACGTGGAGAGCGCGCGGCCCGGCGTGTTGCCGTCAAGCCCGGCTTCGCGGATCACCAGCTCTCCGGATTCGACCACGCCGCCGGCCCCGCGCATCGTCTCGCGCATCAGCTCGTGGATGGAATAGAAGCTGGCGCGGATCGAGTAGGCCGTCAGCACAAGGCCGACAGCCTTCGGCGACAGGATCTCGCGGCAGATGTCGAGCATGACAGGCAGGTGCTCGAACAGATGCCAGACTTCGCCATTCGGACCTCGGCCGAACTTCGGCGGGTCGGTCAGAATGATGTCGTAGGTGTTGCCGCGGCGCTCCTCGCGCAGGATGAACTTCATCGCGTCTTCGCAGATCCAGCGGATCGGCGCCTTTTCAAGCCCGCTCATCGCCTGGTTCTCGCGTGCCCAGCCGATCGCCTTCTTGGAGGCATCGACATGCGTGACCTCGGCGCCGGCGGCAGCCGCCACCAGCGAGGCAACGCCGGTATAGCCGAAGAGGTTCAGCACCTTCAGCGGCCGGCCGGCGGCTTCGACCTGCTGTTTCATCCACGTCCAGTGAACGATCTGCTCGGGAAACACGCCGACATGGCGAAACGAGGTGAAGCGGCCGAGGAAATCGACGCCGAGAAGGTTGAGCGGCCAGGTCTCGCCCAGCGCTTCCTTCGGAAACCGCCAGCGGCCGGTGCCTTCTTCATCGGTATCGCCGGTAAAGGCGGCATCGACCTTGTCCCAGACGTGTTTCGGAAGCGATGGCTTCCACAGCGCCTGTCCTTCCGGACGAATGATCCGGTAGGGGCCGTATTGCTCGAGCTTTTCCCCATTGCCGCTGTCGATCAGGTGAAAATCGCCGGCGCCGAGGGATTCGAGAATGATCGGAACGCGCTCGGGCGGCCGTTCACCGGTGCGCTCCATCAATGGGCGTTCCAGTGCCGCGGGCATGGAGGCGGGCTCGCGCGCGGCCTGTTGCGGCGCTGCGGGTCTGTTCGCGGGCTTCGGCGGGCGGCTGTTGCCGCGCTCGTCGCCGCGTCGTCCACTGGCGGGGCCGGTGCCGGATTTCTGGCCCGGCCGGCGTTCTTTTTGTCTCAACGTGGTGTTCCGCGTGCTGAATTTGATAGAGCCCGTGCAAATAGCATCCCATTTTCACCTTGGCAAAGCGCTTTCCCGCCGCGATATGTTCGACAAGGTGAAAATGGGAGGATTGTGATGGACTTCGTCGGACAAGAGCGGATCACTGCGCCGCGCGATGCCGTGTGGGCCGGGCTCAACGATCCCGATATCCTCAAGGGATGCATCCCCGGCTGCCAGTCGCTGGAGTTTACGGGTCCGAACGAACTAGTGGCCACGATCAGGGTCAAGATCGGCATGGTGCCGCTGACCTTTACCGGCGAAATCCGCGTCTCCAACATCGATGCGCCCTTTAGCTACACGCTGTCCGCCGAAGGCAAGGGCAGCATCGCCGGCTTCGCCAGGGGATCGGCCGATGTGACGCTGGAGGACGACGGCGGCGAAACCATCCTGCATTATCGCGCCGGCGCCGATGTCGGCGGCAAGATCGCCCAGCTTGGCGCCAAGCTGATCGATTCCTCGTCCCAGAAGCTCGCGCAGCGGTTCTTTTCCGATTTCAATGCGGCGGTCAGCGCCAAGGCGGCCGAATAAAAGGCTGCTGCCGTCCAACGAGGTAATTGGCAGCCCATGCCGTCTCGGCTACATCCATAACCATGCAGTGGACAATCCGATCGCCAGAAAAGGCCGACCTGGAAGAACTCGCGGATATCTATCTCGCGGTGCGTCGCGACACCTTCACCTGGGTCGACCCGCAGGTTTTCCGCCATGAGGATTTTCACGCGCATACGCAGGGCGAACTTCTGTGGCTTGCCGAAATGCCGGATGGCGAGATCGCGGGCTTCATGACGCTGTGGTCGCCCGATGACTTCATCCACATGCTCTACATCAGGAAACAGTATCGCGGCCTCGGCATCGGCCAGGCTCTCCTGAAAGCGCTGCCCTACTGGCCTGACAAGACCTACCGACTGAAGTGCCTCGACCGCAACGAACACGCCAAGGCCTTCTATCGCGCCCGGGGTTTCGTGGTCACAGGCAAGGGCTCATCGCGTGAAGGCGAATACGAAGAGATGACCTTCTTCCCGGAGCGCTGATCGGCTCACTGCATCTGCGGCTTGCGCAGGAAGCTGTTGCGATCGGCCGAGCGCACGCGCAGCCACGCCTCGCGGCCGTCTCGGAGGATACGCATGGGGATCTCGGCGCCGGCGGGGCCGCTGCTCCAGATCTTGCGGTAGAAATCGGCCAGCCCATCGACCTCGCCGTCGCGGATTTCCGAAATGACGTCGCCCCGTTTCAAGCCGGCCTGATCCGCGGGGCTACCCTCCGCGACGCTCATCACGATCACGTCGCCGTTGCTTTCGGCCGAAAACGCGCCGAGCCAGGGGCGTGCCGGCTTGTTGACCTGCCCGCGCGTGGTCAGGTCGTCGAGGATCGGTGTCAAAAGATTGATAGGCACGATCATGTTGATGTCGGCCACCTCGCCACCCTGGCTCATTTGCAGTCGTAGCGAACCGATGCCGATGAGCTTGCCGTCGCCATCGACCAATGCCGCGCCGCCCCAGGAGGGGTGCGCGGGCGTGGTGAAGATCGCTTCGTCGAGCAGATATTCCCAGTAACCGGCGAATTCCTGCTTGGCGACGATCTTGGCATCCACGAACTCGCCGATCCCGTCGATCAGCGTCACCGATTGCCCAAGCTCGGCCAAGGTGGCGTCGCCGAATTCCAGCGCCGGCAGGTTGAGGGGGCCAAGCGCCTGAAGCAGGCCAAAGCCGGTTTCCTGGTCGTAGCCAAGCGGATGCGCCGCCACGACCCGTCCGTCATGGGCGGTGAGCCACACTTCCTCGGCCTCGGTGATCAGATAGCCGATCGTCAGCACCAGGCCGCTGTCCTTGATGACCACGCCGCTTCCCTCGCGCCGGGTACCGAGCGTATCGGCGGTAAAGGCATCATCGGGAATGATGCCGCGGACGGCGACGACCGATTTCAGGATCTGATCTGTGTTCATGGTTTCATCCTCATGAAGCGACGCGCTGAGGCAGTGAAACTGCTTTGGGAGAAGGGCGCAGCGGGTTCTTTGGACATAGCTATGAAGACAGATGGCGCGGTGCAAGGGCTTGGCAAGCCGAAATATGTCTTGCGGAGGTGTTGTTTCCGGCGCGCTCAGGTGGCTGCAAGTCGCTTCTTCAGGAAGAACCTGGCAGGCGTCTCGTGATCACCCTCAAGGCTTCCAAAGACCTCGAAACCGAGCTTCTCGTAAAACGGTCTTGCCTGAAATTCGAAGGTATCGAGAAACAAGCCGAGATAACCGCGTTCGCGTGCGATGGCCTCAGCGTGGCGCATCAATTGCGACCCCAGCCCCATGCCGCGGAATTCTTGCGGCACCACCAGGTATTTGATGAATAGCCAATTGTACTCATCACGAGCGTAGAGCCCACCGATCACCTCTCCTTTCTCTTCCTTGCGAAGGAGAATAGCGAGGTGAGGCTTCTCAGCGATATGCGCTGTCCATGGTGCATTGTATTCGAGCAGGATCTCTAGGAGACGGTCCGTGTCGTGATCATCCGGCTCGCCATCGAGGATATCGACGAAAGGCACCATCACCGCGACGGCAACTGTCCGGCGATTTCTTCCGAGCGTGCCTTGTGGCGGTCGGCTTCACTCTGCCAGCGCACGGCTTCCTTGGCCTCGCTGCGGGCGCGCTTGCGATGCTTGCCCTGGTTCATCCAGGTCACCGCCGAGCCGGCGAACATGCCGATGATCAGCGCGATGAAGAGGAAGACGAAGAACGGCGCGGAGAGCGACAGCACCTGATCCTCCGGCCGGAACGGATTGAACGCCAGCGTCACGCTCTGACGGTTGGCCACGCAAAAAATGATCAGGATGATGCCGAGCGGCAGCAAGATCAGGAGGTTGATAATCTTCTTCGCCATCGCAGGCCTCCATATGCTCACGCACGCTCATGGATGAGCGGCGCGTTCTTTCAGCCACAGGATAGAAAAGACCTCGTGAAGTTCAAGTGCGGTTTCGCCGCAGCCGGACCTACGGCCGGCGATCAGTCGTCCTGATCGGCCTGTCCCGGGTTCAGCCGCTCGCGCAGCTCCTTGCCGGTCTTGAAGAAGGGGACCCACTTCTCCTCGACGAACACCGTGTCGCCGGTGCGCGGGTTGCGGCCCGAGCGGGAGGGACGGTTCTTGACCGAAAAGGCGCCGAAACCGCGCAGCTCGACGCGGTTGCCCGCCGCCAGCGCATCGGTGATCTCGTCGAGAACCGCGTTCACGATATTTTCCACATCGCGATGGTAAAGATGCGGGTTGCGAGCCGCAACTATCTGCACCAGCTCGGACTTGATCACGGTGGCCCCCTTAAATTATTGATTTCTTATCAATCATGGCCAACCTGCCAAACTGAAACGAGCCCGTCAAGAAGCAACTTCTGCGGCAGAATTCCCGCAAGGTCCTGGCTTCTGGCGAGATCGCCGTAACCGAGAAGCGTGAGGATCTGCGAGGCAGCACCTGCAAGCAGGAACGGCGTGCTGCTCTTCTTGTTCCAATCGATCTCGGGCAGGTCCTTGCTGACGTTCTTGGTGGCCAGATAGGCACGGATTTCGTCGTCGCCGCCGAGCTGGTCGATGAGCTTCATCTTCAGCGCCTGGCGCCCGGTAAAGATGGTGCCGTCGGCGAGCTTCAGCACATCCTCGCGCGGCAGCTTGCGGCGATCGGCCACAAGGTCGACGAACCAGGCATAGCTGTCGACGATCATGTTGTTGATCATCGCCTTGGCCTCGTCGCTGGCCGGATGGAAGGGGGAGGGCTCCGCCTTCAGCGGCGAGGATTTGATCTCCTCCAGGGAGACGCCGATCTTGTCGAGCAGCGGCTTGACCTGCGGATACTGGAAGATGACGCCGATCGAGCCGGTGATCGAGCTGTCGCCGGCGATGATCGTGTCACCTGCGGTCGCGATCATGTAGCCGGCCGATGCGGCAAGCGTGCGGACATCGGAGACCACGGGCTTCTTGGCGGCGATCGCCCGGATCGCCTTGAAGATCCGCTCGCCGCCATAGGTCGTTCCGCCAGGCGAGGAAATGGAAACAACCAGCGCCTTCACCGCATCTTCGTCCTTGATCTTGGCAAGCCGCTCGAGCAATTCGCTGTCGTCGGTGATCAGGCCGGAGATCGTCACATGCGCGACATGCGGGCGTCGGTTTGCATTGTCGGCGAACAGAAAGCCGTAAATAGCCAACGCAAGCGCGAGAAGAAGCAGTACCGCCACCACGCGCCAGAAGCCGACCTTGCGGCGCAGCCTGCGGCGATCTGCGATCATGGAGCTGTCCATTTATTCCTCCGGTCGGCAAGTCTGACGCAACTCTTCTTACGTAGAGTGCATAGATATGCGTAAGCGCTGTGTCGATTGGTTTTGCGGTTTTCTTGCTTGTTGCAGAAAAAAATCCATATTGGCAAGTCAGTGTAATAATGCGAAATGAACTGTGATCGGGCGAAAGCGCTCCCTATATACGCCGTCCTATCATCGACACGGACCGAATGAATGCTCAACACCTTGGATAATGGCGGACAGGCTGCCTATGCGAAGCCCGCGCAAAGTGCCTATGGCGCCGCGCGGTTTCACTCCGCCCGCGTTCGCCGGCTGAAGGTTCTGCTGCCGGTCGCCGCCGTGGTCGTGTCGCTCGCCTTTATCGGCGTCTCGGTCATCCGCACCTACCTGCCCGAGAACATCAAGATCGAAGGCGCCAGGATCGAAAACGGCAAGGTCGTGATGCTGAAGCCGGCGATTGCCGGTCGTAACGCTTCCGGTATCAACTATTCGATGCTCGCCGAACGGGCGCTGCAGGACATCAAGAACCCGAACCTGATCTCGCTCGAAACGGTCAAGGCAGTGGTTCCGGTCAAGGACGATGTGGTCGCCCGCGTCGAGGCGACGACCGCCGATTATGATCGCGCCACCGACAATCTGAACATCACGTCTCCCTTCGTCATCAACATGAGCGACGGCCTGACCGCCAAATTCCAGACCGCGCAGGTCGATGTGAAAGGCGGAAAGCTTACAACCAGCGACCCTGTCGACATCAAAAAAGATGGCGCATCGGTTGTTGCGCGCTCGCTCAAGATGACAGATAAGGGACGGACGATCACATTCGAGGGGAACGTTCGAATGAATGTGAACCCCACCGCTATCCGCAAACAGGGCACTTAACCCGGGTCACCATGGCAAAAGATTGTCGCATTTCTACCCGCAAGGCGGGCGCAGTATTCACGAACGGTGCGCTTGCACTCTTGCTGTTGGCCGGAGCCGCGATGGCGCAGGCGACGACCAGCCAGATGAGCGGACTGAAGCTCAATAAGGATCAGCCGATCCAGATCGAAAGCGACAAGCTCGAGATCCACGATCAGGAACACACCGCCGATTTCACCGGCAACGTGAAGGTCGTTCAGGGAACGACCACGCTGCAGGCCGGCCACATGACCGTCTTCTACAAGGCGAAGGCCGCAGCCGATGGCAGCGCGCCCGCGACGAAGGCGTCTGAAACCCCGTCGACGCCGACATCCTCGATGTCGTCGGGCAACACCGACATCGACCACATCATCGTGACGAACAAGGTGTACCTCACCTCTGGCACGCAGACCGCGACCGCCGATAACGGCTCGTTCGACATGGCAAAGCAGCTCTTCATCCTGAAGGGCGACAAGGTCGTTCTGACCGACGGTGGCAACGTCTTCACCGGTTGCCAGCTGACGGTGCACATGGAAACGGGTCAGGCACAGTTGGATAGCTGCGGGGGCCGCGTCCAGATTCAGCTCGATCCGCAATCCCAGAAAAAGAACTGACCCCGGCTGCCACGTGAAATTATTCTCGCTATCGAATATGTTCGGCAAGACCGGGCAACAGGCCGCCGCAGATGGCGCCGTTGACAAGAGCCGCTATCAGGGCACCCTGATCGCGCGCGGTCTGACGAAGACGTACAGCACCCGCCGCGTCGTCAACGGCGTGTCGCTGGTCGTGCGTCGTGGCGAGGCCGTCGGCCTGCTCGGCCCGAACGGCGCCGGCAAGACGACCTGTTTCTACATGATCACGGGCCTGGTCCCTGTCGATGAAGGCACGATCGAGATCGACGGCAACGACGTGACGTCGATGCCGATGTATCGCCGCTCGCGCCTCGGCGTCGGCTATCTGCCGCAGGAAGCCTCGATCTTTCGCGGGCTGACGGTCGAGGAGAATATCCGCGCCGTTCTCGAAGTGCATGTGAAGGACAAGGCGGCGCGCGAGAAGAAGCTCGACGAGCTGCTCGACGAGTTCCACATTCGCAAGCTGCGCAAAAGCGCCGCCGTCTCCCTGTCCGGTGGTGAACGCCGCCGCCTGGAAATCGCCCGCGCATTGGCGACCGACCCGACCTTCATGCTGCTCGACGAACCCTTCGCGGGCGTCGATCCGATCTCGGTCTCCGACATCCAGAACCTCGTACACCACCTGACGGCGCGTGGCATCGGTGTCTTGATCACCGACCACAATGTGCGCGAGACGCTCGGACTGATCGACCGTGCCTATATCATCCATGCGGGCGAAGTATTGACGCATGGCCGGGCCAACGACATTGTTAACAATGCGGAAGTTCGCAGGCTCTATCTCGGCGACAACTTCAGCCTCTGATAGATCGCCCATTGAATCACAGGGTCTCCAGCAGCGGAAATTCACCTTCCCGCATACTTCCGCTTGACCAAATAGAATAAAAAAGCAATTTTTGGGCCAACTTGGATATCAGTCGTCTTGGCCCCGTTATAGGACACTGTTTCCCGGAGGAACCGAGCGGGAGTTTTGCGTCCATCATGGCACTTTCGGCCAATTTATACCTGCGCCAAAGCCAATCGCTGGTGATGACACCACAGCTGATGCAGTCCATCCAGCTGCTTCAGATGACGCACTTCGAGCTCAATCAGTTTATCGCTCAGGAAGTCGAAAAGAACCCGCTGCTTGAGTTTCCGTCAAATGACGCCGAAACAGGCAGCGATCGCGCCGGCGATGACGACGATGGCCATTCCCGCCAGACCGAAGAGCAAAGCTTCGACGAAGATTACGACAGCCGCTCGGAAGTAATGTCCGGCGACTGGTCCGATCGTGCCGATGGCGCCGGCGCAACCAGAATGAGCGACGAACTCGACGCCAACTATGCCAACGTCTTCCCCGACGACGGCGTGCCGCAGCGCGCCGACGCTCCCGAACTGATCAGCCAATGGAAATCGATGCCGGGTGGCGGCGAGGGCGGTGCCGATGGCTACGACCTCGACGATTTCGTTGCAGGGCAGGTCTCGCTGCGCGATCATCTCGCCCAGCAGATGCCTTTCGTCCTTCCCGATATGGCCGACCAGCTGATCGGCCAATATCTCGCCGACCAGCTCGACGAGGCAGGCTACCTCCACGCCGATCTCGCGGAAGCGGCCGAACGGCTGGGTGCTGGTGCTGCGGATGTGGAGCGGGTTCTGGCAGCGCTGCAGACGCTCGATCCGCCCGGCGTCTTCGCCCGCAATCTGTCCGAATGCCTGGCGATCCAGCTGCGCCAGAAGGATCGCCTCGATCCGGCCATGCAGGCCTTCGTCGGCAATCTCGAATTGCTCGCCCGTCGCGACTTCGCGACGCTGAAGCGGCTTTGCGGTGTCGATGAAGAAGATTTGCTCGACATGCTGAGCGAGATCCGCCAGCTCAACCCCAAGCCGGGCAGCGGCTTCGAGACGGCGGTGTCGGAGGCGATCATGCCCGACGTCGTGGTTCGTCCCAGCGCCGACGGCAGCTGGCTGGTGGAGCTTAACCCGGATACGCTGCCGCGCGTGCTCGTCAACCAGGCCTATTTCGCCAAGGTCAACAAGACCGGGGATGACCACGCTTTCCTGTCGGAGTGCCTGCAGACCGCCAACTGGCTGACGCGCAGCCTCGATCAGCGCGCCAAGACGATCATGAAGGTGGCGACCGAAATCGTCCGTCAGCAGGATGCCTTCCTGCTCCACGGCGTCGACCATCTGCGCCCGCTCAACCTGAAGACCGTGGCCGACGCCATCAAGATGCATGAATCGACCGTCAGCCGGGTAACGTCGAACAAGTACATGCTGACGCCACGCGGCCTGTTCGAGCTCAAATACTTTTTCACGGTGTCGATCAGCGCGGTGGAAGGTGGCGATAGCCACTCGGCGGAAGCTGTCCGTCACAAGATCCGCGCACTTATAGCGCAGGAAAGCCCCGACGCCGTACTCTCAGATGATGATATCGTGGACATCCTAAAGGGGAGTGGGGTGGAGCTTGCCCGCAGAACGGTCGCGAAGTATCGTGAAGCCATGAATATCGCTTCTTCCGTCCAGCGCCGGCGGGAAAAGCGGGCGCTCGCGAAGGTCGCGGGCTTCTGAGGAGTTCGGTCTGTTGCGGCCGACGCGTCCCGCCCCCGCGAGAAAACAGGGCGTGTGTTGACTTTTTGGTAACTTCTGGCTAGAAGCCGCGCCAAATTGACGCTGTGAATGGTGTCTGAGGTTATCCCCATCAATCCTAAGGGCGCCCACTGCCGAGAACTTCGGCCGATCTTGCTTGAGATTGCGCGAAGTGCTTGGATGAGAGTCAGGCTTGGCGTAAACTGGTACTCGCAAACCACATAAGAAGGGAAACTCCATGAGTGTGCGTGTATCCGGTAAACATATGGAAATTGGTGACTCGTTCCGTCAGCGGATAGAGGACCAAATTGCCGTGGCCGTCACGAAATACTTCGACGGAGGGTATTCTGGTCAAGTGATCGTACAAAAGGCCAACGCCCGTTTCGCCGCCGATTGCAAGGTTCATCTCGACAGTGGCGTGATTTTGCACGCGGCCGGCGAGGCAATGGATCCGCAGTTGGCATTCGACGCCGCTTCCGAGCGTATCGAGAAGCGACTTCGCCGTTACAAGCGCAAGCTCAAGGATCACCATGCCGGAAATCATCTGAATGGTTTTGCAGAAGTCGCCTACACCGTCATGGATGGCATGCCGGATCATGACGACGAGATCGCCGATGATTTCGCACCAGCGATCGTTGCCGAAAGCACCAAGCAGATGAAGACCATGTCCGTCGCGACCGCCGTGATGGCGCTCGACATGACGGACGAGCCCCTGCTGCTCTTCCGCAGCCCGGGTAACGAACAGTTGAACATCGTTTACCGTCGGCACGACGGCAACATTGGCTGGATAGACGCAGCCAACATCAAGAGCTGAGAAAACGGAGCGGAGCGGCAGGCATCTGCCGCTCCCCCGGCTTGGCACAAAAGGAAAAAGAAATGGCTTTGGCAGATTTGCTGCAGCAGAATGCGATCATTCCCGCTCTCAGGGTCAACTCCAAGAAACAGCTCCTGCAGGAATTGTCGGCCAAGGCGTCGAAAGTCACCGGGCTGTCCGAGCGCGAGATCTTTGACGTTGTCCTGCAGCGCGAGCGGCTTGGTTCCACCGGCGTCGGCAATGGCATCGCCATTCCGCACGGCAAGCTGGCAAGCGTCAATTCCATCGTCGGCATCTTCGCGCGTCTCGACCAGCCGGTCGATTTCGAAGCGCTGGACGATCAGCCGGTCGATCTCGTCTTCCTGCTTCTGGCGCCCGAGGGCGCCGGCGCCGATCACCTGAAGGCTCTGTCGCGCATCGCCCGCGTGCTGCGCGACCACGATCTCGTCGCCAAGCTGCGCGCCACCGACAGCGCCTCGGCGATCTATGCCTTCCTCAACGAAGAGCAGACCTCCAACGCGGCCTGATCATCTCCAATTCAAATTAAAAGAGGCGCCGGATTGCTCCGGCGCCTCTTTTTTTGTTTTGGCTCAGCCGATCGGCTCAGAATTCTTCCCAGCTGTCCTGCGCGACGGCCGCCGATCCATGCGACTGCGCGACGGCGCGGCGCGGGGCAGGGGCGGCTGCCTGGCGGTAGCTCGGCTGCGACGACGGGCGATAGCTCGGTGCCGCCGGTGCCCGCATCTGCTGGGCGGTGGAGCGCAGCGGTGCGCCATGGTTGGCGTTGCTGACGCGGAAGCGGGCGACGAGATGCTGCAGCGTCTGTGCCTCTTCGTTCAGCGTGACGCTGGCCGCGGTGGTCTCCTCGACCATGGCGGCGTTCTGCTGCGTCACCTGGTCCATCTGGTTCATGGCCTGGCTGACTTCCTTGAGGCCGATCGCCTGCTCGCTGGCCGATGCCGAGATTTCCCGGATCAGGCCATTGATGCGCATCACCTGCTCGGAGATGTTGTGCAGCGTGTCGCCGGCGCGGCCGACGAGATCGACGCCTTCCTTGACCTGGACGGCCGAGGTGTTGATGAGCGTCTTGATCTCCTTGGCGGCATTCGCCGAACGCTGGGCCAGTTCGCGCACTTCCTGGGCAACGACCGCAAAGCCCTTGCCCGCTTCACCCGCACGCGCGGCTTCGACACCGGCGTTCAGCGCCAGCAGGTTGGTCTGGAACGCGATCTCGTCGATGACGCCGATGATGCGCGAGACCTCGGTGGAGGACTGCTCGATCCCGTGCATCGAGGCGATCGCCTTGCGCACGACATCGCCGGAGCGTTCCGCATCCTCGCAGGCGTGGTTGACGTTGTCGGCGGCCGTGCGGGCATTGTCGGCGCTGGAATTGACCTGCGCGGTCAGCTCGTTCAGGGCCGCAGCCGTTTCTTCGAGGCTCGCCGCCTGCTGTTCCGTTCGCTTGGCCAGATCAGACGCGCTGCCGCTGATCTCGCTGGTGCCGGAGCCGATATTGACGACGCTGAGGTTCATCGTCGTGATGGTTTCTTCAAGGGCAGCCAGCGCCGCGTTGAAGTCCTGCTTCAGCTTGCCGTATTCGCCCGGGAATTCATCGGTAATGCGGTGGCTGAGATTGCCCTGCGACAGTTCCGACAGGCCGGCGCCGACGATGGACACGATGTGCCGCTGCAGCGATACCGACTGCTGGCGTTCGCTTTCCGAACGACCGCGTTCGTCTTCCGCTTCCTGGCGCTGGCTCTTGGCTTCTGCTTCGAGACGGCGGCTGTCGGCGAGCGCATGGCGGAAGCCTTCGAGCGCCTTGGCAACCGAGCCCGTTTCGTCCGAGCGATCCTGGCCGACGACCGGCTGCTCATAGCGGCCTTCGCTCAGCATCTTGACGCTGGCGACGAGGCCACCGAGCGGCTTCTGCACGAAGGCGCGGACGGCGAAGTAGAGCGCCAGCATGACGGCTGCCAGAACAACGATGCCTGCGACGATCATCATGAAGGTCTGGTCCTGCACCGGCGCGTTGATCGCGCTGTGCGGCACGTCGACGAGGATGACCCAGTTGGTGTTCACGTCAGGCAGCGCAAAGGGATAGACCACGCGGTCGAACTGCTCGCCGCCATCGATCGAGAGGTTCTTGACGACGGCAGGCGCAAGCGTCGAGAGGCCGGTCTTGACCGCATCGGCACCTTCACCCTCGTAGGGCTTCATCGCCAGATCCTTCGACGGCGCGACGATCCAGTTGCCGCCCTGCGAAAGCAGGGTCACGCGGCCGGTGCCGAAGGGATGCAGGCCGCCGAGCTTGTCGGCGAGCGACTTCAGCGAAATGTCGACGCCGCTGACGCCGATCATCTTGCCGCCGGACATGACCGGGTAGCCGATGGAGGTCATCGCGGTGTTTTCGCCGGTGGTGCTTTCAGCGTAAGGCGAGGAGATCGCGCCCTTCTTGCTGGCGGCGGCAAGGCTGTACCATTCGGCCTTGTAGTCCGATGCGAACACCGAGAACGTGAAGCCGCCATCCTTCTTCTTGGTCCAATAGGCGTTGAACGCGCCGTTCTTGTCCGAGCCGAGATCCGTGCGGCCGGCAAGCGACGGCGACTGGCCGTCGAACGCATTCGGTTCTTCGCCGAACCAGCTGCCGAAGGCGAACTGGTTGCGCTCGACATTGGCCTTCAGCATATCGACGATCGCCTTGCGATCCAGATACTTGCCTTCGTGGCCGCGGCCGATGACGCCGGCCATGGAGCGCGCGGCGCCCGCAAGTTCGCCGACCGAGGACGCGACTTCGTTGGCGATGGCCTTCGCCTCTAGATTGGCTTGATCCATGGTCAGCGTTTCCACGCGATCACGGGTTTCGCCGATGAGGAAGAAATTGGAGATCAGGAGAACCAGTGCGATCGCGCAGCCGGTGATCACAATGAGTTTGGCCGCAAGCGATTTCATGCGAAAGATGAACATGCATTCCTCGGGGGGATCAAGGATGGGCCAGGCGAAGCATCCGCCGGCACAAGAAGCGAGGGCGGCTACATCATGAAGCCGCCGTGGCGAGTGCCGCGTCCCCTTGGAGAGGGAGCCGGCGATCACGCGGAAGATCGCCGGAAACCTATTAAATTTAAGTGAAATGCGATGATAATTCGACCCATCGCAAGCAAACGCATCGCCGATGTCGTCGGCGGATAACGCCTATAGTTTGTTTGCGACGTCTTCGCGCGATGGAATGGACGGCTGGGCGCCTGCCTTGAGGCATGCGAGCGAGCCGGCAACGGCTGCGCGACGCAGCGCCTTCGCGAAATCCAGGCCCTCATCAAGGCTGGCGGCGAGATAGCCGCAGAAGGTGTCGCCCGCGCCAACCGTATCCACCGGCTCGATCTTCAACCCTTTCGCCCGCCACATAGCGCCGTCGCGGATCGCCACGACGCCGTCAGCCCCGAGCGTGACGATCAGTGTTTGCCCAGTCTCGGCGTTCAGGCGCTGCAACGCCATCTCCCGCTCCTCCGGCGTCATGTTTTCCTGCCCGGCCAGAAGCTCGAACTCGGTCTCGTTGGCGATGACGATATCGGCAAGGCGCCCGAGGCGCGCGGCATCGTCGATCAGCGGCGCGAGATTGAGAATGGTGGTCACGCCCTTGGCGCGCGCGGCAGCCAATGCCTGCTCGACTGCGGGAACCGGGATTTCGAGCTGCAGCATCAGCGTGTCGCCCTTGCTCATCGCGCCGACGGCCTGATCCGCATCCTGCGCGGTGACCGTACCGTTCGCGCCCGGCACGACGGCGATCATGTTCTCGCCGTCTCCGCCCACGAGTATGATCGCGGTTCCGGTCGGCTGGTCGGCGCGCTTGACGGACTGGAGATCCGTGCCGGCATCCTTGAGGAGCGCAAGCGCCTCGTCCGAAAAGCCATCATGACCGACGGCGCCCGCCATGGTCACGCTGCGGCCGGCGCGGCGCGCGGCCAGCGCCTGGTTGGCGCCCTTGCCGCCGGCGGCCGTCGAAAAGCCGTTGCCGGCCACCGTCTCGCCAGGCTTCGGAAGCCGTTGCGTCGTGGCGATGAGGTCCATGTTGATGGAGCCGAAAACGGTGATCATGCGAGGTGTCCTTCCCAATGCTTTTGTCGGGCGCGACACTGCCGAAGGCCTCACTCGTCGTCAACCACCCTTAGCTTGAGAAGCCCCGTTCTGCTCTCCACGGATTTCGACGCCGGCGCACTTTCATCCGGGACGCGGCTTGCGTCAGCACTCTCGAATTCCAGCGCCTCGATCTTGGCGCCGCGCTTGGTCAGCTTGTCGGCCGAGGTGACGATCATGTCGACGTCCTTCTGCGCCATGGCGAAATGCCCCTGCAGCTTACGCACGCGGTCGTCGAGGCGGCCGAGATCATCCATCAGATTGGCGACTTCGCCCTGAATGACATGCGCCTGCGCCTGCATCCGCTGATCCTTCAAGACAGCCTGGATGACCTGGATCGACAACATCAGCAGCGACGGCGAAACGATCACCACGCGGGCCCGATGCGCCTTCTGCACGATCGCCTCGAAATTCTCGTGAATTTCCGCGAAGATCGATTCCGACGGCACGAACAGGAAGGCGGTATCCTGCGTCTCCCCCTGGATCAGATACTTCTCCGCGATATCGCGGATATGGGTCTCCATGTCGCGCCGAAACTGCTGCGATGCGGCCTTGGCAAGCTCCGGCCCGCCCGCGTCGCGAATGGCGTTCCATGCCTCCAGCGGAAACTTGGCGTCGATGACGAGCGGCGGCGCGCCGTTGGGCATGCGGATCGTGCAATCCGGACGGGAGCCGTTGCTCAGCGTCTGCTGGAAGGCATAGGCGCCGATCGGCAGGCCATCGGCAACGATCGTTTCCATCCGCGATTGGCCAAAGGCGCCGCGCGTCTGCTTGTTGGACAGGATCGCCTGCAGCCCGACGACGTCCTTGGCGAGCGTCTGGATATTGTTCTGCGCCGCATCGATCACCGCCAGCCGCTCCTGCAGCTTCCTCAGGTTCTCATGCGTCGACTTGGTCTGCTCGGTGATGGTCGAGTTGACCCGCTGCGACATGCCGTCCAGGCGCTGGCTGATCGCCTGGTTGAGCTCGGACTGGCGCGAGCCGAACACCTCCGCCATCGCCGCCATCCGGCCCTGCATTTCCGATTGGATCCGCAACAGTTCCATCATCCGCGCATCCGCCTCGGCGGCACGCTCCAGCGCCTCTTCCGCCTGCTCGCGCCGCGCCTGGCCACCACGAACGAGCAAGGCGAGCATCAAGACGATCACGATAGCCAGTGCCGCGCCGGCAAGGGCGAGCGACATGGGGCTGAGGCCGGAAAGGGTGGCGGAAAACGAGTCGGTGCTGGTTGTCATTTCAGCACCATAGCAAAGTCGCGCAGCTTTTCCAGATCAAAACGTGAACATCGTAAATGGTCTTGCCGGCGATACCCGAGCTTCACATTCGAGCGCTAGCTAAGAAATAACCGCATAATTTAACGCTTGCGAAACTATATTCGGCAAAAGCTGCGCGAAAATTGCCCTTCGTCAAATGAAAAAGCAGAAATATATTATGAGCAGCCAGCAGCCTGAAAACGGTCTCAAGCAACGCCTCGATTTCATCGAACTGGACGACAACGCGCGGCAATCGCTGCGCCAGATGCGCCCGGCGATTTCGGAGCTCTTGAGCGGCGCGCTCGAACGATTCTACGGAAAGCTGGCGCGCACGCCCTCGGTCGCGAGCTTCTTCTCCGACAAGTCGCATATGAACAGTGCCAAGACCCGGCAGGAAGCCCATTGGGCCAATCTCGCCGGCGGGAATTTCGACGAAGCCTACGTCAAGGGCGTTGTCGCGGTCGGCAAGACGCATGCGCGCATCGGCCTCGAGCCGCGCTGGTACATCGGCGGCTACGCGCTTCTGATGAGCGATCTGATCAAGGGGCTGATGGCCAAGGAATGGCCGTCGCGCTTCGGTCGCGGCCAGGGCAAGCTGCTCGGCGAAAAGCTCACCGCCGTCGTCAAGGCGGCGATGCTCGATATGGATTATTCGATCTCGGTCTATCTGGAAGCGCTGGAAGAAAAGCGGCTGAAGCTTGAAGAGGAACGCCACAAGGCGGAAGCCGACCAGGCAATGGCGCTGAGCCATCTTCGCCGCGGTCTGGAAGCGCTGTCGCGGGGTGATCTCGAAGCCACCTTGCCGGCTGACCTGCCGGGCAACTTCAAGGATATGGGCGACGACTACAATCGCGCTGTCGCGGCCCTTCGCGCCTCCTTCGCATCCGTTCGCGCCACATCCGGCGAAATCCTGCGCGGCACCGATGTGATCGCCAAGGGTTCCGACGATCTGGCGCTGCGCACCGCCCAGCAGGCCGCCGGCGTCGAGGAAAGCTCGGCCGCCCTGCAGCAGCTCTCCGTCAGCGTCGGCCAGACGGCATCGAACGCCGAAAAGGCGTCGGCCGCGGTGCGCGAAACGCAGCAGAAGGCCAAGAACTCCGGGGAACTGGTCACCAGCGCCGTCTCCGCCATGGCCGGCATCGAACGCTCGTCGAGCGAGATCACCAAGATCATCGGCGTTATCGACGATATTGCTTTCCAGACCAATCTTCTCGCGCTGAACGCCGGCGTTGAAGCAGCCCGCGCCGGCGAAGCCGGAAAGGGTTTTGCCGTCGTCGCCCAGGAAGTCCGCCAACTGGCACAGCGCTCGGCCGATGCCGCCAAGGAGATCAAGAAGCTGATCTCCGAGAGCTCCGCGCAGGTGAACCAGGGCGTCGATATCGTCAGCAGCACCGGCGAATCGCTCAGCGACATGATCAACCGCATCGACAATATCAGCAGCTTCGTTGCCGATATCGCCGCGGCCGCCCGCGATCAGGCGACCGGCGTCAACGAGGTCAGCGTCGCCATCCGCAACATGGACACCATCACCCAGCAGAATTCGGGCATGGTGGAGCGCACCTCGTCGGAAACCCGGCGCCTGCGCAATGAGGTGGAAGGCCTGGTCGGCCTGCTCGAGCGGTTCCGCACCGACAGCGCCAGCCACGCCGGCTATCAGGCCTCGCGCCGCGCCGCCTGAGGCAAAAGCGTCGAAATTGCGAAGGCGGCGTAAAAAAGCGCCGCCTCCGGCTATCGGATAATTCCATCCCGCAAAAAGATGGGTTATGGGGAACGCCATGACCATCAAGCCACTCATCATTCTTCCCGATCCGCTGCTCCGTCAGGTTTCCAAGCCGATCGAGCGCGTCGACAGCGATCTCCAGCGTCTCGCCGACGACATGCTGGAGACCATGTACGATGCTCCTGGCATCGGGCTGGCCGCCATCCAGATCGGCGTTGCCCGCCGCATGCTCGTCATCGACGTTGCGCGCGAGGGCGAGGAAAAGCAGCCGCTCGTCTTCATCAACCCCGAAATCGTCTCTTCCTCCGACGAGCGCTCGGTCTATGAAGAGGGCTGCCTCTCGATCCCGGATTACTATGCCGAGGTCGAACGCCCGGCGACCGTCGGCGTCAAGTATCTCGACCGCGACGGCAAGGAGCAGACGATGGAAGCCGACAGCCTGCTCGCCACCTGCCTGCAGCACGAGATCGACCACCTGAACGGCGTGCTCTTCATCGACCACATCTCCCGTCTGAAGCGCGAGATGGTCATCAAGAAGTTCACCAAGGCCGCCAAGACCACCAAGGCGCTCTGAGCGCCAGGTTGAAAATGCTGCCCGGCCCTTCTATGATATCAGTGATATCAAATAGGAGGTACCGATATGGGTGATCTTCTGATCCGCAATATTTCGGACGCGTTGAAGCGTGATATTTCCGTGCGCGCCGAGAAGAACGGGAATAGCCTTTCCGATGAGGCGAAGAACCTCCTGCAGAAGGCCATAGTCGATGTCTCGGGCGCCGATACGCCGACGCGGTCGGCTCTCGATGGATTTCGCGATATATTTTCGCCGCTGACCGATGACGAGCGGGAAGAATTTGCGAAGATCATGGATGACATCGAGGCAGAGCGGAAGAAGGATTTTGGCCGGCCGCTCGAGGGCTTCGATTGATCGTTCTCGACACCAACGTAATTTCGGAAGTTATAAAGCCGGGATGCGATCCACGGGTGCTCGCGTGGACTGCCGTTCAGGCCGAAGATCGGCTGTATCTCTGTGATACGGTGCTGATGGAACAATCATACGGAGCCGAGCGCGTTTGGCTTCGTGACAAATCCCGCCGCTACTATGACTCCCTCGACAGGCTGCTGGTTGCCTATAGCGGTCGGATACTTTCATGCGACCGCTCTGCGGCAATTGAGACAGGCAAAGTCCTCGCCCGTCGCGAATCCGTCGGCCGGCCGATCTCGGTGCAGGATGCCATGATCGCCGCCATCTGCCTCATCCACAGCGCCACGCTTGCGACGCGCAACACAAAAGACTTCGAAGGGCTTGATCTCAAGCTCGTAAACCCGTTTGAAGGCGGCTGATCTTCAAGATTGGCCCCGAGCCAGGAATTGGCGGCATAGAATGTCTCTTCGCATCATCTTCATGGGTACGCCCGACTTCTCCGTCCCGACGCTGCGCGCGTTGGTCGACGCCGGCCACACGATCCTGGCGGTCTATACGCAGCCGCCGCGTCCCGGCGGGCGTCGCGGGCTCGATCTGCAGAAGTCGCCGGTGCATCAGGCGGCCGAACTCCTGGGCCTGCCCGTCTTCACGCCCGTCAATTTCAAGGATCCGGAAGAGCGCGAGCGCTTCGCAGCCCACAAGGCCGATGTCGCCGTCGTCGTCGCCTACGGGCTCTTGCTCCCCGAAGCGATCCTCAACGGCACGCGATATGGCTGCTACAACGGCCACGCCTCGCTGCTGCCGCGCTGGCGCGGCGCAGCCCCCATCCAGCGCGCGATCATGGCCGGAGACGAGAAGACCGGCATGATGGTGATGAAGATGGACAAGGGGCTGGACACCGGCGCCGTCGCTATCACCAGCGAAGTCGCGATCGGCGAAAACATGACGGCTGGCGAGCTCCACGACAGGCTGATGCTTGCTGGCGCCAAGGCGATGGCCGAGGCCATGGTCAAGCTCGAGATGGGCGACCTGCCGCTGACGCCGCAGCCCGAGGACGGCGTGCTCTACGCATCGAAGATCGACAAGGCCGAAACGCGCATCGATTTCTCGCGCGATGCCGCCGACGTCCACAACCACATTCGCGGCCTGGCCCCGTTCCCGGGCGCCTGGTTCGAGCTCGAAATCTCAGGCAAGCCGGAGCGCGTCAAGGTGCTGGGCTCCGAGCGAGCCGAGGGATCGGGTGTTGCGGGTGAATTGCTGAGCGATGATCTCGTCATTGCCTGCGGCACCGGCGCCGTGAGATTGACGAAGCTGCAAAAGGCCGGCGGCAAGCCGTTGGCTGCGGCCGACTTCCTGCGCGGCACGCCGCTTGCCAAGGGCACGAGGCTCGCCTGATGTTCCGCTATCGCATGATCGTCGAATATGACGGCTCGCAATATGTCGGCTGGCAGCGGCAGGACAATGGTCCCTCGGTGCAGGGCGCGATCGAGAAGGCCATCCTGTCGGCGAGCGGCGAGGTCGTCTCAATCCGAGGCGCCGGCCGCACCGATTCCGGCGTCCATGCCATGGGCCAGGTCGTCCATGCCGATCTCTCGAAGGAGTGGTCGCCCTTCAAGCTGCAGAACGCGCTCAACGCGCATCTGAGGCTCGCTGGAGAACGCGTCGCGATCCTCGATGTCGAGAGTGCCAGCGAGTTCTTCGACGCACGCTTCTCGGCGCTGCGCCGTCACTATCTCTACCGCATCATCAGCCGCCGTGCGCCGCTGGCGCTGGAGGCGGGCAAGGCCTGGTTCGTGGCGAAGACGCTCGATCACGAAGTCATGCACGCCGCCGCCCAGACGCTGGTCGGCAAGCACGACTTCACCACCTTCCGCTCGGCTCATTGCCAGGCAAACAGCCCGGTGCGCACGCTCGATCGTCTGGATGTCACCCGCACCGGCGACCTCATCGAAATCCGAGCCACCGCCCAGAGCTTCCTGCACAACCAGATCCGCTCCTTCGCGGGCACGCTGAAGCTTGCGGGCGAGGGGCGCTGGACGCCGGATGATGTCCGCGCGGCGCTGGAGGCGAGGGATCGCAAGGCCTGCGGCCCCGTCGCCCCGCCCGACGGTCTTTATTTCATGCAGGTCGATTATCCCGACGTGATGGTCGACCGCCGCAAAGAAACGGAAACAGCCGATGCCGACGACGATCTATCATAACCCCGCTTGCGGCACCTCGCGCAACACGCTGGCCATGATCTGCCAGTCGGGCGAGGAACCCCTGATCGTCGAATATCTGAAGACCCCGCCAAGCCGCGAGACCCTGGTCGCGCTGATCGCCGAAATGGGCATCCCCGTCCGCGCGCTGCTACGAGAGAAGGGCACGCCTTATGACGACCTCGGCCTTGCCGATCCTGATCTCAGCGACGAACATCTCCTCGACGCCATGCTCGCCCATCCGATCCTCATCAACCGCCCCATCGTCCAGACCACCAAAGGCACCCGCCTCTGCTGCCCGTCCGAAGTGGTGTTGGAGATATTGGAGAACCCGATCGGCGTCTTCACCAAGGAAGACGGCGAGGTCGTCGGCAGCAGCTAGACCACGCAGTTAGCTTGAAATAGTGCGTATCATGCACTATTCTCGTGGTCGTCAACAGAGATCGCAACAGGACAGCGATGCCGACCCTCGTGACGATCGGCAACATCAAGGTGCGAGTGTTCGCGGATGATCACAATCCGCCGCATTTCCATGTGTTGACGCCGGATCACGAGGCATTGGTCGCGATCTCCGATTTCACTGTGCTGCGCGGTTCTATCGATCGTCGCAGCTATGAGATCGCCGTGAAATGGGCGTCTGAAAACAGGGAGCGTCTGGAACATGAGTGGCAACGTCTCAACGCGCGATGACATGATTGTTGTCGGTGAACCGCTCCCGAGGATAGCGGCGGTCGAGCCGCTCGACGCGCGCAATGTCAGGATAGACTGGGCATCGGGAGAAACGGTCGTTCTCGATCTCGCTCCCGCCTTGCAGAGCCGACGCATCTACATTCCGCTGCGCGCCGACGATACGCTTTTCAGCCGCGTGTCCGTCAACGAGGATGGCGATGGCATCGAATGGCCGGGCGAGGATCTGGAGTTTTCCGCCGCGTGGCTCGCCAGCCTTCCGCCGATCGAGTTCTCGAATGCGGACTTTCGGGCGGCGATGGATGAGCTCGGCAACAGCCTGGATGGCATGGCGGCGGCGTTGCAGATTTCGAGGCGGCTGGTCGCGGACTACCGCAAGGATAAGCCGATCCCGCGCCACATCGCTTTCGCCACACGTTACATGCTCGAGTATCGGCTCAAGCACGCGATCTAGACCGGATAAATCCCTAAAAACCGCTGCATGAATTCCGACAGCATCAGCGCCGGAACGAAGAGAACCAGCGTCATCGCGCCGATCAAGAGCCCGTTGCCGTTGAAGATCATTCGCAAAATTCGCGCGATGGCGAAGACCTGGGCCAGCATGAAGGCAAGCAGCAGCAGCGAGACGATGCCGATCGTGCCGGGCAGGAAGAACACCAGCGCCAGCAGCAAGCCGTTGATATAGGAGAGCGGCACGCCCAGCCAGTTGACGCTGACGACGACGGCCGAGAAGCGCTCGCCCTTCTTCATGGCGAGCAAGAGCAGGCCCGCCAGCACCAGCGGCACGAACCAATTCGCCGCCTCGACAAGGCCCAGCCTGAAGTAGAAGACCAGACCGACATCGGTGTGCGGCGGCATGGTGCGCAGGAAGGATTCGCGCCACCAGAGCCAGGAAATCCCCATTGGCGGCAGGCACCAGACGAAGGCCCAGAAGGAGCGGTTGACGCCGCGATCCGACATGTCGAGAAACCGGAAGCCGGCCGGATCCATTCGGATCAGCAACCAGAGGCCGGCCAGATAATACTGGACTTCCCTAAACCCCGGCATTCTCGAACCAGCGCGCGATAAAGGTTTCGTAGACGACCGTCAGCCGCTCGAGGTCTTCAACCGCGACGCGTTCGTCGACCATGTGCATGGTCTGCCCGACGAGGCCGAACTCGACGACGGGGCAGTAATCCTTGATGAAGCGCGCATCCGAGGTGCCGCCCGTGGTCGACAGCTTGGGCGATTGGCCGGTCACGCTTTCGATGGCCGATGACAGCGAGGCGATCAATGCGTTGTTGCGGGTGAGGAAGACGTGGCTCGGGCGCTCGGCCCAGACGATATCGTATTTGAACGGCGCGCGGCCGGGCCTCAGCACACCCTCGCTGGCGGCGGCGTCGAGGCGGCGGATGATTTCCTGCTGCAGCGTCTCGGCAGTCCAGGTGTCGTTGAAGCGAATGTTGAAGCTCGCCGTCGCCTTGGCTGGCACGACGTTGGTCGCCGGATTGCCGACGTCGACGGTCGTCACTTCGAGATTGGACGGCTGGAAGTTCTCGGTGCCGGCATCGAAGGGCGGGTGCATCAGCGCCTGCGTTAGCTGCAGGATCCCGCGCACGGCGTTGTCTGCCAGGTCAGGATAGGCGGCATGGCCCTGCACGCCATGGGCGGTGATCTTGCCCGACAGCGAGCCGCGGCGACCGATCTTGATCATCTCGCCCAGCGTGTTCGGGTTGGTCGGCTCGCCGACAAGGCAGGCGTCCCAGCGCTCGCCACGCTCGGCTGCCCATTGCAGCAGCTTGATCGTGCCGTTGACAGCGGGGCCTTCCTCGTCGCCCGTGATCAGGAACGAGACGGAGCCCTTTGGCGCACCGTGCTTTTCGATATGGCGGGCGATGGCAGCCACGAAGCAGGCGACGCCGCCCTTCATGTCGACAGCGCCGCGACCGAAGAGTTCGCCGCCCGCGATCTCGGCGGCAAAGGGCGGGTGCGTCCATGCGCCTTCGTCGCCAACGGGCACCACATCGGTATGGCCGGCAAACATCAGGTGCGGGCCGTCATTGCCGAGCCGGGCATAAAGGTTCTCGATATCCGGCGTGCCGGGCTCCGTCGCCTTCACCTTGTCGACCTTGAAGCCGAGCGGCGACAGCATCGCCTCCAGCGCCGAAAGCGCGCCGCCCTCGGCGGGCGTAACGGATGGGCAGCGGATCAGGGTCTGGAGATTGGCAACGGGATCGGTAGCGGTCATGACAGTGGAACTATCCGGCGGTAATGGCAAAGAAAAGGCAAGGGAGAGTTGCATCAGGCGAAATGCGCCGTTCGCTTACGGCAGCCTGATATCGGGCAGGAAAATGGTGCGGTGCCGCGCACGAATTCTGTCACGCGCGGCACCGAATAGAAGCTGAATTAGTCGCGCAGCAGTTCGTTGATGCCGGTCTTCGAGCGGGTCTTCTCATCGACCGTCTTGACGATCACGGCGCAGTAGAGGTGCGGCGCGGCAAGGCCGTTCGGCATGGTGGCGTTGCCCGATGGCATGGAGCCGGCGACGACGACGGAGTAGGGCGGTACTTCGCCGTAGAAGACTTCGCCGGTGGCGCGGTTGACGATCTTCGTCGACTTGCCGATGTAGACGCCCATGCCGAGAACCGAGCCCTCGCGGATGATGCAGCCTTCGACGACTTCCGAGCGGGCGCCGATGAAACAATTGTCCTCGATGATGGTCGGGCCGGCCTGCATCGGCTCGAGCACGCCGCCGATGCCGACGCCGCCCGAGAGATGCACGTGCTTGCCGATCTGTGCGCAGGAGCCGACCGTCGCCCAGGTATCGACCATCGTGCCCTCGTCGACGAACGCGCCGAGGTTGACGAAGGACGGCATCAGCACGACGTTCTTGCCGATATGGGCCGAGCGGCGCACGACGCAGTTCGGCACGGCGCGGAAGCCGGCGGCGCGGTATTCGTTCTCACCCCAGTTCTCGAACTTGGACGGCACCTTGTCCCACCATGTCGAGTTGCCGGAGCCGCCCTTGACGACTTCCATGTCGTTCAGGCGGAAGGAGAGGAGAACGGCCTTCTTCAGCCACTGGTTCACCTTCCACGCGCCATCGGCGCCGCGTTCGGCAACGCGCACCTTGCCGCCGTCGAGAAGCTCGAGCGCGGTTTCAACCGCGTCGCGTACTTCGCCCTTGGTCGAGGTGTTGACGCTGTCGCGGTTGTCGAAGGCGGCTTCGAGTGTCTTTTCGAGGGCGGAGAGGTCGGTGGCGCTCATGAGAATTCCTTAAACTTCGATCTTTATCGTTGGAGGCGGAGGCCTCCGGGAATTGTGATTGGCGGGATGCGATCTGCTCTATCGCATGCAGGGCTAAAATGGAATGATTTTTCGGGACCGGTTGGCTCCCGATCACTGCTACAAAACGACATACCGGCTGCACTGCCGGCAGGACTGAAAGGCATTGGAATGGCAAAGGCGAAAAACGGCAGACTGCGGCGCAAGGACGGCGTCTGGGATCCGTTGAAATCAAGCGAGACAGACAAGCAGCGCGCCGAAGCCGTGCCGAAAACGCCGCAGACCCTGTCGCCGGCCTATCGCCTTGCTTATGCCGACGAGGACTTCCTGTGCCGCGAGGAATTGCGGCCGATCCGCCTGCAGCTGGAGCTGATGAAGCCGGAAATGCTGCTCACCGAGCGCGGCATCAAATCGACAGTCGTGATGTTCGGCGGCGCCCGCATTCCCGCAGCCGGCCAGAGTGCCTGGGCGGCCCGCAACGACACGCAGCGCGCCAATCTGGAAGCGGCCTCCGTCTATTATGACGAGGCGCGCAAATTCGCCCGCCTTTGCTCGAAATACGCGGCCGGCTTCGATTTCCACGAATATGTCGTCGTCACCGGCGGCGGCCCGGGTGTGATGGAGGCAGGCAACCGGGGTGCTGCAGACGAGGGGGCGCCCTCGATCGGCCTCAACATCGTGCTGCCGCACGAGCAGGCGCCGAATGTCTACGTGACGCCGGAGCTCAGCTTCAACTTCCACTACTTCGCCATCCGCAAGATGCATTTCATGGTGCGCGCCAAGGCAATCGCCGTCTTCCCCGGCGGCTTCGGCACGATGGACGAATTCTTCGAATGCCTGACGCTGATCCAGACCGGCCGCATGGAAAAGATGCCGCTCATCCTCTTCGGTGAAAAATTCTGGAAGAGCATCATCAATTTCGAAGCGCTCGCCGAATTCGGCACGATCGCGCCCGATGACGTCGACCTGATCAGCTTCGTCGACACCGCCGACGCGGCCTGGAAGATCATCCAGGAATTCTACGAACACCCGGAATAGGGGGCGCTCAGGGGGCGTCGCCGGCCTTCTTCGGCCGGCCGCCCTTGGCGCCGTTCGCGCGGCTTGCGGCCGCCTTCGCGGGCGAGCGGGATTGCCCGCCACGGCGTTGCGCCTCCATGAAACTCCTGGTGCCGAACACGCCGTTCATCAGACCTGATATCGTGTAGTCGGCATCAAGGCTCTCCCAGTGAAGGCCGGTCTCTCCAAGCAGCTCGACTTCGGCAAGCTCCGCCACGGTCGCCTCTTCCAATCCCTGCAACGCCCGCGCGGGGAAGATAAATGATGCGCCATTGGTGAAATCGAGGATTATGCGCTCCGAAGCGGCATCGAAGCGAACCGATGCGGGGATCGGCCGCTCGGCGCGCTCCGCTTCCCAACGTTGCTTTGCCTGCGCGAGTTCGGGGTCGGTGATCTTGTTCGTGACCATGTGGAAAAATAACCCAACAACTTGGGTATTTCAATCAGACGAAAAAGCCCACCGCGATCGTCGCGGCGGGCTCGGTTTTCGGTGTTTCTCGTCTTAAAGGAACGGACGCTGCGGCATGTCGGCGATCGAGATGACGCCGTCCTTGTTGGTGTCCATCCGCGTGAAGAATTTCTCGAAGGCGGCTTCGGCTTCCTGCTTGGAAATCTGGCCGTTCTCGTCGGTGTCGATCCGCTGCATCAAGAGGAGCTCGCGGATCATGCCTGGGCCGCGCATGCCGTGTCGGCCGGGACCACGACCGGCTTCGTCCTGCGGCGGTGCGGGCTGGCCAGCGTCTGCGTCAGCCGGCGGCGGGGATGGCGGGGCTTCGTCATCGGCCGCCATGTCTTCGGCAGGTGCCTTCATCTTGGCCATCTGCGCTTCGTGATACTTGCGGATTTCGCCCGGCGTCAGCGAGCCGTCATTGTTGGTGTCGATCGCCGCGAAGATCGTTTCCATGCCCTTCTGGGCTTCGTCCTTGGAGATCTGGCCGTCCTTGTTCGTGTCGAACTGCTGCAGCATGCGCACGAAGACGACCTCACGCATGATCGGCCCGCGCATTCCGCCGCCCATCATCGCGTGGTGTGGCCTTGGCGGATGCTTGTGCTTGTCGCCGGGCGCGGCAAAACTGCTGCCGGCTGCGGCACCGACAATCAAGACGGAGGAAAGTGCGGCCAGTATCAGCTTGTTCCGAGACATTTGGGTTCCTTTCAGTGTGCAATCTCATTGGGGATCACAGACGAAAAGGTAGGGCGGACAAGTCCGATTACCCAGTTAAACATCGGTAAGCTGGATGAAACTTTCGTAATTTAGCCGGTAATATTGGGCGTAATCTTACCAAGGAAATCAGTAAGATCGTCGGTCACGAAGTCGATGTGATCGTCCTCGCCGCTGGTCTTTTCCCACCACTCGACAACCGTGTCCTCGAGATTGTTGGGCACCAGTAGAACGGTCTGCATGCCAAGCGCCTTCGGCGCGATCAGGTTGCGCGGCAGGTCCTCGAACATCGCCGCCTTCTGCGTCTCGACGCGCTTCAACTGAGTGAATTTGTCGTAGGTCTGCTGCGCCGGCTTCGGCACGAATTCGGCCGCCACGATGTCGAAGATATCGTCGAAATGGTCGAGAATCCCAAGCGCACCGGCCGCCATTTCGGCGTGCTTGACGCTGCCGTTTGTGAAGATGAACTTGCGGCCGGGCAGCGCCTTGATCGCGGCTCCCAGTTCCGGTTGGGCGGTCAGGCTGGAATAATCGATCGCATGCGCCTTCTCGAGGAAGTCGTTGGGATCGACGCCGTGGTGGATCATCAGCCCCTGCAGCGTCGTGCCGTGATCGTAATAATACTGCTTCTGCAGCTTGCGCGCCTCGTCCCGCTCCATCTGCAGCAGTGTCGACACATAAGCCGTCATGTTCTTGTCGATCTGCGCGAACAGATTGACGTGATGCGGATAGAGTGTGTTGTCGAGGTCGAAGACCCACTCTGTCACATGCGAGAAGTCGGAATGGGTGGGCGTGCGATCGATCTTGCTCATCCTTGCCTTATGCCACGCGTCGCCTTCGATTGAAATCCGGAATGCGACCATTCACGCCGGCCGATTGATCGCCTGACGCACTCGCACTAGTTTTCCGGCACAAGAAACGAGGAGGCGAAGATGAATCAGGCTGAGAAGGCAAAGACGTTCGGCGCGCTGCACCGGAAGGGCAATCCTGTCGTTCTCTACAATGTGTGGGATGCGGGAACGGCAAAGGCCGTGACCGAGGCCGGCGCCAAGGCGCTGGCGACGGGAAGCTGGTCGGTCGCAGCCGCGCAGGGCTATGGCGATGGCGAGAAGATTCCGATGGAGGCGCTGGTTGCAACGACCCGCCAGATCACCGCGGTCAACGATCTGCCGCTCTCCGTCGATTTCGAGGGTGCCTATTCCACCGATCCCTCAGGCGCTGCCGCCAATGTCGAACAGCTGATCGAGGCCGGCGCGATCGGCATCAATTTCGAGGATCAGGTGGTTGGGGGCGACGGGCTGCACCCGGTGGAGAAACAGGCCGCCCGCATCCGCGCCATCCGCGAGATGGCGGATCGTCGCGGGATTGCGTTCTTCATCAATGCGCGCACTGACCTGTTCTTGCGTGAAGGTGATCTTGCCAAGCATGCTGGTCTGGTCGAGGAGGCGTTGGAGCGTGGCAAGGCCTATGCGGCAGCCGGTGCCGATGGCTTTTTCGTACCGTGGCTGATCGATGAGGGCTTGATCGAAAAGGTCTGCGCGGCGTCGCCGCTTCCTGTCAATATCATGATGCGGCCGGGCGCGCCTGATGTGAAGACGCTGGCGAAGCTCGGCGTTAGCCGTGTCAGCTATGGGCCGGGACCCTATCGGGCGATGATGGAGAAGCTGAAGGAGGCGGCTGCGGCGGTTTACGGAGCGTTATGAGGTAGACCCCTCCCCAACCCCTCCCCACAAGGGGGAGGGGCTAACTCGTGGCGCCCTCTGTGCCATCTCATACCATCAGCGTATGTCGAGAGGCTTCGGTTTTGTGAAGAGGGTGCACCCAGCAAGCCCCTCCCCCTTGTAGGGAGGGGTTGGGGAGGGGACTTCACCCGTCCGAGAAGAAAAACGACCGCCCTTACGGAACGATCAGCGTACCCGCGCCACGCTCGGTGAAAATCTCGAGCAGCACGGAATGTGCGGTCTTGCCGTTCAGGATGACGACGCCCTGGACGCCGGCCTTGATCGCGTCGATGCAGGTCTCGACCTTCGGGATCATGCCGCCGGAAATCGTGCCGTCGGCGATCAGCTGGTGGGCCTGCGAGACCGAGAGTTCCTTGATCAGGTTGCCCTGCTTGTCGAGGACACCGGGAACGTCGGTGAGGAACAAGAGGCGCGTCGCGTTGAGCGCGCCGGCAATGGCGCCTGCGAACGTGTCGGCGTTGATGTTGTAGGTCGCGCCGTCGCGGCCCGGGGCAACCGGGGCGATGACGGGGATCATTTCCGAGCGGGCCAGAAGGTCGATCAGCGTGCGGTCGACTTCAACCACTTCGCCGACGAAGCCGAGGTCGAGAACGCGCTCGATGTTGCTGTCCGGGTCCTTGATGGTCTTCCGCGCCTTTTCGGCGAAGACCATGTTGCCGTCCTTGCCGCAAAGGCCGATCGCCCATTCGCCCGTCTGGTTGATCAGCGCGACGATTTCCTTGTTGATCGAGCCGGCCAGAACCATTTCGACGATCTCGACCGTCTTGGCGTCGGTGACGCGCAGGCCGCCTTCGAATTTCGATTCGATGCCCATCTTCGTCAGCATCGCGCCGATCTGCGGTCCGCCGCCGTGCACGACGATCGGGTTGACGCCCGACTGCTTCAGAAGCGCGATATCGCTGGCAAAGGCCTTGCCGAGCTCGGGATTGCCCATGGCATGGCCGCCGTATTTCACGACGATCGTCTTGTTCTCGTAACGCTGCATGAAGGGCAGCGCCTGTGCCAGCAGCCGTGCCTGGATTTCGCTTTCGGTCTCGGTCATCGGATACCCCGCAGAAAAATGGTTGCGGCCTTTTATCCCAAGTTTTTGACAGATGGAATAATCAATGGCCCGATAGTTCGCGCAATTTGCCCACACCCCGCCGTCTTGCCAAGCGTGACCGAACACCCATAGTTAGGGAAGGACATTGGGGAAGAGACACGGCATGACGAGCGAGGAAATCGCCGAACTGATCGGTCGGGTTGCAATGCGCGACCGAAAGGCTTTCGTGGCTCTGTACCGTGAAACAAGCCCGAAACTTTTTGCCATCTGCCTGCGTATCTTGAAGGACAAGACGGAGGGGGAGGAAGCATTGCAGGAGGTCTATATCAAGGTCTGGCAGCGCGCTTCCGCCTTCGCGATCTCTTCGGGAACGCCTTCGTCCTGGCTTGCGGCGATCGCGCGCAACCAGGCGATCGACACCCTGAGAAGCCGCAAGCCGGTAGCCGACGAATTGGACAGTGCCTATGATCTCGCAGACAGCCAACTTGATCCGGAAGCGACAACTGTGATCCGCGATGAAGGAAGGCGGATTGACACCTGCATGGAACAGTTGGAAGCTGATCGTGCGGTGGCGGTCAGACGGGCTTATGTCGAAGGGCTGAGCTATCAGGAACTGGCCGGTGAGTTCGGCGTGCCCCTGAACACGATGCGCACATGGCTGCGGCGCAGCCTATTGAAGCTGAGAGAGTGCCTGGAACGATGACGTCGTCCGATCAAAGCAAGGGAGGTCGCTCCCGCGATGAGGTACTCGCCGGTGAGTATGTTCTCGGTGTTCTCTCTTTCCAGGATCGGCGTGTCGTCGAGGACCGCATGCGCGTCGACCGGCAGTTCGCCGCGATCGTCAGTCGCTGGGAGGCCAACCTCTCGACGTTCAACGACGATTATGACGCCGTCACCCCCGGCCAGGAGACCTTCAAGCAGGTCGAAGCCCGCCTGTTCGGCACTCCGCAGCAGGCAGCCGTGCCGGGCAGGGGCGTTTGGAATTCCCTTTTCTTCTGGCGCTGTCTCGCCGCCGTCTCGCTCGTCATCACGTCGGCTGCCCTGTCGCTGACGGTCGCGACGGTATCGCCGCTGAAGCCGACCGTTCCGCCGCTGGTCGCGCAATTGTCGGGACCAGCGAGCCAGGTCAATCTGCTGGCTTCCTATGAAGCGCAAACCGGCCGGATGCGGATCATTCCGGTCGCCGCGGGCAAGCCGGAGGAGAAGTCGCTCGAGCTGTGGCTGTTGCCCGAAGGCGGCACGCCAAAGTCGCTCGGCATCTTCGCGGCGGGAGAGGGCGGCGACGGCGAACTGGTCATCCCGGTCGACATGCGCTCCGCCATCGGCGAGGGCACGAGCTTCGCGGTCAGCCTCGAACCCTTCGGTGGCTCGCCGACGGGCGCGCCGACCGGCCCCGTCGTTGCAAGCGGCGCCGCGCACCGGCCGTAAGATCGGCTGAAACTTTTTCTGACAACCTTCCGTAGATCCTCATGTCCCAGCGACGCTGATGCATTCAGCCGGCGACCCGCGAGCGGACGGATGAGGAGAACAGTCATGATCAAGTCCGCACTGCGCACGACAGCCCTTGCAGTCGCCGTATCCGCAATCGCCTTTGCCGCGCAGGCCAAGAACCCGATGGTCGGTGGCGCTGCCATGTATCCGACCAAGAACATTGTCCAGAATGCCATGAAGTCGAAGGATCACACGACGCTGGTCGCCGCCGTCAAGGCAGCCGGTCTGGTCTCGACGCTCGAAGGCAAGGGTCCGTTCACGGTCTTCGCGCCGACCAACGAAGCTTTCGCGGCACTCCCCGCCGGCACTGTCGACACGCTGCTGAAGCCTGAGAACAAGGCCAAGCTCACCAAGATTCTCACCTGCCACGTCGTGGCTGCCGATGCCATGGCCAAGACCGTCGCCAAGATGATCAAGGATGATGGCGGCGAGCATGACATCAAGACGGTCGGCGGCTGCGTGCTGAAGGCCAAGGAAGACATGGGCAAGATCACGCTGACCGACGAAAGCGGCGGCGTCGCCCATGTCACGATCGCCGACGTCAAGCAGTCGAACGGCGTCATTCACGTCATCGACAAGGTCTTGCTGCCGAAGATGTAATCTTGAGTTCAGGCAGCAAACGGGGGCGCCCTGTCAACACCACTGGGGCGCCTCCACCTCACTTCCAGTGATCGGCGCCCACGGTGAGCGCGATCGCCTCGCGCAGATCGTCCAGCCCTTCGCTCTTTTCGGACGAGGTAGCGATGATCCCGGGATAGGCGGCGGGGCGCTTCTTGATCTTCTCGGCCGTCTCGGCAAGCAGCTTCACCACCGCCGGCGGCTTTATCTTGTCGGTCTTGGTCAGCACCACCTGATAGGAGACGGCGGCCTTGTCGAGCAGATCGAGAACCTCGTCGTCGTTTTTCTTGATGCCGTGGCGGCTGTCGATCAGCACATAGACGCGCTTCAGCGTCGCGCGGCCACGCAGGTAGTCGAACACCAGCTTGGTCCAGGCGTCGACATGCTCCTTCGGCGCCTTGGCGTAGCCGTAGCCCGGCATGTCGACCAGCGCCATCGGCGGCAGATCGCCGGCCTCGCCGGAATAGCCCTCGGGCACGAAATAGTTCAGTTCCTGCGTACGTCCCGGCGTGTTCGAGGTGCGCGCCAGGCCATGCTGGCCGACGAGCGCGTTGATCAGCGACGACTTGCCGACATTCGAGCGGCCGGCAAAGGCCACCTCGGCCGGCCCTTCCGGCGGCAGGAACTTCAGGGAAGGCACGCCACGGATGAAGATCCAGGGGCGGCCGAAGAGCGGCTTGTCTTTATTGTCGGTCATTCGGCCTTTTCCAGCGCGTCCAATTCCAGTGAACCTATGGCATTCAGGTTTCGGGCGATTTTGTCAACCGGCAGGCCCGATTGTCCTAAGAAGCATCCGTGTGCCACAAAAGAAAAAGCCCCGGCGAACCGGGGCTTTTTGCTATTTCTCTGTGGGCGCCGGCTTTCGCTTGAACAGCCCCTTCAGATTGTCGAAGAGCTCGATCTTCACGCCGTGGCGGCGCATGATGACGCCCTGTTGGATGACTGACAGCGTGTTGTTCCAGGCCCAGTAGATGACCAGACCGGCCGGGAAGCTCGCCAGCATGAAGGTGAAGACCAGCGGCATCCAGTTGAAGATCATCGCCTGCGTCGGATCCGGGGGCGTCGGGTTCATGCGCATCTGCAGGAACATCGTGACACCCATGATCAGCGGCCAGACGCCGAGATGCAGGAAGGTCGGAGCGGCGAACGGCAGCAGGCCGAACAGGTTGATGAACGAGGTCGGATCGGGTGCCGAAAGGTCCTGGATCCAGCCGAAGAACGGCGCGTGGCGCATCTCAATGGTGATGTAGATCACCTTGTAGAGCGAGAAGAAGATCGGGATCTGCAGCGCGATCGGCCAGCAACCGGCGATCGGGTTGATCTTTTCTTCCTTGTAGAGTGCCATGGTCGCCTGCTGCAGGCCCATGCGGTCGTCGCCGAACTTCGCCTTCAGCTCTTCCATCTTCGGCTGCACGCGCTTCATGTTCGCCATGGAAGCGTACTGCTTGCTGGCGAGCGGGAAGAACAGCGCCTTGACGACGATCGTGGTCATCAGGATCGCGACGCCGAAGTTGCCGAAGTAACGGAAGAAGAAGTCCATCAGTTTGAACATCGGCTTCGTCAGGAAGTAGAACCAGCCCCAGTCGATCAGGCGGTCGAAGCGCGGGATCTGGTAGGTTGCCTCGTAGCCGTCGATGACGGGAACTTCCTTGGCGCCGGCGAAGACAAGGTTCTTCAGCTCAAGCGACTGGCCCGGTGCGACGGTGACGGCGTTCTGCTTGTAGTCGGCCTGGAAGCGCGGCTGGCCATCCGTGAAGTGGCTGAAGCGTGCGTCGTAAGCGGTCGTCTGCGGCGGAATGATCGTCGCGGCCCAGTACTTGTCGGTGATGCCGAGCCAGCCGCCGGTTGCCGTTGCCGGCGTCACGGCTTCCTTCTCGACGGAAGCATACTTGCTCTCGATCAGGCCATCTTCGCCGATCACGCCGATGAAGCCTTCGTGCAGCACGTAGGTCGAAGCGACGGCGGGCTTGTTGTAGCGCGTCACGCGGCCGTAGGAGGAGAGTGCAGCGGGCGCCTGGCCGGCATTGGTGATCTTGTCGGTGATCGTGAACATGTAGCGTTCGTCGACCGAGATCGTGCGGGCGAATGTGATGCCCTTGTCATTGGTATAGGTCAGCGTAACCGGGGTCTTCTCGGTCAGCTTCGCGCCTTCGGGAGCCGTCCAGAGCGTCGAGGGGCCGGGGACGTTGCCGGTCGCGGCGTCGCCGATATAGCCGAGTTCGGCGAAGTAGCCGTCCTTGGTTTCCGATGGGCTGAAGAGCGTAATGATCGGGCTCGAGTCATCCACGGTCTCGTGGTAGCCCTTGAGCTTGAGGTCGTCGAGACGGCCGCCGGCAAGGTTGATCGAGCCGGAAAGCGCTGCCGTGTCGATGATGACGCGCGGGTTCTTGGCGAGCGCGTCGGCCAGCGACGTGGTCGCGGGCGCCTGGCCTGTCGGAGCGGCGCCATTCGTCTGCGCGCCATTCGCTGCCGGTGTCTGCGTCTGCTGGGTCGTCTGCTGTGCCTTTTGGGCAAGCTCGGCCTTGCGCTGCGCTTCGATGCGCGGATTCATGTAAAGGAATTGCCACCCGAGAACGATCAGCACGGAGAGGGCGATCGCAATGAAGTAGTTGCGGTTGTTTTGCATCATACGTTCCTGGGGCGGCCGTCTCCGGACCGCTTGTGTTTCGGCTTCGTCTCGACGCGAGCCGTAAGCTCAGCGGCTAATTGATGGAAGGATGCTTGGAGCACGTCCCTTCGCGCGACAACCACATAGTCGTGTCCGGGCTTCATTGCAAACCCTGCATGCAGCCGTACCGCCTCTTTCAGGCGCCGACGCATGCGGTTTCTTTCAACCGCGTTGCCATGCTTCTTGGTGACGGTGAAGCCGACGCGGGCTTCGGTATCGGGTTCCTTCCTGTCGAGCACCTCGAGAAGGAAGAATCCACCCCTGCGTTTTTCGCCATTGCGAACAGCAAGAAACTGCGGGCGGCTTTTCAGCCGCCCGGCAGTTATTTTGGGATCTTTGGTCGTCGGATCGCCCGTCATCTGATCGGGCACTTCCGGCCTTAGGCCGAAAGACGCTTGCGGCCGCGGCCGCGACGAGCAACGATGACCTTACGGCCGCCCTTGGTAGCCATACGTGCACGGAAACCGTGACGACGCTTGCGAACAAGCTTGGAAGGTTGGTAAGTACGCTTCATTTATTTTAATCACCGCGGAGTGCGGCCCTTCTTGAATTTGCATAATGCAAGGAGCGTTGTTTTTCGAACGGCGGGAGGCTCAAAAAGCCTTATATGACCGGACGTGCGGCGGCTTATACGGACGAAGGTCGCGAAAGTCAATTATCGCAGGGAGAATCCGCTCTGCTCGCCTCTTGGGTGTGAAAATTAGCAGATGCTGTTAATGATTGCGCCATCGGGCGCACATCCCGCTCGCTATCATTTTATTCCGTTTCCGCAGCCCAAACGTGCGCCTATCGAGCCTCTGTACGTTTTTCGCGCAAAAAATCGCGCCGGCAACCATCGTTCATGGATGATTTTTTATAGTAGCCGGCGAAAATATCGGAAATTCAACATTAATTGTTTTAGCGCAATTTGATCTAACGGCCGGGCATCCAGTTTTCGGCCTCTAGTCTTATTGGGGGGATCCTTTGAAAATCCGAGGCAAGATCAACATACTCGTATGCGCCATGTCCTGTGTCGCGCTGGTTATCGGCGCGACCGCACTTTGGGCCGTGCAGCGCTACAACGATAATCTCTCCGCCTATGAGGATGCCGCCAGCCGCGCCTATTCCGGCGAGCGCCTGAACCGCTACGTGACCGCGACCGTCATGGAAGCGCGCGGCATCTATGGTGCGCCCTCGACAAAGGACGCCGCAAGCTTCGCCAAGGGTCTGCTCGCCGCACTCGACCAGATCGATGCCACCATCACATCCTGGACGCCGCTGGTTCCCGACAACCAGATGGATGCGTTCAACAAGCTCAAGGCCCGCTCGGCCGAATTCCGCGCCTTCCGCGCCGAAACCGCGCGCCTCGGCACCGAGGTCAGCCCGCAGGCGGCCAACGAGCAGGGCAACAACGACGCCAACCGCGCCAACCGCAAGGCCTTCCAGGCCGAGATCGACGCGATCGTCGCCACCGACAAGGCGACGCTCGACGCCGTCAACCAGGAAGTCGAAAGCTTCCGCACTTCGGTCCTCTGGCTTGTTCTCGGCATCACCGGCTTCGGCATCGCGGCCGGCATCGGCATGGGCCTTTATGTCGGCACCATCCATCTCTCGCGTCCGATCAAGAAGGTCACCGAGGCGATCAAGAATGTCGCCGACGGCAACTTCGACACCGATGTTCCTTTCCCCGGCCGCAACGACGAGATCGGCGAAATGGCCGCTGCCGTCGCGGTGTTCAAGGAAAATGGCCTCGCCGTTCGCCGCATGAACGCGCAGGAAGCCGCCATGCGCGCCAAGAGCGACGACCTGCAGTCCAGCATGTCCGTCGTCGTGGCCGCCGCTGCCGCCGGAGATTTCTCGCGCCGGATCGACAAGGATTACCAGGACGACAACCTCAACCAGTTCGCCAGCAACATCAACCAGCTGCTGTCGGGTGTCGATGGCGGCGTCGGCGAAACCCGCCGTGTTATCGCGAGCCTCTCTGAAGGCGATCTGACCCAGACCATGCGCGGCAATTTCCAGGGCGCCTTTGCCGAACTGCAGAAGAACGTCAACAGCACCTTTGCCACGCTGCAATCGACCATGCGCGAAGTGCGCGAGACCGCCGAGGGCTTCCACGGCAACACCAACGAACTACGCGCCGCCAGCGACGACCTCTCCAAGCGCACGGAACAGCAGGCGGCGGCTCTCGAGGAGACCTCTGCCGCGCTGGACGAGATCACTGCCGTCGTCAACAACTCCACCGATCGCGCCCAGGAAGCCAGCGTCATGGTCTCCGAGGCCAAGGACGATGCCGGCAAGTCGGGTGTCGTCGTTCGCAACGCCGTCGATGCCATGGGCCGCATCGAGCAGGCCTCGCGCGAAATCAGCCAGATCATCAACGTCATCGACGAAATCGCCTTCCAGACCAACCTGCTGGCGCTGAACGCCGGTGTCGAGGCAGCGCGTGCCGGCGAAGCGGGCAAGGGCTTTGCCGTCGTCGCACAGGAAGTTCGCGAACTCGCGCAGCGCTCGGCAACGGCCGCCAAGGATATCAAGGGCCTGATCACCAAGTCCGGCGGCGAAGTCCAGATCGGCGTCAAGCTGGTGCAGGAAACCGGTGAGGCGCTCTCGCAGATCGAGCGCCGCGTCAACGCCATCAACGACCACATCCACTCGATCGCCACGGCCGCCAAGGAGCAGTCGACCGGCCTCAAGGAGGTCAATACGGCCGTCAACCAGATGGACCAGGTGACGCAGCAGAACGCCGCCATGGTCGAGGAAACTTCGGCGGCCACCCACAAGCTGTCGTCGGAAGCAGACAGCCTCGTGCGCCTGATCTCGCGCTTCAAGGTATCGAACGCGCAGCACGCGGCGCCCGTGGCCGTCGCCCGCTACGAGGAGCACCGCCCCGTTGCCTCGCCGGCCCGCCGCGCGATCGGCAGCGTTGCCCGCGCCTTCAACGGCAACGCCGCGGTCGACCAGAGCTGGGAAGAATTCTGATTTCTCAGACTGCTAGCTAAACAAGAGCGCCGCCTTCGGGCGGCGTTCGCGTTTCGGCATTATGTCGCACCGCTCGCAAAGATTTGAAAGCGACGCGGTTTCGTCTAATATAGAGATTGAATCCGTGGCGCATGGCGCCGGTTGGACGAGAAGCGATGCCCGCCCCTGATCAAGGCCAAACTGTTCCCGAAGCACTCACGACGGCAACCGACGCCGCGCGTTCCTCATGCCGGCCCGCCGGGATGTTCGGCGGTATCTCCGGCAAGCTCCTGTGGCTGACTGTCGTCTGCATCATGCTCGCCGAAGTGCTGATCTTCTTTCCCTCGGTGGCCTCCATGCGCCTTCGCTGGCTGGACGAGCGGCTGAACGCGGCGGCCGCCGCCGCCATCGCCATCGATGGCCTGCAGCCGGTGGAACTGCCGCGCGACCTGCAGCGGCAAACCCTGGAAGCGACCGGCACCAAGGCGATCGTGCTGCGCAAGGACGGTACCTCGCGCCTGCTTGCCACCTGGGACATGCCGGCGTCTGTCGATGAGCAATATGATCTCACTAGCGTGCCTGCCGTCACCGCCATGCGCGATGCGCTCGACACGCTGATCTTCGGCGGCGACCGGATGATCCGCGTCTACGGGCCGGTGCAGGACACCAATATCGGTGTCGAAGTGCTGATGAAGGACAAGCATCTGCGCAATGCGATGCTGCTCTATTCCCGCAACGTGTTCCTGCTGTCGATCCTGATCTCGCTCTTTACAGCCACGCTCGTCTTCTTCGCGATCAACCGCATTCTGATCCGGCCGATCCGTAGATTGACGGGCAGCATGCAGCAATTTTCCGCCGATCCCGAAAATCCGCAGCATGTCTTCGTCGGCGATGGCGGGCGCGACGAACTGGGCATTGCCGGCCGCCACCTGACCGCCATGCAGCTGCAACTGCAAAAGACACTGAAGCAGCAGAGCAACCTCGCGGCCCTTGGCCTCGCCGTCTCCAAGATCAACCACGACATGCGCAACATCCTCGCCTCCGCGCAGCTGATGTCCGACCGCCTGGTTGACGTCGACGACCCCATGGTGAAGCGCTTCGCCCCGAAGCTGCTGCGCACCATCGACCGCGCCGTCGGCTACACGACCGAGGTTCTCTCCTACGGCCAGGCCAGCGAATCGGCCCCCCGCCGCCGCCTTGTCAGGGTGACGACGCTGGTCGAGGACGTCAGGGACATGCTGGCGATCGATCCGCAAAGCGACGTGGAATTCGTCGAGCAGATCAACGCCGATCTCGAAGTGGATGCGGATAACGAACAGCTGTTCCGCGTCATCCACAATCTCTGCCGCAACGCCCTGCAGGCGCTGACGTCAAACAACGCAGGCGCAAGCCCACGGCGCATCACCGTCTCCGCCCATCGCATCGGCAGCGTCGTCAGCATCACCGTCGACGACACCGGCCCCGGCATGCCGCAGAAGGCCCGCCAGAACCTCTTCACCGCCTTCCGTGGGTCCGCCCGATCCGGCGGCACGGGCCTTGGTCTCGCCATCGCCCGCGAACTGGTGCTCGCCCACGGCGGCACCATCGCGCTTGTGGAAAAACCATCGATCGGCACGCAGTTCCGCATAGAAATCCCCGATCGCCCTGTCTCGCTGGACGATTACCGCGGCCGCAGCCTCTTGGAAAAGTGATGCAATCCCGCGTTCCCGGCAGCTCGCGAAGAAAGACGTCACTTTTTTTACAAACCCTATTGCATTCATCCAGATGACCCTTTAGAGAACCGCTCACGCCAGCGGGACACACCGCTGCAGACGCACCCGTAGCTCAGCTGGATAGAGCACCAGACTACGAATCTGGGGGTCAGGAGTTCGAATCTCTTCGGGTGCGCCACTTCTCTTTTCTCACGAAAATTTAGCACGACGACCTCAAGCAAGGTCGAATTCTGCTCGTCTAAATTTTTAAAGCCGATCTCTGCGATTCCCATTCTCTGCGAGTCGTGAGACACTTCCCCGGTACGAAATCCATACGATCACCAGAGCGTTGCACAGGCCGGCATTTCCTCACGGAAGCCGGGCAGGTGTTTCCGCGCATTCGTTGCGAGGTCAGGCCGATGGACTCAAATTTCTATGCGCAGCTAGCCGCTGACGTTCTGACGAACCGCGCTCGTCATGTGGGGTCATCTCTGCGAGATCGATTCGAGCGGGACCGCTGCGCGTCGGATGCGGCCTGCTATGCGCTCGCGGCCGCCGGTCTGATCGATTTCGAGGAACTCACCACCCGCATGTTTGCGCAGGAGCGCGCGTTGCTTGATCGGCACGGGTTCCAACCTTGACGGCCCGCCGCAAGAAGAAGCGGGAAGCCCCTTTCACCCTGGAGATCGCCATGCTGCATTTGTCGGGCCTCGATTGGATCGAGACCTTCGAATATGTCTCGCGACGGCACGGGATCGGCATGACCAGCAGCGATATCAAGGTCTTTGCCGTGGCCGCCGAATATAGCTACGAGCTTGAGCTTATAGAGGCCGTTCGCAAAGGGTGGATCTATGTCTGAGGGGCGTTCCGAGTGCGCCTAACTAATCGCCCTCACCGCCGCCGACCAACCGACGAAATCAAATACCCTACAGCGAACGTCATTGCCGCCACCGCAATCCCGGTGCTGATGACGCCGGCGGGCGTGATCCTGGCGCTGCCTTGCAGGGTGATGTGCTTTCCGACGCGAAGGTCGAAGACCGATTTCATCTCCTCCGGGTGAGTGGGGATATCGTGTGCGTGTTCGTCTTGAAGAGCTGACACTTCCAAATCCTCCGTCTTGATGTTGGCACCTGCGCGATGGGCGTCTTGCCCGGCGCTAGCTTGGCACAATGTTGCCAGACGATTGTCTCGGCAAGATGCCTTTGGGGCAGGACATGCCGTGGCCGCGGGCCGGAGAGATTGAATGCTGAGCAATATGGTTCGTGGAATGGTGTTTCTGGCGTCGGTGGCGGCCTTGGCCGGTTGCGTCGATCATGCCAACGGCCCGATGCTGACGCCTGTCAACACGCTCGACCCGCCGCTCAATCCACCCGGCATCGCCCACAACATCTGCGTCGCCGACGGCAACGTCATGTATAACGAGGCGCGCAAGCAATACGAGGCGCGGGCGCAGATGTCGCGCTATGCGATCGATCCGGCCAACGAGGAAGCGCAGGCGAGGGCGGCCGCGCGCCGGCAATATGTCACCTGCATCTCCAGCCAGGGCTACCGCGCCGTCTACGACCAGTAGGAGCGGCCTGATATCACGCAGTGAGCATAAGCGTGATCACGCCTAAAGCGCGACCGGAATCACGCCGTAGGGCGCAATCGGGATCACGCCGTAGGCGTAATCGAGATCACGCGCAATCGCCTGTGATCACGACTGTTGGAGCGCGCGTGCAGGCCCGGAACTTTGCAAGCTGAGACGGCATTTTCTTCATGTGAATCCTGAAGGAGGGTTTATCATGAAAATCTCCCGTTACATCCCGTCCGTCCTCTCGCTTGGCGTCATCACGGCGCTCTCGGCCGCGGTGCCTGTTCAGGCAGCGCCCGTCGACCAGTCCGCGCAGCCGGCTCAAGTGATCCAGGTGGCGCAGACGCAGCCGGGCTATTGGCACGGCTATCATGGCTCGCGCACCGAGCGGCCCGGCACCCGCCGCCACGACGGCTACTGGTATCCGGACGCCGCCTTCGGCGTCGACCGCCAGACCACCGGCTCGATCGGCGAGCGCCCGATGCAGCCCCAGCCTCCAATGCAGCAAATGCACAGGCAGACCTATTGCCAGGGCACCTTCGGCGGCACCAATGGCGACGGTTCCATGCCATGCGGCAACGAGTGGTGAGTCGGTCTCGAAGGCGACGGCAAAGGCCGCCGCCTTCGGCCCATGTGGCTGGAATTGCTCATATCTTGGCAGGTTTGATGAAATGATGTGCATGAATAGAATGCGAATGACGATCTAAGGGGTCGTGTTATGCACATGGTGCATTGCTGCGTTGCGGTATTCTCCCTATTCCTGATCGAAACGATGGGCTATCTATCCCCTCGAAGGCAGCGCACTCCTCCTCCCAGCGCTCCTTCATCGGACTGACGACACTCCTCCTCCCAGTTGTCAGTCAGGATCAAGAGCCCGGTGCACCTCCTCCCGCACCGGTCTCTTTTCCATTCTGGACCTTCCCATCTCCTTTGCATCCTTCACCCGCATTTTTCGTTATGCGGCTGCATCGTCATGTCCAACGCCATGTGATGTCGCGGCGGTCGGCAGATCTCGAAAATTCAGATGGAAGTCGCTCCTGTTCTGATATATCACAGTGCGGTCGGTGGTGTGGTCCGCCGCGCGAATGGGCGGTGAGGGATGAACGAGAAGAAACAGACGGTCGCGGTTGTCGGCGCAGGTATCATCGGTGCGGCGATTGCGCTCGAATTGCAGCGTCGCGGCCTGCAGGTCACGCTGATCGACAAGGGCGAGCCCGGTCGCGGCACCTCTTATGGCAACATGGCCAGCATCGCGCTCGATTTCGCCGCCGGCTCCGGCCCAAATACCTGGCGCAAGATCCCCCGCTGGCTGCTCGATCCAGAAGGCCCCGTCTGGCTGCGTCCCGCCTATGCGTTGAAGATGGCGCCATGGTTCCTGCGCTTCATCGCCGCCGGCCGGCCCTCGCGGCTGCGTGACATCGAGGATGCGGGCATGAGCCTCTCCAATCCTGCGCTCGCCGATTTCCGCGCCATGCTGGATACGATCGCAGCACCGCAGCTGATGACCGACGAAGGCTGCCTGGCGATCTACGAGACCGACGCGGAATTTGCTGGTGATCGCGGCCACATCGATTTCATGCGCCGCTATGGCTTCGATTTCGATGTGCTCGAAGGTGCCGCCATCCGTGATCTGGAGCCCTCGCTCTCGCCTTCGATCGCCAAGGCGGTCCTGCTGCCCGACAACAAGACCATCCGCGATCCCTATCGCCTGGTGGTCAAGCTCGCCGATGCCGCCCGCGAGCGCGGCGCGACCTTCCTCTCCGGCGCGGTTCGCACCGTCGAAAAGAACGCCGACGGCACGTCCGTCGTCATTCTCGAAAGCGGTGAGCGTATCGCGGCTGATTTCGTCGTGCTGGCGGCCGGCGTCCACACACGCTTTCTGGCCGAAAAGCTCGGCGAGCCGATCCCGCTCGAGACCGAACGCGGTTATCACACGCAGATCATGCAGCCCGGCGTCTCCATGCGCTATTCGGTGATCTGGCCGCATCGCGCCTTCATGATCACGCCGACGGCAGGCGGTATCCGCGTCGGCGGCAATGTCGAGCTGGCGGGGCTCGATGCCGCGCCAGATTTCCGCCGCGCCCGCGTCCTCGTTCGCCATGCGCAGCGAGCCGTGCCGGGCCTTGAGGTCAAGGACGCGACAGAGTGGATGGGCCATCGCCCGTCGCTGCCCGATACGATCCCGATCATCTCGCCCTCGTCGAAAATGCAGGGCGTCTACTATGCGACCGGTCACGGCCATCTCGGCCTCACCTATTCTGCCGCCACGGCCCAGCTGATCGCGGATATGGTGACGGGGGCCAAACCCGCCATCGACATGACGCCGTTCCGTATTAACCGCTATTGAGACATAACAGAGTGCCGGCGGTGACGAGGTCGCCCTGCCGGCGGATGATGGGAGACGCCGATGAGATGGAAGCGCACGATCCAGCTTCTGGATGTCCACGCCGAAGGTGAGATCGGAAAGGTCGCGATCGGCGGCGTTCCGAAGATCCCGGGCAACACCGTTGCCGAGCAGCTGCACTGGCTGAACACCGATCCAAAGGGCCAGGAGCTTCGCCGCTTCCTCTGCCTTGAGCCGCGCGGCGCGCCGATCGGATCCGTCAATCTGCTGCTGCCGCCCAAGCATCCGGATGCCGACGCCGCCTTCATCATCCTGCAGCCCGATCAGGCGCATGCAAGCTCCGGCTCGAACTCGATCTGCGTCACCACGGCGCTGCTCGAATCCGGCATCGTCGAGATGCACGAACCGGAAACGGTGGTCACGCTGGAAACGGCAGCCGGCCTCGTCAAGGCGACCGCCACCTGCCGCGATGGCCGCTGCGAGAAGGTAAAGCTCACCATGGTGCCGTCCTTCGTGCACGAGCTCGACGTCTCGCTGGAGACCGAGCAGTGGGGCACGATCAAGCTCGATCTCTGCTATGGCGGCATCTTCTACGCGCTTGTCGATGTCGGCCAGATCGGCCTGACGATCGCCAAGTCCAATGCCGCCGCCCTCGTCAGCGCCGGCATGGTGATCAAGGAAAAGATCAATCGCGAGATCAAGGTCGTGCACCCGGAGATCCCGGCGATTTCGGGCGTTGCCTATGTGATGTTCCGCGATCTCGAAGCCGATGGCACGGTGCGCACCTGCACCACCATGTGGCCGGGTCGCGCCGATCGCTCGCCCTGCGGCACCGGAAACTCCGCCAATCTCGCGACGCTGCATGCGCGCGGCAAGGCAAAGGTCGGCGATGTCTTCAAGTCGCGCTCGATCATCGATTCCGAATTCGAGGTCGGGCTTCTGGCCGAGACCACCGTCGCCGGCCGCCCGGCCGTCATCCCGACGATCACGGGTCGCGGCTTCACCTTCGGCCTGTCGCAGGTGGCGCTCGATCCCTTCGATCCGCACCCCGGCGGCTTCGCGCTGACGGATGTCTGGGGGCCGCTCGCCGGCGAAATCTGATCGCCGGCTGATCCGTCGTCAGTAAGGAAACGGGTCGACCTGGGCCTTGCTCTTGTCGCCCGGCTTGCCCGGATGGATCACGCCCTTGCGCAGGATGATATTGCCGTAAAGGCGCGGCTCGCTGGTCTGGATCAGCGCATGCGCCGCCTTCACCCTGTTGTAGAAATCCAGCCCCACCAGCGGCACGACCTGCCGATGCGGCTCGTAATGCGCGCAACAGTCGATCATCTCCTCGTGCACGGGGTCGATCTTGTCGCGCTCGCCCTTCACGGTGGCGCGAAAGATCGCCTCCGGCACGAACTCGTCGATCGGCAGCACGCTCAAGACGGCATCGAGCACCGGGATAATGCCGTGCCCATCGAGCCGGATCAGCCGCCGCGCGTCCTCGAGGCCCGGATAGTTGCCGTCGACGATGGCGATCTCGTCGCCATGGCCCATGGCGCGCAGCGTCGAGAGCAGTTCGGGGCTCAGGATCGGGTTAAGTCCCTTCAGCATTCTCCACCTCCTTGAAGAGCACGTTCTGGTCCGTGAGATAGCGGGCGAAGATCGGCAGGCTTGCGCCGCCGATGGCGCGCGCATGCGCCCCCACCGCTCCCTCGATGATATCGGGCATGACGACGCCCTGCAGGTCGAGCCTGTCCGCTTCGTAGATCGTCGCCTGCACGATCCGCTCGCGGACCCAGGCTGGAAAGCCGCCGTCGATAACGGCGGCGCTGAAATCGATGATGGAGGCGGCCGCGACGATGCCCTGTGCCAGCGCCTTGGCGGTATCCTGGATCCACAGTTCGAGCGGCTCGCCGAAATCGATCCAGTCGTCGGCCGAATACCAGAGAGGCTCTGGATCGACGCCGCGCTCGCGCAGCACGTTTTCGAGCACGAAGATCGAGGCGACCTCGAGCAGCTGCAGCGTCTCGCCGTTCTTGCCGCGCACCGGTAGCGGGCCGATGGCGCCGGCCGTGCCGGTGCGGCCGGAAAAGATCGCCGAGTTCAAGACGATGCCGCCGCCGATGAAGGAGCCGATGAAGAAGTAGACGAAATCGGGGTGCTGCGGGCCGATGCCGAAGACGAGTTCCGCGCCACAGGCGCTGGTCGCGTCGTTCTGCAGATAGACGGGGTAGGGCAGGCTTGCCGCCACCTCGGCATGCAGGTCGTAGTCGCGCCAGACGTCCATCGCGCCCTTGGGCGAGCCCACTTCCTCTTCCCAGTTCCACAATTCGAACGGTGCCGCGATGCCGACGCCGGCGATACGGCCGCGCTCGTCATCACTGAGCCGGCTTTCCAATTCCTGGATACCCGATACGATGAAGTTGAGAAACAGGTCGGGCAGGGGGTAGGCGTAGGTCACATGCAGCTGCATGCGGATCTTGCCGACGAAATCCATCAGCACCAGATCGGCGCTGCGCCGGCCCATCTTCACGCCGAAGGAGTAGACCGCATCGGGATTGAGCCGCATCGGCACCGAGGGTTGCCCGACGCGTCCGCGGATCGGCTCGCCGCGCGAAAGCAGCCCTTCCTTTTCCAGCACGCGCATGATCACCGACACGGTTTGCGCCGAAAGGCCCGTGCGGCGTGCGATATCCGCCTTCGACTGGGCGCCATGCAGGCGCACCAGCGAAAGCACCAGTCGTTCATTGTAGGCGCGGACCCGAACCTGGTTCGCGCCGCCTGCCGGACTGACGCCCGGCAGTTGGGCCGGCACGTGAACCGGACCTCTCATCGACGACATTGGCCATTCCTCCCTTGATCGGCCTATGCGTTATTTTCGCCGAGCATGCCACAAGGAATTAATAATTCAATTGGATTTATTTATTGACAAGCCAAATTCTTTCGCCCTTAATTAGCACCGTAAACAGCACGAAACGGCTTGGAGGAAGCCATCGGCGGTATTCGAAGGCGGCGTTCGTGTTTTAAAATTCCGGTCAGCCATGGGGCGGTCCGGCTACACTCTGGGAGGAGTAAATGAAGAAATCAGTGCTTTCCGCAGCGCTCGCCGCGCTGGCCCTCGGCGTCGCCTTCTCGGCGCCTGCAAAGGCCGCGGACGTTTCCGCCTGCCTGATCACCAAGACCGACACCAACCCCTTCTTCGTCAAGATGAAGGAAGGCGCGACCGCCAAGGCAAAGGAACTCGGCGTCAACCTGAAGTCCTATGCCGGCAAGATCGATGGTGACAGTGAAAGCCAGGTGGCCGCGATCGAGACCTGCATCGCCGATGGCGCCAAGGGTATCCTGATTGCCGCTTCCGACACCAAGGGCATCGTGCCGAACGTCAAGAAGGCCCGCGACGCCGGCCTGCTCGTCATCGCGCTCGACACGCCGCTGGAGCCGATCGACAGCGCCGACATGACCTTTGCCACCGACAACCTGCTCGCCGGCAAGCTGATCGGCCAGTGGGCCAAGGAAACGCTGGGCGACAAGGCTGCGGACGCCAAGGTTGCCTTCCTCGACCTGACGCCTTCGCAGCCGTCCGTCGACGTGCTCCGCGACCAGGGCTTCATGATGGGCTTCGGCATCGACCCGAAGGACCCGAACAAGATCGGCGACGAGGATGACAAGCGCATCGTCGGCCACGACATCACCAACGGCAACGAAGAAGGCGGCCGTACCGCGATGGAAAACCTTCTCCAGAAGGATCCGACCATCAACGTCGTCCACACCATCAACGAACCGGCTGCAGCCGGCGCCTATGAAGCGCTGAAGGCTGTCGGCCGCGAGAAGGACGTGCTGATCGTCTCCGTCGACGGTGGTTGCCCAGGCGTCAAGAACGTAGCCGACGGCGTCATCGGCGCCACCTCGCAGCAGTACCCGCTGCAGATGGCAGCACTTGGCATCGAGGCGATCAAGAAGTTCGCCGACAGCGGCGAAAAGCCGAAGCCGACCGACGGCAAAAACTTTTTCGATACCGGCGTGACGCTGGTCACCGACAAGCCCGTCTCCGGCGTCAAGTCGATCGACACCAAGGAAGGCCTTGGCAAGTGCTGGGGCTAAGCGATCGGGCCTAAGACCCCTCCCAACCCTCCCCACAAAGGGGGAGGGCTAACCCGGCCGGACCCACCGAGCCTCGATTGGGGCAGGTGGGTGCCGCAAGTCTTCTCCCCCCTTGTGGGGGAGATGGCCGGCAGGCCAGAGGGGGACTTTCCCGATGCATCGACTGTGACCCCAGGCGGCCGAAGGGCAGGCCTGGGAAAAGACCACCACTCACATGCAATCGTCCCGCGCACGCACGGCGGACAGGATTCCGGGAGGAACATCCATGAGTGAGCCAACCGCGGCATCGCCGCATCACGATTACGAAAAAGTCCTCAAGGAAAGTTCGACCGATGTCGCTTCCTTCGACACGGACGACAAGAGTTTCCTTCAAAGGTTCCGGCATTTTCTGCATTCGAGCCCATCGGCGGTATCGCTGATCGTGCTCGTGCTGTCGCTGGTCATCTTCGGCGTACTCTTGGGCACCAAGTTCTTCTCCGCCTTCTCCCTGACGCTTATCCTGCAGCAGGTGGCGATCACGGGCATCGTCGGCGCGGCGCAGTCGTTGGTCATCATGACGGCAGGTATCGATCTCTCGGTCGGCGCTATCATGGTGCTGTCGTCTGTCGTCATGGGCCAGTTCGTCTTCCGTTACGGCCTTCCGGTCGAGCTCGCCATCCTCTGCGGCTTCGCCGTCGGCGCGCTCTGCGGTTTCATCAACGGCTGGCTTGTCGCCCGCATGAAGCTGCCGCCCTTCATCGTCACGCTCGGCATGTGGCAGATCGTTCTCGCGACGAACTTCCTCTATTCCGCCAACGAGACCATCCGCGCGCAGGAAATCGAGACCACGGCGCCGCTTCTTCAGATTTTCGGCGATACCTTCCGCATCGGCGGCGCGGTCTTTACCTATGGCGTCATCGCCATGGTCCTGCTCGTGGCGGTTCTCTGGTATGTGCTGAACCACACCGCCTGGGGCCGGCATCTCTATGCGGTCGGTGACGATCCGGAGGCAGCGGGCCTCTCCGGTGTCAACGTAAGGCGCATGCTGATCTCCACCTATGTTCTCTCGGGCCTCATCTGCGCGCTCGCCGGCTGGGCCCTCATCGGCCGCATCGGCTCGGTATCGCCCACCGCCGGCCAGTTCGCCAACATCGAAAGCATCACCGCGGTGGTGATCGGCGGCATCTCGCTCTTCGGCGGCCGTGGTTCCATCCTTGGCATGATGTTCGGCGCGCTCATCGTCGGCGTCTTCTCGCTCGGCCTGCGCCTCCTCGGCACCGACGTGCAGTGGACCTATCTCTTGATCGGCGTGCTCATCATCGCCGCCGTTGGAATCGATCAGTGGATCAGAAAGGCAGCAGGCTGATGGCTACCGAACCCCTTCTCATGGCGCGTGGTCTCGTCAAGCGCTACGGCCGCGTCACCGCCCTCGATCATGCCGACTTCGATCTCTATCCGGGCGAAATCCTGGCCGTCATCGGCGATAACGGTGCCGGTAAATCCTCGCTCATCAAGGCGATCTCCGGCGCCGTGCGTCCCGATGAGGGAGAGATCCGGCTGGAGGGCCAGCCGATCCACTTCTCGTCGCCCATTGAAGCCCGAAAGGCCGGCATCGAGACCGTCTACCAGAACCTTGCCCTGTCGCCGGCGCTCTCGATCGCCGACAACATGTTCCTCGGTCGCGAGATCCGCAAACCGGGCTTCATGGGCAAGTTCATGCGCAAGCTCGATCATTCGGCGATGGAAAAGATGGCGCGGCAGAAGCTCACCGAGCTTGGCTTGATGACCATCCAGAACATCAACCAGGCAGTCGAAACTCTCTCCGGCGGCCAGCGTCAGGGCGTGGCGGTTGCCCGTGCGGCGGCCTTCGGCTCCAAGGTCATCATCCTCGATGAGCCGACGGCGGCTTTGGGCGTCAAGGAAAGCCGGCGCGTGCTGGAACTCATCCTCGACGTCCGTTCTCGCGGCATCCCGATCGTGCTCATTTCGCACAACATGCCGCATGTCTTCGAGGTGGCCGATCGCATTCACATCCACCGCCTCGGGCGTCGCTTGACGGTGATCAATCCGAAGGAATACACAATGTCGGACGCCGTCGCCTTCATGACCGGCGCCAAGTCTGTTCCTACGGAGCCTGTTGCCGCATGACGATGACGATCGAGGATATCGCCGGCGAGGTCCTTGCCCGCGCCGGCGACGCGAAGCGCTTTCTGATCGCCATCGCCGGCCCGCCCGGCGCCGGCAAATCCACCATGGCAGACCACATCGCCGACGCCTTGCGCGCCGGCGGTGAAACGGCCGCAGTATTGCCAATGGACGGCTTCCACATGGACAATGCCATCCTGATCGAGCGCGGCCAGCTTGCCCGCAAGGGCATCCCCGAGACCTTCGACGTGCGCGGCTTCCTCGATATCATCCGCGCCGTTCGCCTGGCCGATCAGGAAGTGCTGGTGCCGGTGTTCGATCGCTCGCGTGAGCTTGCCATCGCCTCGGCACGGCCCATCGGCCCGGAGCATCGCTTCATCATCGTCGAGGGCAACTACCTGCTCTTCAGCCTCGGCAAGTGGGCGGAGCTCGAAGGCGTGTTCGATTACTCGATCATGCTTGCCCCGCCGATCGAGGTGCTGGAAGAGCGGCTGTGGGCGCGCTGGCGCGGCTACAAGCTGAGCGAGGAAGAGTCTGCTCGCAAGGTCTATGAGAACGATCTTCCGAACGGTCGCCTCATTCTCGGCAATCGCCGCCGCGCCGACGTCACCCTCGAGATCGCCTGATCGCAATTGCCCGGCTGCGGCGGGCAAACCATTTGCCATCCCCCATGCTTGGATGTAATTCCCAAGGCTGAGCCCTAAAGCGCAGCCTTGCCGGAGTTACAGTCATGCAATCGATCACCATCCGCCGCCCCGATGATTGGCATCTTCACCTGCGTGATGGCGCCATGCTGGAAGGCGTGATCGCCGATTCAAGCCGCGACTTCGCCCGCGCCATCATCATGCCGAACCTCGTGCCGCCGGTCGTGACGACAGCGGATGCCGAGGCCTATCGCGGCCGCATCATGGCCGCGCTACCGAAGGGCGATCGCTTCGAGCCGCTGATGACGCTCTATCTGACCGAGCACACCGATCCGGATGATGTCGAGAAGGGCAAGGCCAGCGGCCTGATCACCGCCGTCAAGCTCTACCCGGCCGGCGCCACCACCAATTCGCATGGCGGCGTGCGCGATATCGACAAGGCAATGCCGGTGCTGGATCGCATGGCCAAGATCGGCCTTCCGCTTTGCGTCCATGGTGAAGTCACGACATCGGATGTCGATATCTTCGATCGCGAAGCCGTCTTCATCGAAACCGTGCTCGACCCATTGCGCAAGCGCCTGCCGGAACTGAAGGTGACGATGGAACACGTCACCACCAAGGAAGGCATCGATTATATCAAGTCAGCCGAGCGCAACCTCGCAGGCTCGATCACCACGCATCACCTGATCATCAACCGCAACGCCATCCTCGTTGGCGGCATTCGCCCGCATTATTACTGTCTGCCGGTCGCCAAGCGCGAACACCATCGTGTCGCGCTGCGCCAGGCGGCCACCAGCGGCGATGCTCGCTTCTTCCTGGGTACCGATTCCGCACCGCATGTCGATCCGCTGAAGGAATGCGGCTGCGGCTGCGCCGGCATCTATACTTCAATCAACACGATGAGCTGCCTTGCTCACGTCTTCGAACAGGACAATGCCCTCGACAAACTGGAAGCCTTCGCCTCGCTGAACGGCCCGGCCTGGTATAGCCTTCCGATAAACGAAGAAGTAATAACGCTTGTGAAGCGCGCCGAGCCCGTGTCGTTTCCTGCCAAGATCGAGACCGGCGCCGGTCCCGTCACGGTATTCGACCCCATGTTCCCGCTTCATTGGGATGTCGAGCGCTAATAGCGCTCGCAAACCCCTCATTTTTTACTGGAAGAAGGATGCGCATCCGTCGAGATATGTTACTGCGCTAACATCTAAGCTTTAAATACATGTTTTTTTAACGAAATTGATAACACATTCGCTGTCGGGCGAATTCCATTTTCTTAAAACGAAAGCGTGGCAGAAGCCGCGGAGCTCAAAGCATGACGCTTGACTATAATTCATTGTTGACCGCGTTGGCGGTCTCGGCGACTTGTCTCGCCATTACTTTGCTGGCGAGCTGGATTGCCCGGCGGACCGAAACATTTCTGCTGGCCTGCGGGGTCGGCCTGATCCTGATCGTCAGCGGCATCTTTGCCTATGGCATCTATGTCGATAAGCCGAACGCGATCGTCGCTGTTGCCTGCTTCGCGCTGCTCTTTCCCGGCTTCGCGACCGTCTGGGGCGCGGGATGCCAGTTCCGGACAGGAACATTGCCGCACGCGCGCGTTGCTGCCTTCGGTGCCGTGGCGGTGGTCGCGACCTCATTGCCGATGTTGCTCGGCTATGACGGCCTGTCCTTCATTGTCGACAATATCGCCATCGCATCCTTCCTCTTCGCCACCGCCTATCAATACTGGCGGGCGCGTGCCGAAGCGATCGTCCCGCTGACCGGGATCACCAGTCTTTACTGCCTCACCGGCTTTTCTTTCGTTCTTTGCGCCGCCGTGCTGATCTATCAGGGCAAGCTTGTGCTGGGGGCTGCGCCTAACAACTGGTCGGAGGATTTGAGCCTCGCCGTCTGCATCGCCAGCATGACCGGTATCGGCGCGCTGTCGCTTGCCCTGCACCAATGGCGCATGGCCGCCCTCCACCGCATCGATGCTGCTACCGATCCACTGACCGGCCTGCTCAACCGCCGCGCTCTGTTCGATCGCCACGGCGCCGGCGTCATGGGCCCGACCACGGCCGTGCTGGTTTTTGACATCGACCACTTCAAATCGATCAACGACAACTTCGGTCACGACGTCGGTGACCGCGTGCTGAAGGTCTTCGCAGCCGAATTGACCGCGAGCTGCAGGCTGAGCGACACGGTTGCCCGCCTCGGCGGTGAAGAGTTCGCGATGGTCTTGCACGAGGTCATGCCAGGCCGCGCCGAGGTCGTCGCCGAGCGCATCCGCAAGGCCTTCGAGGGGCGCGAGCTCGATATCGACGGCCAGGTCTGCAAATGCACCGTCAGCGTCGGCGTCGCCTCCGGCCGCACCAAGCCGCTGCCGTTCGACGCCATGCTGACCGCCGCCGACAAGGCGCTCTATGCCGCCAAGCGCGCCGGCCGCAACCGCGTCGAGCTTGCGAGCCACCTGCAGGCAGTCCCCACGGACACGGCCCGCACCGCCTCTTGATCGTCGGCGGTTCCCCTCGTATGGTCGGGTTGGCCGGATGCAGCCAGCCGCCCCGCGGTGCGAAAGCACGATGGTGAATGCATTCACGCATATCCTTCACATCCCTTGCCGTTTGGCGATTGATGGCGAACGGGTCAGCAGACGCGGGCACTGATCGTCCTGTTCGCCGCCAACGGAGGGAATGCAACATGCGCGATTTTCGCGATGCGAAACTGATGGCCAAGGCATTGCGCCAGGCACTTGCCGACCGCGATGTCGATCTCTCTCACAGCGAGACGCTGGAGATCGTCGCCCGCCAGTTCGGCTTCGAACAATGGAACATCCTGTCTGCGAAACTCGAACAGACGACGGCATCGCCGCCCGCGGTCGGCATAGAACCGCCAATCCCGATCTTCCGCATCTTCGACGTCGACAAGGCCAAGGAGTTCTACTGCGGCTTTCTGGGGTTTGAGCTCGATTGGGAGCACCGCTTCGGCGAACATTTCCCGCTCTATTGCCAGGTCTCGCGAAGCGGCATGATCCTGCACCTTAGTGAGCACTCGGGAGACGCCAGCCCCGGCGCCAGGGCCTTCGTCCCGGTGAAAGGCGTTCGCGCCTATCAGGCGGAGCTCACGGCCAAGGATTACCGCTACATGAAGCCGGGGCTTCAGGAGGCGCCATGGGGATTGGAGATGGAGGTCATCGATCCCTTCAATAATCGCGTTACGTTCTGTGAGCGCAACGACGGATAAGGCGAGAAGGGGCTGCGGCGGTGTGCTGGGTAAGCCCGCCGCCTCAGGCAGCCCAAAGGCCGCGCGTCGAGAGGTAGCCGATCGCGCCGAAGAGGATGGCGACCGCCGAGGCGAGGCCGAGTGTCACTGCATATTCGCGGCGGCCCGCCGTAAAGGCCAGCGCGACCTTGGTGACCATGTTGACGAACACTGCAATCAGCGTGACATCAGCAGCCGTCGTGGCGGTGATCGCCGAGCCGACAAGGCGCACGGTCGAGAGCGTGATCGCGTCCACATCGACAAGGCCCGAAATGGCGGCGACGACATAAAGCGCCGAGGCGCCGACATATTCGGTCGCCATCTTCGAAACGAGGCTGATCAGGCCGAGCAGCAGCGCGAAAGAAATCACGGTTCTGAGTTCAAACGGATTGGTGAGCCCAATCTCCGGCGCCTGCGTGCTCGACCCGGAACGCCAGGCCAGAAACAGGCTGGTCGCCAGGAAGCCGATGATGGCGGGAATGAGCGCCGAGGAGAGCGGCGCCAGCATGCTCAGAGAAAGCGCGCTCGCAATGACGAGAACGCGCGCGAAGGAAAGCGCGCCGGCAATCGCCGCACCCGCCGCCAGATGCCGCGCCCCTTGCGGCGCTTCCATCGAATAGCGCGCGAAGGAGAGCGTCAGCGCGGTGGACGAGACGAGCCCACCGGCCGCACCCGCAAGCAATATCCCGCGGCTCGATCCCATGAGCCGGATCGCCACATAGCCGGCGAAGGAGAGTGCAGCGATGGTAATCGTCAAAAGCCAGAGCGCATAGGGATTGAGCGCGCCCCAGGGATCGAGCGGCTTGTCGGGCAGCAGGGGCAAGGCGATCACGGTCATCGCGAGCAGCATCAGCGCTGATCGCAGTTCCACCCAAGTCAGCCCCTGCAGGAAACCGTGAAGGCTGGTGCGGGCCGCGAGCACGACCGTCACCACGACCGCGCCGGCTCCCGCCGTGATGAGATCGCCGAGCGTGGCGAGCATTCCGAGCGCGAAGACGCAAAGTGCGGCGATGATCGAGGTGATGCCGTAATCCTTGTCCTCGATCGCCTCCTGCCACTTGCCGGCGATATAGACGACGCCGAGAAGCACCGCGATCGTGGCCGGGAAGAACGGGCCGGTCAGCGGCTGCAGCGTGCCGACAATGCCGCCGAGGAAGCCGGTGAGGCCAAAGGTGCGAAGCCCGGCGGTGCGTCCGCCGACGCGCACGTCGCGCTCGGTCCAGCCCCGCTCGACGCCGACGAGCAGACCGATGGCAAGCGCCACGCCGAGACGGCGGAAGACTTCGATATGTTCCATGACCTGCACGATATCGCCGCCGCGCCGCTTAGCAAGCGCAAACATCTGAAACCATTGGCGCATTAGAGATATCGGCGCTCGGTCGGGAGATCAGATCAGCATCAGCGCCCGTACGAACGCGGCCGATGTCAGAAGCGAAGCCACGATCCTTACATGGTTCCACCACGTCCAGTCGCGAAGGTAGTCCTGCCACAGCGCCGATGCTTCGGGGCCATTGCCTGAAAACTGCCCCAACGCATCGTTCATCGGCACGTTGAAGATGATGGTCGAGGCGAAGGAGGCGACGATGTAGATGATGGCGCCGGCGAGCATCCAGAGGCTCGCCCCCTCCCGCCAGCTCATCACCGCGAGCACGCCGATCAACAGGCAGAGAATGGCCGTCGGCACGAACAGCATCATGAAGGGCGAGCGAAGGATGGTGACGTTGATCGAGTTCATCGCGGCGATCCCCTGTTCCGTCGGTATGCGCGAAAACGCCGGCATCACGAAGGTCGAGAACGCGAAGAATGTGCCGGCGACGAGCCCGCTGCCGATCGCGGCGGCGACAAGCGCCAATACGAGAATGATTGCCATGCCCATGACCTCCCATTTTGGCTGAGCCAAAAGTCAATAACAGAGAAATTCTCTCATTTGCAAAATGAGATAAACTCTCTTATTTCTGCTGTCAACCGGAATGGAGTTTTAGATGGCGGACGAAACGGCGGCGGGATCGCGAATAAAGGTGGGCGCCACAAGGCAGCCCCGGCGCATTCCCCGCCAGCAAAGAGGCCGCGAGCGCTTCGAAAAGATACTGGCTGTGGCCACGCAACTGATCGAGGCGAAGGGAAGTGATGCGCTGAAGATGAGCGAGATCGTCGAAAAGGCCGATCTCTCCTTCGGCGCGCTCTACCAGTATTTCCCGGATAGGAGCTCGATCTTCGCAACGCTGGCCGAGCGCTTCAACGAGGAGGGCCGCGCCTGCGTGATCGCGGCGCTGGCAGAAGCAAAGGATGCCGCAACGCTGCGTTCGGCGCTGTGCCGGATCGCCGACGAGTATCTTGCCTTCTTCCGCAGCGAGCCCGTCATGCGCGACATATGGTTCGCCACGCAGGCGGATCGGCTGCTGCAGGAAATCGACGCTGACGATATGGAGTTTCACGCCCAGGCGCTGCTCGCGGTGCTAGAGCAGGTTTACCCGGATCGTCGCAAGCCTGCGCTGCTGGCGCTTGCGAGGCTCGTCATGCAGCTCCTGGCGGCGGCGGTCAGATATGCCGCCGCGTTGAGCGAGGAAGAGGGACGGGCAGCAATTGCGCTCTACAAGAAGATGCTGCCCGCCGATATCGGCGAATTGGTAGCGGAGTGATCAGGCACGGATCTTTGCGTCCCTGATCGACAACGAGACCGCCGAGCGAACCATGTTGCGACCACCATTCTTGGCGGCATAGAGCTCCCGGTCCGCCGCCGTCAGCATGGATTTCAGCGTTTCGCTGGCGGGATCGCCGCGATAGACGCCGAAGCTTGCCGTCACGCGCTTTGCCGGCAACGGGCCGACGGCCTTGCTTTCGAACTGCATGCGCAGCCGGTTGGCAATGTTGACCGCGGCATCGATATCCGTGCGTGGCAGGACCAGGCAGAACTCCTCGCCGCCGATGCGCGCCGCGATGTCATAGGGTCGCAGATTGTGCTGGATCGTGGCGCCGGCCATGACCAGCACCTGGTCGCCGACATCGTGGCCGAACTGGTCGTTGATCGACTTGAAGTGATCGAGATCGAAGACCACGACGGAGATCGGCGTGCGTTCACGCGCGGCGCGGGCAATCTCCAGTGCCCCGATATCCTTCAGCCAGCGGCGGTTGCCGAGGCCGGTCAGAACGTCAGTGGTCGCCTGCCGGCGCAGCTGTGCCAGCGTCGCGTCGAGTTCCTTGATCAGGATCGAGATCCCGTTGGTGACGATCCCGACCTCGTCCTTGCGCTTGCTGCGAACCGACTTCACGACGCCGGTCGAGCGGTAGGTCTCGACCACGCCGGCGATCTGGTGCAGCGGCTGGATGAACGCCCAGACGCAGGCCAGGCAAAAGGCAGTGCCGATCAGCGTCGCTCCCAGCACCAGGATAAGCACAGGCGTCGCCTCGCTCCGAAAGCCGGTGACCAGATAGACGACGAGCGCCAGAAGCGGCACGTGCGTCGAGACGAAGCAAATGGAGAAGATCTTGAGGGTCAGCGATTGGTTGAACTGCTGAAGCGGTGTGAACCTCGTGAGGCGCATTCTGGACTCCTTCATGGTGTCTTTGGGCGCAGCGAAAATGGCTCGGGAAGTTTCACCCCGTTGTTAACGAAATCATTCAAATTTGAGTGGCTTTGGGGGTGCTGGGCATCAAGCTCCGTGCAAGTGCCTGCCGAACAATACGTATGACGAATGTCTAAAATTATGAATGGGTTGTGGAAATTTAAGTTGTCCGCAAAAGAAATACCAGCAAGGGTTTTTGTGATCCGTCGCGCTTCGCGCTTCTGGTGAATCATCGCGTCCTGACGCAACGATATTAACAGAGCGAGACGCGACCCCAACGGCAACGTGAGCGCGTGCAATTGCCATTCTTGCGTTTGAGCCCCTCGCGTTCTGGAAACTTGCCCCACTTGCTGCTATTGGCCCATAAGTTTGAGCACAAGATCCAGGCAAGGAGAGAACGATGATCCAGGCAACATTCACCGACCGCAAAGTCATGGCCGAGCTGGTGGCCAAGATGCTCTGGGAGATCAAGGCCGTTCACTTCAATGCCACCCAGCCCTACAAGTTCGCCTCGGGCATGGCGAGCCCCGTCTATATCGACTGCCGCAAGCTTCTCTCCTTCCCGCGCATCCGCTCGACGGTGATGGATTTCGCCGCCAGCGTCGTGCTGCGCGAGGCGGGCTTCGAGAAGTTCGATTGCATCGCCGGCGGCGAAACCGCGGGCATCCCCTTCGCCGCCCTTCTCGCCGACCGCCTTAGCCTGCCGATGATCTATGTCCGTAAACAGCCGAAGGGCCACGGCCGCAACGCCCAGATCGAAGGCAACATGCCCGAGGGTTCGCGCGTTCTCGTCATCGAGGACCTGACGACGGCAGGCGGCAGCATGTTCAAGTTCATCGATGCCGTGCGCGACGCCGGCGGCATTGTCGATCATGGCATCGCGCTCTTCTATTACGGCATCTTCGACGAAGGCGCGCTGCGCTTTGCCGATGGCAAGGTCAAGCTGCACTACATCGCCACATGGCGCGATGTCTTGGCCGTTGCCAAGGAGCAGCAGCTGTTCGATCAGAACACCCTGAACGAGGTTGAATCCTTCCTCGACGCGCCGCTCGCATGGTCTGGCCGCAACGGCGGTATTTCATCACTTTGAGTGAATAATTGCTCACGGCGCTTTGCTTTTGCCACGAAGTTATCTAATCCAGTTGGGCATCGACAGATCGTAATGCCCTTGGGAGACGGACATGATTTTGTGCTGTGGAGAAGCGTTGATCGACATGCTGCCGCGGGAGACGACGCTCGGCGAGAAGGGCTTTGCGCCCTATGCCGGCGGCGCCATCTTCAACACGGCGATCGCGCTCGGGCGCCTGGGCATCCAGACGTCTTTCTTCACCGGTCTCGCCGACGACATGATGGGCGAAATCCTCTGTGATACGCTGAAGGCGAGCAATGTCGACTTCAGCCTCTGCGCCATCGCGCAGCGCCCCTCGACGCTCGCCTTCGTCAAGCTGGTCAACGGCCAGGCGACCTACGCCTTCTATGACGAAGGCACCGCCGGCCGCATGATCACCACCGATGACCTTCCTGTTCTCGGCGACGATTGCGAGGCGCTGCACTTCGGCGCCATCAGCCTGATCCCCAGCCCGTGCGGCGAAACCTACGAGGCACTGCTCGACCGCGAGGCGGCCAAGCGCGTCATCTCGCTCGACCCGAACATCCGCCCCGGCTTCATCAAGGACAACCAGGCGCACATGGCGCGTATCAAGCGCATGGCCGCCAAGTCCGATATCCTGAAGTTCTCCGACGAGGACCTGGAATGGTTCGGCATGGACGGCAGCCATGACGATCTCGCCGCCCACTGGCTGCAGCATGGCGCCAAGCTCGTCGTCATCACCAAGGGCGCCGAGGGCGCGACGGGTTACACCAGCGAACGCAAGGTCACCGTCCCCAGCCAGCGCGTCACCGTGGTCGACACCGTCGGTGCCGGCGATACCTTCGATGCCGGCGTTCTTGCCTCGCTGAAGATGGATGGTCTGCTTACCAAGGCGCAGGTCGCCTCGCTCGACGAAAAGGCGCTGCAGAACGCGCTCTCGCTCGGCGCCAAGGCCGCAGCCGTCACGGTCTCCCGCGCCGGCGCCAACCCGCCATGGGCCAACGAGATCGGTCTTTAGAGCCTCAGGGCAACTGATCCAGAAAGCCAATCACGGTCCGATTGAAGTCATCGGGCCGCTGCAGCGGCGCGAAGTGGCTCACGCCTTCAAGCGGAACGAAGGTCGCGCCGGGAGTGCTGCGCACGAGATGCGCCGCATGCTCCGGCTTGATGAACTCGTCCCGGTCACCGAGCGCCACCGCCACCGGCACACGGATGCGGTTCAGATCGGCGGCCGAATAATTCGGCTCGGTCGACATCATCAGGCTCACATCCTCGACAAAGCGGTCGAACTGGTCAGGCGTCGGCGAGAGCGCCTCGTAATCCATCCGATGCCTATTGAAGCAGCGGTCGATCACGGGCGTCGGCACGAAGGGCTTTACGCCTGACGGGTCCATGCTGCAGGCGAAGAAGAACACGCCGTCGACGCGCTGAGGGTGCCGGTCCGCGAGAATGAGCGCCGTGCACGCCCCATCGCTCCAGCCGATAAGCGCCGCCTTCTCGATTTCGAGATGATCCATCACCGCAAGCACGTCGGATGCCATCAGCTCGTAGGTGTAGGGCTTGTCGTCCCGCGTGCTGCGGCCGTGTCCCCGGCTGTCGATCACCACCACGCGCCGGCCTGATCGCAGCAGCGCCGGCACCTGATAGCCCCAGTTGCCGCTATTCCCGAGTCCGCCATGCAGCAGGATCACAACCGGCCCGGAGCCATAAGCGCTGTACCATATATCGGCGCCATCATGCGTAACCACGCCGTCGTCACCATCAGGCAGGGCCTCCGCTCCCTGCGCTGCAAATCGCTCAAGCTCGTCGTCAGTCATATCAGTCCTCCCAATCCCTCATTCTTTCTAGACGGACGACGCGGCCCCATCTCGACATCTCCTGAGAAATAATCGCCGCGCCGACCAGGCTAAGCCTTCCCTCGCGCCGCCTGCATGGCCTCGCGCAGCACCTCGTAAACCCTCGGATCTTCCGTCTGCGAAACATTGAACCGCATGAAATCCGTCGCCGTCTGCGACAGGCTGAACGCATTGCCCGGCGCCAGCACCACATCCCGCTCCAGTGCCGCGCGCGCCACATCGGCAGCGTCGATACTATCGGGCAGGCGGCACCAGAGGAACATCCCCGCCTGCGGCTCCAACCAGGGCACGATGCCGAGGTTCTTGAGCTTGGCCGAGACCTCGAACATCGTCCTCGACAGCCGGCTGCGCAGCGTCTCGATATGCTTGCGATAGCTGCCGTCGCTGAGCACGCTCAGGACCAGCTGCGCCGCATGCCGCCCGCCGCCGAACGAGGTGGCGATCTTCAGATCTGTCAGCCCGCCGATCCACTCCGGCTTGGCGGCGATGAAGCCGCAGCGCGCCGAGGCCGACAGCGTCTTCGAGAAACTGCCGATATGGATGACGCGATCCAGCCCGTCGAAAGCGGCAAGGCGTGGCGCCGTCACGTGCTCGAAATCGGCGAAGATATCGTCCTCGATGATCGTCAGGTCGAACTGCTCGGCGATCTTAAGCACCCGATGCGCCGTCACCGGCGAGAGGATCGCTCCGGTCGGGTTATGCAGCGCCGAATTGGTCACGTAGAGCTTCGGTCGATGCTCGGCCACCGTGTGGGCGAAGGCGTCGATATCGGGGCCGGAGGGCGTGTAGGGCACGCTGACGATCTTGGCGCGGTGGGCGCGGAGAAGAGCGTGGAAATTGAAGTAGCAGGGATCGTCGACCATCACGGTATCGCCGGGCTCGATCAGGAAGCGGCAGAGAAGGTCGATCGCCTGAATGCCTGACTCCGTCAGGATGATCTGGTCGGGCGAGGCGCCAATCCCCTTGTCTGCCATCCGCCGCGCGATCAGCTGCCTGAGCGGCGGCAACCCCAGCGGCGATCCATAGGCGAGCAGTACAGGCCCATCGGCTCGCGCCAGTGCCCGCAGGCCGCGGCGAACGCCGTCTTCCGGCAGCCAGGAGGGCGGCAGCCATCCGCAACCGGGTTTGAGGCCGATATCGCCGGCCTCCAAAGACTGCCGCGACACCCAGAACGGATCGATTTCGCGGTCGAGCCGTGGCCCGACCTCCGACAGCGCGAAGGGGGCGGCCTGGTTGGCGACGTAAAAGCCGGAGCCCGGCCGCGACAGGATCGCGCCCTCGGCAACCAGCCGCTCATAGGCCTCGACGACGGTCGATGTCGAAATCTTCAGCGACCCCGCGAGCGCCCGCACAGAAGGCAGCTTCGCCCCCGCCGTCAAGCTGCGGCCGGCGATGCGCTGCTTGATCGTGTTCATCACCATCGCCACGCGGGTCGTGCCAACGATTGCGTTATCGGCCATCCGTACTGCTCTCCGATGCATAACAGTTTGGCGAAACCGTACCATACCGTAGCTGGCATGGCCACGCTGCGAGGGATCATAAGATGGTCGATTGAAAGAATGATGGAGTGTGCCATGGACCGCACGGCGGCCGGTTGGTTGAATGGTTTTATCGGTGTTCTGATTTTCAGCGGCTCGCTGCCCGCGACGCGCATGGCGGTGATGGGGTTCGATCCCGTCTTCCTGACCGTCGCCCGCGCGGCGATCGCCGGGCTGATCGCGCTGGCGTTGCTCGTACTGTTTCGCGAAAAGCGGCCGGCGGCGAGCGATTTTCTGTCGCTCGTTATCGTCGCCTTCGGCGTCGTCATCGGCTTTCCACTGCTCACCGCACTGGCGCTCACTCACATCACCTCGGCGCACTCCATCGTCTTCATCGGCTTGCTGCCGCTCTCGACCGCGATCTTCGGCGTCATCAGGGGCGGCGAGCGTCCGCAACCGGCCTTCTGGATATTCTCCTGCGTGGGGAGCGCGCTGGTCGCAGGTTTTGCCCTGTCGCAGGGTGTGACCGCAGCCCCGCTCGGCGATCTCCTGATGCTCGCCGCCATCATCGCCTGTGGTCTCGGCTATGCCGAGGGCGCCAAGCTGTCGCGCAGGCTCGGCGGCTGGCAGGTCATCTCCTGGGCGCTGGTTCTCTCGCTGCCCGTCATGCTCGCGCTTGCTCTCTTCAATCTGCCGCCGTCCTTTGCGGCGATCGAAATGCCGGCCTGGGCGGGCCTCGTCTATGTCTCGCTGTTCAGCATGCTGATCGGCTTCTTCTTCTGGTATCGCGGCCTGGCGCAGGGCGGCATTGCCGGTGTCGGTCAGCTGCAGCTGCTGCAGCCCTTCTTCGGTCTGCTCCTGGCGGCAACGCTGCTGCACGAGCAGGTGAGCCCCATCATGCTCGTCGTCACCATCGCCATCGTCGGCTGCGTCGCTGGCGCCAAGAAGTTCGCCCGCTAGAACGTTACGGGTGAGAATGGGTTTGCATTTTGCCGCGTAAGCGCGCCTGCTGTTTGGCGCTACATCGCTTGATGTGGCCCAACCAGGGAGCTTGAAATGGCAAAGGGTCAACTCCGCGGTACGCGTGAAGCGCGCAAGCCGAAAAAAGACAAGTCCGCTCCGGCAGTCGCCTCGCAGCCGGGCTCGCAGGTCAAGCAGGCCGCGAGCACCGTACCATCGGGCAAGGGCGCCAGGCCCTGACCGCCACCAGGGGGTGGACCTGAGGGCAGTCATCTCAGCCAAATAGAAAACGCTCCCGCGGCGGTCACCACGGGAGCGTCTTGTGAACGTTGCGTTCTTACTTGGCGAGCTTCGCCAGTTCGGCAACAAGGCCCTGTGTCGACGAATCGTGGCCCGCAGCGCTTTCCTTGCCTTCGATGACGGGCAGCAGGCCGGTCGCCAGTTCCTTGCCGAGCTCGACGCCCCACTGGTCGAACGAGTTGATGCGGAACAGCACGCCTTCGACGAAGACGCGGTGTTCGTAGAGCGCCACGAGGCGGCCGAAGGCGAACGGCGTCAGCTTGTCATAGACGAAGGTGATCGACGGGCGGTTGCCGGTGAAGACGCGGTGCGGCGCGATGAAATCGGCCTGCTTGTCGTCCATGCCCTTGTCGGTCAGCTGCTTCTTGGCTTCCTCGAAGGTGCGGCCCTTCATCAGCGCTTCCGACTGCGCGATGCAGTTTGCCATCAGGAGCTGGTGCTGGTGGCGCAGCTCCGGCTCGAAGCCGTTGGCGGCGATCATGAATTCGGCCGGGATCACGCTCGTGCCCTGGTGGATCAGCTGGTAGAAGGCGTGCTGGCCATTGGTGCCGGGTTCGCCCCAGACGACAGGACCGGAATTCCCTTCGACCGGCGTGCCGTCGATGGTGACGCCCTTGCCGTTCGATTCCATGTCGAGCTGCTGCAGGTAAGCAGGGAAGCGCGACAGGCGCTGGTCGTAGGGCAGGATCGCGCGGGTGGCGTAGCCGAGAACGTTGCGATTGTAGAAGCCGATCAGGCCGAGCAGGATCGGCAGGTTCTTGGCGATCGGTGCCGTGCGGAAGTGGTTGTCGATCGAATGCGCGCCATCGAGGAACTTGCCGAAGTTCTCAGGACCGACGGCGATCATCAGCGGCAGGCCGATGGCCGACCAGATCGAGTAGCGCCCGCCGACCCAATCCCAGAAGCCGAACACGCGTTCGCTTTCGATGCCGAAGGCGGCAACCTTGTCGAGCGCCGTCGAAACGGCTGCGAAGTGATGCTGAACGGCTGCTTCGCCGAGCGCGTCGGCAACGAACTTGCGCGCCGTCTGGGCGTTCGTCATTGTCTCGATAGTGGTGAAGGTCTTGGAGGCGACGATGAAGAGCGTCGTTTCCGGCTGCACCAGCTTCAGGATGTCGGCGATGTGTGCGCCGTCGATGTTGGAAACGAAATGCGCGCGCGGGCCGTCATGATAAGGCGCCAACGCCAGCGTCGCCATCACGGGGCCGAGGTCGGAGCCGCCGATGCCGATGTTGATGACGTCGGTGATCTTCTTGCCGGTCGCGCCCTTCAGCGCGCCCGAGCGAATGCCGTCGGCAAACTTGCCCATGGCAGCGAGCACGCCGTTGACGTCAGGCATCACGTCCTTGCCGTCGACGAGAACGGGGGTGTTCGAACGATTGCGAAGGGCCGTGTGCAGCACGGCGCGGTTTTCGGTGAAGTTGATCGCCTTGCCCGAGAACATCTCGTCGCGCTTGGCCTCGACACCGCCGGTTTCGGCGAGCTTGACCAGAAGGGCCAGCACCTCGTCGTTCACGGCCGTCTTCGAGAAATCCATCAGGAGGTCGTCGAGCGAGGCGGTGAAGCGCGAAAAGCGTTTCGGATCGGCCGCGAAGGCAGCACGGATATCGGTGGCCTTGGTGGCAGCCGCGGTGCTTTTCAGTTGGTCGACGATGGCATTCATGGGAGGCTCCTTTGCAGGGCGTGAGGGTCGCGGAAACTATTCGCTTTACCGGGTGCAAATCAAGTTATGTCTGAAACTATTCATAAAAAGGGTGCGCACGTCGCGCTTGATGCGCCAACGCAGTCGGGCTATATTGGAGAGGTTGCAGGCGGAGCTGTAACTCCACCTGCTGCGCTTATGTTCTTTGGAATGTGACCCGGACGCTGAGTGACCAGCTCGTCCGGGTTTTCCTCACCATAAGCGTGACGCTAAGCGGTCGAAACCACATATCATCACCTCCCGTTCTGATGGCAAGGCTCTTGCCGAAGTCGGCGCGGCCCATCCTCGCCGATAGGCCGCATTGCCGCGACCTGTGCTGCTTCTGCCTCAAAACAAGCGGATAGCAGCACAGTTTTTGGTTGTACTCAATTGTGAAGTATTACGCTCGCAGATCCTTGCGCAGGATCTTGCCGACCGGCGATTTCGGCAGTTCGGTGCGGAATTCGATGAAGCGCGGCCGCTTGTAGTTGGTGAGGTTGGCCACGCAATGCGCCTTCACTTCCGCCTCGGTCAGAGCAGGATCCTTGCGCACCACGAAGAGCTTCACCGCCTCGCCGGAATGCCCATCCGCCACGCCGACGGCGGCGGCCTCCAGGATGCCCGGGTGCATCGCTGCCACTTCCTCGATTTCGTTCGGATAGACGTTGAACCCCGAGACCAGGATCATGTCCTTCTTGCGGTCGACGATCTTGGTGTAGCCGCGGGCATCCATGAAGCCCATGTCGCCGGTGCGGAAATAGCCGTCGGGCGTCATGGCGCGCGCCGTCTCATCCGGCTTGTTCCAGTATCCGGCCATCACCTGCGGCCCACGAATGCAGATCTCGCCAACCTCGCCAAGCGGCAGCGACGCGCCGTCCTCGTTGCGGATATCGAGATCGGTCGACGAGATCGGCAGGCCGATCGCGCCGGTGAATTCGGGCGAATCGAAGCGGTTGGCGGTGGCCACCGGCGACGTCTCGGAAAGCCCGTATCCCTCGGTAATGTGGTTGCCGGTAATCGTCAGCCAGCGCTCGGCCACCGGCCGCTGCACGGCCATGCCGCCACCCAGCGAAATCACCAGCGAGGAGAAATCGACCTTGGCGAATTCGGGGTTGTTCATCAACGCGTTGAAGAGCGTGTTTAGCCCAGGGAAGACGTGGACGTTCGATTTGGCGAATTCGCGCACGAGGGCAGGGATGTCGCGCGGATTGGCGACGAGGATGTTGTGCGCGCCGAGCGACATGCCCATCAGCGAATTCACCGTCAGCGCAAAGATATGGTAGAGCGGCAGCGCGCAGAGGAAGTTCAGCACATCCGGCCGCTGGCGCTTCTCGAAGGCGGATTTCAGCCAGAGTTCCAGCTGCAGCTTGTTCGACAACAGGTTCTTGTGCGTCAGCACCGCACCCTTGGCGATCCCTGTCGTGCCGCCGGTATATTGCAGGAAGGCGATGTCGCTGCCGACAAGACCTGATGGCTTCAGCGTCGCGCCGTCACCCTCACCAAGCACCTGCTTGAAGGTCTTGTGCCGGGGGATAGACCAGGTGGGAACGAGCTTCTTCACCTTGCGCACGAGCAGATTGACGATCAGCCCCTTGGCGCCCAGCATTTCGCCGAGCGAGGTGACGACCACATGGCGCACATCGGTATGGCCAAGCACCTGCTGAACGGTATGAGCGAAGTTTTCCAGGACAAAGATCGCCTTGGCGCCGGCGTCGCGCAACTGATGTTCCAGTTCGCGTGGCGTGTAGAGCGGGTTGACGTTCACCACCACGAGCCCGGCGCGCAGGATGCCATAGACGGCGATCGGGTTCTGCAGCACGTTCGGCATCATCACCGCGACGCGATCGCCCTTCTGCAGGCCGATTGCCTGCAGCCATGCCGCGACCTTGCGCGTCTGGCTTTCCAGCTGGCGGTAGGTGAGCGTCTTGCCCATGCTGGAAAAGGCGATGCGGTCGGCATAGCGCGCGCAGGATTTCTCAAGCAGCTCCGCCAGTGATTCGTATTCCAGCGCCGGAAGCTCGGCCGGTACGATCGCCGGATAGGTGGCAAGCCACGGCTTGTCGGGCCTCTCACCGCCAGGATGGGCGGAAATGCTGTTCATCGTGTCTCTCTCCCTGTCGCTGCCGGCGGGGCGCCCGTCGAAACTATTGGATGATCCTCCATCCTCCAATACGGCAGCTTATGTCATTGCTCGAATGGTTCAAGCAGCATCAGGCTACAATAACCTTGACGTAAACGTCAATATTGCGGCGCCCGCCAAAATTGCGGATCAAATTCGGGAACAACGGGCAGCGGGCGACGTTTTCAATTCATACGCTTGGCACAACAACCGCCAGGCACGAGGAACCAACAGAAAGGGAGTAGAGACATGCTGCAACAGGACAACGACAAGACCCTCCGTGACCCGAACGTCAAGGATACGCACTCGCTGATCGCCAGCGACCGTGTGGAAGGCACCCGCGTTTACGGCGCCGATGGCAAGCACATCGGCTCGATCGAGCGCCTGATCCTCGGCAAGAGGGATGGCCGCGTCGCCTATGCCGTCTTGAGCTTCGGCGGCTTCATGGGCATCGGCCATGACCACTACCCGCTGCCCTGGGATAAGCTGTCCTACGACACGCAGCTGGATGGCTACCGCATCGACCTGACCAAGGAACAGATCGAAGGCGCGCCAAGCTACGCGGATGATGACGACACCTGGTACAACGACAACGGCCGCCGGGTCTACGATTACTACGGCGTGCCGCCCTACTGGATGTAAGTCTCCCGCGAGGCCGGAACGGAAGGGTCCCGCCGCGTGCGGGACCCACCGACGGCCACAAAAACCTCCGGCGAAAGTTGGAGGTTTTTGCATGAGTGCATTGGCCTTAGCTCAACTCGCGGACACGAGATCGTTGGCGGAGCGCAACACAGTCCCAACCACGATATCGGCTACACCGATCGCCGCCTGCGTCTCTACTTCGAACACATGCGTCTCGCCCGGCAAAAGCGTGATCAGCATCGTATCCACCACCGCATCCGGATCGAGACGATCAGCCATCAGGCAGAGATCCTTAAGCAGGCTCACGGCCGTCACCGCGACCGCATAACCGCCCTTCCGCTTGCTGACCTCGATCCTCATCTCCGGCTTCGGCAGCTTGAGGTCGATATCCTCGACGAAATAGTGAAACGCGCGCCGGTCCAGCATGTCGACGACGATCACTTCATTGCCGGGATCATCGGCGGTGGCGATATCCTGAGGCAGCGTAAACGCCTTCGCCTCGAACCGGTCGCAAAGCAGCCGCCAGAATTCGAACTCGGCAAGCACGGTCCCATCAAGCCGCAGCCGCTTGCCCGAAATCTTCGCCCGCCAGAACAGCGTCCGCTCGTTGACGGCAACGGCGGCGAGCCCGCCCTCGCGCGGCTGGATCGTCAGAAGCCGGGGATCGAAAGCCTGGCGCATCGCATACCACAGCGGCTTGCGACGCCCGGCCGAATCCAGCGCCGCCCAGGAGGTCACCGGCCAGCAATCGTTGAACTGCCAGACGACTGCGCCCTTGCAGATATCGCGGTGCGAGCGCATGTGCTCGACCGCGAAGCGGATGGCGCGCGCCTGGTTCAGTTGCGTGGCGAAATGCCAGTCGTTCATCGTCCGTGGCTCGGGCAAGTGGCCGGCCAGGCCACGGATCAGCTTGTCATTGCCCTGCGTCGCCTTCTGGTGATGGAAGACGCCATTGGAGACGGGCGTCAGCGGCGCCTCGTGCACGCTCTCTTCCAGCGTCGCCCAGTTGGGTGGCGCCTGCCAGCCGAATTCAGAGCAGAAGCGCGGGATATAGTTGCGGTAGACCTCATAGCCCACGTCGTTCCACACATCCCATATGTGCTTGCATCCATGCGCATCGGCATTCGGCTCGATCTCCATCGTGCCGGAATAGGGGCTGCCGGGATAGTAGGGGCGGTCGGGATCGAGCTCGGCGCAAAGCCTCGGCAGGATATCGAGATAGTAGCCGAGCCCCCAGCTCTCACCCTCCTTGATGATCGGCCGCCAGCCCCACTCGTCGAAGCCCCAGATATTCTCGTTATTGCCGTTCCAGACGATCAGCGAGGGATGCGGCATCAGCCGCGCGACGTTGTCGCGCACCTCCGCCTCGACCTCGCCACGGAGCGGCTCTTCCTCGGGATAGGAGGCGCAGGCAAACAGGAAATCCTGCCACACCAGCATGCCCACCCGGTCGCATTCTTCGTAGAATTCATCCCGCTCGAAGATGCCGCCGCCCCATACCCGCAACAGGTTGATGTTGGCAGCCTTCGCCTCGTCGATCCGCGAGGCATAGCGCGCGGCGGTGACCCGCGAGGGGAAGCAATCGTCGGGGATCCAGTTGGCGCCGCAGAGAAACAGCGGCACGTCGTTGATCACGAATGTGAAGGCCGAGCCATGCTCGTCCGGCGACGTATCGAGCCGCACCGAGCGGAAGCCGATCTGCTTGGCGTAATCGTCGAGCAGTTCATCGCTCTCGCAATCGCGCAGTTCGACCCGCAGCGGATAAAGCGGCTGCGCGCCGAGATGATGCGGCCACCAGATCTGCGGCGAGGGCACGCGCACCTGGAAGCGAACCTCGTCGCTCCCGGCCTCGACGATCTCGCTATGCGTGACACCGCCGATGTTGGCCGTGATGCGGCAGTCGCCGGCGTCACTGGCGCGCGCGATCTTTGCACGAACCGTCACCAACCCGTCTCCACCGGCAAGCGTCGCCGAAACCAGCGTCTCGGCTAGCCGCGCCTTCGCCCAGCGCTCCAGCCGCACCGGCTTCCAGATCCCCGCCGTCACCAGCGTCGGACCCCAGTCCCAGCCGAAATTGCAGGCCATCTTGCGCATCAGGTTGCCGGGGCCGGGATAGTTGTTCGGCCGGTAGCCGTAATGCGCTTCCATCTCCGCGCCATAGGCGTAGGCCGAGCGGAAGGTCACGACCAGCTCGTTGCCCTCGGCCTTCAGGCGATCGGAAACGTCGAAGCGGTAGGTTCGGTGCATGTTGAACGTCTGGCCGATCTCTTCGCCGTTGAGCGAGATCGTCGCCACCGTATCCAGCCCGTCGAAGACAAGCTCCTGCACGAGATCGGCATCGGGCGATGCGTCGAAGCGGCAGCGATAGGTCCAGTCCTCGCGGCCGATCCAGTCATTGGTGATTTCGTTGACATCGACATACGGATCGGGGATCAGCCGGCTCGCCAGGAGGTCCAGATGCACGCATCCGGGCACATGCGCAGGCACGGTTTTCGGCAGATCCGGCTTTCCTGCAACGTTACAGTTGAGGGTCCAGCCGGTATGCAGGTCTGTCTTGGAAATCATCGGGGTCTCTTAAAGATAGCGGCCGTGGCGCTGCAGGACTTCGATCTTGTAGCCGTCGGGATCGGTGATGAAGAAGAACAGGGCAAGCAGCTTGCCGTCGCGGTTGAGCTCCACGAGCTTGCCGGGATTGAGCCCGGCTTCCGTCAGCCGCTTGTGCTCGACGGCGACCTCGTCGACCGACACCGCCAGATGCCCGTAGCCGTCGCCGAGGTTGTAAGCCTCGATGCGGCCCTTGTTGATCGTCAGCTCCAGCTCGAAGCCGGTCTCGCGGTTGCTCAGATAGATCAGCGTGAAGGTTTCGAAATCGATGCGGTCGGCGACCTCGAGCCCGAAGACCTTGCCGTAGAATTCGACCGAGCGCGCTTCGTCGAGAACGCGGATCATCGAGTGTATCATCTTGGCCAAGGCTGCCTCCATCGTGCGTATCAGGCCGCTTTGGTAGCTGCTGCCTTAGGCGGTGCGCAAGCCCATTCTTCGCGTCATCGCGCTTTCCACCAATCCCACCGCATCATAGATCAACAGCGCCATCAGCCCGACGATCAGGCCGCCCTGCAGGATGAAGGCCGTGTTGTCAGATATCAGCCCGGCGATGATCACTTCGCCGAGCCCCTTGGCGGCCACCGTCGAGCCGATCGTCGCCGTCCCGATATTGATCACGGTCGCCACCTTCACGCCCTCGATGATCAGCGGCAGCGCCAGGGGCAGCTCCACCTGGAACAGCCGCTGCGTCGGGTTCATGCCCATGCCGTCGGCGGCATCGAGCACGGCGGGGGAGACCTGGCGCAGGCCGGAGATGGTGTTTTCGAAGATCGGCAGCAGCCCGTAGAGAAACAGCGCCACCAGCGTCGGCCCGGCACCGAAGCCCATGGCCGGCACTGCCAGCGCCAGCACAGCGACCGGCGGAAAAGTCTGCCCCGCATTGGCGATGGCGCGCGACAGCGGCAGGAAATCGGCGCCGCTCCGCCGCGTCACGAAAACGCCGCCCAGAATGGCGACCACGGCGCTTCCGACAATCGAGATCAGCACCAGCTGCAGATGCCCGAGCGCCAGAAGCGGCAGGCTGCTTTGCGTGTAGACGGCGGGCGCGTTGTTCTTGGTGAGCGGCGTCAGCAGGAAGGACAGCCAATCCGTCCGGAACAACAGGATCAGAAGCAGCGCCAAGGCCGCGACGCGAAAGAGATTGGCGGTGAGGAGCTTCATTCCTTGCGGCCCAGCTCCAGGAGGTGCGACATCGAGATCGACCCGATTGCCGCCTTCTTCTCGTTCTCGACGGCCGCTTCGTCGATCCCCTGCCAGATCATCTCGGCCAGCGCGTCGCGCAGGCTGAGCGATTGCGGCAGGCCGTGGTCGAGCCCGGCCTTGGCCGGCGCCATGCCCGATGTCAGCGGCAGCAGCGACATGCGCTTCAGCGCCCGGTCGGTCGTCCCCGTCAACTGCTGCACGAAGGGGTCGGCGGGCTCGGTGATGATCTTTTCAGGCGTCGAATATTGCAGCAGCCTGCCGCCGCGCATCACCGCGATCCGGTTGCCGAGGTGGAAGGCCTCGTCCATGTCGTGGGTGACGAGAATGATCGTCGTGCCGAACTGCTTCTGGATCGCCAGAAGATCGTCCTGCGCCTTGCCGCGAATGACGGGATCGAGCGCGCCGAAGGGTTCGTCCATGATCAGCACCTCCGGCCCCGCTGCCAGCGCTCGCGCAACGCCGACGCGCTGCTGCTCGCCGCCGGAAAGCTGATGCGGATATTTCTTGGCAAAGGAGCGCGGGTCGAGATTGAATAGCCCGAGCAGTTCGTCGACGCGGGCATCGATCCTGCCGCGCTCCCAGCCGAGCAACTGCGGCACCGTCGCGATGTTCTGCGCCACCGTGCGGTGCGGAAAGAGCCCGTTGCCCTGGATGACGTAGCCGATATTGCGGCGCAGCTCCGTCTCCGGCACATCGGCCACGTTGCGCCCGCCGACGCGGATTTCGCCAGACGTCATCGGCACCAGCCGGTTGATCATGCGGATCAATGTCGATTTGCCGGAGCCCGAGGTTCCGACGATGACCGTGATCTCGCCCTTCTCGACCGCCATCGACACATTGTCGACCACGGTCGTATCGCCGTAGCGCTTGGTGACGTTGCGGATGTCGATCATGCTCATGCGGCAGGTCCCCGTATGCTGTCGGCGACCGCATCGAGAATGACGGCCGAAGAGAAGGCGAAGATCACGGTCGGCACGGCGCCGAGAAGAACGAGGTCCATGGCCGTCTGGCCAAGCCCCTGGAAGATGAAGACGCCGAACCCGCCACCGCCGATCAGCGCCGCCACCGTCACCAGCCCGATCGCCTGCACCAGCACGATGCGAATGCCCGTGAGGATGACGGGCAGCGCCAGCGGCAGGTCGATACCGGTGAGGATCTGGCGCCGCGTCAGCCCCATGCCGGCGGCTGCGTCGCGCACGGCGGGGTCGACGCCCTCGAGACCGACAACGGTATTGGCCACGATCGGCAGCAGCGAATAGAGCACCAGCGCGATCAGGGCGGGTGCCGCGCCGATGCCGCTGATCCCGACTGCTGCCGCCAGCGGCACATGCGTCGCGAGATAACCGAGCGGCAGCATCAGCAGGCCGAAGAGAGCGAGGCTCGGGATCGTCTGGATCAGGCTCAGCCCCTGCAGCAGCGCTGCCCGCAGCTTGGGCACCCAGAAACAGACGATGCCGAGCGGCAGGCCGATCGCCACAGAGATCGCCAGCGACCCGAAGGCCAGCTCAACATGCGTCCATGCCTCGGCCCAGAACTGGTCGCCGCGATTGGCGAACTCGCGCATGATCGAGAGACTGTCGAGCAGCCCCGACCAGAGAAAGATGCCCAGCAGACAGGCGTAAGCAGCAAGCGCCGCGACCCGCATCCACGGCCTCGGCCGCACCTTCACCAGCGCATCGGATATGATCAGCGATGTGACCGCGAGCAGCACCCAGAAGCCGCCGCCTGGCGTCATGCGCGCCGCCGTGCTGCCCTCTGGCGTAAACGACGTCGCCACGAACCCGATCGCCGCCAGCAATGCCGCCAGACAGAGCGTCGAGATCGCAAGCCGCGCATAGGCGTTTTCGAGAAACAGCACCGCGCAGGCCGAGAGAACGAGGAGCAAGGTGAGGATGGCGACGGAGGGCTGGTCCAGAAGCTGCATCAGCAACATCGGCTTGCCCGATGCGATCCGGTTCGCCTTCACATAGATGAATGGCAGCAATGCCGCCGCCGCGACGCCCGCGACGACGAGAACGACGCCGAGCCGGTCCAGTCTGCGGACCGCTAAGGTTTCTTCCATCGATCCATCCCAGCCTGGAAGGAAAACGGCTCCGCATCCATCGCTGGACGCGGAGCGTCGGCGATTACTTCAGGAAGCCTTTTTCCTTCAGATAGGCCTCGGCGACGCTCTTCGCCGGCTCGCCATCGACCTGGATCTTGCCGTTCAGCTTGCGCAGCTCGTCGGCGGTCAGGCTCTTGAAGATCGGCGCCAGGATCTCTTCGATCTTCGGGTTGGCCTTCAGCACCTCCTCGCGGATGATCGGGGTCGGCGCATAGACCTGCTGCACGCTCTTGTCGTCTTCGAGAACGGTAAGCTCGGCAGCCTCGATGGCGCCATCCGTGCCGTAGACCATGGCGGAGTTCGCGCCGTTCGTCTGGTCGGCTGCGGCCTTGATCGTTGCGGCGGTATCACCGCCCGAGAGCACGATTTCCTGCTCCGGCTTCAGCGCGAAGCCATAGGTCGTCTGGAACGCCGGCAGCGCGCCGGCGGTGTTGACGAACTCGGCCGATGCCACCAGCTTCGCCTCGCCGCCACCGGCGACCCATTTGCCGAAATCGGACATGCTCTTCAGGTTGTTTTTCCCGGCAACGTCGTTGCGCACGGCGATGGCCCACGTGTTGTTGGCGGGCGAGGGCGTCAGCCAGACGATCTTGTTGGCGTCGTAATCCAGCTTCTTGGCCATGTCATAGCCCTGCTGGATGTTCTTCCAGGCGGCATCGTCGGGCTTGTTGAAGAAGAAGCCGGCATTGCCGGTGTATTCGGGATAGATGTCGATCTCGCCTGCGGTGATCGCCTTGCGCACCACGGGCGTGGCGCCGAGCGCGATGCGGTCCTTCGTCTTGATGCCATTGGCGTTCAGCGCCAGCGCGATCACGTTGCCGAGCAGCGTGCCCTCCGTGTCGATCTTCGACGACACCACGACATCCGCGGCTTGCACCGCACCCGCCGTCAGGGCGCAGAGCGATACGGCAAGGGCTATTCTTTTCAGCATGACCATCCCCTTTATTCCTTCAAAGGCGCGGAAAGCCTTGGCGCAAGGCGAACCGCTCGAAACTCCCCGGCGAAGACAGCGGACTGTCGGCGACCGATCCAATGCGTAACTGACATAGTGTGCACGATTGAAAAATCGATGCGATTGCGAAAATACTGTTCACGACACTGTCCAATCGATCGATGGCCAATCGTCTTCAGGTCTCAGCTCGCAAATCCAACTCTGCGATGCTAACCGGAAGATCAGGCTTGGGCTTGGACGATCATGAGATGACGAGGGAGGAAAGCGTGACAATCTTGCTTGAGGTATGCGTGGATAGCCCGCGCGGTCTGGCGGCGGCCATCGAAGGCGGGGCTGACCGTATCGAATTGTGCTCGGCGCTCGAGATTGGCGGGCTGACGCCCGTCGCGGGCATGATGAAAGCGGCGGCTGCCGCTCCCATTCCCGTCTACGCGATGATCCGCCCGCATGCAGGTCCCTTCGTGTTCGACAGCGGCGATGAAGCGGCGATGATGGCGGATATCGATGCCGTCAGGGCCTTCGGCCTCGCAGGCGTGGTCATCGGGGCAAACCTTGCCGACGGCACGCTCGACATGCCGCTGCTCCATCGTCTGAAGGCACACGCCGCAGGCCTCGGCTCGACACTGCATCGCGCCTTCGACCTCGTCCCCGATCCCGACGCGGCGTTGGAGCAGGCCGTCGAGCTCGGCTGCGAGCGCATCCTCACCTCCGGCTGCATCCCCAAGGCCATCGATGGCCTGGAGACATTGGCGCGGCTGTCGAAGAAGGCGGACGGGCGGATCTCGATCATGCCGGGAAGCGGCGTGCGCCCCGCCAACGCGCCGCAGATTCTGCGCGCCACCGGCGCTCACGAAATTCACGGCTCCTGCAGCTCTCCGGTCGCAAGCGTCGATCCCCGCGCGGTCGCCTTCGGCTTCGAGGCCGCGTCGCCCAACCGAACGGACCCGTCCATCGTGCGCCAGATGCGCGAGGCGATTGATAGTCTTTAGGAGACCTTGATCACGGCCTTGATCAGGCCGCTCTTCTCATGCGCCCAGCGCGCCAGATCGCCCGGCGCATCGGCAAGCGTCGTGCGGTGGGTGATCAGCCGGTCCACCGGCACGAGGCCATTGGCGATCGAGGCCGCCACATGCTCGAAGTCGATCCGCGTCGCATTGCGGCTGCCGATCACCATCATTTCGCGCTTGTGAAACTCGGGGTCGGAGAAGCGGATATCGTCCTTGACGACGCTGACCAGAACCAGCGCGCCGCCATGCGCGACGAACTGGAACGCCTTCTCCATCGAAGGGCCATAGCCGGTCGCGTCGAAGACGACGTCGAAACCATCCCCGCCAGTCTTCGCCTTCACCGCATCAAGGGTCGCATCATTGGCGACGATACCTGACGTAAATCCGAAGCGCTCGGCAGCCATCTCCAGCCGCTCCGCACTCGTGTCGAGCAGGGTCACTTCATGGCCGGCGATCCGCGAAAAGATCGCGGCCCCAAGGCCGATTGGGCCGGCGCCGATGACGAGCGCGCGTGAGCCTGCGGGCGAAAGCGAGCGGCGCACGGCATGCGCCCCGATCGCCAGGAATTCCACTGTCGCCGCCGCTTCCAGGCTCAGCCCCTGCGCCGCATAGAGATTGCCTGCCGGAACCGTGATCTCCTCGCAGAACGCCCCATCCGTGTGGACGCCGAGCACCTTGATATCGGTGCAGCAATTCGCCTTGTCCTTGCGGCAGGCGACGCATCGGCCGCAGGAGATATACGGGTTGACTATCACAGGCGTGCCGACCGCGATCTCGACCCCTGCGCCGGTTTCCACCACGGTTGCGGAGATCTCGTGGCCCATCACCCGCGGATATTCGAGAAACGGATGCTTGCCCTCGAAGATGTGATAGTCGGTGCCGCAGATGCCGACATGGCTGACGGCAAGCCGCGCCCAGCCGGCTTCGGGCGTGCCGGGAGAGGGGCGCTCGACGATCTCGAGAACACCCGGTTGTTGGCAAAGCACGGCTTTCATGATGGTTCCTGCATTCTATTGAAAGGAAGCCGGCGAGTGGCCGGCTACCTGTATTGGCGTTTAAGAGCTGCGGCGACGGCGCAGCTGATCGAAGTAGACGATCACGATAATCAGCAGGCCGGTGATGATGCGCTGCCAGAACGAGTTGACGTTGAGCAGGTTCGCGCCGTTGTTGATCGTGGCCAGGATGAAGGCGCCGATCAGCGGACCATGCACGGAGCCGACCGCGCCGAACAGCGAGGTGCCGCCGATGACCGACGAGGCGATCGCCTGCAGTTCCCAGCCGTCGGCCTGCGTGGCGTTGCCGATGGCGATACGCGATGCGAGCAGGACGCCGACGAAGGCCGCGAAGGTCGCCGACAGGATGTAGGCCATGTAGATGATGCCGTTGACCCTGACACCCGACAGACGCGCTGCCTCGCGATTGGAGCCGACAGCGAAGAGATAGCGGCCCCAGCGGCTGAGATGCAGGAAGATGTAGGACGGGATCGCGACCAGCACGACCATCCAAAACAGGCTCGGGACGCCAAGGAAGTCGGCACGGGCGAAGTTCGTGAAGGGCTCGTTGACGATGTTGATCGTCGAGCCGTTGGTGATCAGAAGCCCGATGCCGCGCAGCGACGTCAGCGTCGCCAGCGTGATGATGAAGGGTGGCAGGCCCATCTTGACGATGCCGAAGCCATGAAACACCCCGATGCCGACGCCGATCAACAGCGTGATCAGGATCGCCGCCCAGACGGGGAAGCCCGCCTGCAGCAGCCATGCCAGGATGACCGTACAGAAGCCGACAATCGCGCCGACGGAAAGGTCGATGCCGGCGGTGATGATCACGAAGGTCTGGCCAAGCGCCAAAATCGCCGTCATCGCGCCTTGGCGCAGAAGGTTGGAGATGTTGAGCGGCGTCCAGAAGCTGGCAGTGACGACGCCGAGCAGAATCCACAGGAAGGCCAGAAGACCGATCAGGGTCAGGCCGAACAGGATGTTGACCTTGCGGCGCGGCGGCGGCGCGGCGATCTCGGTGGGGGTTACGGTCATTTTCTCTCTCCCTCTTGTTCTTTTAGACGCCGATCGCTTCGCTCAGCACTTCTTCATGCGTGGCGGCGTGGAAGTCGTGGCTCGCCACCAGCTGGCCGCTGCGGAACACATGCAGCCGGTCCGCCAGTTCGTAGACCTCGGGCAGGTAGGAGGAGATCAGAATAATCCCCGCGCCCTGCTTCAGAAGCTTGGCGAACAGCCGGTAGATTTCCGCCTTTGTGCCGACGTCGACGCCGACGGTCGGCTCGTCGAAGATGAAGAGCCGCGCCCCATGGCTCAGCCACTTGCCGATGACGACCTTCTGCTGGTTGCCACCCGACATCGCCGAGACCAGCACCCGCCGGCTGGGCGTCTTGATCGCGAGGTCGCGGATCTGCTGGTCGGCGTTCTGCGTCTCCTCGCTGTGACTGATGACAGGTCCCTTGCTGAGCCGCTTAAAGACCGGCAGGTTGATATTGAGGCCGATCGGCAGGTTGAGGCAGAGGCCCTGGTCGCGGCGGCTTTCCGGCGCCAGCGCGATGCCGAGTTCCATCGCGGTGCGCTCGTCCTTGATGTTGACCTTCTTGCCCATCCAGTGGATTTCGCCGGCCGTGGTCTTCTCGCGGCCGTAGAGCCCGAGCGCGAATTCGCTGCGCCCGGCGCCGATCAGGCCATAGAGGCCGACGATTTGCCCCGCCTTCACCGATAGCGACACGTTCTCGAAGCCCGGCCCGGACAAGCCGCGCACATCGACGATGGTCTCGCCGATCGCAATTTCTTCCTTGTGATAGATCTGCTCGATCGAGCGGTTGATCATCAGCGCGATCAGCTCGTTCTCGTTGGTCTCGCCGATATTGCGGGTTCCGACATGCGTGCCGTCGCGCAGAACCGAGACGCGGTCCGCCAGCTCGAAGACTTCTTCCATGCGGTGGCTGATGTAGACGATCGTGACACCTTCGCTCTGCAGGCGCCGGATGAGCTTGAAGAGCTGCGCGGATTCCTGGCGCGTCAGATAGGCGGTCGGCTCGTCGAAGATCAGGAACTGCGTGCCGCGCATGGCCGCGCGCGCGGTCGCCACCAGCTGCTGCTGGCCGATCGTGAGATCGCTCAACGGCACACCGGCCGGCAGGCCGAAGCCGAGATCGTTGAGAACGGCCTGCGCCATCTTCTCCATCTCGCGCTTGCGCATCAGCCCGAATTGGTTGACCTCGTCGCCGAGGAAAAGGTTGGCCGCCACGCTGAGATGCGGGCAGAGCACGACTTCCTGGTGCACCGCGTTGATGCCGCGCGCGATCGCCTCGTTGGGCGTCGCCAGCGCGACCGGGTGTCCGCACCAGTGGATTTCGCCGGCCGTTCTTGTGATGACGCCGGTCAGAAGCTTGATCAGCGTCGACTTGCCGGCGCCGTTTTCGCCGACGATCGCGTGGATCTCTCCGGCAAGGAAGGTGACAGTTGCCGGCTTCAGCGCCTGCACATATCCGTAATTCTTCTGCAATCCCTTGAGTTCGAGGATCGGGGCGCCCGCGGGTACGCGGTTCGCCTCCTTCAGCTTGGCGCTGTCATCGTGGCGATGACTGACCTCTTCCAGGCTCATTTGCGTCTCCTCCTCGCGAATTGCCATGTCGTCCTTCGCCGTCCGCTCCCCTTGAGGAGTTCGGCCGAAGGGAAGAAGGGCCGTGCGGGATCGCTCCCGCACGGCGCTCGTCAGGTCGTTACTTGATCTTCGGGTTCAAGAGAGCGTCGATCTTCGGGTCGCTCATGTTGGCCTTGGTGACGAGGTTGGCGCCGGTATCGACGTTCTCCTCGACCTTTTCGCCCTTGGATACGGCAAGCGCGGTCTTCACGCCGTCATAGCCCATGCGATAGGGGTCCTGCACCACGAGGCCGGCAATCGAGCCGTCCTTGAGGAAGCCGACCGTCTTGTCGTCGCTGTCAAACGCGATGACCTTGATCTTGTCGCCGAGCTTGTTTTCGGCGATTGCCTGGCCGACGCCCTGGCCGAGGATGAGGTTCGAAGCGAACACACCCACGAGGTTCGGGTTGGCGGTGATCAGGTCGGTCATCATGTTGAGGCCGGTCGTTGCCTGGCCGTCACCATACTTGTCGGCGATGAGCTTCAGGCCCGGATGCTTGGTCTTCAGCTGATCGAGGAAGCCTTCGCGGCGCTGCTCGAGCGAGCCGACGCCAGGCAGGTTGGTCAGGATGACGACTTCGCCTTCTTCCTTGCCGGTCATTTCCTTGATCGCCGCGGCCAGGCCGTCGGCTGCGATGCGGCCGCCCTGGACGTTATCGGTGGTGAGGAACGACTTGAAGGCCTTCGAATCCGCGCCGGAGTCGATACCGATGATCGGAACGGACTTGGCGGCTTCGTCGATCGGCTTGCCGAGCGCCTTGAATTCGGTCGGCGAGATGACGATCGCGGCCGGCTTGCCGGCAACGGCGTTCTCGAGAATGCTGATCTGGCCGTTCACGTCGGACTCGGCCTGTGCGCCAAGCTCCGGCACCTTGACGCCGAGATCCTGGCCTGCCTTGCGGGCGCCAGCCAGCACGATCTGCCAGTAGAAGGACGTGGTGTCCTTGACGATAATAGGAATGGTCACGTCTGCCGCAAAGGACGGCATCGGCACGGCTGTTGCCATGACGGCGGCGCCCGCAAGAGCGGTAAAGGCGCGACGCGAAAGAATGGACTTCATGCGCATGTTGGTTCTCCTCCAAGTGCGTTCTTCCTCCAGGAAATCTCTCGCGAACGCGAACGAGAGACTTTTATCGATAAAAAACATTTACGAGTTTGAAGCTAGCCGAGGCCTGCCTTGTTTGCAAGGCCGCGCCGGATAAGCCCTTTGGCTCTTTCCGGACCAGTCCTGCACTCGTTTATCGATTGGGCCGCCGGCACAAAGGCGCCGGCAACTCCCCATTCCCAGTCTCGTTACCTTTTCCTCCGAAGGCCAGACGTCCCTCCAAGACATCCGGCCAAAAAGGCTTCGAGTTCGATTTATGAAATATCGGTTCCGCGTAAATGTCAACACGGAACGTTTATTCCGTTTCTATCCCTATCCCCAGAATACCTCTTCCGGCAACACGACGCCTTTCTTCAGGATGATGTTGCCGTAGAGCCGAAACTCGGTGGTCGCGACGATATAGGCGGCCTTGCGCGACCGTTCGTAGAAGGCAAAGCGCTCAAGCGTCGAAATGCCGAAATCGCCGGCACGCTTGGAAACGATGGTCTGAAACTCCTTGCAAACCTCGGGCACGGCGGTCGGATCGCCCACCACTTCCATCACCCAGGCCGATTCCGGCACGAACGTATCGAGCGGCATATGCGTCAGGATCGCTTCCGCCATGGTCGTAGCACTGACGCCATCGGCGCGGATCATTTCCGGGCCCATGGAAAAAGACGGGAAGTTGGCGTCGGCGATGACGATCTCGTCCCCATGGCCCATGCGCGCGATGGCGCACAGTAGATCGGGGCTGAGGACGGGATGAATTCCTTTAAGCATTCTGTTTTTCCTTAAACGCGAACAGCATCGTCGCCGAGTGGCGGCGCAACGAGGGTGAAGCTATCGAATTCCGGATAGATCGTCTCCGGCAAAATCGGTGAGAACAGGTCCATATTCCGCGTCACGCTGGAAGCCTTGCCGGTGCCGATCAGCACCGACGACACGAGCGGGTCGCGCAGCGCGAACTGCAGCGCCGGCGCGGCGAGCGATACACCGTTCCTGGCTGCGACCGCTTCCATGCCGCGCACCTTGGCGAGCACCTCTTCGGTCGCCGGCATATAGTCGAAGTTCGACCCCGCCACCGCACCGGTCGCGAGAATACCGGAGTTGAAGACACCGCCGACCACCAGCGAGGTCCCCTTCTTGCGGCAGAGCGGCAAGAGTTCGGCTTCGGCCGAGCGGTCGAGCAGCGTGTAACGCCCGGCCATCAGGATGCAGTCGATATCGGCATTGCGCATCACGTCGAGGCACACGGGTACCTCGTTGACGCCAAGCCCGAAGGCCTTGATCGCGCCCGATGTCTTCAGCTCTTCCAGCGCCTTGATACCGGTATCGAGGAACTGCTTGAGATAGACGGCATTCTTCGCCGCCCCATGCGTATAGCCGCCGATATCGTGGACATAGAGAATGTCTATCCGGTTCAGCCCCAGCCGCGCATAGCTGAATTCGACCGAGCGCATGATGCCGTCATAGGAATAGTCGTAATCCGCATCGAAGGAGAGCGGATCGACATAGGAGTAGTCGGGAACCGTCCCCGTCGGCACCGGGCGCAGCAGCCGCCCGACCTTGGTGGAGAGCACCCATTCGCTTTCCGGTTTGCCGCGCAGGAAATCGCCGACGTGGCGCTCGCCGAGCCCCAATCCATACCAGGGCGCGACGTCGAAATAGCGGATGCCGCTATCCCATGCCGCGTCGAGCGTATCCATTGCCTGTTCGCGCGGGCAGGCGCGGTAGAGGCCGCCAAGGGCTGCGGCGCCGAAGCTTACTTCAGTCACCTCAAGCTCGGTCCGGCCGATCCTCCTCGTCTTCATCATTCCTCCCTGAAGACTGTCGATATTATTGATTAAAGCGTTGCTCCGAGATGCCAAGGCACGAATTCGTTATCGCCGTAGCCGAACTCCTCGCTCTTGGTCTTCTTGCCCGATGCCGTATCGATGATCAGGTCGAAGATCTCGCGCCCCTTACCTGAGATCGTCGCATCGCCGCTGGCAATCGTGCCGCAATCGATGTCCATGTCCTCTTCCATCGAGGCATAGAGCGCCGAATTGCTGGAGAGCTTGATCGACGGTGCCGGGCGACAGCCGAAGCAGCTGCCGCGGCCGGTGGTAAACGCGATCATGTTGGCACCGCCCGCGACCTGGCCGGTGGCCGAGACGGGATCGTAGCCGGGTGTGTCCATGAAGACGAGGCCGGGCGCGGTCACCCGTTCGGCATAGCCGTAGACGGCCGTCAGCGGCGAACGCCCGCCCTTGGCGACAGCCCCGAGCGACTTCTCCAGAATGGTCGTCAGCCCGCCGCGCTTGTTGCCGGGGGAGGGGTTGTTGTCGAGCGAGGCGCCGTGCATCGCCACATATTTTTCCCACCAGACGATTTTCTCGTCGAGCTTGCGGGCGACCTCCTCGCTGACCGCGCGGCTGCGCAGCAAGTGCTCGGCGCCGTAGATCTCGGAGGTCTCCGACAGGATCGCCGTGCCGCCGGCAGCAGCCAGAAGATCGGCCGCCACACCCAGAGCCGGGTTGGCGGTAATCCCTGAGAAGCCGTCGGAACCGCCGCACTGCATGCCGATGATGATGTCGCTGATCGGCAGCGGCACGCGCCGCTCGCGCCCGACATCGTCGGCGATTTCCTTCAGCATGCCCATGGCGCGCTCGACGGCGCGGCGCGATCCGCCGGCATCCTGGATGTTGAAATGGCGCTTGGAATTGCCGGCGCCGCTCTGGCCGTAGAGCGTCAGCTGGTTGACCTCGCAGCCGAGCCCGATCATCAGCACGCCGCCGAAATTCACATGCCTGGTATAGCCGGCAAGTGTCCGGTGCAGAACAGCCATGCCGTCGCCGGTCGAGCTCATGCCGCAGCCCTGGTCGTGGACGATGGGCACGAAACCATCGATGCCCTCGTAATGCGGCAGGATGGTGCGGTTGGCCTGGTCGGCGATGGCGCGACAGACCGTGGTGGAACAGTTCACGCTGGCGATGATGCCGATATAGTTGCGTGTCGCCGAGCGTCCGTCGGCGCGCTTGTAGCCCATGAAGGTGCGCGCGCGGTCGGCCGCACTCGCTTCTTCCGGCGCCGAATTGGCGGTGGCCGCCAGGCGGTCGTTTTCGAAATGCAGGTTCTGGCTATGGATGTGCTGGCCAGCTTTGACGTCCGATGTCGTGCGCCCGATCGCCTGCCCGTACTTCACCACTGGCTGCCCAAGCGCGATATCAGTGAGCGCGATCTTGTGACCGGGGTCGATCTTCTCCAACGTTGTTATCCCCGCCACCATCTCGCCGGCGGCGATCGGGGCCGTAGCCACCGCGACATTGTCGCCTGATGACAGGATGATCCAAGGGTCTTTCTTCAACGATCTTCTCCCTAGGGAAACACTCGCTGCATCGGCGAATGCGCATTGCTTTTGTTTTTTATCTACAATAAACATTTTCAAGTCAACGGGATTATTGATCCTGTGGACGAGGGAGGCAAACAGCCGCGGACGATCCAAAATAAGATAAGGATCGCCGAGAGATAAGCTCCTGCCACGCGCCGGCGCCCGCCATTCGCGGGCTTTCGCCGTGTGCCGCAGGGCAACAAGGCAGGGTGTGCATGGCGCGGCAAAACACGGTCTTCAAGGAAGCGTATAATCGCTATGTCGCGGCTCTGCGTGCCGATGAGACCCTTCCGTCCGAGCCCGATATCGCCGCCAAGCTCGGCATCAGCCGCAGCACCGCCCGCGCCATCCTGACTCGGCTCGACGAGGAAGGCATCATCAGCTGGAACAAGCGCCAGAAGGTGGTGCTGCGCACGCCGACTGAGGCCGATCTCTTTCCCTCGGAAGAGACCGATTCCCTGCACAACATCATCGAACGCAGCTTTATGCAGCGCATCCTGTCGGATGATGCAGCCCCCGGCACGCAGATCAACGAGCTGGAGCTTGCCCGCGACATCGGCACCGGCACGACCAGCGTGCGCGAATTCCTGATCCGCTTCTCGCGCTTCGGGCTGATCGAGAAGCGGCCGAACAGCCACTGGATATTGAAGGGTTTTACCCGCGAATTCGCGCTGGAACTCGCTGAAGTGCGCGAGATGTTCGAGCTCCACTCCGCCGCCGAATTCGGCCGGCTGCCTCAGGATAACGAAGCCTGGCGCGCGCTGGCGGAGATCAAGGCAGAGCACCACGCCCTGCTCGAGGATCTTGACGGTCGTTATAAGGAATTCTCAGCCCTCGACGAGCGCTTCCATTTGCTGATCCATGGAGCCGCGAAAAACCGCTTCATCGCCGATTTCTACGACGCCATCGCCATCGTCTTCCACTATCACTACCAGTGGAACAAGGCCTTCGCCCGCCAGCGCAACGAACGCGCCATCCATGAGCATCTGGACTATATCGCAGCCCTTGAAGCAGGCGATCCAGCCGCGATCGACGCCGCCTGCCGGGTGCATCTGCGCTCCGCGCGCCAGACCTTGCTGCAATCCCTTCCGCAGCCCGCGGTCGACGGGGAAACGCTCGCGAAATAGTGCCGAAAGGCATCGGATGGGCGAAAAAAAGCCCGCTCAAGGCGGGCCAGGTCTCGCGAACTCAATACAATCGATAACGCAATACCAACGAGACAGCTCAACCTATCACCCCGCGCTGCGCCTTGCACTTCGCTCATTCGGATGAGGTTCGCAGGCTGGCATCAGGCAATGGGAGCATGCGCCGATCACCACGTCATGCGTCTCAGCTGATCGGCGCAAGCTCGATCGCAATCGGCTTAGCGCCGGGGAAAATCATTCCATCCGGAAGCACGCGCCTTCGCGAACACGATCTGTGCCTCACGGCCCAGAAAGAGCAGACCGAAGATGCCTATGATCGTCAGGATATCCCACATGTGCGCTCTCCCCAATTGCGTTGCGGGCCGTGCCTCAGACCCCTCATGACACGGCCCGCCCAATCCAAACGCGACCGCCATCACGTTTCAGGACGATCGCATTCATATGCGACATCAATGCGTCGCGGTATCGCGAATTCTGGGGATGTGGCCGTTTGGCGCATCACTTTAAGGTGCGTGCCCAAGCGCAAATCGCGAGCGCGGACTATGTTGAGACCTGCAATATTTTACGCCCGCCCATTCTTGCTGTCAGGTCAAGTTCTCGAGTTTTCTGATCGGAAATATCTGGGAACGTCTTGAAAACTACTTGGCGAGGCGACATCCGCGAATTTTTAAGCGGGAGCAACAAGAACAACTCCCAAGTTGTGCGATTTTCATAAGATTTAGCTAATGGCATCCACACTTTGTTAACTGCGAATTTCTTAGTTTGGCACCCATAGGCTGTAAGAATCAGCCGTATCGGTCTTCGTTTTAATTCAAGGTTTTATTTTAGAGGCCTTTCATGTCGTCGTTGCTTACCAACGTGTCAGCCGTCGCTGCGCTTCAGACGCTTCACTCCATCAACTCAGGGCTGCAGAGTGGCCAAAATCACGTGTCCTCGGGCCTACGTGTCGCCAAGGCGGCTGACAATGCCGCCTACTGGTCGATCGCAACGACCATGCGCTCCGATTCCAGTGCTGTCTCGGCTGTTTCCGATGCTCTCGGGCATGGAAGCGCGAAAGTGGACACTGCGTACGACAGCATGGAATCGGTTATCGACGTTTTGTCAGAATTCAAGGCTAAGTTGGTCGCGGCAGAAGAAGATGGTGTCGACAAAGCTAAAATACAAACCGAACTCAACCAACTGAAGCAGCAGGTTGTAAGCATTGCGACTAGCGCCAGTTTCAGTGGGCAGAACTGGCTAAACACCGACATACCTGACATCCACGACGATTCGCTCAATCGCGCTTCAGTGGTGTCCTCGTTCATTCGAGACGATGCTGCCGGTGTTCAGGTGACGAGCGCGCCCGTTGATCTCTCTAAGATATCCTTATTCAACACGACCGGGCGCGGCCTGCTGCAAGCTGACGTTTCTGTCGATCCAACAAGCCCGAGTGGCCCGACATCCGGCACGCCCAACATATATTCTGTGCAGGAATACTATAATTTCTCCGGGCCAATCACGCTGAGCTCATCTGATAGCATCAGTTTTGATGTCGTAGTTCACCCTGGCGGTACCGGTCCGGATGCGACTCTGAATACCACGATCAGTCAGTCGGACGTAAACTCGGCGCTCGGAATTTCCACGGGTACTATATCTGACGGCTTCGACATGGATAAGGTTCTGAATCATGTTTGGTCAGGCAATGGACTTGGCCTCGGCACCGGAGCGTACGGGCAGGTGCAGCCAGATGGAAGCACACTCTGGCACTCATTCATCGTTAGCTCAAGGCAGGTCAGCGACCAGCCAGATTCGCATATTGAGATCACAAACATAGTTTCGACACTTCCCGGTGGCGCAGCAGGGGGATTGGGGAGCGCCTCTTACTACACTGCTCGAAGCAGTTCTGCGGGCACGGGATCCGGGGGATCCGGGGGCAGTAGTGCCGATTTGAGGGTGAATTTTTTGGACATAGACATAACAAACGGCGTTGGTAGTAATCTTCAGGCTGTCGAGGGGATGCTAAGCCGAACGACGGCCGCGGCCTCAACTCTCGGCTCACTCGCCATGAGGATCGGCATGCAGATGGATTTTGCGAGCAAGCTCAAGGACAGTATTGATAGCGGTGTTGGCCGTCTTGTGGATGCGGATATGGAGGAAGAGTCCTCCAAGCTTGCAGCAATGCAAACTCAGCAGCAACTCGCCATTCAGGCCTTGTCGATCGCCAACTCCGCACCGAGCGGCATTATGAGCTTGTTTAGGTAAGTCGCCTCTTCCGGTCGGCGCACCTGAGTTACACTGCAACCGCTACGGCGCAAGACATCCCCTCAGCAACGTCCACACAGCGCAATGCCAACGTCGTAGCAACGTGACTACCGCGTAATCTTGTCCTGATTCTTGTCGGAGAAAAAATGGTGCCGCTTGCAGGACTCGAACCTGCGACCCCATCATTACGAATGATGTGCTCTACCACCTGAGCTAAAGCGGCAATCCGGCGGGTGATTTGTGTTCGGCCCGCGATTTGCATGGCGCTGATACAAGCATTGTCGGAAGATTTCAAGCGCCCTGTCACGTCTTTGGCAAAAAAGAACGCGGCTGTGGAAATATGCCCCGCGCCGCTCAGGCCGGCGAGGGGAGCGCCAGTCGGTCGCGCGCCGCGTCGTATTCCTTTTTCATGCGGTCCACGAGCGCCTCGACGGGTTCGACGGCCTTGATGGCGCCGATGCCCTGGCCGCTGCCCCAGATGTCCTTCCAGGCCTTGGCGCCGCCCACGGCCTGTTCGAAATCCATCTTCGAGGCGTCGGCGACCGGCAGGTTGTCGGGGTCGAGGCCGACGGCTTTGACTGACGGTTTCAGGTAGTTGCCGGCGACGCCGGTGAAGTAGTTGGAATAGACGATATCGGTGGATGCGCCGTCGACGATCGCCTGCTTGTAGGCGTCGGATGCGCGCGCCTCGTCGGTCGCGATAAAGGGGCTGCCGATATAGGCCATGTCGGCGCCCATCGCCTGCGCCGCCAGGATCGCGCCGCCATTGGCGATCGCGCCGGCAAGCAGAAGCGGACCGTCGAACCATTCGCGGATTTCCTGCACCAGGGCAAACGGCGAGAGCGTTCCCGCATGGCCACCGGCACCCGCCGCCACCGCGATCAGCCCGTCGGCGCCCTTGCGGATCGCCGAATTGGCGTGCCGGTTGTTGATCACGTCATGCAGCACGATGCCACCATAGGAATGCACAGCGGCATTCACCTCGGGCACGGCGCCGAGCGAGGAGATAACGATCGGCACCTTGTACTTCACGCAGAGCATTAGGTCGTGCTCCAGCCGCTTGTTCGACGTGTGGACGATCTGGTTGACGGCAAAGGGTGCGGCCGGTCTGTCCGGATTGGCGGCGTCGTGCGCTGCGAGATCCTCGGTCATCATTGCAAGCCATTCGTCGAGCTGGCTCTCCGGCCGCGCATTGAGTGCCGGGAATGCGCCGATGACACCGGCCTTGCACTGCGCCAGCGTCAGCGCCGGGTGCGAAATGATGAACAGCGGAGAGGCCACCACGGGCAGTCTGAGGTTTCGCGTCAGGATCGAGGGCAGGGCCATGGGTCACCGTGAAGAATTGACGTTTACGAAAACGTCAATGTGATAGCAGAGAGTTTTCGCCAGGAAAAGACCGCCGTCGCGGTTCCGCCAACATCGCTTGCTCTATAAAAAGGCCTGCCTTTCGGTATTATCCCCTACTGAACGGGCGCCGTCGGCGGCCTCAGCCTTGCGGTTTACGGCCTCAGCCGCTACCGCAGTTGCATATTGTTAAGCATATGACGCCTGTCATCAGAACGAAGGACCGGACGTGAGCGGATTAGAAACGGCTATCAGAACGGCGCTAGACAATGCCGATCGCGACAATCCCGAAGTCCGAGCCAAGATCTATCAATCCGCGCGCCAGGCGCTGGAAGCTGGCCTGCGCAAGCAGGACGTCACCGATACCAACGCGATCGCCCATCATCGCCACCGTCTGGAAACGACGATCCACATGATCGAGGCGGAGGAGCGACAACGCCTTCATCCGCGCCAGGGACCGCCCGAAGTGCCGGTGCCGCCAGTGGTCGATATCCCGCCACCACCACCGCCTCGCGCTCCGGATGATTTCGACAGCCCGACGATCGGCGGCGAAACGCGGGCGCCGGCGCCTGACGTCATGGTTGCCGACAATCGCTACGAAGAGGACTCCGGTCTCGGCGGCCTGCATGCCGGCGATGCGGATCATCTGGCGGCGGCTCCCGAACCCTTCGTGGCCGAGAAGAAGCCAGCCAACATGGATTTCCGGCCCGAGCGTGCCGTCGCCCGCCGCAAGCCGCGCAAGTTTTTCTCGCGCCTGCTCGTCTGGTGCGTCCTGCTCGCCTTCATCGGCATGGGCGCCTGGTGGGCGCACACATCAGGCCTGCTGATGACGGCGGCCGAGCGCGATACCAGCGTCGCCAATCCGCCCGCCACCACCGCGCCGGAGGATTTCAACGGCGCGAATGACAATCACACCGCCGACAGCGACGCCAGCCAGGCGCCGGTCATCGATCCGCAGAATTCCTTCTCCGCCGCATGGCTCGAAATCTTCAAGCCGTCGGATGCCAACAAGATCGTCAAGGGCGCGCAGTCGCGCGTCGAGAGCATTGCCGAAAATGATGGTCCGGCCGTGCGCCTGACCTCGCAAAGCGCCGGCGCCGACGGCAATGTCGGCATCACCGTTCCGCCGGATATTTTGCAGCAACTCGCCGGCAAGTCCTCGACGATCGCGGTCACTTTGCAATCGACCTCCGATGAGCCGACGCAGATCACCGTCGAATGCGATTTCCAGTCGCTCGGCGATTGCGCCCGCCACCGCTTCACGGTCAACCGCGAGAAATCGGATGTCCTCCTGCAGGTTCGCTTCGATCGTTCGCTCGCGCCGACCTCGGCCGGCACGCTGTTGATCAACAGCGACGTGGACGGCAAGGCGAGGGGCATCAACCTCTACGCCGTGCGCATCCTGCCCGGCCAATAAGCCGGTCGGGCAACCGCTCAGTTAGTACGCTCGGGAGCCGTCACTTCAGGAACTTCGGCCCCTGGCCGATGATCTTGTCGTCGAGCTTGCCGATCGCGTCCTTGTCCTTGCCGTCGTAATCGATGGTCTTCAGTATGTGGCGGATGAGGTTCAATCGGGCGCGGCGCTTGTCGTTGGCGTGAACCACGGTCCAGGGCGCGAATTCCGTGTGCGTTTCCTTCAGCATCCGGTCGCGCTTTTCGCTGTAGTCGTCCCACTTGGTCAGCGCCGCGATATCCATCGACGACAGCTTCCATACCTTCCGGGGATCATGGCGGCGGTCATGAAACCGCTTCAGCTGCATCTCGCGGCCGATATCCAGGTAGAATTTGAAGAAGAAGATGCCCTCGTGGCTGATCACCTTCTCGATCTGCGGCGCCTGCGCGAGAAAATCCTCATATTGTTTGGGCGTGCAGAAGCCCATGATTGGCTCGACGCCGGCGCGGTTGTACCAGGAGCGGTCGAAGAGCACGAATTCGCCCGCCGTCGGAAACTGCGCGATGTAGCGCTGGAAGTACCATTGTCCGGCCTCGCGGTCGGTGGGCTTGGTCAGCGCCACCACGCGAGCAAGGCGAGGGTTCATGTGGGCGGAAGAGGCGGAGATCGCGCCGCCCTTGCCGGCGGCATCGCGGCCTTCGAACAGCGCCATCACCCGCTTGCCGGTTGCCTGCAGCCAGAACTGCACCTTCACCAGCTCGATCTGAAGCGCCTTGAGCTCTTCGAGATACTCTTCTTCCTTGAGCTTCTTGTTATAGGGGAAGTCACCCGATTTCAGCGCCTCCTCGTCCACCCAGTCGGGCAGCACCGGATCGTCCACGTCGAAGACGCGCTTCTTGCCCTTGATATCCAGTTCGACTGCTCTGCTTTCGACATCTTCCGACATGGCGATCCTCCTCGGTATGTGCGTAGCCGCCAAGGCGAACATATTTCCTTTTGAAAATCAAACCTCTCGGCATCAGTAAAAATTATGTGCGCAGTCGGGGTGCATTGTCGGTTTGCTGGCGGCATCGGTAAACTTCTGTCATGAAAGAGCGTTATCAGGCGAAGTTTGATAGCCAACGAAGAACGAATCGACGTCGCGAGGGGCACTTGGAACAGCAAACGCCATGGACGGCCAAACTGGCGGCAAAGCTCCGTCGGGAGAGCTTCGTGCTTCTCGTCGCGCTGGCGATTGCGTTCATCGCGGTGACCGCCGGCATGAACGGCTGGGGCGTGCTGGGCCTGCTGGCGATCATGCTGCTTGCCATCATGTGCTCGTCCGAGCCGCGCCCCCGGGTCGCCTCGGCCCCGCCGGCGTCCGAGGTCGAGGAGCCGGCCGCGCGCAGTCTCCTGCCCGAGGTGTCGGCGACGCTTTCGGCGCTCGACATTCCCGTCATGGTGCTGGCCGGCGATGCCTCCGTGCTGTTCCAGAACCGCGCCGCTGAAAAGGCCTTCGGAGAGATGGTCATCGGGGCGCATATCTCGGCGCGCCTTCGCTCGCCGGGCATTCTCGACATGGTTCGCGAAACCATCGTCACCAACGCGCCGAACCAGATCGAGCACTCCGAACGCCTGCCGTCGGAGCGCGTCTATATTGTCCGCAGCTCGCCGGTCGAACTCGGCGCCGTCGGCGGTCCCAATCATGCAAGCGAGCGCCTCTTCGTGCTGTCCTTCCGCGACATATCGGAAGTTCGCCGCATCGATCGCATGCGCTCGGATTTCGTGGCCAACGCCAGCCACGAGCTGCGCACGCCGCTCGCCTCGCTGCGCGGCTTCATCGAAACCATCCAGGGGCCGGCGAAAAGCGATTTCAAGGCGCAGGAACGCTTCCTCGGCATCATGTTCGACCAGACCACGCGCATGAGCCGCTTGGTCGACGACCTCTTGTCCCTTTCGCGCCTCGAATTGAAGTCGCATATCGCGCCGGATGAGAAGGTGGATCTCGTGCCGCTGCTTGGTCATGTCCGCGATGCGCTTCTGCCGCTCGCCAATGATGTCGGCGTCGATATCCAGCTGCATCTGCCGGAAGGCCGAGCCGAGGTGGCGGGTGATCGCGATGAGCTGGTGCAGGTGTTTGAAAACCTGATCGAAAACGCCTGCAAGTATGGCCAGGAAGGCAAGCTCGTTGAGGTCTACCTGAAGAATGGCCCCAGCGGACCCGTCGAGGTCACTGTCGTCGACAAGGGGCCGGGTATCCCGGCCGAACACGTACCACGCCTGACAGAGCGCTTCTATCGCGTCAGCATCGAGGATAGCCGCTCCAAGAAGGGCACCGGCCTTGGCCTTGCCATCGTCAAGCACATCCTGACGCGCCACCGCGCCCGCCTGATCGTCAAGTCCGAGGTCGGCAAGGGAACCAGCTTTACCGTCCGGTTTTGACATAAAAGACCGTCCGGTCTTTATGGAGTCTGATTTTATCTATGCATTTCAATTGCATAGACTGTCATAAATGTTTCACTGAACTGACATAAAAGCTCTTGTCATCAGAGGCTAAAGAATGCGTGCCGCTGACAGAGACGGCACCGTCAAAGGGCCGTTCAGGCCCCACCCAGACAGTTATAAGCCCGGGAGACTATTATGAACGCTTTTAAACTCACGGTCGCTGCACTTGCTGCTTCCGCCGCTTTCGCAGGCGCGGCTGTTGCTCGCGACCAGGTCCAGGTCAGTGGTTCGTCCACCGTTCTGCCTTACGCCAAGATCGTTGCCGAAACCTTCGGCGAAACCTTCAAGGACTTCAAGACGCCGGTCGTTGAATCCGGTGGTACGGGCGCTGGCCTCAAGGAATTCTGCAAGGGCGTAGGCCCTGACACGATCGACGTTGCCAACGCTTCGCGTCCGATCAACGCCAAGGAACTGGAAGCCTGCAAGACCGCCGGCGTTACCGACATCCAGGAAGTCAAGATCGGCTACGACGGCATCGTCTTCGCAACCGACTCGTCCAACCCTGACGTCGCTTACGAGCCGGCCGACCTCTACAAGGCTCTCGCCGCTCAGGTTGTTGTCGACGGCAAGCTCGTCGCAAACCCCTACAAGAAGTGGTCTGAAGTCAACTCGAAGCTCCCGGCTGTTGATATCGCTGCCTACATCCCCGGCGAAAAGCACGGCACCCGCGAAGTGTTCGAACTGAACGTTCTCGCTGCTGGCTGCAAGGATAGCGGCGCTCTCGAAGTGATCTCCAAGGAAATCGCTGACAAGGCTGCCCAGAGCAAGGCTTGCGTTGCAGTTCGTAAGGACGGCGCTGCAGTCGACATCGACGGCGACTATCCGGAAACGCTGGCACGCATCGCTGCCAACAAGACCGGTGTTGGCGTATTCGGCCTCTCCTTCTACGAAAATAACGCTGACAAGCTGAAGGTCGCTACCGTCAAGGGTATCGTTCCGAGCCCGGAAACGATCGCTGACGGCACCTACCCGGTTTCCCGTCCGCTGTTCTTCTACGTGAAGAAGGCTCACCTGGGCGTTATCCCGGGCCTGAAGGAATACGTAAACTTCTTCGTATCCGACCAGATGGTTGGCCCTGACAGCCCGCTCGTCGAGTACGGCCTGGTTGCTGCTCCGGACGCTGAGCGCGAAGCGACCCGCAAGGCAGTCGAAGACGGCAAGACCATGTAATAATCTTTGCCGGCGCGATCCAAAGGGTCGCGCCGGCATCGCCTTTGTCCGCTCTACGGGAGCGGTGAAGCTGAACTACTCCATGATTGGAAGCCGAGATGGCCGAAGCGCCGTTTCGCTCTTGGGGGCCGAGGGCCTGGGGGACCTTAACGAATGAGTACATCCGTCTTACTCTTGTGCCTCGTTGTGCTTGGCGCGGTTGCCTTTGTGGCAGCACGCAGCCGCGCGACGGCGCTTGCCGGAGGTAAATCCTCGGCACTGCACTCCCGGCCTGGCTACTACGGTGCCTATGCCGCAATCTGGGCTATCCTGCCTGCGCTCATCGTTCTGTGCGCCTGGCTTGCCATCAGCCCCTCCATTATCGAGTCCTCCGTTCGCGGCGGTTTTCCTGAAGACGTAAAGGCTCAGCCGGCCGCTCAGCAGAACCTGAACTACGGCATGGTCAGCGCCATCGCCCGCGGTCTGCCGCTGCTCGCGAGCGAAGACGTTGCCGCAGGCGTCGGCGATCCCGCCGGTCTCCAGGCCAAGCTCGCTGCCAAGGGCGTTCCGCTCGCCGGCGTGCCGCAGCCTTACATGATCGAAGGCGCGCAGAAGCTGAACACCGAGAGCGGCATCAGCCGCTTGATCATGACGCTGGTCGTTCTGGCACTCGGCGTCGCCGGTGGCTTTTATGCCCTGCGCGAAGTCGCTCCCCGTTTCCGGGCCCGCAACCGCGTCGAGCGCGTTATGCTCTGGGGTCTGCTGCTTGCATCCTCCATCGCCATCCTGACCACTGTCGGCATCGTCATGTCGATGCTGACGGAAGCGGCCCACTTCTTCGCTGAAGTTCCGGCCGCCGACTTCTTCTTCGGCACGGTCTGGGATCCGCGCTTTGCCGGCGCCGGCAGCTCGTCCTTCGGCCAGTTCGGTCTCATCCCGCTGCTGCTCGGCACGCTCTACATCGGCTTCGTCGCCATGCTGGTCGCCGTTCCGGTCGGTCTCTTCGCGGCCATCTACATGGCGGAATACGCGGCTCCGAAGGTTCGCGGTATCGCCAAGCCGCTGCTCGAAGTCCTGGCCGGTATCCCGACCATCGTCTACGGCTTCTTCGCCCTCGTCACCGTCGGCCCCTTCCTGCGCGACCTCTCGTCCCAGGTGAACGGCCTTCTGACCGGCGACTACAGCAACTTCATCCAGGCACAGAGCGTTCTGACCGCCGGTATCGTCATGGGCATCATGCTGATCCCATACGTCTCCTCGCTCTCCGACGACATCATCACCGCCGTGCCGCGCGCTCTGCGTGACGGTTCGCTCGGTCTCGGTGCCACGCGTTCGGAAACGATCAAGAAGGTCGTTCTCCCCGCCGCCCTGCCGGGTATCGTCGGCGCTCTTCTGATGACCGCTTCGCGTGCCATCGGCGAGACCATGATCGTCGTGCTTGCAGCCGGTGTTGCAGCCCGCATCCAGATCAACCCTTTCGAGCCGATGACGACGGTGACGGTCAAGATCGTCAACCAGCTGACGGGTGACCTTGAGTTCACCTCGCCGCAGACGCTGGTTGCCTTCGCGCTTGGCATCACGCTGTTCTTCATCACGCTTTGCCTTAACATCTACGCGCTCTTCATTGTGCGCAAATACCGGGAGCAGTACGAATGACGGACGTTGTTTCCTCCGGACAGGGCGTCGTCGTCTCCAAGGCGCCGGCCCGCCGCGACATCGGCATCAAGCGTCGCTACGCCGCCGAACGCCGCTTCCAGGCCTATGGCATCGCTGCCATCTCCTTCGGTCTGATCTTCCTGGCCATCCTGCTCACGACGGTTATCCGTCAGGGCTACACGGCCTTCGCGCAGACCTCGATCACCCTGCCGATCGAGTTCTCCGAAAAGGTGCTCGACCCCAACAACAAGCGTGCCACCGACCCCTCGGTGCTGATCGCCGCCAACTATCCGGTGCTGATCCGCGACGCCATGGTCAAGACGCTCGGCATCAACGCCCAGAGCCGTCCGGAAACGCGTGATGCCACCGCGATGATCTCCAAGGGTGCGCCGATCGTGCTCCGCGACATGGTCGTCGCCGATCCGTCGCTCATCGGCAAGACGGTCAACGTCACGCTTCTCGCCGACGCCAATGTCGACTCGGCCAACAAGGGCCAGATCGACCTGACGGTTGACGAGAAGAACCGCAAGGTCAACGACCGCCAGGTCGGCTGGATGCAGCAGATGGCCGCCAGCGGCACGCTCCACAAGGAGTTCAACACCGGCCTCTTCGTCAACGGCAACTCCAGCCGTCCGGAAGCCGCAGGTCTGGGCGTCGCCCTCATCGGCTCGCTCTACCTGATGTTGATCGTTCTTGCCCTGTCGCTGCCGATCGGTGTTGCCGCTTCGATCTATCTCGAAGAGTTCGCGCCGAAGAACAAGCTGACCGACCTGATCGAGGTCAACATCAACAACCTCGCGGCCGTTCCTTCGATCGTCTACGGTCTGCTCGGTCTCGCCGTCTTCATCAACTTCGCAGGCCTGCCGCGCTCCGCGTCGCTGGTCGGCGGTCTGGTGCTGACGCTGATGACGCTGCCGACCATCATCATCGCCACCCGCGCGGCACTGCGCGCTGTGCCCCCTTCGATCCGCGCGGCCGCTCTCGGCCTCGGGGCTTCGAAGATGCAGATGGTGTTCCACCACGTTCTGCCGCTGGCAATGCCTGGCATCCTGACCGGCACCATCATCGGTCTGGCGCACGCGCTCGGTGAAACCGCGCCGCTGCTCCTGATCGGCATGGTCGCCTTCGTTGCCAATGCGCCTGCCACCCCGATGGATCCCTCCACGGCTCTGCCAGTGCAGGTTTACATGTGGGCAAACGAAGCCGAACGCGCCTTTGTCGAGCGCACGTCTGGCGCCATCATCGTCCTGCTCCTGTTCCTGATCGTCATGAACCTCGGAGCCATCCTCTTGCGTCGTCGCTTTGAGCGCCGCTGGTAAACGGAGTAAACATCATGAACATGTTGACGGAAGCAGCAGTTGAGAAGGCGCTAGACCAGAAGATGAATACCATTCCGTATAAAATGATCGGCCAGGACGTCTCGGTTTATTACGGCGAAAAGCGCGCGCTTTTCGACGTGAAGCTGAACATCCGCGAAAACACCGTGACGGCTCTCATCGGTCCGTCGGGCTGCGGCAAGTCCACCTTCCTGCGCAGCCTGAACCGCATGAACGACACGATCGACAACTGCCGCGTCACCGGCAAGATCACGCTCGATGGCGATGATATCTACGATCCGGATATCGACGTCGTCGAACTGCGCGCCCGCGTCGGCATGGTGTTCCAGAAGCCGAACCCGTTCCCGAAGTCGATCTACGAAAACGTCGCCTACGGCCCGCGCATCCACGGTCTCGCCAAGGCGAAGGCCGACATGGACGTCATCGTCGAGCAGAGCCTGCAGCGCGCCGGCCTGTGGAACGAAGTCAAGGACCGCGTGCATGAAGGCGGCACCGGCCTTTCGGGCGGCCAGCAGCAGCGTCTGTGCATCGCGCGTGCGATTGCCGTCAGCCCCGAAGTCATCCTGATGGACGAGCCCTGCTCGGCGCTCGACCCGATCGCGACCGCCAAGGTCGAGGAGCTCATCCACGAGCTGCGCGAAGCCTACACGATCGTCATCGTCACGCACTCGATGCAGCAGGCAGCCCGCGTTTCGCAGCGCACCGCCATGTTCCACCTCGGCAACCTCGTCGAGGAGAACGATACCGACAAGATGTTCACCAACCCGGATGATCCGCGCACCCAGGATTACATCATGGGCCGCTTCGGCTGATCTCCGAAACCGGTAAACCTCAGGACATTCAAGGATAAGCCCCATGGCATCGACACATATCTATTCCGCCTACGACGATGATCTCAAGTTCCTGACGCGCCGCATATCCGAAATGGGCGGCCTCGCGGAACAGATGGTCGGCGACGCTGTTCGCGCGCTCGTCAACGGCGACACTTCGCTCGCCCAGAAGGTCATCTCCGACGACGTGATCCTCGATCACGCCGAGCGCGAGATCGGCGAAAAGGCGATCATCACCATCGCCCGCCGCCAGCCGATGGCCGCCGACCTTCGCGAAATCATGGGTTCGATCCGCATCGCGGCCGATCTCGAGCGCGTCGGCGATCTCGGCAAGAACACCGCCAAGCGCGTCATCGCTGTTCAGAGCACCGGCGTTCCGCGCAAGCTCGCCCGTGGCCTCGAGCATCTCTCCGAACTGGCACTCGTCCAGCTCAAGGAGGTTCTCGACGTCTACACCAGCCGCGTTGCAGATCGTGCCAAGTCGATCCGAGAGCGCGACGAGGAAATCGACGCGATGTACACCTCGCTGTTCCGCGAGATGCTGACCTACATGATGGAAGATCCGCGCAACATCACCAGCTGCACGCATCTCCTGTTCTGCGCCAAGAACATCGAGCGCATCGGCGACCACGCCACCAACATCGCAGAGACCATCTACTACATGGCTACCGGCGCCCAGCCGGAAGGCGAGCGTCCGAAGGACGACACCGCCAACACCGTCGGCGCGGTCACGGAATAAGCGTTCCGGACCCACGCCCCCAGGAGACCGAGACGAATGATCCCAAGAGTAGCAGTCGTTGAAGACGAAGAAGCACTGAGCGTGCTTCTTCGCTATAACCTTGAGGCCGAAGGCTTCGAAGTCGATACCATCCTTCGCGGTGACGAGGCCGAGATCCGGCTGCAGGAACGCACGCCTGACCTTTTGATCCTCGATTGGATGCTGCCCGGCGTATCCGGCATCGAGCTCTGCCGTCGCCTGCGCATGCGCCCGGAGACGGAGCGCCTGCCGATCATCATGCTGACCGCCCGTGGCGAGGAAAGCGAACGTGTTCGCGGCCTGTCGACCGGCGCCGACGACTATGTCGTCAAGCCGTTCTCGACACCTGAGCTCGTTGCCCGCGTCAAGGCGATGCTGCGCCGCGCCAAGCCGGAAGTGCTGTCCTCGCTGCTGAAGTGCGGCGATATCGAACTCGATCGCGAAACCCACCGCGTTCACCGCAAGAGCCGCGAAGTCCGCCTCGGACCGACCGAATTCCGCCTACTGGAATTCTTGATGTCGTCGCCGGGCCGCGTCTTCTCCCGCTCGCAGCTGCTCGATGGCGTCTGGGGCCATGACATCTATGTCGACGAGCGCACCGTCGACGTTCACGTCGGCCGCCTGCGCAAGGCGCTCAACTTCTCGAACATGCAGGATGTCATCCGCACCGTTCGCGGCGCTGGTTATTCGATGGAAGCGTAAGACGCTTCCATTTCATCCGGTCCAACGAAAAACGGGCCCCGCGAGGGCCCGTTTTCTTGTGTTCCTTATCCGGCTTTCCGGGTCATGCGACCCGGTTGGCGGCCTTGCGGCGCTCGTTGACCGGCTGGTAGGCCATGCGCTGGTGATAGGTGCAGTACGGCGAGTTGTCAGGGGACTCGCAGCCGCAGAAGTGGAAGTCATCCGTCAGCGGATCGCCGACCGGCCACTTGCACGTACGCTCGGTCAGTTCCGTGAGGCCTAGGCGGCGCGAGATCGGAACGACAACGTTGGAAGCCGGACGGTAACGGACTTCCTCGATCGCATCGATGTCCATCTCTTCCTTGAGAGCCACTGCGCCCTGCGGGCGGGCAACGGCGCGGCTTGGCGAGATGCGTGCGGAATTGAAGCTGTTGGCGGGGCGCGGGGTCGAAACCGCCGGGCGCTTCGGTGCCCGCGTCGCCGTGGTCGTGCCGCCGGCCTTGGCGCGGCCAGGCAGGTTCAGGCGGTGGACCTTGCCGATGACGGCGTTGCGGCTTACACCGCCAAGTTGTGCCGCAATCTGGCTGGCGCTCAGGCCTTCGGCCCAAAGCTTCTTCAGTCTCTCAACGCGCTCGTCTGTCCAGTTCATGCCCTGTCTCCGCCTTATTGCGTTGGTGTAGGCAGAATCCTTCACCCATGGCGCGGACGTGTCCGGACCAAGAAACGCTTGCTCGATTTTGGTGACTAGTTCCGCCGCATGCAGTCTAGTAATTGAGTTTTAACCTAGAGTGAGGGCGACTCCGTGACAAGAGTCGGTTGAATCGCGGCGAATCGATTTCTCGGTTTTCCCCAACTTGCTGGGTGGTAGAGTCATTTCTGCAACATTAGCTGTTGATAGCTCGCCGGCGCCCCGATGCTTGCTTGACGCATGCGACAAAAGCTCAGTTTTGTTGACATCGCACTGCGAAAAGACAATAGTGCCCCTCGCCGCCGAAAGGCGGCATTTTTCATTTCCGGGCACCCGCTTTTTAGCCGGAGTCCGGGCCATTGTTGAGCGAATGACAGGAGATCGCGCCATGGCTGAAGCCGCGCCGCTTTATGATACCTACTCTCGTGCCCCGCTGCGGTTCGAGCGAGGAGAGGGCGTGTGGCTGATCACCGAAACTGGTGAGCGATATCTCGATTTCGGCGCGGGCGTTGCCGTGACCTCCGTCGGCCATAGCCACCCGCACGTCGTCGGCGCGCTGAAGGATCAGGCCGAGAAGGTCTGGCACCTTTCCAACATTTACGAGATCCCCGGCCAGGAGCGCTTCGCCAAGCGGCTGACGGATGCAACCTTCGCGGATAAGGTGTTCTTCACCAATTCCGGCGCCGAGGCTCTGGAGTGCGCGATCAAGACCGCGCGCCGCTACCAGTATTCGAAGGGCCATCCCGAGCGCTTCCACATCATCACCTTCGAAGGCGCCTTCCACGGCCGCACGCTGGCAACGATCGCCGCCGGCGGCCAGGAAAAGTATCTCGAAGGCTTCGGCCCCAAGACGCCCGGTTTCGACCAGGTGCCCTTCGGCGATATCGAAGCCGTCCGTGCCGCCATCACCGATGCCACGGCCGGTATCCTGATCGAGCCGGTACAGGGCGAGGGCGGTATCCGCCCGGCAACCACGGAATTCATGAAGGCGCTGCGCCAGCTCTGCGACGAACACGGCCTGCTTCTGATCCTCGACGAGGTTCAGTCCGGCGTTGGCCGCACCGGCAAGCTCTTCGCGCATGAATGGTCCGGCGTCACGCCCGACATCATGGCGGTCGCCAAGGGCATCGGCGGTGGTTTCCCGCTCGGCGCCTGCCTTGCAACAGCTGAAGCAGCCTCCGGCATGAAGGCCGGCACCCATGGCTCGACCTATGGCGGCAACCCGCTCGCCATGGCCGTCGGCAATGCCGTGCTCGATGTCCTCCTCGAGGAAGGCTTCCTGCGCCACGTCAATGACGTCGCGCTCGTCTTCCGTCAGGGCCTCGCATCGCTGAAGGATCGTTTCCCCGATGTGATCGAGGACATCCGCGGCGAAGGCCTTATGCTCGGCGTCAAGGCGGCCGTTCCGTCGACTGAGCTCCTGCAGGCCATCCGCGCTGCCAACCTGCTGGCCATTCCGGCCGGCGACAACGTCATCCGTTTGCTTCCTCCGCTCGTCGTCACCGCTGACGAAGCCCGCGAAGGCCTCGCGCGTCTCGAACGCGCCGCCGAGAGCGTGCGCGCCAAGGCAAAGAAGACGGCTTGAATGGATGGATGCCCGGCCGGATGGCGGGCGTAACAGGTTAAAGACAGATGGCTTCCCCAAAACACTTTCTCGATCTCTCCGCGGTAACCTCCTCCGACCTCAGGGTCATCATGGATGACGCCAAGACCCGCAAGCAGGCCTTCAAGGCCGGCCAGGGCGACAAGCCGCTGGCAGGCAAGATGCTGGCGATGATCTTCGAAAAGCCCTCGACCCGCACGCGCGTCTCCTTCGACGTCGGCATGCGCCAGCTCGGCGGCGAAACGCTGTTCCTCTCGGGCACCGAAATGCAGCTCGGCCGCGCAGAGACGATTGGCGACACTGCCAAGGTCCTGTCGCGCTATGTCGACGCGATCATGATCCGCACCACCGACCATGCGCGCATGCTGGAGCTCGCCGAACACGCGACCGTCCCCGTCATCAACGCGCTGACGGATGATACCCATCCCTGCCAGATCATGGCCGATATCATGACCTTCGAAGAGCATCGCGGCCCCATCAAGGGCAAGACGATCGCCTGGATGGGCGATGGTAACAACGTGCTGCATTCGCTGGTCGAAGGCGCTGCCCGTTTCGGCTATCGCATGAACATGGCGGTACCCCTTGGTTCCGAGCCGAAGGATCACTATCTGAACTGGGCCCGCAATGAGGGTGCCGAGATCATGCTGAGCCATGATGCAGACCGTGCGGTCGCCGGCGCCGATTGCGTGGTGACCGATACCTGGGTCTCCATGAATCAGGAACATCGGGCCCGGGGTCACAACGTCTTCCAGCCTTATCAGGTCAATTCGGCTTTGATGGCACAGGCCGACAAGGATGCATTGTTCATGCATTGCCTGCCGGCCCATCGTGGTGAGGAAGTTACCGACGAAGTGATCGACGGCCCGCAATCCGTGGTCTTCGATGAAGCGGAAAACCGTCTTCATGCGCAGAAGTCGATTCTTGCTTGGTGCCTGGGCGCGATCTGAACCAAACTGGAGGCCACATCGGGCCGGACAGGCCCGTGGCCGCGCTGGCGGATGGACGGGCTCGTCCGCTGCCCTCAGACTAGGAGAAGACCATGGCAGAAGCTGCAGCCACTCTCGGCGAATTCGATTTCGCCGGTGATGATCATGTCGTTCCGTTTCAGGTGGAAGGCCTGGATGTGCGCGGTCGCGCCGTCCAGCTCGGCCCGATGCTGGATGCGATCCTCGATCGCCACAACTATCCCGCGCCCGTCGCCCGCCTGCTGGCCGAAGTCATCGCGCTGACGGTGCTGCTTGGCACGTCGCTGAAGTTCGAAGGCAAGTTCACCGTGCAGACGAAGAGCGACGGCCCGGTCGATCTGCTTGTCGCCGACTTCTCGACGCCCGAGAACGTGCGCGCCTACGCCCGCTTTGACCAGACGCTTCTGGACGAGGCGGTTGCCGCCGGTCGCGCCGAACCCGAGCAGTTGCTCGGCAAGGGCATGTTGGCGTTCACCATCGACCAGGGCAAGTTCAGCCAGCCTTACCAGGGCATCGTCGCGCTCGACGGTGCTACGCTGGAAGACATTGCCGGCACCTACTTCCGCCAGTCGGAACAGATCCCGACGCGCGTGCGCCTCGCCGCCGCCGAACTGTTCGACCGCGACGAAGCCGGCAAGCCGCGTCATCGCTGGCGGGCAGGGGGCCTCGTTGCCCAGTTTCTGCCGGAAGCGCCCGAGCGCATGCGCCAGGCCGACCTGCATGGTGGCGATGGCGACGAAGGTACCGTCCAGCATGCGGAAGACGATGCATGGGCCGAAGCGCGTTCGCTGGTGGAGACCATCGACGCCGACGAGCTGACCGATCCGCAGGTCGGTGTCGAACGCCTGCTGTTCCGGCTGTTCCATGAGCGCGGCGTGCGCGTCTACGAGCCGCGCGAAGTGTTCGACCGCTGCTCCTGCTCGCGCGAGAAGATCAAGGGCGTGCTCAAGGGCTTCTCCGCCGAGGAGATCGAAGCGAGTCAGGAAGAGGGCAAGATCGCGGTCACCTGCGAATTCTGCTCGACGACCTATCGTTTCGAGGCCGAAGAGCTTGCGCAGGCGGCTGAGTAACCCGAAGCATGTCGTGCAAAAGTGTGCAGCGGTTTTGCGGCACCGACATGCGACAAAAAAAGGTTAGTTCAGCACTCTGAGCAGGCCGGGTGAATCAAGAGAGAAGGCGGGGATTTCCACCTGGAAGACCTCGCCTTTATCGGTTTCCATCTGGTAATGGCCGAACATCAGGCCCGATGGCGTATCGAGCGGGCAGCCCGATGAATATTCGTAGGTATCACCGGGGCTAAGCGTCGGCTGTTCGCCGACAACGCCCGCGCCGCTCACTTCGTCGACGACGCCGTTCTGGTCGGTAATGTTCCAATAGCGGTTGACGAGGCGTACCGTAAGGTCCGAATTGTTGCTGATGACGATGCGGTAGCCCCACACATAGCGGTCGTCGTCCGGGTCGGATTGCTCCTCCAGGTAAAAGGGCTCGACCACCACTTCAATATCTCGTGTCAGGGCGCGGTACATGCCTACACCATAATAAGAATACCTTACTGGTATCTTATAAGAGGTGCGGCAGGTCAATAAACCAGGCCGGAATCCGCAATCAATTGGCTGTAAGCGCGAAAAATTCGCGCGTTAAGACTAATGCAGCTCCCGCTCAGCGCGAGTAAATTGCAGAAATGCCCGTTTAAATGCCGGCCGGATCACATCGACCCGGCCGGCTATTCTTGATCAGGCCTTGATCTTGGAGAGCGCCTGCGCGAAATCCTCGATCAGGTCGTCGGTATCCTCGATACCAGCCGACAGGCGCACGGTGCCGGGCGAAATGCCGAGTTCGGCGCGGGCCTCGTCCGTCAGGTTCTTGTGCGTGGTCGTCGCCGGATGCGTGATCAGGCTCTTCGCATCGCCGAGATTGTTGGAGATCTTAACGATCTCGAGCGCGTTCTGCAGCGCGAACGCCGCTTCCTTGCCGCCCTTGAGTTCGATCGCCACCAGCGTCGAGCCACCCTTCATCTGCTTGGCGACGATATCGGCCTGCGGATGGTCCTTGCGGCCGGGATAGATCACCTTGGCGACCTGCTTCTGCTCGGCCAGGAAGTCGGCGATCTTGCCGGCGTTCTCGGTCTGCTGCTTGACGCGCAGCGGCAGCGTCTCGAGACCCTTCAGCAGCGTCCACGCCGTGAACGGCGACATGGCCGGGCCGGTGTGGCGATAATAGTCTTGCAGATGCTCGTTGACCCACTCCGTATCCGAGAGGATCACGCCGCCGAGGCTGCGGCCCTGGCCGTCGATATGCTTGGTTGCGGAATAGACGACGATATGGGCGCCGAGTTCCAGCGGCTTCTGGAAGATCGGCGTCGCGAAGACGTTGTCGACCACGACCTTGGCGCCGATCTGGTTGGCGAGCTTGGCAACGCCGGCGATATCGACCACTTCGAGCGTCGGGTTGGTCGGGCTTTCCAGGAAGAACACCTTGGTGTTCGGGCGGATCGCCTTTTCCCAGTTCTCAAGATAGCGGCCGTCGACCAGCGTGCACTCGATGCCGTACTTCGGCGCCAGCGTCTCGACAACCCAGCGGCAGGAGCCGAAGAGCGCGCGGGCGGCCACGATATGATCGCCGGCCTTCACCTGGCAGAGGATGGCGGCTGCGACGGCTGCCATGCCCGATGCGGTGGCGCGGGCTTCTTCCGCACCTTCCATCGCGCACATGCGCTTTTCGAACATGTCGTTGGTCGGGCTGCCGTAGCGGGCGTAAATATAGCCCTCGGTCTCTCCCTTGAAGCGCGCCTCGGCGGCTTCCGCTGTATCGTAGACAAACCCTTGCGTGAGGTAGATCGCCTCGGAGGTCTCGCTATACTGCGAGCGCAGCGTTCCGCCGTGGACCAGTTGGGTTGCCGGGCGCCAAGTCTTGCTCATGAATCACCACTTTCGAACACAAAAAAACCGGCCGCAAATGCAGACCGGTTTCAACCCGGTCTATTTAGCCACTTGTTTAACGTGGCTGCAAGCCGACCGGCCAAATCACCACGGGATAAAGCTGCAATACTGCTGTTGCGCGCTTGCGTCAATTCCTCGATTTTGGTTTTGTCTGCGGCAAATTATGGATGGGGCATGATGGCTCGCGAAACAGGAATATTGGCAGACCGCGCGATTGCCGCGTTGTTCGAGACGGGGCGCCTCGTCGCGGAGCGCGAGCTCGACAGCGACCAGATCCAGCCGGCGAGCCTTGATCTGCGTCTCGGTGCCAAGGCCTTCCGCGTCCGCGCCAGCTTCATGCCGGGTCCGAACAGCCTCGTCTCCGACAAGCTCGACCGATTGAGCCTGCATGTCGTCGACCTCTCGGAAGGCGCGGTGCTCGAAACCGGCTGCGTCTACATCGTCCCGCTCATGGAGCGCCTCGATCTTCCGGCCGACATGTCGGCCTCGGCCAACCCGAAAAGCTCGACCGGCCGCCTCGATATCTTCACCCGCGTCATCACCGATTACGCGCAGGAATTCGACAAGATCCCGGCCGGCTATTCCGGCCCGCTCTATCTCGAAATCTCGCCGCGCACCTTCCCGATCGTCGTGCGTCGCGGCTCGCGCCTGTCGCAAATCCGCTTCCGCATCGGCCAGTCGCTGCTCGGCGAGCCGGAACTGCTGGCGCTGCACGATGCCGAGACGCTGGTCGCCAGCGCCAGGCCCAACGTCTCGGGTGGCGGCATCGCACTGTCGATCGATCTCGCCGGCGACAAGGACGGCCTGATCGGCTATCGCGGCAAGCACCACACGGCGGTCGTCGACGTCGACAAGAAGGCCCAGCACGATATCTTCGATTTCTGGGAGCCGATCTACAGCCGCGGTCGCAACGAACTGATCCTCGATCCCGATGAGTTCTACATCCTCGTCTCGCGCGAAGCGGTCCACGTGCCCCCGCATTACGCCGCCGAGATGACGCCCTTCGACCCGCTGGTCGGCGAATTCCGCGTCCACTACGCCGGCTTCTTCGACCCCGGCTTCGGCCACGCCCCCGCCGGCGGCCGCGGCAGCCGCGCCGTCCTTGAAGTGCGCAGCCACGAGGTCCCCTTCATCCTCGAAGACGGCCAGATCGTCGGCCGCCTGGTCTACGAGCACATGCAGGAACACCCCGAAAGCCTCTACGGCACCGGCCTCGGCTCCAACTACCAGGCTCAAGGCCTCAAGCTCTCCAAGCACTTCCGGATATGAACAGCCTCACGCTGAAGTCGCCAACGCCGCTTGACACCGACCGCCATCTGTTGGAAATCTGCGCGTAACGCGGGTGTAGCTCAATGGTAGAGCAGCAGCTTCCCAAGCTGAATACGAGGGTTCGATTCCCTTCACCCGCTCCAGCTATCTAAGTATGTCTCGAGGCTGCAATAAGTAGACTATCTTCCGAGTTGCCTTCTCGCGTACATCTGCTTTTCGATACCAGTCATCCGCAAACGCCAATTTGTTAGCTCTATGCTGATTCCGTAATGCAGGGCGATTTCGTCTGGGGTCATTCCGCTCGTTCTAAAACGCATCAGGCCGTCTCTTGGTGCAAGAATTGCTCCCGCAAGCCAGTCGGCCTCATCCTCGAATTCTGCAGGATAGTCGCTTAGCAACAACAAACCGGCGTCTGAACGATCAACCCTGTTAGGCTTGTGGCGCAGTTCTATATGTGCCCATTCATGCATCATGGTATTCGCCTGCCTGGCAGGCGGATGAATGTTGTTTATAATAACCGCGGTCGCGCCACCTTCTCGAATCGTGACGCCCGACCAACTATCTGGGTCAATCGACGTCAATTGATTTAGGTGATCAGCCGCTATTCCAGGAACTTCAAGTGGTGACCAAACCACGAAGCCAAGGGACTCAAGGAATTGTTTGGCGTCGATCCGGTCGAAAGCAGACAGCTTCAATTTCTGTCGGTGAGCTAACGAGAGTCTCTCGGCTTGAGATTTAAAACCATGGCGCATTTCGCTAAAGGTTCTCGCGGTCCCGCAACGCCTGCTGGGCCGCAACTATCATACCTCCCAGCGCCACGGCCGTATCAATAGACAGAGTTTTCTTTTTACGAAGATGAACGCTTGCCGGTTGAGCTTCTTCGCCGCTGGGCTGCATCCCTAGAAATGTTGCAGGGTCTTCGCCCAGCCATCTGCATATCGCTGCGAATGTTGCAAGGTCCGGAACATTGCCATTTTCGATTCGTGAAAGGGTCGCCGGGCTAATGCCAATTTCGGTGGCAGCGGCTCGGACGCCGACGGCGCCCCGGCGAGCGGAAATCATTTCTCCCAGCTTTTCAATAGCTAAGCTCATAGTGGTCCCAAGTCGAGATTCATTGTTGACGCGCCATCCGAGTCGCACTATCGTTTCATATGTGAGACGGATTATGTTTCGTAAGAGAAACGTCCAACTTATGAAACATACCGAATCATGATTGGATTCTGCGGTCAAGTTAAATGTGGATCGGGGATTCCCGTCGTTGAAACGCAACTAAAGAAAGCGAAGCCCGAAATGGCAAATAAGGAAGTCACTAGCGCCAAAGCCGCATCAGCTGCAGCTAAGGTACTCCGCAATCCCAGCTCCAGTCCTGCCGCCAAAACAGCAGCGGCATCGGCTCTTACTCAGCGCCCAAATAAGAAGTGATGGCGCCGACACGGAGATCGGGCCAAGCTATTGGCCCGATCTTCTTCCAACGTTTGAAAGGAGCTACAGATGCGCATTCAAGGTGCAATCATCCGCGAGCAGGGGCAGACGTTTGCAGTAGTCGTAGTAAAGCCCCACATTGTTCACAATCAGATCGAGGCGGCACGAGCCGTGCGGACCTTCACTCCCATATTCGGCGTTCCAGTCGTCTTGTTTGCTCAGGACAGTCGAGGTAGGCCGACCTACTTTGGACGCCAAGACATCGCGAATTTTATGTCGCATGTACCGATTCACATGGTGCGATGGCAGAAGTACACCATCAATTGAGCTTTACCAGCATCTCTGCATTGGTGAAGATAATGCCCCGGTGGCGTCGGCTACTCTTATTGCTCAGATCCGGTGTCGTCGTTGTTGCCTGACGCCATAGTCGATCGCAGCGCGACCGCCGGCGTTGCCCCCACCCTAACGCTTTCCGCGTACTTGACGAATCCCTAATGAACGTGGTTAATTTTTAACTATTCTCCGGTACATGGAACTTGGACGGCGCTCTGGCCGTTACTGGCGCACACGAGGAGGAATAGCGAAATGCTCTTGAAGATCTTCACCGCAAAGCGCGATGTCGTCGACGCCGATGACACCGGTACCTACGCGGATGGCTACCATATGCCGGAACTCGACGTTGCCGCGTACAAGCGCAGCGACCGCCGTTCTTCCTACGAGCGCGATTATGGTCGTGGTCGCAAGGTTGAAGAGATTTCGCTCGGTCTCGTCTAAAAGATCGATCACATAGCGGATAAAGTCGGCATTTGCCGAAATGAAAATGGGCGGCCTTGAGCCGCCCATTTCATGTTTGCGAGAGCCTTGTGGCGGCTCAGAACTCCGTCCAGTCGTCGTCCTTCTTGTCGGCGGAAGACGTGCCGCCGAAGGCGTTGGCGAGCTTCTGCCCGAGGGCGAGCGCCGGCGAGGAGGTCGGTCGCGTAACGCCCGAGGTGGCGATCCGCACCGGTGCCTTGCGGGTCAAGACGGGCTTGGCCGGGCGCGGCGCCAGGGGCTCGTTGGCGTCCGGAACCACCCGTGGCGTGAACGACACGGTGCTGCCGCCGGTGCCGGTCAGCTTGAACTGGTCGAGCAGGGTGTTGAGTGCGGCGGCCTCGGTGGCGAGCTTATGGCTGGCGGCGGTGCTTTCCTCCACCATCGCGGCGTTCTGCTGCGTGCCCTGGTCCATCGTGTTGACCGCGGTGTTGATCTCTTGCAGCCCGATCGATTGCTCGCGTGCGGCCTCGGCGATCGCGTTGACGTGCTGGTTGATCTCCTGCACCTCATGCACGATCTCTTCGAGCGCCTTGCCGGTCTCGCCGACCAGCGAAACGCCCGATTTCACCTGGTTGCCTGAAGTGAGGATCAGCGACTGGATTTCGCGCGCGGCGTTGGCGGAGCGTTGCGCGAGTTCGCGCACTTCCTGCGCGACAACAGCGAAACCCTTGCCCGCTTCACCGGCGCGTGCCGCTTCCACGCCCGCGTTCAGCGCGAGAAGATTGGTCTGGAAGGCGATATCATCAATCACGCCGATGATGTTGCCGATCGATGCCGAGGACTGTTCGATCTGCTGCATGGCATTGACCGCCTTGCGCACGACTTCGCCGGACCGCTCTGCGCTGTGGCGGGTTTTCGACACCAGCGTGCGCGCTTCTTCCGCCCGGCGCGCGGCATCCTTCACCGTGGTGGTGATCTCTTCCAGCGCCGCCGCCGTCTCTTCGACGGAGGCTGCCTGCTGCTCGGTGCGGCGCGAAAGCTGGTCGGCAGACGAGCGGATCTCGCCGGCGCCGGCCGTGATCGCGCGGGCGTTGTCGCCCACGGTCTGCATCGTTTCGTTGAGCTTGAAGATCGAGTTGTTGAAGTCCTGGCGCAGGCTGTCCAGACTGCCTTCGAACGGCGTGTTGATCTGCGAGATCAGGTCGCCGGCGGCAAGCTTGCGCAGGCCGTCGCCGAGCGCGCTGACGGTGCGCGAGAGATCGGCCGCCTCGGTGGCGCGCTGCGCTTCGATTTCGCGCCGCTCGCTGTCGGTGAGATTGCGGTTGCGCTCCGCCTCGCGCTCGAGGCGAACGCGCTCGATGGCGTTGTCGCGGAAGATCGAGACCGCGGCCGCCATCTCGCCCACTTCGTCCTGCCGGTCCATGCCGTCGACGGCGCTTGCCGTCTCGCCCTCGGCAAGCCGCGTCATGCGCTGGCGAAGCCGGGCCATCGGCGCTGCAATGCCGGCCTGCGCAATCCAGATGCTGAGCCCGATCGCGGCAAGCACGGCGAGCCCGATCAGCACGAAACAGGAAAGGATACGGCTGTTGACCGTGGCCGAAAGCGCGTCGCCGCCATCGTTGAGCTGAACCATCAGCGCGTCATTGTTGGCGATCATCTTCGGCGTGACGATCGAGAGCTTGGCGTTAAGCTCCGCCGCCGTGGCCTGCGCACCGGTGCGGTCGCCGGCCTTGGCCTGATCGAACACCTTTTTCGAGAGCGCGTCCATCTCGTCGATGCCGGCGATGATCTCGTCGATCGCGGGCTTGCGGTTCGGCACGAGGTCGGCCGCCTGCTGCAGGCGCTCGCGCGCTTGCGGCATCTTGCTGGGTGCGGCGATCGCGGCGTCGAAGTCGGGCGTGCCGGGGGTGAGGTCGGAGACGACGGTTGCCTGCAGAACGGCTGCGGTGGCAGACGCGCTGGCGCGAGACGCCTGCATCGCCGCAAGCGCTTCATGGTCGATGAAGGCGCTATAGGCGGCATCGGCGCCGCGGAATTCCTCGACGACATAGACAAGACCGCCGATCGCGATGACGCCGAGAAGCGCAACGACCGAGATGATCTTGGTGCGGATTTTGAAGTTTTTCAGCATGAATGGGCCCATGGGCTGCGGCCAGGGAGATGGCCGGATACGATCGTTTTCAAGAACAGGCGGTTTCGAAGGCAGAGCTGGCGCTTGTGGCGCCGTGAGAGATGCCGGCTAAGGCTCGACAGGCGCATCATGCATTCGGTCAGGAACCGGTGTCGTCGAACGCGACTAGAATCCATATTGCTTAAGACGAAACTAACACATCCAGAGGTCCACAGAATTTAAGTGGACCGGCTCATGGCGAGGGGACAGAGGCCGCGCGCACCGGTTGCGGGGAGACCGTCGGCAGATGCGGGGTCTTGTCCCAGAAGAACGGCTTGAAATGCAGCTGGAAGACCGCGCGCCACGCAGCGCCCGAGATCATCATCCAGTAAAGGGGAAGGGCGACCCAGCGCCAGCCGACCTTTCGCTTCTCGTCACGCAGCATGGCGCGCCGGCCGAGCACCAGCAGGATGACATAGCTTCCAAGCATGTTGGCGACGTCGATCAGAAACAGCAGCGCATCAAGGGTGGCGGCTTCGGGGAAACCGAGCATCATGTAGCTGGCGGTGGTGAGGATCAGCATGACCATCCATGGATGCGTCAGCGAAGCGACGAGCATGCCGCCAACAAGCACCTGGAAGACGAGGAACGGCCAGATCCCCATCTCGCGCACAAGCGTGCCGGGCGCGCGCATCATCACCAGCCACGTCTGCAGCCAGCCCTTGAACCACCGTGTGCGCTGGTTCAGCCAGACCTTGCGCGTCGTCGGCGCGTCCTCGTAGGTCGGGCAGTCGATCACGCCGCAGCGGTAGCCGAGCCTGTAGAGCCGCAGGCCGAGATCGGCATCTTCAGTCACGTTATAGGGATCCCACCCGCCGCACGCCTTGAGATCGGCGACACGCAGATGGTTTGAGGTGCCGCCGAGCGGCATTGGCAACCGGTGCTTCGCAAGCATCGGAAGCAGCAGCCGAAACAGCGCCGCGTATTCGAGCGCAAAGGCGGCGCTGATCCACGAGCTCCCGACATTGGAGATGATCAGCGGCGCCTGCAGGCAGGCGACATCATCGCGGCTGGCGCAGAAGCCCGCATAGGCCGCGCGCAACTGGTCGGGGTGCGGCCTATCCTCGGCGTCGTAGATCACGAGGAATTCTCCGCGCGCCGCGCTCAGCGCATAGTTCAGCGCCTTCGGCTTCGTTCTCGGATGGGAGACGGGCACCGCGATGATTTCGAACTGTGGGCCGAGATTTTGTTTCTCGAGTGCCGCGATCGTCGCATGGTCGTCGGCCTCGCATATCAGCTTGATGTCGAGCTTGGCGGTCGGCCAGTTGAGCTGCTTCAGCGCCGCGACAAGCTGGCCCGCGACCTCCGCCTCCTTGTAGAGCGCGACGAACACGGAATAGACCGGCAGCCGCTCCGTCGGTTGCGGCGTTGGCTGCGGACCGCGACGATGGTGGAGCGCGCAGGCCCGGAGCAGGATCGCCGCCATGTAGATGAACGACAGCGCGAGATGAACGATCGCGATCAACGGCAGATCGGAAAACGCCGCGAAGATAAGCGCGCAGAGTGCCGCGCCCGCGATGAACCCCTGCTTGCCCGAGAGCACGATGCGGGCGCTGAACCGCCCCTTGTCCTCGAACAGCGTTCCGATGCTCTCTTTCACCCGCCGCTTGGCGCCGACGCGCCAGATGGCATCGCGCATTGCGGTGGGCGTGGTGACGATGATCCGCTCCGCAAGCCCCGGCCGCGCCTCGATCGTCCGCGCCAGCGCCAGCAGTCGACTGGCCTCGGGAATGATGGCGATCATCGCCTTGTCTGCATAGTTCAGCCGCACGGATCGCGTGTCCGCCAGCTGCGTGTCGAGCGCTTGGTCGTCATGGATCAGGGCCGGATCGAGCTGCGAGAGGAATGGAACGCGAAGCGCGCGGGCAAGGGCGGCATAATAGCTCTCGGCGTCCACCCATCGGTTGGCCAGCAATTCGCGCTCGATCGACGTTCCGTTATGGCGGGCCATGGTCGCCGCGCGCGCGATGGTCGGCTTGCCGATACCGAGCCTCAGCAGCGCTTCGATCTCGATCTGCCTGACATCATTGACCACGCTCGCCGGCACGGTCGGCGAGATCAAAGGTTTCGATCGCTCCTGAAGCGTCGCGTTACGGGTGCTGATCCCGCCCGACGCATATTCCCCGATACGCATGACTCTGATACACCGTCGTTAAAGTGGCAGTGCAGTCCCCGGGGCAGATCATAATGATGCGATTTAAGCTGGCATCTCTCAATCCTAAGGGGTTTTGCAGCCTCTGGCTGTTTCTGGCAGCATTTTGGCTACCTCTTTCGGCTGCGGCACAGCAGGCAGCGCCCTCCTTGCCCTTGCTTTTCGACAGCCGTGAGCGTCTCGCCAAGCCCGATCTGACGAGCCTCGTGCGCCTGCGTTTCCTGACTTCGGTTGATTTTCCGCCGTTCAATTTCATGGATCAGAACGGCAAGCTCTCGGGCTTCAATGTCGATCTCGCCCGCGAAATCTGCGCCGAGCTGGAGATTTCGGACAAGTGCCAGATCCAGGCCTTGCCCTTCGGCGATCTCAAGGATGCGTTGGCCGCCTCGCAGGGTGATGCCGTGATCGCGGGGCTGGCCGTCGGTAGCGAACTGCGCCGGCAGTTCTCCTTCTCGCGCCCCTACCTGATGCTGCCCGCCCGTTTCGCCCGAAATCTGAAGGCGCCGATCAAGGGCGAGAATGCCGCAAGCCTTGCCGATCGCTCCGTCGGCGTCGTCAAGGAAACCGCACACGCCGCGATGCTCGCGGCCTATTTCCCCAGGGTCAAGGCGGTGCCGTTCGACAGCAAGGAAGCGCTGCTGGCAGCATTGAAGGACGGCAAAGTCGACGCCGTCTTCGCCGATTCGCTGCAGCTCTCCTTCTGGGTGTCGTCGCAGGCATCGGAGAAATGCTGCGCCCTGTTCGACGGTCCCTATATGTCGGAAGAGTTTCTGGGCGAGGGCATGACGATCATGCTGCGGCAAAAGGACGAAGTCCTGCGCTCGGCCTTCGACCACGCGCTGGCTGCCCTTTCGCGCAGCGGCCGCCTGCAGGAAATCTACCTGCGCTATTTCCCTTACGGACTATACTAGGCGGGTTAAGCCTTGCGGAAACGGGCAATGGCGCTGCGCTCGATTGCTGCGCAGGTCAGTTTGTCGAGGCCGAGCCGGTCGCGCAGCAGGCTGAGCAGGCGCAGCTCTTCCGCCTTCACCGAAAGATCGGCCGACGCGACCTCGACCGCCAGCGCATAGGCCGTGTCGTAAAGCTTCGGCGACAGCGTGTCCTTGACCGTCTCGAGAACGACGTCGAGCCCCTCGGGGCCGGACAGAAGCGCCGCGCAGTCGCGGGCAACCGAGATCAGCTTGTCGTCGTCGAAGCCCCGGAAGACCGGCAGAAAGCCCACCAGCTGTCCGATACGTTCCAGCTCCCGATCATTCATCGTGCTGTCGACGGCGGATGCCATGACCATCACGTAGATCAACGCGTCGTGGGCGGAAAGCGGCTTGTTCATGTCTGCATGGTTCCTCTGCGATGTCTGCAGAGTTTAGGAACTGGCCACGCCCATTACAAGGGATCGCTCATATCTTGCGGCTGCGTCAGGTCGGGTGTTTCAATCGCGCCGGCCTGGCGTGGATCCTGCCCGTAGATACCGTTTCCGTCTCGCTTGGCCTTGGCGCCGGCATCCGCGAAAGCGGAACCCGCTTCGGCCTCGGTCCAGCCATTCTCGATCAGCCACTCGGAAAGATCCTGCCCGCCGATCTTGCAGTTGGCCGTCGCGGTGCCGCTCCAGTTGGGATCGCTGAGATCGCAGTTGACGGTCCGAAGCCTAAGGAAAAGCCGGAAATTGGTCTTCGCCAGCATCCCGCAGGGCCACTCCGTGCCCCCGGCGCCGGCGCAGCTCTTGTCGACCGGTGTCGGCGTCAGCCCGGCCAGTTGCAGCCGCCTTTCGCCGAAGCCGAGAACACCGGCGCTTTCGGCCACGGGGCGCGGCAGGTCGATCCCTTTCTCAGCCACCACGACAGGCTTTTTCTCAGGCTCCGGCGCCTGTTCGCGCTCCAATGGCTTGCCGTCGACCGAGGCCGGGTAGAACTGGCTGGCGTCATCCACCGGCCGGGCCATCATGCTGGCATCCGGGTTCGTCGTCGGCTGCGCTGGCGAGAGCGTTTCCGGGGCGACCGCCCCTTGCGCTGATGCCGCGATCTCGGCCGCATCCGACGCACCGCTCAACCGATGCTCGCCGGCGGCGATCAGGCCGATGACGATCGCGATCCCCGCAGTCGCTGTCAGAAGTGCCGCAGGCTTCATGGAAGATTTTCCTACTGGCTGGCCCAAATGATCCGGGCGATCCAATCCACGTCGGTGAGTTCGATCGTCCGGTTCGGATGTTCGGGATTGAGCGACATGAGTTCGATCGAGCGTGGGCTCTGACGCATCAGCACCTTGGCCATCACCTCGCCCTCGCGGGTCTTCACCACGACACGGTCGTTACGGCGCACCTGCGCGCCCGGCTCGACGATCAAGACGTCGCCGTCGCGATAGAGCGGCATCATGCTTTCGCCCTGCACCTCCAGCGCATAGACGCCCGCCTTCTGAGACGGTGCGGCCGGAAATTCGACGACATCCCAGCCCTGTCCGGCCGGAAAGCCACCATCATCGAAAAAGCCGCCAGCGCCCGCCTGTGCGAAGCCGAGCAGTGGAATGGAGCTCCCTTGCGGCGGAAATGCGCCATCCGGCAGCGTCGAGAAACTGCCCTGCGGCCGCATGAAGGACAGGAATTCCTCCATGCTGGAGCGGGTCGCCTCAAGCACCTTGGCGATCGATTCCGTCGATGGCCAGCGCAAGCGACCATCGGCGGAAAGGCGTTTGGATTTGTTGAACGAGGTCGGGTCGAGGCCGGCGCGGCGGGCAAGCCCGGAGGGTGTCAGGTCGTGCCGTTCGGCAAGCCTGTCGAGCGCTCCCCAGATCTGCTCGTGTGACAGCATGTCGCCTGATCCCGTGCGCGCCAAGGCGCTCCTTAATCGGCTGAAAGATTAACCGCAAGGCGAACAGGAGTAAAGAGACAAGAGGAATAAAATCCTCTCTCCCGTCAGGCGACCATCGCCATGTTGATCTTGCCGAGCTGGATCACCGCCTGCGTGCGGCTGTCGACATTGAGCTTGAGAAGAATGGCCGAGACATGTGCTTTGATCGTCGCCTCCGATACGCCGAGTTCATAAGCGATCTGCTTGTTGAGCAGGCCTTCGGCCAGCATCGTCAGCACCCGGCTCTGCTGCGGTGTCAGCGTGTGCAGCCGGTGGATGATGTCAGCCACATCGGGATCCTGTTCCTGCCCGTCGCGGTAGCTGTCAGGCGTTGCGATATCGCCCGCCAGCACGGTCTGTATGCCAAGCCTGATATCGTCGATCCCTGCGGATTTCGAGATGAAGCCCGAGGCGCCGAGCTCGAGCGAGCGACGGATCGTCGTCGCATCGTCCGACGCAGAGACGATGACGATCGGCAGGCCTGCGAATTCCGAGCGCAAAGCCATCAGCCCCGAGAAACCGCTCACCCCGGGCATGGCGAGGTCGAGCAGCATCAGATCGGCATCCGGATGCTCGCCGACCGACTTTCGCGCGGCGGCGAAATCGCCGGCCTCGACGATATCGGGATGGCCCTCCATCCCGGTCACGGCCTGGCGAAGCGCATCGCGAAACAGCGGGTGATCGTCGGCAATAATGATTGTCTGCTCATGCATCGAAAACTCCCTCCCAAGAGCCCGATCATGAAGTCCATGCACCGCCTTCCTCCACGGTTCATGCCTTCCTGCTAAAGCAGACTATAGCAAATCATGTCTTTTGCGGAAGGGCGTTGCCCTGGTCCTCGCTCTGGAATTCCTTGACGATCCCCATGAAGCTGCGCATCCAGCGCTCCATGATGCCGATCGAGCGGTCGATCTCGGCGTCCGATGGCAGCGCCTTGTTGACGATGCTCTTGTTCTCCAGCGCGGTCACCCGGTCCGACAGCCGGTCGAGTTCGCTTTCGTAAGCGGCGCGTTCGTCGGCGGCCATGCGGCAGACGAGCGCCCCATCCTTCTCCTCGCAGAGCGACATCGCCCCGGTCTGGCGATCGAGCCGCACGAAATGGTCGCCGCTGCGCTCCAGTTGGAAGCGGCTTGCGTCCGGCTCTGCGGCGGAAGCTGCAAGCGGAATGAGGATGGCGACGAGGCTGAGCGTGATATTTTTCATGGTTTCCTCCGGAAATCTCGATGGCCACCGCATTTTTTGCGGTGAGCGCGTGGACATCGCCGCTCAACTGCGGCAAAGCCCGGGAAAGACCAGCCATTCATGAGGCCATCATGACCCTGACACCCACGCTTTACAAGATCGTGACGGAAACGCTCTGGCAGGACGCCCGGGCAGCTGGCGTTTTCCGCGGCGCCGCCATCGATCTGACGGATGGATTCATCCACTTCTCGACGGCAGCCCAGGCGGTGCAGACCGCAGCCTTGCACTTCGCCGGCCAGACCGGCCTGCTTCTGGTCGCCGTCGATGCTGCTGCCCTCGGAGACAAGCTGATTTTCGAACCGTCGCGCGGCGGCGATCTCTTCCCGCATCTCTATGCGGACCTCCCGCTTTCGGCCGTGCTCTGGGAAAAGCCATTGCTGCTCGATGCCGAAGGCAAACACATCTTTCCGGACCTGCAGCCATGATCGATCTCTTCAAGCACGCCGCCCGCAAGGGTCTCTTCCTCTTCGATCCGGAAACGGCGCACGGCATGTCGATCGCGGCGCTGAAATCAGGCCTCGTTCCGGCCTGCGCGGCACCTGCAGATGTGCGCCTGCGCCAGACGGTCGCCGGGCTCGATTTCGCTAACCCGATCGGCATGGCCGCCGGCTACGACAAGAACGCCGAGGTGCCGGAAGCGCTGTTGAAGATCGGCTTCGGCTTCACCGAGATCGGCACGGTGACGCCCAAGCCGCAATCCGGCAATCCGCGCCCGCGCATCTTCCGCCTTGTCGAGGACGAAGGCGTGATCAACCGCCTCGGCTTCAACAATGAGGGCCACGACGCCGCCTTCCAGCGCCTGTCATCCGTCAGGAGCAATGGCATTATTGGCGTCAATATCGGTGCCAACAAGGATAGCGCCGATCGCATCGACGACTACGTGAAGGGCATCCGCCGCTTCTATTCGCTGGCGGGCTATTTCACCGCCAACATATCCTCGCCAAACACGCCTGGCCTGCGCGATCTGCAGGCGCGCGAGAGCCTGTCGGCGCTGCTGTCGGCCGTGCTTGCCGCGCGCGACGAGGAAGCCGAAAAATCCGGCCGCAAGATCCCCGTCTTCCTCAAGGTCGCGCCGGATTTGACGGAAGAAGGCATCGACGACATCGCCGCCGAAGCGCTCTCGCATGCGCTCGATGGCCTGATCGTCTCCAACACCACGCTGTCGCGCGATGGTCTCAAGGATCAGCGCCAGGCGAAAGAGCAGGGCGGTCTCTCCGGCAAGCCGCTCTTCGAAAAGTCGACCGTGGTGCTGGCCAAGATGCGCAAGCGCGTCGGCCCCGACCTGCCGATCATCGGCGCCGGTGGTGTCTCCTCGGCCGAGACCGCGCTGGAGAAAATCAAGGCGGGCGCCGATCTGGTGCAGCTCTATTCCTGCATGGTCTATGAAGGCCCGGGCCTGGCGGGCGACATCGTTCGCGGTCTGTCGAAGCTGATGGACCGCGAGAAGGTCGCCTCGATCCGCGAACTGCGTGACAGCAAGGTGGATTACTGGGCCGGCCGGAACGTCTGATCGGCCCGCTGGCGGACCCTGAGCACCAGGAAAACGCCGCGCGAAATAAGGAACAGGTTGATCGCCAACCACAGGCCGTGGTTGGCGAAGAACGGCACGAAGATCGCGAGTGCCGCCAGATAGACGACGAACGACATCAGCATGCGGTTGCGCATGTCGCTCGACCACGTGGCGCCGATGAAGACGCCATCCATCAGGAAGGCGAGCGCGCCCGTCAGTCCTGTTATCGCCGCCCAGGGGAGATAGAGGCCTGCGGCCTCACGCACGTCTGATGACGTCGTCAGCGCCGCGATCAGCCGTTCGCCGGCCACCAGGAAGAACAGCGAGATGATGCCGGCAAGCCCGAACGACCAGATCGTCGTCAGCTTCAAGCCGCGATCGAAGGCCGGACGGTAGCGCGCACCGACGGCGCGCCCGGTGATCTGCTCGGCGGCGTTGGCCAGCCCGTCGAGATAGAAGCTCGACAGCATCAGGAAATTCATCAGCACGGCGTTCGCCGCCAGCGTCACGGCGCCGAAGCCGGTGCCGATCCGCGTCATCAGCGCGAAGGCGCCAAGCAGCACGAAGGTGCGGATCAGGATATCGCGATTGAGCGTGAAGAGTTCCGCCAGAGGCTTCCGCGCAAAGACTTCGCCGCGCGTCGGCCGGTCGGCGCGGTCGAAGCTTTTCAGCACGATGAACAGGCCGGCGAGCGCCCCGATCGTCTCGCCGACGGTGGTCGCCCAGGCAACCCCCGATATCCCCCAGTCGAGCCAGAGCCCAAGCGCGATCGCCAGCACGATGTTGATGCCGTTGATGATCGTCTGCAACAGGAGACCGACGCTTCCCTGCCCACGCCCGAGCACGAAGCCGAGGATCGCGTAATTGGCAAGCGCTGCCGGCCCGGCGAGAATGCGGATCGAGAAATAGGTGCTGGTCGCCTGCGCTACAGCGTTCTCCGGTCCCATCAGCGTCAGCCCCGCCGCCAGAAGCAGCGGTGACAGACAGAGCAGCGCCACGCCGCAGCCCAACGCCGAAATGATCGCCCGCCAGAACACGCCCTGCTCGGCATGCCGGTCGCGGCGACCATAGGCCTGCGCCGTCAATCCCGTGGTCGAGGCGCGCAGGAAGTTGAAGCTGCCGAGAATGAGATCGAAGAGCATCGCCCCGATCGCGAGGCCCGCAAGCGCATCGGGATCGCCCATATGGCCGACGACGCCAGTGCCGACAAGGCCGAGCAGCGGCGTGGTGATGAAGCCGAGTGTCATCGGTATGGCGATCGACAGCACCATCCGGTGCGTGACCTCGAAGGCGAGGCCGCCGCCGCTTTTGTGTACGCTCGCTTCCAAGGTCTGCTCCTCACAAAGAGGCGGAATCACCTCAGTTGGAAAGCACCATGGCCCAATAGGGCACGTTGCGGGAAGCGGGATTATAGGCAACGGCCACGCCAAGCCCGCTATAGCGGCCGAGCATGTTTTCCAGATGATGCGGCGAGTTGATCCAGGCGGTGACGACGGCCGGAACCGTCTGCTGCCCAGTCGCAATGTTCTCGGCGGCAGGCAGCTGCACGCCGCTCGCCTTCACGCGCGGGCCAAAACCGTCGGCGATCCCCATCACATGCTTCATCTTGCCGGCCGCCGCCATGCGCTTGGCCTGGAAGAGGGCTGCGGCCGTCGCGGCCGGATCGACGGTCAGCGGCGGCAGGCCGTTCTTGACGCGCAGCTGGTTGACGAGCGGCAGCGAGGCAGCCGTCTGGTCTTCGCCGTTGGAAGGCGTCGAGGGCTCTTTCGGCCCGGTGGCGCAGCTGGCGACGCCGGCTGCAAGAGCAAGCGCGGAAAAGCGCAGCAGGCTGCGCCGAGAGAGGTCGATGGAGGTCATGTTACCGGCGATAGCTGAAGAGACGGATGATGAGGAAGATCGGAATGACAATGGTGGCGCCGAGCATCAGATAGTCGCCGACGCGGCCGAGCGCGGAGAAGCCGCGATGCCAGACCTCGAGGATGAAATTGCGGATGCCATAGATGAAATCCAGCGGTGCCAGCCCGAAGACGGCCATGATGAAGCCGACGATCAGCGACACCACCAAAAGCTTGATCAATGTACGGCCGAGCGAGTCGCCCAGAAACTTGTTCACCTGATCGGACATGCATCATCTCCTGTTCACCCCTGAGATACGGGCGCGAATCGTTGCCCGCAAGCTTTTTCAGGGCTGTCGCGTCAGCCTCTGAAATAGGACTTGAGTTTTTTTGTGGCCATCGCCAAATGCGGGCCGCGCAACAGGTCACCATCATGCCGCCCCATCTCCAGACATCAGGCGATGCCATCGCCGACCGCCGTGCCGACTATGCCAGGATGCTGGACAAGGGCGGCGAGCCGGATGCCGCCGCCGAGCTGATGGAGCAGGCGCTGGAGCTGGTGCCGGATTGGGCGGTCGGTTGGTACTGGCTTGCCACCTACCGCGAAAAATCGGGCAATGTCGCCGGCGCGATCGAGGCTTATCGGAAAACCCGCGAGCTCACCGAGGACGATATCTTCGGCGCCACGCTGAAGCTCGCCTTCCTGGGCGAAATCGCCGTACCCGATCAGCCGCCAAGCATCTATGTCGAGCGCCTGTTCGACGACTACGCCGCCCGCTTCGAGACCTCGCTGGTGGACAAGCTCGGCTACGACGTGCCGGCAAAGCTCGCCCGCATGATCGCCGCGACCGGCAGGCACTATGCGCTGGCCGCCGATCTAGGCTGCGGCACCGGGCTGATGGGGCCGGAAATCCGCCAGATGGCGGGCCGGCTCGAAGGATTCGACCTCTCGCAAAAGATGCTGTCGAAGGCCGAGGAAAAGCAGGTCTACGACCATCTCGCCCAGGCGGATCTGTCGCTGCCCGCAGACGAGTCCGGCCTGTTTGCGGATAGCGGCGCGCATCGCGCCGATCTCGTCACCGCCGCGGATGTTCTGATCTATCTCGGCAACCTCGAGATCGCCTTTGCGTCGGTCGCGGCCCTCTGTGTCGATGGCGCCGACTTCGGCTTTTCCGTCGAGGAAACCGAGGACGAGGAGGGCGTTCATCTTGCCCATTCCCTGCGCTATGCGCATTCGGAAGCCTACATCCGATCGCTCTGCGCCCGCCACGGCTTCGAGGTGATCGCGATGAGCCGCACCACCATTCGCAAAGATGGCGCCAACATCATTCCGGGCATTCTGTTCCTTGCACGCAAGACCGCCTGACGGACCGATTCTTGCGAAGTTTGAATAGGTCAGCATTGCTTACGTATTTCGCTTGAAAACGTGGCGAATGAACCGGATAATTCCGCTCAGAAGCCGAAGAGCGCGAATGCCGCCCGGCGACCAATCATTCACATCCCCTGCCGCCTGGGGCCTGCCCGGGCGTTCTTGAACTCGTCTGCCGTTGGAGATTAGCGACATGACTCAGCTCATCAATGCCCTTGGCTTCTGGAACACGAGCGCCACGCGCCACACCCCTGTCGAGGACGTGCAGGGCATCTTCTCCGGCAGCCTCGTCGCAGCCCTTGGCCTTTACGTGCTGGCAAGCGCTGGCTTGCTTACCGGCAGCACGGCGGGCATCGCCTTCCTCGTGCACTATGCCTTCGGCATCAATTTCGGCCTCGCATTCTTCCTGCTCAACCTGCCGTTCTTCTATCTCTCGTGGAAGCGCCTCGGTGTGTCCTTTACCATCAAGACTTTCGTCGCCATCGGCCTGACCTCGCTGCTGACAAGCCTGCAGCCGAATGTGATGAGCATCGCGACGATCCATCCGGCCTGGGCAGCGCTTCTGGGCGGTCTTCTGCTCGGCTTCGGCCTATTGGCGCTTTATCGCCACCGCGCCAGCCTCGGCGGCGTCGGCATTCTCGGCATCTACATGCAGGAGCGCTTCGGCATCCGCGCCGGTCTCGTGCAGATGGCCGTCGATCTCTGCGTGCTGGCGGCCGCCTTCTTCGTCACCACGCCGCCTGTCGTGTTCTACTCGGTGCTCGGCGCCGTGGTGCTCAATCTCTTCCTCACGATCAACCACCGCGCCGACCGCTACGTCGCGCTCTAAGCGCTAGCCAAGCAGATTGCCGAACCGGACCGAATAGATCCGGTCGCGCCCGAGCAAATGCGCGATCAGTGACGGCTGGTCGAACAGCCCCTTCATCGCCTTGTGGCGCAGGTCGAGCCCGCCGCTCATCACCCCGAAAGCCGGCATCAGTAGCCTTGCGCCGTCGGTCGCGAAACAAGGCCGGCGTATGGATTTTTCGCGCCGGCGCACGGTGGCGGAGGGATGCAGGTGCCCGGCGATCTCGCCGCTCTGCAACCCGTCCTTCGGTTCGTGCCGGAAGGTGAGGCCACCATATTGCAGTTCGTCGGCGCAGGCACCGGGCAGATCGACGGTCCCATCGGGATCATGGTTGCCGTTGATCCAGATCCACTCGCGCCCGCGCGCCATGTCCGAAATCAGCGTGCGGAATGTCTCCGGCATATGCGCCGAGCCGATCCGGTCGTGAAAATTGTCGCCGAGCGAGATCACCAGCTTCGGGTCGTAACGGGTGATGACGGCGGAAAGCACCGTCAGCGTCGCCAGCGTGTCATAGGGCGGCAGCATCATGCCGCGCCGGGCAAAGGCGGCGCCCTTTTCCAGATGCAGGTCGGAGACGACGAGAACACCGGTGTCGGGCAGATAAAGCCCGCCCAGCGGATCGCACACGGCAGCGATCCCATGCACGGACGTTTCCACGCCCGGCATCGCCGCAATCCCGTTCAATTCCCGCGCCAGCGCCAGCCGGTTCATCACGTTCGTTTCTTTCCAGTATCTAGGCGGGGAGGATGGCCAGAAGGCCCTCTCTGCCCTGCCGGGCATCTCCCCCACAAGGGGGAGAAAACTTGTGGCCCCGCTCTGCCTCGATCATGACCTCAGCGCTGCGACGGTTAAGCCCCTCCCCCTTGTGGGGAGGGGTTGGGGAGGGGCCTTTACTCCAACGCCTCGGCAATCAGATCGTCCGCGGCCTCCGCCAGCAGAACATCCTGCGCCTCGCCATGCACATGCTCCTTGCCGATCTCCAGCATCACGGGCACGGCGAGCGGCGAGATGTGCTCCAGCGGGCGGTGGGTGATGTGCCCCTTGATTCGCTTCAGCATATCGCCAAGACGGCCGATATCCAAAAGCCCGGTCGCCGCATCCTGCCGCGTCGCCTGCAGCAGGATGTGATCGGGCTCGTGGGTCCTGAGCACGTCGTAGATCAGATCGGCGGAAACCGTCACCTGCCGGCCGCTCTTTTCCTTGCCCGGGTGTCGGCGCTCGATCAACCCTGCAATCACGGCGCAATTGCGGAAGGTGCGCTTCAAAAGGAAGGATTCGTCGAGCCAGCTTTCGAGATCGTCGCCCAGCATGTCCTCGTCGAAGAGGTCGGATAGGCTGAGCCGGCCGCTTGATATCATCCGGCCCATATCCTCGAGCCCCCAGATGCCGAGCGAATAATCGGTGGCGACGAAGCCGAGCGGCTTGGCGCCTGCGCGTTCCAGCCGGCGGGTCAAAAGCATGCCGAGCGTCTGATGCGCCAGCCGCCCCTCGAATGGGTAGGCCACCATGTAGCAGCGGCTGCCGCGCGGGAAGGTTTCGATCAGCAGCTCGTCGCGTTTCGGCAGGATCGATTTCTCCTTCTGGATCGCCAGCCAGTCGCGCACCTGGTCCGGCAGCCGGTGCCAGCGGTCGGGATCATCGAGCATCAAGCGCACCTGGTCGGCGAGATAGGTGGAGAGCGGAAACTTGCCGCCGGCATAGGAGGGGATCTTCGGGTCGTTGGAATAGGCCTGGCTCGCCAGCGCCTCGTTCTCGCGGATACCCTCGAAGCGCAGCACCTTGCCGGAGAAGATGAAGGTGTCGCCGGGCGAAAGCTGCTCGAAGAAATACTCCTCCATCTTGCCGAGCGTCGCCCCGCCGCGCCCGATGCGGCCGCCTTCTCCCCGCTTCACCATCTTCAGGTTCAGCATAGGGCTCTCGACGATGGTGCCGAGGTTCAGCCGGTATTGCTGCGTCACCTGCGGATTGGAAACGCGCCAGCGCCCCTCCTTCGTCTTGCGGATACGGGCATAGCGCTCATAGGTGCGCAGCGCGTAGCCGCCGGTGGCGACGAAATCGACGATCCGCTCGAAAGTCTCCCAGGAGAGATCCGCATAGGGCGAGGCGCTGATGATCTCGTCATAGAGCTCCAGCATGTCGAATGGCTCGGCGCAGGCCATGCCGAGAACATGCTGGGCGAGCACATCGAGCGCGCCGCGCCCAATAGGCGGCGTGTCCTGCGCGCCAATATAGTTGGCGTCGAGTGCTGCCTGGCACTCCATCACCTCGAAACGGTTGGCGGGAACGAGGATCGCCTTGGAGGGCTCGTCCATCCGGTGGTTGGCGCGGCCGATGCGCTGCGCCAGTCGCGAGGCGCCCTTCGGCGCGCCCACATGGATGACGAGATCGACATCGCCCCAGTCGATACCGAGATCGAGCGTCGAGGTGGCGACCACGGCGCGCAGCCGGTTCGCCGCCATCGCCGCCTCCACCTTGCGGCGCTGGCCGACATCGAGCGAGCCGTGATGCAGCGCGATTGGCAGGTTGTCGTCGTTGGCGGTCCAAAGCTCCTGAAACAGCATCTCCGCCTGGCTGCGGGTGTTGACGAAGAGCAGCGTTGTCTGGTGCTCAAGAAGCTGTTTGTAGACATCGGGGATCGCGTATTTCGCGGAGTGGCCGGACCAGGGAATGCGCTCCTCGGTCGAAAGGATAGAGATATCGGGCTTGGCCCCGCCCTCCACCGTGACGATGCCTGCATGGCGCTCGCCACCTTCCGGCTGCGCCACCAGCCACTTCTGCAGTTCCAGCGGCTCGGCGACAGTCGCCGAAAGCCCGATCGTCTGCAGCTTCGGCGCAAGCCGCCGCAGCCGCGCCAGCCCCAGCGACAGCATGTGGCCTCGCTTCGAGGTGACCAGAGAATGCAGCTCGTCGAAGATGATGTATCTGAGGTCCTTGAAGAAGCGCTCCGCCTCTCCATTGGCAAGCAAAAGCGCCACCTGTTCCGGCGTCGTTAAGAGGATGTCGGGCGGGCTGAGCTTCTGGCGCTGCCGCTTCGAAACCGGCGTGTCGCCGGTGCGGTTCTCGACAGTGACGGGCAACCCCATCTCCAGCACCGGCTTCATCAGATTGCGCTCGATATCGACCGCCAGCGCCTTCAGCGGCGAGACGTAGAGCGTGTGAATGCCGGTGAAGGCAGAGCCGGGCGGGATCTTGCCGCGACGGGTGAGATCGGTGAGCGATGGCAGAAAGCCGGCGAGCGTCTTGCCGGCCCCGGTGGGCGCGATCAAGAGCGTGCTTTCTCCCGCCTCGGCGCACGCCAGAAGCTCCAGCTGATGCCTGCGCGGCTGCCAGCCCTTCTCCGCAAACCAGCGGGTAAAGGGGGCAGGCAGGGATATCAGGCGCTCGCTATCGATCTGGTCCACCGCCTGAATGTAGTTCAAACCGCGCCGATGAGAAGGCGTCGCGTCAGGCGATCGTCAATGCGGTCGGTAATTCCGCCGCATTGGTGGTGCGCCTTGCAACAACGAAGGCAAACCGATGGAACGACAGATGCTGACGCGTCGATCTTTGCTGACTGCCCTGAGCGCCGCAACCGTGATGCCGAACACGTTGCTACCGGGCAGGGCCCATGCCGCCGGCAACCCGGCGGATGCGGCGAGCGAAATCCTGCCGCTGTGGCCGGGAGAGCCGCCGGGTGGAGGCGGCCCATCCGGTGCGATCGTCGAAAATGCCAGGGGCGCGATCAGCAATGTCGCCATGCCCAATATTGCGGTTTACGCACCGACAAAGCCGAACGGCATCGCCGTGCTGGTCGCCGGTGGTGGCGGATACCGGCGGATCTCGATGCGCAACGAGGCGAGGCCGGCTGCGCGCTGGCTGAACAGCCGCGGCATCACCGCCTTCGTGCTATCCTACCGATTGCCGGGCGAGGGCTGGGCGGCCGGTCCGTTGGCGCCGTTGCAGGACGCGCAGCGCGCGATCCGGCTGATCCGTGCCAATGCCACGCACTTCGGCATCGATCCCGGCCATCTGGGCGTGCTGGGCTTTTCCGCCGGCGGCCACCTGCTCGGCCTCGCTGCGACCCGCTCCGCCTTCGCCTCCTATCGAGAGGTCGATGCGGCGGACAAGCAATCGGCGCGACCGGATTTCGCGGCGCTCATCTATCCCGTCATCACGCTGAAGCCGCCCTACGACAACACCTGGACCCGCCGCATGCTGGTCGGCAAACATCCGAGCGCGGCCCTCAGCGTCGAATGGTCGGTCGAGGATGATGTCGGAGCCCGCTGTCCGCCCATGTTTCTGGTGCAGGCAAAGGACGATCCAATCTCTGATCCTGAAAACACGGTTATCATGCAGCAGGCCTGCCTGAAGGCCGGTGTGACGGTGGAATTGCACCAGTTGCAGGATGGCGGCCACGGCTTCGGCATGGGGCGAAGCGGCAAGGCGTCGGCGGATTGGCCGGATGACTTTGCGCCATGGCTGGCACGCATCAACCGGCCGATCCTGCTGTCATCAGGTCAATAGATGTCGAAGGGGAAATACTGCTTGGTGATCTTCTGGTAGGTGCCGTTGGCAACCAGCGCGTCGATCGCCTTGTTGAAGCGCTCCTTCAGTTCGGTCTCGCCCTTGCGGATGCCGATGCCAGCTTGCGTCTCTGTGCCGGGCACGTCGCCGAGCAGCTTGCAGCAATCCTTGCCGGCCTTGTTCAGCCAGTCGACGACCACGAACTTGTCGGAGACCAGCGCGTCGGTGCGGCCGTTCTGCAGGTCGGCCACGGCCTCGTCCTGCGTCGGGTAGAGCTTGGCCTCGGCGCCGCCCTTGGCGTAGACGTCGCTGGTATAATTGGCCTGCGTCGTCGAGGCCTGCGCGCCGACCACCTTGCCCTTCATGTCCTCGACAGTAACGCCCTTGATCGGGCTGTCCTTTGGCACGGCGACGGCAAGCGGCGTCGTGTAGTATTTGTTGGTGAAGTCGATCTGCTGCTTGCGCTCCTCGGTGATGCTCATCGAGGCGATGATCGCGTCGTATTTCTTGGCGAGTAGACCGGGAATGATGCCGTCCCAATCCTGGGCGACGATTGTGCACTTGGCCTTCATTTCCTCGCAGAGCGCCTTGGCCATATCCACATCGAGCCCCTTCAGGCTGCCATCCGATTCCACGTAGTTGAAGGGAGGGTAGGCGCCCTCGGTTGCGATCCGGATGGTGTCTTCGGCGGAGGCGAGATGCGCTGTGGCCAGAAGCGTCGCGGCCGTCAGCAAGATCGTCTTTTTCATTGATGTTCCCTTTTGGAGTGTTTTGACACTGCAACCTTAGCTGATCCCAATCGCTTCACAAGCCTTTGCTGAATAAGCCGAAAGTCTACCGCCCCGGACGCAATCGCGGCGCCTCGGAAAGAAGATTGACAGGCAGCATAATCATGGATATATTTTATCCATGAATTGAGGAGCTGGTCACATGAAACTCGGAGACGGTGTCGAACAGGCCATTCACAGCGTGGCGATGCTTTCGGGTCTTTCCGAGGGCGGCGTGCTGTCGGCGGCCGCACTTGCGGAGTTTCACGGGGTGTCGACGAGCTATCTTCTGAAGCATCTGCAGGCGCTGTCGGGCGCCGGCATCCTCCACACCGTGCCCGGCCCGAAAGGTGGCTATCGCCTCGCAAGGCCCGCTGAGAAGATTACGCTGCTCGACATCGTGCTGGCCGTCGAGGGACCTGCGCCTGCCTTTCGCTGCAATGAAATTCGCCAGCGCGGGCCGAACCCGGCGCCCGATCGTTTTTTCGCCAAGCCGTGCAACATCTCGGCGGCGATGCTGAAGGCCGAGCGCGTCTATCGCGCCGAGCTTGCCAAGACCACAATTGCCGATCTCGGTGCCGAACTGGCGGAGATCGACGACGGGACGATCGCAGCCAGAAGCTGCGCGTTCCTGGAACTGCATGAACGTCGAACGGCTCGCTGAGCCATCAAAGGAGAAAGTGCCATGCAACCGCGTTTCAATTTCGCCAAGGCCGCACCGGATGCCTACAAGGCCGTGCTCGCGCTTGAGGATTACGTCCAGAAGTCCGACCTCGAACGCCGCTTCATCCACCTGATCAAGCTGCGCGCGTCGCAGATCAACGGCTGCGCCTATTGCGTCGACATGCACGTCAAGGAAGCCCGCCATGACGGCCTGAGCGAGCAGTGGATCAACCTCATGTGCGTCTGGCATGAATCGCCCGTCTATGACGAACGCGAACGCGCGCTTCTCGGTTGGGTCGATGCCGTCACCAAGGTCGCCCAGACGGGCGCGCCAGATGCCGATTATGAGGGACTCAAGGCGCATTTCAGCGAAGCCGAGATGATGAACATAACGGTCGCCATCGGCGCCATCAACGTCTGGAACCGCCTGGCCGTCGGCTTCCGCGCCCAGCACCCGATCGACAAGCCCGCCAAGGCCGCCTGATCTCATCGCGAATTTTAGACCGGGCTGGCGGCGATGCCGCCGGCCCGTCGTCGTTCAAATCAGCTGCAGCCGCCTTGCAACTGCTGTTGATAGGTCGCAGCCATCCCTGCGAAACGCTGCGCCGTCTTCTGCAGCTGCGCGTTCGAGCGCCAGTCGCCGCGCATGTAGCCCTTCGGACCGGAATAATAGGCGAGGTAGAGGCTATAGGCGTCGTTAAGCTGAATGCCTGTCGTCTGGCTGTTCTGCCAGTGATACCAGCCGATGAAATCGATCGCGTCGGAAAAGTTGGTGCGCCGCGCGCTCCAGTTTCCGGTTGCCGATTGGTAGTGGTCCCAGGTGCCATTGAGCGCCTGCGAATAGCCGTAGGCTGTCGACTGTCGCTTCCAGGGGATGAAGCCGAACAGCTTGGTGCGGGGCGGCCGCGCATTCGGCTGGAAGCCCGATTCCGTATACATCGTCGCCATCAGGATCGGCACCGGCACGCCGTATTTCTTCTCGGCCTTCTCCGCCGAGCGCTGCCAGCTGGTGAACATCCCGTCGCGCTGGTCGAACACCGCGCAGATGTTTCGGGTCTGTTTGGGAGCAGTCGCGCAGCCGGCAAGAACAGCCAGAACCACGACGGCAAGGAGAGTATGGATACGCATGACTAAACCTCTCGACGTCGGAGAGATTACTAACTGGTAAACGTTAATGGTCGGTTTTTAGACAATGACGATGCAGTGATCATCTCGTGGCGAGACCGGGGCAGGGCCATCCAACCGAAGCGGTGACCGATCATTCCTTGCGGAACACCACGCTGGCGCCCCAGCCGGTCACGACGGCCAGGAACACGGCAAACAGGCCGTAGATGATCGGCTGCTCGTGCGCCGCATCCGTGATCGTCTGCTCGATGCCGGTCTTGATCACCCGCAAGGGGGCCGATTTCTCGGTCACGAACTTGCCGCTCTTGAACAGATAGGCGCGAACCGTATGCACGCCGTTCGGAATGTTGGCGGGCAGCCGCAGGCTGGCCTTGAACAGATTGGAGCTGACGAAACGAACGCCGCTCGGGTCGCGGACATAAAGGCCGCTGCGCTCCTGCAGCCGGCGATAGGCGTCGCGGAACTCGCCGACGTTGCTGGCATTGCCGAGAAAGCCCATCGGCGTCAGCGGAATATGGTCGATGCCGATGCCGCGATCTGTGAGATCGAGTGGTGTCGTCACGTCGTCGAGCATGCGCGAGCTCGACATCGAATAGGAATGCGGCACGGTCTCGAACGTCATCGAGTGCGTGTTGACCCAGATCCCGAACACCCGCTCCTTCTTGCGCACCGTGGCATTGTCGCGCGGGCCTTCCAGCACCACGACCACATCATATTGGCCGATCGCGAGCAGCAGGCTGTCGGTGTTGGTCACCGCGCCGAAGATCGTCAGATCCGCGCCGTGAAAGTCGGAGGTGATGGCGATTTCGCTGGTGGAGGTGCCGATCTCCAGCCCTTCGGCAACCGGCTGCGGCGCCTGGCCCGGCAGCAGCGTCTGCGCGCCGGCCGCCGTCGGCAGCAGCATGAGGGAGAAGAGCAGGGTCCTGAGCAGGTGACGCATCAGTTGGCACCCATCACGACCGAATAGATATCGCTGGGCGTGACCACCAGCGCCACGGCAAGGCGAAGACCGACGGCGAGAACGAGCAGCCCAAGCAACGCGCGCAGCTGTTCGCCGCGCAGCTTTTGCCCGACGCGAACGCCATACTGCGCGCCGATAACGCCCGCGATCATCAGGATGAAGGCCAGCACGATGTCGACCGAGAAGTTGGTCGCGGCCTGCACGACAGTCGTATAGGCGGTGACGAAGATGATCTGGAACAGCGATGTGCCCACGACGACGTTGGTCGGAATGCGCAGCAGATAGATCATCGCCGGCACCATGATGAAGCCGCCGCCGACGCCCATGACAGACGTCAGGATGCCGATGCCGAAGCCGAGCGCCACGATCGGGATGACGCTGAGGAAGATCTTCGATTTCTTGAACCGCATCTTCAGCGGCAGGCGGTGAACCCAGTGATGATGTCCCGGCCGGCGTGGTGCGGCCGGGATGTTCTTCGATGCGCGCCGCATCGCGTTGACGCTTTCAAGCAGCATCAGGCCGCCGACCGTGCCGAGGAAGAGCACGTACATCAGGGAGATGATCAGATCGAGCTGACCGAGCCGGCGCAGCAGCGAAAACACCCAGATGCCGACGGTGGCCCCCGCGAGACCGCCCGCCAGAAGCACCGAGCCGAGCTTCACATCCAGCGTCCCGCGCCTGAAATGGGTGAGCGCGCCCGAGATCGACGAGGCGACGACCTGGTTGGCGCCGGTGGCGACGGCGACGACGGGCGGGATGTTGTAGAAGATCAGAAGCGGCGTGATCAGAAAGCCGCCGCCCACGCCGAACATGCCGGACAGGAAGCCGACGGCCGCACCCATGCCGAGGATGATGAAAATGTTCACCGACAATTCTGCGATGGGCAGATAGATTGTCACAGCCGACCCCGATTTGCGGACGACCCGGCGGGCCGTTGCGTTCCCCACGTTTTATGCGAATGCGATACGGTAACCTGAAATCGTTGCGATAGGCTTTCGATCAGCGACACCGCGTCTCCTCAATACGCGAAGAATTCTGATTAATCAGGCTTTTTTCAGGTTTTGTGACAATCACGGCACACTCGTGCGCGGAAGCGGCCGAACACCCAGCAGTGCGATTGAACGCCAGGTGACGGCTCCCTAGATTGGCCGCGCGGAACAAAGCACGGGGAACGATGTGGGATCAGCCATTCGAATGTTGACGCTAAGTGCGCTGCTCGCATCGGTGCCGGTTATGGCGGTGGCGCAGTGGAAGCCGACCGAAGAGGTGCGCAACTACGCCATATCAGGCACGACCGGTGCCGAACTCTACGGCTCTATCGGCGAGCGCGGCCCCGAGGTCGGCGGCCAGTCCAGGGTGATCGCCCACACCACGTTCAAGCTGACATGGACGCGCAAATACGAAAGGCAGCCGGATAATGCCTGCATGCTGACGGTCGCCAAGCCGAAGCTGACGATCATCTATACGCTGCCCAAACCGTCCGCCAAGCTCTCGCCATCGGTGCAAGCCAGCTGGAACAGCTTCATCGAGGCGATCCGCAAGCACGAGCGGGTGCATGGCGACACCATCATCGACATGGTGCATGAGATCGAGACGCTGAGCCTCGGCTTTTCCGCGCCGGATGATCCCGATTGCCGCAAGATCCGCGCCAATCTCACCGAGCGTCTCGGCGAGATATCCGGCAGGCAGCGCCAGCGCGGTCGCGATTTCGACCGGGTGGAGATGAGCGACGGCGGCAATGTGCAGGCGCTCATCCTGAAGCTGGTCAACGGCCCCTAAGGGGCCGTCCGCGATTGGTTTAGCCGCCCGTTGCCGCCGCGACATGCGGCCAGACTTCCAGTCCGCCGCGATAGATCATGTGCAGGGCGACATAGACGATGATCGCCAGACCGATATAGGCGATCCAGTGGTAGCGGTTGAGGAGGCGCGCGATGAAATTCGCGGCGATACCCATCATCGCGATCGAGAGGATCAGGCCGATGACCAGCACGGTCGGATGCTCGCGGGCAGCACCCGCCACGGCAAGCACGTTGTCGAGCGACATCGACACGTCGGCGATGACGATCTGCGTGGCCGCCTGGAAGAAGGTCTTGCGAGGAACCTGTGCGCCCTCGGCATGCTCGCCTTCACCATCCTGGGCATTGTTGGCGCGGATTTCCCGCCACATCTTCCAGCAGACCCAGAGCAGCAGGATGCCACCAGCCAGCAGCAGGCCAATGATCTCGAGCAATTGCACGGTGACGCTGGCAAGCGCGATACGCAGCACGGTGGCGGCTAGAATGCCGACCAGAATGGCCTTCTTGCGCTGATCGGGGGCAAGGCCGGCGGCCGCGAGCCCGATAACGACGGCATTGTCGCCAGCCAGAACCAGGTCGATGACAATGACCTGCAGAAGCGCCAGCAAGCCGGCGGATGTGAATATTTCCATGATGCAATTATCCCTGCGCTGCGCGAAGCCTCTCCCCGGCGTTGCCAAGGCTTAAAGGATCGGTCGGCAATGGATCAAGTGCTGTCGGCCAGCTTCGGCAAAAGATCCGCGCCTTTCGCGTAAATTCAGCCGGAAGCCGATTGTTCCGTGTGAATGTTGCCGTGGATGTTGCATTGTCCTTCGGGCATACGCCGGTCGAAATCGGCCGCGATGTCGGCGATGGTAACCGTGCGGAAGCGTTCCAGGAGAAGCGCTTCTGCCTCCTTCAGCGCGTCGCCGAGCTTGGCATCGACGGCCTGTTCCACCAGGCACTCCGGTTGATCGACCGAAGGGCCGATCGCAAACAGCGGTGGCTTGCCGATCGCCTCGTAGATGTCGAGGAGCGTGATCTGGTCGAGCCCGCGCGCCAATTCCCAGCCGCCGCCATGCCCTTGTTCCGAGCGGACATAGCCGAAGTCACGCAGGCCCGCCATGGTGCGCCTGACGACCACGGCATTGGTGCCGAGCATTTTCGATATCGTTTCCGATGTCGCGCGCTTGTAGTGCCGGTCCATGTGGATAAGCACATGCAGCATGCGCGAAAGGCGGCTGTCGCGTCTCATTCGCTTACTCCTGTTGCGAGCAATCTAGCGCCATAGGTCATCTGTAACAAGATAGGTTACGTGTCTTGACGGAAGGCTGTCACGTAACATATGAAGATGCGAGAGATAGGAGAACGTCATGACCTACGATGTGATCATTGTCGGCGGCAGCTTCGCCGGCCAGTCCGCTGCCATGCAGCTTGCCCGCGCGCGCCGCAAGGTGCTGGTGATTGATGGGCGCAAGCCGCGCAACCGTTTCGCGGAAGCCTCTCACGGCTTCCTCGGCCAGGACGGCAAGGCGCCGGCGGCGATCATCGCCGAGGCATCCCGCCAGCTCGGCCTCTACAAGACGGTGACGCAGCTGCAGGGCGAAGCAATCGAGGTCGGCAGGGAAGGGGACCTCTTTGCGCTCACGCTTGCCGACGGCACCACGCAGCGCGCCACCCGCATCGTGCTCGCCACCGGTGTCCGCGACGAGCTGCCAGATATCGAGGGGCTGCAACAGCGCTGGGGCAAGACGGTGATCCATTGCCCCTATTGCCATGGCTATGAAGTGGCCGACCGCCCGCTCGGCGTGCTCGCCGGCAATCCGATGTCGGTGCATCAGGCGCAGATGATCCCGGATTGGGGCCCGACCACCTATTTCACGCAAGGGGAATGGGAGCCCGATCCCGAGCAGGCGGCCCTGCTCGATGCGCGCGGCGTCGTGATTGTTCGCAGCCCGGTCGTCGAATTGCTGGGAGAGGGTACCGAACTGGAAGCCGTTCGTCTCAAGGATGGCCGCATCCTGCCGCTCGGCGGCCTGTTCGTCGCGCCGGAAACGCATCTGACGAGCCCGCTTGCCGAACAGCTCGGCTGCGCGCTGGAGGCTGGTCCCACCGGCCCCTTCATCCGCGTCGACAATTTTAAGCAGACCACGGTCAAGGGCGTCTATGCCGCCGGCGATGCCGCCGTGGCGATGGCCAATGCGACAATGGCGTCGGCTGCAGGCGTCATGGCCGGCGTTGCCGCCCACCGCTCGCTGATCATGCCGGACTAAGCACGCTTCGGGGAAGGGCACAGGCAAGCACCGCACAAACAAAAATCCCCCGCAAACGCCGGTTTGCGGGGGATTTTGTGTGAACCTTCGCTCGATCAGGCCTTGGTCGATGGCGCCTTGTTGCGTTCCAGCAGCGCCTTGACGGTCGCGTCGTTGATCTTGCCGCTCGGCTCCTGGCCGATCGACTTCTGGAAGCTCTTGATCGCAGCAACCGTCTTGGTGCCCAGTTCGCCATCCGGCTGGCCGGCATCGAAACCGTTATTGTTCAGGATCGCCTGAATGTTGCGGATCGCCCGCTTCATGTCGACGCTCGAAGTCTTGGTGGCCGTGCCGGCCCATTCGTCAGGAACCTCGATGCCGTTCGACTTGTTGTCGAGCGGCTCGGCCTTCCATAGGTCCGCCTTGGCGCGGGCCTTCTCCAGCTGATCCGGCTTCATGGCATTGGCGACTTCGTCACGCTTCTGCGAAGCGTCCTTGTCACCACCCTTGGCCGCGATCGCGAACCATTTGTAGGATTCCGTCAGGTCCTGCGGCACGCCGTTGCCACGCGCGCACAGGATCGCCAGGTTGAACTGGCTGTCGGTGATCCCGAGGTTGGCGGCCTTGGTGAACCAGTTGGCGGCTGCCGAGTAATCCTGCTGTCCAAGCGCGCCGGAGGCATAGAGCACGGCGAGATTGTGCATCGCGTTGGCGTTGCCCTGGTTCGCGGCCTGTTCGTAGAACTGTTTGGCCTTGTTGGCATCGCGGGCAACGCCGGTGCCCTTCTCATACATGCTGCCGAGGCGGTATTGCGCCGGCGCAAAGCCCTTGTCGGCCGCCATCTGGTACCAGTTCAGCGCCTGGTTCGGGTCGGCGGTCACGCCGGCACGTCCATCGCTGTAGCGCGCGCCGATTTCAAACAGCGCCAGCGCATCGCCTGATTTCGCGGCATCCGCAAGCGACTTCGGCTGGATCGTGTCGGGAACGGCGATCTCGGGTGCTGCTGCCGCCGGTGCGGTTTCGGCCGCCGATGGTGCCGCGTTGTTGGCGGTGAAGGCGGACGTATCCTGCGGTGCGCCCGAAGGTGCGAGCGCGCCATTGCCGCCAAGCGGTGCGGCTTCGGTCAGCCGCTCGGGTGCTGCCGGCTCAGACGGCGCAGGTGCGACATTGGCCGTCACGGGCGGGGCAGGCGTCGAGACAGCGGGTGCCTCAGGGGCGGCCGCGACTGGTGCGGACGTGTCGGGCGCGGTCTCGCTGTCTGCGGGCAGCGTTGCGTTCTGTCCGTCGGTGATCGTTGCCACTTCGGCGGTCGGCGCGGGGGCGCCCGAGGTCAGCGTGCGGGCCAGCGGGAAGGCCATGATCGCCAGAAGCACGGCGCCGACGGCAAGCAGGATCGGACGGCGGAAGCGTGAAAACGCGCTGCCCTTGCCTGATTCCTTGGCTGGGTCCTTGATCTTCGCCTTCTTCTCGCCCTTCACCGACCCGGCCTTGCCGCTGGGATCGACTTCAAGCGCTGCGGCCTGCGCGGCGCGGCGGGCAGCCGCGATATAGTCGGCGCGATCCGTGTCGCTTGCCGGCTTCGGATTGGTGCGGGCCGCATTCTGGCTGGCGCGCACGCGCTCCAGGATCTTCTTGACATCGGGAGCACCGGAGCCCGGCTCCAGCGGCTCGTTGGCGGCTTCCGGCGGCATCACGTCGACAGGATCGATCGACGGCGACGGGTCGATGACGGCGCGTTCGCCGGTCTTGGCCTTTTTCGACGGCAGCAGGCGCTTGCCGAGGCTGACGAGCAGGCTTCCCTTTGCGGCGGCCGCGGCAGGCTTGCTGGCGGCCTCGATGGCAATGGCGCTGGTCTCGGAAGCGGCGATTGCCGGTGCGGCCGGCTCAGGCGCAGCTTCGGCCTTGCGCACGGCTTCGGGTACGCGTGTGCCGAACACGGCGGGCTTCTCGGCCTCCTCGGCTCCGGCCTCAGCCATCGCGTAGGGATCGACGTTGAAATCGACGTCGGCGGCCGGCATCCGCGCGGGCGGACGGGCCGTGCGGCTCTCCATGTCGTCGAGCCGGTCGGCGATATGCACCAGCGTCTCGTGCAGCGCCTGGAAGGTCTTGTGCGTGCGCTCTTCGCCGCTGCGGCTCAGATCCTCGAGATGGCGAAGGTCGGCGGCGAGCGCATTGAGCGCCGACATGTCGACGCCGGCACCACCGCCCTGCAGGGCGCCGTTGCGCGAATAGGCCTCAACGACCGCTTCGGCGGCCTGGCGGGCGGCTTCGACGATATATTCATCGCTGGTCGCCATATAGTCTTCGATCGCGCCCATGCGGCGGTCGAAATCGATGGCGATCTCGGTGCTTGGGCGCGGCTCGCTCATCAGCGCGGAAAGATTGGCGATCTGGTCTTCCAGATTGCGTAGCGCGTTCGCGTCGGTGGCGGGTGCCGCCGAGCTCTCGTCGAGACGGGCGGCGATATCGCTCAGCCGGTCCTCGATGCGCAGGAAGGCGGCGTCGTCGACTGGGGTCTGGATTGCCTGCTGCGGCTGGAATTCCATCTCGTCGATGCGGCGAGCGAGATAGTCGAGGCGCTGCGCCAGCGCGTCGTTGACAGCGCCGTTCTCGAGCGCGTCGATCTTGCGCGAGATATCGGCGAGCGCGCCGGTCAGTTCCGGCTGCGGTGCCGCCCGCTGGCTCTTTTCGAGCAGGAAGGCCAGATGTTCGAGCCGTTCGTCGAGGCGCGACGTGGCCTCGGCATTGGCGACTTCCTCGACGCGGGCCGTGAGCGCTTCCAGCCGTTCGGCAAGCCCATCGGCCGGGTTGGCGCGGCTTGCCACGCTCTGGCCCATAAGCTCGATCTGGTCGGCAAGGCCGCTCAACCGTCCCTCGAGGCGGTGCATGGCAGCGGGGTCGCCCGATGTCGCGGCGCGGCCGGTCGCGGCGATCGCGCGGCTGATTTCGTCAAGACGACTGTCCATCGACGCGAACTGCTCGGACATTGCCCGGTCATGCGGCTGGATCATGCTGCCAAACTGCTCCATCGCCGTTGCGATGGAGATGAGCTTGTCTTCGAGCGCCTTGACCGCCGGGCTTTCGCCCATACCGCCGATATGGCGCTTGATATCGTCGAGGCGGTAGGCAAGCGCCACCAGCTCTTCCTGCAGGCCCGATGTGTCGAGCGCGTGCAACTGGTTCTCGAAACCGTCCCAGCGCTGGTCCATGTGGCGCAGCGAATCCTCGCGCGCCAGCCCGTCCATCAGCGAGCGCAGGTCTTCGAATTCACCGCGCAGGCCATGGGCCTCCGACGTTTCGGAGCGAGCGGCCAGATGGTTGATGCTGTCGGCAAGCCGGCTCATGTCGGCATGAATGTCTTCGGCGAAGGGACGATCGGCGGCGGTTGCCTTGATCTCGCGCAGTTCGCCGCGCAGCGCGTCCATTTCGCGGGCGACGCCCTCGGAGATATCGCGCTTCAGATCCTGGCGCAGGCTGACGAGCGCCTGGGCGATTTCCGTCATCGTGTCTTCTGCACCGCGCGGATTGGCGACAGGAGCCTGTGGCTGCTGAACGGCCACGCGTGGCTGCGGCGCTGGCGTGTGTGCGGGAGCCGGCTGTGCCGCATAGGCCGTCGCCTGCTCGCGGGGTGCGTAAGTGGTCTCGCGGGCTGCGCGCTCGCGGCTGGCGTCGAGCATGCGCTGGCGCTGGCGGATCTCGGCGAGCGGATCGGGACGCGGCTCGGCGGCGGCGTAGGGCGCTCGCGGCGTGTATGTGGCGGGGGCGGGTTCGCGCTCGGGCGCCGGCTGGCGATTGCGCTGCTCGCGCACTCCGCTGCCGATCAGGCCTTCGATCCGTGCTTCCAATCCCTCGATCGTACGGTTCAGCGCGTCAAGCGACGCCCTGTCGGAAGGCCGGGGAGAATGTGATCGCGATCCGTTCATCTTCTTGCTCGCTTATCTGTTCGCACCCTCGTCAGGGCGGATCATTGGCTTTTCCGTCAGAGCCGCAACGAATGCGGATCAGAGAGCATCGTCCATGAGAGGGTAATCAATTAGGCTTTCCTCAAGCTGTACGTGTGGCGCGCATCCCATAAAACGCGAGACTTGAAAGAAGGAATGCAGGACACCAATGCTCAAACGTCACCTTTCACGGAACGTGGTAAACAACCCGTTAACTGGTGTGGCGATTTTTTAACTTTTGTGGCTGTCGAGGCGGATTTCGTGCCGAAATCGGCCTTCTAATGTACAAGCGGGTGCAGGCGGATAGCGCTGCTGCCGCGAGGTGCCTGCTGAGCGGCAGGAGGACGCGAAACGCTAGATCAGACGCGCCTTGATTGTGTTCATCACGAAGCTCGTCTCGATCGTGTCGACGCATTTCAGCCGCGCGATCTTCTCCTTGATGAAGCGCTCGTAATCGTCGAGCCCAGAGCTCATCACCTTCAGCACGTAATCGCGCGATCCGGTGACGAGATGACATTCCAACACCTCGTCCCACTCGCGCACGGCATTCTCGAACATCTGGATTTCGTCCTCGTGCTGCCGGCTGAGGCGGATCGAGGCCAGCGCCGTCATCGTCCAGCCGTTGACGGCGGGATCGATCAGCGCGGTGTATCCCTGGATAATCTCGGCCTCCTCCAGCCGCCGCAGGCGACGAAGGCAGGCGGAAGCGGAGAGGCCGACGCGTTCGGCGAGTTCGTTATTGGCAAGCCGAGCGTCGCCGGCCAGCTCTTTGAGAATCCGCCGGTCCATCTCATCCGCAACTTTCTGCACGAAATCTCCCCCGGTCTCGCATGATGTTGCTTCCAACATCGCAGCCGCGCTCCAAATAGCAATAACATAAAGCGCATTTCGAGATAATTTGCCGCCATCAATCCATCTTTGAAGCAGGAGACGACCATGACCGCGCCGCATCCCTCCAAGACCCATATCGGCAATCACGCCCTGCATCCCGAAACGCAGATGCTGAACTATGGCTACGATCCCGAACTGTCCGAGGGCGCGGTCAAGCCGCCGGTGTTCCTGACCTCGACTTTTGTGTTCAAGTCCGCCGAGGATGGCCGCGACTTCTTCGATTATGTCTCCGGCCGCCGCGAGCCGCCGGCAGGGCAGGGCGCCGGCCTCGTCTATTCGCGCTTCAATCATCCGAATAGCGAGATCGTCGAGGATCGCCTCGCCGTCTACGAGCGCACGGAAAGCTGCGCGCTGTTCTCGTCGGGCATGTCGGCCATCGCCACCACGCTGCTCGCCTTCGTGCGCCCGGGGGATGCCGTGCTGCACTCGCAGCCGCTTTATGGCGGCACGGAAACCCTGCTTGCCAAGACCTTCCTCAATCTCGGCGTCGCGGCCGTCGGTTTTGCCGATGGTGTCGACGAGAACTCGGTGCGCGCCGCCGCCGAACAGGCGATGGCCAAGGGCCGTGTGTCGATGATCCTCGTGGAAACGCCGGCCAACCCAACCAACAGCCTCGTCGATGTCGCGATGATGCGCCGCATCGCCGATGAGATCGGTGGGAAGCAGGGTCACACGCCGATCGTCGCCTGCGACAACACGCTGCTCGGTCCCGTCTTCCAGCGCCCGATCGAGCATGGCGCCGACATCTCGCTTTACTCGCTGACCAAATATGTGGGTGGGCACTCCGACCTCATCGCCGGCGCCGCTCTCGGCAGCAAGGCTGTGATGAAGCAGGTCAAGGCGCTGAGAGGCGCGATCGGCACGCAGCTCGATCCGCACTCCTGCTGGATGCTCGGCCGCTCGCTGGAAACGCTGCAGATCCGCATGGAGCGCGCCAACAACAATGCACTCGCAGTGGCCGACTTCCTGCGCGCGCATCCGAGGGTCAGGAAGATCCATTATCTTCCGTATCACGAGCCGTCATCGCCGCTCGGCCGCACCTTCGCCGCGCAGTGCACTGGCGCCGGATCGACCTTCTCCTTCGATATCGAAGGCGGCCAGCCGGCCTCGTTCAAATTCCTCAATGCGCTGCAGATCTTCAAGCTCGCCGTCAGCCTGGGCGGTACGGAATCGCTCGCCAGCCATCCCGCGACGATGACGCACTCCGGCGTTCCGGCCGATGTGCGTCAAAGGATCGGCGTTCTGGATTCCACCATCCGCCTGTCGATCGGCATCGAGCATCCAGACGATCTCATTGCCGATCTGACCCAGGCCCTGGACGCGGCCTGATCGCCGCGTGAGGGAAAGAGGTGGCGGCTCAGGCCGCCGCCGTCTCCCGGACATCGTCGAGCAGGAAGTGCACGACGACATATTTGGTGGTGAAGTGGCGTCCGCCCTCGGTGACGTTGTCGACCGAGCCGCCATCGGCGGGGTGCCAGGCGTGGTAATGCGGGTTGGTGGTGATCAGCGTCACCGCCTTGCCGAGGTTTCGGCCGTCGAGCCGGTAGCGTGCTTCCGCCAGCGGCCAGATGCGCTCGTAATCCTCCATAGGAATGCGGACTTTCAACGCGTGCCGGCTGATTGCCTCGCTGCGCGAGCCGTCCTCATGTTCTATCGCGGAAAGATCGAGTGTTACTTCTTCTGCGTTGTCCAGAACGAAGTTGAACTCTTCGGGCCACATCCGTCTCATGAAATCGCTCCTCCTAAGCTTTTTCGTCGGTTAGCCAACGAAGTTTAGCGCGTCTTCGGCAGGAAGCAAACGATACCTGCGGCGCGTCTCATAGACGGCCGGGAGAAGCCTGTTTCAGGAGTGGGCCGTCTTACTGCTGCCAGCGCACGGCGACATAGGTGCCATCAGCCTTACCGTCGCGTCCGTAGCTGATCTCGGCGCCGAGCGTCGTGCCCATGGCGTTGATGAGCCGCGTGCCCAGGCCGGTTCCCTTCGGGCCGACAGTGCGATCATAGCCGATCCCGTCGTCCTCGACCGAAAGCACCGCGAGGCCATCGTCGGTGGTTTCAAGCACGACGCGCACCTCGCCGGTGCCAGCCGTATAGGCGTATTTCGTCGCGTTGGTGACGAGCTCGATCAGGATGACACCGAGCGCCACCGCCTTGTCTGCCGTAGTCGAAATCCGACACAGCTGCGATTTCAGCGTGATGCCGCGGGCGATCGTGCTGCTGCCGTGCAGTTCGGCAAGCAACGGTCCGAGATAGACGTCGAGCTCGACCTCACCGATGATCTCCGAGGTGTAGAGGCTGCGGTGCACGCCGGCGATTGCCGTGATGCGGTTCTGCGTCTCGTTGAGCGCCGTCTTCGTCTCTTCGCTGCCGGCGATCTGCATCTGCATGCGGATCATTGCCGAGACCAGCGACAGGCTGTTGGCGATACGGTGGTTCATCTCCGCCAGCAGCAGTTCGGCCCGTTCCTTGGCAACGACGAGCTGCCGGTCGGCCTCTTCCTTCTCGCTGCGCAGCCGCGAATTTTCCATCGCCTGGTTGAGCGCGCTGATCAGAAGCGGAAAGAAGTCATCCGTCGCCGTCTTCACGACGTAGTCCGCCGCCCCGCCCTTCAGCGCCCGGATGGCGACGTCGGCGTCGCTCGATCCGGTGACGTAGAGCACCGGCGTCGGCTTGCCGATCTCGGCGATCGCCTCGAGAAAATTCAGGCCCGTCTGGTTCTCGAAATAGTGGTCGAGAACGACGGCCTCGAAGGTCTCGGCCGCGAAAAGCTCAAGCCCGATCTCGATGGACGGAGCATGGACGACCGTGAAATCACTGCGCGCAAGCACCCGCGTTGCGAGGCGGGCTAGGGCCGGATCATCATCGACATAAAGGATGCGCACAGATTTTGGCTACTCGTTAGGGGACTTGGATGACGGAGAAGAACAGGCCGAGATTGCGGATCGCGGTGGAGAAGCCGTCATAGTCCACCGGCTTGGTAATATAGACGTTGGCGCCCAGATCGTAGCACTTCTGGATCTCGCGCTCGTCGTCGGTCGTGGTCAGGACGACGACGGGCATGCGGCGCGTGTGTTCGTTGGTCTTGATCTTTTCCAGAATGTCGAGGCCGGACATGTCAGGCAAGTTGAGATCGAGCAGGATCAGCAGATAGCGATCCTTGCTGACCAAACCGTCGCGATCCGGTCCGAGAATGTAATCGAGCGCGCCCTTGCCGAGCGTGAACGGCACGATCTCGTTGTTGACGCCGGCGCGGCGCACGTTCTTTTCGATGAGACGGGCATGGCCCTCGTCATCTTCGATCATCACGATCGTGACTTCCTGACCGGTCGCTTTCATAGTTCCATACTCCGTACGATTTTCGTGAGGTCCGCGGGCAGCGTCAGAATGAACGTGCTGCCCTGTCCAAGTTCGGATTGGACCGTAATGTCTCCGCCCAAATTTCGGATTAACGAACGCACATGCGCAAGGCCGATACCTTCGCCGCGCTGATCCTGCTCGCCGGCCCGGCGAAACAGCTCGAAAACCCGTTCGAGATCGTTGCTGGCGATGCCGCGGCCATTGTCCTTGACATCGATCCTGACACGCCCGGGCCCATCGGGATAGGCGTCGACATCGATTTTAAGCGGCCGTCCCGGCATTTGATACTTCACCGCATTGTCGAACAGGTTGCCGAAGATCTGGTCCAGCGAGAAGCGGTCGTTGACGATGGCGCCGATGCGAACGCGCGTTTCGGTCGTCCCACCCGTTTCCACCAGCTGGTGGTGAACGTTGGCGGCGACCGTGTCGATCATCGCCTTGAGGTCGATTCTCTCGGGCTGCAGCTTGCGGCGTCCGTCGCGCGAGATCTTCAGGATCGCGTTGATCAGCGCGTCCATCTTGCGGGTCGACGAGCGGATGAAGCCGAGCGCTTCCGGCAGATCCTCCTCGACCGCCAGCCGCGCATCCTGGATATCCTGCTCGCTCAGCGTCTTGTTGTCGGCGAGCACATAGGTCGAGACCGACTTCATCGCCGTATCGAGCTCGCTGAGGAAGCCCATGATGTTGACCAGAGGCGCCCTCAGATCGTGGGTGACGATATAGGCGAAGCGCTGGATTTCCTGGTTGGCGCGCATCAGGTCTTCGGTGCGCTCGTTGACGCGCGCCTCAAGCCCGACATTGAGCACCTCGACTTCCTTGGTCGCGAGCGACAGGTCGCGCACGTGCTGGACGATGATCAGGATTGCCCCGCCCAGCACGACGAGGATCGCCAGCGCGCCGCCAATTGTCACCAGTTGCAGCGTGCTGGCCGCTGACAGCTGCTTTTCCACTAGCACCCGCAGGCGGTTGTCGGTCTGATCGAGGAAGTCGCCGATGATCGCGCGGATCTTGTCCATGTAGACGAGGCCGGCATCGTCGCGAACGATCGCCACCGCTTCCGCCGTCTTGCCCTCGCGTGTCAGCGCGACCGTCTTGGCGAGCTCGTTCATCTTCCCGTCGATCGCGGCGTTCAGCGCATCGAGCTGCATCGCATAGCTCGGCAGCGATTTGACGTTGTCGAGCAGCACTTGCCGGCGCTTCGGCAGGTTTTCCAGCGCGGACGTGTAGGGCGCGAGGTAAAGGACATCGTTCGCCAATAGATAGCCGCGCTGGCCCGTTTCCGCATCCTGCACGGTTGTCAGAACGCCGACGATGGCGCTGCGCACACGGCGCAGCGATGCCGTCTCGTCGGAATATTCGCGGTTCGCCTGGACAAGCCAGAGCGACGAGCCGACGATGCCGAACAGGATGAGGACACCTACGGCAAGCATGATCAGGCTGGAGCGGAAGAAGGCGGCTGTGGAGGTCATACGGCATCCGTTTGGATCAGATTTTAGACATGTACACACAGCTGTGTGCGAAAGATAGCACCCTTACAGTGTGTTCCTGCAGCGGCTCCCGTTGCGCACAGACCTAGTGCGGCGCCCTCTTGGCTCACAAATTTGCAATGCAATAAAATTTGACGTTTACGCAAACGTCAATATTTTGTAAGACACATGAATAGGCCGGTCCGCCCGGCTTACGAATTGGAGGAATTCGAACGATGCCAGTCTATAAGGCCCCGGTAAACGACACGCTTTTCGTGCTGAACGATGTGCTGGGTCTGGAGCGCTACAACAACCTGCCGGGCTTCGCCGACGCCACGCCTGATATGATCGAGGCGATCCTCGGCGAATCCGCCAAGGTGGCCGAGGAAGTGCTTTTCCCGCTCAACTATTCCGGCGACCAGGAAGGCTGCACGCGCAAGGAAGACGGCTCGGTTTCGACGCCAAAGGGCTTCAAGCAGGCCTATGACGCCTATTGCGAGGGCGGTTGGACGGGGCTTGCCGTGCCGGAGGAGTTCGGCGGCCAGGGACTGCCCTACACGCTGCACGCCGCCGTCGGCGAATACACCTCTGCCGCCAACATGTCGCTGATGATGTATCCGGGCCTGACCCAGGGCGCCATCGCCGCCATCATCGTTCACGGATCCGATGAGCAGAAGCAGACCTATCTGCCGAAGATGGTCTCCGGCGAATGGTCCGGCACAATGAACCTGACCGAGCCGCATTGCGGCACCGATCTCGGCCTGTTGCGCACCAAGGCGGTCCCGCAAGCCGATGGCAGCTACAAGATCTCCGGCCAGAAAATCTTCATCTCCGCCGGCGAACACGACATGTCCGGCAATATCGTCCACCTCGTTCTCGCCCGCATCGAAGGCGCGCCCGAGGGCACCAAGGGCATCTCGCTCTTCATCGTGCCGAAGTTCATGGTCGGTGCCGATGGCGCGGCCGGAGAGCGCAACGGCGTTTCCTGCGGCGCGCTCGAGCACAAGATGGGCATCCACGGCAACGCCACCTGCGTGATGAACTACGACGAGGCGACCGGCTTCCTGATCGGCGCCGAGAACAAGGGCTTGGCTGCCATGTTCGTGATGATGAACGAGGCCCGCCTCAGCGTCGGCCTGCAGGGGCTGGCGATTGCCGAGATCGCCTATCAGAACGCCGCCGAATATGCCCGCGAGCGCATCCAGGGTCGGGCGCTCTCTGGCGCGAAAGCGCCGGAGAAAAAGGCCGATCCGATCATCGTTCATCCCGATGTTCGCCGCGCGCTGATGACCGTCCGCTCGTTCAACGAAGCCGGCCGCGCCTTCCTGCTCTGGACCGCGCTGAAATCCGACATCGCCCACCGCGCGACCGACGAGAAGGAACGGCAAACCGCCGACGATATTCTTGGCCTCGTCACCCCGATCCTGAAGGGCGTGATGACCGACAAGGGCTTCGACCATGCGGTCCTGGCCCAGCAGGTCTTCGGCGGCCACGGCTATATCGAAGAGCAGGGCATGAGCCAGTATGTCCGCGATGCCCGTATCGCCATGATCTACGAAGGCGCCAACGGTATCCAGGCGCTCGATCTCGTCGGCCGCAAGCTCGGCCAGAACGGCGGCCGCGCAGTGATGGCGCTGTTCAAGGAGATCGGCGATTTCTGCGAGGAAAACCGCAGCGACGAGCAGATGTCCTTCTTCACCAAGAACCTGAAGAAGGGCTTGAACGACGTGCAGGCGTCGACCATGTGGTTCATGCAGCATGCAATGGCAAAGCCCGACAATGCCGGCGCCGGCTCGACCGACTACATGCATCTCTTCGGCCTCGTCATTCTAGGCTACATGTGGGCGAAGATGGCCAAGGCCGCAAACGACGGACTGGCCGCGGGAGAGACCGATCGCGAGGCTTTCCTGCGCAACAAGCTGATCACCGCCCGCTTCTTCATGGAGCGGATCATGCCGGAAACGACGCTGCGCAAGGCGCGCATCGAGACCGGCGCGGAAACGATGATGGCATTGAGCGCCGAGGCGTTTTGACCACTGCTTTCTCTTCTCCCCAACGGGGAGAAGATGTCCGAAAGGACAGATGAGGGGGCGCCGAGCGCCTTGGCTAGCCGATATGTTTCAGCCCGCAGCCCCCTCATCCGACCCCTTCGGGGCCACCTTCTCCCCGCTGGGGAGAAGGGAAGGTTGAGACAAACAATTCACGGCCTAACCGCCGCCAGGGAGACGAGACAGGATGACCGAAGTTTTCATTTACGATCACGTCCGCACGCCGCGCGGTCGCGGCAAGAAGGATGGCTCGCTGCACGAGGTGCCGTCGGTGCGCCTCGCGGCGAAAACGCTGGAAGCGCTGCGCGACCGCAACGGGCTGAACACCGAAACGGTCGATGACATCATCATGGGCTGCGTCGATCCCGTCATGGAAGCGGGCGCCGTCATCCCGCGTGGCGCGGCTTTCGAGGCGGGCTATTCCATCAAGGCGCCGGGCATGCAGATCTCCCGTTTCTGCGCGTCCGGCCTCGACGCGGTAAATTTCGCTGCCGCCAAGATCGCCCAGGGCGCCGATGACATCGTGATCGCCGGTGGCGTCGAGAGCATGTCGCGCGTCGGTCTCGGCATGTCCGGCGGCGCCTGGTTCATGGACCCGTCGGTCAATTTCCCTGCTTATTTCATGCCGCAGGGCGTCTCGGCCGATCTCATCGCCACCAAATATGGCTTCAGCCGCGACGACGTCGACGCCTATGCCGTCGAGAGCCAGAAGCGCGCTGCCAATTCCTGGGAGAAGGGCTACTTCAAGAATTCCGTCATCCCGGTGAAGGACCAGAACGGCCTCGTGATCCTCGACCGCGACGAGCACATGCGCCCCGGCACCGACATGCAGGCGCTGGCATCGCTCAACCCGTCCTTCCAGATGCCCGGCGAGATGGGCGGCTTCGAGGCCGTCGGCATCCAGGCGCATCCAGAGATCGAGCGGATCAACTACGTCCACCATGCCGGCAATTCGTCGGGCATCGTCGATGGCGCCGCCGCCGTGCTGCTCGGCTCGAAGGCGGGCGGCGGGAGCATGGGGCTGAAGCCGCGCGGCCGCATCAAGGCCTTCGCCAATATCGGCTCCGACCCGGCGCTGATGCTGACCGGCCCGGTTGACGTCACCGAAAAGCTCCTGAAGCGTTCGGGCATGACGCTCGCCGATATCGATCTCTTCGAGCTCAACGAAGCCTTCGCCGCTGTCGTGCTGCGCTACATGCAGGCCTTCGACATCAGCCACGACAAGATCAACGTCAACGGCGGCGCGATCGCCATGGGCCACCCGCTCGGTGCCACCGGCGCGATGATCCTGGGCACTGTGCTGGACGAGCTGGAGCGCCGCGATCTCAACACCGCGCTGGTGACACTCTGCATCGGCGCCGGCATGGGCACGGCGACTGTGATCGAACGCGTTTAAGGGAGAGAGACGATGAGCTACACCAATTTCACCGTCGAGACCGACGCCGATGGCATTGCCCTCGTCACCTGGGACATGCCCGGCAAGTCGATGAACGTCTTCACCTCTGAGGTGATGGACGAACTGAATGCGATCATCGACCAGACGGTGGCCGATAGCGCCGTTAAGGGCGTGGTCATCACCTCCGGCAAATCGAGCTTCTCCGGCGGCGCCGATCTCTCGATGATCAAGGCGATGTTCACCTTCTACAACGAGGAGAAGGTCAAGGACCCGTCGACCGCCGCGCAAAAGCTCTTCGATCTCGTCGGCCGCATGACCGGCCTGTTCCGCAAGCTGGAAACCTGTGGCAAGCCCTGGGTCTCGGCCATCAACGGAACCTGCATGGGCGGCGCGCTGGAGATGTCGCTTGCCTGCCATGGCCGCGTCGCCTCCAATGCCAAGTCGGTGAAGATCGCGCTGCCCGAGGTCAAGGTCGGCATCTTCCCGGGTGCCGGCGGCACGCAGCGTGTCGCGCGTCTGGCGGATGCGCAATCCGCCCTGCAGATGATGACGACCGGCCAGTCGCTGACGGCTTCGCGCGCCAAGGCGATGAACCTGATCCACCAGGTGGTCGAGCCGGATCAGCTGATCCCCTCAGCCAAGCAGATGATCAAGGACGGCCTGAAGCCGATCGCTCCCTGGGACGAAAAGGGCTTCAAGGCCCCCGGCGGCGGCATCTGGACACCGGCGGCAGCCCAGCTCTGGCCGGCCGCACCGGCGATCCTGCGTCGCGAAACCGCGGGCAACTATCCCGGCGCGCTCGCCATCCTGAAATCCGTCTATGAGGGCCTGCAGGTTCCCTTCGATACGGCGCTGAAGATCGAGCAGCGCTATTTCACTCAGGTGCTGCAGACCACCGAAGCATTCTCGATGATCCGTTCCCTCTTCATCTCCATGCAGGAGCTCGGCAAAGGGGCCCGCCGCCCCGCCGGCATCGCAAAAACGGAGCTGAAGAAGGTGGGTGTCGTCGGCGCCGGTTTCATGGGGGCGTCGATCGCCTACGTGACCGCCGCCGCCGGCATTCCCGTCACCCTCATCGACCGCGACATGGAAGCGGCGAACAAGGGCAAGTCCGTCTCCGAAGGCCTGGTGAAGGACTCGGTCGGTAAGGGCCGCCTGACGCAGGATGAGGGCGCGGCGCTTCTCGCGCGCATCACGCCGTCTGCCGATTATGCCGACCTCGCGGACGTCAATCTCGTCATCGAGGCGGTGTTCGAGGACCGCGACGTCAAGAAGGCGGTGATCGAGGCTGTCGAAGCCGTGCTGCCCGAAGGCGCGATCTTCGCCTCCAACACCTCGACGCTGCCGATCTCGGGCCTCGCGAAAAACTCGAAGCGGCCGGTCGATTTCATCGGTGTGCACTTCTTCTCGCCGGTTGAAAAGATGATGCTGACCGAAGTCATCCTCGGCAAGGAGACCGGCGACAAGGCGCTCGCCGTGGCCCTCGACTACGTCGCCGCCATCAAGAAGACGCCGATCGTTGTCAACGACACGCGCGGCTTCTTCGTCAACCGCTGCGTCTTTCGCTACATCCACGAAGCCTATGACATGCTGATCGAAGGCGTGCCGCCGGCGATGATCGAAAACGCCGCCAAGATGGCCGGCATGCCGGTTGGTCCGCTGTCGCTCAACGACGAGGTGGCGATCGATCTCAGTCAGAAGATCCTGAAGGCGACTGTTGCCGACCTCGGCGAAGCGGCCGTCGATCCGAGGCACCTGGCGCTGATCAACAAGATGGTCGACGAACTCGATCGCCGCGGCCGCAAGAACGGCAAGGGCTTCTACGATTATCCGGCCAAACCCGCGAAAAAGTCGCTCTGGCCGGAGCTGAAGACCTTCTATCCGCAGAAGAAGGCCGACGAGATCGATGTCGAGGTGCTGAAACAGCGCTTCCTCGTTACCATCGCGCTCGAGGCCGCGCGCACCATGGAAGAGGGAATCGTTACCGATCCGCGTGAGGCCGATGTCGGCTCCATCCTCGGTTTCGGTTTCGCGCCCTATACCGGCGGCGTGCTGTCATACATCGATGGCATGGGGCCGAAGAATTTCGTGGCGCTCTGCGAGAGGTTAGCCGCCTCTTACGGACCACACTTCGCGCCGACGGCTCTGCTCAAGGATATGGCGGCCAAGGGCGAGACCTTCTACGGCCGATTCGACCCCTATGCCGGCACAAAGGCCGCGGCCTGACCGGCCTTTCCATGCGTATGATCGGGCTGGCTTTTAAGCCCGCCCGGTCGCCCCCAGAATTCATCGATGAATTCATCGATCCGGGCATCTCTGGTCGCTAAAGTTGCCTTGCCAGAGACACAATTACCACGTAAAAGCCTCGCATCGATCTTGCTAGATGAACTTTGTTACGGCCGCTCGTGCTGTTGCTCGCGAACTTCCTCCAAAATCGGTTTCCATCGCATGCTGGCTTTGTTCGGTGTGCATCATCTATGTACGATTTATAAAAGGATATCGTCATGAGCACAGGTACTGTTAAGTGGTTCAACGCAACCAAGGGCTACGGCTTCATTCAGCCGGACGACGGTTCTGCCGACGTTTTCGTTCACATCTCTGCTGTTGAGCGCGCCGGCATGCGCGAACTCAAGGACGGCCAGAAGCTGTCTTACGAGCTCGTTGCCGACAAGCGTTCGGGCAAGATGTCCGCAGACCGTCTGCAGGCTGCTTAAGTTTTCGAATATATCGTCTCCGGTTCGCCGGGACGAACGAAAGGCCGGGTTCGCCCGGCCTTTTTTGTTGCCCGATTTTTGGGTTCAGGCGGCGATCCGCTCCGCCTTCGCGCGATCCGCCCGCAGGCCGAGAAAGCCGATCCAGGTGACGAGAATGATCGCCGTCGCATAGATATCCGTGGTCAGCTGGTAGCCGAGCGATTTCGCCAGGAAACCGGCGAGAATGGCGGGCAGGCTGAAGGCGAGATAGCTCTGGATGTAGAAGGCCGATAGCAGTTCGGCGCGCTCGTCCGGCTTGGCAAGCGGCATGATCGTGCCCATCGCGCCCAGGAAATTCGTGCCGAAGCCGACGCCGGTCAGCAACGTCCCGAGAAGCAGCAGCGGCACGCTGGCAAGGTGCACACCCGCAACCACCGTGAGCACGCCGAGCGTGGTTGCCATCGTGCCGAAGGCGAGGTTGCCGTTGGCCGATTTGGCGCGCCTCAGATAGACGGCGACCGCCCCAGAGACCATCAGCGCCGTCACCACCGATCCGCCCGTCAGCGGCGCATGGCTGCCGGTCGTGCTCACCACCAGCGACGGCACGAGCGAGAGATAGAAACCGCCGAGCGTCCAGTTGGCGATGTTGATCGGCGTGACCAGCGCCAGCGGGCGCCGCACTTGCGGCGGGATGGCGACACGTGGCTTCAGCGAAGCCCATACGCCCGGGCGGGTGGATGCCGTCTCGCTGGTTGCCCAGATCGCACCCGCCTGGATGACGAAGGCGACAAGCAGGATCGCGTAGACCAGATGCAGCGGAAACGGCCCGTACTGGATCAGTGCGCTGGTTCCGAAAGCGCCGATCGCCATGCCGGATAGTGGCGCGATCGAATTCACCAGCTGCCCCTTGGCCTTGTCGACATCGACGAGGGCAGCACCGATCGAGGCGCCGGCGATCCCGGTCGCCAGCCCCTGCATGATGCGCGCCGCGATCAGCCACGCCGGCCCGCTGGCGGCGGCAAACAGCGCCATGGCGACGATCTCGAGCACCAGCGCCGAAAAGATCACCGGCTTGCGGCCGAGATGGTCGGAGATCGAGCCGGCGATCAATAGCGCAAGCAGCAGCGCGAAGGCATAGACCGCGAAGATCACCGTGATCAGCACGGGAGAGACGGCGAAGTTCTCCTGGTAGATTCGGTAAAGCGGCGTCGGCGCGGCCGAGGCTCCGAAGAAGGTTGCGAGCGTCACCGCGTGAAAACGGATGGGGTTTGACTTCGTCTCTATGGATTTGCCGGGCGCGGGCATATATAAGCTCCTTAAAGCTAAGTCGTTGCGTTAGTCCGATGTAGGGCAGGCGTGCGCTAAAAGCAAATAATTTGCGTTAATGGATCGCTCAAAGTTTTTGAACCATGGCGCGCTCGGGAGGTTGCATCAGCCAATGCCAGCAAAAGAAAATCTCCGCCCCGGCGGGCGCAGCGCCCGCGTTCAGGCCTCCGTCCACAATGCCGTCCGCTCGCTTCTGAAGACGATGGACCGCGCCGACGTCACCATCCCGCTGATCGCCGCGGAAGCCGGCGTCACGCCGTCAACGATCTATCGCCGCTGGGGCGAGCTACAGGAGTTGCTCGCCGATGTCGCCGTCGAGCGCCTTCGCCCCGACATGCTGCCGATCGACACCGGCAGCGCCCGCGGCGATCTGGAGGTCTGGACGGAGCAATATTGCGAGGAGATGTCGTCCGGCATCGGCCGCGACATGATGCGCGACGTGCTGGCGGCCCAGGACAACGCCAACGCCTGCAAGTGCGATGCGTTCACCCGCGAACAGATTGCGTTGATCGCGGAGCGCGCACATGCCCGTGGCGAGGCGTTTCCCGATATCGATGCGGTCATGGATGGCGTCGTCGCCCCCATTATTTACCGCATCCTCTTTGGCGACCAGCCCTCGATCGAGCGCGTGCGCGACCTCGTCACGAACGTCCTGGCAGCCACGCCTATTCGGCCGCCGCAGCCCGCTTCTGCGCTGATATCTGGGTGATGTAAGCGCGCAGCGCGGCCGGGCGTACCGGCTTGTGCTGGATGCCGATCCCGTGCCGCTCGGCATCGGCGCGCACTTCCAGCGTCCGGTCGGCGGTGATGACGAGACCTGGAACATAGGTGGCAAAGCGCTCGCGGACGGAGAGGATCGCAGTCACCCCGGTCCCGTCTCCAAGATGGTAGTCGGCGATGACGAGATCGGGCGCACCCTCCCGCGCGTCGAGCGCCGCAACACCCAAAAGCGAATCCGCCGATTGCACTGCGCAACCCCAGCCGCTCAGCAGCAGTTGCATCCCCTCGAGAATATGCGGCTCGTTGTCGATGCAGAGCACCTTCAGCCCCTTGAGATTTTGCGCCGAGCGCTCGGCGGGCGCGGTTGTAATCGGTGCTTCGGCCACCGGCGAGACATCGCGCGGCATGACGATGCGGAAATCCGTGCCCTTTCCATGCGTCGAATGCAGCTCCACCGGATGGCTCAGCACGCGCGCGATGCGATCGACGATCGACAGCCCGAGCCCAAGCCCAGATGCCGTCTTCGCGCCTTCGTCCAGCCGCGCGAACTCCTTGAACACGGTGCGGAATTTCGATGGCGGAATGCCGATGCCCGAATCCATCACCTGGATCACCACCTGGTTGCCGCGCCGGCGCGCGCCGACCAGCACCTTGCCCGTCAGCGTATATTTGATCGCGTTCGATACCAGGTTCTGCACCAACCGGCGCAGTAGATTGGGGTCGGACCGCACGCGCAGAGACGTCGGCATCACCACCAGCTTCAGCTTCTTCTCGCGCGCAATCGGCGCGAAGTCGGTCTGGATACGCTCCAGCAGATCGGCAAGCGGAACCGAGGCGAGGCGAGGGCGCATCGCCCCGGTGTCGAGCCTGGAAATGTCGAGCACGGCGCCGAGAATGCTTTCCACCGATTCCAGCGCCGAATCGATATTGCGCACGATGGCGCTGCTCTCCGATCGCCCCATCCGCTCGACCAGCGCCGAGGAATAGAGCCTTGCGGCGTTGAGGGGCTGCAGGATGTCGTGCCCGGCGGCGGCAAAGAAGCGCGTCTTGCCAAGGTTTGCCTCGTCGGCCGATGCGCGCGCTTCGCCGAGTTCGTGGTTGACGCGGGTAAGCTCCGCCGTGCGCTCGGCCACACGCTGCTCCAGCGTTTCGTTGGCCTGCTTCAGCGCCTGGTCAGCGGCCACGCGCTGGGTGATATCGGTGAAGGTTGCGACGATGCCCTTGTCGGGCATGGCGTTGGAGCGCACTTCGATGATGCGTTCCCCGCGCCCGAGGACCAGCGCGAAAGGCTTGTCGAGCGTCAGGAAATGCCGAACCGTCTGGCTAACTTCGGAGACGGGGATATCGCCGCGCTGGCTGAGGATGGCGACGATATCGGCAAGCGGAAACCCGACCTGTCCCGATGTCTCGGGCAGATCCAGCAGCTGCCTAAAGCGCCGGTTCCAAATCGTCAGGTGGTTGGAGCTGTCGAACACGGCGATGCCCTGGTCCATCTGCGACAGCGCCGTCTGCAGCATGTCCTGGTTATATTGCAGCGCCTCGCTCGCCTGGTCGAGCAGCCAGGCGGTGTCGGCCGAGGCGTCCTCCACCTTCTGCAGGATCAGCGACAGCACCAGCCGCGCTGAAGACGAGCCGATGGCGCTGCCGAGCAGCTGCTCGGTGAAATGGATGAGCGCCATGTCGGCCGGCTGGTCGTCTTCCAGCTTGCGGCCGGAATTCTGCTGGTAGGTCTGGAACGACCGCTCCATCCGCTCTTCGCCGAGATAGCGCGAGATCGTCGCCTTCAGGTCGCCGACGCTGATCCGCGTTTTCCAGCCGCGCGTGGCAAATTGCGAGCGCGACTGCCGCTTGACGAAGATGCCCGCCTGGATGCGCTCGAGCGGCCGGGCATTCCGCGTCATCGAGCCGATCACGAAGAAACCGGTATTGACCAGCAGGCTCATGACCGTGGCGTTGACCAGAGGGTCGGCATTGTCGGTAAAGGCGGTGACACCGGGAAAGACGAAGCCCAGCACGGCGCTCGCCACCGCCGAATAATCCGGCCCGCCAAGCGAAGGCAGGAACAGCAGGTAGATCCAGATCACGAAGCCGGAGGAGAGGCCGAGGATCGCGCCGCGCGCATTCGCCCGCCGCCAGATCAGTCCGCCGAGCAGCGAAGGCGCCATCTGCGCGATGGCGGCGAACGATAGCAGGCCGATCGAGGCCAGGCCCGTGGTGCTGTCCGTCGAGCGATAATAGGCATAGCCGAGCAGCAGCACGGCGAAGATGGCGCTACGGCGGATGTTTAGCAGCGTCTTGGCGAAATCGTCGCGCTGGCCGCCGCGCCCGGCAAGCCGACGGCGCAGGAAGATCGGCATGACGATATCGTTGGAGACCATGATCGACAGCGCCACCGAGGCGACGATCACCATCGCCGTTGCCGCCGAAAAACCGCCGATGAAGGTGATCAGCGACATCACGGGCATCTGCCCGACGATCGGCAGCGACAGCATGTAGAGATCGGCATTGCCGTTGCCGCCGAAGGTGAGTAGGCCCGCGATCGCCATCGGCAGCACGAAGAGATTGATGGCGATCAGGTAGAGAGGGAACAGGAAGCCCGCCAGCCGCAGCTCCTTCGCTGTCCGGTTCTCCACCACGGTCACATGAAACTGCCGCGGCAGCATGATGATCGCGAAGGCCGAAAGCACGGTCAGCGTCAGCCAGCGGCTGATCGGCGTCTGGTAATGCAGCGCCGACAGCACCAACTCGTTCTCCGACGCCTTCCGCCAGAGATCGGCCGGCCCGTCGAACAGGAACCAGACGACGCAAACCCCAGCGGTCAAAAACGCAAACAGCTTCACCACCGATTCCATCGCCACCGCGAGGATCAACCCGTCCTGATGTTCGGTCGCATCCGTGTGTCGGGTGCCGAACATGATGGCGAAGCAGGCGAGCACCAGCGTCACCAGCAGCGGCAGGTCGAGGAAATAGAGATTGCCGCTCCCGATACCGTAATCCGACGGATTGAGCATGGCCGTCACGGTGCTGGAGACGGATTTCAGCTGCAACGCGATATAGGGGATGGCGCCGACGAGAGAGATCAGCGCCACGATCGTCCCCACCGCCGAGTTCTTGCCGTAGCGCGCCGAGATGAAATCAGCGACGGAGGTGAGCTTCTCCGTCTTGGCGAGGTCGATGATCCGCCGCAGCACCGGCATTCCCAGCGTGAAGACCAGGATCGGGCCGATATAGATGCCGGTGAATTCCAGCCCGCGCTGCGAAGCAAGGCCGACGCCGCCGAAATAGGTCCACGACGTGCAGTAGATCGCGAGGCTCAGCGCATAGACGACCGGTCGTCCGCTGTCGGGCGCGCCAAAGCGCCTGCGCTGCCGGTCGCCATGGCTTGCCACGGCAAACAGCAGGAACAGGTAGCCGAACGCCGATGCGAGTATGACCCAGCCTGGCAGCATTTCTCCTCCGCCGGCGTCCCATGCGCCGGTCCTCCCGGAGCTCGAAGCCTACGGCAAATCGGAGACTTTGAAAATTCCCGCCGTCTAGGTCTTAAGTCAAAGACGGGTGGAGCAATTGAATAATTCGTAATTTGTAATTGAATAATCGCAACGAAGATGTAGCTAATAAAAACAACAGCCTGCAATCAAACTGCATCAGAGGGAGACAGATCGCATGCTCAACGAGTTCAAAGCGTTTATTGCTCGCGGCAACGTCATGGACCTTGCCGTCGGTGTCATCATCGGTGGTGCGTTCGGCGGCATCGTCAAATCCTTGGTCGATGACGTCATCATGCCGATCGTCGGCGCCATCTTTGGCGGCTTCGATTTTTCCAATTACTTCATCGGCCTCTCGTCCAACGTCAATGCGCCGACGCTGGCTGCTGCCCGCGCACAGGGCGCCGTTCTTGCTTACGGCAGCTTCATCACCGTTCTGATCAACTTCCTGATTCTCGCCTGGATCATATTCTTGATGGTCAAGGGCGTGAACACGCTGCAGAAGCAGGTCGAGCGCCAGAAGAAGGTCGCTCCGGAAGAAGCACCGCCGCCGCCGGCTGATGTCGCGCTTCTCACGGAAATCCGTGATCTTCTGGCCAAGCGCCCTACGGTCTGATGGGCTAAAGAGCCCTGCCTGATGCGGCGGGGCTCACCCATCACGGAAATCGATCGGCCATCACCTAATATCATGGGATTCGTCCGCGCATTTGTTTTATGTAGGCGAAAACCGGAGTGATGCATGTCGATCGTCAATAGCCTCAGCCCGCGCGCCATCCAGGCGCCTGAAAGCGGGATCGTCGAAGTCGTCAATTATGCCCGTGGCCGTGATGGCCTCTTGCCGCTTTGGGTCGGCGAAGGCGATCTTCCCACCCCCGATTTCGTCAATCAGGCGGCCATGACGGCACTGTCCGCCGGCGAGACCTTCTACACCTACCAGCGCGGCATTCCCGAACTGCGCCAGGCGCTATCCGATTATTACGCCCGCCACTTCGGCATAAACCTGCCCGTCGAGCATTTCTTCGTCACCGGCTCCGGCATGCAGGCGATCCAGATCGCGGTGCAGGCGATGACCTCGCCCGGTGACGAACTGGTCTATCTCACGCCCGCCTGGCCGAATATCGCAGCCGCGCTCGAAATCGCCGGCGCCCGCTCCGTGGGCGTGCAGCTCGACTTCGAAGGCGGCAAATGGGCCGTCGACCTCGACCGCATCGCCGCCGCGATCACGCCGAAGACGAAAGCGCTTTTCATCAACACGCCCTCCAACCCGACCGGCTGGACCGCGACGCGGGAAGATTTGGCCAGCATCCTCGGCCTTGCCCGCAAGCATGGTCTCTGGATCATGGCGGACGAAATCTACGCCCGCTACTATTTCCCTGGCGACCGTGCGGCTTCGTTCATGGACGTGATGGAAGCGGGCGACAAGGTGATGTTCGTCAACTCCTTCTCGAAGAACTGGTCGATGACCGGCTGGCGCGTCGGCTGGATCGTGGCGCCGCCGGAGACGGGACAGGTGCTTGAGAACCTGATCCAGTATTCGACCTCCGGCGTTGCCCAGTTCATGCAGCGGGGCGCCGTCGCCGCCTTGAACCAAGGCGACGCCTTCGTCCAGGCCAATATCGACAAGGCAAGGCGCTCGCGCGATATCCTCTGCGACGCGCTGATCGCGACCAACCGCGTTCAGACGCTAAAGCCCGATGGCGCGCTCTATGCCTTCCTGAAGATCGACGGCGTCACCGACAGCCGAAAGGCGGCGATCGATATCGTCGACAAGACCGGCGTCGGCCTTGCGCCTGGAACCGCCTTCGGTCCCGGCGGCGAGCTCTTCCTGCGCGCCTGCTTCCTGCGCGACCCCGCCCAGATCCAGACGGCGGCCGACAGGCTCTGCGACTATATCCTGAAGCTCTGAACCGGGAGCATCCGCATGTCCGAAAAGATCACCGCCGACCATCTGGAAGGCTTTCTCGGCAATCGGCGCCTGATGGAGCAGCTGGCCTTCATTCTCGAGGTCGAGAAGCTGAAGACGATCCTGCGCCGCACGTCGCTGCTCGATCGCTCGCGCGTCGAGACCGACGCCGAGCACACCTGGCAGATTGCGCTGATGGCGGCGGTGCTTGCTGAACATTCGAGCGAGCCGATTGATCTGCTGCGCGTCTTGAAAATGCTCTTGATCCACGACATCGTCGAGATCGATGCCGGCGATACCTTCGCCTACGACGCGGTTGCCCGCACCAGCCAGGCCGAGCGCGAGCTGCGCGCCGCAGACCGCATCTTCGCCCTGCTTCCCGCCGATCAGGCCGTCGAGTTCCGCGCGCTCTGGGATGAGTTCGAGGAAAAGCGCACCAGCGATGCGCGCTTCGCCAACGCCATGGACCGCTTCCAGCCGCTGCTCCACAATTTCTTCACCGGCGGCGGCACCTGGCATACGGCCGGCGTCACCGAGCCGGATGTTGTCAGGCGCATGGAGCCGATCGCCATCGCTTCGGGCACACTCGGAGACCTCACCGAACGGCTGATCGCGCTCGCCGTCGAGCAGGGCTTCCTGGCTCCCCGGGCCGCAGCCGAACCGCGCGGCTGAACCCTCGATGGGGCCGAAACGGCCATATCGATAAAATTCTAGCGAACCCGCAAATCAGCCCCTAACCACACCGGCAAACTTCGCCCCGGCGCACGCCCCGCCGGGGCCGTTTATTCGAATTTCGGAAAGGAAAGCCGGGTCAGATGCCCCCGTGAGATGAAACGGGAGTGCGGGACATGGCAATTCTGGTGACGGGTGGCGCCGGCTATATCGGCAGTCATATGGTCTGGACGTTGCTGGATGCGGGCGAGCAGGTCGTCGTGCTCGATCGCCTCTCCACGGGCTTCCGCTGGGCCGTGGCGCCGGAGGCGCGCTTCTACCTCGGCGATGTCGCCGATACCGAATTGCTCAAGACCATCTTCATCGAAAACGACATCGAGGCAATCATCCATTTCGCCGGCTCCGCCGTCGTGCCCGCCTCGGTTGCCGACCCGCTGTCCTATTACGACAACAACTCCGGCAAGACCCGCGCGCTGATGAGCGCCGCGGTCAGCGCCGGCATCCGCCACTTCGTCTTCTCCTCCACCGCCGCCGTCTACGGTCCGCAAAAGACCTCCGACCCGGTCAAGGAAGACGCATCGCTGAACCCGGAAAATCCCTACGGCCAGTCGAAGCTGATGACCGAGTTCATGCTGCGCGATGCCGCCGCGGCCTACGACTTCAACTATGTGGCGCTGCGCTATTTCAACGTGGCAGGCGCCGACCCGCTCGGCCGCGCCGGGCAGTCCACTTCGGGTGCGACACATCTGATCAAGGTCGCCTGCGAGGCCGCCCTTGGCCGTCGCGACAGCGTCAGCGTCTATGGCCTCGACTATCCGACGCATGACGGCACCGGCGTGCGTGACTACATCCACGTCAGCGATCTGGCCGAGGCGCACCTCAGAGCCCTGCAGCACCTGCGCGGCGAGCGTGGCTCTCTCGTTGCCAATTGCGGCTACGGCGCCGGCTACTCGGTGCTCGACGTGCTGAACATGGTGACGCGCTTGCACGGCCAAGCCTTCAAGATCCACATGGCCCCGCGGCGCCCGGGCGATTCCGCCAGTGTCGTCGCCGATGCCACTTTGGCGAACCGCGTGCTCCGCTGGACCCCGCGATACGATTCGCTCGAGACCATCGTCCGCAGCGCGCTCGATTGGGAGCTGTCTCTCATGAACCGCAATGTCGAGGATCTGCAGGGCCTGCACCGCGTGCTCGCCGCCGCCTCCTTCTAGAGCCTTTCCTGATTAGCTTGAAGCATTCTGCCGGAGCAGGTTTTCGTCAGGGCAAAGGCGATTGGCGAAGGGCATACCCCAGGTACGGTCGAGCCGATCGCCTTTGATCCTGGCGGAAAGATGCCCGGCCCTAGCCGGTTTGCGAAGCAAACCAGCGGGGGTTGGCTGAAACGGGCCGCCTGATCGTCCGGCCGGCTTGGCCGTATGCGTTGGCTACGACGCGCGCCTGCCGGACGACCATCCGACTCCGTTTGAGCCAACAGAATGCTTCAATCTAACCAGGAAAGGCTCTAAGCGCCGAAACTGTTGCAGTCTTGCGACCGAACGAGGTCGTGAGCATCTTCCTCGCATACGAGCCATCGACTATCCGGCCGAGCGCGATAAGTTTGTGTACAAGCAGCGCAATTCGCTGATGGCATGAACTTGGAATCGCAATTTGGCGCGGCCGCATCGATCGCGGCTTACGCCGCAAGGAGGCCCGGATGCACGACAAAGTCGATCAGCGCGAGGTTATTGCCGAGCGACAGGGTTCCGCCGGCATCATCCGCCTCAACAGGCCGAGAGCGCTGAACAGCCTGACCCTCGACATGGTCCGTTCCATCGACGCGGCGCTCAGCGAATTCGCGGCCGATGCCGACGTGGCGACGGTGATCATCATGGGTGAGGGCGAGCGTGGCTTCTGCGCCGGCGGCGATATCCGCGCGCTGCATGAGAGCGGCCGCGCCGGCACGGCGCTGGCGGAGGATTTCTGGCGCCAGGAGTTCCACCTCAATCACCGCATTGCCGCCTATCCAAAGCCCTATGTCGCGCTGATGGATGGCATCACGATGGGTGGCGGCGTCGGTCTTTCCTCGCATGGCCGCCACCGCGTGGTCACCGAGCGCACTCGCTTTGCCATGCCGGAGACGGGGATCGGCTATTTCCCCGATGTCGGCGCCACATGGCTGTTACCGCACGCCCTGGGCGAAGTCGGCGTCTGGATGGGGCTGACGGGCCTTGGGGTCGGGGCGGCCGACGTGATTCACGCCGGGCTCGCGGATGTTCAAGTCGCATCGTTCCAGCTGCCGGAGCTTGTCGATACGCTCGCTGGCCTGTCGCGTGGCGCAAGTTCGCGCGATGTCGATGTCGTCCTGAAGAACCTGTCGACCGATCCGGGCAAGGGGCCGCTGAGGCTCAATAGCAGCCTGATCGAACGCACCTTCCGCTTCGGCACGGTCGGCGACATCATCGCGGCGTTGAAAGCGGAGCCATCGGATTTCGCTGCAGAAACACTGCGCGCCATCCAGCTGCGCTCGCCAACCAGCCTGGCGTTGACGCTGCGCCTGCTGCATGAGGGCAAGCAGAGCCGCAGCCTCGGCGAGTGCCTGCGCCGCGAGTTCAGCGCCTGCCTGGGCATCCTGCAAAGCCCCGACTTCTACGAGGGCATCCGAGCCGCCGTTATCGACAAGGACCGCAAGCCGAAATGGATGCCTTCAACGATCGAAGCGGTGGAACCCGCCGCGATCGACCGGTTCCTGCGGCCGGCCGAACCGCCGCTTGCGCTTTAGCCGTGCTTACATCGGGAAGTCGGGGATGGCCTCGCGCCGGGTCAGCTTCAACGTCCTGTCGGGCTGCAGGATATAGGTTTCCAGCTGCTTCGTTCCGGTCGAATCATAGAACGAATTATGGACGACGCTGCCCGGTGGGGACTTGGTCAGCTTCGTGCGCGGCTGTCCGCCATAGGTGATGCTTCCGGGGATGGGCTTCACCTCCGCCGTCTCGCTGGTGGTGCAGCCAGCCAGAAGACCAGCCATAACGAATGTTGCCGCAACGGCCGATATCACGCGTTTCATCGCGATCACCCCACATGTCTATGCTGTTGATATGGCTCGCTTCGCTTGAAGCGCCAAGAGGTATTTGGATTTTCTTCTCGAAAATACTCCAACGATAGCGCCCGCACTGCAACGAAATGCGGCGCTGCAGCGTTAAACAGCAGAACGATTCGCTTGGAGGCGAAGATGGTACAGCTGTTCCAGATTTTGACGGGGCACGAGGATCAGTGCGAACGGGGCCACAGCCAGTCGTCGATGCGGGCCGCGATCGAAAGCGCGCTGAGTGCCGATCCGGACCTCGATTGCACCGAAATTACGGTCACCATGCTCGGCCAATACGCCGTGCTCGAAGGCTTTGCGCACAGTGCCGGCGACATCGTGCGCGCCATGATGATTGCCGAGGACGTCGTGGGCCAAGGCAACGTGCAGAGCCGAATGCTGCGCCGCTGATGCTCTCCTTTTGTCGCCGCTGCGCTGTTTCGGTCGATACTGTAAGATGGAAGTAGAAAAGCGTTAACGCATTTAAAAGTGGCGGTGGTTTCGCGGAACTAAACTAACGGCTGTTCCGTTACTGGGATAATCAAACATGGGAGAATGGCATGACGCGCTTTCTTCGACTTGGGATGCCCGCTTTAGCGCTGATGACCGGCGCGTTTGCCTTGCCGGCCGCAGCTTCGCTGGAGATCGACAGCAACTATTCGGCGCTTCAGCGCGATGATGTCGTTCTCGCCCAATATGGCGAAGCGACCGCCTGTGTTCCCGCCGCCGCACACTACGTGCCGTCCTTCATCCGCGCCAATGACGGCACGATCATCGGTGTGGGGTATGTGGAAGTGGCAAGCGCCGATACCGGATGCTGAAATCAGGTAACGCGCAATTAACCAGACCGCCGAGCGCGCTCGCTCACGATGCGTGGCGGAGAGATAGTACGCGCTGAGCGGCGCTACCTCGCATCGTCTAACTGTTTGTTTTGGAGAAGTTTATACGAGGCCCGCCTGTGCTTTTCACACAGAGGGTGACGAGCCTCTGACCATCATCATGATGGCTGCCAGTGTTCTAGTAAGCGTTGAGCACTCGAGACAACCAGCTTCGTCCGGCTACCCCCGACAAGCTCCGGTAAGGGTTAAGCAAAAATCAACCTTGCTTTATTTCGAGCCACTTGTGGAGCAATCTGATCCCGATCGGATCGATTGCAGCTCGCTCAGTGAACGTGCAACCTTGCTTCCTCGGCCGCTGCGACGAACTCCGCGCGCGCTTCTTCCACGCTCTTGCGGCCGTCAAGGGCAGCCCGGCATGTGCTGCGGGCTTTCAGGTAGCGCAGGCCGCGAACATTGGGCCAGAGCTCGGTCAGGCATGTCAGCGCGTCGAACGGGCCGGATATCGTCCGCGCCCCCGTGGTTTCGAAGCCGACCTGGATAGGATCATTCCACTTTTCGCTTGCCATTTGCGCACTCCTCCATTGCTCACGCCAGGTACTCTGCAGCGTTCTGCCTGCTCCTCCCGCAAAGCAGTGTGCGGGAGCATTTTAGCGATAATTCACAAACCCGCAAATGGGAAAAGACATACGCGTTCGGCGTAACGAACCAAAGACGTATGAAAGACAAGCACCCGGCCATCCGACCGAGTGCTTGAAACATCCAGCAAACCTGCGCGTTTAGCTGCAGACGCGGGTGGTCTTTGTCACGATCCGGCCGTGGCTGTGATACTTCACGGTCTTCATGCGGCAATTGTAGCGCACCGGATGATGGCGGTTGGAATGGCCGTAATAGGGGCGGTGGTTGTAGCGATCGTGGTAGCCGTGATAGCCCGGCTGACCGATCCTGACCGTCACGCTATCGGCAAAGGATGGCATTGCGGTTGCGCTGAGCGATGCGATGGCCACGGCGGCAGCGATAATAAGCTTCTTCATGCTAGTCTCCATTCATAACAGCGTTGACGAAACGTTCGTATCGAGAATTTGTTCAATACGAATAATAAGCGCAGCATGAATGTGAGCTGAGAGGCGTGTTCATGTCCGGGTCATCCCCGGCAGAGGGCAGGCTTTATGGCGCGATGGTGTAGACGAACACGGCCTTATAGACGGCGAGCGCGCCGAAAACGGCGGTGATGGCAGCCAGAACCATGGCGATCAAAATGATCGCCTTCGTGCCCTTGCCATTCTGCTGGTCGTTGTCGTCAGTGCTCATCGTCATCTCCTGCGGCATCGCCGGCTCACGGATGGTCTCGGCGGGCGAAGCCGTTATCGCCACGTCTTAACCAGTCGGCTGCTCTTTCGCAAACCGGGATATCTGATGCCGAATGTCGCAGCGGGACGCGCGGTCACAATTCACGATTGCGGCAAATCGCGGAACAAACCCGTTGTGGCCGGGTTGTCCACACGTAACCCGATAGTGAAAACCGACGAGGAAGAGGAAATTCCCATGCGAACGTCTGTCATCACCGCGGCCATTTTTGCCGCGGGCCTGGCCACATCCGCCTTCGCGCAATCCAACCCCGATTCGATCGGCCCCACCAATGGCGGCTCGACCGGCTCAAGCGCCGGAACATTTTCCAGCGATTACACGAGCAGCGACAACGGCACCCATCCTGTAACCGTCACGCCCGTCAACCCGACGACCACGCAGTCGATCACGGCACAGCCGAAGACGATCGACTGCGCATCCATGCCTCGCGCCAACTCGGGCGTGGATACCCGCGGCGGCGAAAGCGGCGCCTCGATCAGCGACGCCTGCCGGGAGTATGACAACTAAGGCGGATGGACATCCGCGATCAAAAACGGGCCGGCTTGTTCGGCCCTTTTTGCTGAACAGGCATAAATACGCGTCGATGATGCGCACGACAGGGGCTGATTTTTACCGGGGAGAAAACTGGTGCTGCCGAGTGGGATTGAACCACCGACCTCACCCTTACCAAGGGTGTGCTCTACCACTGAGCTACGGCAGCGAGGACCAGACGCTGGCAACCGAAGCGGCTGCGTTGCGTGAACGGGGCGGCTATTGCCACAGCTTCGGGACGAGCGCAAGACGCAATTTCAAACTTATGTCAGTTTCACGTCGCCACTTTTGGATCGCCGCGAATTCGGGTAAGCCATGAAACATGACCGAAGACACTGAAAATGCCCGCAAGGGCCGCAAAGACGCGATCGAACAGCAGGCCAAATTGCGCCGCGATCGGGCCGCGGAAAAATTGCGGGAAAATCTTTCCCGCCGCAAACAACAGACGCGTGCCCGCCGTTCCGGCCAGGCCGACGAGACAAATGGACTGCCTGCCGCAAAAATGGACGAATCGTAATGTTCCGTCCGCTTCGAATTGAAGCCTTCGCGGATTTCGTCTAAAGACCCGCATCCTTTTAAAAGACAGAGTTTCAGAAAGGCGGGCGTGGCCCGTAAGCGCTTATGGATCGTATCAGAATTGTCGGCGGTAATGAGCTTAACGGCATCATTCCCATTTCCGGCGCCAAGAATGCCGCCCTGCCGCTGATGATCGCTTCGCTTTTGACCAGCGATACGCTGACGCTCGAAAACGTGCCGCACCTGGCCGATGTCGAGCAGCTGCTGCGCATCCTCGGCAATCACGGCGTCGACGTTTCCGTCAATGGCCGCCGCGAACGCCAGGAAGACAGCTACTCGCGCACGATCCACTTCACCTGCCGCACCATCGTCGACACCACTGCTCCCTACGAGCTGGTCTCGAAGATGCGCGCCTCCTTTTGGGTCATCGGCCCGCTTCTGGCGCGCGAAGGCCAGTGCCGCGTTTCGCTGCCCGGCGGTTGCGCCATCGGCACGCGCCCGGTCGATCTCTTCCTCGACGGTCTGACGGCACTCGGCGCGACGCTCGATATCGACAGCGGCTATGTCAACGCCACCGCTCCCAAGGGCGGCCTGATTGGCGCCAAGTACACTTTCCCGAAGGTCTCCGTCGGCGCGACCCACGTCATGATGATGGCCGCCACGCTTGCACGCGGCACCACCGTCATCGGCAACGCCGCCCGCGAGCCTGAGGTCGTCGACCTCGCCAACTGCCTGATCGCCATGGGCGCCAAGATTTCCGGCGCCGGCACCTCCACCATCACCATCGAAGGCGTCACCTCGCTGTCGGGCGCGCGCCACCGCGTTCTGCCGGATCGTATCGAGACCGGCACCTACGCCATGGCCGTTGCCATGGCCGGCGGCGATGTCGTGCTTGAAAATACCGATGTGGCGCTGCTCGACACCGCGCTTGAGACCCTGCGTCGCGCCGGTGCTGAAATCTCGGCAACCAACAACGGCATGCGCGTCCGCCGCAATGGCGCCGGCATCCGCCCGGTCGATATCGTTACCGATCCGTTCCCGGGCTTCCCGACCGACCTGCAGGCGCAGTTCATGGCGCTGATGACCCGCTCGACCGGCGTGTCGCATGTCACCGAAACCATCTTCGAAAACCGCTTCATGCACGTGCAGGAGCTTGCCCGCCTCGGCGCCAAGATCTCGCTGTCGGGCCAGACGGCGAAGATCGAGGGTGTGCCGCGCCTGAAGGGTGCACCGGTCATGGCGACCGACCTGCGCGCTTCCGTGTCGCTCGTCATCGCTGGTCTTGCGGCCGAAGGCGAGACCATGGTGTCGCGCGTCTATCACCTCGATCGCGGCTTCGAACGCCTGGAAGAAAAGCTCACCCGCTGCGGTGCGATCGTCGAACGCGTCAGCGAATAAGCGCAACTGTAGACGTAACGAGACAAAGGGCGGTCATTCGCCCTTTGTCCCCGTTGCGCAACGGGCCTTAGCGCCTTATGTCCCTTGTCCTACGGCACCGCCATTCCGCGGCGCCGGGTATCGCCATCCCGGTGATATCAGGAACAATGGGGTGCTGCCTGAATGACCGACCTGAAGCTTGTTGCGCTGGATAGCGAAGACCTTGCCGTCGTCTCCGCGCATACGCAGGATAGCGTCTTCAAGGTCGCCGATCTTTCCTGGTCGCCGCGCGACCAGCAGTTTTCCATCGCCGCCAATCGTTTCGTCTGGGAAGAAGCCGGCGCCAAGCGCAAGGGCTTCGAGCGCCGCCGCGCCGCCATCGTGTTCAAGCGCGTGCTGGCCGTCCGCTCCGTCGGCATCAACCAGAAGAACCGTGAGGACGTCCTGTCGCTGCTCGCCATCCGCTTCGAGCAGAAAGGCGAGGGGCCGGAGGGCACCATCCAGATCGATCTGGCCGCCGGCGCCACCATCGCGCTCGATGTCGAATGCATCGAGGTTCAGCTTGCGGATATCGGCGGCGCATGGGAAACCGCTTCCAAGCCGCGCCATCCCGGCGCCTGAATACGCATTTATCGAAGCATACCGAGAGGAATTGACGCGTGGCAATCTGGTTGGATCAGGCATCGGACGATTTCGGGCAGCGTTTCGCGGCGTTTCTGACGACCAAGCGCGAAATGTCCGAGGACGTGAACACCACCGTTCGCGCCATCATCGATGATGTCCGCGCTCGCGGCGATGCGGCGCTCGCCGAATATTCGCGGAAGTTCGAGGGCATCGATTTCGCCAAGACGCCGATGCGCGTCACCGAAGCGGAAATCGACGCGGCCGTCGAGGCTGTTCCCGCCGAAGTGCTGGGCGCGCTGAAGGTCGCTGCCGTCCGCATCGAATCCCACCACGCCCGCCAGCTCCCCAAGGACGATATCTACGAAGACGCCATGGGCGTGACGCTCGGCTCGCGCTGGACGGCGATCGAGGCAGTCGGCCTTTACGTTCCTGGCGGCACGGCGAGCTATCCGAGCTCGGTGCTGATGAACGCCATTCCGGCCAAGGTCGCTGGCGTCGATCGCGTTGTCATCGTCGTTCCCGCAACGGGTGGCCAGGTCAACCCCGCCGTACTCGCCGCAGCAAAGCTTGCTGGCGTGACCGAAATCTATCGCATCGGCGGAGCCCAGGCCGTGGCGGCGCTCGCCTATGGCACCGATAGCATCGCGCCGGTCGACAAGATCACCGGCCCCGGCAATGCCTATGTCGCCGCTGCCAAGCGCCACGTCTTCGGTACTGTCGGCATCGACATGATCGCCGGTCCGTCGGAAGTGCTCGTCATCGCCGATAAGGACAACAATCCGGATTGGATCGCAGCCGATCTGCTCGCCCAGGCCGAACACGATGTCAGCGCCCAGTCGATCCTGATCACCGACGACGCGGCCTTCGGCAAGGCGGTTGAAGCCGCCGTCGAGCGCCAGCTGAAGACGCTGAACCGCGCCGAGACGGCTGCCGCCAGCTGGCGTGATTTCGGTGCCGTCATCCTCGTCAAGGAGATCAGCGACGCCATTCCGCTCGCAAACCGCATCGCTGCCGAGCATCTGGAAATCGCCGTCGCCGATCCGGATGCGCTGGTCGACAAGATCCGCAACGCCGGCGCCATCTTCATCGGCGCGCATACGCCCGAAGTGATCGGCGATTATGTCGGCGGCTCCAACCATGTGCTGCCGACGGCCCGTTCCGCGCGCTTCTCGTCCGGCCTCTCGGTTCTGGATTTCGTCAAGCGCACCTCGATCCTGCGCCTCGGTTCGGAACAGCTGCGCACGCTGGGGCCGGCCGCCATCGCGCTTGCAGTATCGGAAGGTCTCGACGCCCACGCGCGGTCGGTTGCGATCCGCCTCAACCTGGAACGGTAAGCGATGGCTGCGGGCGACTTCCGGCTTTGCGACGTCGTCCTGGACGACACCATCGGCCGATCGACGCCCGATGTCGAGCACGAGCGCGCCGTCGCCATCTTCGATCTCATCGAGGAAAACACATTTACGCCCGTCGGCCACGCCGGCGGCCCGTACCGGCTGAACATCTCGCTGGTTGATGCCAAGCTGGTCTTTGCGATTACGACCGAAGGCGGCGAGGCGGTCGCCACTCATATCCTGTCGCTCACCCCGTTCCGCCGCATCGTGAAGGATTACTTCATGATCTGCGAGAGCTATTACGAGGCGATCCGTTCCGCCTCTCCAAGCCGCATCGAGGCGATCGACATGGGGCGGCGCGGCATCCATAACGAAGGTTCGCAGACGCTGCAGAACCGGCTGGACGGCAAGATCGAGGTGGATTTCGACACCGCGCGCCGCCTGTTCACGCTGGTCTGCGTTCTCTACTGGCGCGGATAACAGGGATGAGCGAGCTCGAACCGACAAGCGCAAGCATCAGGCCAGGCGCTATTCTGTTCATGTGCGGCATGAACGCCATCCGCTCGCCGATCGCCGAAGCGATTGCCCGTAGTTTGCTACCATCAAATACCTATATAAGGTCTGCCGGCGTTCGCGCCGGCGAACGCGATCCCTTCGTCGATGTGGTGCTCGATGAGATCGGCTTGTCGCTCGGTCGGCATCTGCCGCATACGCTGGAAGATCTCGAAGACGATTATTTCGATGTGATCATCACGCTGTCGCCGCAAGCCCACCACGCGGCGCTGGAACTGACGCGGGCGAGCGCCGTCGAGGTGGTCTACTGGCCGACCATGGACCCAACCGTCGCGCAGGGCACGCGGGAGCAGATTCTGGAGAGCTATCGCGAGGTGCGCAATCATCTCGCCGAGCTTATCCAGAACCGTCTATTAGACCGAAGTGGTATCGCCGCGCAGTCCGCATGAAACAAATAAAGGAAACGCGATCAATTTGGTTCACAAACCCCCGTTGATTGTGTAGTTTCCGCCCAAATTTTGAGGCGGCCCCAATCTTGGCCAATGCCGCCATCTCAACCGACAGGAAGAAAACACCTATATGCCTAAAGAAGAAGTCCTCGAGTTCCCGGGTATCGTCACCGAACTTTTGCCGAATGCGACGTTCCGCGTGAAGCTCGAAAACGAGCACGAGATCATCGCCCACACGGCCGGCCGCATGCGCAAGAACCGTATCCGCGTTCTCGCCGGCGACAAGGTTCTTGTGGAAATGACGCCATACGACCTGACCAAGGGCCGTATCACCTACCGCTTCAAGTAAGCTTGATCCGAAAGCCCTAAGGCTTTCGCGTCCGTCTGCCCGGTAGTCGAGGTTCCATGGCGCTCAAATACAAGCTCATTCTGGCTTCGGGTTCCCCCCGCCGCGTTGACCTGCTCAACCAGGCAGGGATCGAGCCCTCGCGCCTGATGCCGATGGATATCGACGAGACGCCGAAGAAGTCGGAGCACCCGCGCTCGCTGGCGCGCCGCCTGTCGACGGAAAAGGCCGAAGCAGCGCTCGCCGCCATCAAGGGCGACATGACCTGGAAGGGCAGCTACATCCTGGCCGCCGATACCGTTGTCGCCGTCGGCCGCCGCATTCTCGGCAAGGCCGAGTTCGCAGACGAGGCTTCGGCCTCGCTCTATTTGCTCTCCGGCCGCAGCCATTGGGTCTACACCGGCGTCTGCCTGGTGACGCCCGATCGCAAGATCCGCCAGAAGATCGTGGAAACCAAGGTGCGCTTCAAGCGTTTGTCCGGTTTCGAGGTCGAAAACTACCTGGCCTCCGGTCAGTGGCGCGGCAAGGCGGGTGCCTACGGCATCCAGGGGCTGGCCGGCACCTTCGTGCAGAAGATGGTCGGCTCCTACACCAACGTCGTCGGCCTGCCGCTGTACGAGACCATTTTGCTTCTGACCGGCGAGGGCTTCGACGTCCACAGCCGGTGGCCCGAGGCTTGAAGCCAGCGGGCCGAAAACCCGAAGGAATGACCATGCCCGATGAAACCAGACAGAGCGCCAAGATCGAACCGCTGCGCAAGGCGCACCCGTGCCCGGAGTGCGGCACGCCCTCGCAGCGCGAGCACTATCCTTTCTGCTCGAACCGTTGCCGCGAAGTCGATCTTTCGCGCTGGCTGACCGGCTCATACGCCATTCCCGTTGCCGAAGATGAGACGAAGGCCGAGTACCCGGACGAAAACTGATCGCGTTTCCCGCTCGGGAAGCTGTTCAATTTGTTCAATAATTCGGAAAATTCACAGGCCTGTCAAAAAACTCTCATTTGGCGCTTGCCATGGCCGAACAAGATGTTATAACCCCGCTCGCTTCCGGGGAAAACCAAGCCCCTACAGCTCTCGGAAACGAGAGATGTGCCGAAGCAGGAATGCCCAGATAGCTCAGTTGGTAGAGCAGCGGATTGAAAATCCGCGTGTCCGTGGTTCAAATCCGCGTCTGGGCACCACTCTTTCTCCCAAGCAATAAAACTCTTCCTTTCGTGTCTGCTGCCGAAGCCATCTTTTGATTTGGCGGCAAACGATCGGGCTGCTACAGCGATCCATCCCGCAGGACCAGCAGAGAGTGACATGGCCAAGACAAAAGAACCGAAGCTCGAGCATTCCGAACTCGCCGGCGAGTTTACCGATGATGGCGTGACCGTTCTGGTCGATATCTTCCGCCCTGCCGGCACCAATGGCGACTGGAAGATGGAAGTCGTGACGCAGGACGACGACCTGATCGAATGGGAAGAGGGCTTCGAGACCGATCGCGACGCTTTCGACGAGTTTCTGGCCACGGTCGAGCGCGACGGCATCCGCACCTTCCTTGATGATGCGGACGAACCGTCGGTTCACTAGGCGCCGGCCAGGCAGACTTTGACGCCGTGACACTGCTGTGACTGTCGTTTTCAGACTGGAAAATGTCGCTTGCGGAGACCCTTCAAAATAAACCGAAACTAAAGTGGGCCACTCCGAAAGATAAGTGCGCATAAAGCGCGCCGGGAACAGCAAACATGAAAGCTTTGGAATACAGAGCCGCTCTGGCGGTCCTGGGATTGACCACTGCTGGAGTGGAAAATCTCTTTGGAGTCGATCAGATCACCAGCCGCCGGTGGGCGACGGGAGAGCAGGATGTGCCGCGCGCTGTGGCACTATGCCTGCTCCTGATGGCGTCGCATAACCTGTCGGTCGCCCAGGCGCAGATCCTGGCCGACAGCGTCGACGTGCCGCTGGCGAAATCCGCCTGACAACTGGGCCTTACAACTGAGGATTTGGCGAAAGCCCTCAGGCTGCCGGCTGCTGAATCATCTTTTTCAGAACATCGAGAAGCTGTTTGGCGTCGTCATTGGCACCGAGCACGCGCAGGCGCTCTTCCGCGAGGCTGATGATTGCCTCCATGCTTTCGCGCTCGCTCCAGCCGGAAGCGACACAGGCGCGCGTCAGATCCTCGAACGCGAATTGCATCGCGTCCTGGCAGCGCACATCCCGATCGGGATCGTCACTGGTGACAAACGGCCTGTAGATCTCCCGCATCTCACTTCTCCGCAACTCATTCGCACGCGCCATGCTATTCCACAGGCTTTAACGAAGTATTCATGACGATATCCGGCAATCTGGGCGGAAATTCGTGACACATCCGATTTCTCTGAGAAACGACGCAAGTTGTCTCGCCGCGCATGTCGCAACCTACTGATAAGGGCGTCGTTCTCAACTCGCCTCTGCAGTGGTAATATTACCCTTGCCGAAAAGAGGGGAGATTCACATGCCACGCATCTCGCATCTATATTTCAAGACGGCCGTTCTGTTCCTGATCCTTGGTATCGGAATGGGCCTGAACATGGCAATCTCGCAGGATCACAGCGTGATCGGCGCTCATGCACACTGTAATCTCTTGGGTTGGGTGACGATGGCGCTCTTCGGAGGCTATTACGCGCTCAACCCGCGCAAGGCCGAACGTCGCATTGCGATGATCCAGTACGGCATCTATACCGCGGGCGTCACGCTGATGGTCCCGAGCCTCTATCTGATGTTGCTCGGCAACATGGCGATGGAACCCGTCGTGGCAATCGCCTCGATCATCACATTCATCGGCGTCCTGTTGTTCGCCTTCGTCATCTTCTCCGGCGAACAGGTGGCCATGACGCCATCGACGCCGTCCTATCGCTGAGTCTTCTCTTGCACCCGCGGCGCTCGTTCTTGGGGACGGGCGCCGTGGAAGCTTTGTCAGTGAACAACCTGAACGCGGATATGCTCTTTGGCTGCATAGGAATGGCAGTCGATCGGCGCATCGCCGACGAAGATCACATCGCCATCCTGGTCGAACAGGCCCCAACAGGCTTCATCATCGACATAGACCTTGCGGACGTAACCGAACGGCGCGCTTTCGAAGACGACGTTGGGTGCAACAGCAACTGTCTCAAGTTCTCGCATGGATCACTCCGATAGTCATTTCTGTTTTAGTGCGACATCATATTGCATTGCGAGGCGGATGCCGGGCTATCCCTAGAAATGGGGATGTCTAACTCAGCTTGACGTTTCGCCTCTCAGGGTGTGCCGAATCGGTATTTCATGCCGATTTCCTTCCTTGGTTGCAGCGCGTCGTGCCTTTGTGGATTGCGATTGCATCAGCGGCGAAAAGCGCGTTGCGCCGGCCAGTCGAAGCTCCTATCTACAGGCACGAATCATCTCCGAGGAATAACTCATGGCCGACCTAAAGGTTCGCACTCGTCCCGTTGGCGCCAGCGCCGTTCTCGGCCGCACCGGCTTCCCGCATGTCACCTCCGCCACAGGCGGTGAGATCGACATCGTCACCAGCCCGTCGCAGCCCGGTTTCAACCCGCTGGACCTTCTCTATTCCTCGCTCTCGGCCTGCCTTGTCTTGAGCGCCCGCATGGCGGCGAGCCAGCTCGGCGTTCTCGATCGCATCACCGAACTCAAGGCCGACGTCACCGGCGAGAAGGCCACCGAAGGCCTGTCGCGGGTCAAGACCTTCAACATCGTCTTCTCCATCAAGGGCGACATCGACGAGGAAACCCGCCAGAAGATCGCCCACGCCGCTGAAGACGAGATCTGTACGGTCAGCAACACCATCCGCGGCAATCCGGAATTCTCGACGGTCATCTCCGGCTGACCCTTTACGTTGGTGCCGGTGTAGCGCGAGCCACGCCGGCGACGATATCGACCGCGCCTGTCGTTCCCGGGCTATTCTCAGGCCACCGCTTCTGCTACTTGCGGTGCATGATGGCGCCGCTCGATCGCACCCGACGCCGCAAGCACGGTACGCCATGTCGCAAGTCTCCACCGCCCTCCCGCAGTCCGCTCCCTCGCACCGTTTCGCGCTTGCCGCGCTGATCCTCGGTGGCGCCGCGATCGGCGGCTCGCCGATCTTCGTGCGGCTGTCGGAAGTGGGGCCGATGGCAACCGGCTTCTGGCGCGTGGCGCTGGCTTTCTTCCCGATCTACATCTTCTCGCTCATCAAGGGTGGCGCGACCGGGCCGAAGCCCGAGACCTGGACAGATCGCGGCCTGCTCATCCTTCCCGGCGTCATTCTCGCCGTCGACCTAATCACCTGGCACCTGTCGATCACGATCACATCCGTCGCCAATGCGACGCTGCTTGCCAACCTCGCGCCGGTCTTCGTCACCATCATCGGCGTGCTCTTCATGGGGGCTGCCGTCACGCGCGTATTCGTGGTCGGGCTGGTGCTGGCGATCGTCGGCGTTGTTGTTCTCAAGGGCGGTCCGGCCGCACTCGGCCAGGGCGATCTGCGCGGTGATGGCGGCGCCGTTCTCGCTGCAGTCGCCTACGCGCTATACATCCTCGCCATCGGCAGGCTGCGCACGCGCTTCGACACGGTTCGCATCATGCTGTGGAGCACGGCGTCGGCCGCGGTCTGCCTGTTTCCATTCGGCTTCTTCGTCGAAGGCCATCTCTTGCCCGCGACGGCCTACGGCTGGGCCATGGTCTTCGGTCTCGCCTTCATCAGCCATGCCAGCGGGCAGGTGGCGATCACCTATGCGCTGGCCTATCTGCCCGCCGCCTTCTCGTCGCTGACGCTGCTCCTGCAGCCGGTCGTGGCCGCCATCCTCGCATGGATCCTGCTCAGCGAGCCGATCGGCCCGATGCAGGCGATCGGTAGTCTGGTGGTCCTCGCCGGGATCATGATCGCCCGGCGAGGCTAATTGCCTTAGGCGACAGCGGCCTGCTTCTGCATGCGCCGTGCGTCGAGAATATCAAGCGCCTCGTCGACGGTCGCCGCCAGTTCCGCCTTCTCCGTGTTGCAGGTGTTCCAGGCATCGATGAAGCTGCTGGTCTTACCGTAGCTGTTGTCGAGCACGCAATGGTCGGCGCCGATCAGCACGCACATGATGTGCCCGTGCATGCGGTCGGTGATGACCTGCCGTGCCGAGCCGAGCAGCGCCACGCCGCGGTCAAAGCGCTGCTGCGCGCGCTCGCGGTAGGCGAGTTCCGTCATACGGGCGCGACCGCCGATCTTGCCTGAGAGCAACCCCTTCAGGATTGCCGCGTGCTTGGTCTGCTTCTGGAAATCGGCGGGCTCATCCGGCCAATCCGACTTCACCGTGCCCGGGCGCTGCGTCGCTGCCGTCAGGTCCTGCGGCGTGCCGACTTCCTGGTCTTCGCGCAGGTTGAGGAGCAGTTCATGCTGCGGCACCGGCTTTGCGACCGGGCCGATGCAGAAGGCCATGTCGGGGCACAGGCGCGTCTCGCACTGGAACCAGCGCTGGGCAAACGCAAGGCTCTTCTTGTCGCGGACCAGAAGCGTGAACTGGCCGTGCTTCTCAATCGCCCGCGCCGTGCTGTCGACGTTGGCCTGATCCTTGAAATGGATGGTCTGCGGCAGCTGCACGATCGGCCGCCCCTTATGCCGCTCCAGCATGTTCTCGCGGAACTGGCGGTAGCCCGCCCAGATGTCCCCGAAATTGCCGCCGCCATGCAGGAAGATCCGGCCGTCGCCAATGGCGCCGAGCATGCGGTCCTCGTCGAAGGTCGGGATTTCGGTCACATAGGACGGGCGCGAGCGCTTCTTGTCGAAGTATGCAAGCTCACCCAGCCAGATCGCGCTGTCGCCGATATTGTAGTGGTTCGGAAAGTCGAGAAGCGCATAACGCTCCGAGGGGTCGAAAACGTCCGACAGGTTCTTCTCGATCACGCCCTGCAGGCGGTTGATGATCGTCAGGTTAGATTCCATTGAAGGCTCCTTGTTTTAGGGACAAGAGGTCCGAAAGTTATTGCGCGGGCTCAGGCCTGCGCATGTTTGCGAAACGGATTGAGCGACATTGCAAGCGCGATGTAGGGGCGAATGACCGACCGGCCGAAGATCGGCAGGAAGGCGAGGTAGATCACCGCGCCGAGGCCGATGCTGAGGCCGAGCGACAGCCAGCGGTTCTGGATATGCTCGACGATGACAGGATGAGCGAGCCAGACGCCGGCGGCCATCAGCAGCGAACCGCAGAGCGGCAGCGCCACGGCCTTCAGCGTGCTCATCGCATCGATGCTGGCGAAGCGCGCCAGCACGTACTGCTGGTAGGGCAGCGTCAGCCAGGCGCGCAGCGTATAGCCGGCCGCAACGGCAACCACGCCGTAGGGCACGAGCAGCCAGGTGAGCACCAGCGTCGCGGCAAGCTGCAGGGCAGCCACCGAGAGGATCGATTCCGCGCGGTTGACGGCGGACAGCGCCGACGAGGCGAAGAAGTTCATCACGAAGGGCACGGCCATCAGCACGAGCACCGTGGCGATATCGCCGGCATTGCCCCACTTGTCGCCGAACAGCATGGCGATCATGTCGTTGGACAGAGCGCCGAAGCCGAGTAGCAGCGGAATGGTGCCGAGTGCGGCGGCGCCGACGATCTTGTTATAGGCGTTGCGGAAGGCGACGCGGTCGTTCTGCAGCCGCGATAGCGTCACCAGCGCGACACTGCCGATCGGCGCCAGCACCGCCTGTCCGATCAGCTCGATCAGCCGCCAGGCAATACGATAGCGGCCGACTTCGACCGGGCCGTACCAGCGCGAGATGAAGATGTCCTGCACGCGGGCAAGCAGCATCCACATCAGCTGCGTGACGACAAGGCTGATGCTGAACAGGAAAACCGAGCGGAACAGCGGCACGTTGAAGCGGAACTTCGGCATCCAGGGATAGGCGACCCAGCCGAGCAGCACCGTGACGACGGCGTTGACGGCGGTCTGGGCGACCAGCGCCCACACGCCCCAGCCCATGAAGGCGCAGGCGACGGCGGTGATGCCGGAAAGCAGGCTGGCGGCGATCGCCTGAGCCGCGAGGTTCTTGTGGCCGAATTCGCGTGCCAGCCGCGCATTGTGGATGACCGCGAGCGACGACACCGGCAGCAGTGGCGCCAGCCAGCGCAGGATCTCGGCGACTTTCGGGTCGCGGACAAGATCGCCGTAATAGGGCGCGAAGACGAAGACGACGGCGGCGACAATGGCGCTGAAGGCAATGGTCGCCCAGAAGGCGGTATCGGCCAGTTCCTCGTCGAGATCGAGCTGCCGCGTCACCGCGTCACCCAGGCCGGCATAGGCAAGCACCCGGCCGATCTCGACGAACAGGCTTGCGAGCGCGAAGGTGCCGAAGTCGCCGGGGCCTAGAATGCGCGCGAGAATGACGAAGATCACGAAGGTCGCAATCGTGCTCCACGCAACGCGAATGACCGACCAGAGGACGGAAAGCGCGGTCTTCTTCTTCAGCTCGGCGTGGCCAATTGCCGTATCTGTCATTCAGTATCCAATCGATTGGGCGCTGAGGCGCAATGCTTCCGGGGCTCGGGACCGCTCAAGCGGCCCGGCCCGTCTTCTGGCCGCGCCAATAGGCGACCATGCCGGTGAAATTGTCTCTGAGCTGGCTGCGATAGGTGAGCCCCAGCTCGTCGCTGAGCTTGCGGCGGCCCATTGCCTCCAGCACCGCCTGGCGAATGTCCCAGCGCAGCATGCCGCGCATGTTGGAGCGGCGGTCGAAGAGGTATTTGGCGTAGAGCGCGCCGTTGCCGAAGGCATAGCCGCTCTGCAGCTTCTTCACGTCGCCGAGTTCCCGGCGCCCATGAAAATGCTTCACGGCGAAATCGGGGATGTATTCAACGCGGATCCCGGAATTGAAGGCGCGGTGCACGTAATCTGTGTCCTCGCCGGAGCGGAAGGGCGAGCCGGCGCCAAAGCGGGTGTCGAACAGACCGACCTTGTCGATCAGCGCGCGTGGAAACGCCATGTTGGCGCCATGGATGAACCCGCCGGCATGCAGCTCGTTGGTCAGCACGGCAGGCTCAAGCTCGGGCTTGATCGTGACAGGCAGATCGCGCACGTCGCCAAGCTCGATGCGGCCACCGCGCATGACGATGTCGGTGTCGGCGGCAAAGAGCGCTGCAATCACCCTGAAATAATCGGGAAACACTTCGCAATCATCATCCGTGAAGGCGATGATCCGGCCCGTGGCGGCAGCCAGTCCGCTATTGCGCGCAACCGAAAGACCGGGCTTCGCTTCGTAAACGAGATTGGTGCTGATCGGCGCGGTCTTTGCCCATTCGCTGACGATCGCGGACGTGTTGTCGGTGGAACCATTGTCGACGAAGACGAGTTCCAGGCTCAGATCGCTGGCCTGGCGCGCGGCATTCGATACGGCATCCAGGCAGTTCGTCAGTCCATAAGCCCGATTTCTCGACGAGATGATCAGGCTGATGTCCACGGGCTGAGGAGGCATTCGGGTTCCCTTCTGCAGTCGATGTCGGGGAAAGGGTAGGGCGCTCCCCCAACCTCGGCAAGAAACATTTTGCGTTGCAGCAAACCAATACAGTTTGCTGAAAAACCAAAACAATGTGGTGATTTCTTGCTGGTATATTATTAATCGCAGATGGGTGATATTAATGCGATATTATTTCCGGAATGAAGAAAAGTAATTGTAATAATTCGTGTTTATTTAATATTCACGAAGTCGAAATTCTGTTTGTTTGCTTCTGATTGTTGTAGAAATAAATCCGATTTAAGCATTGCGAATATAAAAATATATAGAATTGCAATAAAGTTGCTTGCGTCGTTTTCTCATGGCCGCATTGCGCTTCTTCGCACTGGCGAAATGGCTGAGAGGTAAAAGACAGCTGTTCTCGCCGGGCCAATATCGACCAAGAAGACCGGCCGGATCGGACGTTTTCGCAAGAGAAAAACCCGCCGCATGACTTGGAAGAATGCGATGGGTCCGAGTAGAAATTGCAGAATACGACCAGCGGGTGTGCCGTGGCGGCAGTGGATGAAGCTCCGCTGGCCAAGCCGCTGACGCGCTACTCCTCGTGCGTCAGCCACTTCTGAATGACCGGAACATCGTCGTCGCCAAGCAGGTGCCCTGTCGGGATGACGGTCGAATCGACGGTTGCGCCCGATGTCTTCAACCGTGTTTCGAGGTCGCTTGCATATTTCCCATAGGCGTCCGTCTTGCCGCTGATGACAAGCAGATCGGTGCCCTTCAGGTCCGCATGCGGAAATTCGCTGAGCACCGGCATGGAGCGCAGTAGAACCGCTTTGTGCACCAGGTTCGGGTGCAGGTAGAGAAGCGAGTTCAGGAGATTGGCGCCGTTGGAGTAGCCGACATAGACGAGCTTCTTCGGATCGAGCCCATAGGATTTGACCGCGCCGTCGATGAAGGCGGCGAAGGCCTCGGCCTCGTTCTTGATGTCCTGCTGGTCGAAGGAGAACGGCGTGATGCGCTTGTACCAGCGCGGAATGCCCTCTTCCGTCGCGCGCCCGCGCACGCCAAGCAGCGTTGCGCGTGGCGCCACCTCGTGCAGCAGCGGCATCAGCGTCGTCTCGTTGCCACCCGAGCCATGCAGCAGCACCAGAACCGTGCCGTCAGGGTTCGGCGGCGTATAGAAGCGGTGCACGAAGGGCAGCTCGCGATAATTGACCCGAGGTTCGCCCGGCATCGAGAACTGCGGCAGAACCACTTTCAGGTCCTTGAGATCGGTAATCGGGTCCTTCGGCACGAACAGCTTTTCGCCAAGCGTCGCCGCCGGCTCGTCCACCGTCATGCCCGGCTTGTCAGTCGCAAGCTCGATCAGCGTGCCACCAGGCTCGCGCACGTAGAGCGAGCGGAAGTATTTGCGGTCGTGCACGTTGATATCAGACGCGCTAGCGCCCTCACTCTTCAGCGCATCATGAACCTTTGAAAGCGCCGCGTCGTCCTCCGCGCGGAAGGCGACGTGGTCAAAGGTGCCGGTCCCCGGCGCGCTCGACCAGAACCCCTTGGCGTTCCGGATGTCGACGATATCGCCGGACTGTGAAGCCAGCCGGTCGATATTGCCGCGGTTCTCCTGGAAGCGGTATCCGAAGTGGCTCTCGATGAAGGCGCGGCTCTTCTCCGGCTCCTCGGTCAGCATCGTCGTCCCGCGCACGCGTTGCACGGCATGCTCGACCGGAATTCCGGCGCCATGCCAGGGAGCAGGCGATTTCAGCGCCGGCGTACCGGCCAGCTTGACGATTATGTTGTCGGGATCCTTCAGGCGCAGCACCGGCTCGCCAAATTCGTCGGCCGGACCTTCCGTGCGGACGCCGAAGCTCATCGCCCGCGTCAGCCAGTAGCCGATGCTGGAAGGGTCGATCGCGAGCGCCAGTTCGCTGAGCTGCCCGAAGCCGGCACGGCCAGGCGCGCCATCTTCCCAGACAAGGAATGTCACGAGCGAGCCCGGCGTGGCTTCCGCGTCACCATAGAAGAGGTGCAACTGCGTCGCGTCTTCGAAGCCGGCGGTCTGCTTGACCAGCCGCATGCCGAGAAAGCCGGCGTAGAAGTCGACGTTCGCCTGCACCTTTCGGGTCAGCAGCGTGATGTGGTGTATGCCTGAAGCCATTGAGGGGAGCCCGGATTGCATTGGGTACAGAAGGAGCGCGGAGATGAAGGTGAGGATAACAGTCATATCGTTGCGTTTGCTTGGTGCCTTGTTTGCTCTCCATAAAGAATTAGGGCATCTCCGCAAGGCTGCAAATCCAAAGTCTGAACATCCCGCAGCGCAAGTTCCAGCTGCTGGCGCGTCGGCGGCTTGACCATATAGGCCCGCGCGCCAAGCGTTTTGGCGCGCTGCATATCGTCCTCATCGCTTGATGTGCTTAGGATGAAGGCCGGTATCGTCTTCAGCCGCGCGTCACGCGAAAGTGCCTCCAGAACCTCGAAGCCATCCATGATCGGCATGTTGATATCGAGCAGGATGAGGTCGATCAAAGGATCGTGACCACCGGTTGCCCGCTCCTGAAGCAGCCGCATCGCCTCAAGGCCGTTCGAAGCGAGATGCAGGTTGAACGTCACCTTCTCGCGCCTCATCAGCTTGATCTTCAGAAGCTGCACATCTGCGGGGCTGTCTTCGACCAGCAGAACCTCGGCCACCCGGCCGATCCTATCGGCGCGCTGCTCTTCTTGCCGTGGGCTTGCCGCCCCCTTGGGCGCCCTGTCCGCCTCACTCAAGGCCAGCGGCAGCTCCATTATGAAGGTGGTGCCGCCGCCATCGGCATCCTCGCACCAGATGGCGCCGCCATGCAGCTGCGCGATCCGCCGGCAGATCGCCAGCCCGAGCCCTGTTCCCTCGATGCCCCGCCCGACCAGCCGCTTGAAGGGCTGGAAGATCAGCTCGCGATGATCGCGCGCGATCCCGGGCCCGTTGTCGCTGACGGCGATCCGGCAGAGCGTGCCTTCGCCTTGTGCCGAGATCCGCACGCGTGGCACCCCGGCCTCGCAATATTTGATGGCGTTGGAGATGATGTTCTGCAGCATCTGCACCAGAAGCGTCCCGTCGCCCATCACCTGGGGCAAGGGGCCGCGCTCGATCTCGGCGCCACGGCTGCTGATCTGTTCGCGCAGATTGCGCTCCACCTGGTCGACGATCGCCGACAGCGACACCGGCTTGGCCTCGAGATCGCCGGAGGCCTCAAGCTTCGAGAAGCCCGACACCTTGACGATCAGCTCCTCCATGTGGTCGGCGGCGCTGAGCACGTAGCCGAGCAGATCGTGATCGTCATGTGCGAGCGAGGGCGATGCCTGCAGCAGCCTGCTGAACGACTTGATCGTCCGCAGCGGCTCCTTCAGGTCGTGGGCCATGGCGCGGGTGAAGATCTCGAGCGATTGCTGCTTCTGCTCCAGCCTGGCCGCGAGATCGCCGTGCATGATGGCGCTCTGGATGCAGCGGTGCAGCGTCTCCGGCGAAAGCGTATCCTTGGTGAGATAATCCCGCGCGCCGCCCTTCATCACCTCGACGGCGATCGTCTCGCTTCCCTGGCCGGTCAGCATGATCACGTTGGCGGAGGGATCAAGCTTCAAGATCTCCTCAAGCACGCCAACGCCGTCGCGACCCGGCAGTGAGTAGTCGAGCAACACGCAATCCGGCCGCTTCTGCGCGTTGAGCGCTATGCCCTCGTCTCCGTTTTCAGCTTCGTAGACCACGTAGTTGGCGCCCGGCACGCGCGCCAGCATTCGCCGGTAAACCTCGCGGTCGTCGATATTGTCGTCGATAACAAGTACCGCGCTGCCCTCGGCCATGCTCACCCCTCCAGAGGCAATATGGCGATCTCGAACCAGTATTCCTTCAGCCTCTGGATCGCCGCGAACAGACCGTCGAGATCGACAGGCTTCTGGACATAGGTGTTGGCGCCGAGCGCGTAGCAGCCCTCGATATCGCGCTCGTCGTCCGACGTGGTCAGGATGACCACCGGGATTTTTCGCCAAGCCGGGTTGGACTTGATCGCCTCCAGCGTCTTGCGCCCATCGAGTCCCGGCATGTTGAGGTCGAGCAGGATGAGGCCCGGCCGCGTTTCCATCGTCGCCAGCAGATCCAGCGCCTGCTGGCCCGATGGCGCCCATTGCACCGGGTTCTTGAGCTTGGCGCGCTTGAAGGCGCGGATCGTTGCTTCGTAATCGTCCTCGCTGTCCTCGACGATCAGGATCGGCTGTGATTCACGGTGCTGCATGCTGCCCCTCGCGCTTGTGACCCAATGTAAAATAGAAGGTTGTGCCCTGGCCGACTTCTGACTCCAGCCAGACGTCGCCCTCGTGACGGCCGATGATTTTGCGCACGAAGGTCAGCCCGGCGCCGGTGCCGTCGTCCGATTCCTGCGTCTTTTCCAGACGCTTGAAGATGCGGAAGATATCCTCGTAAAACTCGCGGGGAATGCCCTTGCCATTATCGCGCACGAAATAGACGTCGCTCGTCCGGCGCCCGTCTTCGCCGACAAGCTCGCCGATGTGGCCGACGGTCACGACCGGCTCGGCCTTGTCGTTATATTTCACGGCATTGGTGATCAGGTTGCGGTAAACCTCCGTCAGCCGCAGCGAATCGCAGACGACGTCGGGAAGCTGGCCCTCGACCAGCACCTTCGCCCGCCGCTCTTCCAGATAAAGCTCCATGGTCGAGACCACGTCCTTGACGATCGCATGAACGTCTGTGCGTTTCACCGCCAGCTGCTGGCGCCCGATGCGCGAGAAGTAGAGCAGGTCGTTGACCAGCTTCTCCATGCGCTGGCTGAGCCGGACGATGCGGTTGATGCGGCGCACGCCGTCCTCATCGAGCACCGTCTCGTAATCCTCGAGCAGAAAGCGGGAATGATTGTGCATCCCGCGCAGCGGTTCCTTCAGGTCATGCGAGGCGATATAGGCGAATTCGTCGAGATCGGAATTGCTGCGCTCCAGATCGGCGGTATAGGCCTGAAGCTGGCGGAACATCGTCCGCAGCTGTTCCTCCTGCTGCACCCGCAGGCTGATGTCGCGCAAAATGGCGACGAAGGTGACCGTTGTCCCAGTCCGGAAGGCGCTGAGCGATACGTCGAGCGGGAAGGTCTCGCCATTGCGCCGGATGCCCGAGATCGTACCCGTCGTGCCGGTCCCGCCCTCCTCACTCAAGAGCAGCGATCGCCGGAAATAGTCGTCGAGCCCCGCATGAAAGGTCTCCGGCAGCAGGATGTGGACGCTCTCTCCGATCGCCTCCCTCGACGTCCGGCCGAACATCTCCTCGGCCGCCGGATTGAACAGCGAAATCTTGCCCTGCGGGTCCATGGCGACAATCGCGTTTGGCGTATTGCGCGTCACCGTGTCGAAACGGATTCGCTCGGCATCCAGGCTGTCGCTCTTGCGCTGGAAGAAAAACACGAAGGTTGCAACCAACCAGAGCATGCCGACGGTGATGGCGCGGTTCGTCGCCTCGTAGCCATAGCCTTCGCCATGCCGGTCGACCGCCAGAAAGCCGAGCAGGATCAGGATCGAGCAGACGAAGGCCAGGTTGAACGGCGCCGTGCGGCTGTTGAACCACAGCGAGGTCAGGATCAGCGGCACATAGATCATGCCGTTCACCACCCCGAGCGGGGTGTAGAGATCGATCATCAGGCCTATGAAGCACAGCGCGCCGGGCAGCCAGACGGGCATGCCGCCATGATGATCCGGCTGCAGCCACCAGGACCGCACCAGCATAGCCGAGCCGAGCAGCGTCACGCCGGCCGCTGTATGCACCGCCATGCCGATATTCGATCCCCAGCGATAGATGTGCTCGGTATGCATCGCGTATCCGGCAAGTGCCGCGATGCCGAGGCCGATCACCACATAGCCGACAAGCTCCTCGAACAGCCGCGCCTTGCCGGCCCGGTCTGGGGGCGTCAGCGCCAGCGAGAGGTTGGAGAAGAACATGATCACGGCGGTGTTCAGCGCCATGCCGCCGCCGATACGGCCAAAGAATGCCGGATCGACGAGAATGCCGGCGAGAAAGCGCTCCATGATCTGCGGCTGCCGTCCGACGAATGTCAGCTCGATCAGCCGGACCCCGCTCATCGCGGCGGCAAGCGAAAACAGCAGGAAAGCGGCGAGCCGCGCATTGGCGCCGGTGTAGACCGAGATGACGAGCGCAATCCCGGTCAGGCAGAAGCAGATCGCCGTGTTGATCGCCATCGCCGGCGAATCCGGGATGAGGAAAAGAAGAGGCTCGATCTGCCGCATCCAGGCGAGAAGGATCGCTGCACCCAGCATGAGCAGCAGCACGCCGAGCACGATCGTGGTCAAACGGTGTCGTTCCTGGCGCCAGGGGGCACTCGTCCTTCGACCAATGATCGGCTTCACCACGCGTTGCTCTCCCGTCCGGCGGTTACTATTTCCAGAATTGAAAATTATTCAATATACATCTGCCGCGATAGTTGCGGCTTCGGCACCGACCGGCAATATGCCTGACATGGATGCTGTGCCCTGCGGTCGGATGGAGCGCTGGCGCGAGCGCGGAAGGGTGGCAATGCCGGCGGTATTTTATGTGGACGACAGCCGCGACGACCTGTTTTACGCGCAATATGTCTGCCGCAAGGAGCGCGCCGACATCGCTCTTTCCTGCTTCCAGACCGCCGATGCCGCCTTCGAAGCGCTCTGTCGATGCGCCGCGGAAGGCGCGACGCTGCCCGCGCTCCTGATCGTCGATCTCTACATGCCTGTCGACAGCGGCATCGGTCTCGTCACGCGCCTGCGCGCCGATCGACGCTTCGCATCGATGCGAATCGCTGTCTGTTCCGGCTCGGACGCGACGGCGGATCGAGAGCGGGCCTTGGCCTGCGGGGCGGATCTATACGTCGAAAAACCGATCGACCTCAGTGCACTCGTGGGTCTCGGCCAATAGTCCATCAAAGACAATCGACTTTCTTAGGTATTTATGACGCAATGGTTGCAAGTCTCATTGACACGACTTTGGCTACATTTCACACTATACGCATGAAGCAGTGTGAGACGATGCTGGGGAGAGCCGTTTGACTTTGTTGACGAAACAACCCTGGAAAAATCCGCAACCGAAGTCTGTCGTCTCGCTGGTGCGCGAAACGCATGGCTGACGGCATGGGAATAGGCGGAAACAGAGCCCGCATGCCGATTTTGTGATCGGCGTGTCGCGGCGGTTTCCCTCGAAACTCCGCACTCGGTCATTAACTGTATCAGTCTGGCGCGTGTCTCCAGAGGTCGGAGATGCCGCCTAACCGGTAACCACAGGCACGTAGGAGCCAAGAAGCAGGAATGCGGAATGAGTAGCGCGATGGCACTTCCATTTCACGCCGGCCCGGAATTGGGGCGGGCGATCAACCGCACGGATTTCTTTCGACTTCTGAAGGCGGCCGCGCATCACTATGCTTTCGACAGCTTCGCGCTCGCCCGCATCTCTGAGGCGTCGCAGCCCTTCGGCGCCCGCGATATCATCATCACCAATGTCGCCGAGCGCCAGACCGGCTTCTTCGTCTACGCCATGGGCCGCGCGCTCGGCTTCATCAAGTCCAAGGCCGCGCAGTTCTTGGCGACCCCCATGAGCGGCAAAGCCAACAATCTGGAGGGCTATCCTCCCGATCTCGTTCTCAACGAGTTCGACACAAACAGCTTTCTGCTCATCCCGCTTTTCACGCCCGAGGGCCGCCGCTACTGTGTCGCCTTCAGCGGCAAGCGCCAGCAGCCTGACCAGGGCGAAGTCGCCGATATCCTGCTCGATACCATGCGGATTTTCGACAAGTTCTACGAGGAAATCCTGGTCAACGAAATGTCAGGCCGTTTGACCCAACGGGAGAGTGAAGTGGTTCGCTGGACCAGTGAAGGCAAGACATCGGCGGAAATCGCCATCATCCTCGGCCTGTCGGAACACACCGTCAATTCGCACATCGCGGCGTCGGTGAGGAAGCTCGGCGCGGTCAATCGCGTCCACATGGTGGCGATGGCGTTGCGCATGGGACTTGTTTCGTGACCGAAAACGCTGACGTGAAACCAGAGACGGCTCGCGGCGAGGCGGTCAAGATCCTGTTCGTCGATGACGAATTCATCGAATTCCGCTCCCTGAAGAAGACCGTCGCGGCACTCACCGAACCGAAGGTCGAGATGGACTACGCGCAATCGGTCAGCGATGCGCTGGCAAAGCTCGGCAGCGACAGGTTCGACCTGATCCTGCTCGACAACCGCCTGCTCCCGAACGCGGATTTTCGCGAGACCGTGCCGAAGCTGCGCGCCGCGAGCTACACCGGCCCGATCGGCGTCATCTCGATGGACGTGTCGGACAGCTACTTCCAGCAGTTCCAGGAATACGGCGTCGATTTCCGCATCGGCAAGGACGAGATCGACGTCGAGACGCTGCAGCACATCATCCGCGAATATGTTCGCTATGACATGCCCGACGTCTGGAAGGACGATTACAACATCTGACGTGCCATCAAACCGGCAGCCGGATCGTGAACCTGCTTCCCGTCTCAGTCGGTGATGTGAGTGAGATCGTGCCGCCAAGCGCGGTCACCAGCTCGCGCGCGGCCGCCAACCCCAGGCCCGGCCTTTTCGCGGCGCCCTCCGGCAGCAGGCTCCAGAAGGCCGTGAATACGCTCTCCTGATGCTCGGGCGCGATGCCCGGGCCGTTGTCTGAAATATGGATCGTCCAATGCGTGGCATCGACTTCCGCCTCGACCGTCAGGCGGCACGCCTCGTCAGCATCCGTGCGATGCATCAGCCCGTTCGCCATCACGTTCTTCAGCACGAGCCCCAGGATTCCCGCATCGGTCCGGATGCCGGGCAGGTCGCCTGTCTCGATCGTGGCCTTGGGCGCATCGACCTCGAACCGCAGCTCCGCCCAGATTTGCGTCACGAGCACCTTCGTGTCGACATCGCTGATCACAAGTCGCGGCGCGCCGGAGGCGAAGCTGATCAGCCCCTTCGTCAGCTCCTGCGCTGCCTGTGTCTTGGCGAGAATGGTGTTGAGGTATTCCAGGTGCTCGGCATCGATCCTGTCGCCGATCTCGTCGATCAGGATCTCCGCATACATCGCGATGTGCCTGAGCGGCGATTGCAGGTCGTGCGAGGCAATGGCGAGAAAGCGCTTGATGCGCGTTTCGTCGGTCTCTGTCGTCGATGGTGACATGTCTCGTCCGCCGGATTTAAGCCCGGGCGGAGAATAGAAAGCGGGCGCCGGTTCTGCAACCGGCGCCCGCATCAATTTCACGAAAGCAACCTGAAAAGGTCGATCCTTTATCAGCCGGCCGACTTGCGCGAGCTCGGCGGAATGATGTCGACCTTGTCGTCGTTGCTCGAAACCGCGGCGCGGTGGCGCGTGCGCCAGTCGCCGAGGAAGAGCAGGATCGGCGCCGCGATGAACACAGACGATGCGGCGGCGACGAGAATGCCGAACACCATCGGGATCGCGAAGCTTTCGACCGCGCTGCCGCCCCAGATTGCCATCGGCAGCAGGGCGAGAAAGGCGGTGACGTTGGTGTAAATGCTTCGGGCGAGCGTTTCGTTGATCGACTTGTCGATCAGTTCGCGCAGCGGCATCGACTTGTAGAGACGCATGTTTTCACGCATGCGGTCGTAGACGACGACCTTGTCGTTCACCGAGTAGCCGACCAGCGTCAGGATCGCCGCGATGGCGGTGAGGTTGAAGTCGAGCCCCGTCAGCGCGAAGAAGCCGATGCACTTGGTCACGTCGAGAATAAGCGTGACGATGGCGCCGACCGCGAACGGCCATTCGAAGCGGTACCAGATATAGAGCAGCATCGCGAGGCTGGCGATGACGACGGACAGGATACCCGCCCATGCAAGCTCGCCGCTGACCTTGGGGCCGATGACGTCGGTGCCGGTCACGGTTGCCGACGGATCGATCTTGACGATCTCGTCCTTCAGCTTGGTGACGGCAGCCGTCTGCGCCTCTTCACCGCCGTCCTGGCGCTGAGCGCGAACGGCCATGGTGTTGTTGTCGCCATAGGACTGCAGCGAGACTTCGCCGAGGCCGAGGCTGTTCAGGCCTTCGCGGAACTTGGCGAGATCGGCTGCTTCCTGCGTCTTCACCGACATCTGGATACCACCACGGAAGTCGACGCCGTAGTTGAGGCCAGGATGGAAGAAGAGCACGACCGATGCGACCGACAGCAGTGCCGAGACGGTCACGCCGAAGAAGCGAGCCTTCATGAACTGGATGTGCTTGTCGTAGGGGTAGAAGACCGGCAGCAGCGGCTTGATGTTGATGGTCTTCAGCTTGAAGCGACGGGTGATCTCGATCATCGAAACGCGAACGAAGGCGACCGAGGTGAACATCGAGATGATCAGGCCGAGCGCCATGGTGACGGCGAAGCCGCGAACCGGGCCGGTGCCGAACCAGAACAGGATGGCGGCGGCGATTAGCGCCGTCATGTTGCCGTCGATAATGGTCGAGTAGGCACGGCGGAATCCGGTGTCGATGGCCGCGAAGGAGCCCTTGCCCTTGCGGGTTTCTTCACGGATGCGCTCGTTGATCAGAACGTTGGCGTCAACCGCGAGACCGATGCCGAGCACGACGCCGGCGATGCCGGGCAGTGTCAGCGTGGCGCCGACAAGCGTCAGTGCCGAGAAGGTCAGGATCGTGTGGATGAGCAGCGCGACGTTGGCGAGAATGCCCCAGGTTCCATAGAGCAGGAAGATGAAGGCCGCGACGAGGACGAAGCCGACGAGACCGGAATAGATACCCATCTGGATCGCATCGGCGCCGAGGTCGGCACCGACAGTGCGTTCTTCGATGACGGTGAGCTTGGCGGGCAGGGCGCCGGCGCGCAGCATGGCGGCAAGCGTGTTGGCCGTGTCGGTCGAGAAGTTGCCGGAAATCTGGCCGGAACCGCCGGTGATCGGCTCGCGGATGACAGGAGCGCTCAGCACCTTGTCATCGAGAACGATGGCGAAGGGATTGCCGACGTTCTGGCGGGTGATGTCTGCGAAGCGGGTCGCGCCGGCGCTGTCGAAGCGGAAGCTGACGACGGGCTGCTGGCTCTGGTCGAAGCTGACGCGGGCGTCGGACAGGCGGTCGCCGGAGATTTCGACGCGGTCGAGAACCGGATAGGTGTTGCCCTCATCATCCTTCAGCATCGTCACGCCGGGGCCGGGAGCATTGTTCGGCGCGAGCATGTGGAAGGACATCTTGGCAGTCGAGCCGAGGAGCTGGCGCAGGCGGGTCGGATCCTGTGCGCCCGGAAGCTGCACGAGAACGCGGTTGCCGCCGATACGCTGGATCGTCGGTTCGGCGACGCCGACCTGGTCGACGCGCTGGCGAATGACTTCAAGGCTCTGCTGGACGGCACTGTCGACGTTGCTGGAGATACCGGCGGCCGAGAAGGCAACGATGATGTTGCCGCCGCTGGTCGTGACCGACAGGTCCGACTGGCCGGCGGAAATGCCGGTTGCGATCGTGTTGCCCAGCGTGCGCAGCTGGATCACGGCTTCGTCGGTCTGCGCCTGGTCGTTCAGCGTCACGACGATCTGGTTCTGGTTGCGAACGACCGACTTCGGCTGGATGTTCTTTTCGCGCAGCACGCGGCGCGCGTCCTGCAGAAGCGACTGCAGACGCTCGCGCGTCAGGTCGGCTTCATCGACTTCGAGAACGAGGTGCGAGCCGCCGCGAAGGTCGAGGCCGAGCGAGACCTGCTGGTGCGGGAGCCACGAGGGAAGGCGCTGCAATGTGGATTGCGGCAGGACATTCGGCAGTGCGATCAGAATGCCGAGGAGAATGATCACCGTATAGGTGGCCACCAGCCATGGTGAGGTGCGCATAGTGTTGTCTATCCTTGATAACGCTGGAACCTGCGCTTCGGGCGCAGGCAGGCGTGTCGTAAATGCAATGGGAGGCGCCGAGGCGCGTGTCGTCAGGCCGCGAAAGCGGGCGGTCCATGCGAATCGTAGGGCTTCGCGTCAGCCGCGTAGAACGCAGGCGAAGTCGATTGCGAAAGCTTGATGAAGCCGGGCGATAAGCGCTCGAAGACTTGCAGGTCAGCGGTAGCCGCGTCGCCGGAAGCATAGCTCGCGTATTTCTGCGCGACCTTCCGGTCGGCTGCCAGCACGCCGCGCACGACGTCGCGCGCGCTCAGCTGCAGCGGCTGGCTATCCTTGCTCGAAGAAGAGAATGCGTTGTTGGGGCCGCGCGTGGGGCCGAGCACGAGATTGCCGCCGAACAACAGGCCGAGATAGGCGAAGATCGCGACGGCCAGAGACACGGCAACGCGACCGGTCATGCGGCGCGTATCGAACCTCATCTGGTCGTCCTGCGGATTTTCAATCTCGAACCGGCTCAACGGCGCAAAGTTCTCTCATTGCTTCTCGGGAGAAGGCGTTTCCTCGGCCGCGCTTATACCAGCCTCGGTCTCGACTTCATAGGGTGAACTGTCATGATGCACTTGAGAGAGACGGTCAAGCATACCCATGGCGATTTCGCGCTCGCCCATGATGACGGTATCAGCACCATATTGCTTGAGTTCCTCGACCTCTGCGTCCGAATGCGCACGCGCCACGATCAGCACGCCGGGATTGACCTCGCGCCCCTGTTCGGCCACGCGGCAAGCCTCGAATGCGTTGGGAATCGCAATCACCAGGCTTCGCGCACCCTTGAGATTGGCGAGATCGAGCGCTTCGCGCGTGACCGCGTTGCCACCGATCACTTCGATGCCCTGGTCGCGAAGGGCGGCGATCCGGTGGTCGGAATCCTCTATGACGAGGAAGGGCGTGCCCGAGGATTTCAGGTTCTGCCCGACAATGCTGCCGACCCGGCCGTAGCCGACGAGAATGGCGTGGCCCGAAAGCTTGGTCGCATGCACTTCGTCCGCCACGACCGGCGGCTCTTCCACCACTTCGGTCGTGGTCTCCGCAGCCGGCTCGGGTTGAGGCTCCTCGCGCTTCGGCTCCAGCAGCGGCCGCAGTTTTTCGCAGGCATAGAAGAGGAGCGGATTGAGGATGATCGATATGATGGCGCCGGCAAGGATCAGGTCGCGGCCTTCTTCCGGCAGCAGCCCGAGATCTACGCCAAGGGCTGCGAGAATGAAGGAGAATTCACCGATCTGGCCAAGGCTTGCCGAAATGGTCAGCGCCGTTCCCACGGGCTTGCGGAACAATTGCACGATGAGGAAGGCGGCGACCGACTTGCCGATGACGATGATGAAGATGGTGGCGATCAGCGGGATCGGCTTTTCTACCAGGATGTTCGGATCGAACAGCATGCCGACGGAAACGAAGAACAGCACCGCGAAGGCGTCGCGAAGTGGCAGGCTTTCCTGCGCCGCCCGATGGCTGAGTTCGCTTTCGGCAAGAACCATGCCGGCGAAGAAGGCGCCGAGCGCCAGCGACACGCCGAACAGCTTCGATGCCCCGAAGGCGACGCCGAGCGCGATTGCCAGGACGCCGAGGCGGAAGAGTTCGCGAGACCCCGTGTGGGCGATGCGGTGCATCGTCCAGGGAATGACGCGCCGGCCGAAGACCAGCATCACGCCGACGAACAGCGCCACCTTGACCAGTGTCATGCCGATGATGCCGCCGATGCCCATATCGAGGCCGAATATGCGGTTCACCGCAGCCGACAGCGGCTCGACGGTCCCGTGGCCGCTGCCGATGCTGGCGGCCGCCGGAATGAGGACGAGCGCCAGTACCATGGCAAGGTCTTCAACGATCAGCCAGCCGACCGCGATCTTGCCCCGTTCCGTCTCGACGAGCCGCCGCTCCTGCAAAGCCTTCAGGAGCACGACGGTGGACGCGACGGAAAGAGCCAGTCCGAAGACGAGACTCCCGCCCGTCGGCCAGCCCATCAGCGCGCCCAACCCCCAGCCGAGGAGCGTGGCAAAACCGATCTGCACGATGGCGCCCGGCACGGCGATCCCGCGTACCGAAAGAAGGTCCTTCAGCGAAAAGTGCAGCCCGACGCCGAACATCAGCAGGATGACGCCGATCTCGGCAAGCTCGGGTGCGAGGTTCTGATCCGCTACATAGCCCGGCGTGTGCGGCCCCACCAGAATGCCGGCGATGAGATAGCCGACCAGGGGCGGCAGTTTGAGCCGGTTGGCGAAGGCGCCGAGGATGAACGCAAGCACGAGACCCCCGACGATTGTCGAAATCAAAGGTGTATCGTGCGGCATAAGCGGTCTCCCCGACTGGAAATCCTGATTAAATTATGACATATATGGCTGATATCAACCAATATGGGTGGTTTGACATTATGGGTCAAGGCGCGAAGGAAACAATTCTCACCCCCGCTTTGTGCCGTGCGGCAAGGGGTCTGCTGGATTGGACGCAGGTCGACCTCGCCGACCATGCCGCCGTTTCCCGCAGCACGATCCGCGACTATGAAGGCAAGCACCACGAGCTGCACCGCGCCACCGAAGCGCAACTGCGGCTGGCCTTCGAAAATGGCGGCGTTGCCTTCATCGAGGTCGAAGGCAAGGGCACCTGTATCTGCCTGCGGCCTGTAAGCGAATGATACGCTATTTCGCCGCTGCCAGGCAGCTGGCCTTCACCTTGTAGGCGTAGATCATATTTCCGCGATAATAACCTTCGCTCGGCTGCCATGACTTGATGGTCTGCGGCGTCTCCGCGCATTCGAAGGGCTGCGTGGTCACGAACAATACGTCGTCGCTGACAGTATTGGGCAGCGCGAAGGTCTGCTCATAATAGTTGTCGGGCGCTTCCGCCGGCGGCCGCGCATAGATCTTCAAGGGTTCGTTTCTGAGCGTATGGTACATGTCCGCCAGGATATCGCGGCTGTCGCTGACGATGATCGCGGTACCCGCCTGCCGCGCCAGGTCGCCGGCTTCGCGGCTGACGGCGCTGCGGCCGAGATAACGCTTCATCACCTCGTTTCCATTCGGCAGCACCACCTGGTGCGCGAAGATGGCAGCGAGCGGAAAGAGCACGCTGGCCGTGCCGTTGATCGCGAACGACACGCGCAGGCCCTTGGGCCAGACCCGGTGAAGCAGCCAGACGGCGAGGATCGTGCCGGCGACATAGGCCGTCACCGCCCAGTTGGCATAGGCCTTGGCGATCAGCGCCTGAAAGGTGATCAGGAGCACGACAGGCACGGAAAGCCAGATCAGCAACTTCTCGATCGGGCCGCCTTGCCCTCTCAAAGCCCGGTACACCGCCCAGAGGATCGCGAAGAACACGATCGGGCCGACGACGCCGAACTGCGCGGCGAAGAACTCGATCCCGTGGCCGACATTGAGGCTCAGCCCGCTCCAGTGGGCGATGCTGGTCGTGTGCTTGATCGTCGTTGCGTCATGGGTGGCGTTCCACCAGACGTTCGGCGCCGCCACCACGATGGCAGTTGCGGCCGAAATGAAGAAGTCGCGCCATCCGATCCGTGCCATCGGCAGAAGCAGCAGGGCGATCAGGCCGCCGGGGACGACGAACAGGATGGCGTACTTGGATAGAAACGCGCAGCCGAAGGCCACGCCCATCAATAGCGCCAGTGCGATCGAGCGCTGGCGGGTCAGGCCGAAATAGGCAAACAGCGCGACAGCCAGGAAGAAGAGCAGGATGACGTCGGTCGAAAAGAAGACGGAAGACAGCGCGACGCCGGGCAGCGTGATGTAGGTGACCCCCGTCCAGCCCTCGATCTCAGGGCTGACGAAGCGCTTGGCGAGCTTCATCAGCACGAAAGCGGTCGCCATGTGAACAAGGGGGCCGCAAAGCCGGATCCAGAAGATCGCTGTCGATCCCGAAAGCTCGGTCATCGCGCGGATCACCCAGGCGATCATCGGCGGCTTCGAATAATAGCCGAAGTCGAGATTCTGCGACCAGAACCAGTATTGCGCCTCATCGACGAACAAATCCGTCGTGTCGAAGTGCAAGGTGACGATGCGCCAAAGCGTCACGCCGATAATGATGAGGATACCGAGGCGTGGGGACATGCGTCTGATTTCCGTAACTGGACAAACCATCGTCGGCCAAAGCGCAACACTTCGCCGGCTCAGTGGTTAAACACGTCCATTACTGTTGTTTTATGACGGGAATTCAAAGCACCCGCAGAGGCATGGCGACACGGCCCGCTTCAATACGGTCGAGAAGTGCGACGGCCGTGAGAACAGACACGGCAAGAAAACATGCACCCAAACCCAGAACAATCATTGCTCAATCCCTATGACGTCATGTCGTGATTTGGCGGGGATATAACACGAAGCTTGCTTCGAACTTGTAGCAGCGGCGCAACGTCACACCAGTATTTCATGGATGGTTATTCGCGTTGCTCCGAAAGCCCACATTCATAAAATGGGTATTAACCTTCAGGCAAGGAATTAACCATAAACATTGCAATACACGTCGGAATGGGAAAATTTTAGCGTTCCTAGCAGGCATGACGCCGAACCGCCGTACCGGCTTAATCCGGTATCGATCTCTCAAGTAGCTCTAAGATAGTCCGCATTGATCGCGACAGGTCCGACCGCCGGCGTTAGCCCGCGTCAGGTCCGCACGCATCCGTGTTGGTGTCAGGAGGCTTGATTTCTCTTCGGGCGATATGCCCGGGCATCGGTTGGGGACAGGCGTGGGGCAGAATATGCCATCGGATCAGGATCGTGGAGCACAGGCGGGCAGCCTGCGTGACCGCCTGCGCTTTGCCGGCCTTGATGCCGAGCAGTGCGAGATGGTACGGCGCTATCGCCCGGCGCTCCAGCAGCACCTGACCGCGGGCCTTCGCGATCTTTTCCAGCGTTTCCAGTCTTTCCCCGATGCCGCCCGCAATTTCGAGAGCGAGCGTCAGGTCGATCGGCTCCATGATCTGCAGACGTCGCACTGGGATGTGCTGACCGATGCCCGCTTCGACAGCCTCTACGCCGAGCGCGTCAAGGTCCTGTCGGACTCCGAAAGCAAGATGGGACTGGACCCTCGCTGGCATGTCGCCGGCCACGGCGTCGTCCTCGAACATGTCATTGCCGGCCTCGCCGATGAGCTCGCCGGCTCCTCCTTCCTGCCAAGCGTCAAGCGCCGCAAGCGCGAGATAGCCGATCTCATGACCGCGCTCATCCGCCTCGTGATGGTCGATGTCGAGATCGCCGTGTCGCTGCGCTTCAATTCCCTGCGTGCCTCGCAGCAGCGCCAGATCGCCGATCAGCGAAGCAGCGACAAGGCCGAGGTCGCCCGCGTATTCTCCGACGTCATCGAAGGTCTGGCCGCCCGCGACCTGACGGCCCGCGCCGTCGTCACCGAGGACGGTCCGCACAATGATGTCGCCCTGGCGCTGAACGGTGCGCTGGAAGTATTGCAGACCGAATTCGGCGCGATCAGCGAACGCACCTTGAAGGCCGAGGCATCGGTGCAGGTGCTTGGCCAGTCCGCCCGCAATCTCTCCGGCCACGCCTCCGGTCACGCCGAGCAGCTGCTGGCGTCGGCCGCGACACTCGCCGATCTCTCCGAAAACGTGCGTCGCAGCGTCGCGGGCAGCCGCGCGGCTGAAGATGCCGCCGCATCGACGCGCGCGGCAGCCGAAGCAAGCGGTGAGGTCGTTGGCCGCGCCATCTCCGCTATGGCTGATATCGAGCAGTCCGCCGAGCGCATCGGCCAGATCATCGGCGCCATCGACGAAATCGCTTTCCAGACCAATCTGCTGGCGCTCAACGCCGGCATCGAAGCCGCCCGCGCCGGTGATTCCGGCCGTGGTTTTGCCGTCGTCGCGCAGGAAGTCCGTGCGCTGGCGCAACGCTCGGCCGATGCCGCCCGCGAAATCAAGACGCTGGTCACCACCACCAAGTCGCAGGTGGATGCCGGCGTGCAGATGGTTGGCCGTACGCAGGATTCGATCGGCAGCATCGTGCGCCAGGTCACCGATATCAACGCCGCCATCGCCTCCGTCGCCAGCCAGACCAGCGACAACGCCTCCGTGCTCGACGCCGTCACCACCGACGTCAAGGGCCTTGGCGCACGCGTCGCCGAAAGTGCCGGCGTCGCATCGCATGCAGCCGACGGCGCCGACGATCTCCACACCGTCATCGTTGAGCTTGGCCGCACGGTCCGCGAATTCCGCATCGCCCGCAATCGCGCCGAGGCGGCCGAGCGTCGCCCTGTGCGCGCCGTCGATGTCCAGCCCGCCCGCCGGGTTGTTGAGGAGGCCGACGCGCCATTCGATTTCAACCCTCCGCTCGCAAGTCTCGGAGGCGGACGAAATGCTTACTGAAGCACTGAATTATGACGGCGGCTCACATTCGTTGGGCGCCAATCAGCAGATAGGGAAAGTCTGATGGCAGCAAAAAAGAGTGGGAAGACGCTGAACTTGGCGGCGACCATTGACCTCAACGAAGCCGCCGCCCTGCGCGACAAGTTTCTGTCGATGCGCGGCAGCGCCGTGTCGATCGATGCATCGGCCGTCGAGCGCGTCGGCGCCCTCGGCGCGCAGGTGCTGATGTCCGCCGCCAAGACCTGGGATCAAGACAAGCATGCGTTCACCTTCACCAAGGTTTCGGACGCGTTTCAGAAAACCATGCAGCTGATCGGTGTGGATGTTCACCCGCTGCTCGCCAAGGAGATTTAGTAATGAAGAAAAGAGTGCTGACCGTGGATGATTCACGGACGATCCGCAACATGCTTCTCGTGACCCTCAACAATGCGGGCTTCGAGACGATCCAGGCGGAAGACGGCGTCGAAGGTCTCGAGGTTCTGGAGACATCCCACCCCGACGTCATCGTCACCGACATCAACATGCCGCGTCTCGATGGCTTCGGCTTCATTGAAGGCGTTCGTCGCAACGACAAGTACCGCGCCATTCCGATCCTGGTCCTGACGACCGAAAGCGATGCCGAGAAGAAGAATCGCGCACGCCAGGCCGGCGCCACCGGCTGGATCGTCAAGCCTTTCGACCCTGCCAAGCTGATCGATGCCATTGAGCGCGTAACCGCTTAAACTCAGGAATTTCTTTTATGGATATGAACGAAATCAAAGAGATCTTTTTCCAGGAATGCGAGGAACAGCTCGCGGAACTGGAATCCGGTCTTCTGAAAATGAATGATGGCGATCGTGATCCGGAAACCGTCAACGCGGTATTTCGCGCCGTTCACTCGATCAAGGGCGGCGCTGGCGCCTTCGGTCTGGACGATCTCGTCGCCTTCGCCCATGTGTTCGAGACCACACTTGATTGCGTTCGTTCCAACAAGCTAGAGCCGACCCAGGACGTCCTGAAGGTCATGCTCAAGTCGGCCGACGTGCTCGCGGACCTGACGAACGCCGCCCGCGACGGCGGCAGCGTCGACGAGAGCCGCAGCCGTGGCCTCGTCAAGGAGCTGGAAGCGCTTGCCAACGGCGAACTCCCATCGCCGTCCGCCGCTTCCGAAGCGCCTGCAGCCGCCCCAGTGCCGGTCGCAGCAGCACCCGTCAAGCCGACCGACGAGAGCGGCTTCGAGCCGATCCCGTTCTCGTTCGACGACTTCAGCGACGACGAGACCTTCGAGATCACCTTCAAGCCGCGCTTCGAGCTCTATTCCAAGGGCAACGACGCGACGCTCCTGCTGCGCGATCTGAGCCGCCTCGGCGAGATGAGCATCTATTGCAACATGGATGCGCTGCCGGGCCTCGACGAGCTCGATCCCGAAGCCGCCTATTTCTACTGGAACATCACGCTCAAGACCGACAAGGGCGAAGACGCGATCCGCGCTGTCTTCGAATTTGCCGAGTGGGATTGTGAACTGACCATCACCACGGTTGCCGCCGAAACCGAAGCCGCTCCGGCCGAGGAATTGCCGATGGTGCCGGTACCCTTCGACCTGTCGGCGCTGGATGACGGCACCGATGCGCCGGCTCCGGAAAAGACGGAAGCTGCCGTTGCGGTTGCCGCTGCGGAAACGGCTTCGAACGTGACGCAGATTGCGTCCGCCGCTGCCCGCGTCGAAAAGAAGGAATCGGCTGCTGCCGCCAATGCAGCCGCTGCCGCTGCCGCCCAGAACAATGCCGCCGCCAACAGCGCCGGCCAGACCATCCGCGTCGATCTCGATCGCGTTGACCGCCTGATCAACCTTGTCGGCGAGCTCGTCATCAACCAGGCGATGCTCTCCCAGAGCGTCATCGAAAATGACACGACCGGCACGTCCTCGATCAACATGGGCCTCGAGGAGCTGCAGCAGCTCACCCGCGAGATCCAGGATTCGGTCATGGCTATCCGCGCGCAGCCGGTGAAGCCTGTCTTCCAGCGCATGTCGCGTATCGTCCGCGAAGTCGCCGACATGGTCGGCAAGTCGATCCGCCTTGTTACCGAAGGTGAAAACACCGAAGTCGACAAGACCGTTATCGACAAGCTTGCCGAACCGCTGACCCACATGATCCGCAATGCCGTCGACCACGGCATCGAAAGCCCGGAAAAGCGCACCGCCGCCGGCAAGGATCCCGAGGGCACGATCAAGCTCTCCGCCAAGCATCGTTCGGGCCGCATCCTGATCGAACTGCAGGACGACGGCGCGGGTATCAACCGCGAACGCGTCAAGCAGAAGGCAATCGACAACGACCTGATCTCGCCGGACGCCAACCTGACGGACGAGGAAATCGACAACCTGATCTTCGCGCCGGGCTTCTCCACGGCCGACAAGATCTCCGACATCTCCGGTCGCGGCGTCGGCATGGACGTCGTCAAGCGCTCGATCCAGGCGCTCGGTGGTCGTATCAACATCACCTCGCGACCCGGCCAGGGCTCCGTCTTCACCATGAGCCTGCCGCTGACGCTCGCCGTCCTCGACGGCATGGTCGTCACGGTCGCCGGCCAGACGCTCGTCGTTCCGCTGACGGCGATCGTCGAAACGCTGCAGCCGGAGGCGTCCGCCATCCACTCCTTCGGCGCCAGCCATCGCCTGATCTCGATCCGCAACTCCTTCTGCCCGCTGGTCGATGTCGGTCGCATCCTGAACTTCCGCGCCACCCAGGCCAATCCGGTCGAAGGTGTTGCCCTGCTCGTCGAATCCGAAGGCGGCGGTCAGCGGGCGCTGATGGTCGATGCGATCCAGGGCCAGCGTCAGGTTGTCATCAAGAGCCTCGAGGCGAACTACACCCACGTTCCGGGCATTGCCGCGGCAACCATCCTCGGCGACGGTCGCGTCGCGCTCATTCTCGATGTCGATGCAGTCGTGGGCGCTTCGCGCGGCCAGGCGCTGAGACAGGAAGTATCCTTGGCGGCGGCGGGTTAAGTCATGTCCTATATCGTGAAAAATCTGAGCGAAGGGCACCGCGAGCTGATCGCGTTCCGCGTCGGCGATCAGGAGTTTTGCGTCAATGTCATGTCGGTTCGCGAGATCCGCGGCTGGACGCCGGCAACGGCCATGCCGCACTCGCCTTCCTACATGAAAGGGGTCATCAACCTGCGTGGCGCCGTGCTGCCGATCATCGATCTCTCGGCCCGTCTCGGCATGAAGCCGACCGAGCCGACGCAGCGCCATGTCATTATTGTGGCCCAAGTTCACCGAAAAGTAGTTGGTCTGCTTGTAGATGCGGTGTCGGATATACTGACTGTTAGTGAAGACAACGTACAGCCAACGCCCGAGATCGCGTCCGAACTGCAGCGTCAGTTCGCGCGCGGGATCATGGCGATCGAGAAACGTCTGATCTGCCTGTTGGAACTGGAAGCCATATTCCCTGACGCGGAAAGCGAAGCTGCATGAGTGTCTTGAGTGCAAAAGATGTAAGACCGGGGAGCCCCGATGAGGTTCTGGCGAGCGGCGAATACCCGCTGACGCGCCGCGACCTCACGGAAATCGCCGCGATGATCTACTCGGATGCGGGCATCTTCCTCAACGAGACCAAGGCATCGCTGGTCTATTCGCGTCTTTCCAAGCACATTCGCAATCTCGGCCTCTCCGGCTTCCGCGAATACTGTTCGCTGGTGTCTTCGCAGGCGGGTGCCGGGCCGCGCCGCGAAATGCTGTCGCATCTGACCACCAATTTCACGCGCTTCTTTCGTGAAAATCATCACTTCGAGCATATGCGCGATCACGTGCTGCCGGAACTGTTGCAGCGTGCCAAGTCCGGCGGTCGCGTCCGCATCTGGTCGGCAGCCTCGTCGGATGGCCAGGAGCCCTATTCGATCGCGCTGACGGTGCTGTCGATGATGCCGAATGTCGCCGACTACGATTTCAAGATCCTCGCGACCGATATCGATCCGAAGATCCTCGCCATCGCCCGCGCCGGCGCCTACGACGAAAGTGCGCTCGAAACCGTTTCGCCCGCCATGCGCAAGCAGTGGTTCAGCGAAGTCAATATCGACGGGCGCCGCAAGTTCCAGGTCGATGACCGCGTCAAGCGGCTGATCACCTATAACGAGCTTAACCTGATGGCCCAGTGGCCGTTCAAGGGCAAGTTCGACGTCATCTTCTGCCGCAACGTCGTGATCTATTTCGATGAGCCGACTCAGATGAAGATCTGGTCGCGCTTCGCCGAGCTCATGCCCGAGGGCGGTCATCTCTATATCGGCCACTCCGAGCGGGTGTCCGGCGATTCCAAGCATGTCTTCGACAATATCGGTATCACCACGTACCGCTATACGACCAAGGGCCTTGGGAGGAAGGGATGAGCATGGCGGCACGTGTTCTCGTTGTTGACGATTCTCCCACCATGCGCGGTCTCATCACCGCGGTGCTGCAGTCCGACCCTGACGTCGATGTCATCGGCCAGGCCGGCGACGCCATGGAAGCGCGCGAGGCGATCAAGAAGCTCAATCCCGATGTCGTGACGCTCGATATCGAGATGCCGAACATGAACGGCCTCGATTTTCTCGAGAAGATCATGCGTCTTCGCCCGATGCCCGTCATCATGGTGTCGACGCTGACGCATCGCGGCACCAACGCGACGCTCGCGGCATTGGAGATCGGCGCGTTCGATTGCGTGAGCAAGCCGCAGCCTGGCGACATGCGCCCCTTCGCCGACCTCGCCGAAAAGGTGAAGGCCGCCGCCCGTTCGCAGCGCCGCCCCGTCATGGCTCCGCAGCCCGTAACACCGCCGCCCGCGGTTGCCGATTATCGCGTCGGCCGCAAGGTGGTCGCGATCGGTTCCTCGACCGGTGGCGTGGAAGCGCTGATCACCGTGCTGCAGAAATTCCCGGCCAACTGCCCGCCGACCGTGATTACGCAGCATATGCCGTCGACCTTCACCAAGAGCTTCGCGGAGCGGCTGAACCGCCTCTGCGCTCCTGTCGTGCAGGAAGCGACGGATGGCGCGCGGCTCGAAATCGGCAAGATCTATCTGGCCCCCGGCGGCGAGCGGCATCTGCAGGTGGTCAATCCATCCGCGCCCTGCTGCCGCCTTCTCGAGCGCGAGCCGGTAAATGGTCACCGGCCCTCGGTCGATGTTCTCTTTGATTCCGTCGCCGAGCTTGCGGGTCGCAATGCTGTCGGCGTGATCCTGACCGGAATGGGTCGCGACGGCGCCGCCGGTCTCCTGAAAATGCGCCATGCAGGCGCCCGTACCCTCGGACAGAACGAAAAGACCTCGGTGGTCTACGGGATGCCGCGGGTAGCTTTCGAACTCGGGGCTGTCGAACAGCAGCTGCCGCTTAATGCCATTGGCGAGGAAATCTTGAAGATGACCGCCCGTAAGGAAGGAACTGACTAATGTCACTCGCAGAGAAAATCAAAGTTCTGATCGTCGACGATCAGGTCACCAGCCGCCTGCTGCTCAGCGACGCGCTGACCCAGCTCGGCTTCAAGCAGATCACTGCCGCTGGCGATGGCGTGCAGGGCATGAAGATCATGGCCCAGCAGCCACACCACCTGGTCATCTCGGACTTCAACATGCCTAACATGGATGGCCTCGGCTTCTTGCAGGCCGTCCGCAGCAATCCGACGACCAAGAAGGCAGCCTTCATCATCCTGACCGCGCAGGGCGACCGCGCGCTGGTCACCAAGGCGGCGGCCCTCGGCGCCAACAACGTCCTGGCCAAGCCCTTCACCATCGAAAAGATGAAGGCGGCGATTGAAGCCGTATTTGGAGCGCTGAAATGACAGTCGAGGTTGCGGCCCGCCGTGTTCATATCATTCAGGGCGAATGGAAGGTCCTGAATGATCCGAACGCGGTCTTGACGACCATACTTGGCTCGTGCGTGGCTGCATGCCTACGGGATCCCGTGGCCGGCGTTGGGGGGATGAACCACTTCCTTCTGCCGGGCAACGCCACGACGCCCATGACGGGGGGAGATGCGACGCGCTATGGCGTGCATCTCATGGAACTGCTGATCAACGGTCTCTTGAAGCAGGGCGCGCGTCGCGACCGCCTGGAAGCCAAGATCTTCGGAGGAGCGAAGACGATCTCGACATTCTCGAATGTCGGGGAACAGAATGCCGCTTTTGCCACGCAGTTTCTGAAGGATGAAGGCATCCCCATCGTCGGTTCCAGCACCGGCGGCGATCACGGGCGCAAGCTCGAGTTCTGGCCGGTCTCCGGTCGCGCTCGACAGTACCCGCTCACAGGTGCCGAAACCCAGAAGACCGTCGCGCTCGAACAGCGTCCGGTTGCCCCGCAGAAGCCAGTTGAAACCAGTATCGAATTCTTCTGAGCCGAGGTCCTAATGAACGTGAATGCACAGGCGGATCAACCGTCGCCGGTCGAAGCTCTGCCCGATATCCTGATGCGGGTCGTGTCCGAACTGCACGACATCGCCTATCTGATCGAACGGATCGAACCGCAGCTTCTTGAGATCGGCGGCGAAAATCTGCTGAACGCGCCCGAAAGCATGAAGGTGCTCCAGGGTATCGACCTTGCCGTGCAGAAGGCACGCGGGATCGCCGAGTTCATCGACACGATAACCGGCGAGATCTCCAATGAGTGGATGGTCGACGTCGCAACGGCGCTCAGCCTCGTGAAGCTCAGCGAAATGCAGCGGGCACTGGGCGGTGGCGGCATGCGCCATGGTCATTCCCAGCCGATCAACAAGGCTGCGGGCGACTTCGATTTCTTTTAGAGCATGTCGCGCGCAAAAGCGTGCAGCGGTTTGCGATGCCGACACGCGATAAAACAATGGCTTGAAGCGTGGCGCGCAAATCCGAAGGATCGCTGCACGCTCTAGCCGGCATTCTTACTTAAACGTCAATACGAAACGCTCGCACAAGTTTCGGCTTTTATAGGTCAAATTAGGCGATAGGCCTGCTTTGTCTGTAAAGATCGTGCGAGAACAGAATGAATCTGTTAAATCAATTAGTTCCGATTATTAGGAACTTTAGTTCCCTTGGGCGGAATCGCCTGCTGGCGTTGGCCGGCATCGGGGTTGTTTCCGTGGCGCTCATTCTCGGCGCCGCTCTATTCGTTAACAAACCTGCTCAGGAAACGCTTTATGTCGGACTTGATTCGTCCGATCTGAACCAGATCAGCATTGCGCTCGCCGAAGCCAATATTGCATTTCAGGTCGGCTCCGACGGTTCGAGCATCACAGTGCCCGCCGGCATGACCGGCAAGTCGCGTCTGCTGCTCGCCGAAAAGGGCCTGCCCAACAGCAACAACGCTGGCTACGAACTCTTCGACAAGGTCGGCTCGCTCGGCCTGACCTCCTTCATGCAGGAAGTGACCCGCGTTCGCGCGCTGGAAGGTGAGATTGGCCGCACGATCCAATCGATCTCCGGCGTATCGGCGGCGCGCGTGCACATCGTCATGCCCGAGGTCGGCAACTTCCGCCGTGCCGAGCAGAAGCCGACGGCATCCGTCATGCTTCGAGCGAGTGCCTCGACCGGCCGCGCTGCGGCAAGCTCCATCCGTCACCTTGTCGCCTCGGCCGTGCCGGGGCTTGATGTCGGTGATGTGACCATTCTCGATTCCGCCGGCCAACTGCTCGCCTCTGGCGACGAGGCCAGCAACAGCAACCTCAACCGCTCGCTCGGTATCGTCCAGAACGTCCAGGATGAAGTCGAATCCAACATCGACAAGGCGCTCGCCCCGTTCCTCGGCATGGACAACTTCCGCTCCAGCGTTACCGCCGACCTGAACACGGACGCGCAGCAGATCCAGGAAACCGTCTACGATCCGGAATCCAAGGTCGAACGCTCCATCCGCACGACCAAGGAAGCGGCCCAGTCCCAGCAGACTGCGAACGACAACGCCACCACGGTTCAGCAGAACGTTCCGCAGGCGGCTCCTCCAACCGGTGGCTCGAACGGTCCGGCCTCGCAGGACAAGTCCGACAAGAAGGAAGAGCAGACCAACTACGAGATCAACAGCAAGACCACGGCGACGACCCGCAACAGCTACAAGGTTGAAAAGCTCTCGATCGCGGTTGTCGTCAACAAGGGTCGCATCGCAAAGATGGTCGGCGAGCCTGCCGACCAGACGAAGATCGACGCTTACCTCGCCGAGATGCAGAAGATCGTTGCCTCGGCTGCAGGTATCCGCACCGATCGCGGCGACGTGGTCACCGTCACGGCCATGGACTTCCTCGAAAACCAGCTCCTCGAGGAAACCGGTTCCGGCGTCCGCGTCATGGACATGCTGAGCCGCAACCTCGCCGGCATCATCAACTCGCTCGCCTTCGTGGTCGTGGCCTTCCTGGTCATCTGGATGGGTGTCCGTCCGATGGTCCGCAGCATGACCGGTGGCGGCACGGCGATCGGTGGGGACACGTCGATCGAAAGCGCCGGCCTCGAACTTCCGGACTTCGCTCCGGCAGGCGACGCAGGCGGCGGGGCACTTATGGATGGCTTCGGCTCGGACTTCGGCTTCGACAGCACCGAGGATCTCCTCAGCCTCGGCGACGACGACGGCAGCTTCAATCGCCGCGTCAAGGAAGGGCCGGAGCGCAAGCTCGCCCGAATGGTCGAGATCAACGAGGAACGCGCTGCGAAAATCCTCAGGAAATGGGCGGTCGACAACACCGCATAACAAAAGGGCCGGGAAACCGGCCCTTATCTTTTTTGGCACATCGGAAACACGAAAACGGTGCATGACTCGCGTTTGACGCGAATCGTATTGCCATATGGCCTCGAATCATCTTAGCTTACTATAACTTCTAAGAGATGAATTCCTTGTGCGAATCGGTGCACAGTTCGTAACGAAAGTAAATCCCCAGAACTCGGAGATGGTGGTTTGCTCTCATTGACGTACCTTTTGGATGATTCGCGGAGAAGGTGCATTTCGTTGCTGACAGACGTGATCAAGCTTTTTTCGTGATAAGTTCTCAGCCTCAGGAATTGCCAATGGACATGCATATATTGCAAGCTCTCAAGAGCGAAACGAGGACAGGGAACTTCGTCGGGATTGCTGCGACCAACCTGTCATCGCGCTCGGAACTCATTGCCCAGCTGTGTGAGATAGCGGGCACGGGAAGGTTGCAGCCGGGGCTGCGCATCCTGACCGATTACGTGGGGGCTTCGCACTATCTCCTGGCGCGCGCTGATCTCTTGCAGGAAGCAGGCCTCGATTTCGTGGTCTCGTCCGATTGGCCCTTTGATCTCGTCACCAATCTCGCAGAGGCGTTCGTCGGCGGTTTCGGTCGTGCCACAGAGCTTGAGAAGTGCATGCAGCTCTTCCAGCCGCACTTCGCCGTCTTGCCAGACACGGCTGACGTTCCCGATGGCGCAAGCCGCCAGTATTGCTCGCTGATGTTCAATATCGGGCGCTCGCGCCTGGCGCTGATGTTCCTGTTCGATGATGGCTTCATCCTCTCGCAGGAGCGCCTGAGGGATGTCGGACTGCTGACGGCCTATTACACGAGCCTGCTGCAGTACAGCGGCACCAAGTCCGATCGCGACTTCGAACTGACCGATCGCGAACTCGAGTGTCTATTCTGGATCGCCGAAGGCAAGACCAGCGATGAAATCGCGATGATCCTCGGCATCTCGCGAAACACGATCAACAACTACATTACCAGCGTCATGCGCAAGACGGCGACGAAGACACGTTCCGAAGCCATCGCATTCGCTGTCAGAAATAACCTGGTGTAAGGAGGACGCGCTCATGGCATTTGCATCGGGCCGGTCGATCAGCAGCTCCGACACCATCTCGCGCTCCACGCGCGCCAATAGGGTCAGCAGCCGATCCGATCTTTTCCCACGCCTCGTCGCCATGCAGAAGCTGGCCGATGCGCAGAACTTTGCGGTCTATCGTTTGTCGGGCTCCGGCCTGCCGGCCAAGCAGCGCCTGATCTGCGAGCTGGAAAACTGGGGTTCTGCCAACGCTTCGCTGCACAAGGCCTTTGTCGATGCTTACGGCGATGCGCTGATCGAGCATGTCGAGAAGTCGCTCCTGCCGCTCGCCTGGGCCGGCAGCCACGATCGCAGCTTCCCGGGCGCCATCGGCATGGCGCCGTTCGTCGTGCGGCTTCCAGATGGCCTCGTGCCGTTCTCAGGCCTCGCTTTCCCCGTTCGCCTCGGCGCGATCGGCAATGGCTTCGTTGTCTTCACGGGCGATGATCTCGATCCGCCGAACGACATGGTCGTCGAACTGCACGGTCGCGCCTGCCAGGTGATGATCGACCTGCTCTCGCTTGACGAACGTCGCGTGGCCGCCGCCGAAGCGCTGAGCGAACGCGAGATCGCCTGCCTGCAGCTCGCCGGCGATGGCCGCATCAGCGAAGAAATCGCCGACAAGCTCGGTCTGTCCGTGCACACCGTCAACGCCTATCTGGGCTCGGCGACGATCAAGCTCGATTCGGTCAACCGCATCCAGGCGATCGCCAAGGCAATCCGGCTCGGTTACATTAGCTGAGAAATAATACTTAGCTGGCGAGCGCCTGAAGCGGCGGTACGTTGTAGCGCGCCTGATTGAGGCTCTGCTCGAGAAACGCCGTGTTTTCGTGCGGATTCGCCGAAGGGTTCTCGAAAGCGATGTGGTTGATCTCGATGCCGGCATGTTCGGCGGCGAGGGTAAGCTGCGCGTATACGGTTACGCCGCGTGGCTTGATCTCGAGGTCGATGACGACCTCCGGTTTGCCACCCCATTCCAGCGTATAGCTGCCGCCATGACCGAAATTGACGGTGCCGGGATGGAAGAACATCTCGGCTGCCGAGGAAACGAGGTCTGAAAGATTGCCGTAATACTCAAATCGCAGGATCGAAATCAGGTCCGAAGCATCAAGCAACCGCAATTCGGTGGCGACTGGGCTGATTGCTTCGGCAAGAATCTTCTCGCGCTGGGCAGAGTAGGGGCATTTTTTCATTCGTTTATCTTACCCGGTTGTTCTTGGCCTGCGCCGCGTACACCCGATGAATGAGCTCCGCGACGGCCTTGTAGAATACTGACGGGATGACACTATCCACCGAGACTTGCGCAAACATGGAGCGCGCAAGCGGCGGATCTTCGAAAACCGGTATTCCGTTCGTCTCGGCGATCTCTCTGATTTTTAACGCAATTAGGTCCTGGCCCTTGGCAACGACGATAGGCGCGTCGTTTTCCTCGCGCACGTAGCGCAGGGCAACCGCAAAGTGGGTCGGGTTGGCGATGACCATGGTCGCGCGCGGCACGTTGGCGATCATGCGGCGCCTTGCGCGGTCGCGCATCAGCGCGCGCTGGCGGCCCTTCACAAACGGGTCACCCTGCGATTGCTTGTTTTCTTCCTTGATTTCGTGGCGCGACATCTTCAGTTCGGTGAACCAGTGATAGCGCGTCCAGAAGAAGTCGACGATCGCCACCAGCGCGGTCGCGACCAGGACGACGAGCGTGATCTTCTGCATGGCCGACATCATGCGGGTGAAGATCGTTCGCGGATCGGAGAATAGCGCGTCGATAGACGCGAAGTAGTCGCTGCGCAGCAAAAGCACCATCACGACGCCGACGATGACGATCTTCGTCAGCGATTTGCCGAACTCGATGAGGCCCTGGAGGCTGAAGAGCCGCGACCAGCCCTTGGCGGGCGATATGCGCGACCATTGCGGCCTGATGCGCTCGAGCACCGGCACGGGCAGGTTCTGGCCGATCGAAGCGGCAACGCCGAAGACCATGAAGAGAATCATCGCCGGCGCGAGCAGCTGCGCGCTCACCCAGCCAAGATGGACGAAGAGCGACAGCACGTCGGTGCCGGTGTCGATCTTCCACTGGTCCGGCTGCTCGAAAATATCCTTGAGCGATGCCCCGACCACGCTGAGCCCGTTCGGCAGAAAGAAGATGAGATAGATGTAGGTGGCGAGAACCGTGGCGAAGAGAGGCAGTTCGCGCGAGAAGGGGGTATTACCTTTCTCTGCCGCGTCGCTTTGCTTTTTCGCGGTAGGCGCTTCTGTTTTACTGTCCTTGTCGTCGTCCGCCACGGTCGCGACTCCTGGTCAAAAAGAAAAGGCCGCGCCAGCGCGCGACCTTTGCTTTTGTAGTCCCCGTGGATGCCGTGATCAATCGCGGCGTTCGTCTCGGGCCTATCTGTACACAGTAACAGCGGCTTAGGCGGCAGCCGCACCCTCTGCTTCGCCTTCCTTGAGCTGGATCTGGCCGGAATTGGCCAGGCGAATCGCTTCCTGCGCGATGGCGCGGCGTGCGATTGCGATCTCGCGCGGGTTGATACCCGTCGTACCACTCTGCAGGTCGGATTCGATCATGCGGCGCTGACGCGGGCTGATCGAGGCGAGAACGGCTTCCTTCATCTCCGAAGAGGAGCCGCGTAGCGCCATGGTCAGGATATCCGCGGAAATGTCGTTCAGCAGCATGACGCGGCTGCGCTGCGGCATGATCATCAGGTCTTCGAACAGGAAGATCTTCGGACGAACCTTGTTGACCGATTCGCGGCTGATCGATTCGAGCGACGTGAGCAGGGTATCGACCTGCGGCTTGTCCATCTCGTTCATCAGCTCGGCAACCTTCGTCGAGCCGATCGAATTCTTCTCGGCGTCGATCTCGGCGAGCAGCGTCATGACCTGCTTTTCGATGATCTGTGCCGCCTTCGGGCTCACGGATTTCAGGTTGACGGTACGGTTCATGATGTCGGCGCGGCGGCCGTCGGGAATCTGCATCAGCACCTTGGCGCCGAAGGAAGAGGGCATCATGGACAGGATGTAGGCAACCGTCTGCGGGTGTTCGCGCAGCAGGAACTTGCCGATGAAGGCGGGATCGCCTTCGCCCAGCCGGTCCCAGATGGAGGTTTCATAGGCCTGGAACGCCGTGCGGCGGCCAAGCAGGCTGTCGACTTCGTCGGGCGTCAGCCCTTCTTCGAGGATGCTTTCGATCGCCTTGGCGTTGTCCATCAGACCTGCACCTTCGGTGAACAGATCCTCGAACTCGGCCACGAGGCCGAGCAGCTCATCCGGCGGGATCGCGCGCAGAGCCTGCGCGGATCCGATAATCGTCTGCAGTTCGGCCTGCGTGAAATACTTCAACAGTCTGCCAGCAACCCCTTTCCCCATCGCGAGGAGAACGGCCGCTGCTTTCTCAGCCTGGGTCAACGGTTTCTCGGCAAGAGCGCCGCCGAAATCGTCAAAGTCCATCATGGTCTAACCTCTCCGTCCCTACAGCGGGATCAGGCTTTCTTAGTACCTAAAACTTCTATCAGTTTTACGCCAAAACGTGTGTCGTCATTTTCGAGAACGGTGATCTCGCCGCGCGCGATCTTGCGGCCATTCACCATGATTTCGACCGGCTCGCCGATCTTCTTGTCCAGCGCGATCGTCGCGCCTTCGTTGAGGTTCATCAGGCCTGAGACCTGCATACGGCTGCTGCCGAGCATGATCTGAACATCGATCGGGATGTCCATGATCAGATCCATGTTCGACTGCATCGCGCTGCCGAGCGGGGCTGCGACGCCAGGGGTCGCCGAGCTGTCGCCAAAATCGGACATGCCGCCGAAGTCCGTGGAGCCGCCGAAATCGCCGCCGCCGAAGTCCGTGTCGGTGCCGGTTTCCAGATCGCCGCCAAAGGCCGACAGATCGGTACCGCCGCCAAACGCGTCGAGACTATCGCCGCCGAAATCGGGCATGCCGCCTTCCGCGTCGGTTTTCAGAACGCCACGCAGATCATCGATAGCCTGATCAAGCTCGGCTTCGTTGCCTGGTTGCTCGAGATCCGTGCTCTTTGTTTTTTTCGTCGCCATGAAATCACTATTCCAGTTGAAACTTGCCTCAACCTGCCTTTGGGGCAGGGGCCGAAATCCGTTAATTCATTAAGTAGCGGATGAGGTCGTCATCCGAGTTGATCGTATCCTTCACCCGGACGGTATAATTCTCGCCCGAGCGTCCCAACTCGCACACGTAAAGCTCTTTGCTGTTGGCGCTGACATCGACGCGGACGTCGCCGCTGTCGAGGAAGGGAATAACATCGCCAGCGGCGAGCTTGGAGATGGTGCGCAGCGTCAGCTCCTGAAGATGGATCTTCGCTTCCAGTGTCACCTGCGAGCGCCGAACCTGCTCGCTCATCTGCTCCGTCCATTCCGACGAATTGGCCGATGCGTTCTTGGCGCGCGGCGCGACCACGGTCGTCTTCAACAGCGCTGCCTGGGGAACGATCAGCGAGAATTCCGATGTGATGCCTGACAGCGTGATCGACATGTTGATCGCCGCGGCGAATTCATCCGGCTTGTCGTCGGGAGCCTTCGGCCGCGTCTCGGCGGCGTGCGGAGGCTCAAGGCTAGGCTCGAACCCGCCAGGCGCGTTGACCGCCGAGCGCAGGACGTTGGCGATCTTCTCGAACACGGTGACGGCAAGTTCCAGCTCGATGATCGAGAGCAGGCGATCCGCCGGCTGCTCGACCGTCTCGGGCGATGCGCCAAGCAGATGCTCCATCAGCGTGATGACGAAGCCGTTGCCGCAGGAAAGCGTGAAGTCGGGCGACCAGTTGCGAAGCGATCCGTCGACCAGCGTAACGCTGTCTCCGAGATCGGCGACCAGGTCATGCTTGTAGCCGGCGTGGCAACCGAGATAGTTGACCTGCACGTCGAGGTCGGTCTCGCTCTTGATGACATCGGGGAGAAACACCCGGTAGACGTCGCCGAACGCGGCACAGAGCTTTTCAACCGTCGCCTTGTCGCCCAGCCGGCCTGTCAGCTTCGCGAGCAGGGCGTCGTCCATGACTGGTTTCTGGAGTTGAGCGTTCATGTCCGTTTAGGCCGCCTTGTTCTCACCACCGGGGTTCATCATTTCCTGCTCGACGGCATCGATCGAAGGACGCTCGTAGGCCGAGATCGTCTTGCGGCCATATTCGAGAGCAACCTGCGGAACCGAGCCGTTCATGTAGGCAAGCAGCGTCTGCTTGACGATGACGTAGAGGCGGTGCTGCTTCGAGCGCACGATCTTGATCTGCGAGGTGATTGGCGAGCACACGCAATAGGAAAGCAGAATGCCGAGGAAGGTACCGACGAGCGCCGAGCCGATCAGGTGACCGAGAACTTCCGGCGAATCGTTGATGTGCGCCATGGCCTTGATGACGCCGAGAACGGCCGCGACGATACCGATCGCCGGGAAGGCGTCGCCCATCGTCTGGATGGCGTGGTAGGGCTTCATCTTGTCGTGAAGGATCGTGTTGATCTCTTCGTCCATCAGGGCTTCGATCTCGTGGCTGCGAGCATTGCCGATGATGATCAGGCGAACGTAGTCACAGATGAACGCGGTGATTTCCTTGTTCTTCAGGATGGTCGGCGCGGACTGGAAGATCGACGATTCGGCCGGGTTGTCGATGTGGGCTTCGATCTCGTTGCGCGACTTTGTGCGCAGGTCGCGCATCAGCGAGTAGAGAACGCCGAGCGTGTCGAGATAGTTACGTTCCTTCGGAACCGAATGCTTGAAGGCTTCGCCGAGCGCCTTGCCCGAGTCTTTCACGACCTTCATGGGGTTGGCCATGATGAAGCTGCCGATGCCGGCGCCGCCGATGATGACGAGCTCGAAGGGCTGCCAGAGCGCGTCGATGTGACCGCCCATGGCCATGAAGCTGCCGACGATACAGCCGCAGACAATCACAAATCCGATAATGATATTCATCGCCAGTCCAAACCTGATCGTTATTTTCAACCGAAGGGATAGGAGGGCTAACTTGCGTGAGGCTGATCCTCGCCTTGACGATTAAGCTTTCCGGCAAGCTTTTTGCCAAGCATTTTAGATGCCAGCTTCGCGCAAGGATTTGCTGACAATCTACAGGTGACGAATGGGCCACCATGCCCATGTCTGAGATGCCGCCTCAGCGGAATCGGGGTCGAACACACCACAAATGCCCGGGTTTCGTAACGTTCATCGCCAATGCCAGGAGCCTACCCCGATGCAATCCGGTCTTTATGTTTCTCTGTCGTCGCAGATGGCACTTATGCGTCGCCTCGACACCATCGCGGACAACCTGGCAAACGTGAACACAACAGGCTTTCGTGGCACCGAGGTCAAGTTCAATCAGCTGATCGGCGATACCGATAACAAGCTCAACGCGAAGATCGCATATGTTTCGCAGGGCAACGACTACCTGTCCGCCGACAATGGTGAAATGAACCACACCGGCAACATGCTCGATTTCGCGATCAAGGGCGATGCCTGGTTCTCGCTCGACACGCCGGCCGGCCGGGTTCTGACCAAGGATGGCCGCTTCACGCTGACCGATAACGGTGAGCTGGTCTCGGTGCGCGGATATCCGGTGCTCGACACCGGCGGCGGGCCGATCATGCTCGATAGAAATGCTGGCGAGCCGAAGGTCGGCGCCGACGGCATGATCTACCAGAACAACCGGCAGGTCGCTTCGCTGGGCCTCTTCGAGGCCGATATCTCCAAGGGTTACCTTCGCTACGAAAACAGCGGCATCATGACCACCCAGACGCCGACCGCCGTCACCGACCGCTTCAATGTCGGCGTCCAGCAGGGCTATCTCGAAAATTCGAACGTCAACGCGATGCGCGAAATCACCCAGCTGATCGAGGTCAACCGTGCCTTCGAAAGCATGACCTCGCTCACCAAGGACAGCGAATCTTCCTTCGGCGAAGCCATCAAGACGCTTGGCGGCAGCCGCTAAGCGGAAGGTTTGATCCATGGGCAATGAACAGCTGACCGAGGCGGCGCTTTCCAAGAAGCTCACCCATCTCGAAGCGCTTTCCGCACGCTACGCCAATCCCGATTTCATGATCGCGCCCGGCGGCCATGTGCAGACGATCGCGACCGGTCACTACACGGTCACGGGCCTCTCGCGCCATCTGCGGCTCGGGGAGTTCGTCGCCCACAAGTCTTCAACGGGCGTGCATCTCGGTGAAGTCGTTCGCGTCGAGCCGGATCTTGCCTATGTCTGCCCCATCGAGCCGGGCGAACCGATCGGTATTCATGACACCGTCATCCGCAAGGGTGCCTTCCGCATCGCGCCATCGGACAGCTGGTGCGGCCGCACCATCAGCTCGCTGTGCGAGCCGATCGACGGAAAGGGACCCGTTGTCGAGGGACTGAAGCGCCGCTCGATCTCCAACACCGCGCCGCCCTCGATGACACGCCAGCGTGTCGAGAAGGGGTTCAAGACCGGCGTGCGCGCGATCGACATCTTCTCTCCGCTCTGCTTGGGCCAACGCCTCGGCATTTTCGCCGGCTCGGGCGTCGGCAAGTCGACACTGCTCTCCATGCTTGCGCGCGCGGACGCTTTCGACAAGGTCGTGATCGCGCTGGTTGGCGAACGTGGCCGCGAGGTGCGCGAATTCATCGAGGATACGCTCGGCGCCGACATGCAGAAATCCGTCGTGGTGGTTGCGACCAGCGACGAAAGCCCGATGCTGCGCAAGATGGCGCCGCTGACGGCGATCACCATCGCCGAGCATTTCCGCGACCAGGGCGACAACGTGCTCCTGATCGTCGACAGCGTCACGCGTTTCGCCCACGCGATCCGCGAAGTCGCGACCGCCTCCGGCGAGCCGCCGATCGCGCGCGGCTATCCGGCGTCCGTCTTCACCGAACTGCCGCGCTTGCTCGAGCGCGCCGGCCCCGGCCCGGAAGGCACCGGCACCATCACCGCCATCATCTCGATCCTCGTCGATGGCGATAATCACAACGATCCGATCGCCGACTCCACCCGCGGCATTCTCGACGGCCACCTCGTGCTCCAGCGAAGCCTCGCCGATGAAGGCCGCTATCCGCCGATCGATCCTCTCGCATCGATCTCGCGTCTGGCCCGCAAGGCCTGGACACCGGATCAGGAGAAGCTCGTCTCACGCCTCAAGGCGCTTGTGCATCGCTACGAGGAAACCCGCGATCTTCGCCTGATCGGCGGTTACCGACAGGGTGCCGATCCGGATCTCGACATGGCGGTCAAGCAGGTGCCCGTGATTTACGACGTACTGAAGCAATCCCCCGGCGATCAACCATCCCCGGATTCCTTTGCCGATCTGGCCGGAGCCCTGAAGGCGGCCGCCGGCATCGGCAATCAGCCGGTGCGCAGATAGCCGGACGCCCGAAGATAGCCGACGATTGAAGATAGAAAGACTAGATGTGACCGATTTCGACGATGACGAAAAGATTCCGCCGCTGAAGCCACAGGGCCGCCGCAGGTCGACGTTCAACGATCGCGTGCTCACGATCACCGGCCTGCTGCTCGCCGGCGCGTCCGCGATCTTTCCGTGGTACGTCTTCTTCAACGAAAACAAGTTCGGCATCAATGTCGCCGAGGGTGACCGCACGCGCGACCTGCCGAACTGGCCGGCGCGCAATGTCTTCAGCGTTTCACCGCTGGCCATGGCCAACAAGAACCCGCCGGAAGTAAAGCCGGAGGTCCCCGTCGACCCGCTGACGACGGCCACGGTCTCCTCCATCGGCAAGGAAGACAACAAGGGCGCGCCTGCAGAAGATCAGCCATTCCCCGGAAAGTCGGCCTTTCGCCTGCTGCATGTCGCCAACGGCCGCGCGCTGATCGAGGATACATCGGGCATGTATGTCGTTCGCGTGGGCTCGATCCTGCCGGATGAAAGCCGCCTCGCCACGCTGGAACAGCGCGACGGCAAGTGGGTGATCATCACGTCCAAAGGCGAAGTCTACTGACGTAACCCACGTCGGGAACACACGAGGTCTTGGGGCTCCTTCGCACCGCGGGGGAGCCTTTTTGGTATCTCCCCATCCAGCCCGCCCTTATGAAGCAAGAACGCATTCTCCGTAAGTCTGACGCAAGATTACCGACCTAGGTTCACGGCAGTAAAAAGGAGAGTTCCATGCAACCGATTCAACTGTTCGACTTGGCCTCGCGGCAGGCGGAATGGCTGACGATTCGTCAGGAAGTCGTTGCCGGCAACATCGCGAACGCGAACACGCCAAAGTATCGCGCCAAGGACATCACGCCTTTCCAGGCCGTTCTCGACCATTCGGACGTGGCGATGGCGCGGACCAATGCCGCGCATCTGAGCGGCAACGATCTCAGCACCAAGAACGACATCGACGTCAAGGATGCCGCTCTCGACGAAGAGATGGGCGTACAGGAATCGGGCAACACGGTTGGTCTCGCCGAGGAGCTCTCCAAGGCTGGCGAAATCAAGCGACAGTATGAGCTGAACACCTCGCTCGTCGGATCTTTCAACCGCTTGATGCTTATGACTGTGAAGAGCTAAGAACATGGATCCTTTGTCAGCCGCTTCCAAAATCGCAGCCTCCGGTCTCGAGGCGCAGTCGACGCGTCTTCGCATCGTCTCCGAAAACATCGCAAACTCGCGCTCCACGGGGGATACCCCAGGCGCCGATCCTTACCGTCGCAAGACCATAACCTTCGGCGAAGCCATGGATCGCGCAACGGGCGTGACGACGGTCAACGTCAAGAAGCTGGGCGTCGATGAATCGAAGTTCAGCACCGAATTCGATCCCAACAATCCTGCTGCGGACGCCCAGGGCGTGGTCAAGCTTCCGAACGTCAACATGCTGGTCGAGATGGCCGACATGCGCGAAGCCAACCGCTCCTACGACGCCAACCTGCAGGTCATCAAGCAGACCCGCGATCTCGTTTCATCGACAATCGACCTTCTGAAGAGCCAATAATGATTAACAGCATAAACAGCCTCAGCTCCCTGTCGGTAACGCGCGATCTGAGCGGCGTCGATCTCGGCAAATCCCAGGCCTCCTCGTCCGCCCAGAGCGCCACCAACGACGCCAGCTTCGCTTCCGTCCTCGGCAATGCGGCAACTAGCGCCGTCAATTCGATCAAGGGCGCCGAGAACATGTCGTTCGAAGCCATCAAGGGCACCGCGACGACACGTGAAGTCGTCGATGCCGTGATGCAGGCACAGCAGACCCTTCAAACCGCCATTGCCATTCGAGACAAGGTCGTTTCGGCCTTTCTCGAAGTGACCAAGATGCAGATGTAGTTGATTTTGAGGATTGAGCCATGAGAGCGCTTGCCATTGCAGCAACGGGCATGGATGCCCAGCAGACCAACCTTGAGGTCATCGCGAACAACATCGCGAACATCAATACCACAGGCTTCAAGCGCGCCCGCGCCGAGTTTACGGATCTGCTCTACCAGACCGAACGCGCACAGGGCGTCTCCAACCGCGCCAACCAGGCAATCGTGCCCGAGGGCGCCAACATCGGTCTCGGTGTCCAGACCTCGGCTGTCCGCAACCTGCACATCCAGGGCGAACTCGCCCAGACCGGCAACGACCTCGACGTGGCCCTCATCGGCCGTGGCTTCTTCCAGATCCAGGCGCCCGACGGCACGACGCTCTACACCCGCGCCGGCGCGTTCAACAAGAACGAGACCGGCCAGATCGTCACCGTCGACGGCTACACCGTCGCGCCGAACATCACCATTCCCGTCGGTTCGACGCAGCTTACCATCAGCCGCTCCGGTGAAGTCACCGCGGTGTTGCCGGGCCAGACAACGCCCACGACCCTCGGACAGCTGCAGATCGCCGACTTCGTCAATGAAGCAGGTCTGAAGCCGCTCGGCGACAACCTCTTCCAGGAAACGCCCGCTTCCGGCCAGCCGGTCGTCGGCACGCCTGACGATCCGGGCTACGGCTATCTCAAGCAGAGCTACCTGGAATCGTCCAACGTCGACCCGGTGAAGGAAATCACCGAGCTGATCTCGGCACAGCGCGCTTACGAAATGAACTCCAAAGTCATCACAACCGCCGACGAAATGGCCTCCATCGTCAGCAAGAACCTGAAGTAACAGGGAAGGGCCGAAACATGACGTTTTGCCGGGTAGAACATCTTCGTGGATGGGCGAAAGCCGCACTCGTTGCGGCCATGACCCTTTCGGCGCCGACGGCTTTTGCCGCCGCCGACATGGGTTACGCGGTCATTCCGACCACCATCATCTATCCCGGCGAAACGATCTCCAGCGCCCAGCTGCAGGAAGTCGAGGTCACCAATCCCAATCTGCAGGGCGATTACGCCAAGTCCATTCACGAGGTGGACGGCATGATTTCCAAGCGTACCCTGCTTCCCGGCCAGTCGATTTCCGTCTCGGCGCTGCGCGAACCCTATACCGTTACACGCGGTTCTTCGATCCGCCTGGTCTTCACGGTTGGCGCGATGGCGATCTCGGCCGCCGGCTCCCCGCTTGAAGACGGCATGACCGGCCAGATGGTCCGTGTCCGCAACATGGACTCCGGCGTAATCGTCAGCGGCACCGTGCTCGCGAATGGCACCATACACGTGGCTGCAAAATGAAGATTCTATTCCGCCTTTTCATCGCACTCGCAATGCTCGCGCCAAACGTCCTGGCTGTCACGCCGGCGGCGGCAATGAGCTCGCGCATCAAGGATATCGCCTCGTTGCAGGCGGGTCGCGACAACCAGCTGATAGGCTACGGCCTCATCGTCGGTCTCCAGGGGACCGGCGATGGCTTCCGTGCATCGCCCTTCACCGAGCAGTCGATGCGCGCGATGCTGCAGAACCTCGGCATCTCCACGCAGGGCGGCCAGTCGAACGCCAAGAACACCGCGGCCGTCATGGTCACCGCCAACCTGCCGCCATTCGCAAGCCCCGGCAGCCGGCTCGACGTCAACGTCAGCTCGCTGGGTGATGCCACGTCGCTGCGCGGCGGAACGCTGATCATGACCTCGCTGTCGGGCGCCGATGGCCAGATTTACGCCGTCGCCCAGGGCTCGGTGGTCGTCTCCGGCTTCACGGCACAGGGCCAGGCTGCAACGGTTACCGAAGGCGTGACGACGGCCGGTCGCGTCCCAAGTGGCGCCATCATCGAGCGTGAACTTCCCTCGCGCTTCAAGGATTCGGTCAACCTCGTCCTGCAACTGCGCAATCCGGATTTCTCGACCGCCGTGCGCATCGCCGACGTGGTCAACGGCTACGCCCGCGCTCGTTTCGGCGGCCCGGTTGCCGAGCCGAAGGACGCGCAGGAAGTGATCGTCCAGAAGCCGCGCGAAGCGGACCTGACGCGCCTGATGGCCGATATCGAAAATCTCGCTGTCGAAACCGATACGCCGGCCAAGGTCGTGATCAACGAGCGGACGGGCACGATCGTCATCGGCGCCGACGTCAGGGTCTCACCGGTCGCCGTCAGCTATGGCACGCTCACCGTGCAGGTCACCGAAACGCCACAGGTCATTCAGCCGGAACCCTTCTCGCGCGGCGTCACAGCCGTCCAGCCGCAGACCGATATCCAAGCCCAGCAGACGGGTGGCAATGTCGCCCTGCTTGATGGGCCCGATCTGAAAACGCTGGTGGCCGGCCTCAACAACATCGGCGTCAAGCCCGATGGCATCATCGCCATCCTCCAGGGCATCAAGTCGGCCGGTGCGCTGCAAGCGGAGCTTGTCCTGCAATGACGAAGACCTCTTTTGCGAACATGACGGTTTCGGAACTGGCGAAGCACCTGGTCTTGCCCACGGCTGCTGTCGTCATGCTGACCATCCCTGGCGCCTTCGCGCAGGAGGCACGCACCTCGGCGGGCGGCGAGCTGACCTCCGAGGAAGAAATCAAGCAGTTCTGCAGCAACATCGCCGAGCCCGCGCGCGACCAGCGCTATCTGCTGCAGAAGCAGGAACTCGACAAGCTCAGGGCCGACGTTGATAGCCGCATGGCCGAAATGACGAAGCGCCGCGACGAGTATCAGGACTGGCTGAAGCGTCGGAACGACTTCCTGAAGCAGGCCGAGGCCGGACTGACCGATATCTACAAGAAGATGAAGCCGGACGCCGCGGCGCAGCAGCTTCAGGAAGTGAAGATCGAAGTGGCGGCCGCCGTGATCATGCGGCTGAACGCCACGCAGTCGAGCCTGATCCTGAACGAGATGGACCCGCAGAAGGCAGCGGTCATCGCCAACATCATCGCCAGCGCGTCCGATCCCAATACGTCGAAGGACCCCTCATGAAGAAGCGTTTCCCGGTCGCGATTGCCGCTGTAGCCATTCTGGCCGGCTGCCAATCCCCGCAGGCGATCAACGAGATCGGCCGTGCGCCCGCCATGAGCCCGATCGGCAGCGGTCTCGCCTATGGCCAGACACAGCAGATGTCGATGTATCCGAAGCAGCCGCGCCAGGTCGCCCAAGGCTATTCGCTCTGGAGCGATTCCAAGGCCGCTCTGTTCAAGGACGCACGCGCGCTCAACGTCGGCGATATCCTGACCGTCAACATCTCGATCAACGACAAGGGCTCGTTCGAAAACAACAGCAAGCGCAGTCGCGAGAACAGCAGTGGGTTGAACTGGGACGCGCAGGCCAACATCCTCGGCTGGAACCCGTCGTCGAAAACCGACGTGACCTATGGCTCCGACACGAGCACGGATGGTAAGGGCAAGATCGAACGCACCGACAAGCTGAACCTGATGGTCGCGGCCGTCGTCACCGGCATCCTCGAAAACGGCAATCTTGTTGTCAGCGGCTCGCAGGAAGTGCGCCTTAACCAGGAACTGCGCATCTTGAACGTCGCCGGTATCGTGCGTCCGCAGGACGTGACCGCCGACAACGAAATCTCCTACGACAGGATCGCCGAAGCGCGCATCTCCTATGGTGGCCGCGGCCGCCTGATGGAAGTGCAGCAGCCCCCGCGCGGCCAGCAGGCCGTCGATATCCTCTCGCCACTCTAAGGTCCGGCAAAATGGCAGACGCAGAAGGCACCGAGGGCCAGCCGAAGAAGAAGTCGGCGATGATGATGACGATCATCGGCCTCGCCGTCCTGACACTCCTTGGCGGCGGCGGTGGCTGGGTCGTTGGTGGCATGATCGCGCCCAGCGTGAAATCCGCAAAAGAGGCGGAACAGCCCGCCGAGGCGGCCGAGAAGGCGAAGGCCGGCGAGACCGGACTCCAGAAGATCTCGACGGAAGCCAACAACGTCGTTCAGCTCGAGCCGATCACCTCGAATCTTGCCTATCCCTCGGAGAACTGGGTGCGCCTCGAAGTGGCGCTGCTCTTCTCCGGCCCGCCGGATGTGAAGCTCGCCGAGGATATCCATCAGGACATCATGGCCTATATCCGGACTGTTTCGCTGCAGCAGATCGAGGGCCCGCGCGGCTTCGAATATCTTAGGGATGACATCCAGGAGCGTGTTGACCTTCGGGCGCAGGGACGCGTATCGAAAGTCATGTTCAGGACCTTCGTCATCGAATGATTCGATTCCTAGTGATCTTGGCTGCCATGATGGCGGTCCCGGAGCTGGCGCATGCGCAGCAGCTCCCGTCGAACCTGCTCAACCTGCCGGTGGACGGTTCGGTTGCGGCGTGGATCATCCGCACCTTCGGTCTCTTGACCGTTCTGTCGGTCGCGCCCGGCATTCTGATCATGGTGACGAGCTTCCCGCGCTTCGTCATCGCCTTCTCCATTCTGCGCACCGGCCTCGGCCTCGCCTCCACTCCCTCGAACATGATCTTGCTGTCGCTGTCGCTGTTCATGACCTTCTATGTCATGCAGCCGACCTTCGATCAGGCATGGAAGGATGGGGTTCAGCCGCTCTTGGCGAACCAGATCAACGAGCAGCAGGCTGTCGAACGCATCGCTGAACCGTTCCGCACCTTCATGACGCGCAATACCCGCGACAAGGATCTGGCGCTCTTCGTCGATCTCGCCCGTGAGCGCGGCCAGACGGTCGATACCGGCGCCACGATCGATTATCGCGTACTTGTTCCCGCTTTCATGATCTCGGAAATCCGGCGCGGCTTTGAAATCGGCTTCCTGGTCGTCCTTCCCTTCCTCGTCATCGACCTGATCGTCGCGACCATCACCATGGCCATGGGCATGATGATGCTGCCGCCGACATCGATCTCCCTGCCGTTCAAGATCCTGTTCTTCGTCCTGATCGACGGCTGGAACCTGCTTGTCGGCAGTCTGGTTCGTTCCTTCAACTGACGCGCTGCACAGGCAGCGCTTCTCGATCTTCCAAAACAAAAGGCCGGCGATCAGATCGCCGGCCTTTTGTTTTGATGTTAGCGGAAGGTCGCGAACCCGTCGCGGCCCAAGTCAGAACGGTGAGGTTCTGACGGGCAGGGCGGGCACGTCGAGATGGTCAGGCCCCAGCCCCTGCTTGGCGCGCTCGACTGCCATCTCGTAGGCTGTCTCGAGGTGCCGGCAGAAGCGTTCCGCGTCGAACAGCGGCTTGATCATCTTGTTGTCGTCGATCGTTTGCTTGAACGCGGCGATCCGCTCCGGATTCTCGTAGAGAGCAACAGCCATGTCTTCGTAGGCCTGCGCATCGTCGGCTACCAGCTCGGGCAGCCCGATCGCATTCAGCAGGCTCTCGGTCACGCGCGAGGCGAAGTTGGTGCCCTTCAGCGTCAGCACAGGCAAGCCACCCCAGAGCTGCTCCGACGTCGTGGTGTGGCCGTTGTACGGCCAGGTGTCGAGCGCAAGATCGGCCGCCTGCTGCCTGTCGATATGGCTGCGATAATCCGCATGCCCGCAGAAGACGAGACGCTTGGCGGGAATTCCCCGGCTTTTGAAATATTCGCGGAGATTGGCCTCCGTCTGCTTCGAGACCGCCATCATCCACAGTACGCTGTTCGGCGCGCGGCGAAGCACGTTGCACCAGACGTCGACCGTCTCCGGCGTGATCTTACGGCTGGCATTGAACGATGCGAAAACGAATTTGTCGTCGGGCAGGCCGAATTCACCGCGATCCACGAAGCCGGGCGTCGGCCGGTGGAAGGGATCGTTCGGCTGGTAGGTGTCCGGCAAACGGATGAATTTTTCGTGATAATGCGGGCGCGAGGAATCGGGCAGAACGAACCGGTCGCCGATAATGTAGTCGACATCGGTGTTCGTCGCGCTGCCCGGAAAGCCGAGCCAGGAAATCTGGATCGGCGCGGGGCCCTTGTTCAGAACGTGATAGCGCGTTTCGAATGTCGGGCCCTTGAGATCAACGAGAATATCGATCCCATCGGCCCGCATCCGCTCGGCCATCGCCGCGTCGGATAGATCACCCACCTCGACGACCCGACCCCAGAGGCTTCGGTCGAAGGTGTTGTGCTCGAGGTTCGAAGCGCGCGAATGGCAATAGAGCGTGATCTCGAAACGCTCCCTGTCGTGGAGCTCCAGAACACGGCCCATCAGCTTCATGGTCGCGTGCTGCTCGAAGAGGTCGTTGGAGAGATAGCCGACCCGAATCTTGTCCGCCCACTGATGCGGTCGCGTCCGTCGTGCGTTTGTCTGCTCGACGGTCACGGCATTGTTCATGCTCGAGGTCAGGCGATTCAGCGCTTCGTCGCCACACCACTGGAGATTATAAAATTCGCTCTCATGGTGCAGGAACGCGGTCTGGCCATTGGCGATCAACTCGTCGATGATCTGCTTGTGCAGCTTGATGCTGGTGAGATCGCTGACATGCCGGGCGAACATCAGATAGAGGAAACGCAGCGGCACCAGCTTGGGGAAGCGCTTGAACAGGTTGCGGATCAGGAGTGCCTGGGTTTCGTCGCTCGGGTCGTTCTTGAGCAATCGGATCGCAAGCAGCGTGTGATCGCTGTTGCTGCTTTCGGCGAGCACCTTGACGAAAGGGCTGAGCAGCTCGTCTTGTCCGCGTTTCTTGTAGATGGAGGCCAGCGCGTAAGCCAGCTCGGCATCGAGACTGTGGTTCAGCATGTGCCGCAGGCCGAGCCTGATTGCCTCGTCGTGATTGCCCACCTCGAAATAAAGCAGCGCTGCCTTGCGGGAAAATTCCGATCCGCTTTGTCCCGCCTTCTCGCCGGCCACGGCAAATGCCATCGCCGCATCGGCCTTCATTCCCAGCTGCGACAGGGTACGGGCCAGCAAGGCGTAGGTCTTCGCGTCCTGCTGTGTCTCGAGCAACGCATTCAGCGTCTCCAACGACTTGGTATAGCGCCCGCTTTGATAGTCTTTTGACGCTGCGGAAAACGAAACCACACGATTCACGGTCAAACCTCGTTCAGTTCTTTACGCGGCAAACATCGGGTCCCGCGGGTATGTTCGCCACGGACCCAATGAGGCCATTATGGCGCAGAATGACACGTGAACCTTGCCTGAGGCAGGAAACAGTAACCGTCTCCACTGAGGTCGAAAATGACGTTCGCCTGTTTAAGCTCTCCTTTAACGACTAGTTAACCATTTGTATTCGTTTGAGAAACGGGAGAGGGTCATTAATTAGTCCGCAAGGTTTTGCTGCGAAAGTCATCCTCGACATGACGGGTTTGGTCCCAATGCAGAATGACCAAGTGGCATGAAGCCGAACCGTCATTGCCGGTACATAAGTCCGGTAATGTCCTCCATTGGTATCGAATTTCGGGGACGGATCCATGACAAGCATTAACACCAACAACTCCGCAATGGCAGCTCTTCAGACGCTGCGTAACGTCAACAACAACCTTTCGTCCACGCAGAGCGCTGTGTCGTCCGGTCTTCGCGTTGGCAAGGCTTCTGACAACGCTGCTTACTGGTCGATCGCAACGACCATGAAGTCTGACAACGGCGCTCTTTCGGCTGTTTCCGACGCACTCGGCATGGGTGCAGCAAAGATCGACACGGCTTACACCGCCGTTCAGAGCTCGATCGACGTCGTAACCGAAATCAAGGCCAAGCTTGTTGCCGCAACGGAAGACGGCGTCGACAAGGGCAAGATCAACGACGAAATCAAGCAGCTCCAGCAGCAGCTGACGAGCATTTCCGCTTCGGCTTCGTTCAACGGTGAAAACTGGGTTTCCAGCTCCGGCGCTGGCAAGACCATGTCGGTCGTTTCGTCCTTCATCCGCACCGCAGGCGGCGTCAGCGTATCGACGGCCGGCTACACCTCGACGGCAGACGACCTGCTGTTCGCTGGCGGCGCTGGTATCCTCGATCGTGACGGCAGCGGCACGGTCAGCGCCTCGATCTCTGAATTCTCGATCAGCTCGTCCAACACCAAGGGCGACATCGACAGCCTGATCACCGACGCGGAAACTGCCCTGAAGGGCATGACCTCGCTCGGCTCCAAGCTCGGTTCGCTCCAGAAGGGCATCGACCTGCAGAGCGACTTCGTTTCGAAGCTCAGCGACTCGATCGACTCCGGCGTTGGCCGTCTGGTCGATGCAGACATGGAAGAAGAGTCCAGCAAGCTTTCGGCACTGCAGACCCAGCAGCAGCTGGCGATCCAGTCGCTGTCGATCGCTAACTCCTCTTCGCAGAACATCCTGTCGCTCTTCCGTTAATAGCGGAAAACGCAAGAAATCTGACATCAGTGCGGCCGGGCTTTCCCGGCCGCATTTTTTTATTGCCCCCGTGGTTTCTGCTAAGTGTCGGGTATTTCTTAAATTTCTTCCCGACGAGTTTAGTGTTTCTTAACCATGTTGCGGTCATATGGGCTCATCGAAACGGTGAGTTGATCAGCAAATGCACGGTCAACAGGCATGACGCTGACCGCCGTTTCCGGTAATAGTCCGGAATGTCCCTTCGTACGAAAAATTGCCGATAAGGGGCTTTTTAAATGACCAGCATTCTCACGAACAATTCCGCAATGGCAGCTCTTCAGACGCTGCGCAGCGTGAACAACAACCTCTCGGACACCCAGAGCGCTGTGTCGTCTGGTCTCCGCGTCGGCAAGGCAGCTGACAATGCTGCTTACTGGTCGATCGCAACGACCATGAAGTCCGACAACGGCGCTCTCTCGGCCGTTTCCGACGCATTGGGCATGGGCGCCGCCAAGGTCGATACCGCCTACACCGCCGTCCAGAGCTCGATCGACGTCGTATCCGAAATCAAGGCCAAGCTCGTTGCTGCGACCGAAGACGGCGTCGACAAGGGCAAGATCAACGACGAAATCAAGCAGCTTCAGCAGCAGCTGAAAAGCATCTCCGCTTCGGCTTCGTTCAACGGTGAAAACTGGGTCTCCAGCGCAGTTGGCCAGACCATGTCGGTCGTCTCCTCCTTCATCCGTACTGCAGGCGGCGTCAGCGTCAGCACCTCGGGCTATTCCGCTCTTGCCGACGATCTGCTCTTCAGCGACGACCAGACCGGTATCCTGGATCGCCAAGGCTCCGGCACGCTCATCACCGACTCGATCTCCGAGTTCTCGATCACCTCGACCGACACCAAGGGTGCGATCGATGAACTGATCACCGACGCGGAAAGCGCTCTGAAGAGCATGACCTCGCTCGGCTCCAAGCTCGGCTCGCTGCAGAAGGGTATCGACCTGCAGACGGACTTCGTTTCCAAGCTCAGCGACTCGATCGACTCCGGCGTTGGCCGTCTGGTCGATGCGGACATGGAAGAAGAGTCCAGCAAGCTTTCGGCACTCCAGACCCAGCAGCAGCTCGCTGTTCAGTCGCTGTCGATCGCCAACTCCTCTTCGCAGAACATCCTCTCGCTGTTCCGCTAAGATCGCCGGCGCCTCCGGGCGCCCGCGTAAGGATACGCCTCCGCTTCGGTGGATGGTTTTCGAAGGCCGCGCTCTCCGGAGCGCGGCTTTTTTGTTGTCGTTAACTTTTTGTTAACCAAACTCATGTCTTGTGGCCATCATTAAACGGTATGTTAACCAAGCTTAAGAAGCGGTTAGCAGGCATGAGGCTGATGAACCGTTCCCGGCGGTAGACCGGGATGTCCCTTTTAAAAGTTTGCCAACAAGGGGCGCTCTTTTCATGACAAGCATTTTGACCAACGTTGCGGCGATGTCCGCGCTTCAGACACTCCGCGGCATCAACACCAATCTCGAGACGACACAGGGCAACGTGTCTTCGGGATATCGTGTTGCCGAAGCCAAGGACAACGCGGCCTACTGGTCGATCGCGACGACGATGCGCTCGGACAACAAGGCTCTCTCGGCTGTCTCCGACGCACTCGGTCTCGGTGCTGCCAAGGTCGACACGGCCTATGCCGCGATGGACAACGCCATCAACATCGTCAGCGAAATCAAGGCCAAGGTCGTCGCCGCCACCGAAAACGGTGTCGACAAGACCAAGATCCAGGATGAGATCGGGCAGCTCCAGCAGCAGCTCCTCAGCGTTGCGCAGTCGGCATCGTTCTCGGGCGAGAACTGGGTCGCCGGCAACGGCACGAAGAGCGTCGTCTCCTCCTTCGTCCGCGGCGCCAACGGCGAGGTCTCTGTCCAGACGACCGACTACACCCTTGACGACAATCCTGATGGCAACGTGCTCTTCGGCATGCAGCCAACCGGCGAGATCGACACCTCGACCGGCGTCATTGGCTCGGAATACGGCACCTACGGCTCCATCTACAACATGGATATCTCGCAGCTCAGCGTGGCCGACCTCAACACCACGCTCGGCAATGTGGAAACCGGCCTCAGCGCGCTCACCAAGGCCGCGTCGCAGCTGGGCTCGATTTCGACCCGCATCGACCTCCAGGACAGCTTCGTTTCCAATCTCAGCGATTCGATCGATTCAGGCGTCGGCCGCCTCGTCGATGCCGACATGGAAGAGGAATCGAGCAAGCTGACCGCGCTCCAGACCCAGCAGCAGCTGGCAATCCAGTCGCTCTCCATCGCCAACTCGAGCGCTCAGAACGTCCTCACCCTGTTCCAGAACTAAGCTGGTTCATCGGCGTCGCCAACGCCACAAAGACAATCGTCAGAACATTGAAAGCCGTCTCGAAAGACGCGGCTTTCTCTTTGTTTTTGAAAAGAGAATCAAGGTTGCGCGAGGCTTGCGAGACCGTTTGTCGGCTACTTGCGCTGGCTGTATGCCTTGGTTAACTTCTCTTCAGAATTGATTTGTTTAGCGACGAGCCGATCGGGAAATCCGGTTGGCGGCATGACGCCACACCTGTCGCTGCCGGCGGTCCGGTCTATCCTCTCCTCTACCATAGAGCTCCCAAAATGACCTATCGAATCACCAGCTCCGCACAGGTAAACGCTCTCGCCGCATTGCGGATCATCAATAAGGAAGCAGCGACGACCCAGCAGCAGGTATCATCGGGCATGCGCGTGGAAACGGCTGCGGATGATGCGACTTATTGGTCCTTTGCGAGCGTTCTGCGCTCCGACGGCAGCTCCATGACCAACATCCACGATGCGCTCGGTGTCGGTGCCTCGAAGGTCGACACCGCCTACACCGCGATGGACAGCCTGATCGATCAGCTGACCAGCATCCGCGCAACGCTCGTTAGCGCCAAGGAAGACGGCGTCGACAAGGAAAAGCTCAATACCACGATCGAGCAGCTCAAGCAGCAGATGAAGACGACAGTTCAGTCGACGAGCATTGCCGGCGAAAACTGGCTGTTCAACCAGGATCCTACGCTGACCACCTCGCGCTCGGTCATCGGTGGCTTCACCCGGGCGCCCTCCGGTGAATATCAGCCGCAGAACATCACATTCCCCGCTGACCAGACCGTCATGATCGACACCAGCAACGCCAATCGCGGCCTGCTCACCAAGTCCGTGGACGCCAGCACCTTGAACAACACCGGCTCGACGGCGCCGCGCAACTACTATCTGCTCAATGCCGGATCGGTGACCGGCGCCGACGGCGACGAGATCAAGCTCGACAACAACACCACGACCGAGCAGGTCGATGACATGATGTCTGTTGTCGATAATCTTCTCTCGACGCTCACCACGACCGCCGCTGGCCTCGGCACCATGAGCGCCCGCATCAACGACCGCATCGACTACACCGCCAACATGGCCGACATCATCGACAAGAATGTCGGTGCGCTTGTCGATACCGATATGGATGAGGCGTCGGTGCGTCAGACGGCGCTGCAGACGCAGCAGAAGATGGGCGTGCAGGCGGTTTCCATCCTCAACACTGTTGCCAGCAAGGTTCTCGTTCTGCTGCAGTAATCGCGGATCACGGTTGCGCGCCGCGCGACGGCGCCCTTCATCTTCGCACAAGTTTGGCCTCCTAGGGTCAGGGACAACAGGCGTGGTGAAAACCGCGCGAAAGATTTGTTTGGTGCAATGTGAGGCGCGGCATGTCGCAGGCTTCTGCTGATACGAGGTGGGTTGAGTGAGCGCGCTACTGTCCCGTCTGAAAGACTTCGGCGAACCCGCCGTCGCCGCCCCACCAGTGGTCGATACGCCGTTTTCTGAAGATTTCGGCGGTTTCGACGACATCGTCTCCGAGCCAGTCATCGACATTGAGGCGGAACGCCGCGACGCCAACGCGGTTGGCGAGGCCAGGGCGACCGCGGAACTCACCGAGAAATTCGAGGCCGAGGCACAGACGGTTGCGCTTGTTCATCAGCGCGAGATCGAAGAGCTTCGCAACAAGTACGAGACAGAGATCGCCGAGCTCGTCGCTGCGAAGGTCAAGGCGATCTCCACCGAGCTTGCCGATCTTGTCAGTGCCACGGTCGCCCGCACGCTGGCTCCCGTCTTGACCGAGGCTCTGGCTGAAAAGGCCGCTGTCGAACTGGCGGCGCAGCTTCGCGATGCCGTTCTGGACGGCGAGACCGGCACGATCACGGTCAAAGGCCCGGAAAGGCTTTTCAATATCCTGAAGAACGAACTCGGCGAGAAGGCAGACCTGCTGCGCCACCACGAGAACGACGATATCGACCTGATCGCCGAGTTTGATGACTCGGTACTCGTAACCCGCATGTCTGCCTGGGCGGCGAGCGTCAAGAAAGTCCTGGAATGAGCGACAGCGAAAATCACCATCACGGCAAGAACGAGGTCATCATCATCAAGCGACATGGTGGTGGCGATCACGATGGCGCCCATGGTGGCGCCTGGAAAATCGCCTATGCCGACTTCATGACAGCGTTGATGGCCTTCTTCCTCGTCATGTGGCTGGTCAATGCCGCCAACGAGGAAACCAAGGCCTCCGTCGCCACCTATTTCAACCCGATCAAGCTCTCTGACGAAAAGCCGACCGAGAAGGGCTTGAAGAAGCCGGTCGACCAGGCCGACGGGCAGGAGAAGGCCGACAAGTCGAAGGAAAAAGAGGATCAGCCGAACCAGGGCGCGGCAGCGGCCAGCGGTGAAGACCAGACCTCGACCTCGGGCGACCAGAAGAACTATTCCGAAGCGGACTTCTTCGAGAACCCCTATTCGGTTCTCGCCGAAATCGCCCAGGAGGTCGGACAGCAGGCTAACGTCAGCGCCAAGGGCGAGGGCGGTGCGGCCGATTCAGGCCCCGCAACCGGCGCCGACGGCGGTGAAGCCTACCGCGACCCGTTCGATCCGGACTTCTGGACGAAGCAGATCGAGGTGACGCGCGCCGACAAGACGCAAGCCGACGATCCGGCAAAGCAGGCGATCGAGCTCGCCAAGGCCGAGGATGCGAAGGCCGAGCAGGCCGCAGCCAAGGCCGCTGACGCCCAGAACCCTGAAACGGCAGACAAGACTACCGACAAGACGAAGGACAAGACCGCCGACAAGGATGGCATAGCGCCTGAAACGCAGACCGCTGAGCAAAAGGCCGTCGAGCAGCAGCAGGAAGCCAAGGATCTTCAGCAGCAGATCGCCCAGCAGATCGGCGGTATCGCCGGCAAGCTCGCCGAGGGTCTGACTGTGACCCCGGCCGAAGGCGGCCTCCTGGTCAGCATTTCCGACCAGAGCGACGATTCCATGTTCAACGTCGGCTCCGCCGTTCCGCGCAAGGAGATGGTCCTTGCCATGCAGAAGATCGGCGAAGTGCTGAAGGAGAAGAATGGTGTCGTGGCCATTCGCGGCCATACCGACGGCCGCCAGTACAAGGGCGAGAACGAGAACTGGCGCCTTTCGATGGATCGCGCCCAGGCCGCCTATTACATGATGGTGCGTGGCGGGCTCGACGAGAAGCGTGTCTCCCAGGTCTCGGGCTTTGCCGACCGCAAGCTCAAGGACACTGCAGATCCGTATGACGCGTCCAACCGCCGTATCGAAATTCTTCTCCAAGCCGATCAGGGATAATCGATGAAGCGCCGGCAGCACAGGCATCTCCTGCCCCTCGCTTTCAGCCTTGCGCTGACGGCGACCGGCGTCGTGCGCGCGGAAGAAGCGGCAACGCCCGCCGCCCACGCCGAGGCGCCGGCCGGACATGCCCAGGCACCAGCCGAAACACCAGCGGTCGGGCATGGCGAAACACCCGCAGAGCCGCCGGCAGCGCATGCGGAGACGCCGGCACCCACGGAAGCGCAGACATCGTCTACCGGACACGGCGACGCGGCGGCACCTGCCGAGGCATTACCCGTCGTCCCGACGACGGACGACAGCGGCGACACTGTGCCATACAAGATGCTGCGCTCGCTGCAGTTCGTGCAGGACTCTGTCGTGCTAGGCGACCATTCGGCCAGTGAGATGCAGCGCTTCATGCTCGGTACCATCGACAAGCGCCTGCGCGCCGTCGACCCGACCGTTTTCGATGATGACCGCAATGTCGATGCCGCATTGATCTACGCCATGAGCGGCGGCAATCCGCAGACGCTCGAATATCTGGTGGCGCGCGATGTCAATGGTTACTTCGATAACCGCGTGACCGACATCCTGCGCAAGTATCTGAGCGGCAAGGGCCTCCTCGTCGGCAAGACGCTGGTGGATATGGCGCAGGAGTATAAGGACAAGAAGATCGGTCCCTATCTGGCGCTGGTCGGCGGTAACGTCACGATCGCCAAGAGCCCGGAAGAGGCGCTCAAGCTCTACGATCTCGCGCGTCTCAATGCGCCGGGCACGATCATCGAGGAAGCGGCCTTGCGCCGCTCGGTTGCGATCTGCGTCGATAAGGGGATGGTCGATCAGGGACTGCAATATTCGCAGCGTTATGTTCGCCGCTTCCTGCACTCGCCCTATGCCAGCCAGTTTGCCGATCTCTTTGTGAAACTGCTTGTCGATCACGATCATGACGTGAAGCCGGATGACGTCATCGGCATCCTCTCCTTCATGGATGATGCGCGCCAGCGGGAAATCTACCTGCGCATTGCGCGCGCTGCCGCGATCGCCGGCAAGGGCGAACTTGCCCGCATGGCGGCCGGCCACGCCCAGACCCTGTCGGGCGATAATAATAACGCCTTTGGCGCATTGGCTGATTTCTACGGCGGCATGGCCGCGATCCCGACCGACAAGATCGATACCGCCGCTCGCGATATTTCGACGATCGCCGACAAGGCGCTTTCGCCGCGCGACCAGATCCTGCGCGCTGCTGCGCGCTCAGTGGCCGAGCAGGTGCTTCGACAACCAGACGCTGCAAGCCTGACGCAAGGCTCTGCTAATACACCAGATGGTCAAGAAGCCAGTTCTGAACAGGCGGCCGGGGGAGGATCGGCCGGAGAGGGGGCGGTTCCCGACGCCGTGCCGGCGGCCGGATCGCAGTCAGCGGATCTACAGAACACCGACCCCGCATTCAGCTCATTTGTGACCTCAAGCCGCTCTCAGTTGGATGAGATCGACGGCCTTTTGAACAAAGAAAGCAATTGATATGATGGATATCAGCGTTCCGGCTGGAGCCGCAGATGCTGCCGCCGGCGCCAAGGCCAATCGGCCGGCCGGCAAAGGTTCGGACACGGACAGTAACGGTGGCTTCTCGGACGTCCTGAACAAGGCGAATGCCAATTCCGATCGCAATCCGGGTGCCAAGACCAATGGTCAGCAGCCGACCGGCACTGCCGATGGAGGCAATGGCGCCGTTGGCTCGGCGCCGCACCGGCAGAACCCGAAGGCTGTGATCGATCTCGGCAACTCGGCCGCACTGGCGCAGGCGGAAGCCGATGCGACGGCGGCCAATGCCGGCAAAGACGTTCAGAAGACAGGTCGGGTCGATATCAAGTCGCTGCGCAAGCAGATCGACGACACAAAGGCCGATGGTACGGCCGAAGACGTTGCCGACAAGATCGCCGCGCCGACATCCAAGGACGACAAGACAGGCAAACCTGTCAAGACCGAGGCCAAGCCCGGAGCGGCCGATGACAGTGCTGTCTCGGACGTCCTGAGCATGCTCGGAAACGCGCCGGTTGATAGCGCATCGGCGGCCGCTGCAGCATTGTTCGGACAGAAGGCGCATGATACCGCGCCCACTGACGTCAAGGACAAGTCTTCCGGCAAGCAGAAAACCAAAGGTGACGCCGTCGCCGATGTCGCCAGCGCCTTGACCTCGGCCACCGACGCCGCGTCCGACGTGGACATGCCTGGTGCGACCACTGCCGGCGATACGGTTGGCCAGACCTTCCGGCTGACGCGTGCAGACAGTCGTGGCACGTCCATGGACATGCATCTCGGCATCGAGAAGGACGCAGCCGACGTTGGCGGAAAGGCGAACGTCGAGACCGTTACGATCCTCGATTCGCGTCGCTATATCGGCCTTGCGCAGAACACCAATTCCGCGGCCGTCACGGCGGCGATCGCTGGCGACAAGGAATGGGCGCACGCCATGCAGGCTTCGTCGTCCCTGTCGAATGCCGCTGAACTCAGCAGCACCGGCAAGGTCGTCAACACGCTCAAGATTCAGATGAACCCGATCGACCTCGGCCTCGTCACCGCGACGCTGAAGCTGCAGGGCGATACTCTGAACGTCGATCTGAAGGTCGAGACCGCAGCCGCCTATAGGCAGCTGAGGGAAGACCACACAAAGATGCTGGAGTCGCTGCGCAGCCAGGGTTACGCCATCGACGGCGTGAGCGTCAGCATGGCGCCGGTCGCCAACACCGATACCAGCAGCCAGGCGAACGCACAGAGCGGCTCGCAGCAGGGCTCCGCCCAGGGGCAGGGCGGCGAGGCGCGCGAGCGTCAGAATCAAACAGGGCAGCGCAGTACCGGAGGCTTCAATGTTACAGGTGAGAGCGACGCTACGAGCGCTTCTTCTGGCTCCTCTGGCAGCAGCGGCACTGGCGACGTATACCTCTGACGCGCGGGCGTCCGATGGTGCCTGCGAGCAGGAGATCCAGTCGGCCGCGCTGAAATACGGTATCCCCGAGGGCATCCTCTATTCCGTCGGATTGACCGAAACGGGCCGCAAGGGCTCGCTCTACCCCTATGCCTTGAACATAGAGGGCAAGCCCTTCTTCCCGCCTTCGGAGCGCGATGCGCTGAGGCAGGTGGATACGGCTCACAGGTCGGGCGCCAAGCTGATCGACGTCGGCTGCATGCAGATAAACCAGTTCTACCACGGGGAGAATTTTCGGTCACTGGAGGAGATGTTCGATCCCCGAACCAACGTGGAATACGCCGCACGGTTTCTGAAGAACCTGCACGATCGCCACGAGACATGGACCATGGCGGTCGCCCGCTACCACGCCGGCCCCAATAATGACCCCGCGCAGAAGCAATATGTCTGCCGCGTCATCGCCAATCTGGTCGCCACGGGCTATGGGAAATGGACTCCCAATGCGAGCAATTTCTGCCGCGGCTAACTCGCCTAAAGATAGCGAAAAAAGAACAAACCGGAAATGTGTCATAATATGGCAAGAATTCGGGCCAATGTGGCAAGGCAAGTCACAATTTAGGACATGTTAACTTTTCCACGAAACTTTTGTGTGCATAATTTTGCCTACCCACTAAATGTAGAGCAAATCGGGGGGCAATTCTTAATCAACTATTAATTTCCGCCCATGAGTTCCTACAGCTTGTCCCAGAATCGTGCGATTCGTACCCATAGGTCATCGATGTGCCACAAGTGATTCGGAGGCGGACGAATGATCGTAGTGGTTGATGAGCGTGAGCTCGTGAAGGATGGCTACACTTCCCTTTTTGGTCGAGAAGGTATTCCTTCGACCGGTTTTGATCCAAACGAGTTTGGAGAGTGGGTGCAGACGGCTGCTGATTCAGATATCGCAGCGGTCGAGGCGTTTCTGATTGGCCAGGGCCAGCAGACGTTCGAGCTGCCGCGCGCCATTCGCGATCGTTCGATGGCACCCGTCATCGCGGTCAGCGACCAGCCGTCGCTCGAAAACACGCTTGCACTTTTTGATTGCGGCGTTGACGACGTCGTTCGCAAGCCGGTTCACCCGCGCGAAATTCTTGCACGTGCAGCGGCCATCCGCCGCCGCCTCAAGGCGATTTCCACGCACACGGACATCGGCGCCATCCGCGTCTTCTCCGATGGCCGCGATCCCGAGATCCACGGCGAAGTCTTCGCACTGCCGCGCCGCGAGCGCCGCATTCTCGAATACTTGATTGCCAACCGCGGTCGTCGCGTCACCAAGACCCAGATCTTCAATGCCATCTACGGGATTTTCGACGAGGAAGTCGAAGAAAACGTCGTTGAAAGCCACATTTCCAAGCTTCGCAAAAAGCTGCGCAAGAAGCTCGGCGTCGACCCGGTCGATTCCAAGCGCTTCCTCGGCTACTGCATTGATTGGGAATAGTTTTTTGGCGTCCTAGGTGGGCGCGGCGGTCTAGGCTTCGATCTTTCTCCGATCACGCAATTGCCAGACAGCTTCACGCAAGGCCCACCGGATACTCTCAAGCCTACTAAGGGAATCGAGGTTTTCAGATGAGCATTTTCGGCAGCATGAAGACGGCTGTGTCCGGCATGAACGCACAGGCGAACCGCCTCAGCACCGTGGCCGACAACATCGCCAACGTAAACACGTCGGGTTACAAGGCGGTATCGACCGCCTTCTCGTCGCTTGTCCTGCCTTCGAGCTCGGGCAACTACAACTCCGGCGGCGTCCAGACGTCGGTTCGCCAGTCTGTCTCCGCACAGGGCGATATCTCCTACACGACGTCGGGCTACGACCTCGCCATCTCCGGCGACGGCTTCTTCATCGTCCAGAGCCCTGATGGCGTCCCAGTTCTGACCCGCGCAGGCGACTTCACGAAGGATCCCGACGGTAACCTCGTCAATTCTGCCGGCTTCAAGCTGATGGGCTATTCCTACGATTCCGGCGCACCGGCTGTCGTCGTCAACGGCTTCTCGGGTCTGGTCCCTGTTAACGTCGCCCAGTCCGGGCTGACGGCGATCGCCTCGACCGCCGGCACTTTCGCCGGTAACCTGGATTCTGGCGCCGAAATCGCGACGGGCAACCTGCCGGCCGACAACGCTGTGCCCATGACGGCCGATACCAAGCAGATCTCGATGGTCGGCTACGACAAGCTCGGCAATACCGTTCAGTACGATTTCTACTTCACCAAGACCGACACGACCATCCCGCCGCCTGCTACAGGCGCCGCGAGCACCTGGGACGTCACGGTCTACCGCCATGCGGACGCCGCAACGGGCAGCACCACGTCCTTCCCCTATTCGACGGCAGCCGTCGGTGGCGGCACGATGGAATTCGACGCCGAGGGCAAGCTTGTTTCCGGCAACTCGCTTCTCATCGACGATCCGGTGACGACAGGTCAGATCCAGATGGATCTCTCCGGCTTCACGCAGCTCGCTTCGGAGTTCTCCGGCAAGGGCACGCCGAACGGCCAGGCAGCCAGCCCGGTCGACAGCGTATCGATCGGCAAGGACGGCACCGTCTCGGCGAAGTATGCGGACGGCACGTCCAAGCCGCTCTACCGCATTCCGCTGGCAACCGTTGCGAGCCCCGACAACATGACGCTCATGAGCGGCAACGTCTACAGTGCCAATGGCACCTCCGGCGTCACGGTCACCGGCTTCGCGCAGACCAACGGCTTCGGCTCCATCCAGTCGGGTGCGATCGAAAGCTCGAACGTCGACCTCGCCGGCGAACTGACCGAGATGATCGAATCGCAGCGCAGCTACACTGCCAATTCCAAGGTGTTCCAGACGGGGTCCGACATCATGGACGTCCTCGTCAACCTCAAGAGATAAGTAGGGTAACGGGTTAGCCATGTCGCTTACGTCCGCACTGAATACCGCGCAGAGCATATTCAACAATACCGGCACTCAGAGCAGTGTCGTATCGAACAATATCTCCAATTCCAGCAACAGCGATTACGTTCGCCGTCAGGCGATGGTCACGACGTCGCTGAATGGTGCGCAGGTTGTGAAGATCAGCAGGGCGCAGGAAGACGCCCTGATGCGGCAATGGCTCAAGGCAAGCGCACAGGACAGCGCCCAGCAGACGTTGCTGGGCGGACTGACCGACCTGAAGTCGGTGCTCGGCGGCAATGACTACGAAACGTCGCCGGCCACCTATCTCTCGACTTTCCAGCAAAAGCTTCAGGCATTCCGCACGTCGCCGAGCAGCGCGATCGCCGCGCAGAGCGCGGTCACGGCCGCGCAGGATGTCACCAATTCGTTGAATGACGCGACCAAGTCCGTCCAGCTTATCCGCCAGAACGCGGACAAGGAGATCGCGACCCAGGTCGATACGCTGAACACGCTGCTCGCGCAGTTCAAGACGGCCAACGATGCCGTCAAGGGCGCGACAGCCAGCGGTGGCAACCCGGCCGATGCGCTCGACGAACGCGACAAGCTGCTGAAGCAGATTTCATCGATCGTCGGCGTCAAGACCGCCGATCGCGCCAATGGCGACATGGCGCTTTACACCAATGACGGAACGGTCGTTTTCGATACCGTTCCCCGCACGGTCACCTTCGTCCCGCAGGATACCTACACGACGGGAACAAAGGGCAACGGCGTCTATATCGACGGTGTGGCACTCGCCAGCGGTCAGGGATCGACGACGACGGCCAAGGGCAGCCTTCAGTCCCTGCTGCAGATCCGCGACGAGGTCGCTCCGACCTTCCAGTCGCAGCTCGATGAAGTCGCAAGGTCCCTGGTGACGATGTTCTCGGAAACCGACGGCGCGACGACCGAGCCGGGCCTCTTCGTCTGGAAGACCTCGACCGGCCTCGACGGCGACACGCCGACGACCCCTGATGTCATCAACGGCATCGCTGGTACGATTACGGTAAACACAGCGGTAATCACCAGCCAGGGTGGCGATCCGATGAAGCTACGCGACGGCTCCATCACCGGATTGACCAACCTGAACCCGGACAATGCCAGCGGCTTCTCGGACAATCTCGACACGCTGTACACCGCGCTGGGCTCGGCACAGGACTTCTCGTCGGATGCCGGCATCTCCTCGAATGTCAGCGTCATCAGCTACGCTCAGAACTCGGTCGGCTGGCTCGAACAGCTCAGAAGCGACGCCACGACGGCATCGGAAAATACAACCGCTGCCCTCTCTCGCTCAACCGAAGCGTACTCAAATGAGACAGGCGTCAACCTTGACGAGGAACTGACACTGCTGCTTGATATTGAGCAGTCTTACAAGGCGGCCACCAAGATATTGAATGCCGTCAACGAGATGTACCAGTCGCTGCTGGACATTGCGAGGTAAGCCCATGAAAAGTTCATTTATTTCGAGTTCGGCCATTCAAAACGCGATGCGACTGACCATTCGCCAGTCGCAGACCCAGCTCGTCAAGTCCTCGCTTGAGGCGACCACCGGCGTCTACGCCGATATCGGCGCCTCGCTTGGTTCCGGAGCTGCGAAGAGCGTCAATTTCAGCGCTGAGGTCACACGGATCAAGGCACTGCAGGGCAGCAACTCGGTTGTATCAGGTCGCCTCGAAGCATCCCAGCTTGGTCTGACCAGCATGAAGACGGCGGGCGATGCGCTCGTCTCGAAGCTGACCGCGCTGCAGGGCAGCCAGGACAACACCAGCATCACCGTTGCCATGCAGTCGGCGGGCGACGCGTTGTCGTCGCTGATGGATACCGGCAACTCGATGCTCAACGGCGAATATCTCTTCTCCGGTATCAACACCGACATCCAGCCGCTGACCGATCAGACGGATGCCGCAACCGACGCGATCCAGAAGAATCTCGACGCCTGGGCAAGCAGCCTCGGCAAGACCAAGTCCGAGCTGAGCGGCGACGAGATGGACACGTTCATCTCCAACTTCGTCGAGCCGATGTTCTCGCAGGATACGCTGAACGCGACCTCGACGCCGCTGCCGTTCCCGCCGGTTGGCGTCGGCACGCCCACGCCGCCGCTGGCTTACGTGACGCCGCCGGCATGGGCCGACTGGTCAAGCGCGTCGAACCAGAACATGACGAGCCGGATCAGCAACTCCGAGACCGTCACGTCCTCGACCAATTCGAACTCCGAAGGCATGCGTTACTTCGCGCTCGCGTCGATCACCGTTTCGGCGCTCGCCGGCACCGGCCTCAGCGGCGACGCATTGGCGATGACCACGTCGAAGGCAATCGGCTACGCCGCGCAGGGCACGACCGGCATCGTCACCCAGGCGAGCCAGCTCGGTCTGTCGCAGGAGCGCGTCACGAAGGCCAACGACGCCCTCGATGCGCAGTCCAGCATCATTCAGAACAAGCTCGTCGACCTTCAGGGCGTCGATCAGTCGGAAGCGTCCACACTGGTCAACACCCTGCAGACGCAGCTCGAAACCGCATACACGATCGTTTCAAAAATTCAGCAGTTGAGCCTCGTGAACTACCTCTGATGATCAGCGGTAGAAGTACAAGTACAAAGAAGGATGCATGAATGTATCAGTTCTCTTACGCCGAGGTCATGCAAGACTCGGTAGCCGATGCAAAGGAGCGGGAACGTCAAGTTCTCGACCGGTCCATCGAGCTGCTCGCGATTGCACGGGACAAAGAGAAGTATGGCCGTGAGGCTATCGATGCATTGTTTTACACCCGACGCGTTTGGGTGAGCTTTATCGAAGACCTCAAGCATCCGGACAATCAGCTCGAAGTTCAGTTGCGCGCCAATCTGATCTCGATCGCTATTTGGATCTTGAAAGAAAGCGACCGGATCCGGAAACGGCAGTCGACCAACTTTCAAGGCATTATTGACGTTACCACCATCATCAGGGATGGACTTAAATGAAAAGCACGCTTCGTATCTCGCTAAAAGCCGGGGAAAAGATCTTCATCAACGGTGCGGTTTTGCGCGTCGATCGCAAGGTCGCGCTGGAATTCCTGAATGATGTAACGTTCCTTCTGGAAAACCACGTTCTCCAGCCGGAAGACGCGACAACGCCTCTGCGCCAGCTCTACTTCATCGCGCAGATGATCCTGATCAACCCTGAGGGCAAGGATCAGTCGACGGCGATGTTCCGCAAGTCGGTGACGATGCTTCTGACCTGCTTCAAGAACGAGGAAGTTCTGGCCGAGCTGAAGCGCATCGACGGTCTGGTTTCGACCGGCCGCGCCTTCGACGCCCTGAAGGCCATCCGCGGTCTCTACGTTATCGAAGACAACATTCTGAACAACCAGGAAATGCACCCTGCAATGGTTGAGCAGATTCGCAAGGAGATCGCACCATGGCGGTAGGCGCAACCGGTTCCGCGACAACGACGCAGAACACCTCATCGACGACGTCGACTGCTCAGCAGAAGGCGACGCTCAATTACGACAACTTCCTGCAGCTTCTCATTGCTCAGATGAAGAACCAGGATCCGACGGAACCCGTCGATGCCAGCCAGCAGATGGCGCAGCTCGCCAGCTTCTCGCAGGTCGAGCAGACGATCCAGACCAACACCAAGCTGGACACGCTTCTGGCAAGCTCGAGCCTGACGCAGGCCAGCAGCTATGTCGGCAAGTACATGACCAGCGCCGACGGCACCGTCGCCGGCACCGTCGATTCCGTAAAAGTGTATTCCGACGGAATTATCGCGACGACCACCGATGGGAAGAGTATTCTCGTCCAGGCGGGAATCACTGTCGCGGATCAGGCGCCCAAGTCGACCACGACCGGCAGCTGATCGAAAAGAAACTGAACGACGGTCCGGCCGGGTTGCGGACGGACCGAAAGGCGATATGAGGTTGCCTGGATGAATGAAGCTGACGCACTCGATCTGTTCCAGGCGGCGATCTGGACGGTTCTCGTTTCCGCCGGGCCGGCCGTGGCCGCGGCGATGATCGTCGGTCTCGTCATCGCGCTGTTCCAGGCGTTGACCCAGGTCCAGGAAGCAACGCTCACCTTCGTCCCGAAGATCGTCGCGGTTTTGGTGACGATTGGTATCTCCGCTCCCTTTGTCGGCTCGCAGATTTCGATCTTCACCAATCTCGTCTTCTCGCGCATCCAGTCCGGCTTCTGAGCCACCCTCGCGCAAGCTTCGCCATTTAACTATCGATCCGAATTCTGGGCATCATGCCCGTACATCTCATGACGAGACGGAATCGATATGGCGCAACCACCCGCACTCCCCCTTCCGAAAGCCGGCCCCAGCCTGCGTGACGTTGGCTTTGCCCTTGGCATTGTCGTCATCATCTGCGTGCTCTTCCTGCCGATCCCGCCGTTCCTCATCGATATGGGCCTGGCGTTCTCGATCGCGCTGTCCGTGCTGATCCTGATGGTCGCGTTGTGGATCCAGAAGCCGCTCGAGTTCTCGTCCTTCCCGACCATCCTGCTGATCGCCACGATGACGCGTCTATCGCTGAACATCGCGACGACCCGCGTTATTCTTTCGCACGGCAACGAAGGTCACGATGCGGCGGGCGGCGTTATCGCCGGCTTCGCGAGCCTAGTCATGTCGGGCGATTTCGTGATCGGTCTGATCGTCTTTCTGATCCTGATCACCATCAACTTCATCGTCATCACCAAGGGCGCCACCCGTATCGCGGAAGTCGGCGCCCGCTTCACCCTCGACGCCATCCCCGGCAAGCAGATGTCGATCGACGCCGACCTTTCGGCTGGCATCATCGACGAGCGCGAGGCGCAGCGCCGCCGTAAGGAACTCGAAGAGGAAAGCTCCTTCTTCGGTGCCATGGACGGTGCGTCCAAGTTCGTGCGCGGCGACGCCATCGCCGGCCTTCTGATCACCGCCATCAACGTCTTCGGCGGCATCATCATCGGCTACTTCCGCCACGGCATGCCGATCGGCGAAGCGGCTGACGTTTTCGTCAAGCTCTCCGTCGGCGACGGTCTGGTATCGCAGATGCCGGCCCTCATCATCTCGCTGGCCGCCGGCCTTCTCGTTTCGCGCGGCGGCACCGTCGGTTCGACCGACAAGGCCGTCGTCGATCAGCTGAGCGGCTATCCGCGCGCGCTGTCGGTTTCCGCCGTGCTGATGATCGTTCTCGGCCTCATGCCTGGCCTGCCGTTCATCCCGTTCATGTTCCTCGGTGGCGTTCTCGCCTTCGGCGCCTGGTTCATCCCGCGCCAGATCGATGCGGAAAACAAAATCCTGCGCGAGCAGGAAGAAAAGAAGGTCGTCGAGAACAAGGAACTGGAGAAGGATTCGGTCAAATCAGTGCTGCGCACCTCGGAAATCGAGCTGGCACTTGGCAAGATGGTCTCCTCGCGTCTGCTTGGCGCGCACCAGGAACTCGCATTCCGCGTCGGCAAGATGCGCAAGAAGTTCGCGACCCAGTACGGCTTCGTCGTTCCGGAGATCAAGGTCACCGACGATATCGCCATCACCGAGAAGTCCTACCAGATCCGCATCCACGGCACGACGGTCGCCTCGAACGAGTTGCGCGTCGGCGAAGTCCTCGTCGTCACCGGCTCCGGCCGCAAGCCGCGCGTGCCGGGCGACGAGATCCGCGAACCCGCTTTCGGCATGCCTGCTGTCTCCGTACTCGAGGCATTCACGGAAGATCTGAAGCGCGAGGGCTTCCAGCCGATCGACAATGTCTCGGTCGTCCTGACCCACATGAGCGAAGTCATCCGCAACAACCTGCCGGCACTTCTCTCCTACAAGGACCTCAAGGTTCTGATCGATCGCCTCGATCCCGAGTACAAGAAGCTTGCCGACGAGATCTGCTCCTCGCACATGTCCTATTCGGGTCTGCAGGCCGTGCTGAAGCTGCTGCTCGCCGAGCGCGTCTCGATCCGCAACCTGCATCTCATCCTCGAAGCCGTGGCCGAGCTTGCCCCGCATGTGCGCAAGACCGAACAGATCGTCGAACATGTTCGCGTTCGCATGGCGCAGCAGCTCTGCGGCGACCTTGCCGACAACGGTGTGCTTCGCGTATTGCGCCTCGGCAGCAAGTGGGACCTCGCCTTCCACCAGGCGCTGAAGCGCGACAACAAGGGCGAAGTCGTCGAATTCGACATCGATCCGCGCATGCTTGAGGAGTTCAGCGAGCAGGCGAGCAAAGTTATCCGTGAATTCATGGATCGCGGCCTGCCTTTCGCCCTTGTCACCTCGCCGGAAACACGGTCCTATGTGCGCATGATCATCGAACGCCTGTTCGCCACGCTCCCGGTTCTCTCGCATGTGGAACTGGCAAAGGGCATCGAGATAAAGATTCTAGGCTCTATTTCATGATAACTGACCCGCAAGGGACCGTGTTGGCGCTCTTTCTGATCTTCTGCAGGATCGGCGGCTGTGTGCTGACAATGCCGGGTTTTTCCTCGGCGCGTGTCCCTTCGATCTTGCGGGTCTTCATCGCCGGCGCGCTGTCTCTGGCGATTATGCCGGTGCTTTGGGACACGGTCTATCCGGCCGTTCGCACTTCGAACGCGACCTATATCGGCTTCATCTTCAGCGAATCGCTGATCGGCGTGATGTTCGGAATGCTGGCCCGCCTCTATACGCTGGGCCTCCAGTTCGCCGCCAACATCGCGGCCATGATGATCGGTTACACGCAGCCGAGCGCCGCCGACATTTTCGAAGAAGGCCAGGAGAGCGCCATCTCGGGCTTCATCATCTTCGCCGGCATGATGATTCTCTTCATGATGGACTTCCACCACATCGTCTTCAGGGCGCTGATCGATTCCTACACATCGATGCCGTTTGGCGGCGCCATGCAGATGCGCGCGACGCTGATCTCGTTCACCGACACGCTGTCGACGACCACATTCATCATGCTGCGGCTGGCGAGCCCGTTCCTCATCTACGGCCTGCTGTTCAACGTCGCGATCGGCTTCATCAACAAGCTGGCGCCGCAGATCCCGGTTTACTTCATCTCGACGCCTTACCTGCTGTTCGGCGGCCTCTTCCTGTTCTATTTTGCCGTCGCGGCGATGATCAGCCAGTTCGGCCAGTCGTTTACCAGCGTCTTCATCGGGCAGTAGGCGGATGGCGGAAAGGACGCGCTCGGACAAGCTCAAACGCCTCGTCGCCGTCCAGCGGCATCTCGAACAGATGGCGGAATTCGACCTCGCCGAAACGACGCGCCAGCGCGCCGAGGTCAGCGAAGAGATGGACAGCGTCATCCATGCGCTCGGCTCCATGGACCCGGTGCATCACGCCTTCTCGCAGGGCTATGCGGATCGTTTCAACCGGCTCGGCATCAAGGACAAGCAGCTGAACGGCATGCAGGAAGTTCACCAGATGCGCGTTCAGCAGGAGCGCGCCAAGGGAGACCGGCTGGAAGATGGCATGCGAGAGGCGCTCGAAGACGAGCGCCGCGAGGCCGATGACAACGCGGTCTATGATATCATCGATCAAAAATACGGTACGCCAGCCTCCAGCAAGCTTCAAAACTCATAATCGCCTCGATCTGAAATTTAGAGGATTATGACGTGGCGATTTCACCCCCGAGTGATCTGGTGCTGGATGTTGTCAAGGCGGCCGACCCCATGGAGGTTCAGGCCGCTCAGGAAAAACTGAAGGCAAACCAGGCTGCTTTCGCGGCCAACAGCCTTGCCGAAGCGGGCAAGGGCTTCACCTCGGCGGTGGACATTCTCGACCGCGCCTCCAACAAGGCGGGCCTCAGCGACGTCCAGAATCGCACCGGCAAGACGGAAGAAGTTCCCGAGACCTATCGCAAGTTCGAAGCGATGGTGCTGCAGAACTTCATCAAGAACATGCTGCCCAGCGAAAGCGAAGACGTCTACGGCAAGGGCGCCACGGGCGATATCTGGAAGGGCATGATGGCCGAACAGCTCGGCAACACCATCGCCAAGGGCGATGGCATCGGCGTTGCCAAGCAGCTCTATCACGATGCCTTGAAGAAGCAGGAAGGTAGGGTCGTCAACGCCTCTACCGACCAGGATGACCGCAATGCCGCGGTCAGCATGATCAATGAAATTCAGCGCCAGACGTTTGGCGTGACATCGACGGACAACAAGTCCGCAAACGACGCCTAAGGGAATCGAGGAGAACAATGGAAATAATCTCGAACGAATACCGTATCAAATCGGTTCTTGGACGCCTGGAAATGATTATCGACAACGAGAACACGCGCATCGGCAGCGATCCGCAGTTCGATCTCAAGGTGTCGAATGCCCACAAGAGCCGCTGCCTCTATGAACTGTCGATGCTCTTCAGCGATACGGACCCCAAGGAACTCGCCGCCTCGCACCTCGAGCAGCTGCATGGCCTGAAGGAAAAGCTGGCGCTCAACGCTCGTCGCGTCGAGGCTCACCTCGAAGCCGTGCGCACCGTCGCCGATCTCCTGAAGAACGCGGTTCAGGATGCGGATGCCGACGGCACCTATTCCCAGGAACAGTTCCTGGCGCGTGAACACTGATGATTAAACTCGTTCTTACAGGCGTCTGGGTCTGCGTGATCACGCTGGCGGCGGTCTATATGTCGGTGTATCTGGCAACCGCGCCGGCGCCGGCCCCCGATCAGTCGAAGCAGAGCCTTGTCGAGCTTGTTAAGGGCGAGTCTATCACCATCCCTGTCGTCCACGATGGCGCCGTCAGCGGCTACTTCCTCGGAAAGATATCCTTCATGATCAAGAAGGATATGGTGAAGGGCGCGACCTTGCCGCTCACCGAGATGACCACCGACGAACTGTTCTCGCTGCTTGTCGGCAACAAGATGGTCGACATTTCGAATATGAAGGCATTCGATCCGAATGCCTTCCGCGATATGATCAAGAAAGACCTCAACACGCATCTGGGCGGCGAATATATCGACCAGGTTCTGCTGGAGCAGCTTGATTATCTCTCGAAGGAAGAGGTCGCCGCTAACGCGTCCGGCCAGCCGAAGAAAACCGGCAAGCCTGTCAACGTCGTGCCGCCAGAGCCCGTCAAGGACCCGGCCGCCGGCGGTTGACGCCCGCTTGTCGTCGCGGTGGCCCTATCACCGCGACCTGCCATCCGCGATGGTTAACAAATCCCTGATATCGCTAAGAAAATTCGACGGGTTTTCCTAAAGGTTGTTTGAGGGAGCCCTGTTATACCGTCCCGTGATGGGCCGACATGCGCGCCGCATTCCAGATTTGGAAGCCGGCGCCTGATCCCAGGCAGACCTCAGTGTTACCGGGATCTCCGAGCCATGAAGCATTATCGTCAGGAAGCGGGTATGAATCTGATCGCGAATTTCGCGGTCCTCGCTTCGCGTCGCGCCATTTTCGATCTGCCTGTCTGCGATCTCGGCTGGGATGACGCGCTCGTCTTCATCAACGAGCTCCTGTCCATGCCCGTCGGCCAGACGTCGATCTCCTTCGTCAATGCGCACAACATGCTCCTGGCGCTGCGGGACGAAGAGTATCGCGACATCCTCTCGCAGAACCTCGTTCTGCCCGATGGCATCGGCCTCAATATCGCCTCGCAGATCGCGCACGGATCGCCTTTTCCGGCCAATCTGAACGGCACCGATTTCGTGCCCGCGCTGCTGACCTTCATGGAACAGCCCCGCCGCATCGGCCTGATCGGCGGCACCCGTGCCGTGGTCGAGCGCGCGGCATCCAACTTCCGCAGGCATGCACCCTGGCATGAATTCGTCGTCATCTCCGACGGCTTCTTCGACAAGAACGATCCGTCCGCCGTCGTCGCCGAGATCGCGGCGCAGGATCTCGACATCATCATCGTCGGCATGGGCACGCCCTTGCAGGAAAAGTGGGCGCACAAGCACATTCGCGCCGATCACGCGCGCCTGGTGCTGGCCGTCGGCGCTCTCTTCGATTTCGTCTCCGGCTCGGTGCCGCGCGCACCCAAGCTGGTGCGCTCGATGCGCCTGGAATGGGCCTACAGGCTCGTCCAGGAACCCGGCCGTCTCTGGCGCCGCTACGCGCTCGGCATCCCGGTCTTTCTCTATCACGTCGCCAAGTACCGCTTCAGCCGCCGCAAGGTGATCATGAAGCGCTCGGAAATCGGCGATGCACGTCGAGATTGAGCGAAAATTAACCTTTTGTTTGCCAAGCCTGTTTAGGCTCGATTAACCACACGCGACTGCGATGGGTTCGATCGTTCCATGCACGAGACTTGGTGATGCGCGAAAATCATTCGAGACGTCCCACCCACTCATGGTCATCCCAGCCGAAGGATGAAGCCGGCTCGAACGGCTTTTCCAGCGGCCATTATCAGGATGAAATGGCCGTCCCGGAAGCCGAGCTGCTACGCGTCATAGAACGGGCTCTCCAGGCGCAGCGAATGCCGGAGCCCCAGGAACCCGCATCGCAAGACGCCACCGCGCCTCTCGTCAGCCGCATCGAAACCATCCTCGGCAAAAGGCTTGAGGCCGCCAACGACGCCGCCACGACGCCAAAGCCGCCCATCGATGACGCTGCTCCGAGCGCCGCCTCCGTCAGCGCTGCTGTCATGGACCATGCCGCGATGGACGACCTGATCGACGATCTGGCCGCACAGGAGTTCCACGTCGAATCCATGTCGCATCCGGCCCCGGCTTCCCCGCGCAGCGGCCGCTCGCTGATCGCAGCCGGCGCATTGTGCGCACTGGGCGCGCTTGGCGGAACGCTGATCCCGAGCGAGCCATCCGGTTTTCGGGCGCAGAGCCTGCTCGGCGTCGAAGGCCCGGCCAAGGATCATCGGGCGCTGGTCAGCGCTGCGCATGATGCACTGATCTCGCAGAAAACCATCGCCATGGCCGTCGCCAAGTTGCAGCTCGACCGCGACGCCGAGTTCGCGGGCGCCAGCGGCAGTGCGTTCAATGTCGCGGTCGATCTCCTCTCCGCAAGCGGTGCCGCCGCCGATCCCGTCTCGCGCGCCGAAGCGTCTCTGGCCGCCGCCATTCGCGCATCCGCGGACCCGAAATCGGGTACCATCGGCTTCAGCGTCACGACAGCAAGTGCGGCAAAATCCGCGCGCATCGCATCCTATCTCGTCTCGACCGTCGCCCATCCTGTGTCGGCAGCAAGCGTCAACGACGGCGCGGTGAAGAAGGCGAGTGCGGTGGCGGCCGACGCCGAGCTCGAGGCATTCACCAAGCAGAACGGCGAAGGCAATGTCGAGGTCGCAACCAGACTGCAGCAGCAGCTTGTGCAGGCCAACGAAACCTTGAAGGACGCACAGCAGAAGGTCGTGGCGTCGAAGACGCGCGCCGACCTGCTGAAGACCGCAACGGCTGACGATGCGCTGACCGGCACGCTCGCCGCAGATATCACATCGCCCGCGCTGGACGATCGCCGCGGCCGCTATGCCGTCGCCAAGTCGACGCTCGCGCAGCTTGCCGCCAGCCTCGGCCCCCGGCATCCGCGCCTGATTGCTCAACAGGCCGAAGTCGACGGCCTGCGCGCCAGCATCGGCCAGGAACTCGGCAGGCTTTCGCGCGATGCCGCCGACGAGGTCAAATCAACGGTCGCCGCAGTCAGGCAGCTCGGCGACCAGCGCAATGCGCTGATCGCACAAAGCCGCGACACCGGCGTCGATCTCGCCAAGCTGACGGAACTGCGCGAGAAATCCGCGGTTGCGCGCCAGCGTCTCGAAGATCAGCTCAGCACCGGCGCAATCGGCACGGATGGCGCCCATGTGCAGGTCATCAAGGCGCCTGTCGTCACAGCCATCGAGCCGGGCCGCAGCCCGTGGCTTGCTCCAGCGCTCGGCGCGTTTGCCGGTCTTGCCTTCGGCCTTGCCGGTTTTCGCAGACGCGTGGACCCGAGCAAAGGCGTCGCGCATGTAGAGCCCGTTGCCGTGATCGAACCATTGGTCGATATCCCGCGCGCACCCGCGCCGGAGCCCGTGGTCGAAGACGCCACCGACGAGGTCGAAATCCTGCGCGCCGAGATCGCCGCCATGCGTGATCGCCTTCGCTCCTACGCGGCGACGGCCTGATCGTCGCCCACCTGCGGCATGATTGTTCTTGCATTTCTCGTTTCAGGCAGGATAGGGCGTGGACAGGCAAATTGTGCCCGATGCCGCCGACTAGAATGGCGGGCAATGGCAGGGAGACGGTCTTGGCGACAGTAATCGACGGCAAACAGGTTGCAGCTTCGGTCATCGACACGGTGAAGGCGGCGACCGCGGCATTGGACAAGCAGAGCGGCGTTCAGGCCGGTCTCGCGGTCATCATCGTCGGCGACGATCCGGCAAGCCACGCTTACGTAGGCTCCAAGAGCAAGATGGCCAAGGAATGCGGCTTCAAGTCCGTGCAGCACACGCTGCCGCTCGAGACGACGCAGGAAGAACTGGCCGCGCTGGTAGCCTCGCTGAACGCCGATGACACGATCCACGGCATCCTCGTGCAACTGCCGCTGCCCAAGCACCTGAATTCCGAGCCGATCATCCAGTCGATCCTGCCCGAGAAGGATGTCGACGGCCTGCACGTCGTCAACGCCGGCAAGCTGGCGGTCGGCGATCTTGAGACCGGCCTCGTCTCCTGCACGCCCGCCGGCGCCATGGTCTTCGTGCGCCGCACCCACGGCGAAGATCTGTCGGGCCTCAACGCCGTCGTGGTCGGTCGTTCCAATCTGTTCGGCAAGCCGATGGCGCAGCTGCTGCTCAACGCCAACGCCACGGTGACCATCGCGCATTCGAGAACCAAGGATCTCCCGTCCGTTTGCCGCAACGCCGATATCCTGGTTGCTGCCGTCGGTCGTCCCGAGATGGTCAAGGCCGATTGGGTCAAGCGCGGCGCCACCGTCATCGACGTCGGCATCAACCGTATCGCAGCGCCCGAGAAGGGCGAGGGCAAGACGCGCCTTGTGGGCGACGTCGCCTTCGCCGAGGCGGCCGAAGTCGCGGATGTCATCACCCCGGTCCCGGGTGGCGTCGGTCCGATGACCATCGCCATGCTGATGGCCAACACCGTGATTGCCGCGCACCGCGCGGCCGGCCAGACGCCGCCGAAGTTCTGATCCGGATAGACCTAGCGCGGCGCGGCACCCGTCGACGCCCGCACGATCAGCTCCGTCTTCCAGAGTTCCTGTTCGGGGAAGGGGCCGTCCTGCTTGACGGTCCCGATCAGCCGCTCGGCGATCCGGACACCCGCCGCGCGCAGGGATGAGCGCGTGGTCGTCAGCGGCACGGAGAAATTTTCCGGCTTCAGATGCGGCAGCACATCGTCATGGGCGATCAGCGAAATATCCTCGCCGAGCTTCAGCCCCGCCTGCGTCACCGCGCGGATGGCGCCGAGCGCCAGCACCGTGCTGGAACAGAGAATGGCCGTCGGCGGTTCCGGTAGTTGCAGAAAGCGCTCCATGGCGAATTGCCCGTGCTCGTCGGTCATCGACATGTGGCTGGTGCAGTTCTCCGGCAGCTCCAGCCCGCGCTCGGCGAGCGCAGAGACCACGCCCTTCTTGCGCCGGATCGCGAAATCGAGATGCTCCGGCCCGTTCAGCAGGCAGAAGCGTGTATGCCCGAGTTGCAGCAGCAGCCGCGTCGCATCGTAGAAGGCACCCTCGTTGTCGATGTCGAGATAGGGATAGTCAGGCTCAATCCCAAACGAGCGGCCATGCACGAGAAACGGCATGGAGAGCGACTTCAAAAGCGGCAGCCTGGGATCGTGCCCGCGCATATAGGCGACGAACAATGCGTCGACATTGCCGCTGATCGCCAGCCGCCTCAGCGCGCCCACCTCGTCATCGGGGTCGGCCGGCATGATCACGAAATGAAAGTCGTGCCTTACCGCTTCCTCGCCCAGCCCGGTCAGGAATTCGCCGAAATGCACATCGGAATAATGCCCGGGCGCTGTGGGCATGACGAGGCCGATCGAGCCCGCCTTGCCGGTCGCCAGCCGCTGCGCGGCCTTGTTGGGACGATAGCCGGTCTCCTGCACGGCGCGCAGCACGCGCTCGCGTGTCGCCTCGTTGACCTCGGGATAGCCGTTCAGCGCACGGCTCACCGTCGTCTGGGAAAGCCCCAGCATTTCCGATAGCTGTTTCAGATTCACGTGTTAAACTTCCTCCAACGCCCTGGAGGTCATGTCTCCCAAATGGCATCCAAAGCGCTTTTAGCAATGTAGCAGCTGCGCGGCTTGACTCAAGAAAAATCGCTCCATATTGCCCCATAGGCGTTGCTGCATTGCGATATCCAAAGGCCCCAAGCCGGGTTTTGCGAATTGCCTTGACTCTTTTATGCCGAAAGTGAAATGAGTTCGTTGTCAAAGCGCTTTGGAATTTCGGTTGCAGGGCGTGATTGGGGATTGTGATGGGAGGTTGATCACATGAAAAAGTCATTTTTGATGGGCGTTGCCGTGGCAGCGCTTCTGGCCGGCGGCGCGTCCGCGGCCGATCTGAAATTCGCGCCGGGCGAGGACGCCAAGTTCAACTGGAAGAGCTACGATGACTTCAAGGCGGCCAATGCCGACCTGAAGGGCCAGGAGCTGACGATCTTCGGTCCGTGGCGCGGCGAGGACGAGACGCTGTTCCGCAGCATTCTTGCCTATTTCACCGAGGCGACCGGCATTGACGCCAAGTATTCGTCCTCGGAAAACTACGAGCAGCAGATCGTCATCGACACGCAGGCCGGTTCGCCGCCGAATATCGCGATCCTGCCGCAGCCGGGCCTTCTGGCTGATCTCGCCAGCAAGGGCTTCCTGGCGCCGCTCGGCGATGAAAACTCCAAGTGGGTCAAGGACAATTACGGCGCCGGCGACAGCTGGGTCGGCTACGGCACCTACAAGGGCAAGGACGGCAAGGACGCCTTCTTCGCCTTCCCCTACAAGGCCGACGTGAAGTCGCTGGTCTGGTACGTGCCTGAAAACTTCAAGGAAGCGGGCTACAAGGTCCCGACCACGATGGAAGAGCTGCAGGCTCTGTCCGAGCAGATCGTCAAGGACGGCGGCGTTCCGTGGTGCATCGGTCTCGGTTCCGGCGGCGCCACCGGCTGGCCGGCGACCGACTGGATCGAAGACCTGATGCTGCGCATGCAGCCGCCGGAAGCCTACGACAAGTGGACCACCAACGAACTGAAGTTCGATGATCCCGCAGTCGTTTCCGTCATCGACGAGTTCGGCAAGTTCGCCAAGAACGAGGCTTATGTCGATGGTGGCGTGAAGGCTGTGGCCTCGACCGACTTCCGCGACAGCCCGAAGGGTCTCTTCGCCGTCCCGCCAAAGTGCTACATGCACCACCAGGCATCCTTCATTCCGTCCTTCTTCCCTGAAGGCACGAAGATGGGCCAGGATGCGGACTTCTTCTACATGCCGACCTTCGCCTCGCATCCCGAACTCGGCAAGCCGGTTCTGGGCGCAGGTACGCTGGTCACCATCGCCAAGGATTCCAAGCCGGCCCGCGCCTTCGTGGAATTCCTGAAGACGCCGATCGCGCATGAAGTCTGGATGGCGCAGTCGAGCTTCCTGACACCCTACAAGGGCGTCAACACGGCCGCCTACGCCAACGAGCAGATGAAGCGCGAAGGCGAGATCCTGACGACGGCAACGACGTTCCGCTTCGACGGTTCCGACCTGATGCCCGGCAAGATCGGCGCCGGCGCCTTCTGGACCGGCATGGTCGATTTCGTCGGCGGCAAGTCCGCTCAGGATACCGCCAAGGAAATTCAGAGCGCCTGGGATGGCATCAAGTAACATCGCCTGATCTCCATGCCGCCTGCTCGGGCGGCATGGATGCAAATGCCTGGCCGGACGCCGTCACAAGCGCCGGCCATCGCCGCCTCTTGCGCCCGCAGCAAGCGTGCCCGACCATCGGGCGGCGTGATTTCAAAAAGACGTAGGCATCAGGGGAGGGATGAATGCTATCGCAGCTGGTTTCCGCTTTGGGGGTCGTGGTCGTCGCCGTATTCGCATGCGCGGCCTATTTCTATTTCTCGAACAAGCTCCTTGATATGGCGCTTCCGGTGAAGGACGGCGACATTCGCGCCGCCTCGCAGAACCTCAACCGCCGCTCCGTCATAAGGCCGTGGCTGTTCCTGTTCCCGGCGCTCTTCCTCCTGGTCGTCTATCTCGTCTATCCCGTGGTCGCGACCGTGATCCTGTCCTTCTACGATCGTTCCGGAGCCGAGTTCGTCGGCTTCAGCAATTACCAGTGGGCCCTCGGCGACCGCGAGTTCCGCCAATCGATCTTCAACAACATCCTCTGGCTCGCCGTCGTTCCCGCCGCCTGCACCTTCTTCGGCCTCGTCATCGCCGTCATGACCGACCGCATCTGGTGGGGCAATATCGCGAAGAGCATCGTTTTCATGCCGATGGCGATCTCCTTCGTCGGCGCCTCCGTCATCTGGAAGTTCATCTACGAATATCGCGGCGGCAACGCCACGCAGATCGGCTTGCTCAACGCCATCGTACAGCTCTTCGGCGGCACGCCGCAGGTGTGGATTTCGGTGCCTTTCTGGAACAGCTTCTTCCTGATGATCATCCTCATCTGGATCCAGACCGGCTTTGCCATGGTCATCCTGTCGGCCGCACTCCGCGGCATTCCGGAAGAGACCATCGAGGCCGCCGTCATCGATGGCGCCAATGGCTGGCAGATCTTCTGGCGCATCATGGTGCCGCAGGTCTGGGGCACGATCGCCGTCGTCTGGACCACGATAACCATCCTTGTTCTCAAGGTCTTCGATATCGTGCTGACTATGACCAACGGTCAGTGGGACACGATGGTCCTCGCCAATCTCATGTTCAACTGGATGTTCCGGGGCGGCGGCGACAGCGGCCGAAGTGCGGTCATCGCGCTGATCATCATGCTGGCCGTCACGCCGATCATGGTGTGGAACGTCCGCCGCGCCAATCGCGAACTGGGAGGCAAGTGAGATGACCCTGACCCGCGATTTCTTCAAGATCGGCCCGGCCCGCCTGTTCGTCCACGCAGCCGTCCTCCTGATCGTCATCATCTGGCTGATCCCGACGCTCGGCATCTTCGTCAGCGCGCTGCGCGACAAGGATCAGATCGTCGTCTCCGGCTGGTGGACGGCCTTCTCCGGTTCGTCGCGCACCGTCGCCGCCCGCCTCGGCCAGGTTGACCAGCAGAAGCAGGATGGCCCCGCTTATGTCATCACAGGCAATGTGCTGGAGGGCCAGGAGGGGCGCTCGATCAATGCCTTCGGCACCCGCGTCGCGCAGCCCTCGGCCTACAAGGCTGGCGAGACCGCCGATCTCGGCGATGGCCTCACGCTCACGGTCAACGAAGACGGCACCTATCGCTACGCCAAGAACGCCGCCTTCGGCCCGGATGACGGCGGCCGCCGCGTCTACGTCTCCGTCGCCACGCCGCCGGAGTTCACGCTGCAGAACTACCGCACGGTGCTGACGGGCGAGGGGATCGGCCAGTCCTTCATCAACTCGCTGACGGTCACGATCCCGGCCACGATCATCCCGATCCTGATCGCCGCCTTCGCAGCCTATGCGCTGAGCTGGATGGAATTCCCCGGCCGTGCACTCCTGATCGCGCTGGTCGTCGGCCTCATCGTCGTGCCACTGCAGATGTCGCTGATCCCGCTTCTGAGGCTCTACAATCAGGTCGGCATGCTGCTCGACACGCCGTCCAAGACCTATCCCGGCATCTGGCTGGCGCACACCGCCTTCGGTATGCCGCTCGCCATCTATCTCCTGCGATCCTATATCGCGGGCCTGCCCAAGGAGATCATCGAATCCGCCCGCGTCGATGGCGCCAGCGATTTCGAGATCTTCACCCGCATCGTTCTGCCCTTGTCCTTCCCGGCGCTCGCCTCCTTCTCGATCTTCCAGTTCCTCTGGGTCTGGAACGACCTGCTCGTCGCCATGGTCTTCCTCGGCACCGACAGGGATCACCTCGTGCTGACGGGTGCGCTCAACGCGCTGCTCGGCTCGCGCGGCGGCAACTGGGAAATCCTGACGGCCTCGGCCTTCATCACGATTATAGTACCGCTGCTCGTCTTCTTCGCATTGCAGCGCTATCTCGTGCGTGGTCTGCTCTCGGGTTCGGTCAAGGGCGGCTAGTCATTTCGCAAGGCAATATCCAACAGGACCACATATGAGCATGGCATCTCAATCCAACCTGACGGCGGACAAGGACTGGTGGCGCGGCGCGGTGATCTACCAGATCTATCCGCGCTCCTACCAGGATTCGAACGGCGACGGCATCGGCGATCTCAAGGGCATTACCGCGAGATTGCCGCATGTGGCGGCCCTTGGCGCCGACGCCATCTGGATCTCGCCCTTCTTCACCTCGCCCATGCGCGATTTCGGCTACGACGTCTCCGACTACGAGAATGTCGACTCGATCTTCGGCACGCTTGTCGATTTCGATTCCCTGATCGCCGAAGCCCACCGCCTCGGCATTCGCGTGATGATCGATCTCGTCATCTCGCATTCGTCCGATCAGCACCCCTGGTTCGTCGAGAGCCGGTCCAGCCGCACCAACGCCAAGGCCGACTGGTACGTCTGGAGCGACTCGAAGCCTGATGGCACCCCGCCCAACAACTGGCTGTCGATCTTCGGTGGCTCCGCCTGGGCGTGGGATCCGACCCGCATGCAATATTACATGCACAACTTCCTGACCTCGCAGCCGGATCTCAACCTGCATAATCCCGAGGTTCAGAACCGCCTGCTCGATGTCGTCCGCTTCTGGCTGAAGCGCGGCGTCGATGGCTTCCGCCTCGACACCATCAACTTCTATTTCCACGACAAGGAATTGCGCGACAATCCGGCCTTGGCGCCCGAGCGCCGCAACGCCTCGACGGCGCCGGCGGTCAACCCGTACAATTTCCAGGAACACATCTACGACAAGAACCGCCCGGAGAATATCGCCTTCCTGAAGCGTTTCCGCGCGGTGCTCGAGGAGTTCCAGGATATTGCCGCCGTCGGCGAAGTCGGCGATAGCCAGCGCGGTCTCGAGATCGTCGGCGAATACACGTCGGGCGATGACAAGATGCACATGTGCTATGCTTTCGAGTTCCTGTCGCCGGATCCGCTCTCGCCCGAGCGCATCGAAGATGTGATGAACGATTTCGCCGCCGCCGCCCCTGATGGTTGGGCTTGCTGGGCGCTCTCCAATCACGATGTCGTGCGCCATGTGACACGATGGGGCTCGCTCGTTGCCGATCGCGACGCCTTCGCCAAGCAGTATGCGGCGATGCTGATGACCATGCGTGGCTCGGTCTGCCTCTACCAGGGCGAGGAACTCGGCCTGACGGAAGCGGATCTCGCCTATGAGGATCTGCAGGACCCCTATGGCATCCAGTTCTGGCCGGAGTTCAAGGGCCGCGATGGTTGCCGTACGCCGATGGTCTGGGACAGCCAGGTCGCCCAGGGTGGCTTCTCCACGGTCAAGCCATGGCTGCCGGTCCCGGTCGAACATATCCTGCGCGCTGTCAGCGTTCAGCAGGGCGACGAGACCTCGGTGCTGGAGCACTATCGCCGCTTCATCGCCTTCCGCAAGCAGCACCCGGCCTTCGCCAAGGGCGAGATCAAGTTCATGGAGCCGCAGGGCGACATGCTGGTCTTCCAGCGCGAATACGGCAACGAAAAGCTGCTCTGCGTTTTCAACATGAGCGCGACCGAAGCCCTGGTTGCTCTACCTGAAGGCAACTGGCAGGCGTTGACGGGCCATGGTTTCGTCAGCAATAACTATGGCGACAAGATCGATATACCCGCCTGGGGCGCGTATTTCGCTCGGCTCGCCTAGAGACTTCTGGAGGAGGAGAACTCGATGACTGGACTGACACTCAAGGACATTCGCAAATCCTACGGTGCCGTGGACGTGCTCCATGGCATCGATCTTGATATCAAGGAGGGCGAATTCGTTGTGTTCGTCGGTCCGTCGGGCTGCGGCAAGTCCACCCTGCTGCGCATGATCGCCGGCCTGGAGAACATCACCGGCGGCGACATGTATATCGACGGCCAGCTGGTCAACGACGTCCCGCCCTCCAAGCGTGGCATCGCCATGGTGTTCCAGTCCTATGCGCTCTACCCGCATATGACCGTCTACGACAACATGGCCTTCGGCATGAAGATCGCCGGCGAGAACAAGCAGGAAATCGATCGCCGCGTGCGCGCGGCGGCCGAAAGCCTGCAGCTCACCAAATATCTCGATCGCCTGCCCAAGGCGCTGTCAGGCGGCCAGCGCCAGCGCGTCGCCATCGGCCGCGCCATCTGCCGCAACCCGAAGGTCTTCCTCTTCGACGAACCGCTGTCGAACCTCGACGCGGCGCTGCGCGTCGCCACCCGCATCGAGATCGCCCGTCTCAACGAGCAGATGGCCGACACGACGATGATCTACGTCACCCACGACCAGGTCGAGGCGATGACGCTCGCCGATCGCATCGTCGTGCTGTCCGCCGGCAATATCGAGCAGGTCGGCGCGCCGCTGGAGCTCTATGAGCGTCCTGCCAACCTCTTCGTCGCCAAGTTCATCGGCTCGCCCGCCATGAACGTCATCCCGGCCACCGTAACGGAAGCCGGCAACACGACCACGGTGACGCTGACCGGCGGCAAGTCCGTCACGCTCGATATACCAACCGCGGCCTCCGAAAAGGGCAAGACCGCCAGCTTCGGCGTTCGCCCCGAAGACCTGCGGATCGCTGGCCCAACCGACGATTACCTCTTCGAGGGCGAAGTCTCGATCGTCGAGGCGCTCGGCGAGGTGACGTTGCTCTATATCGAGGGTCTCGTTCAGAACGAGCCGATCATCGTCAAGCTGCCTGGCATCTATGATGTGAAGCGCGGCCAGAAGATGCATTTCTCGGCCGAACGTTCGAAGCTGCATCTCTTTGATGCAGAAGGTCGAGCCTATCGCAAGTAAGTTGTAAATAGCTCCCGGGCCGTGTGAATAATGCGGCCCGGCGCTATGCTGTTCGAACCTTCTGTTAAAGATCGCTTGGTAGTCTTTCCTCATTACATACTTAGAGGATTACGACAGTGGCGACACCTAGCCCCCAGTCATCAGGCCATTTTCTAAACAAGGAAGAATCCTTCATGTACGACCGCGAAGTGCGGTTCAAGATGGAGGACACGATGAACGCCGCGCGTCTCGAATATACCGAGAAGGGCGTCATGAACATGGCCTCGCGCCGCTGCGACATCATTCGCATTTCAAAGAGCAGCGCGGTCCTTGCGATCCTGACGCAGTTCAATCTCCCGCGTCAGTTCTATCTCGATCTTCCCGATGCCCGCATCACCAAGATCGGCTGCATGCTGACCCGTGTTAATCCCAACAACACCGTGGAAGTTCGCTTCCTGCGCATGCTGACCGACAAGGAACTGAACAAGATCTTCGTCTACAGCACCCACCCGGCCCATCGCGACCGCGTGCTCGATATCCGCGGCTGATCGCCGATTTCTACGTCTGAAACGAAAAGGCCCGCGAGATCGTCTCGCGGGCCTTGTCGCTTTTAGCGGTTAAACGCAGCTTAGTGAAACAGCACGCTGGCGCCCTTGTCGGATGCGCCGACGGCGCGGCGGAAGGGGGCGAAGAGCTCGCGGCCCATGCCGAACTCGTTGTCGGAGAGATCGGCGACGACAGGCTTGCGATCGGCCATGGTGGCAGCATCCACCAGCACCTCGAGCGTTCCGGCGATCGCGTCGAGACGGATGATGTCGCCGTCCATGATGCGCGCGATCGGTCCGCCATCGACGGCCTCCGGTGTCACATGGATCGCCGCCGGAACCTTGCCCGACGCGCCGGACATGCGTCCGTCGGTCAGCAGCGCCACGCGGAAGCCGCGGTCCTGCAGCACGCCGAGCGGCGGCGTCAGCTTGTGCAGCTCCGGCATGCCGTTGGCCTTCGGTCCCTGGAAGCGGACGACGGCGATGAAGTCGCGGTTGAGCTTGCCATCCTTGAAGGCGTCCTGAAGCTCCTGCTGGCTGTGGAAGACGATCGCCGGCGCCTCGATGACGTGGCGGTCCGCCTTCACGGCCGAAATCTTGATCACGCCCTTGCCAAGGTTGCCGCGCAGCATCTTGAGCCCGCCATTCGCCTGGAACGGCGTTTCGATGTTGGCGAGCACCTTCGGATCGACGCTCTTTTCCGGGGAGGGCTCGCGCACGATGTTTCCATCCTCACCAAGGCGCGGATCGATCGTGTAGGCCTGCAGCCCATGGCCGAACACGGTGCGCACGTCGTCGTGTAGCAGGCCGTGCTTCAACAGCTCCTTGATCAGGAAGCCCATGCCGCCGGCCGCGTGGAAATGGTTCACGTCGGCAAGTCCGTTCGGGTAGACGCGAGCAAGCAGCGGCACCACTTCGGAGAGCTCGGCGATATCCTGCCAGGTGAGCTCGATGCCGGCGGCGCGCGCCATGGCCACGAGGTGCAGCGTGTGGTTGGTCGAGCCGCCGGTGGCGTGCAGGCCGACGACGCCGTTGACGATCGAGCGCTCGTCGATCATCTCGCCCGCCGGCGTGAACTCGTTGCCCTGCGCGGTGATCGCCAGCGCCCGCTTGGTCGCCTCACGGGTGAATGCTTCGCGAAGCGGCGTGCCCGGATTGATGAAGGAGGAGCCGGGCATATGGAAGCCCATGATCTCCATCAGCATCTGGTTGGAGTTGGCCGTGCCGTAGAAGGTGCAGGTGCCCGGTCCGTGATAGGACTTGGACTCGGCTTCGAGCAGCTCGGCGCGGCCGACCTTGCCCTCGGCGTAAAGCTGGCGCACGCGCGACTTCTCGTCGTTCGGCAGACCCGAGGTCATCGGCCCGGCAGGTACGAAGATCGACGGCAGATGGCCGAAGGTCAGCGCGGCAATCGTCAGGCCCGGTACGATCTTGTCGCAAACGCCGAGATAGAGAGCGGCGTCGAACATGTTATGCGACAGGCCGATGCCGGCAGCCATGGCGATCAGGTCGCGCGAGAAGAGCGAGAGCTCCATGCCCGGCTGGCCCTGGGTCACGCCATCGCACATGGCGGGAACGGCGCCCGCCACCTGCGCGATGCCGCCGGCCTCAACCGCCGCCTGGCGAATGATCGCGGGATAGGTCTCGAACGGCTGATGCGCCGAGAGCATGTCGTTGTAGGAAGTGATGATGCCGAGATTGGAAACACGGTCGCCGGCCAGTGCTTCCTTCTCGGCGGTGGAACAGACCGCGAAGCCGTGTGCCAGGTTCGCGCAGCCGAGCGATGAGCGAACCACGCTCTTGCCCACCGCGTTTCGCAAGCGCTCGAGATAGAGCTCCCGCGACGGTTTCGACCGTTCGACGATTCGGTTGGTGATGGCGGCAACGCGCGAATGAGCGGACATGGGAGATCCTTGTCGTTTGCTGGTATTCGATTGTCTGTTCGCGGCTTTACGCCGTGTTGGCCATTAAGGCCTGGCTTACGGAGCCCAGTAAATGTCGACGGGCGTCGCGGCGCGGCGAAGGATAGCCCGGATCGGCATTTCCGCTTCGTCGCCGGCACCCTCGGCCTTCACCAGAACGTCCTTCTTGCCGTCGCCTTCGATGTGAAGAACGAGCAGCCCTGCATCCTGCAGGCTGGAGAAGGTGAAGGTGAGGCGGGGTTCGCCCGCGCCGTCAGCGTCCATGGTGATGATGCCGCGCGGCGTCCTCGGGTCGAGAGCAACCGCAAGATTGCTGCCACCAGGGAAGAACGAAGCCGTGTGGCCGTCGCCGCCCATGCCGAGAATGACGACATCGAACGGATTGCCGATCGAAGCCGTGGCCGCCGTCGAGAGCTTTGCAGCTTCCTCGACCGTTGCCGCCGGCTGGTAGAGCGGCTGGAACTTTGCCGCTTTCGCCCTGTTCTGCAGGAGATTGCTGATCACGAGCAGATGGTTCGAGCGTGGATTGTCCGCAGGCACGAAACGCTCGTCGACGAGGGTGATCGTCACCTTCGTCCAGTCGAGATCACGCGTCGACAGTTCCTGGAAGAATGCCTTCGGCGTGGAGCCGCCGGAAACGGCGATCTCCGCCGTTCCCTTCTTGGCGATGGCCGTCGAAAGCGATGCAGCGACCTTGTCGGCAAGGTTGCGCGCCAGTTCGGCGGCGTTGGCAAAATTGTGCATGGTCGCTGCCATTCTCTTAATCCTTAGAGGTTGTCGTGCCAGGTGCGGCCGTCACGCTCGATGAGCGCGATCGACTGGCTCGGGCCCCAGGTGCCGGCCGTGTAGCCCTGAACCTTCTGGCCGGTGGATTCCCAACCCTTGAGGATCGGGTCGACCCACTGCCATGCCGCTTCGACTTCGTCGCGGCGCATGAACAGCGTCTGGTTCGAACGGATGACGTCCATCAGCAGGCGCTCGTAGGCGTCGGGGTTACGAACCTGGAAGGAATCGGCGAAGCTCATGTCGAGCGAAACATTGCGCAGGCGCATGCCGCCCGGGCCCGGATCCTTGATCATCAGCGACTGCTTGACGCCTTCGTCCGGCTGCAGGCGGATGATCAGCTGGTTCTGGTTGATACGGCCGGCCGACTGGTCGAAGACCGAGTGCGGGATCGACTTGAAGGTGATGACGATCTCCGACATGCGGCCGGCAAGACGCTTGCCGGTGCGGATGTAGAAGGGAACGCCGGCCCAGCGCCAGTTGTTGATCTCGGCCTTGATGGCGACGAAGGTTTCGGTGTTGGACACGCCGCCTTCGAGCTCTTCGAGGTAACCCTTGACCGGCCCGCCCGCCGAAGCGCCGGCGCGATACTGGCCGCGAACGGTGGTCTGCTCGACATTGGACGCGTCGATCGGCTTCAGCGCGCGCAGCACCTTCAGCTTCTCGTCGCGAACCGCTTCGGAATCCATCGACGACGGGACTTCCATGGCAACCAGGCAGACGAGCTGCATGATGTGGTTCTGCACCATGTCGCGCAGCGCGCCGGCGGTGTCGTAGTAGCCGGCACGGCCTTCGAGGCCGACGGATTCGGCAACGGTGATCTGCACGTGGTCGATATGGTTGGCGTTCCACAGCGGCTCATAGAGCGCGTTGGCGAAGCGCAGCGCCATCAGGTTCTGCACCGTCTCCTTGCCGAGATAGTGGTCGATACGGAAGATCTGCTCTTCCTTGAAGACCTTGCCGATCGTGTCGTTGAGCGACAGCGCGGAAGCGAGGTCGCGACCGATTGGCTTTTCGACGACGATGCGGGTGGTCTTGGTGATCAGCTTGTGATCGTGGATCTTCTGCGAGATGTCGCCGAAGATGCCGGGTGCGACGGCCAGATAGAAGGCACGGACGCGGTCCTTGCCCTCGTCGAGCAGCTTCTTCAGCTGGTCCCAGCCGGCGTCGGAGCGGGCATCGACCGGCACGTAGTAAAGGCGCTCGCAGAACTTGGCGACTTCGGCCTCGTCATACTCGCCCTTCTTCAGGTGCTCCTTCAGAGCGTCCTGCGCGAACTTGCGGTATTCTTCGTGGGTCAGCGCGCTTCTGGAGGCGCCGATGATGCGGGTCGGCTCGGAGAACTGGCCTTCGATCTGACGATGGTAGAGGGCCGGCAGCAACTTGCGCTCGGCAAGGTCGCCACTGCCGCCAAAGACGACGTAATCGAAAGGTTCAACGGGAATGATTTGGCTGCTCATGAGGCTATCTCTCAATCAGACTGGTTCATGGCCTCTTTAATCTAATCGATTTAAAAAAGCCAGTGTGCGCTGCAACGAATTTGTCCGGCACTGGTTTTAGATCGAAAAGCCTCGTGAGGAAATCCGCAATCTGACTAAAACTTGTCGCGCAGCGCAAACCACGAAAGCGCCAGGAAGAGCAGGGGCGCGCGCATCGCCGGACCACCCGGGAAGGCCGGGATTTTCAGCGCCTTGAACAGCTCGAGGTCCCTGGATTTCCCGATCACAGTTTCGGCATAGAGCCGCCCGCAATAGTTCGCAAGCATCACGCCATGGCCGGAATAGCCGCCGATCGAGGTTACGCCGGGCATCACCTCGCGCACGAAGGGCTGCCGCGGCATGGTGATGGCGACCGATCCGCCCCAGGCATGGGTGATCTCGACATTGCCGAGTTCGGGATAGATTTCAGCGATCTGACGGCGGATGTGCTCGGAAATATCGCGCGGATTGTCCGCCGTATAGGCTTCGCGGCCACCAAACAACAGCCGCCCGTCCTTGGATTTTCGGAAGTAGCGCACGACGAAACGCGAATCGGCGACCGCTTCGCTACCAGGAATGACCGTGGACTTCTCGCCGAGCGGCACAGTCGCGCCGATGAAGGAGCGGATCGGCATGACATGGCTTGCGGTAACAGGTTCGAGATTGTCGATATAGCCGTTGCAGGCAATCAATGCCTTGTCGGCTGTGATCTGCCCGCGCGGCGTGTCGATCGTCACCTTGCCGCCGCCCTGGCGGATCGCCGTCGCCTTCGTCATTTCGAAGACCTGAGCGCCGGAAGCCGCAGCCGCCCGCGCCAGCCCGATCAGGAGCTTCAGCGGGTGAATGTGGCCGGTGCCGGTGTCGCGCACGCCGCAGAAAAAGCGCGTCGACCCCAGCCGCTCCTGCGTTTCCGCGCGGTCCATGAAGGTGGCATGTTCGTAGCCGTAGCGGGTCGCTGCGATCTCCGCATTGTCGCGAAAGTCCTTCTCGTAGCTGGCCTTATGCGCCACGTTCATCTGGCCGGGCATGAAATCGATGTCGATCTGGTGCTCGGTCGCGAAGGTGAGGAGGTGCTTCTTGGCGTCCTCGGCCAGGTCGAACAGCGCCTTCGAGCGCTCGAAGCCGATCTCTTCTTCGAGCTCCTCCGGCCAGGAGCGCTGCCCGGTGCCGAGCTGCCCGCCGTTGCGGCCAGACGCACCATCGCCGAACCGGCAGGCCTCGATGAGCACCACCGACACGCCCGCCTTGGCGAGATGATAGGCCGCCTGCAGCCCGGTATAACCGCCGCCGATAATGGCGACGTCGCATGTTTTCGATCCGTCGAGTTCAGGGTAGGTGGGCCGCTCGCCCGCCGTTGCCTGATACCACGAAATGCCGGGCGCGATCGGGCTCTGCCATTTCTGTTCGGATGTCATGGTGCCATCCTCACACGTTGAGCAGAAGGAATTCGCGTTCCCACGGGCTGATCACCTGCATGAAGGTCTCGAACTCGCCGCGCTTGACGCCGGCGTAGAGCCCGATGAACTCGCGGCCGAACACTTCCTCGAACGCGGGCTCGTCCTCCATCAGCGCGACGGCCTCAAGCAGCCCGCGCGGCAGGTCGATCGAGCCTTCGTTGGCCGAATCCTCGGTCGGCGCTGTCGGTTCAATTTCCTTCATGATGCCCAAGAGGCCGCAGGCGAGCGATGCCGCGAGCGCCAGATAGGGGTTGGCGTCGGAACTCGGTAGCCGGTTCTCGACACGCCGCGCCTGCGGATCGGACACCGGCACGCGGAACGCCGTCGTGCGGTTGTCGTAGCCCCAGGCGTTGTTCACCGGGCACGACATGTCGGGCGTCAGGCGACGGTAGGAGTTGACGTATGGCGCCAGCATGCAGAGCGCGCTCGGCACGTATTTCTGCATGCCGCCGATGAAGTGGAAGAACTCCTTCGAGGGCGAGCCGTCGGGGTTGGAAAACACGTTCTTGCCCGTGTCCTCGTGGATGACCGACTGGTGGATGTGCATCGCCGATCCGGCTTGGCCCTGCATCGGCTTGGCCATGAACGTGGCGTAAATGCCGTGCTTCATCGCCGCCTCGCGGATCGTCCGCTTGAACATGAAGACCTGGTCGGCAAGCTCGATCGGATTGCCGTGGCGAAGGTTGATCTCGAGCTGCGCCGGTCCTTCCTCGTGGATCAGCGTGTCGATCTCCAGCCCCTGCTTTTCGGAGAAGTGGTAGATGTCGTCGATCAACTCGTCGAACTCGTTGATACCGGCGATCGAATAGCCCTGGCCACCGAGAATGGCGCGACCCGAGCGGCCCTTCGGCGGATGCAGCGGATAATCCGGGTCGTCGTTCTTGGCGACGAGATAGAACTCGATCTCCGGCGCCACGATCGGCTTCCAGCCGCGGTCATGATAGAGCTTCATGATCCGCTTCAAGACGTTGCGCGGCGTATAGGGGACCTCTTCTCCATCGGCGCTGACGATATCGCAGATCACCTGCGCGGTCGGGTCCGTCTCCCACGGCACGACGGAAAGCGTCGAAAGGTCGGGCACCAGCTTCAGATCGCTGTCGCGCGGCTCGTAGCGGAAGCTTTCGGTCTCCTCTGGATACTCACCCGAAATCGTGTGGCGGTAGATTGCCGAAGGCAGCGCCAGCGAGGTGTTCGAGGTGAATTTCGAGCTCGGCATCATCTTGCCGCGTGGCACGCCGGCAAGGTCCGGCGTGATGCATTCGATGTCTTCGATCCCGCGTGCCCGCAAGAACTGCGCTGCTTCCTTCCAGGAGGCCACGCCGCGAAGATATCCAGGGTCCGGGGGAGATTTCTTCGAGGCGGGAACGTTCTTGGCAGGCTTCAGCGTCGTCTTTTTTGGGGACATGACACACCGGTTTGCGTTGATCTTGCAGCCATAATAACCGGAGTTTGGCAATTGGCGAGGGGGGAGGCACGTTGACTTTCGCCTATTGATGGAAAAAGAAGACGCCTTTCGACGAAGGAAACAGCCGTGCAGCGAAGAAGCGATGTGATCGTCATAGGCGCGGGCGCCGCAGGCATGATGTGCGCCATCCGCGCCGGCCAGCGCGGCCGCTCGGTGGTCGTTCTGGATCACGCCAAGGCGCCCGGCGACAAGATCCGCATCTCCGGCGGCGGTCGCTGCAACTTCACCAATATTCACGCCTCGCCGAAGAATTTCCTCTCGGCCAATCCGCATTTCAGTAAGTCGGCGCTGGCCCGCTTCACGCCGTCGGATTTCATCGCCATGGTCGATCGTCACAGGATCGCCTGGCATGAGAAGACGCTCGGCCAGCTGTTTTGCGACGACAGCGCCAAGGACATCATCCGCATGCTGCTTGACGAGATGCAGGCGGCTGGCGCAAGGCTCGAGCTGCGCACCGAGATCGTCGCGGTCGAAAAGACCGAAGACGGCTTTCGCGTCTCGACTTCCGAGGGCGAGTATCACGCCACCTCGCTGGTGATTGCCACCGGCGGCAAGTCGATCCCGAAAATGGGCGCGACCGGTTTCGCCTATCGCATCGCCGAACAGTTCGGCCTGCCTCTCATTGAAACCCGCCCCGGCCTCGTGCCGTTGACACTCGACCCGCAATTGCTCGAAAGCGTCGCACCGCTGTCGGGGATCGCGGCCCCCGCTGAACTACGCCACGGCAAGACCGCCTTTCGCGAAGCGCTGCTCTTCACCCATCGCGGCCTGAGCGGCCCGGCCATCTTGCAAATCTCGTCCTATTGGCGCGAGGGTGACGAGATCACCGTCGATATCGAGCCCGACGTCGATCTCCTAGCTCACCTGAAGGCGGCAAAGCAGGCGAATGGTCGGCAGTCGGCGCAGACCGCGCTCGGCGAGCTGCTCCCCAAGCGCCTGGCGCAATATCTGACCGAGCGCGCCGGCGTCACCGGCAACATGGCCGACATGTCCGACAAGGTGCTGACGCGCTTGGTCGATGCCGCGCAGAACTGGACGATCAAGCCTTCGGGCTCAGAGGGCTACCGCACGGCCGAAGTCACGCTTGGCGGCATCGACACGTCAGCACTCGATTCCCGCAGCATGCAGGCCAAGGCGGTGCCCGGTCTCCACTTCATCGGCGAGTGCGTCGACGTCACCGGTTGGCTCGGCGGCTACAATTTCCAGTGGGCCTGGGCTTCGGGTGTCGCGGCTGGTGACAGTCTATAAAGCTTATTCTTCGTAGAGATGAAACCAGTTGAAGGATTCAAGAGTTCTTAAGCAGGGTGCGCCATCCTGTCCCGATGACGTGCTCAAATTGGCTTCCTAAATAAGGCTTTACGAGCACAGTCTTTTGTTGGATTGTTGTGACATAGAGAAGTGAGGTTCTGCAGATGAACAAGAACACACGACGCGCCCGCGCCATCGCAATTGCCAAGGCTCAGCCGGATACACGGCTTGTCGCAATCCGCTACTTCGTCCTGGCCGCCAGTGCCGCTGCCGCCGTCATGGCGCTCTTCCTTCCGCGAATGCTCTAAGGCACTCCTCTTCAAGACAACGAGATCTTGCGGCGCACCGATGCGCCTGCACTATAAGCGCGTGAACGCCCGGTTTGCTGCGATATCCGGCTACCTAAGCTTATATAAAAATTAACGCATCTTCGGCAAAGCTTTAGTATGACTTATGGGCGCCTCGCATCTTGCGTGGTGTGACAGGCAATGATTGCCGTCCGAGCATGCGCTCGCGATCCCCCATTGTTCCAAAATGTTCGATGCACTCAGCCGACGCGCAATCTCGCCGCCGGTGGGAGGAGTGGTGTATGGAAGGCCGGAACCCCCATGTTTATTGACAGGATTCTTTCCCGTTTCAGGATCAAGACCAAGGTCCTTATCTTCGTCTTGCCGTTTGTTTTAAGCATTTCAGCAGTCGGCTTCACCGGCCTTTATGCATCCGGCCTGCTCCAGGGCCGAATGGAGATCTCCAACAGCGTTCTTCAGTCGCTGAGCGGTTTCAAGGATCTCTTCGGCTCCATGGACGATTTCCTGCGCGTGACCAATGAGGAAGCGCGCGACAAGCTCTACGCCGATGTTTCCACGCAGCATGCGACGCTGAGCGCCACGCTGAAGCAGATCGGCGACAATGCCGGCCGCGCCAATCTGCAGGCCGCCACCGATGGAACCTCCGGCATCTCCGACACCGTCGGCAAGCTCTGGACCCTGCACGAACAGGAAGTCGCCCTGCGCAAGTCGATCGACGAAGCGCAGAAGGTGATGATCTCCAGCCGCTTCAACGTCAACTATGACGCACAGCAGCTGCAGGAGAACATTCGCAACGACGAAGGCAACGCCACCGCGACGCTCCGCGCCGCCGACCGGCTCCTGAAGGGCGGCGATGCGCTGGCAACCGTGATGGCCGATTTCGGCAAGGCGCAACTGCCGGCCGACAAGCTCAAGGTCGTTACCGACGCGCTCCCGGGCATCCTGAAAGCCCAGCGCCTGATCGAGATCTCCGTCCCGCAGAACCAGAAGAGCATGACGCAGTCGCTGGCGCAGACGATCAGCGACGTGAAGGCGCAGGCGACCGCCGCCGACGCCGGCACCGACGAGGCGATCGCCAATCTCGGCCGTCTCGTGTCGCGCTTCCGCCAGATGTCGACCTACACCCAGCTGACGGCAACGCAGATGATGCGTGCCGCCACGACCACCTTCGTCGAGCTCGACAGCCGCATCGCCCAGACCAACTCCGTGCTGGAAGACACGCGCCGCCTCGAAAGCGCGATCTATTCTCTGCAGCTGGTCCTTGGCGAATTTGCCGCCAAGCCGGACAAGGACAACCGCGTTCGCCTGCACCAGGAGATCGCGACGCTTGGCACCAACCTCAACACGCTGCTTGCCAGCGCCAAGGGCATGAACTTCGCCGAGGATATCGTCGCCGCCATGTCGCCGGCGCTTGCCTCGATGGACAAGGATGCCGAAAGCCTCGTCGCCACCATCGAGCAGCGCGTCGCCGACTACGCCTCGGCCCGCACGCAGCTGAACGCCGTCTGGAGCGAACTCACCGCCTTTGCCGAATTGCAGAAGCAGACGGCCGGCGTCGAACGCACACAGGCCAACGGCATCTCCGTTCTCACGACCGGCCTCGGCATCCTGCTCTCGGTTGTCGGCGGTATCGCGCTGGTGCTGACCCTGCAGCGGCCGATCGGCCAGATCACGTCGGCCATGCGCCGCATCGCCGATGGCGCGCTCGACACCAGCATATCAGGTGAACAGCGCCACGACGAAATCGGCGACATGGCCCGCGCGCTCGGCATCTTCAAGGAAAACGCCATCTCCAAGATCCGCATCGAGGAGCAGAGCGACGAGGAGCGTGCCGCTTCCGAGCACGAGCGCCAGCGCAACGACGCCGAAAAGCGCGAGATGGACCGCCAGATCGAATTCGCCGTCAACGCGCTTGCTTCTGGTCTCGAACGCATGTCGCAGGGCGATATCTCGACCACGATCGACACGCCTTTCATCGGCCGTCTCGAACAGCTTCGCCAGGATTTCAACGGCTCTATGATGCGCCTTCAGGCTACGATGAGCCAGATTCGCGATAACGTCGAAATGATCCAGGGCAATGGCAACCAGATGGCCCAGTCGGCCGAGGACCTCGCCAAGCGCACTGAGAACCAGGCCGCCTCGCTGGAAGAGACGGCAGCCGCCGTCGATCAGATCACCGTTACCGTGCGCTCGTCCGCCGAACGCGCCAAGGAGGCCGATCAGGTCGTGCGCCAGGCCAAGCGCAGTGCCGATGATTCCGCCACCGTCGTCAACAATGCGATCGACGCGATGACCCGCATCGAGGAAGCCTCGCAGCAGATCGAGCAGATCATCGGCGTCATCGACGAGATCGCCTTCCAGACCAACCTGCTGGCGCTCAACGCCGGCATCGAGGCCGCGCGCGCTGGGGAAGCTGGCAAGGGCTTCGCCGTCGTTGCCATGGAAGTCCGCGAACTGGCGCAGCGCTCCGCCGCGGCCGCCCAGGAGATCAAGGGGCTGATCAACAAATCGACCAACGAGGTGAACTCCGGTTCGCAGTTCGTGCAGCAGACCGGCACGGTGCTGGCAAAGATCAGCACGCAGATCGTCGCCATTAGCGAGCATGTCGAGGTCATCGCCCGCGCCAGCCACGATCAGTCCGGCGCCCTGCAGGAGGTCAACACCACGGTCAACCAGATGGACCAGATGACCCAGCAGAACGCCGCGATGGTCGAGGAAACCACGGCCGCCAGCCGCGAACTTGCCAACGAAGCCGATGCTCTCCTCAGCCTCATCAGGCAGTTCAAAATCGACAGCGGTAGCCAGGAGAAGGTCTACCGCGCTGCCTGATCGCGGCAGATACTTTCGATAGGAACATGCGATGGCTCCGGAAACGGAGCCATTTGCGTTTCTCCGGTGCGGATATGCAGGAAATCATCCATGCATTTTTGTTTGCGCAGACATGACACCCGTCAGTTTTCATGGGATTTATCTTAAAACTTTAGCACTAATTTCGGCCCCGATTATTCCTCAGGGGTCTTTGTATGCTTCGCTTCTTCTCAGCGTCTATTGTTCGGCAAATCGTCGCGATTACGCTTGCTCTTCTGGTCTTCAGTACAGCGGCGATTGTTTCTGTAACTTACTACAATCTTAGCGCGTACGTCATGACCAGCGCAGTCACCGATGCCAAGGACGCAAGTCGCGCCATGGCGGTGCTCTATGCGGCTGGCGATCCGGCCGCGAAGGTCGATGTTCGCGACAATAAGCTGGTCGCCGTCAGCGAAGAGAAGCTGCCGGCGTCGCTCAGCGACCACGCGCTCGTCGATCGCACCGCCGCCTCCATCGCCGGCTACGCCACAGTGTTCGAGCGTCAGGGCGATGACTACGTCCGCGTCTCGACCAACGTTAAGAAGGAAAACGGTGAGCGCGCCGTCGGCACCAAGCTGGCTGCCGGCCATCCGGCGCAGGCGGCTCTCGCCAAGGGTGAAGCCTATTACGGCCCGGCTGATCTCTTCGGCAAGAAGTTCATGACCGGCTATTTCCCGGTCAAGAGTGCAGCGGGCACCACCGTTGGCGTCCTCTTCATCGGCATTCCGATGGAAGTCTACTACAGCAGCCTGCAGCAGCTCCTGACCCTGGTTGTCGGCGTCGGCCTCGCGGTCCTGCTGATCGTGGGCGTCATCGCCTACTTTGCGATCCGCGCCACGATCCGTCCGCTTGAGACCCTGACGGGCGCCATCAACACGATCTCGTCTGGAAATCTCGACACGAAGATTCCCTGCACCGAGAAAGAGAACGAGTTCGGAGCGATTGGCAAGGCGCTCGCTCTATTCCAGGACGGCGCTCGCGCTCGGCTCATGCTGGAAACACAGGCGGCCGAACAGCGCGCCTTCAGCGACGCGGAGCGCAGCCGCAACGACGCCGAAAAGCGCACGCTCGACGACCAGATCCAGTTTGCCGTCACCGAGCTCGCGGCGGGCCTTGGTCGCCTGTCGCGCGGCGATGTCTCGGAAATGATCCAAACGCCCTTCGTCGGCCGGCTTGAACAGCTGCGCGTGGATTTCAACGCCTCGCTCGAGCGTCTGCAGGATACGCTCTCGCGCATCCGGGACAACGCGGCGACCATCCACCGCAATTCCGGCTCCATGCTGCACTCGGCCGATGAGCTCTCCAAGCGCACCGAAGCCCAGGCCGCAAGCCTGGAGGAAACCGCTGCTGCCGTGGAAGAGATTACCGTCACCGTCCGCTCGTCTGCCGAACGCGCCCGCGAGGCAAACAGCGCCGTTATCGTCACCAAGAAGACGGCGGACAGCTCGACTGTCGTGGTCGGCGATACTGTCGCCGCAATGGACCGCATCGAAGCGGCGTCCAAGCAGATCGAGCAGATCATCGAGGTGATCGACGACATCGCCTTCCAGACCAACCTCTTGGCGCTGAACGCCGGCATCGAGGCGGCGCGCGCCGGGGAAGCCGGCAAGGGCTTCGCGGTCGTTGCCATGGAAGTGCGCGAACTTGCCCAGCGTTCGGCCGATGCCGCGCGCGAGATCAAGAGCCTGATCGAAACCTCGACCCGCGAGGTCGCGGCAGGTTCCGGACTGGTGCAGAAGACCGGCTCGGTTCTGGCCTCGATCAGCAGCGAGATCATCGCGATCAGCAAGCACGTCGAAACCATCGCCACCGCCAGCGCCGACCAGTCGGCCGCCCTGCAGGAAGTCAACAGCTCCGTCAACGCGATGGATCAGATGACGCAGAAGAACGCGGCCATGGTCGAAGAGACCACCGAGCAGAGCCGCCAGCTGGCGAGCGAAGCCGATGCGCTCATGTCGCTGATACAGCAGTTCCGCATCGATGCGTCTTCGGCGCCCCAGCAGGTCCGCATGCGAAACGCTGCCTGATCGGTTCTCCATCAGGTCTGATCATAGAAGGGCTGCCCGTTGGGCGGCCCTTTTTCATGGGCAACATGGCGAGAAGACGAGCGACAAAACGCTCGAGCCGCGATTGCCCAAAGCCCTGGTAGAAGGCTTCCTCTTCCCGCGCACGATACGGGTCGAAATTCCTCTCGTTGAGTTTGGCGAGCTCGATGAAGGCCAATAGCTCAATCATGACGGTGTCCTTTCCAGGTGAAGATGGACACAGGGTATTCGTCAAAATTCGCTTCATAAACGCAAGAAATCCCACTATGTTTTTCACTGATGAAAAGCACGCAATGGGATTCCTTTCAGCTCTTCCTGCAAGTCGCGCGTCTCGGCGGGCTGACGGGGGCGGCGGCCGCAAACGGGCTCAGCCCCGCCACGATCGGCCGGCGAATGCTTGATCTCGAGCAGGAGATCGGCCGAACACTGTTTTCTCGCAGCCAGACGGGCTACCGACTGACGCCGGATGGCCAGGCCCTGCTCGATCATCTGAAGGACATGGAGGCCGCCGCCCGCAAGGTGGATGCCTGGCGCCAGGCAAGCAGCGTCGGAGCAACCGTGCGGATCGCCGCCGGCACCTGGGTCGCCTGGCTGATGGCCGAGAATTTTGGCGCCATCCGCATGCCCGGCGACCATTTCGCGGTGTCGCTGACGATAGGTGAGGCGCGCGCCAACCTGAACTATCGCGAAATCGATATCGGCATCCGCGCCTTCGAGCCGGAGGAAAACAATCTGGCCGCGCGGCTGCTGGGGGAGGTGGCCTACGCTGTCTATGCCAGGCGCAATGCCGGCGAACAGGAAGAACGCTGGCTGGCTGTCGGGGAGGAGGATGCTATCTCCAACTATCTGCGCTGGCCGCACCGCAATGCCGCGGGCGCCATCGTCGCCACCGTCAACCGCCCGCGCTCGCTGCTCGATCTCGTCCGCGCCGGCGCCGGCAAGGCGGTGTTGCCCTGTTTCGTCGGCGATCTCGATCCAGACCTGCAGCGTCTCGGCCCGGAGCTACCGGACTTGCGCCACCAGCAATGGATCGTCATGAACAACGAAGACCGGCATCGCCAGGAAATCCGCACCGTCACCGATCGCATGACCAAGCTGTTGAAGAGCTACGGCGATCTCTTCGCGGGAAAGCGCCCCAGCCGAAGCTGAGGCGCCGCGTTGCAGGTTCGGATTGGGGGCTAGTCAGCACCGGCCCGCAACAATCACCGGGATCAACAGGTCACCCCAGTTTCCATCGCCGCCGTGATGGCGGGCGGATCGCACGATCTCGACCGAAACGCCGGCATCGACCGCCTTCATGACCGACTGGTTCAACCGGTGCAGATCATTGGCGAGCATGCGGATCATGCCTTGCTGATCCGGTGTCATGCTGGTGGATTGTTCCTCTGCGCGTTCCTTGACGCGTGCAAGCGTAGGCATGGCTTTCTCCTCCTTTGATCGATGTTACTCGGCTGCTGGCTTGAACTGTGCGTGCTCGGTCGATTCCCCCATCGCGGTGGTCGAGGACCGCCCGCCTGTGATCGCCAACGACACGGCGTCGAAATAGCCGGTGCCGACTTCGCGCTGATGCTTGGTCGCCGTGTAGCCGTTCGCTTCGGCGGCGAATTCCGCCTGCTGCAGCTCCGAATAGGCGGCCATCTGCCGGTCCTTGTAGCCGCGGGCGAGTTCATACATGCCGAAGTTTAGCTGGTGGAAGCCCGCCAGCGTGATGAACTGGAACTTGTAGCCCATGGCACCAAGCTCGCGCTGGAACTTGGCGATCGTCGCGTCGTCGAGGTTCTTTTTCCAATTGAACGACGGCGAGCAGTTATAGGCCAAGAGCTTGCCCGGATGCACCTTGTGCACGCCCTCGGCAAACCGCCGCGCTTGCTCCAGATCCGGCTTCGACGTCTCGCACCAGACCAGGTCGCAATGCGGCGCGTAGGCGACGGCGCGCGCGATGCACGGCTCCAGCCCGTTGCGCACCTGATAGAAGCCCTCGACCGTGCGGCCGGCATCGTAGTCGACGAAAGGCTGGTCGCGTTCGTCGATATCGGAGGTCAACAGCTTGGCGGCTTCCGCATCGGTGCGGGCGATGACGAGCGTCGGCACTCCCATGACGTCGGCGGCAAGGCGCGCGGCGTCGAGATTGCGGATATGGGCGGCGGTCGGGATCAGAACCTTGCCGCCGAGGTGGCCGCACTTCTTTTCCGATGCCAGCTGGTCCTCGAAATGAACACCCGCGACACCGGCCTCGATATAGGCCTTCATGATTTCGAAGGCATTGAGCGGCCCGCCGAACCCGGCTTCGGCATCGGCAACGATCGGCGCGAACCATGTCTCGACCGAAAGCCCCTTGTCTTCCGAGGTCTCGATCTGGTCGGCGCGCTGCAGCGTTCTATTGATCCGCTTGGCAAGCTCCGGCCCGGCATTGGCTGGATAGAGCGACTGATCGGGATACATCGCCGATGCCGTGTTGGAGTCGGCCGCGACCTGCCAACCCGAGAGATAGATCGCCTTCAGTCCGGCGCGGACCATCTGCATGGCCTGGTTTCCGGAAAGCGCGCCGAGGGCGTTGACGAAGTCGTCCTGATGCAGCAGCTGCCAGAGCCGGTTGGCGCCCATTTCGGCCAGCGAGTAACGAAGCTCGACCGATCCGCGCAGCCGTCTCACATCATCGGCCGAATAGGGACGCTCGATGCCGGCGAAGCGGTTGGCGGGGATATTGCGGTGAAGCTTGTCAAACTCTGTCATGTCTTCCTCCTTGCATAACATCATGGCCATCTGGCTGATTGACAGGATTTACAAATCATCAGGATATGGCCAGAGTTATCTGGAGAAGTGCGATGGAATAGGGGTCGCGATGCAAAGAACGTGACAAGTTTCGACAGTAAATTTGTCAAGTTTTGTAAATTCTGCGACCCGGATATTCTGTAAAGGATTGTCACATGGCTGAGCGCAAGATGTTTGCCGGTCCCAAGGTCCGCCGTATCCGAAACGGCCTCGGCGTGACGCAGGCGGCGATGGCCGAGGCGCTGGAAATCTCGCCGTCCTATCTCAATCTGATCGAGCGCAACCAGCGCCCGCTGACCGTGCAGCTGCTGCTGAAGCTCGCGGCGGTCTACAAGGTCGATCTCGAGGAGCTGCGCGCCGAAAGCGGCGGTAGTCTCACTCAGCTGAAGGAAGTCTTCGCCGATCCGCTGCTGTCGGGCGAGTTGCCGGGCGATCAGGAGCTGGTCGAAGTCGCTGAAGCCGCACCCAATGCGGCAAGCGGCGTCATCAAGCTCTACCGCGCTTACCGCGAGCAGGCGGCCCGCCTCTCCGATCTTACGCTTCTGAGTGCAGGGGAGGGGCAGGTGCCACTGTCGGGTGCGCGGCTGCCGGCCGATGAGGTGCGCGACGTGCTGGAGCGCCGCTCGGCTTACTTCCCGCGCATCGAGACGGCGGCGGAAGCGTTCCTGCATGCGCTCTCCGATCCCCGCGATATCATCTCGACATTCAAGGAGTGGCTGCGCGCCGAGCGCGGCATCGGCGTTCGTGTTCTCCCCATCCACGTTATGCCGGATCTGCGCCGCCGTTTCGATCGTCACTCCATGCGGCTCTTCATTTCCGAACGCCTGTCGCCGGCAGATCAGGCGCAGGAGATCGCCATCGAAGTCGCGACGCTGGCGTTGCGCGAGGCGATCGTGAGCGAGCTCGAAGGCCTGATGCTCTCCACCGAAGAGGCGAGACGCATCGCCCGCTTCGAGCTTGCGCGCTATGCGGCGCTGGCGCTGACCATGCCTTACGCGCCCTTCCTCGCTGCGGCCCAGGCGGCGGCCTACGACATCGATATACTGCGGGTGCGCTTCAACGTCTCATTCGCGCAGGCGGCTACCCGGCTGACCATGCTGCAGCGCCCCGGCGCCTCGGCGGTCTCCTTCTTCACCATGGAGATCGACGGTGCCGGCCATCGGCTGCGGCGGTCGGGCGCGCAGGGCTTCCCGCATCTGCGCTTCGGCGGCGACTGTCCCAAGCTCAACGTCCATGTCGCGCTGCTCCAGCCCGGGCAGATTCTCGCCGAAACGGTCGAGATGCCGGATGATACTCGCTACCTCACCATATCCCGCACGCTGGAAGGCCCAAACGCGCCGTTCGGCGAGCGAGTCCGCCGCACGGCGCTTCTCGTCGGTTGTGATGCTTCGGCGGGCGAGGGGACGGTCTACGGCCGGGCGGTTTCCGCGCAAAAGGCGATCACGGCAGGCTCCGGCTGTCGACTTTGCGAACGGCGCGGATGTCTCTCGCGCGCCGAGCCGCCTGTCACACGCCCGTTGGGGCTCGATGAGATGGTCTCGGGCCTTGGCAACTTCGACTTTTAGTCCCGGTGTCCAGTCACAGCGAAATCATTGAGAGTGCAGGATTTTGCGCTTGTCGGCTCCAGAAATCCTTTCTAGTCTGCAACCAAAACCAGAGGGAGGGCATCCGCGGAAAACGGTGCCCAAACAAAAAGCAGGAGATAGCATGAGGTCAATTCTCGTAAAGCTCGCGGCCACGGCTCTCGTGACTGGGCTTTCGATCACGCCATCCGTTGCCGCGGACCGCGTCGTCAATGTCTACAACTGGTCCGATTATATCGACAGTTCCATCCTCGAAGACTTCACCAAGGAAACCGGCATCAAGGTCGTCTACGACACCTTCGACAGCAACGAGACGCTGGAAGCCAAGCTTCTGGCCGGCGGCACGGGCTACGACGTCGTGGTGCCGACGGTATCCTTCATGCAGCGCCAGATCGCGGCGGGTGTCTACCAGAAGCTCGACAAGTCGAAGCTGCCGAACCTCTCCAACATGTGGGACGTGGTCACCAAGGGTGTGGCGTCCTTCGATCCGGGCAATGAATACGCCGTCGACTACATGTGGGGCACGACAGGCATCGGCTACAATGTCGACAAGGTGAAGGCAGCGCTCGGCACGGATGAGAAGCCGAACTGGGATGCTCTCTTCGATCCGGCAAAGGCCGCAAAGCTCAAGGATTGCGGCATATACATGCTGGATTCCCCGACCGACGTCATCCCCTCCGTGCTCGCCTATCTCGGCCTCGATCCGAACAGCACGAAGACCGAAGACCTGAAGAAGGCGCAGGACGTGCTGATGGCCGTTCGTCCCTTCGTGCGCAAGTTCCACTCGTCGGAATACATCAGCGCGCTTGCCAATGGCGATATCTGCATCGCGCTCGGCTTCTCGGGCGACGTCTTCCAGGCCCGCGACCGCGCCACCGAAGCCAACTCCGGCGTCAAGGTCGATTACTCGGTGCCGAACCAGGGCGCGCAGATCTTCTTCGACGTCTTCGGCATCCCGAAGGATGCCCCGCATGTCGAGGAAGCGCATGAATTCATCAACTACATGATGAAGCCCGAGGTCGCCGCCAAGGCATCGAACTACGTCTTCTACGCCAACGGTAACAAGGCATCGCAGCCGCTGCTCGACAAGGAAGTGATCGACGATACCGCGATCTATCCGACGCCCGAGGTCATGGCGAAGCTATTCACCGTTCCGCCGCTCGATGCGAAAGCGCAGCGTGCAGTGACGCGACTGTGGACGACAGTCGTCACCGGTCAGTAATGCACTGATCTGCCCGAACCTGATGGTTCGGGCATTTCTTTTAGTGGCGCATTGGATCAGGTCAGTTTTCGGGGAAAAATCATGAAGTCACTCGGCAATATTCGCCGTTCCTTTGCGCCTTGGGCCGATCCGGCCGCCAAGCCGTTCATCTCGGTCAAGAACGTCACCAAGCGCTTCGGTGATTTCACCGCCGTCGACGACCTGTCGCTCAATATCTATCACCGCGAGTTCTTCGCGCTGCTCGGCGCATCCGGCTGCGGCAAGTCCACGCTGCTGCGCATGCTTGCTGGTTTCGAGCAGCCGACTTCGGGCGAGATCATCCTCGATGGCACCGACCTTGCCGGAACGCCGCCCTATAAGCGGCCGGTCAACATGATGTTCCAGTCCTACGCGCTCTTCCCGCACATGACGGTCGAAAAGAACATCGCCTTCGGCCTGCGCCAGGATGGCATGGCCAAGGACGAGATCGGCGAACGCGTGCTGCAGATGCTGAAGATGGTAAAGCTGGAGAAATTCGCGTCCCGCAAGCCGAACCAGCTTTCCGGCGGCCAGCGCCAGCGCGTGGCGCTCGCCCGCTCGCTTGCCAAGCGCCCGAAGGTGCTGCTGCTCGACGAACCGCTTGGCGCGCTCGACAAGAAGCTGCGCGAGGAAACCCAGTTCGAGCTGATGGACCTGCAGCAGAACCTCGGTCTCACCTTCGTCGTCGTCACCCACGACCAGGAAGAGGCAATGACCATGGCCGACCGCATTGCCGTCATGAGCCACGGCAAGGTTATTCAGGTGGCGACGCCGGCCGAAATCTACGAGGCCCCGAACTCGCGCTTCGTGGCCGATTTCATCGGCGACGTGAACATCTTCGACGGCAAGGTCACGGCCTCCAATGCCAACGGCGTCGAGATCGCTATCGACGAGAGCCTGACCATCAAGCTGTCGGGCGCGGAGCCGCTGCCGGTCGGCAGTGCCGCCGGCTTCGCCATCCGTCCCGAAAAGCTGAAGGTCACGCGCACTCCGCCGGCCAATCCTGGCATCAATGCCGCCTCGGGCGAGCTCTGGGATATCGCCTATCTCGGCGACATGACCGTTTTCCATGTGAAGCTGAAGAGCGGCAAGGTGGTCAAGGCATCGTCGCTGAACGCGCAGCGCGCGGTCGATGATCCCTTCGTCTACGATCAGGAAGTCTGGGTCACCTTCGCCGAGGACGCCGGCGTTCTGTTGAAGGATTGACGCCATGGGCAAGCTCGGATCATCCGTCTACAACCGCCTCGTCATCATCGTTCCCTACGTCTGGCTGCTGCTCTTCTTTCTGGCGCCGTTCTTCATCGTCTTCCGCATCTCGCTGTCGACGACGGCGATCGCCATGCCGCCCTATGATCCGGCCTTCTCCTTCTCCGACAGCTGGGCCGATGTCTGGGACAAGATCGCGAGCTTCTCCTTCGACAATTATCACTACCTGATCGACGATCCGCTTTATTTCAACGCCTATCTCTCGAGTGTCATCATCGCCGGCATCTCCACGCTGCTGACGCTGCTGATCGCCTATCCGATCGCCTACGGCATGGCCAATGCCCCGCGCAGCATCCGCCCGACGCTTCTGATGCTGGTCATCCTGCCGTTCTGGACGAGCTTCCTGATCCGCGTCTATGCCTGGATCGCCATCCTGAAGCCCGAGGGGCTGCTGAACCAGCTGCTGCAGTCGCTGCATGTCATCGACAGCCCGCTGATCATCCTCAACACCAACATCGCGGTCTATATCGGCATCGTCTATTCGTATCTGCCGTTCATGGTGCTGCCACTCTATTCCTCGCTGGAGAAGATGGACGGCACGCTGATCGAGGCGGCGCAGGATCTCGGTTGCCCGCCGATAACGGCCTTCTGGCGCGTGACTTTCCCGCTGTCGCTTCCAGGCGTCGTCGCCGGTTGCATGCTGGTCTTCATCCCCGCCGTCGGCGAGTTCGTCATCCCCGATCTGCTCGGCGGATCGCAGACGCTGATGATCGGCAAGACACTGTGGAACGAGTTCAATTCCAACCGCGACTGGCCGGTATCATCGGCCGTGGCGACCATCTTGCTTCTCATCCTGGTGATCCCGATCGTGTTCTTCCAGAATGTGCAGGCCAAGGCCGATGAGCAGGGGAGATAGACCATGATGAAATGGACCCGCTTCAACGTCGCCTCCGTGACGCTCGGCTTTGCCTTCCTCTATCTGCCGATCGTGCTGCTCGTCGTCTTCTCGTTCAACGAATCGAAGCTCGTCACCGTCTGGGGCGGCTTCTCGACCAAGTGGTACGTGTCGCTCTTCCAGAACCAGGCGCTGCTCGACGCCGCCTGGGTGACGCTACGGGTCGGCGTGCTCTCGGCCACCGCGGCCACCATCCTCGGCACGCTCGCCGCCATCACGCTGGTGCGCTACACGCGCTTCCGCGGCCGCATGCTGTTCTCCGGCATGGTCTACGCGCCGCTGGTCATGCCCGAGGTCATCACCGGCCTGTCGCTGCTGCTGCTCTTCGTGGCAATCGGCCTCGACCGCGGCTTCTGGACCATCACGCTGGCCCATACGACGCTCACCATGTGCTTCGTAGCCGTCGTCGTCCAGTCGCGCTTGCTCACCTTCGACCGGTCGATCGAGGAAGCAGCGCTCGATCTCGGCTCGCCGCCGGTACGCACCTTCTTCGAGATCACCCTGCCGATCATCGCGCCCGCCGTGGCGTCTGGCTGGATCCTCGCCTTCACCCTGTCGCTGGACGATCTCGTCATCGCCAGCTTCACGTCCGGTCCGGGTGCCACCACGCTGCCGATGAAGATCTACAGCCAGGTGCGCCTCGGCGTCACGCCAGAGATCAATGCGGTCTGCACCATCCTGATCGGCATTGTCGCGGTCGGCGTCGTCTGCACATCCGTCATCACCAAGCGGCGCGAGCTGCAGCGCGAGAGGGACGAGCGGGCGGCGGCGAACGCGCCGTGATTATTTCGTAGCGCCTTCCTGCGGCGGCTGCTGGTTGCCCGGTTGCTGGTTGCTTGGCAGCGCCGAAAGGACCGGATCCGGCCAGGACCCGCCGACAAAGAACGGCAGGGCTGGGAAGGTCGCGTCGTTGACGGGATCGGTCGCAATGATCTTGCCGGAGAGTGCGAGCCCGCTCGACTTATAGGGAATGACACCCGACAGCGTGATCGTTTCCTGCGGCCCTTCGATCCGGCCGCGCTTGATCTGCGCGGCCCCGTCGTCGAGATCGGCCGCGATATCAAGGCGATCGAACGCGAAGGAGCGATGCGATACGGCGCTCAGCGCGAAGAATTCCGCCTTCGCCGCTTCGCTGCGCACAGCCTCGGAATCGAACCCAGGCAGCGAGCCTGCCTGCGCGCGGAAATGGATGTTGCCAGTTACATCAGCCGGCCCCGCCTTCCAGATCGGCAGCGCGGTGCTGACCGAGAGGTCGAGCGAACCGGTCGCGAGCGGCAACGGACCCTTGAGATTGAGGCGCTCGATCAGGCTGGCGAAATCCGCGCCCCGGATCGACATCTGCAGCTTGCCGCCGCCATCGAAGTCGCCGCGCTTGGTCTCGATATGAGCAGTCAGCGCACCGCCTTCGAACTGGCTGTCGCCGATATCGAACCGCGCCTCGTTGCTGGAAACGATGATGCTCGCGCCGACATTGGCGAGCTTGAAGGGGACGAGATCGGCCTGCTTGGCCGATAGCCTGAGGTCGATATCGAGCTGCTGCAAGGCGCCGCCGTCGGGCGGTCCATGATCTTCGCCGGCGGCGAGCCGCACCACGAAGGCGTCGAACAGGGATTTGAAATTGATCTGGTCGAAGGCCAGCGTGCCACCGAGCTTGGCGCGCTTGCCGGGCACGAAGCTCACATCCATGGCGCCATTGGCGTTCGAGGCGTTCATGCCGAGCGTGAGGTTATCGAAGCGAAAACCGTTAGCGGAAGACGTCACATCGCTGTCGATCGAAAATGCCTTGAGGGTCGCCGCATCCGGCAGTGCGCGTCCCGCCCATGTCAGCAAGGCCGGCAGATCCGGAATGCCGACGGACATCGTGCCCTGCAGGCTGAATAGATGGGCAATGTTGGCAACGCCATCGAACTTGGCCGTCACCAGGTTCGATGTCAGCGCGGCCCGCAGCGGTGCATTCTTGCCGCCGAAGGTCAGCAAGGGGCTGCGCGACGAGAAATCCAGCTTCAGGTCCAGGCCATTGGTGCGAGCAATCAGCACCGCGCCGATCGGGCTCGACAGGCGCGGCCAGCCGATATCGGCGGTCACGCCATCGAAGCGATATGTCTTGCCGCTGGCGATATCGGTCACATTCAAGGTGCCGTCTTCAACGGTGATGGTGCCGATGTCGGCATCAAGCGTCGTGTCGAGCGTTTCCTCGCCGTTCTTTTCCTGCGCGCCGGCGATCGCCTGCGCCAGCTGGCCGTCATTCGTCCAGTCGATGGTGCCATCGCGCTCGCGCGTCAAAAGCAGGTTCGGGCGCAGGATATGGAATTCGTGGAAGCTCGCCTTGCCCCTGAAGGCATCGATCAGGCTGAACTCGGCCGAGACGCTTTCGATCGTGCCGAGCAGCTTGTTGTTAGCGTCCTTCTGGCGCACCGCAATCTTGTTCACGGTGATGCGCGGCGTCGGCCAGAACTCGATGACAGGCCGGCCGGAAATCTCGGCATTGTAGCCCGTCCATCGCGACAGCCTATCCTCGATGCCAGAGCGCACGAGCCCTGTCGAGATCACATACGGGCCGGCGACCCGAAGCGAAACGAAGACGGCGAGAAAGACCAGCAGCGAGACCGTGCCGACGCGGGCGACGCCCGGCAGCCAGCGGGAGACGGGCCTGATTTTTATCCGCCGCGGCGGTGGTCGGGACGTACCCATGCGTTTCGCCAGTCTTTCGACGTCTGCCCGTTAATGTACTGAAATTCCGGATATATCAAATGCCGGGCGGTTGCAAATAGATAGCCGGGCGACCCGATCGGCCGCCATCTTTATCCGTCTTCATGGCGTGTTATATAGGTCTCTAACAAGAGGAGTTCTGCATGCGTGACGATAAGCCACTCTGGATCCCTTCGCGAGCCTCGGTCGAAGCGAGCCCGATCTTCGCATTCATGCAGAAGTGCAACCGGGACTTCGGCCTTTCACTATCCAGTTATGGCGAGTTGCATGGATGGTCGGTCGCCGAACGCGCCAAATTCTGGACGTCGGTCTGGGAGTTCTGTGGCGTCAAGGGCGAGCGCGGCGAACGGGTGCTTGTCGATGACGAGATCATGCTCGACGCCCGCTTCTTTCCCGACGCGACGCTGAACTTCGCCGAAAACCTGCTCTCGGGCGAAGGGGGCGGTGACGCGATCATCTTTCGCGGAGAAGACAAGGCAGAGGATCGCTGGAGCTGGGACCGGCTGCATGAGCAGGTCTCGAAACTGCAACAGGCCATGCGCGCCGAGGGCATCGTATCAGGAGACCGCGTCGCCGCAATGATGCCGAACGTGCCCGAAACGGTCGCCTTCATGCTTGCGGCCGCCTCGATCGGCGCGATCTGGTCGTCCTGCTCCCCCGATTTCGGCGAACAGGGCGTGCTTGATCGCTTCGGCCAGATCGAGCCGAAGCTCTTCGTCACCTGCGATGCCTATTGGTATGGCGGCAAGCTTCAGCCAATCAAGGAGAAGGTGGCTGCGGTCGCGGCCAGGCTCGGCGTTCCCACCATCGTCGTGCACTATGCCGGTGACGCCGATGATGTCGCGCGGGCCGTATCTGGTGCCCGAACGCTGGAGACCTTCATCGCCGCCCATCCCGTCCGCCCGGTCGAATTCCTGCGTCTGCCGTTCTCGCATCCTCTCTATATCCTGTTCTCCTCGGGCACGACGGGCGTGCCCAAATGCATCGTGCATTCGGCCGGCGGCACGCTTTTGCAGCATCTCAAGGAGCATCGGCTGCATTGCGGCCTCGGGGCCGGCGAAAAGCTCTTTTATTTCACCACCTGCGGCTGGATGATGTGGAACTGGCTGGTATCGGGGCTTGCCGTCGGCGCCACTCTCTGCCTCTTTGACGGCTCTCCCTTCGCGCCCGATGGCAATGTGCTCTTCGACTACGCGCAAGCGGAAAAGTTCGCGGTTTTCGGCACCTCGGCGAAATATATCGACGCCGTGCGCAAGAGCGGCCTGACGCCGCGCAACTCGCACGACCTGAGCAGCCTGCGCCTCATGACCTCGACCGGATCGCCGCTATCGCCCGAGGGCTTCACCTTTGTCTATGAGGGCATCAAGGAGGACATTCAGCTCGCCTCCATCTCCGGCGGCACCGACATCGTCTCCTGCTTCGTGCTGGGCAATCCCATGCAGCCGGTCTGGCGCGGTGAAATACAGGGGCCGGGGCTCGGCCTTGCCATGGATGTGTGGGATGACAACGGCCATCCCGTGCGCGGCGAAAAGGGCGAGCTTGTCTGCACCAAGGCCTTCCCGTCCATGCCGGTCATGTTCTGGAACGACAGCGATGGCGCCAAATATCGTGCCGCCTATTTCGAGCGCTTCGACAACATCTGGTGCCACGGCGATTTCGCCGAATGGACGGAGCATGATGGTATCATCATTCACGGCCGCTCGGATGCGACGCTCAATCCCGGTGGCGTGCGCATCGGCACGGCGGAAATCTACAATCAGGTCGAACAGATGCCCGAGGTCGCCGAGGCGCTCTGCATCGGTCAGGATTGGGATGACGATGTCCGGGTCGTTCTCTTCGTTCGCCTGGCACCCGGCGTTGCTCTGACCGATGAGTTGGTCAAGTCAATCAAAGCGCGAGTCCGCAGCGGCGCCTCGCCACGTCACGTCCCCGCCAAAATCATCGCGGTCGACGATATTCCGCGCACCAAGTCTGGCAAGATCGTCGAACTCGCCGTTCGCGAGATCGTGCATGGACGGCCGGTGAAGAACAAGGAAGCGCTCGCCAATCCGCAAGCTCTTGATTTGTTTTCAGATATCGAAGAACTGCGCGCGTAAATCGTTAAAATGATAGCGAAACTACAATATGTGACCGGGCAGAGCTTCGTCGCTCCGGCAACCTTTCGTTAAGAAAGCCTTGTCAAAGGTAAATGTAACTTGGGGCTGCATATGAACGAGGCAGCTTGGAGCTTTGCTCCCGCAACATGATGTTAATCGCCTAAGCCCTTGTTGAACAGCACCCAAACTCTCAGGCAGCCTCTTGGCTGCCTTTTTTCTTAGCTGGCCAGAACCCGTTGCGACGGGAACGCGATCTCGACGAGCGTCCCTTCGTTGGGTGTCGAGCTGATCGCGAAGATCGCTCGGTTGGCATCCACCATCGCCTTGGTGAGCGGCAGGCCGAGACCCGTGCCTTCGCCGCGATGGCGTGATTGCGTCGAGACCTGCCGGAAGGGCTTCATCGCCTGGTCGAGCTCGCTGCGGGTCATGCCCACGCCCGTGTCACGAATGCGAAGCACGACGCTGCCATTCGTTTCATAGGAGGTCGATACGACGATCTGCCCGCCCGATGGCGTGAAGCGGATGGCGTTGGAGAGGATGTTGAGCGCGATCTGCTTGATCGAGCGCAGATCGGCGACCACATCGGGAACCGCGTGCGAAAGCGCCGTGCGGATGATCACCCGCTGGCTGTTGGCCTGCGGCTGCAGCAGCGCCACGGCTTCCGAGATCGCTTCGTTGAGATTGATCGAGTCGAAATCGAGATCCATCTCGCCGGCTTCGATCTTCGAGATGTCGAGCAGGTCGTTGACGATATCGAGCACATGCCGGCCCGAGCGGCCGATGTCGTTAGCATATTCGACGTAACGCGGATGACCGATCGGCCCGAAGCGCTCGCCGGCCATCATGTCGGAAAAGCCGATGATGGCATTGAGCGGCGTGCGGATCTCGTGGCTGACGCGTGCGAGGAAATCGGTCTTGTGGGCGTTGGCCGTCTCGGCGGCACTCTTGGCGCCGCGCAACTCGTCCTCGGTGCGCTTCCACTGGGTGATGTCGCGGATCACGGCGCAATAGCCGCTGGAGGAGGTCAGCCGCCCGAGCGTCATGAACAGCGGCACGAAACCGCCCGATGCCTCGCGGCCGATCACCTCGCGCCCATCATTGAGGACGCTGGCGACTCCATGGCTGGAAATGCCGTTGATATAGTCGAGCACGGCCTTCTGGCTCTCATGCGCGAAGAGCATCACGAAGGGTTTGCCGCGCGTGTCTTCCTCGTCATAGTTGAAGAGCGCGCTGGCGGAACGGTTCATCGAGCGGATGTCGCCGTCGGCGCCGATCACCACGACGCCGTCGGTCGCGGTTTCCAGGATCGAGCGCAGCTCCTCGACTTCCACCTGCAGCTTGGCGACCTTCTCGACCATGCGGTCGGCGGCGCGTCCGTCGATAGCAGGAGCAATCTCTGGAGCAGGCGCCGGCCGCTCGCTGACGACAGGCATCAAGGCCAGCATCAATGCCGTGCTGTCTTCCCAGCGGATCGATTGCAGCCGCGCCGACACCGGCACGAGGTCGTCTTCCATGGTGACGAGCATCATGCCGTCATGGCGCGCGCTGGCGTCGGCAATGTCGTCGCGCTGGAGCAGCGCATCGATACCGCCGACATCGGCCAGATCCTGCAGCGAGCGATAGCCCGTCAGGCGCATGAATTCAGGGTTGGCATGGATGAGCTGATCGCCCGCATGAATGAGTACGGCAACCGGCAGCTGATCGATCATGCCTGCCGAGAAACCATCGGTCATCTTCACCCGGGGCGGTATGAAGCTCGCCAGAATATCCATCTGGCTGACCGTTTCTTCGAGACCTTCGGTGACATCGTCGCTGTCGTCGTTGGCTGCAACAGGCGTTTCGGGGAGCCGCTCGTCCGTCGAATGCTCGGAAGAAGAGGGGGCCTCGGCGTCACTGAGTACGGCATCACTGTCTGCTATGTTGCTGGATAGCGGCTGCTCAGCTTCATCCGATCCCGAGACCTCGGCGCTGCCCTCGTGCTGATCCGTCGTGTCGGCAACAACCTCATCGCCTTGCGATGCGTTGTCATTGATAAGGTCTGTTCGAGGTGCCTCGTCGGTCGCCTTCTGCGCCTCGTCAGTCGCTTGCTTCGCCTCGCCATCCTCATCCGGCGTATTCACGCCAAATGCTTCGAGACGCTTTGCGATCTCGCGGAAATTCGCCTGCTCGGCATTCGTCAGGCCGGGGCCGACGCCATGCAGCTGCACGATCTTGTCGGTCAGTCGGCGGTTTGGTGTCTCTACGATGCGCAAAACCGGCGGTTCGGCGCGCGGTGTTTCCACGCTCTGCATTAGCGCCGGAGCGGGCGTATCGTCCTCAGCGGCGTGCTCTTCTTCGGCTAGGAAATCGTCCGTCGCCGCATCGGCAGCGTCCGTCGTCTCCACGGAAACCGGCGCTTCGTCGATGCTGTCCTCGGCAAGCGTCTCTTCCGCGAGCTCATCCGCCACGGTCTCGTCGTCTTGCTGATCCAGCGCAGCGTCGCCATAAGCAATGCCATCAGGGCCGAATGTGAGGCCGAGCGCCAGCGGATCTTCCGCCGCATCGGAGAGACGCACGACGCCGAAGCCGCGGAAGCCGTCGAATTCGCGGCTGCGCGTATAGGTCGGCAGCGCCGCCAGATCGACCGGCACGGCGAGGCTCGTGCCCTCGATCGGCCAGTGAATGGTCTTGCCCGACCATGTGTCGCGGCGCGCCAGCGCCTCGGAAATCTTGCCCTCGGGATCGAGGTTGAACAGCGCCGACACATCGCTGAAGGCGATGCCGATAATGTCTGCAGCATGCGGACCAACCGCTTCCGCGAACTCGCCGGAAACCTCGCTGAAATGACCTTCGGCGTCGATCTTCCACACAAAACGCGTCGCCCGGCTGTTCGGCTTGAAGACGAAACGACCGTTTTCGGCCGCTACCTGGGTAGCCTCGGGCGCGACCTCGGCAACGGCGGGCGCGACTTCGGCGTCATCATCCAGATCAGCGGCATGGGGTTCGGGCGTCTCTGCCGGCGCCTCATAGGCCACGACATCGTCGCTTGTAAGCTCGCCATCGGCCAGTTCGGCAGCCGCGACCGGCTCAGCGATCACATAATCCGGCTCGAAAGCCGCGATGTCGTCATCGGCAACCGTCTCGCCCGGATGGAATGCCTCGTCGGCCTCTACATCGTCGGGCGCTACCGTCTCCTCGGCAGCTACAGGCGCCTCGGCATCATCGATATCCTCGGCAGCATGATCTGCCGCAAGCAATGCTTCGGGCCCCGGATCGGAATCCGGCAGCGTCTCGACATCGCCGAACCCGTGCGTCTCGTCCTCCACGACGGGCGCCATATCAGGCTCGATCACGCCTGCCTCGTAGGCTTCGTCACCAGCCGGCACGGTCTCCGCCTCGAAGGCCTCGGCGGCAACCGATGAAGCCTCCGCGATGTCGGCATCGTCGGCAATGCTCTCGTCCGGCGCGTCCTCGATATCCTCGATCTCGGCAACGGCATCGATCGCGTCGGCGAATGTCGAGGCCGGCGCGACAACGGTATGGTTAACGGGGCTTGTGGATAAGTCCGGCGTATCCGTCGGGTCCAGACGTCCGAGCACGGTCTCGACCGCGAAAAGCAGGTAAAGCGCGGGCTCGTGGCTGATTCGCCCGACGGCGGCCGGCAGATAACCCTTGCCTGTCGCGACCGGTCGCTTGATCAGCCCGTGCGGATGCGCGCCGGCCATGGTCGCCAGGGCCTTTGCCGTCGGCTGTGTCACGCCGAGGGATGAAAAGCCGGGGGAGGCGGCAACGATCTCGCCTTCGCCGCCGATGACGGCCATATGCGTATCGGGATCGTCGAGCCCCTTCAGCATCTGCGCGGCCGATTGCTCCGTCGACAGCGCCCGCGTCGCGACCGGCAACGAGACCAGCACCGCCGCTTCGCCGGAAACGTCAATCAGTTCAACCGAGGCCTGCACGGCCACGCGCTGGAAACCCTGCGCGATGCGGATCATGAAGTTCCTGGTATCGCCGGTCCTTGCAAGCTGGCGGGCGGTCACCTCCAGCTGGCGATAGGTGATATCGCCGCGATTGACGCCCTGATCCAGGAGATCATAGACAGCCGCATGCCCGAAAAGCTCGGCGCCCGCGCCGTTCGCCCAGAGCGCACGCGCAAGGTCCGCCGAGAAAAGCACCAGCGCTTCCCCACGGGCAAAGTGCTCCCGCACACGCGGATGCACGGCGATGTCGATGAACGGATATTGGACTGCGGGCATCAGTGGACCTTTAGTCTTCGGGCCTGGCAAATTAACGGTCTATTAATAACGACAGGGCGCAAACCGGTCCAGCACGACCAATGGCTTTCGGCCGAAAAGGTTAACGTCGGTTGCGCCGCACAATCATGTTGCACTGCACAATGGAATGCGCTATATGATGCTTACCTAACAAACGAGGCTTTCACGATGCCGAGACAAAAGGAGCAAACACCAATGGCGAAAATGGAAGACGTATTTTCTATCTCCTCTTTTGACCCCGCGAAGTTCGCTGACTCGTTTCGCGATTTCGCCGAAAAGGGCTCGCAGCAGTCGCGCGACGCCTATGCCAAGATGAAGGCAGCCGGCGAAGAAGCCAGCAAGACGCTCGAATCCACCGTTCAGACGGCCCAGGCCGGCGCTGCCGAAATCGGCCATCAGGCGATCGGCGCCCTGCGCACGAATGCCGAGAACTCGCTGACCCACATGGACGCGCTCCTCTCGGTCAAGTCCGTTGCCGAGTTCTTCGAACTGCAGACCTCTTTCCTGCGCAAGCAGGCGGAACTGACGATCGAACAGGCCAAGGCCATGCAGGAAACCTCCAAGCTGGTGGCCGAAAAGGTTGCCAAGCCGTCGAAGGAAGCCGCTGAAAAGGTCATGGCTTCTTTCAAGGCTGCCTGATTTTTATGACAGACGAACAAAAAGGCTGGACCCTTCGTCCAGCCTTTTTGTATATTAAGGACAGATAGGGCTTGAATTAAATTTCAAGTCCCCGTATGTCACCCCCGTCGCGCCAAGCGACGTTTGTGCGGTTGTAGCTCAGTTGGTTAGAGCGCAGGTTTGTGGCACCTGAGGTCGGAGGTTCGAGACCCCCCAACCGTACCATTCTCTCCCAAGTCCACAAAATCCAGTGATTACAATGGTTTGACGACCGTTTTTGGTGCCTCTAAATGCCTCCCGGAGAGGGCTGAAAATCCGGTATTATGAAGGGTCATAACACGCCCATAACATTTCGGCAGTGTTGACAACGCAGAACAGAAGCGGATCGGAGGGCAGGTTATCCCACGGAATCACCTGATCACTCGATCTCGTAGACATCCGCCGCATCGGCCAAATCTCGGAGCCCCTTATACGACGCATGCCTCAGCTTGCCATCGTGCGTCCAAGCCCGGTATTCGATTTCTGCGAATAGACGAGGGCGCACCCAGACCACGTTTTTTCGGCGTCCGCCGTACTCGACCGCCGGCTTCTTCGCCACGAGCTTGTCGAGTTGCTCTCGGAGCTTCCAAGCCGCTGACTCTTTGAACCCGGTACCAACCGATCCTACGTAGACCAGCTTCCCGTCCTCAAACGCCGCCAGCAGCAGCGCTCCGATGCCAGCACGGGCGGCCATAGAATGCTCATAGCCAACAACGGCGAAGGTATCGCTCTGTAGGCATTTGACCTTAACCCACTCGCCACCGCGGCCAGATCGATAAGGACTGTTCTGGTCCTTCGCGATAATGCCTTCGAGACCGTGCTCACATGCCGCCGCGAGAAGTGCTGCACCGTCGGCTTCGACTTCCTCGGACAAGCGTATCGCGCCATCGGTCCCACTGGGAATGATCCCTTCGAGAAGATGACGCCGCACCGACAATTCGGCGTTCAGCAGGGAGTGCCCATCAAAGTACAAAAGATCGAACGCCATTAGCACCGAGGCGTCGGAAGTCTTCTTCCCGCCGCGTCCGCCGAGCGACTGCTGGAGCGCGCCGAAATCGGATCGTCCCTGTTCGTCGAGGACGACCGCCTCACCATCAAGGATAGCCATAGCCACACCGAGGTTCCTGGCGGCTTCGGCGATCGCGGGAAATCGGTCGGTCCAGTCATGTCCGCCGCGGGTGAGGATGCGGACGTTTCCGTGGTCGAGATGCACCGCGACGCGGTACCCGTCCCATTTGACTTCGAATGCCCACTGAGGGCCGACCGGTGGCTTGTGCTTGAGCAGTGCGAGACAGGGTTCGATGCGATCCGGCATGGGATCGAACGGCAGGGACGGCTGCGCGGGGTCGCGGCGTCGCCGAGGCCGTCCCCGGAGGGAAGTGTCCTGGTCTTGCAACAGAGGTTTACTAGGGCGCTTTACCATCTGTGGTGAGTACAGCAGGTAAAGTTTAAGTCGAAGTTTAGGGAGCTATGCCATTCGGCGGGTTGACGCGACTCGAAAAAGAGAACAGAAGAAGAACGCGATCGTTTAGCAACAGAACCCGCAAAATCTTGGAAAGTGAGATATCCACAAGGACCGCTCCAGCTTCCTGTGGTAATCGATCTTAACGATGCGGAAATGTTAATGCCCGATCTTGCCGATTCTGTAGCCTTGGCAAACTCCCGGGATTCTAAGGAGATTTTGATGTTAGACCGCCCAGCCGCTCCAACACCGTCTCAGGACTTCCTGGATTTCACCGCCGGTCGCAAGTTCGCAACGATTATGGCCGATCCGCCGTGGCAATTCATTAATCGCACGGGCAAGGTCGCTCCCGAACACAAGCGCCTGTCCCGCTACGGCACCATGGCGCTGCCCGAGATCATGGACCTTCCTGTTGCGAAGGCGGCCGCCGCGACGTCGCACTTGTACCTCTGGGTGCCGAACGCGCTGCTGCCGGAGGGTCTCGAGGTAATGAAGGCTTGGGGCTTTCAGTACAAGAGCAACCTCGTCTGGCACAAAATCCGCAAGGACGGCGGCTCTGACGGTCGTGGCGTCGGTTTCTATTTCCGCAACGTCACCGAACTGATCCTGTTCGGTGTTCGCGGGAAGAACGCGCGCACCCTTGATCCGGGCCGATCACAGGTCAACTACCTGTCTTCTCGCAAGCGTGAGCATTCTCGCAAGCCAGATGAGCAGTATCCGTTGATCGAGGCTTGCTCGCCGGGGCCGTACCTCGAGATGTTCGGTCGCGGCGTCCGTAAGGGATGGGCGACTTGGGGTAACCAGGCCGACGAGGCATATGAGCCAGATTGGAAGACATACGGCTACAATTCCGCCACTGACCGAGTGGCAGCCGAATAATCAGTCGGCTGCGTCTGCGATGCCTTCTTCGATAAGGCTTTCCTCCTCGCGCTCGATGTCCTCGAGCTGAAGGTTTTCGTCGAACGTCACGATGCTGGAGGGCAGCCCGATGAGTACCAGAGGGCAAGGGTTTCCGACGCCACGGTGGACCCTATCCTCAAGCTTAGACCAATGCGTCGTCGCTTGTCCGTACTTGTCCGACACGAACTGGCTTGCCCACGCCTCCTCGTAAGATTGCCCGGCCCGCATGCGACGCTCGACTTCCTTGTTCTGACGCGCGGTTCGGCTCATCCCGAAGGCAGTGACGGCCTCATGTGAGTTCAGGCCGCGCTCCGTCGCGAAACGCTGCACCATCGCTTTCAACTCATCTTGCATCGACGTGCCGCGGGTGATGATGACGCCGACCGATATCGCGCCATCGGCGTGAAGGCGTTTGAAATTTTCAAGATCGCGGTCGTAGAAGGGGTCTTTATTGTTCCACTCTATCTCGGCCGCGATGACGCCGGGACTGAACGCCTTCACGTGATCGATCTCGTGCGAGATAGCCTCTCGAGCGACGCCGTTGATCCGTTTTTCGACGGTGAAATTCATCTTCTCCCAGCCGCGATCAGCGAGCGCTCGACGAAGCCGCTGCGTCCCCTGAGACTCCCCGCCACCGGAACCCACGATTTCCTCGATCGGGATCGACAAGGAGCCAATCGTCTCTTCAAGTTCGGCTACAGCCTGCGGGAAATCGACGCTCAGGATTGCTCGGGCGTGACTGTGGATGTCGACTTGGAAGCCGCGTTCTATGAGTGCGTCGAACATTGATCTATCGCTGTGATTCGGTCCCCGATCTTACCACAGCCGGTCGTTGCGTCTCTGGCTCACGGAGGAACGATCAGCACGAGGTTCGGAAAGTATTTCGTAAAATCCCGCGCGTTGTCGGTCATCAGCGGCGCGCCTTCCTGGTGGGCATCGGCACCGATGAAAAAGTCAGGCAGCAGGCTATTTTTCGGACCCTTGTTGGCCTTCTTGTAAGTGTGGTAGGCGCGTCCAGCGCCGAACAGTGCGTCGTCGCTACCAGGATATCGTTCAACGCCGAGTTCTGTAAGGACCTGGTTGATCTCGCCGACGTCCTTCATCGAAACGCTCACTTCCGAGTAAACGACGTCCGAAATCACGACCGGTCCAACTTCCTTCCTGGCATTGAACTGGTTGAGCGACCACTGATGATTTGGCTCGGTCGTTTTGATTAGAGAGATTAGGATGCTGGAGTCCATGAATGTGGTCATTCGCCCCTCATCAATTTCATAAGCTCCTCGGCTGTCATGCTGGGTTCAATGTTTTCCTGCTTCAGTCTGTCGAGCGCGGCCTGCGTGCTTCTCTTCACGAACTCGGCGAGATCGAATTCCTCGAGGTCGTCGGGCGATAAGTCATCAAAGCCAGCGTACTTCGCGAGCATTGCGCAAGCTGCCGGAATGCTCTTGAGGACACGGGGATTGGTACTGTGGATCGCACCCCGTGGACGGGGATCGTTTTTCACGAAAAACTGGACGTCTGGGATCAGGGTGAGTGTGCGTTCTTTTGTGGCGTCGTCCGAGAACCGGTTTCGCCCGCCACAAGCGTCGTAGAGAGTGACGAGGTGTTTAATTGCGAGCTTCTTCTCCAGTGTCGAACGGCCGGTCAGTTCAAGAAAGCCGTGTTCCGTGAGAAGGCCCGCGTATTCGTTTGGCGACGTGGGCAAACGATCGAGTAGGCGGTCTTCGATGATGCGATCAAGCGCCAGGAAGAGGCAGTCTACCCACCAGCGCTCGATGCGTGTCGTGTTCATTTCCTTGAGGCGGCCGCCGATGAAGAGGTAGTTCAAGTTGGTCGCCAGCTTTCGTGTCGTCTCGGCCTGATAACGGGAATCTGTCTTAACGAACCGTTCGATATCGTCGGCGCTTACCGCTTTCGTTTCCCAGTTCAGCCTCCCAGCGATGCGCTCTCGCACGTACGCATTCGCCCACAGTGCTGGACGCCTCTGCTCTCTGCGGGCACCCGTCCATCGTCCAGCCAGGCTCAGCAGGAAAGCGAAAAGAGCAAGCTTGTCGAAGCGAGGAGAGTGTTCCCAGTTGATGGCCTGAAAGACCAGCTCATCGGCGCATAGGTGATCTACGCCGCGGATCGACTTGTTGAAGAGGAAGAAGTTGATCGGGATGTAGTCGGGTCGACCGGCGGACCGCACGCGACTGCGGAACTCTTCGCGGGGGACGTCTTTCATCTCGCCGTTGAAGCCGAGCCGGATGATGTAATGCAATTCCGACAGCCCGGCCGATGGCCGACCCCAGCTGAAGTTTTTGGTGAAGCTCCCAGGCCGCCAGATGTCAGTATTTGGGATATTAGTAGCCATCAAATTCCACAAGCCGTTTTGGCGATGAACCTATCCGGCAATCGTAAAAATACAACTTCAAGAACGCGTCAGCCCTTGACCGTGTTGAATGGCGTCGGCCGCCAAGGGTAGGCCCGAAATGAATTGCGAATAGTCGTGCCAGGCATTTGAGGCTCTCGGTCGTCGGCATATTTGGAAATATCCGCCGTAGTGTCAGAGAGGATGCGTTTCCCCTGCGTCTTCGCCCGAAGCCCCTGTCGAAACGTCAGATAGACTTCCTCAAGCGGACGCGACGGCGGCGGCACAGGTTCGGTTGCAACGCGCTTCTTCTTCACAGTGCGCTTCTTCGCCTTCGGTCTAGCCACGGCATTCTCCGGTTCTACCTTAGCTTGAAGCTATCATTGCTTGACTCGCGTTGCTATCCGGAACAAATAAAGAACATGAAACATCGGAAAGGTATCGAGTTGACCCGCGGTGGCCGTGGCTCGCCGATTTATGTCGGAGAGCTCGAAGACGTTGCGACCGATTTGAGAAAGATGATGGAGTGGGAGTGCGTCGGTGGCCGATGCGTCAAGTGCGAGCGCGAAGCTTGGCTCGACCGATGGGACCTTCAACGGGGTCGGTCTAGCATAGTTCTTGCCGAGGTCGCCAAGCGTTTGCGGTGCCGAGCATGCGGCAACACCGAGGGCAATCGCATCATCCTCGGTCGCCTACCTCGAGATTAGAACACGAAATACACGATGGCCCCGAGGACCGAGCCGATCATGAGTACGAGGGCGGCTATTTGGCAGTACGACATCCAGAATGGGGGGCATATCGGCCTGGCGTTCACGCTCTATTTCTTCCAGTCGCTTGCGTATCTCGCTCTGCGCTTGGCCGACTTGATTCCGCGCCTGGTGAGCCGCCCAAGGGTCCGGCGGGTCCCAAAAATCGCGCCAATGGTGAATGAACTTCGGATGTTTCATGTCGTGCGCCTTTCCCCCAGATAACGCGCGCGATCTACATGAGCTCCGTTTACCTGTCGATCGCTATATTTCGCCATCGGGCTTGCCGGAGGGATTCGAGCCCGGCATATCTGCGGCTGAATGAAACGGAGGCCGACACATGCCTGGCTACGGAAATCCTGCACACAGCGCGATGATTGGTAACGCGGGCGGAATGATGGTTCTCGCCGCTGCTGGCGTCGGATTTGCTAACGCTGTTGGAGACGCCATCGGCGCGGCCGCGCGCGCTCGATACGAGCGTCGCTACGATGACGCCCTGACCACGGCGACCCGACACGCGGACGACATGACGGAACTGGCGACTTTGGCCATGACGATGCTCGCCGAACTTGAGGCCGACAACGCGCGCCTGCGCGCTGCATGCGCTCAACGTCAGCAGGCGCTCAACGTGCTTAAAGGTCGCCGCGCATGATCCGTGAGATTTCTGACAAGGAGTGGGAGCGGCTCGCCGAAATTTTCGGCTGGGAACTGCTGAACGAAAGACCAGACTTGGCTCCGGTCTTGCTTCGGTATCTCGAAGAAGACAAATGAGAAAAGCCCGCCGTTTGGCGGGCTTTGTGTTAGGCGAGCCTGAATTCCTTGGAATGATCTGGCTTGCCAAGATGGGACTGTACACGCCAGATCATCTGCTCCTGAGGAGTCATTACTGTCCTCGGCGGCATCGCAGGCGTAGCTGGCTTCGCCGTGTAGACTGGCGTCACAGTCGGTACCCCAAAAATTCCGTGATCGCGGCCTTCAAGCCATTTGCGAACCTTTGCGGGACCTGCGTCGGCGAGAGCTTTGAGTTCAAGCTCGTCCATAGTCAGAAGCGTAAGCCTCGCGTCTGCCGGAATGGCAGACAGATCGGTCGTAGCGCGAGCGGCTGGAGACGCGCCTGCGTACTTGACGACGCATTCGACGCTAGCGCGATTGGAGCGCTGAGACGTCGCCTGGGCTTTGCGGTTGGCTTCGTACTCCTCGAGCAGCTCCGTGCTCGTCATCGTGGGCGTGAACTCCGGAGTGGGCATCGCTCCACCGCCGCCGAAAATCGCTCTGAAAGGCGACAGAACCAGGTTCTCAGCCCACCTCAGTCCACCGACCCCGATCTTAAAAAGCCGCGATAGCGCGGCCGCGATTGCCGTAAACATCACATGTCTCCCTTTGTTGACGGTAATAGTCTTCGACGAACCGCAGCAACCGACAAATCCGCAAACACATTTGTGCCGGTCCGCCGGCCGCCGCACCATTGTGTGAGGATCATTCAGGTCCAGGGAGACATCACAATGACAATGAAGTTTGAACGACCAAACCCATTCGCAGACCTCAAGCAGACAGCTAACGTTGTCCGAACGCGGCCCCTCGCAGCGCCGCCGACGAGGGTCGTCGTCCTCAAGCGCCGTGAAGACGGGACCGTCTTCGAGCGATCCGCGCGCCCTGCCTTCATGTTTCGCGATCCCAAGTCGCCCACAGGCAACATTAAGGTTCCTGAGGGGTACTACTGGCGCAACTCGCCAGAGCATCTTGCGCGACGTCGCGAGCTGGGCCTCGACTAGACTACGCAAAAGAAAAAGCCCGGGGAAGGAAACCCCGGGCTCGCGAACATCCAAGATGTTTCAGTCGATCGATCGGGCTTGATATCGGGAGACATCTGCTCGTTGATCGCCTGTATTCAAAGTGCGGTCGGCCATTGCCCTGCACAAGTCCGCCGGCGGAAATTGTTTGAGAATAAAAGTCTTCGGCTTCACTTGCATACCCGAGATTTTCGACACACCATTTCGATAAGGAAACATTCTTGCGGTGAAGCATGTCATTCAAGGGCTGGAAATTTATCGATCTTTTTGCGGGCATCGGCGCATTTCATTTGGCGCTGAAAGCTGTAGGCGCGGACTGCGTCTTCGCGTCGGAAATCGATGAATGCGCGGCCGATGTCTACGAGCAGAACCACGGCCTGCGTCCAGCCGGCGACATTACAAAGATTGCCGAGACGGATATTCCAGCACACGACATCCTTTGCGCGGGCTTCCCGTGTCAGGCTTTCTCAATCGGAGGCCGTAAGCTGGGCTTCGAAGATACCCGCGGCACGCTCTTTTTCGAGATTGTTCGTATTGCGAAGCACCACAAGCCGCGCGTTATGTTTTTGGAGAATGTCCGAAATCTTGAAGCTCACGATGGCGGTCGGACGTTTGCAATGATGCGACAGTGCCTTCTGGACCTCGGGTATTGCGTGCACAGCAAAGTCTTGGACGCATCGGACTACGGGTCCCCACAGAAGCGTGAACGCATCTTCATCGTTGCGTTGCGCGATGACATCAAACTCGAGCATCGGTTCTCTTGGCCTTGGAAGACAGTCGTTCAGTACTGCGTCGAGGATATGCTTGACCTCGACATCGTGAAGCCGATGTCCCAGGAGTTTATTCCGGAAAAAGATTTCGACGGTCGAAAAAACCGGATCGCACGTGTTGGACGGTTCGGCAACGGCGGCCAAGGATATCGTGTCTACGATCCCCGGGGCTTGGGAACAACGCTGTGCTCTGGCGGCGGAGGCGGTGGCGCGAACACGGGTGTCTATGTCGTGAACGGAGAGCCGAGAACTCTCACTGCGCGAGAATGCGCTAGGGTTTCGGGCTTTCCGGAGGACTTCATTCTTCATCCTCGCGAGCGTCAAGCGATCAGGCAATTCGGTAACTCGATCGTTGTCTCAGTTCTGCGAGCCATTATTGGCTCGACAGCCCACCAGGTATACGAATTCTATCGCTTGCAGCGACTATCTGGCGTCGAAGAGGCGCTTCACGGCCGCCAGCTTAACTCGACAGTCCTCTCCCGCCTCTGCAAGCTTGATCATGAACCGCGCGACGTCGCGTTCCTTGAGCCGGCAATAGGTTCGGCGTCGCAGGTCAGCAGGGAATTCGGGACTTCGACCTTCCGCTCGACGACCTGGACGATGGTCTTGGGGGCCGTGGTAGTGCAGGATGTCAGGATATTGAATGCGACGATGGTGAAGACCACGATCCAGGCGAGACGTTTCGGGGTTTTCATTTCGCACCTCCAAACCTGGACTTCCTCAGAGCCTCAACAAGTCCAGACCTTCGGCGAGGAGAACCTCGTCGACTTCGATCATCGCCTCGGGATTGTTCGGGTCGGGAATCATCGTGGGGACGGGGGTTTCCGTCGTCGCGATGAGAGGAAAACGGCCGGCAGAATCGTCAACGGATTCCGGCTGCACCGAGATGGCGCGCTTCGAAATCCCGACTCCTCTTTTTCTGATCTGCGGCATGCGGCTTCCTGAGAAATTGATCTTCAGGAAGCCTGACAAAGTGATCTGCAAGATTCAGCGCAGCCCCATCGGCCGGCGAAAACGCAAAAGGCCCCGAGGTTTCCCCCGGGGCCTTGGTTGTCGAAATCTAGTGCGTACGCGCCGGGTCCGCAGCTCCGTTGGCTTCAAGCGCCCCGTTGAAGCGGTTGAAGACCTGCTGGACGAAGTACAGCGTGAACTTCTCCATTTTCGCCATTTCCTCCTCATCGTCGCATTCGATAGAGCGAATGAGGATCGCCGCGAGGCAGGTGAGCGACATCAGCATTCCTTCTTGGTCGAAGCGGAACATGTCCGCGATCGCCCCGAAGGTGATGCCGCGCAAGGGCGTGATGGGGAAGACGTAGCGAGCACGCACCCCCTCCGCCAAGAACGTCTCCGCAAAGTCCGATGGAGGATTCATCATGTCTACGAACGCGAAGCGGTGAGGCTTAACTGCGAACAGCGGAACATAGCAGATTGCATCCACTTCGTTCGCAAAAACCTCATCGAGGAATTTGCGAGCGACAGCCTCGCCAGGCTTGACCATTGCGAGCGCAGTATTGCGCACCGCCTCCAATTCAGGAGGGAAGTCGGCGAGGATGGACTTTGCAAGTTCGTAAGAGCTAGCGCAGTTGAGGGCCTTCTGCTTACGACGTGCGTGACGGTTGAGGTTGTTCAGCTTGGCCATGCCAAGTCCTTTCGATCCCGGATCGGTGCGATGATCCGGGCATGAGCTACAGGGTCGCACCTATTCGCTCATGGAAGGAAATGAAGTCAGACAATCGTCGGCTCCTCTAGTTTGTTTCGACGAGGAGGGGTCTATCCGAGGGCGGCCTAAGAGCCTGTAAAGATAACTGGTTACGAGGCCGGTGCAGACGTCGATCGGATTTTACAGTTCTTGCACTAAAGCCCGGATTCCGCACGTATATCCGGGCTGTCTAATGCATGGGCGTCAGAAAAATGTTCCTTTAGGCAAGTTCGGCTTCATCGGCGTAGTGAATTATTTGCAAATCGTCACCGTCGAAGTCTCCCCTCGAAAGCGATCGGTCAGCGGTCCAGGTCCAACGATTTCGACATCGCCGTAGCTGTTCGAATACCAAGACCTCGTCACGGTCATGGAGACGCTATCAGCCATGTCGTAGACGACCTTCAGTTTACAATCTTCGGACATCAAACTCTCCCTGTCGGCAGTGTCTGACATCAATGGTGTGACGGCTGGCGGACCGCACAAATCGGCCGACCGGAATCTATTCCCTCGCAAGCCAGAGGATGCTATCCGCGACCAGGGTAAATCGGGTTGAGGGACGAGAATTGGGCGCGGGAATGAAGGAGAACGCTGAGGGAAATATTTGGGCGGCGGCCTACAAAGACAGGCTCAAGTGGAATGAGGGATCGGACGAGTTCGTCCGGCTGGGGAAACGCATTATCGAGCGTCGACTGAACGAGACGTGCGGGTTCGCCGAGCTCGGCCCTTATATGTCGCACTTCATCGAGACCGATCCTAATCTGCCAGGGTGGCTTCAGGTTCGGTTCGGCAACAGGCCGATGCCCGGACGCCGAAATATCACGGGCGGCATTGCTGTCGAGTCAGGCCCAACGCTGGTTTACAGCCGCGGACCGTCAGGCGAGATGGCGGTGATCATGTATCCGGTCAAATCCGACGTCGCCAACGTGGAAGAAGACGCCATCATCTTGCGCATTGGCTTCATCGACTACTGGGGGCTGCATCTCGGTGCTCAGCAGGACGTCCGCGATCTCATAGCTTACGCCTACGTCACCAGCATCGATCTGAAGCCGACATGGGGACAACGCCAGCGGATCAGATGGCTACGCTTTGCCAGACGTCAAATAGTCAACGGAGAGCACAAATATCCTGCTCGTACGACTGCAATGTGGAAGCTGTTGGGTCTGGTCGGTTCCGGATCGGTCACCGGTATATTCAGATTGCTGGGACCCGGTTTTGTGGGCTGGCTGATCGGCACCTACGGCAACGATTGGCTCAAGTCCCTTATCCACTAACGGGCAAGGCTTGTTATCAGGTCCGAGCGCTCATGCCGGACGCCGGATCATTGCGGATCGTTCGTCTCCTCCCTATCTCTTGGTCGTTAGAAATGTGGAGTTTTCAGAATGACCAAAACCTTTGAGTTCGACGTCGCTCGCGTGCCTGTGGCAATCGGGGAGCATTCCTATAAGGCCACCGACAAGGCGAACGGCAAAACCATCGCGCTGCCTAAGGGCGGCACAGAGGGTGTCGAAAATCTGGTTGGTGCCTATCCGGAGATCGAGGATTACCTCGAGACCGAATACGGCATCGACACCAACATGGCCTATGACGGCCGGCGCGATACGCTGACCTATCCCACGCCCGATCATGCTACTTGGACGAAGCCGCGCACCGAGGACGACATCATCGTTGTCGTCAATGATATCAATCGCACAGTCTTCGAGGTCTCGATCACCGAAGTCAGGTAATGAAAAAGAAAGACCCCGTGAGATTGGCGGGGTCTTTTCTGCCGGTCAATTTTCAGTTTCCGATCCGCCGCGCTGCGCCCAGGGCGGCAGATCGCCCTCGGTGCCGAGGAGAACTTGGCCGAACTCGTTTTGCAGGCTCTCGATCAGTGCGGTTTCGGTCCCATCGAGAGTATCTTGCCAGACAAGCCGCCAGTTGCGCCTGTATAAAGCCCACGCAGTCTCTCGGTCGATGGGGACGCTCGGATCGCGGTTCCAACACAACAGCTTCAGGCTCGGGAACTCGGCTGGGATGATCATGGTTGTCTCGCTGGAATAATCCCCTCGGGAAAAGCTGCATGCAGCTCGACGTCGGCGTTGATCGACACGATGGGCCACTTTTCGTCGTCACGAGGGACAAGGTCAAAACCCGGAAGCGCGGCGCTGCCGTCGAGCGCGACCAGCGTGGAAAACAAGAAGCCTGACAGGCGCTCTTGAACCGGATCGCCGTCGGGATTGCCAGCGCGGAGCTGCGCCTCGGGAATATCGCGCCAGTACGCGACCATGGTGGCCAGATGTTGGAACAGGCGTTGGCGGGCTTCGAAGGGTGTGAGCATCGGCGTGTCGGGGCTCCATCTCGGGTCGGGGTGTTGTACCGCGAGAAGGAGACCGTGTCCGGGGCGCTTCTGAGACTAATCTATCCCCTATCGTTTCGTCTCCAATCGTGCGCTCATCGGTACACCCGAGCGATTTGCCCGATGAAATGAAACACTCCGCCTCCCACTAAGTCTTTATTTGCAATTCATGGGATGTTATCGGCGATCTGGGCTGATTGTGGGTTGAGGGAATCAAGTGACTTTTGGACAATATCAGCGACTGCTTTTGGTCGTAACTATACCGCTTATTCTGACGGGTGTGTTATTTGGAGAGGTAATCAATCAATACCCTTACAAATTCAGGGCGTTCCTTTGCGAGAAGATAGGGACTACCGAGTATTGCAATCACTTCGGAGATTTTTCCGGCAGCGCTTACGAAAGAGAGCAGAAGAAATCCGTAGCTTGGTTCGATGTTGAAGACGCTCCGTCAAAGAAGCCGTCGATGACCTACCTGGCATCTGCCAGTCAAAGGGCGCTCCAAGGCAGAATCACCAGCGCTATACCTCACGATTTGAACCCGCCAAATGCACAGGCGGACATGAGTCAGCTGGTCGGCAGGAACGCTGACATCGTTCTAGGAATGCGGCCGAAAGAACGTTCGAACGTCGCGGGTGAGCCAACAGTTCTGCGCTGCAACAGCGTAGCGTATCTCCCAGATGGGATGTTCATGTCGAGATGCTTCGACGAGAAATGGGATGGACGTGTTTTTTATACAGCATCTGGTGACAGCTTGGAAATGCTTCAGGTGCTCCGCAAAGAATTGAGCCAAGAAATCAGTGTATGGGAAAATGACCGCGTTCTGTATCGCGCGACAACATACTCGATGTTTCTGGTCGGCTTCTTGTTGATTTCTAGTGTCGTTTGGCTGTGCCGCAGGGCTTTCAGGTTTGTGAAGGCGGGCTGACTTATAGCCGAGGAGCCTGTCGCCTCATCGGAAACTGATAAGGCGAAGAGACTATCGTCTGACTGGGGAGTCGTAATGGAAAATGTAGTTGGATGGGTTGTCATCCTTGGAGCGCTCTATCTGTTAGTGCCATCGTTCAGAAGAATGGTGAACGGGTGGATTGTTCAACTCGGCGACAAAGTCAAAGATGACGCGGAGCTACCGATCAAAAAGGGAGAGCCTGACGAGAAACTGGTCGAAGAGACAGCGCTTTTGATGTTCCGCATGCAGTTTCCCGACAACCCCGACAAAGACAAGGGTTTCGATGGAGTTTCTGAGGAAGGCAGGAACGCGATCCGTGCCTACTACACCAATCGTGCGCGAGCCTTCCTCGCCGGTGAGGACATGGGCGATTACGACGCTGCGCTCAAAAACGGCACCAACTGACCGCTCGATAAAATTTGACACTTCGCCTACATACTCGCTTCAACCATACCGCGTACAAAAATGGTCAGTGTTGGGGAGGCGACGTCGTGAAATTCAATAAGCCAGCGGCGCACCATACTAAGTCCTCTGATGGCTTCGGCAAGACGTTGATCGCAGCGGTCGTCATCGCGTTTGGCGGAGGCGCGGCCGGCTACTATCTCCTCGGCGATATCCCACTCGCGAAGGCAGCTGCCACGATTGCCAAGCCGCTGACCGCCTACAACGTCTGTTCTGGAAGCGTTCGGTATCATTGCGTCGTCGACGGCGACACACTCTGGATCGGTGGGCAGAAAATCCGTGTTGCCGATATAGATACGCCTGAGGTGTCCAAACCGCGCTGCGCATCCGAGTTGGCGCTGGGCAACAGAGCGACGGCTCGCCTCGTCGAACTGGTCAACGAGGGTCCGTTCGAACTCAAAGCGTGGCCTGGGCGTGATGAGGACAAGTACGGACGAAAGCTACGTGTTCTCGTCCGCGATGGTCGCAGCCTCGGCAATATCCTCGTAAGTGAAGGGCTTGCGCGAACGTGGACGGGACGTCGACAGCCGTGGTGCTGACCACCACTCGCTGAGGGAGCCCGACGGAGCCTCAGATGAGGGGTTGCCGAGTTCGCGCTACGCCCAAGCCTCAGGCTACACGTGCCCCCGTGCTCATCTGGCCGTTTCGACAACACAACTCGTCAAAAGGCGGCGAACAGCGTCCACTAGTCCTTTTCCAGGATGCCGCTTTCGAGCGGTTTATTGAATTCCGATAATGAATGTTATCGGAAGCTAGACCCCGCAAAGGGGCATACGGCAGTTTTGAAGCAATCGCCCGATAGGTTCAACAAGGCGGGTGAAACCCTCACAGCTTAGGCCTCCACCATAAAGGTGGCGCTTCCCTCCCGTCGAGTATGGAAAGCTAAGCAATCGTGACGGCATGGAAATCTTTCCCTTCTACTTAGACTGGATATTAACGATTGGTGATTGATTAATTGGGCACAACAGTTCTACTTGTCTTAGCGGCTTGCTCTTAGCTGCTACGGTAAATACTTAGCAGTCTGGGAGGGATGTTGGACGCCAGCGACACCTTATCAGGTCGAATGGACGAGGACCTACTGCGCGAGATTTCCGAGAAGTACCTCCTGCCTTTCTTCTCGGGCGCGACCGTTGAAAACTCTATTTCGTCGACCCAGTCCGACCGGGTCACTGCGTTTCTCGATCCGCAGACGATTGCATTCAAAGTGCACAAATCAGATCGCTACCGGCTGCTTTTTCGACGCGACCAACCGTTCGCGCAAAAAGCAGATACCGCGCGCGAGGCCCGGGTCATTGAAGCGTTCGTCTCGCTTCTGGGACGCATGTCCAGCGAATTACATGGGCCCCTGAAGGAAGACCTGCTGTCCACATTCCAGCGTCGCGTCGTTGCCGAGGCCAGTACGGAGCCAGGAGAGTCCGACAATCTTTTAAAGTTGATCGACCAAATGGCTCTATGGGCTTCTCGCCTCTATGAAGGCGCTCCAATAACCAGTGCGATTGCGATTGACCCCAGTGTTCAAGGAGTCAAGTCGCTGCCATTGTCGTCGATAGCAAGCGAAGACTTTTTTGCGGTCCTGTCCAACGGGATGGACAGTATGCTTACCCTATCGCGTCACTTAAATCTCACGGGGCATATCGTGCTGGACAGCAGTCCCTCCGACAGCGGATTCTGCCCTTGGCGCTATACGGCGATAGCAAAGTGGACGTCCATCGGCAAAGGACGGATAGCGGTGGTCCTGAATCGACTTGGAGAAATTCTCATACTACGCGACGGTCAGCTACTGTTTGCTCGCCGTGGCGGCAATTGGCACTTTCTCACCCACACGCCCGTACTGCGGCAGATGGCCGTCCCCAAGGCTGAGGAAATCCGTCAGGCAATTTATGAGACTGCTCTCGATGCTTCCTTCGCGAGGACTGGCGCTTGTATTGGCGTCATTGCATCCGGGCGCGGACATTTGGTCGAGGACGTAATAGCAGAACCCGATCGTTTGGAAACCTTGCAATCGAACAAGTCCAAGGCTCTGGCAAAAATCATTGGTGGCAGGAAATTTCAGGAACTAGACCGAACATTGCGACAAGAGTTGGTGGCTATAGACGGAGCGACAGTTCTCAATCACCGTGGCGAGATCGTTTCCGTCGGCGCGATACTGAAGCTCAGGGGAGGAAGTACTAATGGCGGTTGAACAGCGGCTGCGAAACAACTCGCTAATCTAGGAATGGGAGTCAAAGTTTCTCAGGACGGAGGGATAACCGGTTTCCGCAGCAGCGCGTCAATTGAAGTGGCCGACAACATTGCGTTTCGGGTTATGTAATCAATGTTGGCCGGCATCCCGAGCCGATATGGGAGTTTGATTTGTCGAAACTTGGCGACGGAAAATTCCGGATACTGAGCTTGGATGGGGGAGGAGCGAAGGGATTCTACACGCTCGGCGTCCTCCATGAAGTCGAGGCGAAGGCAGGTAGGCCGCTATGTGAGGTCTTCGACCTGATCTACGGCACGAGCACTGGTTCTATCATTGGAATCCTGCTGGCGCTTGGCAAGTCAGTAGATGAAATCCACGATTTGTACACGGCGCACGTACCGACGGTTATGAGGCCGCGGCTCCCGGTGACAAAGACTAGGAAGTTGGGCGAACTTGCTGCCACAATATTTGGCAACACTAAGTTTGATGCGGTGAAAACCGCTGTGGGGATCGTGGCCACGAACTGGCTGACCGAAAAGCCGATGATCTTCAAAGCTGACCCAGGGCAGGCACACGGTCGCCATTCAACGTTTGTACCGGGCTTCGGCTGTACCATAGCAGAGGCAGTTCAGGCGTCGTGCTCTGCCTACCCATTCTTCCATCGCAAATGGATTTTGACGTCGTTGGGAGATCAAATCGAACTCGGCGATGGAGGCTTCTGCGCCAACAATCCCGCGCTGTACGCGATAGCCGATGCCACCCGCGCATTCGGAGTTGATGAAGCCGATATTGCACTTCTGAGCATTGGCGTGGGCATCTATCCGACCCCGAAGGCATATTTCTGGAACCTTGGATGGTGGGTGGGTAAATTCCCATCGGTCAAGCTTCTTCAGAAAACACTGGAGATAAATACCCAATCTATGGCGCAGCTCCATTCGATACTGTTCAATCGGCATGCATCGATCCGGATCAATGAAACCTTTTCAACGCCTGAGATGGCCACTGACCTACTTGAGCATGATCTCACGAAGTTGAACCGGCTTCGGCAGCGTGGGCGGAGTTCGTATGCCGCGTACGAAGCATCGATAACCGAATTCCTCAGCTAGGAGCGACATTGGCAATACCGGAAGCAACCCTCGAACAATGGTCCCGTCAAGGGTCAGTACAGCAGTCCGCCGCGACTTATCAGGGAATTAAGGGCGTACTCGAGGATAAGCGCGCGCCCTATAGCAATCGATCATTTTCCACGTTTTTACAGGGGTCGTATGGCAATGACACTAACATACACTCCGATAGCGACGTCGATGTCGTTATCTGCACAGACTCCGTTTTCTACTATGATCTTTCCCAGGTCGATCCGATCGGACAGGCACGGTTCGAGCAGGCATTTCCTGGCGTCAATGCCTATACCTACGCTGATTTCAAAAAAGAAGTCGGCGACTGGTTGAGCTATAATTATGGCCAAGACGTGCGAACCGGCACCAAGGCTATCTCCATCCGCGGCAAAGGAAATCGTCGAGACGCTGACGTACTGCCAGCTGTCCAGTTTAGACACTATTGGTCGTTTCCGGATGCCTCAAATTCTAGGTTCGAGCAGGGTATCGTGTTTTGGAAGTCCGACGGTACCAAAATCGTCAACTTCCCAAAGCAGCACTCGGAGAACTGCACTGCGAAACACCAACGGACGTCATCTTGGTTCAAGCCCACTGTCCGAGTGTTTAAGAACATGCGAAACAGGATGATAGCTGAGGGTTTTTTGGACGATGGGATCGCTCCTTCCTACTATATCGAAGGTCTCCTCTCAAACGCTGCGGACTCATGCTTCGGTCACAGCTATGAGCGCACGTTCCAACACTGCATGAACTACTTGCTGGGATTCGATAAGGACAAGATGACATGCGTCAACGGAATCCATTGGCTCGTCCGCGATGGGCATGAGGTCTGCTGGTCCAACGCCAATTTCAGCGCGTTCATGACCGCTGTGCCCGAATACTGGGATAGGTTCTCTCGAGGCCGCTTCTGAAGGCGATACGTGTGGACTCAGTGGAAATCAACAGATGGCATCCTGGAGGTTCATGATGAGCCCGGTATCGGGATTGAGCTTTTGGAAGGCCTTGTTGCTCCATTCTTGCACGGGGCGGTCAAACTGTAGTCTCGCTTTAGCGACTTTGCGAAAGTTGCCGGTCGGGCCAACGAGATCATACGTTGGCACTCCGTGCGTTTTTTGGGCCGTCCCAAATGCTCAGGTTCATCGCTATAATCGCCATTGCTCTCTTGTTCGTTTCACCGGTTACTCCCTCACGAGCAGCATCATTTTGATGTTCCGCATGCAGTTTCCCGACAACCCCGATGGGGTTTCTGAGGAAGGCAGGAACGCGATCCGTGCCTACTACACCAATCGTGCGCGAGCCTTCCTCGCTGGTGAGAACATGGACAATTACGACGCTGCGCTCAAAAACGGCACCAACTGACCGCTCGATAAAATTTGACACTCGACTACATAATCGCCTCAACCATACGCGTGGCCGGGACGTGACGTAAGACAGATACGGACGAAGGCTACGAGTTCTCGTCCGCGACGGCCGCCGCCTCGGCGATATCCTCGTGAGTGAAGGGCTTGCGAGAACGTGGACGGGCCGACGTCAACCGTGGTGCTGACCACCAGTGGTTTGGGATGCCTGACGGTGCCTCGAATGAAACGTTGTCGAGATCACGCTGAGCCGAAGCCACGGGCCACACTTCCTCATCCTCCATCTTGCCGTAGTTCTCTTACTCCTCCGAATTCAGGTCAAATCTTTCGGCTACCGTCTCGGCTTGGAATTCGTAGTCTTTCGCCAGATCACGAATTGTCGCCGCGAGCCGCACAAACCCTTGCAGGTCCGCTTCCTCAGCCTGACGTCGGTATTGATCAGCAAGCTTTCGCTCCGGTTCACCACTGGGATCAATCCAGTGAGCTCCGCGGGCATTAAACAAACCTGTCCGGTAGCCCGAGCGAAGTTGTTCGAATTGATTTGAATTCAGTGTCGATGCCACTTCAAGATTTATCCAGAAGCCGCTTTGATCGCCAGGAACATGTATCAGGACCTGCCCCAGCTTGGACAACCCAATTTCCAGGTACCCCATTGTTTCAGCGTCTCTAACAAATTGCTCGAACCAAGTCCGAAAGGATGCTTCCGAAAAGCTGCCGTCGATCTTCTGACCCGGAGGGGTTCTCCATGACAAAAGAAGCCGGTGCGACGCGGAAGCTAGTCGACGTTCTCGTTCCGTGGGCTCCCTCGCGGTTGCGCCCTTAGGCCGGTATACTGTACCCAGCACTTCGAGATAGAAGACTGGGTCGTCAGCGAGCCTGTGTTCGAGCGTCTTCGGAGAGGTTTCTCGTCCTGGCTGCACAAGGAGGTCCAGGAATGCCCACTCAATCCGTTCCAGATCGCCCGTTTTTACCTTGCCGGTCTCCTGCAAATGCTTGATCAGGGCCTCGACTTCATAGGAGTCGGTCGCCATAAATTTGGTCCCCGCCTTTGCAAGCGAAAGGAGTGCCTTGACCGCATCCCGCGTATCCAGCTTTCCAAACCGGAACATAAAGGAGTGTAAGATATTAATCGCCGAGCCTGGTCGGCCGTTCATGAGAAGATTTTTGACGACGTAGTGCGTGTCGCGTTGGTTTTCCACGAAACCGATATCCACTGACGTCCAGTAAAGCGACTGGTTCTTGGCCAGAAGCCTTTCGACGATGTCCCACGTTGAGCGTGAAAACGGCAGCGCCGAGAGCACCTTCGCCGCGCCGTCGGCGGTCCAGTCTCCCAGCCCTAGTCGTTCGAGCCACTCACCATCCCGTGCGACGTAGTTTTGGGCCGCGTAGCCCGACACTAGATCACGAAGGTATTCCTCATCTGATTCAGCCCAACGCTGTAGTTCCGCCGCTGGCACTGAGGCGTGATCGAGCTTCGCCAGAGCAGCACCGACAGCCCGAGGCTTTTGAACCGACATTGCGAACGAGATTACCCCGGAAAGCCCGCTTTCCGCCCAGACTTCAGCGAGAGCCTGCTCTCTCAGACTTTCAATTTTGTCCTGGCGCTCTCGCCATGTGCTCTCCCGATCGTATGTAAGGGGATCGGACAAGCCGAAAAGCTCCTTATATCGTATGGCCGGATTTGTAGGCCTTAGCTGGGACGCGAGCACTTCAATCTCCTTGATGGAGGTAGGGGACATCGCCCAATCTGCATGAGCGAACGCCTTGTGCTTTCTTGCCGTTTCCTCCAGCGCACTCCAGACGGTTTGATCGCGACCGCTTTCCCGGAGCGCGCCAATATTGGCCTCAATCAAGCTAACTGCCTTGGTGATGGCATCAGGGGGAAGGTTGGGCAGATGCTCTACGAGGTCAGTCAGATTTTCGGGCCTGGAAGACGCCAAGCTCAATAGGTTCTCGGTGTAGATGTTGATCTCGTCGAAATACTGATGTCTCGTAATTGGGGCTTCGACCACGCCGAAATCCCGCCACTTCGGGCGGTGAGTTCCGGAAGTCGATTGTGTCACCCCCGGAAGCGCTGCGACATATACCTTCCATGCGATTTGAGGGTGTTCGCGTCCAAGCGCTTTCAGCGCAGCTGCCCGCACCGCGGTAGAGGCAGATGTTTGAGGGTGCCACGGAAGAAATATGCTCTTGAGCGTCTCGCTCGGCCGATTGGTCCATTGCCCGCCGGGATCGAGCTCATCCAACCTCCCCAGCACCAATGTGACCCGGGGCAAGAACTCTTTCGACCAAGCGAGGTTCTCCAACCCCCACAAAAGGCCGGTTGAGTGCGTACGTCCGAAAACTCCACCGCGATGTTCTACGGCAAAGAGGTCACGAATGGCGTCGCCATCTCGGCTCTTTCTTTCGAGTGCGGTCAGAAATTCCTCGGGCGCAGCTTCGGCCAGGACCGCCAAGTCTCGATCAAGGCTGGCAATTCTAGTCCAATCGCCCGACTCCAAACACTGCGCTACCACGACGCGCGGTACGCGGTTCACCGTCTCTTGGCGGCAGTTACGAAGGGCCGCGGGGCGTGTCGCGATAAGAGCCAGAGTGTCCGCGAACGATGAACGAAGTTGCCTAGAGTAGGTCTCTGGTTTGTCTGTTTCGGGCACGCCGCCCGCGGCGCGCAGCGATCGATCGTCCTCCGAGAGCGCGCGTGCAGCGTGGGTCTGAACGAGATCAAGGTGCCGATCAAAAACATAGGAACCTCCCACGTCCCAGCATTCCTCCCGATCAAGAACGCTCCATACCCCGTTCCGGTGGCGAAGCACGCTGGCGGGTGCGTTCAATTCGACTGTAAGTTTCCGAACAAATTCGTTGTACGGTTCTTCTGCTAGTGCGCTTACGTACGCCCTATCAGATTGTGATGCTTCAGTCCATGCGCCTATCAGTTGTGCTATCGCAACTACGGGATTGTTGGCATTCGTGGCTCGTATAGTTGACGGCGAGCTTTGAGGAGGCAGTAGATCGCGCGCAATCGTCACCTCCTGCCTAGCTTGGAACAACTCCACCAAGTCCTTAGGAAGTGTGCCGATCGTGACTGACCCGGCATTTTGATTGATGTCGCTTACCGCTTCGATCAGCTGCGCCCAAGTACCATCCGCGCCCGATACGCCGAACTGCGAGATGATGCAGGTCAAAAACGCTCGGTTTACACCGCCGGCGATATCGAGATCGTATTGGAGTATGTGAAACGACCTAAGGAATTTCCAGGCTAGTTCTTCCGGTACGGCCACCTTTTTGTTCGCGACCTTCAAATGGTGCAGAACGGCTTTTAGTTTTGCCTGTTTGTTGGCACTGCTGAAGTTCGCCTGGCCGACCTTGCTGTAAAAGTCTTCGGCTGTGGCCGAAGTCCGCGCCCATTCCAGAACGGCACGAAGTTCGAGGTCGTTTCCGCTGAGCGGCCCTGTGATCAGCGCAAATGCGTCACCGTCGACGCTTTTGATAAAGTCAGTCCATGCGGCGAAAATAACTTCACCGAAGGTCTTGTTGCTGGGAGTGAACGCAACATCGTGCTTGATTTGACCGAGGAGCCGCGACCGCCGTTGACCAAGCGGCTCGTGCGCCTCGACGACTACGTCATCCGTTTCGAGGCCAAGACGCTTAGCCTGTAGGTGGACGGCCTTGATTGGCCAAAGCCGTGTGCACGGTGAAGTCCCTCCGGCAAGCATAAGTACCGCAAATGAGGCCTGAACGCGTGTTTCGAAGTTCACGCCGCCGCCACCCGTTGAAAACGGATTGGAGAGCTGTTTGATCTTCGGCTCTGTCTTCTTGGAAGCTTTCCTGGGACTGCGTGCCATTTGAATCGACTTGGTTGTGGTGGGAACTGGCCTCTAGTTACAGCAATTTTGGGCCGTATCTTCTTCGACCAGCACAACTCAACAGTTTTTTCTTCCTGCGCGTGTCCCATAAGTATCGATTGCTTGACGTCACCAGCTCAATTGGCCAACTGAAGACGTCGGTTGCAGGCTATAGATACGCCGCCTACTAGAAATGGCCACGGATTCAGGGAGATGATGATGCTTGGCGTGAGTGATGAACTAAGGGAACAGATCGAGGCGCTGAAGACAGATTACCTGGCGCTATTGGACAATGAGGAAAAAGAACAGGTCTACCAGAAATATCTGGAGACAAACACGCGCCTGATCCCGAGGGAATTTGTCCAGAACCACGGCATCTCCTGCCGCGTAGTCCTCCGTAAACTCGCACTGGGGTCTGACTACAAGTCCGACTTCTTTTTTCTTTCCAAGTCCTCCACTGACTGGAATGCGGTTCACATCGAGATCGAGAAGCCATCGTCGAAATACTTCAAGGGCAGCACGAACGAGTTCGACGCCTGTTTTTCGCATGCGCTACAACAGATAAACGATTGGAAGGCTTGGTTTCTTCGCGACAACGGGGTTTCTTTCAAAAGCTCGCTTTCGGCACTTCTCGTGCCGGAGAACATGGGAAAGAACCCCATCAAGCATAAGTACGTCTTGGTGTATGGCAGACGCTCTGAGCTAGAGAACAGCGATCTGCGTAGGTCGAAAATACTGGCGCAGCAGACGGACGACTTCAAGATCATGTCGTTCGACAGTCTGGCTGAGGGCCTGCTCGGAAAGCCTGTGATGGACATCGGCATCCGTCGAAACGAGTTCATTGATCTTATCGCGGATGAGATCAACGATCCCGCTGTTCTGTCGTTTATCGAGCCGACGCAATGGCGGATCAATAAGACCCTGCACGCCGATATCCGGAGCAGAATCGACGGCAAGGGCATGCGTATCAACAGACCGGTGGGCGGAAAGTCGGTGAACGGTTACCAATACGTTGCCGACAACATTCGAACACGGAGCGACACGGAAAAGCTGGAAGAAGACGCGTAGCAAGTGATCATGTCTCGCGCCTTGGCGGAATGATCCCCAACTTGCTAGCTCGACCATCGTGCCTGCAAGGTCGTCTGTGAGGGGTGATCGCCTTGCGATACCTAGCATCGCGAAGGGCTTAGGCTCCTCGCTGCCGACTGCAGGCTTGGTCTCTTTCCAGTCCTCGCAAATTAAATCTCTCCCTATTGTTATCTGAGACTATGATGTGCTGACAATCGGCATGCCGCAGCTTCGCGGGCAGGAAGCCCCCGGCGCGGTTAGACGCCGAGGGCGAGTTTAGGCCGCTTGCGCCGCCTCGTTGAGCGACTTGATGTGCTCGAGGCGGGCTTCGAAGATCGGACCAAGACGTGCGGCAGCCCACGACCCGAAACGGGTCGGTACGGCGGCGAGACGACGCATCATATGATCGTCTGCTGCGGAAGAGAGCGAGATCACGAGTTCGCTCTCACCCAGGCACAACAACTTGCGCGCACGCATGTTAAGCAGCACCTTTGCCTCGGCGACCAGCTTCTTATCGTGCAGACGAAGTTGCACGACAAAGACGTCGTGAAGCTCGAACTGACGAGCGTGCTCGCCGATGTGCCATTCCGACTTGCCCCATACCTCGTACGCACGAAGCACCGGGTTCTCCTCGCGACGCCCTTCGGATTGAAGTTCGAAACGATAAGCGCGGCGCACCGTCCATGTCGCGCGAGGCTTAGTCACGGCCGTGACCTGAACGTGTGGCTGGGTCTCCATTGGGTCGACGTAGTCCTTGGTCTTGATCGACTGCGAGATCGGCATTGCTTGCCTCCTTGGGCTTCCCCCACGGGTGAGGCAGTGGACGATCAGGTTGTTCGTTGTCGGGGGTGGGACGTTCAGTCGATGTCACCGTATATCCCAACCGCACTCGTCCACCGCCCGCTGATACACCCGACGAGCCTCGGCGATCTGTCGAGCGTGCGTTTTGGCGATTGCGCGCTCAAGGCGACGTCGAACCTGATGATCATCAAACGGTATGACCTTCGACTCCGTCGAATCGGCCTTCGATGCTAAGACGGACTCGAGGCCCCGCAGATACCGCAACGCTTCGTGTCGATCGCATTCGTCCGCGATCGAGGGCAAATGCCTCTCCAACGCGTCGTGGAGGTGATGAAACAGCTGCATAGACTTCTCTCTGTCGTCTGGGGCTATACCGATGATGAGGCCGCCGGCGGAAAGAAGCCAGATTAACCGCGACGTCGAGCTGGCGGCAGGCCGCGGAGGATCACCGCGGCCTCGGGTCCGTAGTCCGGGGTGTCGGCGCTGGAGCCGGGCCGGTCACGCCAATCCCGCCAACCGAACCTATCGGCAGCGCCCGCAATCAGGTTCTTGATCGCATCCGACGGGTCTGAGTTTGATCGCGATCGGAACTGGCGAATGTAGCCGCCCCGCACCTCCAGCGTCGCCAAGGGTGCGCCATCTGGGTCGCGCACGGACGCGAGGACAGCCTCGGGATCGCCGAGGATGTCGTCATAGCTGCCTCGGCCGATGCAATGTCTGAGAAGAATGCCTTCTTTTCGAAGTGCTGCACGCGAGCGGAGCCGAACTAGCGTGTGACCTGCACCGAGGTCGTGGACAAAGTGTTCGTCATTCGGACCGAGAACGACGTCGTTAGCAAGGCGCGCGTTGCGTTCACGCAGGCCTTTGGTCGCTTCGTGAACGAGGCGGTCGAGGCTGCCGCACTTCATGAGCTTTTTCGGCCGGCCTTGGTCGTCAACGTTCGCCAGCCAAGCATGGCCGTCTGCTCGAGCAGTTACGAGCCAGTCCACGACGTGCCACGCATCTACCGAGTGCCACTGCATCCACAACTGCGCTCTGCGCGACCACTTCCGGTGCAGGTACTCGCCGACCTGCTCAGGCCAGCCGTCGACGCGATGCCACGCTGGATCGTCGTGATCCCCTGGGGTCGGAACCCACTCTGAATCGATTTCATCAGACCTAAGCCAATCCCGCCAAAATATCCTGCCCAGGCTGTAGTCGACGATATGCCGGATCGGCTGGAGCACGCGGTCCGGCATATCGAGCTCGGATGACACGTAGAAAAGCGCTAGTTGATATTCGTGATGATCGTGTTTCATGTGACGTCTCCCTGAAGGGGAGCGTGACGGGGACGCTTGCAAGCAACAAAAAAGGCGGCTCGGTGGCCGCCTCTTGCAACATCTACTGGTCTTTACGCCGCTATTTTAAACGCGCTTTCCTTCTCTGCAATCAATTGCCGGAGCTCAGCGACTTCCGCTTCGATTTCACTGTCGCCATAGGCGATGGCGGAGGATATATATGCCTCGAGAGCTGTCTGTAGGTCGTCGCCATTCTCGCGGGCGTCCTCCAGTGAGATGGAAGCATCCATGTATCGCCGATACAGGGTTGCAGCGTCGCCGTGCATTTGCATCAGCGTCAGCATCAGAGCGGAGTGTACTGCGCTATCGAGGTCGTATCCCTTTGCCGACGACCAAACGCCTACGATAGAATCGAAGATGCGCTCGATCTGCGCTCCCGTCAGGCCTTCCGGGATGCATACGCGCTCCAAGATTTCACCTGCTACGTCTGCGAACCGAAAGTCAGGATGCGCAAACAGTTTGTGTCTTACTGTCAATTCCATTTCGATGTCTCCCTTGGGACGTTCCTTTTTCGTCCGTACAAATATGCTGTGACCATCGGCGGAATGGCGCAACGCCGTTTCGAATAAAAAGAGGCGACGTCGCGATTTTTCACGGCGTCGGTTGATGCGGCCGATATGCCGGAACGTCCTGGCGCTGCCGGGCGGACAGTCGATCGACAAGCGAAGGCTTGGTTCTGTTTTCGCGGCGGACCTGTGCAATGACCGCGCGCGTCAGTGCCTGGTGCGTTCGCGCCCAGTAATCGTTGAGCATCGCGTGCGACTGCAGCAGATCGAAGCCGTCAATCCGGCGCTGTGCAGCTGTCTTGTCCCACGAGTCCGCGCGGAGCAGGAAAGCGACCCAGTCGAGCGTCTTCGGCGACGGAGAACAGAACGATAGTGGAATCCGCCGGTGGCGCGCAACGCGAAGCAGTTCGACAGCGACGGCGTCTGGATCGACGCCCATCTCATCGAAACTGAGCAAGTCGAGCGCGTGTTTTGCCCGAGCATCGTCGTCAGGCTGAGTTAGGACGGCCAGCCATTTCTCGGCGGCGGACGCTGCGAGAGGCTGGGCGTGAACGACTGCACCCGGAAATTTCTTCGGCAGTAGCGAGGGCAACTCTTGGGGCTGAACGTCTTGGGGAAACGCGAACGGCCCGCTGGCGTACGTGATGTCGACGTGCGTGTTGCCGCGCAACGTGCCGCATTTGCCATGGATTACAATACGAACCACAGGATCGACGTCGGTGACGTCCAGTTCCTTGATCTTGATCTGATCGATCGAAATGCCTTCGGTACGTAGCGCATCCGCGATCCGGGCGAAGCCCTTCTGAAGCTCGGCCTCGGTCCAACGAACGGGCGTCACGATATCGAGGTCCTTGGTCGGGCGCAAATGCTGATCGAACATGCATCCACCCTTGACCATTTTAACCGAGCCGCCAAAGCCGGCAGACCAGTAGTATAGCACCCTGTCGGCGACATGACGCGATGCCGCCATGGTGACGTCCATGCCCTTATTGCGGCATGTCTGTTTGAGCGAGTTGCCGAGCGCTTCGGCGAGAATTCTGAATTCTTGTTGCATAGTGATGTCTCCCTTTGAGAGGGAGACTGGGAGCCGGCGACGCAAGAGACAAAACGCCGTTTCAGGGGGACGTCGACCGCGACTGCACTCTCGCTAGTTCCCGAGCGAAAGTTGCGGTCGACATCTTGGCGAGGCGAGCACGCTGCATGACGTCTGCGAACTTCAAACGCTTGCGGTATTTCGCATGGTCCGCGAACGCCAGGATGAGCCTGGGCTTGTTGTCGCCGCGGGGCTGAACGGATCGCAGACCCTTCCGGCGTGCCGGCCCTGCCAACGATCGGCCTGGGCGGGTCCAGTAGCCGCGGGTGTCGCCGATCTTCCCAAAGAACGTGCCAGGCTCGTTCGCTGACTTATTGACCCACTTCAATGGCTTCAGGCGAAGCGCCGCGCGGGATCGCTGCGCCTCCGACGTCGCCATCAGGCGTTGACCGCGAACAGTAGCGCGACGGCCGGCGACTGTCCGGCGATCCTTCTTCTCCTTGGCGGCCGCCTTCGCGACTTTCTTCAAGGCTCCTCGGGCGATGCCGCCAAACGCATCGGTGTGGGCGGCGTCGGCACCGACGGGAACGTCGTAGCGGGTGGCTCCCGGCTCGCCCTTGCGGCGGATGCCTCCGTCGATTTGATAGTGCAGCACCTTCGCCTGTTCAGGTTTTGCCCGAAGTTCGGCGAACATCTCAGCGCCGTCGGAAGACTTCGCCTTGGTGAAGAGCCAAGCTTTCGACGTCGACCAGTCCTTCGGCCGGTCGAAGGTTCGCTTCGACGTCGAGATGACTTTGTCGCGGGCATGAACACAGTCGAGTTCAAAGTGGCGGCGGCCGCCTTCATGACGTCTGCCTCAAGAGCGCGGAAGTGGCGGCTGAGATCGGTGATCAGGTCCAGGCTCATCAATGAGACCCCAGGTAGGCGACGCGCGACTTGAGATCGTCGATCTCGTCACGGAGATCGCGGATCATGTCGACGACAGATTGCGAGCGTTCCGCTTCGGAAGGGAAGAGACCCCATATTGCGCGCAGCACCGATCCGTGTCCGTCATACGATGATGTGAGTTCGCCAGGTGAGCCGATGGTGCCGACAACAGACTTCTCCCGTGTGGTCATGTCGGAGAACACGTATTTCGTACCCCAGATACGGCCGGCGAGAGACGCCACTTCTTGAGCGTTTTGCCCTTCAGTGTCGCCGCTTTCGAAGACGTAGCCAGGTGCACGGAAATTCCAGGTCGCATCGGAACCGAAGAGCTGCACATAGAGTGGCACGTCCTTGACGCGGTTCAGGACGTCGGTGTTGCCAAACGTTACGGAGACGATTGACTTCCTGTTATTCTCCGCAAGTGACTGCGCCCGGAACCAGAAGAACCCGTCGGTCATGTCGGCGGTGACGTCGCCCCCTGTATGAGTTCCGTTGCGCATAGTCATGTCGTAAAGACGGTCGAGCGCCGCGAGGATATCCGAGGGCGCTCCTTCGCCAGGCTTGAGATTTTCTAGGATCGCTTCTACTCGCTTGAGCCGAAGTGCGATCGAGGCCGGGTCGCCGGAGCCTTTGTAAGTGGCCATGTGTCATAGTCTCTGAACAATGACACATGCTTCAACGACCGGCGGCTGAGCGGAAACGAAAAGGCCCCCGTGGAAGGAGGCCTTGGCGCTGGGGACGCATCACTACGAAATATTTTTCTTCGATTCCAAAAAAGGAAGTAATGGGGAGAGAGCGTCTGGATTTTTGTCGGAAGCCTGAGGAGCATAAATCGAGGCCGCCTTGATCAAGCGGTCGACATCCGAGCGCCTGGTACGCAGATACACAGCACGTGTAGCGCGATCCAAGTCCTTCCCCTTAAAGACCAAGAGGCCGATAGCCAGACGTTCCAAACCCTCAATGCGCTCGACGTTTTTCGCCGAGCCGTGCTTGATGGCTTCGTGCCTAAACACCGCGACAGCTGCGGCTATGGCGGTGTCTACCGCGCAGGTCTCGACGCCTTTGTACTCCGCCAGCCCACGGCGATAGCGTTCTGTCGCCGACCGGCCGACCTCTTTTGCTGGATTTCTCTTGCGTGGCACGGCTTTGCCTCCCTCACTACGTATCACTACGCCGATGGTGCGGGACGTGAATGCAAGTCACAAAAAGGGAAATCGCGATTGTTCTTAAATCGGCAATGGGACATCGGCGTCCCATTCTCAAATCATCGTGCCTTGTTCGCGACGCGGATGAGCTTGGGCTTCAGAGTACCAGACTTGATGCGGCTCATAATGGTCAGCGGAGCGCCGGGCTTGTGCGCAAACACCCGTCCGAGATAGTTCATCACGGCGTCCGCTCCTGGGCGTCCCGAGTAGAGCAACATCAATGCCGCGTCGGCGAGCGCGTCACGGGTAGTATCAGAATCGAACGGCAAGGTGCCGGCAGCTTCCTGTTCCTTGAGCCTGGCGCGCCGCTCAGCTTGAAGCCTGGCTTTGTACGCTCGAAACTCGTCCAATGTCATGTCGTCGATACCGACCGCGGGCTTGAGAGACTTTTTCTTAGGACGCTGGGCGGCGACGACGTCAGTCTCATCAAGCAGCTCGCGCAATAGCCCGAGGTCGTCGCGGACTGACGCTGTGGGTTCTTCGATCTCGTCGTTAATCGCCGTTGCCATCATACTCACTCCCGATCGTTCCTACAGATAGAAGTGTGCTTGCCGGCCAGGCGGTGATCAAGTCATTTCTACATGTAGAAACCGATTTAAAAACCTCGTGGCGCATTAGAAGCCTCCGGCGCTACGCCGGGGCGACAAAGGGATATCGAATAAAAAATAAGGAGCCCATAGTCGAGGAAACCCATGAAGGAAGGGAACCCCTTTGTCATATGGAAAGCTATCTTGGTCGCTACACTCTCGACGTTCCCTGCCGATCTAACGCTTGCTCCAGGCTCCGCCGTCGGGCAGAGTAACAAAAGACCGAGCGAAGCGACCCGTTTAAAATACGGCGAAGCCCCAGGAAACCACTGGGATGAAATCGAACCCTCAGAGTTCAAGTTGCTATCGCAAGAACGGCTTCCATTACAAATTCCACAGCGACCACAAAATCCCATACTTCAGCTTACTTAATACCACCGAGGTAAGTAGCTCCCAGAATCGGTGGCGTGCCAGATAACGTCGAGGGTCGCGAAAATAACTTCGAAAAATCACTGTCGGCCACTTGTGCCTCCCGCCGCCGACACGCACACTTTTAGTAGAAATGCGGGAGACATCGGCAATGCATTTGCCATCCATTGGAACCAACAGAGCGCCGAAGAAGAAGCGCCACAAACTACACGGCAAGCGCGGTGGACTGTTCGTTCACACCAGCGAGGACGGTGGCGAGCGGGGTTTCGTTTGGCAGCGCACCGGCGACGATATCGTTCGAGGCAAACACCGTTACGGCATTCGATGCCTCGACCTTTCGTCGGAAGCGGTCTACGGCAATGAAGCAACATCCCCCCGAGTAGAAGTACCCCGTATCGTCGTTGAGACAATGAAAATTGCCTCGAACCATCTTCGAGCACACGACATAGCCGCGTTCTGGAGGCTGTTCGCGGAGGCACGCAAGTCTGGCATCAATGCAGACGTCCATTCGGTCCGTCTGGGCGACGTCGTCCGATTCCTCGGCCTGGACAGCCTACATCGTGCGAAGCAGGCTCTCATGCGCCTGACATCGGCGGAAATGACCTTGCGGCTCAATCAACCTGGCTACCGCGGCATCGTGCGGACGCGCATGCTGCAAGTCGTTCACGATACCGACGATCTGGCAACGCTGCGCGGGTCTGACAATCTCTACTTCCGCCTGCCGGCGGCGTTGAAGGCCGCTGTCTTGGAGAGCCGCGATTACACTTGGATCGAGCTGAACGCGTTGTCCCGCTTCAAAAGCAAGTTCACGTTTCCGCTCTATTTCCGACTTTGCCTGGCTGCCGGCAAGGACAGGCTCTACCGCAGCGTTCCAGCCATGACTAAGGCTGAAGTCAGGGCGCTAGTCGGCATGCCGGAAAAGACGCAGACTAGCGTCCTCGACGAGACCCTACAGCTGGTCTGCGATGAACTCCTGGCGATCTCCGGCGTCAGAAAGCGTTTTCCAATCCATATCGAGTACGAGGACGACTTGTTGAGGATTGCTGTTGGACGGGCATCCAAGAAACTGCGCGAACTGAAGCCCGCCTGGATCGCACCGAGGATGGCTGCCAAGCTGCTGAAGACCGTCTACAACATGCCGCCAGAGGCTCGGGTTAACTATCCGCCGCTCATGTATTTCCGACAGGCAGAAACGGAACTTCGCCTACCTGCGACGAAGGTGTTCGATCACTGGCGGACGGACATCCACGGCGCAGCGAATTACGGCATCGGAGCGGCCGGTATGGCCGCCAAGGAATTCCTCGATCTCATTGCCCGTGTCGGTGCCGAACAGGCATTCGAGGACTGGGTAGAGAAGCGCGACTTCGGCTTCGTCATTGACGATGAGGACGTCGAGCAGACAGCCGCTGTGTCTGTTCCCCTTGGCCTTCCGAAGGCTAAACGAGCGCAGCAGTTGGCATCCGAGCAGTGGCAACCGAAGGCGTTGACGTACGACGACTGGGAGCTCAAGCTCCCAGTCTCGATGTCCGACATCGATGTCGCCATGGACGTGGACGATGCCGAAATCCCCTTCTAACCATGCGATCGCACGTCGTTAACCCTGCGATCGATCACGGATAGTCGACACCCGAATGCCGCGTTGACATCCGATTTCGTGCCCGGCATGGTTGCCGAACTGAAATGGAGCCGACCAAAATGAAGACCCTGCGAATACGTCAATAGCCGTCCCGAGCGCCCTTTCTCAGGGTGCACAGCTATTGGTTTTTACAGGAGGCTTCTTTGGCTAAAAACAGCCGGCCCGATTTCGAACGCGTCGTCGCGCGTCTTCACATCGACCATCTCGTTGCCGGGTTCGGCGACGAACCGCGCGGCGTTCACCTCGTTGTCGTCCCCCAGACATCGGACGCAAGGGTTTGGGAAGACGAAGCGTTCGTCGCCCTTCGCGATATCGCCTATGCCGGAAAACTCGACGTCCAAGACTTCGTTGACGATGCCGATACAGACGCAAGCCTGAGCGTTTCCAGGCTGAAGCCCGGCTACGGTATTGATGTCGGTTTGGATTCCTCTGCGTCTGCATCGTTTCTTATTTTTGCCGACAGCAAGGACGCAGAGCATCCGACGGCAGCACTTGCAGACAGCGTCATTCATGTCGAATTCGACGCCGATCTTGTGGTCACCGCCGCTCTCCGCGTCGGCCGCGTGATCAGCCGTGACGAAGCTGAACACTTGATTTCGATGCCTTGGCGTCGTCGCCGCTTCGCTTTGTTTTCGCCTCGTCCCATCGCTGAAACCCACGCGCTTCATCTGGACGTCGCGGAAGCTGAGAGTAAGAAGGCAGAGGAAGCAAAGGCAAAGGTTTCACTGCGGATCGTTCCGGATGTACGTCCTGTTGAGGAACTGCACGGCTACGGCGCGGCCAAGGACTGGAGCTCCGAGCTCAAGCGCGATATCGTGGACTGGCGAGGCGGTCGCATCGCGTGGACGGACGTCGATAACGGTCTCCTCTTGTCAGGGCCACCCGGCGTCGGAAAGACAACGTTTGCAGCAGCGCTCGCAAAATCTCTCGACGCCCACTTCATTGTGGGAGGCTATTCTGCCTGGATTTCGCACGGTGAAGGACATCAAGGCGACCTTATCCGGGCGATGCGCGCGAGCTTTGACGAGGCTCGGTCCCTCGCACCCTGTGTCATTCTAATCGACGAGGCTGATGCATTCGTCGCACGTGGCTCGATCGGACACGGTAAAGCAGACGAATGGATGCGCGGGGTCGTCAACTCCCTGCTTGAATGTACAGACGGCGCATTGGAACGCGAAGGCGTCGTCGTGGTTGCGGCTGCCAACAAGGTCTCCGGTATCGATCCTGCGCTCCGCCGCTCGGGTCGGCTCGACCGGCACATCGAACTTGGCCTTCCCACTGCTGAGGACCGCGTCGCAATCTTGGAGCAGCATCTGGGCGTCCAGTTGCCGACATTGAGTGTCGTCCGCGACAGGTCGGTCGGCATGTCAGGCGCTGACCTCGAACGAGTAGCGCGGGAGGCTCGTCGCCTGGCTCGACGCGACGGTATTGCGGTCAACATCAAGCATGTCTTGCGCACTCTTCCGAGGCGCGAACGCCGATCGAAGGACGAGATTCGTGCCTTGGCCGTGCATGAGGCTGCTCACGCGGTCGTGGCTGCTGCACTCGGCACCGAGGTGATCGAGGTGATGATCCAGAAGGAGCGCGATGCCGATGTCGAGATCGCTGGCGTCGCCGTGCTGAGACACCGCGAGGGGCCGCGTGACGCTCAATGGTACAGTGATCGGATTGCGCAACTATTGGCTGGTGTGGCGGGCGAGGACATGGTCTTGGGATCGCACTCGGACGGATGCCTTGCAGACCTCGCTGAGGCGTCCAACGCCGCGGCCTACATGCTGGCTTCCCTCGGAATGGGCGAAACTCTGGTTTCTGACGGACATCGCGATCCCATCGCTCTGACCCAAGCTCGGAGCCTCGATCCGCTGCTTCGTCGGCGCGTGGAAGACGTCCTCCAGGACCAAATCGACCGCGCACGAGGCATTCTTGAGGAACACTGGTCGGCGTTCGACGAGGTCGCCCAGCTCCTTCGACTTCGCGGCCGCCTTGATGGAAGAGAGGTTCACGAAGCGATTGATGCTCACCGGCAGCAGCCTCAACAGCTGTCGTTTGCGGTTTAGGAGGTGGCTAATGACTTTCGTTAAGAAGTACTACGTCTCCGACACGCATCTCGGTCACGAGCGTATGCTCACCATGCAGCCCAGACCGTTTGCGACGATCGAGGCGCATGACGAGCATATCGTGACCGCGTGGAATTCCGTCGTAGACGACGGCGATATCGTGTATCACCTCGGCGATTTCGCCTTTAGCCTATCTCGCGACGCCGATCGTGTCCGGGAGCTTTTTCATCGCCTCAAGGGACGAAAACACCTAGTTGTTGGAAATCACGACGTCACCAAAAAGGGAGACTTGCATCCAACACTGGCGTCGCTGGATTGGGCGTCGCGGCCCGAACACGCGATGCGCACCACGGATGGCGGCCACGATCTATGGCTGTCGCACTATGCAGCAAGGACCTGGCCGGCGCAGCACTACGGTGCTTACCATTTCTACGGTCACTCGCACGGCAAGCTTCCGGGGGTAGGGCGATCTCGTGACGTCGGCGTCGATATGCCCGACGTCGGCTTCACACCAAGAACGTTTGCCGAGTTGATTGGAGGAATGATCTGATGACGGCCGGAGAACTCAACATGATTTATGGGGCCGTAATCTTTCCGGGTGCCCAGGTATCCGTACCGGCCGCTTGGATGCCCGCTATCCACGGCGCATTGGCATCGTTCCTTGATCTTCCATCGTCGGTAAGGTCGTTTGTTATCGTCACCGGGCTCTCCGAATCCAACGGCCACCTCCTTGTCGAAGTCGCGGCGGTGCCGGGGGCGATGCCCGAAGATGGGATGGCCCGCATCGAGGAGATTGTGCAAATCGCGCGCGAGGCGGTCCGCAGAGGGGCGCATTAACGCATGAGAGGCGGCCTAAGCGGCCGCCTTTTCTTTCTTCAATTCCGAGAGAATGACTGTCTTATCCCGGTCAACAAACAAAGGCTCGTTCCGAGCCTGCTCCCATGATTCGAGAACGGCATCTGTCCAGATCAACATCGCTTCAGACTTGAGTTTCAGGTGCTGCATTGCGTGGTACCTCTTAGTCACTTCGGCGACATTCTGCTTGGCCCAAGCTTCTCGCTGCGCCTTGGTCATGTTGTCCTTCTCGCCAGAAATCGTATGTGCAAGGATGGCACTGGCAGCGCCGGGCATCCCTACAAGGTCCATGAACGTCGCGACGACGTTGCGCACCATATGAGGTGTCCAGTAGGGGATTTCATTGAGTTCGAGCAGGTCCAAGCGCTGCCGTTCCGTTAGTTTGTTACGACTAAAATCGTCGCGCGCAGATAGGCGTTTCAAAATTGAGAGAGTTCCGGAGCGCGTAGCACGAACATCCGGTCCGTCCTCTGACGGAAACGCCCACTTCGATTCTTTAAAATGGTCAGCCTTTTCACGGGCGGATTGAATGACGGCAACCACTTTGGGCGGAATGGGAAGTGAGAAAGCTTCCCCATTCTTCATCACGTCGCCAGACCATTCTGCAACGAACCAACCGTCGTGATCTTTCCACGGTTTGTAGCTTGAGACCTCAAGCGACAGTCCCGATGTCTGACGGTGGCCCGTCAGGACCAGCCAAAGGAAGGCCGAAAATGTATTCTCTCTAACGCCATGTTGGACGCCAGTGCGGTTAGGCAAGCGGTGATCAAGGAAGTACTCGACGAGGGCGAGGGTCTTGCCAAGACCTTCTGTAGTGAGTGTCACCTCACGAGAACCGATTTTCTTTATCGGTTTGAGCAGACGCCACCACGGGTTTCTCTCATCCAAGCCGCACGCAGCGTTGTATTCCAGCGCATGGTCTAGTACCGAACGGAGATTAGAGACTGCTTTGATGCCGGGAGAGGGTCCATGTTTTTTATCGATTGCGTTTCTGATCTCCTCGGCCTTCGCTCGGGTCAGTGTCGTCACAGGTTTGCCCAAAACCTCAGCGAATGCCGGCTTCTTAAAGGTGGTCTCGACCTCCTTGATTGAAGTCATCTTCATGGGGTCCAGCACATGCTTCTGATCCGAACGACGTTGCTGAACAAATGCATCGAGGCATTGCTGAAGTGTCCAGGCATTTTCATGCTCTCGTTGGCCGCGCGCTCGCGCGAGCGTTTCTTCGGCGGCCTTGAGCGCCAGATGCGCATCCCGTCGATGATGTTTGTCTAAGACGGTATAAAAGCTGACAAGGAACGGCTTCACCAGTTCGGGGTCTCGATCTTTCAGGCCCCGGACGACCTCGTTAAGATAACGGGCATCCTGAGGCGTGAGCATCTTAATTTCGGTGATCCCCTCTGCCACCGCAGCGTAGCCGAGCGTGGTCATCCCCTTGTATCGGCTTACCCAAGACGCTCTCTTCCCTTGAACACGCAATTCAAGCGCTTTGCGTTCAGAGGCGATATCGGTGTAAATCCGGTCGCCGGCCGAGAAGGGGTCGGCGACAAAGCTCTTCCACCACCCGGTGCTGATATCTGCGGGAAACGAAGCCACGTGCCATCCTCCAAATGTCATCAAAACTCATAACATGCCCATAACATTTCGGCAGTGTTGACAACAAGAGGGTAAAACCCAGGTTTTGCGGGTTTTTGTTCACGAGTGTTGACAATAGATCAAGGCCAAGTTGGTCGGGCGAATGACAATTATTTCAGTGTTGACAATAGGTTAAGGTGAAATCATATTGGAAATATGAGAGAATCCTGATGTGTTGACAATGTCCACGGTGGTTAGAGCGCAGGTTTGTGGCACCTGAGGTCGGAGGTTCGAGACCCCCCAACCGTACCATTCTCTCCACTATAATGAGATAAGTATCCGGCTTTCGTCTCCCTCGAGACATCGCCTCAATGCTTCATCATGACAGGCATGGTCGCGTGCGAAAGCACGTATCGGGTGATCCGGCCGAAGAGCAGTTCCAGAAGATAGCCGTGCTTAAAGGCGCCGATCAGCAGGCAGGTTGCTTTCTCTGTTTTGGCGAATTCAACGATCGCCTCGCCGATCGAAAGGCCATTCGACGATATCGCCACCACCTGGCCTTGAAGCGCGAGGCGGGCAAGCAGGGCCTCGGCACTCGTCTTGGCCCTGCCGTCGGTATCGTCGATGCAGACGAGCGTGATCCGTTTCGCGGCCGCAAGCCAGCGTTTGGCGGCGATAAGGGTGTCTTCGGCGTGTCCCTGTTGTCTCCAGCCGATCACCACATGGCCGAACAGATTGCCCTGGTAATAGTCGCGGGCGGGCGGCATCAGGACGAGTTTGTGCTGGCTGAACACGACGCTGCGGAAGGCGTCGCGCGCGTCGGCGTTGCCGTGCCTCGATGTGACCACGAGTTCGCTCGCCGCGCATTCGGTGGCGACGCATCGTGCGACATCGCCGCGGCAATCGTCGAGAAAAACCGTGCGTCGCTGCGCGTGGCGCCGGCGCCAGATGGCGAATGCCCGGCCAACCTGCTCGAAACGCTGCCGCGATGAGCCCTCGGCGTGATCGCGCAATTGTATCAAATCGATCTCCTCGGGCGAGAAGACCAGCGTCATCGGTTCCGATCCGATATGGGCGGCGGCCATTGAGCCGTGTATGGCATGCGCCGCATCTTCTGCAAGGTCGAGACAGAGCCGGGCGGTCATCGGATCGGGCAGAAGCGCCAGCACCTCCGCGCCGCCGTGCGATCGGCACAGCGGACTGTCGCTCTCGATATCCCGGTCAGCGTCTCTGCTATCCCTCGTGAACATGGCCGTACGCGCTCCAAAAGGGCGCTTGCCGGGATCAAACAATGGTCGCATCGAGGCGACCTCACCGCAGGCGCCGATGTCATGATTTTACGCCTGCAAATGCCGCTCTGCAACATGCTCCGCGCAGACAAAATCGAGCGTTCTGACGAGTCGTCCGCCTGCCCAAGCTGTGCCCGATGTGGCCTATCAACGGCCTGTCGCCGCGCCGGACAGGTATTTTTCGTGAGTCACCCTTGTATAAAAGGTGTTGCTAATCAATATCATCGCCATGCCCCGCGCCCCCTGCGTCATATTGCGTTGCAAAATGTGAACGAGAATGCCATTTTCCCGCCGGGGGTTAATTCAGAGTGATTTTAGAAGGAGACTTATATGTCCATTTCGCTCAGCAATCTGGATAAATCCAACGCCCAGCCAATCCCTCCGGTCAACGCAGCCGCAGTTCTGAGAACGGCACGCGAGACCATTGGCTATAGCGTTGACGATCTCGCCGTGACGTGTGGTCTGCTCGTCGCTGAAATCGAGGAAATCGAACGCGGCGAAGACACGGATTCCGCCAAGATCAAGCGCATCGCCGCTGCCTTGCAGCTGCCACTTGCTTCGCTGGGCCTCGAATAATCCAGTTGTTATTGCGGGACCGGCGGCTCTTCGCCGGTCCTGCCGCTTGCCTCCTCGCTTAGCGGTTCATTAACCGTATCGCCCGAACCCCAGGGACGGGCCGATGCCGGAGGTAGTTTTACCTCTCCCCATATAGGATATATTGGCAACCTGAGGGCGAATGTTCCGCCGGGCGCTACATCGTGTTGAGCGGTAGCCGGACGGTATCATGGGGACAGCATCATGGAACGACGTGCATTTCGCATCGGCGATCGATGGGTCGATGGCGGCGAACTCCTGGAGCGCGGCATGTTGCTCGTGTGCGCGGTTCTGGCAGTCGTGCTTCCAGTCCTCGACACTGGCCTCCCGGATACGAGCGACGATATCCTGCTGCACGACTTCAGTCTGCTCGGCGGCGCCACCTATCTTATGCTGGCAACCTATGCCGCCGCCTTCTTCGGGGTCTTCGCTCTGGCCGTGCGCGAGCACATGCGCTTTATCGATCTCGCGGGTCTGATCATGGCCGCCATTGCAGTCTCCCGCGCCGTCTATTTGATTGGATGGGTTCATCTTCCGGTCACCGTGGACGAGGGCGGTCTCGCTTCGGTTCCGCTTACAGGATTTCATCTGTCCTATGGCAGCGTGCCGCTCTTCTTCCTGCTCTTCGGCAGCCTATGGCAAATGCGCCGCTCCTGGCGCGGGTAGGCGCCAGGCTATCCCGATCCTTCCGGCCGATCATGGAACTCCGGGCATCAGCACACGTTTTCCTTCTTTAAAAGGAAGGTGTGTATGTTGGAAACCCAAGCCGACAAGTCGGTTGTCGCAAGCCTTGCGCAGTTCCGCTGGAACAGCCGCGTCATTGTGATCTTTCCCGACAAGGGCAATGCCCGAACAGCCCGGCAGGAAAACCAGCTGATGGCTGAAAGGCCGGGCCTCCAAGCGCGCGATGTCGTCGTGCTGAAGGTCGCCGGCGATACCGTGCGCCCGCTTTTCGGCGCCGTTGAGGATCTGGACGCCAAGGCGCTCGCCCGTGATCTGGCCGCCCCGCCGCCGGGAGAATTCATGACCTTCCTTATCGGCAAGGATGGAACGGTGAAGCTCACCATCGGCGAGCCAATATCGGCCGCCGAGCTTTTCACCATCATCGATGCCATGCCGATGCGTTCAGCTGAAGCCGCCCGGCGCTAAGCCGGCACATCTTCAGAAACAGATATCCAAGAAAGGAGCGGATCATGTCCGTGCCAAACGAACCCTTGCCCGGCACGCCGCCGATGCCGGGACCGGATTGGGCGCCGCAGCCTCCGATCCACGAGCCGGAGCCCGACAGCTTGCCGGACGAACTGCCCAATCCGAACCCGGATGAAAACGACGAGCCACCCAAGCATGCTTGGGATCAGGCCGTGCGGAGCTAATCTAAAGGAACATCTGCCTGTCGGCGGACACCAGTTCCTGCAGGAAATCGACGACGGTGCGCACGCGCAGCAGGTCGCGTGCGCTTTCATGATACGTCGTCCAGTAGGCGCGCTCGATCGAAACATCGGGTAGGATGCGGATCAGTTCGGGATATTGCCGGGCAATGTAATCGTGCAGGATGCCGATGCCGGCACCGGAGCGAACGGCTTCCGTCTGCCCGGTCGCGGTCGAAATCTCGAAGCCGGCGTCCCAGCTACGCATCACCGCCGATGAGAAGTTCAGCGATGCGGTGAAGATCAGATCCTCGACATAGCCGATCCGGGGATGCTCCTTGAGTGCCTCGATATCTTTAGGCGTGCCGTTCGCCTCGAGATAACCCTTCGAGGCGTAGAGCCCGAGCGTGTAGTCCGTCAGCTTCGATGAGACGAGCCGCCCCTGTTCCGGCCGCTCCAGCGTGATCGCGATATCGGCCTCGCGCTGCGACAGAGAGAAGGAGCGGGGCACCGGCACGAGCTGTATCCTGAGCTCCGGATGCCGCTTGATCAGCCGGCCGAGCCGAGGTGCCAGAAACGCGACGCCGAATCCATCCGGCGCGCCGATCCGAACCGTTCCCGCGATGCTGCTGTCGAGATGGCCGAGGCTCGCCTGCGCCCTCAGCATCTCGGTCTCCATGCGCTCGGCGGCGTGCAGAAACATCTCGCCCTCCGCCGTCAGGTCGCAGCCATTGGTGCGGCGCACGAGCAGCCGCGTCTTCAGCCGCTCCTCCAGCGTCGTCACCCGCCGGCTCAGTGTGGCGTGGTTGACGCCCAGCCGTTTGGAGGCGGAAAGAATCTGTCCGGTCCGGGCTACGGCCAGGAACATACGCACATCATCCCAGTCCAAATCGGCCTCCGGCTTTAATTTTTGCACAACGGTTGCTTAAACCTGTTCATTGATCTGTGCAAATTGAAGTGCGATGCTGGGTCATCCAACAAAGACTGTGAAACCCAGAGGAGGCACCCATGCACGAGATTGGTCATTTCATCGGCGGCAGGCACGTCGTTGGCTCCAGCGGCCGCGCGAGCAACGTCTATAATCCGGCAACTGGCGAAGTTCAGGCGACTGTGGCACTTGCCAGCGTCGAAGAGATGCGCGCCGCCGTCGAAAACGCCAAGGCCGCGCAGCCGAAGTGGGCCGCCACCAACCCGCAGCGTCGCGCCCGCGTCTTCTTCAAGTTCGTCGAACTCCTGAACAAGCACATGGACGAGCTCGCCGTCATGCTCTCCAAGGAGCACGGCAAGACGGTCGAAGACTCCAAGGGCGATATCGTCCGCGGTCTAGAAGTCTGCGAATTCGTCTGCGGCATTCCGCACCTGCAGAAGGGCGAGTTCACCGAGGGCGCCGGCCCCGCGATCGACATGTACTCGATGCGCCAGGCTGTCGGCATCGGCGCCGGCATTACCCCGTTCAACTTCCCGGCCATGATCCCGATGTGGATGTTTGCGCCTGCGATCGCCTGCGGCAACGCCTTCATCCTAAAGCCTTCCGAGCGCGATCCGTCCGTGCCTATGCGCCTCGCCGAACTGATGATCGAAGCCGGCCTTCCGGCAGGTATCCTCAACGTCGTCAACGGTGACAAGGAAGCCGTCGACGCCATCCTGACGGACCCGGATATCGGCGCGGTTTCCTTCGTCGGCTCGACCCCGATCGCCCGTTACGTCTATGGCACCGCTGCCATGAACGGCAAGCGCGCGCAGTGCTTCGGCGGCGCCAAGAACCACATGATCATCATGCCCGACGCCGACATGGACCAGGCCGTCAACGCGCTGATGGGCGCTGGCTACGGTTCCGCCGGCGAACGCTGCATGGCGATCTCGGTTGCCGTTCCTGTCGGCGAGGAAACCGCCAACCGCCTGGTCGAGAAGCTGACGCCGAAGATCGAGGCGCTGCGCATCGGTCCTTATACGGATGACAAGGCCGACCTCGGCCCGCTCGTCACCAAGGAAGCCCAGGCCCGCGTCTCCGGTCTCATCGACAAGGGTGTCGAAGAAGGCGCCAAGCTGGTCGTCGATGGCCGCGGCTTCAAGCTGCAGGGCTATGAGGATGGCTATTTCGTCGGCGGCACGCTGTTCGATCACGTCACGCCGGATATGGATATCTACAAGACCGAAATCTTCGGACCGGTTCTCTCCGTCGTTCGCGCCAAGAACTACGAGGAAGCCCTCGAGCTGCCGATGAAGCATGAATACGGCAACGGCGTCGCGATCTATACCCGTGACGGCGATGCGGCCCGCGACTTCGCCTCCCGCATCAATATCGGCATGATCGGCGTCAACGTTCCGATCCCCGTGCCGCTCGCCTACCACTCTTTCGGCGGCTGGAAGGCATCGAGCTTCGGCGACCTCAACCAGCACGGCACGGACTCGATCAAATTCTGGACGAAGACCAAGACGATCACCGCCCGTTGGCCATCCGGCATCAAGGACGGCGCCGAGTTCGTCATGCCGACGATGAAGTAAGTATTTGTAAAAGCTGCGCTTTGGAACCGGGCCCCGCGAGGGGCCCGTTCTCGTTCAGGTCCACGCGCCGCTCGCATTTATAACGTGATTGATTTTTTCATCTTTTTCTATTTTGGAATTGTTCAAAACTATCAAAGGCATTATATACGGTGCCTAACGAGAACGAATCTGGAGATCGGCATGCGTTTGACCAAGCAGACCAACTATGCTGTTCGCATGTTGATGTACTGCGCTGCCAATGACGGCAGTCTCAGCCGGATTCCCGAAATTGCCAAGGCATACGGCGTTTCCGAGCTCTTCCTGTTCAAGATCCTGCAGCCGCTGAACAAGGCTGGTCTCGTCGAGACCGTGCGCGGCCGCAACGGTGGCGTCCGCCTCGGCAAGCCGGCGGACAAGATCAGTCTCTTCGACGTCGTGCGCGTCACCGAAGACAGCTTCGCCATGGCCGAGTGCTTCGAGGATGATGGCGAAGTCGATTGCCCGCTGGTCGATAGCTGCGGCCTGAATTCGGCGCTGCGCAAGGCGCTGAACGCCTTCTTCGATGTGCTGACGCAGTACTCGATCGACGATCTGGTCAAGGCCCGTCCGCAGATCAACTTCCTGCTCGGCCTCGAAGGCGATCATCATCACCCGAAGTCGCGGGCTGTCGCGCCCGCTGCCTGAGGTAGCGTTGCTTTATTTTTCGCAACCGCAGTCACTGATAGTGGCTGCGGTTGTTTCGTTTCCGGATTCAGACCTCAAGCGTCTACCCGATGGGCCGGTATTTGCACTGTCGTTGATATGCGCAACATTAAATGTGACCAAAACAAGGGTTATCCAGCGTGAATATTGCTAAATGCGGCCCATTTTCGGCGTAAAATTACTAAAGTTGCCCGGTCGGAAAAATTTTCCGGCCCGGTCGTTGATTTAAACAATCAAATATCGTTCCATCGGCGCTCGATCGGGAGGAGCGCTCTGCGATCAGACAAACGTATAAAAGAACAAACCTGGGAAACGAAATCATGAAAAAGATCTCTGTCCTTCTGGCAGCGACCGTTTTGGCTTCGGCCATGGCGTCGACCGCTTGGTCCAAGACGCTCGTATATTGCTCGGAAGGATCGCCGGAAGGCTTCGATCCCGCAATCTACACGGCTGGCACCACCTTCGACGCTTCTTCGCGTACCGTCTACAGCCGCCTGGTTGAGTTCAAGCATGGCAAGACCGAAGTCGAGCCGGGCCTTGCCGACAGCTGGACCGTTTCCGATGACGGCCTGACCTATACGTTCAAGCTGCATCCGGGCGTCAAGTTCCAGACCACCGAGTTCTTCACGCCGACCCGCGACCTGAACGCCGACGACGTCGTCTTCTCGTTCGACCGCCAGCTGAAGGCCGACAGCCCCTGGGCCAAGTACGTTGCAGGCGTTTCCTACGAATACGCTGCCGGCATGGGCTTCCCGGATCTGATCAAGTCGGTCGAAAAGGTCGATGACCTGACCGTCAAGTTCACCCTCAACCATCCGGAAGCACCGTTCCTCGCCGACCTCGCGATGGACTTCGCATCGGTCGTTTCCAAGGAATATGCCGACAAGCTGCAGGCCGATGGCAAGATGGAGCAGATGAACCAGATGCCGCTCGGCACCGGTCCGTTCACCTTCGTCGCATACCAGCCGGATGCCGTCATCCGCTACAAGTCCAACGAAACCTACTTCAAGGGCAAGGAAAAGATCGACGATCTCGTTTTCGCGATCACCCCTGACGCCTCGGTTCGCGCTCAGAAGCTCAAGGCCGGCGAATGCCACATCATGCCTTACCCGAACGCTGCCGACGTCAAGGATCTGAAGGCTGATTCCAGCCTCAAGGTTCTGGAACAGCCGGGCCTGAACGTTTCCTACCTCGCCTACAACACGCAGCAGGCGCCGTTCGACAAGCCTGAAGTGCGCAAGGCGCTCAACATGGCGATCAACAAGCAGGCGATCGTCGATGCCGTGTTCCAGGGCGCTGGCCAGGTTGCCAAGAACCCGATCCCGCCGACGATGTGGTCCTACAACGACGCCGTCAAGGACGATGCCTACAGCCCCGATGAAGCTAAGAAGATGCTCGAAGCCGCTGGCGTCAAGGATCTCTCGATGAAGATCTGGGCAATGCCGGTTTCGCGTCCGTACATGCTGAACGCACGTCGCGCCGCCGAACTGATGCAGGCTGACCTCGCAAAGGTTGGCGTCAAGGTCGAGATCGTCACGCACGAATGGGCCGAATACCTGAAGCTCTCCAAGGACGTTAAGCGCGACGGCGCCGCCATCCTCGGCTGGACGGGCGACAACGGTGATCCGGACAACTTCCTCGACACGCTGCTCGGCTGCGAAGCTGTCGGCGGCAACAACCGCGCGCAGTGGTGCAACAAGGAATTCGACGCCCTCGTGAAGAAGGCCAAGAAGACTTCCGACGTTGCTGAGCGCACGAAGCTCTACGAAGAAGCACAGGTCGTCTTCAAGAAGGAAGCACCCTGGGCAACCCTCGACCATTCGACGGAATTCGTTCCGATGAACGCCAAGGTTTCCGGCTACGTGCAGGATCCGGTCGGTGTTCACCGCTTCGACGGCGTTGATATCGCCGAATAACCAAAACTATGCAAAGATGCCCGACAAGATCGGGCTTGGCCGGCGGTCAGGTTTGATACCTGACCGCCGGACTAATATGGACATATGATATGTTTCGTTTTTTCATCGGGCGCCTAGCGGTCCTGATCCCCACCTTCCTCGGTGTTTCCATCATCGCCTTTGCGTTCATCCGCCTGCTGCCCGGAGACCCGGTCATGCTGATGTCGGGCGAGCGTGTCATGGCGCCGGAACGCCATGCTGAAATCATGCACGACCTCGGCCTCGACCGGCCCGTCTACGTCCAGTACATCGATTACCTCGGTAATCTCGTGCAGGGCGATCTCGGCTCGTCGATCGTCACCAAGCGCCCGGTCCTGCAGGAATTCATGTCGCTGTTTCCGGCAACGCTGGAGCTGTCGCTCTGTGCCATCCTGTTCGCCATCATCCTCGGCATTCCCGCCGGCATCTTCGCCGCGGTGAAGAGGGGGACGTGGTTCGACCAGGGGGTCATGGGCGTGGCCCTTGTCGGCTATTCCATGCCGATCTTCTGGTGGGGCCTGCTCCTCATCGTTCTCTTCTCGAATACGCTGCACTGGACACCCGTTTCCGGCCGTATCTCGCTGATGTACTTCTTCAAGCCGGTCACCGGCTTCATGCTGATCGACAGTCTGCTGTCCGGTCAGGCCGGCGCCTTCAAGTCGGCCTTCCAGTCGCTGATCCTGCCGACCATCGTTCTCGGCACCATTCCGCTGGCCGTCATCGCCCGCCAGACCCGTTCGGCCATGCTTGAGGTTCTCGGCGAGGATTACGTCCGCACCGCCCGCTCCAAGGGTCTGGCCCCGTTGCGTGTCGTCGGCGTGCATGCGCTGCGCAACGCCATGATCCCTGTTGTCACTTCGATCGGCCTGCAGGTCGGCGTTCTGCTTGGCGGCGCGATCCTGACGGAAACCATCTTCTCGTGGCCGGGCATCGGCAAGTGGATGGTCGATGCGGTGTTCAAGCGTGATTACACCGTAGTCCAGGGCGGTCTTCTCCTGATCGCGGCCATCATCATGCTCGTCAATCTGATCGTCGATCTCATGTACGGTCTCATCAACCCACGCATCAGACACTAGGAGCGGCCCATGAGCACGACAAACACCACGTCTGCCCAGCCCTCCGGCCTTTCGGAGTTCTGGTACTACTTCTCCCGCAACAAGGGCGCGGTCATCGGCCTCGTCGTTTTCGTCTTCGTTCTCCTGCTGGCGATCTTCGCATCCGTAGTCGCCCCGCATGATCCGAACGTGCCGTCGGGCTTCCAGCGCCTGCCGCCGGCATGGTCGGAAGGCGGCAACAGCGCCTATCTGCTCGGCACCGATGCAGTCGGCCGCGACATGCTTTCGCGCCTGATCTTCGGCACGCGCTTCTCGCTGTTCATCGGCCTCGTCGTCGCCTCGCTGTCGGCAGTCGCCGGCGTCCTGCTCGGCCTCGTCGCCGGTTACTTCCGCGGCCGCACCGATACGATCATCATGCGCGTCATGGATATCATCCTGGCCTTCCCGTCGCTGCTTCTGGCCCTCGTGCTGGTCGCCGTTCTCGGCCCCGGCCTGCTGAACGCCATGATCGCGATCTCGATCGTCAACCAGCCGCACTTCGTCCGCCTGACCCGCGCCGCCGTCATCAGCGAGCGCGAGAAGGAATATGTCGTGGCATCCCGCGTCGCCGGCGCCGGCACGCTTCGCCTGATGTTCAAGACCATCCTGCCGAACTGCCTTGCACCGCTCATCGTTCAGGCAACGCTCGCCTTCTCGGCGGCGATTCTCGACGCGGCGGCCCTCGGCTTCCTCGGCATGGGCGCCCAGCCGCCGACATCCGAGTGGGGCACGATGCTCGCCGACGCCCGCGAGTTCTTCCAGAGCTCGCCGTCGCTCGTCACTTTCCCGGGCCTGTGCATCCTCATCACCGTTCTCGCCATCAACCTGATGGGCGACGGTCTGCGCGATGCGCTCGATCCCAAACTGAAGAGGTCCTGATATGGCACTTCTCGAAATCGAAAATCTCGTCGTCGAGTTCCAGACCTCGACCGGCACCTTCCGCGCCGTCGATGGCGTGTCGATGAAGGTCTCGGCCGGCGAAGTCCTGGCCATCGTCGGCGAATCCGGCTCCGGCAAGTCCGTCTCCATGCTGGCAGCCATGGGCCTTCTGCCCTGGACCGCGAAGGTCACCGCCGACAAGCTGGTCTTCGACGGCCGCAACCTGCTCGGCATGTCGGGCAGCGAGCGCCGCAAGATCATCGGCAAGGACATGTCGATGATCTTCCAGGAGCCGATCGCCAGCCTCAACCCGTGCTTCACGGTCGGCTTCCAGATCGAGGAAGTGCTGCGCATCCACCTCGGCCTCGGCAAGGCGGAGCGCCGCAAGCGCGCGATCGAGCTCTTCGAAGCCGTCGGCATTCCGAACCCCGCCGAGCGCCTCGGCCACTTCCCGCACCAGATGTCGGGTGGCCAGTGCCAGCGCGTGATGATCGCGATTGCGATTGCCTGCAACCCGAAGCTCCTGATCGCCGACGAGCCGACTACCGCGCTCGACGTCACGATCCAGAAGCAGATCCTCGATCTCCTGATGCGCCTGCAGACGGAACACGGCATGGGTCTCATCATGATCACCCACAACATGGGTGTCGTCGCCGAGACCGCCGATCGCGTGATCGTGCAGTACAAGGGCCGCAAGATGGAAGAGGCCGACGTGTTGTCGCTGTTCGAAGCACCGAAGAGCGATTACACCCGCGCGCTGCTCGCGGCTCTGCCCGACAACGCCACCGGCGATCGCCTGCCGACCATCGGCGAGATCTTCAAACAGACAAGTGAGGGAGCGGCCCAATGACGCCAGTCCTCGAAGGCAAGAACATCGTCCGCAACTACTTCCTGCCGGGCGGCCTGTTCAAGAAGGAAAAGACCGTACACGCTGTCAAGGGCGTGAACTTCAAGGTGGAAGAGGGCAAGACGCTCGCCATCGTCGGTGAAAGCGGCTGCGGCAAGTCCACGCTCGCCCGCATCATCACCATGATCGATCCGGCAAGCGACGGCGAACTGTTTATCGACGGCAAGAAGGTGGATATCGCAGCCGGCGATCTGACGCCCGAGATGCGCCGCAAGGTGCAGATCGTGTTCCAGAACCCTTATGGTTCGCTGAACCCGCGCAAGAAGATCGGCGATATCCTGATGGAGCCGCTGATCATCAACACCAACACGCCCGCCGCCGAACGCCGGGAACTGGCGATGTCGATGTTGAAGAAGGTCGGCCTGCAGGACGTCCACTTCAACCGCTATCCGCACATGTTCTCCGGCGGTCAGCGCCAGCGTATCGCCATTGCCCGCGCGCTGATGCTGAAGCCGCGGCTTCTGGTCTTGGACGAGCCGGTCTCCGCACTCGACCTTTCGGTGCAGGCACAGGTGCTGAACCTGCTCGCCGACCTGCAGGACGAGCTGAACCTCACCTACGTCTTCATCAGCCACGACCTCTCGGTCGTCCGCTATATGGCCGATGACGTCATGGTCATGTATTACGGCGAAGCTGTCGAATACGGATCGCGGGATCAGGTTTTCAACGACCCGCAGCACAGCTATACGAAGACATTGTTCGCGGCGACGCCGCGCGCCGATGTCGACACCATCAGGGCACGTCTCGCCCGCAAGAATGCGGCCATCGCGTCGTAAGCTTGGGTCTCCTGACACGGCGGATCATGTCGAGGTGAGGAGAGTTTCTGGAATGTCAGCACAAAACACGCGCCCCCATGCCATCATCGTCATGGGGGTCAGCGGCTGCGGCAAGTCGTCCGTGGGCGAGGCCATAGCGAAAGCGCTCGCCGTTGAATTCGCCGAGGGCGATGCGCTGCATCCGGCCTCGAATGTCGAGAAGATGTCGAAGGGCACCCCGCTCACCGACGAGGATCGCATGCCCTGGCTCGATATCATCGGCCAGACCATGAAGGCCGCGCTCGACCGCAACGAGGGTATCGTCGTTTCCTGCTCGGCGCTGAAGAAGAGCTACCGCGACCGCCTGCGCGCCGCCGTCGACGGCAACCTCTTCTTCGTTTACCTGCACGGCTCCAAGGAGCTCTTGACCGCGCGCATGGGCGCCCGCAAGGGCCACTTCATGCCGCTCTCCCTGCTTGAGAACCAGCTGGCAACGCTCGAGATCCCGACCGGCGAACCGGGCGTCGTCACTGTCGATATCGATGGAACGATCGACGAGATCGCGAAGACGGCGCTCCGCGATCTCAAGGAATTGGGTGTTTACTAGCCGGATCGTTCAGGGATTAAACCGCTGCGGCGAATAGGCGGAGATATCGACGAAAGGCTTTTCGCCCGTCATCTGCTCCGCCAGCGCCCTTCCGGTCACCGGCCCGAGCGTCAGCCCGTGATGCGCGTGGCCGAAGGCGAACCATAGGCCCTCGTGGCGCGGCGCCTTGCCGATGATGGGCATCATGTCGGGCGTGCAGGGGCGGGCGCCCATCCAGGGTTCGGGATCGAGCCGCTCGCCGAGCGGAAACACGCCGCGCGCCACCGTTTCGGCGCGGTCGAGCTGCACCGGTGTCTTCGGCGCGTCGATCGCCGCGAATTCGGCACCCGTCGTCAGCCGGATGCCGTTTTCCATCGGCGCCATCAGATAGCCGAGCTCCGTGTCGGCCACGGTGTTGTTGAGCACCGCATTGCCCTTCGCCGAATAATGCATGTGATAGCCGCGCTTGACCCCAAGCGGGAAGGCGTAGCCGAGCCGCTTCGTCGCGACCGCTGCCCATGGCCCAAGCGCCATCACCGCCTCGTCGGCTTCGACGGGCCCCTCGTCGGTCGCGATCTTCCAGCCGGCGCCGAACTTGCCGAAGGAGTTCGCATCCCCGGTGATGAAGCGACCGCCGATGCTTTCGAAATAGCGCAGATAGCTTGCCGTCAGCGCCTGCGGATTGATGACCGACCATGGATCGCGCCACTTCAGCGCGCCGACGAAGCCGAGATTGAGATCCGGCTCCAGCCGCGCCAGATCGCCGGTGTCCAGCTTGTCGAAGCCGACGCCGAATTCGCGCTGCAGCCGTTCGGCCTCGGCGAATTCCGCGTCGCGTTTTTCACCGGTGCGGAACACCTCGATCCAACCGTTCTTGCGGATCAGATGCTCGGCGCCTGCTGCTTCGATCAGGTCGCTGTGCTCGGAGATCGAATGCGCGATCAGCGGCGCATAGGCCTTCGAGATCATCTGGTGGCGCTTGGTGTTGGAGTGCCACCAGTAGCGCGCCAGGAAGGAAAGCTGGCCCGGCAGCGCCTTCAGATGATAATGCGCATCGATACGGTTGTTGAAGGCGTAGCGGACGAGAAGGCCGAGCTGCTGCGGAAATCCATAGGGCACCACGCCCTCGCGCTGGATCAATCCGGCATTGCCGAAGGATGTGCCGTTGCCCGGCGGCTTGCGATCGATCAATGTCACCTGGCGTCCGCGCCGCTGCAGATGAATGGCCGTCGATACGCCGACGATGCCGGCTCCAAGCACGATTACGTTCTTCGTCATTTTCCCACGAAACCCACGATAGTCTAGGCATGGAAAATGCCCCTCCGCCAAGCCGCGTGCAAATGAAAAATCGCATTCATTTCAAAAACATTGCCGCCTTCAGGGCGCGGCTCTCGACCGAGATGCGAAGCCACAGCATCAGCCCGTTCATGATGGAGAAGATGGCCGCATAAAGAGGCATGTTGAACGCCAGCGGCAGCACCGCGATCTCGCCGATCACGACCGCGTAGTTCGGATGCGAAAACAGGCGATACGGCCCTTCGCGCACCAGCGACGCCCCCGGCAGCACGATGATCCGCGTCGTCCATCGCCCCTTGAGCGTCACAAGCACCCAGAGCCGGCCAAACTGCAGCACGACGAAGAGCACGAGCCACACCGGCTGCACAGGATGGCCGGGCGCCAAGAGCCAGAGCCCGGCAAGCCAGCTCACATGCAGCGCCACCATGACAGGGTAATGGTCGGCGCCGATTTCACGGGCACCGCGTGCCATCAGCGCGCGGGTGTTGCGGCGGGCGATGATGAGCTCCGCCAGTCGCTGAACCGTCACGAAACCGAGAATGATGATCGAGGGCCACATCGTCAGGCCCTCGTCAACGTCACGCAGCTGGCCGAAAAGCCCGGCCCCATCGCAATCATCGCCGCCCGCTTCGGCAATCCCTGGCGCAGCACCCGCTCAAGCACGAACAGCACCGTCGGCGAGGACATGTTGCCGTATTCCTCAAGCACCGCCCGCTCATGGTCGAGCGCCGAGGATGGGATCGACAAGGCCGTCTCCAGCGCCGCCAGAACGCGTGCCCCGCCAGGATGGCAGATGAAGCGGTCGATATCATCCCGGCTCAGCCCGTTGCGATCAAGAATGCCGTCGATCGCCGGTCCCAACTCCTTCTCCGCGAAGGGAGGGAGCGATTGCGCCAGCACGATCCCGAAGCCTGTATCGTCGATCTTCCAGCCCATGATCCCAAGCGTATCGGGAAACAGGTGCTCTCCGGTGGATTCGACCGCGGCAAGCCCTTCCGGCCCCGCGCGCAAGACGCAGGCCGCCGCACCATCGCCGAACAGCGCGGTCGCGATGATGTTCGCCCGCGTCAGCTCATCGAGCCGGAAGGCCAATGTGCAGAGCTCGATCGAGACGAAGAGCACGGTCGCTCCGGGCCGCGCCTTGGCGAGCCGCGCCGCGATCGCAAAGCCGGAAACGCCTGCCGCGCAGCCGAGGCCGAAGACAGGCAGGCGCTCGACATCTGTCCGAAACCCGATTTCCGATGCCAGCTGCGCATCGAGGCTCGGCGTCGCGATGCCGGTCGAGGAGACCGTGACGATGCAATCGACATCGGCTCCCCTGAGACCAGCCTGATCGAGCGTCGCCGTGACTGTCCGCCGAAACAGGCTGCGCGCCTCGCCCTGATAGGCCTGCATGCGGTCTTCCCAGCCATGCGGCTCGGTGAACCATGAGAGTGGCCGCGCGGCGTGTCGCGTGCGGATGCCGGCATTGGTGAAGACCGGCACAAGATGCGCGAAGTCCTTCAGCCGGCTGGAAAACAGCCGCGCCGACGTCTCCGCGGCTTCCTCCTGCGTGATGACATGCAGTGGCGCCGCAGTGGCGAGGCTGAGTAGTTTGACGGTCTCGTTCACGAAAATGCTCCTGTTCGTCCCCCGGCGCACGCGGAGCAAACACGCCAGCCCGGGCTTTATTCGCCGCTGCCTCTCACGAAACGGTGATCGGAAAAATCGCGACACCCGCCGAATAAACCCGCCGCCAGCGGTGTTCATTCGCCGCAACCCTGTCTTCCAGACCAACTCGACTTGTCCCGAAGGAGATACATCATGACCTCAGCAACCTCCCGGATTGCATCCGTCCTCATCAGCGGCGCGATCGCCGCCTTCGCGTTCACCGCGCCTGCTTTCGCCGCCGGCGGCGACGATAGCGGCGGCGCCACCACGCCGACCTGCAAGAAGGGTGAGGTCTATGACAAGAAGACGCAGAAATGCGTCAAGCAGTCGGGCGCCAACATCACCGACGACAACCGCACCGAATACGCCTACTCGCTGGCCAAAGCCGGTCGTTACGATGAGGCACTGGCCATGCTCGACACGCTGAAGGATCAGAACACCGCCGAGGCGCTGAACTATCGCGGCTACGCAACGCGTAAGCTCGGACGCACGGATGAGGGCATTGGCTACTATCTGAAGTCGGTCCAGCTCGATCCGCAATATGCCAAGGTCCGCGAATATCTCGGCGAAGCCTATGTCATCAAGGGCCGCATCGATCTCGCCAAGGAGCAGCTCGGCACCATCAAGACGCTGTGCGGCACGTCTTGCGAGGAATATCGCGATCTCAACGAAGCGATCACCGATCCGTGGAGCGCGAACACCCGATAATGTGACGAGGAACATGCCGATGGTCGTCGCCTACACGACATTTCCTGCCTATAGTCACGCCAACAAGACCGCGCCGGCTCGCCCGGCGCGGTCTTCGGTAAACCCCGTGGCGGAGGCGGCCATCGCAAGCGAATCCGATATCAGGAGCGGTTTGACGGAAAACCTGTCGCGGCTCTGGCGCTACGGTCTCGTGCTCTCGCATCGCCGCGACGTGGCCGACGATCTGGTGCAGCAGACCTGCGTGCGTGCTCTGGAGAGGGCCACGCAGTTTCAGGTGGGCACAAGGCTCGACCGCTGGCTGTTTGCCATTCTTCATTCGATCTGGCTCAATGAAATCCGCTCGCGGCGGGTCCGCGAAGGGCAGGGCTTCGTCGATGCCGAGCAAGCGCTCGTCGTCGATGGCGCGCGCGAAACGGAGACGCATGTCATGGCCGCTCAGGTGCTTCGTCTCGTGGGTGCGCTGCCCGATGCGCAGCGTGCTTCGGTCTTCCTGGCCTATGTCGAGGGCCTGTCCTACAAGGAGGTGGCCGCGGTGCTGGACATTCCGATCGGCACCGTCATGAGCCGGCTCGCCGCCGCCCGCGCGACCCTGGCCGGCAATCTGAAGGAGGAGGGCGGACGATGACCGACAACACCACGATCCCCTCCGACGAGGAGCTGACCGCCTATCTCGACGGCGAACTGCCACCCGCTGAAGCCGCGCGCCTCGAAGCGCTTCTGGAAACGGACGCCGAGCTCGCAGCCCGCCTCGAGTTCCTGTCCCGCGCCAGCCTGCCATTCGCGCAGGCCTTCGATCCGCTGCTTGCCCAGGCGCCGAAGGCCGAGCTCGAAGCCATCCTCTCGCGCCTCTCCGCCGCACCAGCGCCGGCCCCCAGCCGCCGCCGCTTCCTCGGCGCGCTCGCCGCCTGCTTGGTTGCCGGCGTCATCGCCGACCGCGCCTTCATCGGCCTGAGCCGGCAGCTCGCCGCCACCGACGAAAGCAGCGAGTGGCGCGCCACGGTCGCCGATTACATCGCGCTCTACACGCCCGAAACGCTGGCCGGCCCGGTGCCGTCGCTTGCAGCGCAGGAGGCGCAGCTGTCGGCCGTCGAAGCAAGACTCGGCCTGCGCCTCTCTCCGGAAGCGATCGCGCTGTCAGGCGTCGATTTCAAGCGGGCACTGCTTTTGCAATATGACGACCAGCCACTCGCCCAGCTCGCTTACCTCGATCCCGAGACAGGCCCCCTGGCGCTCTGCATCGTCCGCTCCGACGACGGCCCAAAGCCGCCTGACGTCGAAGCCCGCAAGGGCATGAACGTCGTCTACTGGTCGGATAAGACCCACGCCTTCATGCTGATCGGTCATGCGCCGCTGGAGCGGATGAAGGCGTTGGCGGGGGATGTGAGGATGCAGTTGGCTGCTTGAGCGGGGCGAGTGTTGGGCGTTGTGCTGTGGGGTTACCCCCCTCTGTCCTGCCGGACATCTCCCCCACAAGGGGGGAGATCGACTCGCGGAGAGGTTTACACCAAACGTTGAGGCAAGAGCGAGCGGCCGCCCCCAGCCAATCTCCCCACCTGTGGGGGAGATGCCCGGCAGGGCAGAGGGGGGGTACCCACGGCAAAACGCCAAATCTGAGCGACATCAAATAATTAGCTGGCAGACTTAGCGCCCGGAGCCCCCTCATCCGACCCTTCGGGCCACCTTCTCCCCTATGGGGCGAAGGGGAGGTCGGCGCGAGCGGCCGCCACTTGTCTCTTCTCCCCCGCGGGGAGAAGGTGCCGGCAGGCGGATGAGGGGGCCTTCAAGCACAACGCCAGCTGACCACCCTCAACAAACCCCCAAACCTACCCTACCGCCACATCGTCCGCATCCGCGCTGCCACATCCACCCTTATCTGCTGCGTACTCCGCTCCGAGGGCGTCGCCGCCACCACCGGCCATGCCGCCGTCTCGAAATATTGCAGCAGCGTCACCGGAATGAACCGCGTACGGGATGCATAGACATGCCGGTCGCCCTGGCCGTGTTGGCCGCTGGTGAAGAAGCGTTGTGGTGTGATCAGCGTCAGGCTGTCCTTTGCCCGCGTCATGCCGACATAGAGCAGACGGCGCTCCTCCTCGATCTCCTGCGTCGTGCCGACGGCGAGGTCGGAGGGGATGCAGCCATCGACGACGTTGAGCATGAAAACCGCCCGCCATTCCTGCCCCTTGGCCGAATGGATGGTGGAGAGGATCAGATAATCCTCGTCGAGCAGCGGCACGCCGGCCTGGTCGCTGGTGGCGTCGGGTGGGTCGAGCGTCAGCTCGGTGAGGAAGCGTTCGCGGTTGGCATAGCCCGACGCGATCTGCTCGAGTTGCAGCAGGTCGGCCTTGCGGGTGTCGGCGTCCTCGTGGATGCGGTCGAGATGGGGTTCGTACCATTCGCGCGCCTGCGCGATCTCGGCCGGCCATGGCCCGTTCGCCTTGCGCAATCCCTCCAGCAACTGCACCAGCGCCGGCCAGCTTTGGCCAGTCTTGGCCGGCGGCGGGATTTCGGCGAGCGCCATCAGCGGTTCGGGGTCGGAGGCGATCGTGTCGAGGATCTTGCCCGCCGTCTGCGGCCCGATCCCCGGCAGCATCTTCAACAGGCGGAAGCCGGAGACCCGGTCGCGCGGGTTCTGTGCGAAGCGCAGGATCGCCAGCATGTCCTTCACATGCGCCGAATCCAGGAACTTCAATCCGCCGAACTTGACGAAGGGAATGTTGCGCCGGGTCAGCTCGACTTCGAGCGGACCGCTGTGCGAGGAAGTGCGAAACAGCACCGCCTGCTGCTTCAGCGTCATCCCCACTTCGCGATTGGCGAGCACCTGCCCGACGATGTAGTTCGCCTGGTCGTTCTCATCCTTGACGGTCAGCAGCTTCGGCCGTTCCTCGGATTGCCGGTCGGTCCAGAGGTTCTTGGTGAAGCGCTCGCGCGCCAGCTCGATGACACCGTTGGCGGCGGCAAGGATCGTCGTCGTCGAACGATAGTTGCGGTCGAGCGTGATGATGTCGGCCGGCGGCTCAAAGGTTTTCGGGAAATCGAGAATGTTGCGGATCGTCGCCGCCCGGAAGGAGTAAATGGACTGCGCGTCGTCGCCGACGACGGTCAAGCCCCGCCCGCCCGGCTTCAGCGCCATCAGCACGGAGGATTGCAGCCGATTGGTATCCTGGTACTCGTCCACCATCACATGGTCGAAGCGCCCGCCGATATCGGCAGCCAGTTCCGGGTCGCTCACCATCTGCGCCCAGTAGAGCAGGAGGTCGTCGTAATCGAGCACGTTCTGCGCCTGCTTGGCCTCGACATAGCAGGCAAACAGCTCGCGCAGTTGCTCTTCCCAGGTCGCCACCCACGGATACCAGGTCTTCAACACCTCGGTGAGCGGCGTCTCGGAATTGACCGTGCGCGAATAGATCGCGAGACACGTACCCTTGGTGGGAAACCGGCTTTCGGTCTTGGAGAAGCCGAGCTCGTGCCGGATGAGGTTCATCAGGTCGGCGCTGTCTTCCCGGTCGTGAATGGTGAAATCGACATTGAGGCCGATCTGTTCGGCATAGATCCGGAGCAGCCGCGCGCCGATCCCGTGAAAAGTGCCGGCCCAGGTGAGCGCATCGGTCATCACGGCGGAATTGGCGCCGAGCACCTGTCGGCAGATGCGCTCCACCCGTCGCGCCATCTCGGATGCCGCCCTGCGCGAGAATGTCATCAAGAGGATGCGGCGCGGATCGGCGCCGTTGACGATCAGATGCGCCACCCGGTGCGCCAGCGTGTTGGTCTTGCCGGATCCGGCGCCGGCGATGATCAGAAGCGGACCGCCCGTCGTATCCGGTCCCTGACCGACCCCATGCTCCACGGCAAGACGCTGCCGCTCGTTCAGTTTCTCGAGATAGGCCGCCGCCTGCATCTATTCTTCAGCCTCTAGCATACGCGTCGCGGCAAAAGCGCGACTCGGGAACAAATATGGAACGTATCAGTGCTCCCTGATGTTTGGAAGTCCCGCGCGGCTGTCACCACAGGGAAACGGTTGGACCTGAACATTTGGTGCACTGCGGAAAACGGGCGACATCTCAGGTGTTGCGTGGCATAAGGGCGCCGAAAACCTGTTTTGGACCACGCTTCCCATGATCCGCATCGAAAATATCAGCAAGCAGAATAGCCACCGCATCCTCTTCATCGAGGCCTCGGCGGCGCTCAACAAGGGCGAGAAGATCGGCCTCGTCGGCCCGAATGGCGCCGGCAAGACGACGCTCTTCCGCATGATCACAGGCGAGGAGCAGCCCGATGAGGGCAATGTCGCTGGTGAAAAGGGCGTCACGATCGGTTACTTCAACCAGGATGTTGGCGAAATGTCCGGCCGCAGCGCCGTGGCCGAGGTCATGGAGGGTGCCGGCCCCGTCAGCGTCGTTGCCGCCGAGCTGCGCGAACTCGAAGCCGAGATGGTCGATCCCGACAAGCTCGACGAGATGGATCGCATCATCGAGCGCTATGGCGAGGTGCAGGCTCGCTACGAGGAGCTGGACGGCTACGCGCTCGAGGGCCGCGCCCGCGAAGTGCTCGATGGCCTGAGCTTCACCCAGGAAATGATGGACGGCGATGTCGGCGGCCTCTCCGGCGGCTGGAAGATGCGCGTGGCGCTCGCCCGCATCCTCTTGATGCGACCTGATGTCATGCTGCTCGACGAGCCGAGCAACCACTTGGATCTCGAAAGCCTGATCTGGCTGGAAGAATTCCTGAAGAACTATGACGGCGCGCTTCTGATGACCTCGCACGACCGCGAGTTCATGAACCGCATCGTCGGCAAGATCATCGAGATCGATGGCGGCCAGCTCACCTCCTATTCCGGCGACTATGCCTTCTACGAGCAGCAGCGCGCCCAGAACGAGAAGCAGCAGCAGGCGCAGTTCGAGCGCCAGCAGGCCATGCTTGCCAAGGAAATCAAGTTCATCGAACGCTTCAAGGCACGCGCCTCACACGCGTCGCAGGTGCAGAGCCGTGTCAAGAAGCTGGAAAAGATCGACCGCGTCGAGCCGCCCAAGCGCCGCCAGTCGGTTGCCTTCGAGTTCCTTCCCGCGCCGCGCTCCGGCGAAGACGTGATCAACCTGAAGAACGTCCACAAGAAGTACGGCAGCCGCACGATCTATGAAGGCCTCGACTTCATGGTTCGCCGCAAGGAGCGCTGGTGCATCATGGGCATCAACGGCGCCGGCAAGTCGACGCTGCTGAAGCTGGTCACGGGCTCGACCGAGCCGGATCAGGGCACGGTTGCGCTCGGCGCCAGCGTCAAGCTCGGCTATTTCGCGCAGCACGCCATGGACCTGCTCGATGGCGAACGCACGGTTCTCGAATGGCTGGAAGATTCATTCCCGTTGGCCGGCCAGGCGCCGCTGCGCGCGCTTGCCGGCTGCTTCGGTTTTTCCGGCGATGACGTCGAAAAGAAGTGCCGGGTTCTGTCGGGTGGCGAAAAGGCACGTCTGGTCATGGCCAAGATGCTGTTTGACCCGCCCAACCTGCTCGTCCTTGACGAGCCGACCAACCACCTGGATCTCGACACCAAGGAAATGCTGATCAAGGCGCTGTCGCAATACGAAGGCACCATGCTCTTCGTCAGCCACGACCGCCATTTCCTGGCGGCGCTCTCCAACCGCGTGCTGGAGCTGACGCCCGACGGCATCCACCAGTACGGCGGCGGTTATACCGAGTACGTCGAGCGCACCGGCCAGGAAGCGCCGGGTCTGCGGGGATAATTAAATGCCGGGCGGTGACGTCCGGCATTTTTCATTGCGGTGAGATTGGTGTGCGGGCGCTTACGCCCGCTCCTCCCAAACCCTGGCAATCTCCACGATCGTCTTCGCCGCACGCTCCATATCCTGCCGGCTCACCCATTCCAGCGGCGAATGAAACGCGTGGCCGCCGGCGAAGATGTTGGGGCAGGGCAGGCCCATGAAGGAGAGGCGCGAGCCGTCGGTGCCGCCGCGAATGCTGCCGCGCTTCGGCTCCATCCCGGCGCGGCGGATGCCCTCGATGGCGTTCTCGACGATATCAGGGTGCCGATCGACCACTTCCTTCATGTTGCGATACTGCTGCTTGACCTCGAACGTGTAGGTCGAGCCCGGATAGCCCGACATCACGTCCTTTACGATCCCTTCCAGCATCTCTTCCTTGGCCGTCAGTCCGGCATTGTCGAAATCGCGGATGATCAGCCCGATTTCGGCCTTTTCCATCGCGCCGGTCACGCCGGTCGGATGAATGAAGCCCTGCCGGCCAGAGGTCGTCTCGGGGCCGATATCCCTCGGCAGCCGGTCGATGATCGCGCCGGCGATCCTGATGGCGTTTTCCATCTTGCCCTTGGCGAAGCCCGGATGGATTGCAACGCCCTGGATGGTGATCTCGACGCCGTCTGCCGAAAACGTCTCGTCCTCGATATGCCCGGCCGTCGACCCGTCCATCGTGTAGGCGAAATCGGCGCCGAGCTTCTTCAGGTCCACCTTGTCGACGCCGCGGCCGATCTCTTCGTCCGGCGTGAACAGGATCTTGATCGTGCCATGCTTGATATCGGGATTGGCGACAAGGAACTGCGCCGCCGTCATGATCTCGGCGATCCCCGCCTTGTCGTCGGCGCCGAGCAGCGTCGTCCCGTCGGTCGTGATGATGTCGTTGCCGATCTGGTTCTTCAGCTCGGGGTGCTCGCTCACGCGGATCACCTGCTGCGGATCGCCGGTCAGGCGAATATCGCCGCCCTCGTAGTTGCGCAGGATCTGCGGCTTGACGTTGGTGCCGCTGAAATCGGGCGCCGTGTCCATATGCGAGCAGAAGCAGATGACGGGCACCTGCTTGTCGGTATTGGCGGGAACGGTCGCATAGATATAGCCGTGCTCGTCCAGATGCGCGTCCGAAAGGCCGATCGCCAGCAATTCCTCGACCAGCACGCGCCCGAGGTTCTTCTGCTTCTCGGTGGAGGGCTGGCTTGGCGATTGCGGGTCGGATTGCGTGTCGATGACGACATAGCGCAGGAAGCGGTCGGTAACGGTATCGGTCATGATGCGGTCCATTCTTCTGTATCAACCGATCACTGCTCTATCCCTCATCGGCCCTCTGGTGAAGCACTTTCGGTTGCAGGCAGGTCGGCCTCGCGCAGCCGGTAGCCGACGCCGGTTTCGGTGGTGATGTATTGCGGCTGGTCGGGCGTGGCCTCGATCTTCTGCCGCAGCTGGCGCACATAGACGCGCAGATATTGCACATCCGCCGCCGGTCCCCAGATCTGCTTCAGCATGAACTGATGCGTCAGCACCTTGCCGGAGTACTGCGCCAGCACCCGCAGGATGTCGTACTCCTTCGGCGACAGCTTGATCTCGCGCTCGTCGACCTTGACGATCCGCTTGACGAGGTCGATCGACAGCCCGCCGGTGCGAAACACCGCCTTCTCGCCCTGCTGCTGCAGCCGGTGGCGCAGCGCCACGCGGATGCGGGCGCCGAGTTCGTTCATGCCGAAGGGCTTGGTCACATAATCGTCCGCCCCCGTCTCCAGCGCCTTGACGATCCCGCCTTCATCGGTGCGGCTGGAGAGGATGACGACGGGGGTGGTCAGCCCCTGTTCGCGCCATTCGCCAAGCAGCGCGTGGCCCGGCGTGTCGGGAAGGCCGAGGTCGAGCACGATGAGATCGGGGGCGACCTCGCTTGCAAGCGCGCGCGCGGTCGCCGCATCCGGCGCCTCGTGCACCTCGTATCCTTGCGCCGTCAGGCCGACGCGCAAAAGCTTGCGGATAGGGGGCTCGTCGTCGACGACGAGAATCTTCACGGGCGAACCGGTCATTTCATATCTTCCAGCTTCGTGATGTCATTCGTGATCTCTTGGGGGCGGGGGAGCCTGATGGTGAAGACGGCGCCCGATCGGTCGGGCCGGTTCGCGGCGGTGATGGTGCCGCCCATCGCCTCGACGAAGCCGCGGCAGATGGAGAGGCCAAGCCCAGTGCCGGCCCGCACCTGGTCGCCCTTGCGCACCCGGTAGAAAGTGTCGAACACGCGGTCGAGATCATTATCAGGAATGCCTGGCCCGCTGTCGGCGACCTGAACCATGACATCGCCGGTCACGATGCCATTGTTGGCCCATCCCTTGATCTCGACGGTCGAACCCTCGGGCGCGTATTTCGCGGCATTGTCGATGAGATTGAACAGCACCTGCTCGAAGAGAACGGGATCGACCCGCACAGTCGGCAGGTCCGCCGGGATGGTCACATGCACGCCGTGGTGCGACAGGATCTTGGCCGCACGGCGCAGAGCGCTTCCGACGATGTCGCCGACATCGTGCAGTGCCGAATTCGGCTCCATCGCCCCGGATTCGATCCGGGTCATGTCGAGCAGGTTGGCGATGAAGCGGTTCAGCCGCTCGGATTCGTCGACCACGGTAGAAAGCAGATCCTTGCGATCCTCCTCGCTCATCGAGGCGAAATAATCGCGCAGCGTGGTCGAGGCGCCAAGCACTGCGGCAAGCGGCGTCTTCAGGTCGTGGGAAATCGAGGTCAGCAGCGCCGAGCGCAGCCGGTCGGCCTCTGCCGCCAGCTTCGCCTGGTCAACGTCGGCGACGAGCTGGATACGCTCGATCGCCAGTGCTGCCTGGTCCGCCAGCGCGTCGAGCAATCTCTGCTGCTCCGGCGTCAGGAGCGGTCCGTCGCGGCGGTCGCTGTCGAGCCCGATCACGCCGACGGCGGCGCGTCCGGTGCGCAGCGGCACATAGAGCCGCTTGGCGCCGGGCAGGGTATCGGCACCGCGCCCTGCGGCGTGGTTGTGCTCCCAGGCCCAGCGCGCGGCCGCGATGTCGGCATCGTCGAGCGTATCGTCGGGCGGATAGCCGGCCCTGACGGCGATCGTCCCATTCTCCGGGAGCAGCAGCACGACCCGCACCCGCAGCATCGAGGCCAGCTGGAAGGCGGTCGCCCAGAGCACGTCGTCAAGCGTGCCGGTGCCCGCCAGCTTCTTCGAGAAGAGATAGAGATCCTCGGTTGTCCGCGCCCTTTGCCGCGCCGCGGATGCCTGCCGCTGCACCGTTGCCGTCAGGTTACTGGCGACGATCGCAACGCCGAGAAAGAAGAACAGCGCCAGCACGCTCTCAGGATCGCTGATCGTCAGCGTGTAGCGCGGCGGCAGGAAGAAGAAGTTGAAGGCGAATGCACCGAGCAGGCAGGAAAACAGTGCTGGCCGTAGCCCGTGCAGCACCGCCGAGGTCAGCACCGCCATCAGGAACACCAGCGCCAGATTGCGCACGTCGAGCACCTGGTCAAGCACGATACCGGCCACGAGCGCGATCGCCACATAGACCACCGCCAGCAGATAAGCGCGCAGATCGAGAGCCGGCCGTGCGGCGGCCGCCTTCACGCCGCGTTGCGCGCCACCCTTCTGCTCGTCGCCCGAAATGACGTGAACGCTGATGTCGCCCGCCTTGCGGATCAGGAGATCGGCGGCAGACGGCGAGAACCACTCCCGCCAAGTCGGCTGCTTCGGCGCGCCGATCACGATGTGGGTGACGTTGTTGGAAGCGGCGTAGCGGATCAGCTCTTCCGAGGTCTCGCGTCCGGGAACGGTGATCGCCTCGCCGCCTAGCTGTTCGGCCAGCCTGAGATTGGCGGCCAGTGTGTCGCGCTCGGCCTCGCTGAGGTTGATCGAGCGGTTGGTCTCGACATAGACGGCGGCCCACGGCGCCCTCAGCCGCGAGGCCATGCGCGCGGCGTAGCGCACCAGCGACGCCGAGGCCGGATGGTGATCGACCGACACCAGCACGCGCTCGCTTGCCGCCCACGGGCCCGATATCGCATGCGCCTGCATGTGGTTCAAAAGCTGGTCGTCCACCCGCTGCGCCGTGCGCCGAAGCGCCAGCTCGCGCAGCGCCGTCAGGTTGCCCGGCGTGAAATAGTTGGTCAGCGCCCGCTCGGCGGTATTGGCCATGTAGACCTTGCCGTCATGAAGACGCTTGATCAGGTCGTCGGGCGTGAGATCGATGATCTCGACGTCGTCGGCCATGTCGATCACCTTGTCCGGCACAGTCTCGCGCACCCGGATGCGGGTGATCTGCGAGACGACATCATTCAGGCTCTCGACATGCTGGATATTGAGCGTCGAATAGACATCGATGCCGCGGTCGAGCAGTTCCTTGACGTCGAGGTAGCGCTTCGGATGCCGGCTGCCCTCGGCATTGCTGTGGGCGAGTTCGTCGACCAGCACGAGGTCGGGCTTGCGGGCGATGATGGCATCGATATCCATCTCCTCCAGCCGCCGACCACGGTAGTCGACCATCACGCGCGGCACGATCTCGAAGCCCGCAAGCATCGCCTGCGTTTCCTTGCGGCCATGCGTCTCGACGACACCAACCACCACATCGACCCCATCGGCAATCTTCGCGCGTCCGGAAGCCAGCATCTCATAAGTCTTGCCGACGCCCGGCGCTGCCCCCAGAAAGATCTTCAACCGCCCACGCGTCTCCGCCCGCGCTTTTTCAAGAAGCGCCTCGGGCGAGGGCCGTCCGGCCTGTTCGCGGTTGTCGTCTGGCATGCGGTGTTGTTCTTTCCTGGCGGTCGGCGCAAGCGGCCCCCTCATCCCAGGTGCAACTTGCTGCACCTGAACCCTTCGGGCCACCTTCTCCCCGTGGGAGAAGGGAGGAGCCGCGACGCCTGCGGTTCTCCTCTCCCCTCGGGGAGAGGGTAGCCGAGCGCAGCGGAGGCCGGGTGAGGGGGGCTCTGGCTGTTTCACTCACTCATAGAAGCATCAAGCCTCTGGTTCAACTTGAGAACATTGACCACAGGCTCCCCGAGAAAGCCAAGCTCCCGGCCCTCGACAGCGCCATCCACCAGCGCCTTCACCTTGGCCTCGTCCAGACTACGCGCCTTGGCCACACGCGGGACCTGGAAATAGGCGGCATCGGGCGAGATGTGCGGGTCAAGACCGCTGCCCGACGCGGTGACGAGGTCGGTCGGCACGGGCGTGTTCGGGTTGCTGGCCTTGGCGGCCTCGTAGTCGGCCTTCACCCGGTCGATCAGCTTTTGGCTGGTGGGGCCGAGGTTGGAGCCGCTGGAGCTTGCCGCATTGTAGCCGTCGCCGGCCGCCGACGGGCGACCGTGAAAATACTGCTCGCCGGTGAAGGCCTGGCCGATCAGCGACGAGCCGATGATCTTGCCGTCCTTCTCGATCAGGCTGCCGTTGGCCTGGGCGGGAAACAGCGCCTGTGCCGCGCCCGTCATGGCGAGCGGATAGACGAGGCCGGTGATGGCGGTAGTGGCGATGATCATCACGATCGCGGGGCGAAGTTGCTTGAGCATGGACATAACTCCTTAGACGAGGCCGATGGCTGATATCGCCATGTCGATCGCCTTGATGGCGACGAACGGAACGACGATACCGCCCAGGCCGTAGATCAACAGGTTGCGGGACAGCAGCGCGCCGGCGCCGATCGGCCGATAGCGCACGCCGCGCAGCGACAGCGGGATCAGCGCGATGATGATCAACGCGTTGAAGATGATCGCCGAGAGAATGGCGCTCTGCGGCGTCGACAGGCCCATGACGTTGAGCGCCGTCAGCTGCGGATAGAAGGTCAGGAACATCGCCGGGATGATGGCGAAGTACTTGGCGACGTCGTTGGCAATCGAGAAAGTGGTCAACGCGCCGCGTGTCATCAGGAGCTGCTTGCCGATCTCGACGATCTCGATGAGCTTCGTCGGGTCGCTGTCGAGATCGACCATGTTGCCGGCCTCGCGGGCGGCCACCGTGCCGGTGTTCATGGCGACGCCGACATCCGATTGCGCCAGCGCCGGCGCGTCGTTGGTGCCGTCGCCGCACATCGCGACCAGCTTGCCCTTGGCCTGCTCCTCGCGGATCAGCGCCAGCTTGTTCTCAGGCGTCGCCTGCGCCAGGAAATCGTCGACGCCGGCTTCGGCCGCGATTGCCGCCGCCGTCATCGGGTTGTCGCCGGTCACCATCACGGTGCGAATGCCCATGCGGCGCAGTTCCGCGAAACGCTCGCGGATGCCGCCCTTGACGATGTCCTTCAGCTGGATGACGCCGAGCAGGCGTCCGTCCCGGGCAACGGCAAGCGGCGTGCCGCCCGCCTTGGCGATCTCGTCGGCAATGGCCTGCAACTCGCGCACCGTGTCGGAGTTCGAGCGCAGCGCGATTGCCGTATTGCCCGAAGCGATGGCGGAACCACCGTCGACATAGGAGAGCACCGCATCGACGGCGCCCTTACGGATCGAAGACCCCTCGACATCGACGCCGCTCATGCGGGTCTGCGCGGTAAAGGGCACGAAGGTGGCCTTCAGGCTGGTCATGTCGCGGCCGCGGATTGCGTATTTCTCCTTGGCGAGCACCACGATCGAGCGACCCTCGGGTGTCTCGTCGGCAAGCGAGGCGAGCTGCGCCGCATCGGCCAGTTCCTGCTCGCTGACCCCACGTACGGGGCGGAACGCGGTCGCCTGGCGATTGCCGAGCGTGATCGTGCCGGTCTTGTCGAGGAGCAGAATGTCGACGTCGCCGGCTGCCTCCACCGCGCGGCCGGACATGGCAAGCACGTTGAAGCGCACGAGGCGGTCCATGCCGGCAATGCCGATAGCAGAGAGAAGCGCGCCGATCGTCGTCGGGATAAGCGTCACGAACAGTGCGACGAGCACGATGATCGGGATCGAGCCGCCGGCATAGGCGGCAAAGCTCGGGATCGTCGCCGTAGCGAGTACGAAGATCAGCGTCATGCCGGCAAGCAGGATGTTGAGCGCGATCTCGTTCGGCGTCTTCTGCCGCTCGGCGCCTTCGACGAGCGCGATCATCCGGTCGATGAAGGTCGAGCCGGCCGCCGCCGTGATGCGAACGCGGATCCAGTCGGACAGCACCTGCGTGCCGCCCGTGACAGCCGAGCGGTCACCACCCGATTCACGGATGACGGGCGCCGATTCACCCGTGATCGCCGCCTCGTTGACGGAGGCCACGCCTTCGATCACTTCGCCGTCGGACGGGATGATATCCCCCGCCTCGACCAGCACGAGATCGCCCACCTTCAGGCTGGTGCCCGGCACCATGCGATAGCCGCTGCCATTGTTGGCGGTCAGCAACTTGGCCTGGGTTTCGGTGCGCGCCTTGCGCAGAGAATCGGCCTGCGCCTTACCGCGGCCTTCCGCGACCGCTTCGGCGAAGTTGGCGAACAGCACCGTGAACCAGAGCCACAGGTTGATCTGGAACGAGAAGCCGAGATTGCTGCCGCCGGTCACGAGATCGCGGATGAAGAGGACGGTGGTCAGAACCGAAACCGTGGCGACGACGAACATCACCGGGTTCTTGGCAAGCGCCTTCGGGTTCAGCTTCTTGAAAGCCGCGCCGAAGGCCGGAATGAGAATGCGGGCATCGAGGATGCTCACGGATTTTGCCTGGCTCATAAGAGAACTCCAGCGTTTGAGACGGGGATGGGGCGACCGGTTGGCCGGTCAGCCGAAAATCAGTTTGTAGAGGGCGGCCGCCACAAGCAGCGCCGCCAGTATGATCAAGATGGCGTCCGACGCCTTGAGCGACCGGCCTGGCGTCGGCCCCACCGCCCGCCCCGGAAGACCGGAACGGGCAGGGAGCTTGTGGCGCCTGAAGTGGCGGATCAGCATGGTCATGTCCTCAGAACGTCTGGCCCGAGATCATCATCAGGTGCTCGATGACGGGACCGAGCGCCAGCGCCGGGAAGAAGGTCAGGCCGCCGACGATGACGATGGTGCCTGTCAGAAGTCCGACGAACAGCGGGCCATCCGTGGGGAAGGTGCCGTTCGAGGCCGGAACCGTCTTCTTGGCCGCCAGCGAGCCGGCGATAGCAAGAGCCGGGATGATGACCAGGAAACGGCCGGCCAGCATCGCGATCCCGAGCGTCACGTTGTACCAGGGCGTATTCCCCGTCAGCCCGCCGAAGGCCGAGCCGTTGTTGGCGGCGGCGGACGAATAGGCGTAGAGGATTTCCGAGAAGCCGTGCGGTCCAGCCGTGCCGACCGAGGCGACGGCCGAAGGCAGCACGCTTGCGATTGCCGTGAAGACCAGCATAGTCAGCGGCAGGCAGAGGATGGCAAGCACCGCCATCTTCATCTCCTTCGCCTCGATCTTCTTGCCGAGATATTCAGGTGTGCGCCCGACCATAAGGCCGGCCACGAAGATGGCGATGATGACGAAGAGCAGGATGCCGTAGAAGCCCGCGCCGACACCGCCGACGATCACTTCGCCAAGCTGCATGTTGATGAGCGGGATCAGGCCGCCGAGCGCCGTGAACGAGCCGTGCATGGCGTTGACCGCGCCGCACGACGCCGCCGTGGTGATGACGGCGAAGAGCGAGGAGAGCGTGATGCCGAAGCGCACTTCCTTGCCTTCCATGTTGCCGCCTTCAAGGCCGAAGGCATGCATCAGTGGATTGCCGGCAGCTTCTGCCAAGTAGGTGACGCCGACGCCGATGAGGAAGAGCACGAACATGCTGGCGAGGATCGCCCAACCCTGTTTCTGGTTGCCGACCATGCGGCCGAAAACGTTGGTCATCGCAGCACCGATCGCGAAGATCGCCACCATCTGGATCAGGTTGGAAATCGCGTCGGGATTTTCGAAGGGGTGCGCGGAATTGGCGTTGAAGAAGCCGCCGCCATTGGTGCCCAGCATCTTGATTGCCAGCTGCGAGGCCACGGGTCCGACCGCGATCGTCTGCTTGGCGCCTTCGAGCGTGGTCGCTTCGACATACGCGCCAAGCGTCTGCGGCACGCCGAGTGCGACGAAAACAAGCGTCATGACGATGCAGAGCGGCAGGAGGATGTAGAAGGTCGCGCGGACCATATCGACCCAGAAATTGCCGACCGCCTTGCCGGATGCGCGCGAAAACGCCCGGATGAAGGCAAGCGCGATGGCAATGCCGGTGGCCGCCGAGACGAAGTTCTGCACGGTCAGCCCGGCCATCTGCGTCAGATAGGACATCGTGCTCTCGCCGCCGTAGTTCTGCCAGTTGGTGTTGCTGACGAAGCTGACGGCGGTGTTGAAGGAGAGCTCGGGCCCGACCGCGGCCATGCCGGCAGGGTTATAGGGCAGTACCGCCTGCAGGCGCAGCAGCGCGTAAAGCACCAGCGCGCCCAGGAGATTGAAGGCGAGCATCGAGATCGCATAGGTCGTCCAGTGCTGCTCTTCGCGCTCGCTGGTGCCCGACAATGCGTAAAGTCCCCGTTCGATCGGAACGAGGACGGGTGAGAGAAGCGTGCGCTCGCCCGAAAAGACACGCGTCATGTAGCCGCCGAGCGGTTTGACGAGCGCGAGAACGATCCCGCAGTAAAGCAGGATCTGAAGCCATCCGTTGAGGGTCATCTTGATTAACTTTCAATACCCGGCGCTATGAGAGATCAGAATCGCTCAGGGCGGATGAGGGCATAGGTGAGGTAGACGGTGAGGAACACGGTCACGGCACCGCTGAGGACATAGTCGAATATCACTGTTTTTCTCCCGCTAGAGGCTGTCGCAGACGTGTGCGTAGGCGGCGCAGAGCACGAAGAATAAGATCGTGATGCCGAGCAGAACGATGTCGATCATCGACCATCACTCCTTGAATTGTTTTCGAAATGGAGACGCGGCGGCGGCCGGTGGGCCATGCGCTTGTCCCTGGTGTCTCGGGCAAGATCTTGCGATCGCCCGGCCATCAATATGCGGCCGAAGCGCATTAAGGTTCGAGACGCGGAAAAAGCCACCAATATAAAAATCTTATAAATGCGCTGGTGGGTTCGGCGGTCGCGGCAGGCGGCAAAAGCCGGCATTCAGGCCAGTTTGGCGAAAGCTTCCCGGCCTAGGGTTTGCGGATAAAGAAGCAGACCTGCGTTCGGCTGAATGCCGTTCTTGAATGTACGAAGGCGATCTGAATGCCCACGACCGAGCCAAGCAATTCTTCGGCCGAGACCCTTGCCGAATTGGCATCGTTGAAGGCGCAAGTCGAAGAGTTGACGCAGCGCATCGATACGCAGGGCTCGGTCCAGTTCGAAATCGCCAAGCTGCTGCAGACATTCCATTCCCAGCTCACGGCCCTGCCGCAGCAGATGAACGAGATCGTCAAAACGGCGATCGAGCTGAACAATCACGACAAGGTGCCGCTTACCAAGGAAGTGCTGACCAAGTTCGACGCGCGGCTCGGCAGCCTCGGCGTCGGCATGCACGTCTTGAAGCAGGTCAGCCATCTGACGCTGCGCCGCCTTGGCCCCGCGACACCGAAGATCCGTTGCGTCTTCATTGTCCAGTCGATCCCGATGTGGGATGCGCTGGCCGATGTCTACTGGGCGATGACCGAGGACGATCGCTATCACCCCATGGTCGTCTCGATCGATAACAGCCAGCTCGGCGTGGCGGAGTTCGCGGGCGAGGAGGAGGTCCACGCAGGGCTGACCGCGCTCGGCATTCCCCATATCCGCCTCGATATGCATTCCTTCGATGCGCTCGACATCCTGCGCAATCTGATGCCCGACGTGGTGTTCCGCCAACAGCAGTGGGATTCTCCGGTGCCGCATGGCTTGAGAACGATGGAGATCACCTTCGCGCGCATCTGCGTGGTGCCTTATGGCATGGGCGTGCTTGCCAACCCGGATGCCAAAAGCGAAGACGACGAAGCCTATAGCGACAACTACGACCAGCAATATCATCGTCTCGCCTGGAAGGTTTTCTGCGAGACGGAGATGACGCAGTCCTATTACCGCTCTTTCACGCATTCCGATCCGGACAAGTTCGTGCTGACGGGCTATCCCAAGCTTAACAAGCTGATGGAGGCCAAGGGCAAAGGCGAATGGCCAATCGCCGAGCCGAACGGACGCACCTTCCGCGTCATTTGGGCGCCGCACCATTCGCTGGCCGTCAATGGCTTCGGCTTTGGCGTTTTCCATAAGATCTACAAGCAGATGCTGGATTGGGCGCGCTCCGCCAAGGATATCCAGTTCGTGTTGAAGCCGCATCCGGCACTTGCCTTCGGCGCCGAGCAGAGCGGCCTCTTCCGCGATAATTCCTATCAGCGCTATCTCGATGTCTGGTCGGCGCTGCCCAACTGCGCCATTCGCGAAGGCACCTATGGCGAGCTGTTCGACGCCTCCGATCTGATGATCACCGACGGCGTCTCCTTCCTCACTGAATACCATCTGTTCGAAAAGCCGCTGATCTTCATCGATTCCGGTGTCCACGCTGCCTTCAATGCGCTGGGTCGGCTTGCCGAACGCGCCGCCCACCGCGTCGAAACCTTCAATCAGCTGCGCCAGGTGGCGCTCGATTACAAGGACGGCAAGGCCTGGAAGCTGGTGAAGGAGCGCGAGGAGCTTCTGAAGGTGCTGCTCCCGCGCACCGAGCCGGCCTCCAGCATCATTCTTGATTCCATCGCAGCCGATATACAGACGTCGAGGTCCTGATCATGTACCGCGCGCAACAGCATGCTTTGACACTGCCCGCCGCCAACGACACGGGTGCCGTTCCCGGCCACAAGCGTGGCACCGGCTTCGCCTTCGATCTCGATGGCACGATCACCCGCGCCGAACTGCTGCCGATGATCGCCTCGGAGCTTGGCCTCGAAGCCGAAATGCGGCTCCTGACCGAGCTCACCATGTCGGGCATGATCCCCTTCGAGGATTCCTTCCGCCTGCGCTTCGCCATCCTGCGCAGCGCTGGCCTCGATCGCATCCAGTCGATCGTTTCCGAGGTGGAGTTCGATCCCGATATCGAGCAGTTCATCCGCGAGAACCGCGATCGCTGCTTCGTTGTGACGGGCAATCTCGATCTCTGGATCGCGCCGCTGGTCGAGCGCCTTGGCTGCCGCTTCTACACCTCGACAGCCACGACCGACAAGGACGGCTGGGTCACCGGCCTCGACACGGTCATGCGCAAGAACGTCGCCGGCCTCGAGCTGAAGGACGAGTTCGACCGCCTCGTCGCCATCGGCGACGGCTTCAACGACGTGCCGCTCTTCGACGTCGCCGATATCGGTATTGCCTTCACCGGCCTGCATAGCGCGCCCGACGCGCTGGTCTCCGTGTCCAACTATGTCGCTCTCGATGGGAAGTCGCTATGCCGTCTGTTAAACACGCTGTAATCGCGGCGGCCGGCCTCGGCTCGCGTCTGGGCCATGGCAAGCCGAAGTGCCTGGTCGAGATCGAAGGCGTCAAGATCATCAAGCATCTGCTGTCACTGCTGAAGGATGTCGAGGATGTCCGCGTCATCGTCGGCTTCGAGGAAAAGGCCGTCATATCAGCAATCCGCGCCATCCGCCCGGATGTGCTCGTCGTGCGCAACCCCGGCTTCCGCAGCACCACCACGCTGCACAGCTACGAGCTCGGTGGCCGCTATATCAAGGGCGATTGCCTGTTCATGGATGGCGACATGCTGGTCGAGCCGGAAAGCTTCGCCGCCTTCCTCGCCTCCTGCGAGCCCGGCGTGGCACAGCTCGGCATCACCAAGACCAAGACCCGCGACGCCGTTTTCTTGACGCGCGAGGACGGCCTTGCCGTAAGTTTCCGCCGCGACGATCCGACCGAATATGAATGGGCCAACATCGCCTGGCTGCCGGTCGATTACTTCGCCGATATCGGCAATACGGCGGTCTACGAGCACCTCCGGCAGTTCCTGCCGATCCGCACCCACGAAGTGATCGCCTACGAGATCGACAGCGAGCAGGATCTGGCGCTGGCGCGGGACAATCTCCACTACTTCAATCTGCAGGCGTTGGCCGGCTGAAGCATGTCGCGCAAGAGTGCGCAGCGGCCTTGCGACACCGACATGCGATAAAACAAAGGCTCGAAGCGTGACAGCCGATCCAGGGGATCGCGACACGCTTCAAGCAAACAATTACGAAACGGAACCGAGCATGAGCCGCATATACAAGGACCAGGAAAGCATCGACGTCCTCAAGGTCCGCGACTTCTTCAATGGTCGCGCCAAAAAGGAAGGCAATGCCGTCAACGCCGTGATGCTGCAATCCGAGGGCTCGACGATCGCGGTTGACCGCGACATACACGAGAAGACGCATCTCCTGCCGCGCCTCGAACGTCCGTCGAAGATCCTCGAACTCGGCTGCGGCGCCGGCCGCCTCGCCAGCTTCTACAACAACAACGGCAACCAGTATCTCGGCTTCGATTTCTCCGAAGAACTGATCGCCCGCGCCAAGGCCGAGATCGGCGATGACGACAACGTCCAGTTCCAGGTCGTCGAAGTCCCCCGGATCGCCGTCGAAGACTTCAAGCTGCAACCGCCCTTCGATTTCTTCCTGATCACCGGCCTCTTCATCTACCTCAACGACGAAGCCGTCCACGACACCTTCAAGATGATCGCCAAGCTCGCAGCCCCGAACGCCACGATCTACGTCCGCGAATCCCTCTCCGAACTCGACGTCCGCCTGACGCTGAAGGAGCATTTCTCCGAAGAACTCGACGAAGTCTACAACGCCATCTACCGCACGACGGCGGAGCTGACCGAGGTGATGACCAACACGCTTGTGAAGGCTGGGTTCGTGTTCGAGGCCTGCGGCGAGTATGCATTCCCGCCGGCGCTGCGCAACCGGGCGGAGACGGCGCAGCGGTATTTTACGCTGCGGCGGGGGTGAGGGGCGTGGAAAAGTGTCGTGGTGGCTGGCGGTTCGCCATGACCGATGGCACAGTCTATAGTTGGAGAAAAGTCCTGGTTGCTACCGGTCGATTTTTTGTGCCGAGGATCGCCCACGGCAGATGCAGCTTTGGGCATAAGTCAACAAAGGCTCCCGGCGGTAATTACTCCCATGGTGCGCAAGACAAAGTACTTGCAGCAATCATGAGAGTTTGAGGCTGAATGCTGCCGCATCGGATGCTTAGGTTGTGCAAAGCGCGGGTAAGCGTTCTTTGGTTGTTTTCCACTAGTTCTTCGAGAGCCCCAATATTCGGGGTGTAGGACATCGCCTTTGCGACCCTAGGTGCATACTTGGAGAATTATGGATTGGCGCTGAACATATTCTTTTCGTTTATCATGGGTCGTCGATCTCCTTGCTAATGAGGAAATCACTAGACGGTGCATCGAAATGTTTGGTCGCATTTAAACCGGGCATTTTATCTATTTGTTCGATTTCGAAGCACCAACGTGCCCGGCAACTTGAACACTGGGGCAACCGAGAGCGGCCAATTGACGGGAGCCCCGCGACGGTCTCCACCACTTCCAAGGGTAGTGGGGAGATCTGAGAGCCCCGCCCAGAGCTTAGACGTCTGGGGAAACAGCGGTACTGAAAAACTGCACGACTCGACGTCTCGATTAAACTTGTGATTTCATCGTCCCACGTGGGAGATTCGATCATGAGCGAAGAAGAGCCGTCTAAACTACCGACTACCTGGACCGATGTGGCTAAGTCACTTTCCGAAGGCGGATTGCCACAGATCATCGCGGGGCCGGCGGGCAAAGCGATAAGTCGGCTAATTGCGGGGGCAACAGACATCCCTGCAGCATGGCTCAAAGCCAGAGCCGAAAAGATCAACGATGAGACGGCGGCGAGGACCACTATAATGAAGGCAGTGGCAAAGGCTTCCGCCGATGCAGCGATCGCTGATCCGCAACTGCTGGACCGTGCGCTGTCCCGCTATGTTTCTGACCTACACCGCAAGCAGGAAAACAGGGAAGCGGTGGCTCAAAAGACGGCGGAACATCTTGCCGACTCTCCTCCGGCCGAGGACACGGAAGGTCCATCGGACGATTGGATGAACGTCTTCGAAGAATATGCTGAAAAAGCAAGTTCGGAAGAGCTTAGGGAAACTTGGGCGCGCGTACTGTCTGGCGAGATCAGGAAGCCAAGCTCATTCTCACTGAGGACCTTGCAATTTATATCGGTACTCGACAAGACGACCGCTGACGCTGTCGAGGCTCTCCTATCCGGGCTCTTCAACGGTCAATTTGTAATGGTTGACTCGGAAGCGAGTGGCGACTCGTTTACTCAGCTTAAGGTCGCTCGCCTAGCCGGACTGATAGGTCAACTTGACGTGGACACAACCTTCAGATCGCAGATCAACGAGAGCGGTGTAGCTATTTTCACGCTTGGTGTGGAAGGAGTGGTTGTGCGCGGAAAGCCGGGGGTGATCTTTGCAGTGGAGTGCACCTCCGTGTCGCTTATCGGACAGGAACTCTATCCGGTCATACAGCCACCGCCGAGCGAAGTCGCTATACAGAGACTGGTAACCGCCCTTCAAGGCATTGCCGACGTAGATAGCATTCAACGCGGAAAAGCGTCGAAAAATGATGATGGGCGCATCCAAGTCGTGAACCTTGCGACAATCTGGGAGCGCCCGAAGCCTCCTTCTGAAGCGATAGAGGGCTAAGGGACAACGTAAGCCTCGCGCACACGCACACGCATGCGAGGAACCCATGTTGCATGTTGCGTTTCATGTCGCGTGGACTAGCCGTGCATCATTGGAAACCGTTGGAAATCAAGGAAACTGGTTTGCAACATAACGCAACATGAAATCGCCTAAAGCGAGATCCGCTAGAACACGTAAGGTGCTGATTTTCTTGACGAAAGTGTTTGGCTGGGGAACCTGGACTCGAACCAAGATTAACGGAGTCAGAGTCCGTCGTTCTACCATTGAACTATTCCCCAGTAGTCGCTGCCGAAGCGTGCTTGGCTGCTGTGCGGCGCTTATAACCAAATCATCGCGGAATGCAAATAGCTGTTTGAAAAAAATTTGAACGACGTTGTGGTTTGTTGGAAAAGGCGGATTTTTGAGGGTTGGGAAAAAGAATTTGTCGTTTTGGCCGAGCGCTGGTATCTTCGCGCCAACGCAAAATCGAACGAGCGCCAGCAGCATACCTCAGGGAGTTCATCCTTCAGGACTTGCGCGGCGCGGTGGAAAAACAACGTGGAAGACCCCGAAGGCGGCTTTAAGTCGCAATCTGACGGGGCGTCGGCGGCAGCGCGCAAGGATGGCAAGAAATCCAGGCGCCGCAAGGGCAAGCGTGGCGGGCAATCTCGCAATGCAGCTCAGGCCGCTTCGCATGCCCCCTCCGGCATTGCCGGCGAGGCAGCGCGCCCAATGGATGCCCGTCCAACGGACATTGCGGCCGAGACATCGGCCCGCAAGCGCAAGCGCCGCCGTCGCGGTTCCGGTGCGTCGGGCGAGGGTGCTCCAAGACAGCAGCAACAGGGTGATCAGGTCGCATCCGCCAATCGTGCGAGTGCGCATGATGGCGACGCGGCTTCGGGAAAGCGCGGCCGGCGCAAGCATCGCGGCAAGCGAGGCCTTCAGGGCCGACCGCTGGCGCAGACAAAGCCATCAGGTCATCAGCCCGCGCAGGCGCCCGCGAATCAGCCCAATGTCGGCCGTGGCCCCGCGCAGGAAGCACGCGGCGAAAACGACAATCGCGTCCAGCGTCATCATCAGGAGCGCGGCGAACGGCCGGCCTCCGCCCATCCCTGGCCGGACGAGCTCTACGCCGCGCTCGACCTCGGCACCAACAATTGCCGTCTCCTGATCGCGCAGCCGACCCGTCCGGGCCAGTTCCGCGTCGTCGATGCCTTCTCGCGCATCGTGCGCCTGGGCGAGGGACTGGCTGCGAGCGGGCGTCTGTCCGACGACGCGATGGATCGCGCCGTCGATGCGCTGCGCGTCTGCGCCGGCAAGCTGAAGAACCGCGAGATCCGCCGCATGCGGCTGATCGCCACCGAAGCCTGCCGCCAGGCAAGCAATGGCGAGGAGTTCCTTCAGCGCGTTGTCGCCGAGACCGGGCTCGAGCTTGAGATCATCGATCGCGAGACCGAGGCGCGTTTGGCCGTCTCCGGCTGCTCCTCGCTGGTCGGGCGCGAGACGCGCTCCGTCGTGCTCTTCGATATCGGCGGCGGTTCGTCGGAAATCGCCGTCATCCGCATCGGCGACAGCCGCTTCAGCCGGCTTGCCAATCACATCACCCACTGGACCTCGCTGCCCGTCGGCGTCGTGACCCTCTCCGAGCGCCATGGCGGCCGCGATGTCACGCCTGATGTCTTCGAGGGCATGGTGCTTGAGGTCGAAGGCATGCTCTCCGGCTTCGATTGCCCCGTCATCGATGGCGATCTCGGCGATTTCCACCTGATCGGCACCTCGGGCACGGTCACCACGCTTGCCGGCGTCCATCTCGATCTGCCGCGCTACGACAGGCGCAAGGTCGATGGCATCTGGCTGTCCGATGACGAGGTTTCGGCCATGCAGGCCAAGCTCCTCTCCTGGGATTTCGCCAGCCGCGCCGCCAATCCCTGCATCGGGCCCGATCGCGCCGATCTGGTGCTCGCCGGATGCGCCATTCTCGAGGCCATTCGCCGCCGTTGGCCGAGCCCGCGCATGCGCGTTGCCGATCGTGGCTTGAGGGAAGGCCTTCTCACGGACATGATGGCGGATGACGGCGTCTGGCGGCGCCATCGCCACCGCCGCGGTCAACGCGGCAAGTAAGCGCGGCAAATAGGGGATCAGCTATGACCAAGCCAACCATTGCGGGCAACCGCACCGGCCGCAAGCTCGGCCAGCGCGTCAAGAACAAGAAGATGAAGGCGTCCTCGCGCCAGTGGCTGCAGCGCCATATCAACGATCCCTATGTGCAGCGCGCCCAGCTCGAAGGCTACCGCGCCCGCGCCGCCTTCAAGCTGTTGGAGATCGACGAGAAGCACGGCATCCTGAAGGGCGCGCGCCGCATCATTGATCTCGGTGCCGCACCGGGCAGCTGGTCGCAGATCGCCGCCAAGGTCACCGGCTCGACGGATGAGGACATCCGCGTCGCGGCGATCGACTTCCTGGAGATGGCGCAGCTCCCCGGCGTCAAGATCCTGCAGCTCGACTTCCTCGATCCGACGGCGCCCGACCAGCTGATGGAGGCCGTCGGCGGCACGCCCGATCTCGTCATCTCCGACATGGCGGCGCCGACCACGGGCCACCACAGAACGGACCACCTGCGCACCATGCATCTGTGCGAAGTGGCCGCGCATTTCGCCATCGAGGTTCTGGGCGAGGGCGGTCACTTTCTGGCCAAGACCTTCCAGGGCGGCACGGAAAAGGACCTGCTCAATCTGCTGAAGCAGAATTTCAAGCAGGTCGTCCACGTCAAGCCGGCCTCCTCGCGCGCCGAATCCGTTGAGATGTTCCTGCTCGCCAAGGGCTTCAAGGGACGCAAACATCAGGCCGACGAAACCGAGGCTTGATTTCGGGGCCATTCCGGGTGGAGTATGACACTCCCAAGACAGCCCATCATTGGGCCAAGACCGGAATGACCGCGGATATCAATGCTGCTTTACGTCACGCTCGGAACCAACGACATCGACCAGGCCCGGCATTTCTATGATGTCGTGCTCCCCGTTCTCGGCTACCGCCGCCAGCGCTATTCGGAAGAAGAGATCGGCTACGCCGCCGATGGCGATATCCGCTGCCGCTTGTGGATCGTGACCCCCTTCAACCGACGCCGCGCATCGAATGGCAATGGCACGATGATTGCGCTCGCGGCCGAAACCAGGGCGGATGTCGATGCCTTCTATCGCGCCGCGATCGCAGCCGGCGGCGTCAGCGAGGGCGAGCCGGGCCTGCGCCCATTCCACGCCAATTTCTATGCCGCCTATGTGCGCGATCCCGATGGCAACAAGCTGAGCGCCGTCTGCGAGGCGCCGGAGCCGGCCGCCGAATAAGGGCTGCGGACGCTTACTTCACCGCCTGCTGTTCCGCCTCCAGCACGCTTGGCGCGAGCGGCTTGACGCGATGGCCGGAGACCAGCGCGCCGGCATGCTTGTCCATGCGGATGAAGGGGATGGTTGCGACCACGGTCATCAGCGCGATCACGTAGAAGGCAATGTGGAAGTCCACCACCTGCAGTGCTTCGCCGCGAATGAAGATCGAGGTCTCCAGGATCGCCGCGGCCACGGCCACGCCGAGCGCCAGGCTGATCTGCTGCATCACGGAGCTCATCGATGTCGCCTGGCTCGCCTGCGCATCGTCGATATCGGCATAGGCAAGCGCGTTGACGCCGGTAAAGAAGAAGGAGCGTGAGAAACCGCCGATCAGAAGCACGAGAATGATGACGAGATGCGGCGTGGTCGGCGTGAAGAAGCCGGTGGTGACAGTCACCAGCGTGGTCACGCCTGCTGCAGTCAGCAGCGTCGAGCGGAAGCCGACGGCCGCGAACACCCGCTTGGCCATGAATTTCGTGGTGATCGCGCCGATCGCGCCGGCAAACGTGATGAGGCCGGATTGGAACGGCGTCAGCCCGAAGCCGAGCTGCAGCATCAGCGGCGTCAGGAAAGGCATGGCGCCGATGCAGATGCGAAACAGCGTGCCCCCCGTCGTCGACGCCCGGAAGGTCGGGTTCTTGAAGAGCTGCAGATTGAGGATCGGCGCCGGGTGCCGTCTCGCATGGCGCACATAAAGCGCACCGCAGACGATGCCGATCGCGGTCGCGGCGATGCCGATGATCGGCGGCAGCGCCGGCAGGCTGACGACGGAGAGACCGAAGACCACGCCGGCGGCGGCAAACGAGGTCAGCACAAACCCGGTGATATCGAGCTTCGGCGGCGCCGTCGCCTCGACCTCGGGCAGGAAGATCGTCGCCAGCCACACGCCGATGATGCCGACGGGCACGTTGATCAGGAAGATCCAGTGCCAGGTGAAATAGGTGGTGATGAAGCCGCCGAGCGGCGGTCCCGCGAGCGGCCCGACGAGCGCCGGGATGGTGAGCAAGGCCATGGCCGAGACGAGATCGCTGCGCTTGGTGGTGCGCAACAGCACCAGGCGCCCGACCGGCGTCATCATCGCTCCGCCCATGCCCTGCAGGAAGCGGGCGACGACGAATTCGATCAGGCCGGATGAGATCGCGCAGAAGATCGAGCCGACGACGAAGACGCAGATGGCGAGGCGGAAGATGCGCTTGGCGCCGAACCGGTCCGCCATCCAGCCGCTGATCGGGATGAAGACGGCGAGCGACACCATATAGGATGTCAGCGCCAGCTTCAGCGTGATCGGTCCGACATGCAGGTCGTTGGCGATCGCCGGCAGCGCGGTCGAGATGACGGTGGAATCCATCTGCTCCATGAAGAGCGCGACGGCAAGGATCAGGGGAACAATGCGGTTCATGCGCGAAAGCCTTGGGGGTCTAGCAAAGGCGGCTCGGAAAGCCACTGCTCTTTAGTCCTCGCACCGGCATCTGCCAAGTGCACATTCATCTTAGGAAATGCGAATGCATCACGTCTGCGTGAGACGGATGGTTCAGCCATTTCAACGCGCGGAATTGACATATGTTCGTTTCGGCGGATTGCGATAAAGGGTGGTCCGTCATGACGATGGGGGCGGCGCGCCAATGTGCCGTGCGTTATTACAAAGGATGGAACATGGCGATTTCGATGGGGATGAACAGGCGCGCGTTTGTAGCGGCAGGCGTTGGCCTGCTGGCCGCGCCCATGATTTTGAAAGAGACGGCCGTGATGGCCGCAACCGGAGATAACACCAAGATGGATGCGACGACGCAGCCCCAGTTCAATCAGTTCAAGCTCGGCTCCTTCAAGTTCACCGTGGTCAAGGACGGTGGCGTGGTTGGCGAAAAGCCGAATGAAACCTTCGGCACCAACCAGACGCCGGAAACCGTTCAGGCACTGCTCGCCAAGAACTTCCTGCCGACGGACAAGTTCGTCAACACCTTCGCGCCCTTCGTGGTCGATACCGGCTCCGAGGTGATCCTTGTCGACACCGGCTTCGGCGAAAGCGGTCGCGCCAAGGGCAACGGCCAACTCGCAGCCGGCCTCAAGGCTGCCGGTTACTCGACCGACGACATCACCATCGTGGCACTCACCCATCTGCATGGCGATCACATCGGCGGCTTGATGGAGGGCGGCAAGCCGGCCTTCGCCAAGGCCCGCTATGTCGCCGGCAAGACCGAGTACGACTTCTGGACCGACAAGGCTCGCGAGGGAACGCCGGCCGAAGGCGGCCACAAGGCTGTGCTCGCCAATGTCGTGCCGCTGGCCGAAAAGATGACTTTCATCGGCGAAGGCGATACGATCGCTTCCGGCATCACCGCGATGATGGCCCCTGGCCACACGCCCGGCCACATGATCTTCAACATCGAGTCGGACGGAAAGCGCCTGATCGCCACCGGCGATACCGCCAACCACTATATCCTGTCGCTGCAGAACCCGACTTGGGAAGTCCGCTTCGACATGGATAAGGCTCAGGCCGCCGCCACCCGCAAGAAGGTGTTCGACATGATCTCAGCCGACAAGGTGCCGTTCCTCGGCTACCACATGCCGTTCCCGGCTGTCGGCTATGCGGAAGTTTACGAAAGCGGCTACCGCTTCGTTCCAAAGACCTACCAGTTCGACCTCTGATCCTGCTGCATGGCAGCCATACCAAGCCCGGCCACCGCGCCGGGCTTGTCGTGTTTTCGGCGTGCGTTTCTCTGCGGGAAAGCGCGCCAGTCTCTCTCCACCCTCATTCCTGTGCTCGTCACAGGAATCCAGCCGACGCGCGTCTGCGCGGCGAGAAGAGTCCATTGCGCTCAAGGACTTGAGCGCGCTGCATGCCTGTAACGGGCATAGCGATGAGGATGCGGTGAAGGCGGCGAGAAACCTTAGCCGACGTGCTTTCGGCGCAAGAGAGCGCATGGCGACCGCTCTACAACCTCGCTCACGCCACCCACGGCCGGCCACATTTTTTACTATTCCCTTAACGCCATAGACGTGGTACCAGCCCTCGCCAACTTCCAAAGCAACCTTACACATCGCCGGTGCGGATAAGACGTTCCGGGTGAGGGTGTATTTTTCTTTTATAAGGAATTGGCCATGGCTCGCATCATTGAAACGCCGACCGGTTTAGACGCACTCACCTTCGATGACGTGCTGCTGCAGCCTGGTCACTCCGACGTCCTTCCGGGCCAGACCAGCGTCGCGACGCGCATTGCCACCGATTTCGAACTCAATATACCGATCATCTCGTCCGCCATGGACACCGTCACCGAAAGCCGTCTCGCGATCGCCATGGCGCAGGCCGGCGGCCTCGGCGTCATTCACAAGAACCTGACCCCGATCGAGCAGGCCGAGCAGGTCCGTCAGGTCAAGAAATTCGAAAGCGGCATGGTGGTCAACCCGGTCACGATCGGCCCCGATGCGACGCTGGCTGACGCGCTGGCGCTGATGAAGATCCACAGCATCTCCGGCATTCCTGTTGTCGAGAAGTCCGGCCGCCTCGTCGGCATCCTCACCAACCGCGACGTCCGCTTCGCCTCCGATCCCGCCCAGAAGATCTATGAGCTGATGACCCGCGAAGGTCTCGTCACGGTCAAGGAAACCGTCGACCAGCAGGAGGCCAAGCGTCTGCTGCACGCCCACCGCATCGAAAAGCTGCTGGTGATCGATGGCGAAGGCCGTTGCGTCGGCCTCATCACCGTCAAGGACATCGAGAAGTCGCAGCTGAACCCCAACGCCTCCAAGGACGCGCAGGGCCGCCTTCGCGCCGCCGCTGCCGTCGGCGTCGGTGACGATGGCTTCGAGCGCGCCGAGCGCCTGATCGAGGCCGGCGTCGACCTGCTCGTCGTCGATACCGCCCACGGCCACTCGCAGGGCGTTCTGAACGCCGTCGCCCGCGTCAAGAAGCTCTCCAACTCCGTCCGCGTCATGGCCGGCAACGTCGCGACGTCGGATGGCACCAAGGCGCTGATCGATGCAGGTGCGGATGCGGTCAAGGTCGGTATCGGCCCGGGCTCGATCTGCACCACCCGCATCGTCGCCGGCGTCGGCGTTCCGCAGCTCGCCGCCATCATGTCGGCGGTTGAAGCTGCTCGCGCGCAGGACATCCCCGTCATCGCCGATGGCGGCATCAAGTTCTCCGGCGACGTCGCCAAGGCGATCGCATCCGGCGCATCCGCCGTCATGATCGGCTCGCTGCTTGCCGGCACCGATGAAAGCCCGGGCGAAGTCTACCTCTACCAGGGCCGCTCCTTCAAAGCCTATCGCGGCATGGGCTCCGTTGGCGCCATGGCTCGCGGCTCTGCGGACCGTTACTTCCAAGCGGAAGTGCGCGACACGCTCAAGCTCGTGCCCGAGGGCATCGAAGGCCAGGTTCCGTACAAGGGCCCGGTCTCCGGCGTTCTGCATCAGCTCGCCGGCGGCCTGAAGGCTGCCATGGGCTATGTCGGCGGCAAGGACCTCAAGGACTTCCAGGAACGCGCCACCTTCGTGCGCATCTCCGGCGCCGGCCTGCGCGAAAGCCATCCGCACGACGTCACCATCACCCGCGAAAGCCCGAACTACCCGGGTTCCGGCGCCTGATGAACGACGCGAGCAGCCGTATTCCGACCTCGGTCGTCGCGCTGCTCGCGGCCATCTCCGTGGGTGTCTTTATCTGGATGCTCCTGGGCTACGTCCTGCCGTTTCAGGATATGACCCACGCCGCGATGCTCGAAGCTCGGCTGGGTCGCTATGATGCGAGCGATATCGACGCCATGCGCGGCTTGCTCGAGCGAAAGCCGGAAGCGCGCGACTTGCTTGTCGCCATGCATCGCGGGCCCGATCTGATGCTGCCGTTCGTGCTGACGGCGTTCCTCTTTACCGTTCTCGCCAAGCTGCGCCCCGCAGGCCGCTACTTCAATCGCCCGATGCATCCCTTGATGATAGCCGCGATCTATGCGCTGCCTTTCCTCTACGGCTTCTCCGATTACGCCGAGAACATCCTGACCGACAACCTCTTCGCCGGCGGCACCGAGTGGAGCTTCGCCGCGGCATTGTTGCCCTGGGCGTCGAGCCTGAAGTTCGCGAGCCTCACCGTCTGCGTCATCGTCATCCTGCGCTTTCTCGTCTACCGCATCGTGCCGCCGACGGATCGCTGACGTCGCTGGCCCAACCGACACTGGAAACGCCGGTTCGTTTGCTCTAAAGCTCTGACACCAAAAGAAAACTGGCAAAGGAGACGAGCATATGACCGGAATGACAGGCTATGAGATGTTCTGGCCCATCATCGCCCATGCGGCGCTGGTCTATATGCTCTACATGCTGCTTGGATACCGTCGCCAGAAGATGCTGAAGTCGGGCAAGGTGCATGCATCCGACTATCGCGAAAACCGGGGCGAGCCGACCGAGAGCCTGATCGTCAAGAACAGCCTGGCCAATCAGTATGAACTGCCGGTGCTGTTCTACGCCTGCTGCATCCTTCTCTACATGACCGAAGCCGACAATCTGATCGCGCTCGTGCTTGCCTGGATTTTCGTCGCCTTGCGCTATGTCCACGCCTTCGTCCACGTCACCAGCAACAATCTGCGCTACCGCAGCCCGCTCTTTGCCGCCGGCTATCTCGTGCTCGGCGTCATGTGGGTCTGGCTTGCGGTGTGGATAATGTTCCCGAACGGCTGAGCCGGCCACCTCGCTCCCCGCGAATCGGCCTTGCTGATGCCGGGGAGTGACGGCAGCGCCTTACACGCCATGCGACGCGTTCTTTCCGCAAAAACTGCGTAAATTTACCCTCGAAAAACCGACCAAATCAGGGCGTATCACCTCGATTTGGTTGAGCTTTTACCTGTCGATAAAATACAACCTATCCTGTTTACGCCTCATGAAGACCTGCATGTCATATCGGCCAAAAGGGCCGGTTTTGGGCAATGTCCGGTCTGCGAATAAGAGGGATGGGGAACGACATGAACGTCGGGAGCTTCGATCGCATTGGCCTCCGCAGGAAGCCGAAACAGGAACGCAGTATTCAGAGGCTGGACCTGATCTTGTCCGCCGCCTCGGAGCTGATCGCGGCCAAGGGTGTCGGCGCCATGCGCATGACTGAACTCGCGGTTGCCGCCAATGTGCCGATCGGCTCGGTCTACCAGTATTTCCCCGAGAAGGCGGCGATCGTCAAAGCGCTGTTCGATCGCCATTCGCTGGCCATCCGCGCAAGGGTCGCGGACGCCTTCGCGTCGGTGCAATCGGTGCCGGAAGCCCTCGATGTGCTCGAGGCAACCATCGACTGGCACTATGAGGACTATCGCAACGATGCCGCAAGCCTTGGAATCTGGCTCGGCACGGAGACCGATCAGGACCTCTCGCAGCTCAATGTGGAGCACAACAGCCGCATCGCCCGGATCTTTCGCGAAACCGCCCAGCGCATCGCGCCAGAGCTCAGCGATGTCGATACCGAGGCACGCACCTATCTGTTCAGCCACCTGATCGGCTCGTCGGTCAGGCTTGCTGTCACAAGCGATCCCTTCTTTGCCGCACGCATCCTACAGGAATGTAAATGCCTCGTGCGCACGTCCTTCTTTACAGCCATGCCCGCGGAGCTGGTCGGCTGATGATGCGGATTACCAGCTGGTGCCAATTACCAGCTGGTTACGGTATTCGCGACCTTCAGGCGCGGCTGGGCGCGCACGTAAGTGCCCTTCACCTCCGCGTCGAGATTGTCCTCCACCACGGCAGGCGTGATGTTGTCGAGGCAGGCGGTGATGTGTGCGGTGATCGCGTTCATCAGCGAGATCGAAACGCCCGGCCGCTTCATGATGCCGATCTGCACCGGAGGAAGCGCTGGGAAGCCGTCCGCCTGTGTCAGCACCTTCATGCCCGTGCGTAGCGCCGATTCCGGCATGGTCGAAACGGCAAGTCCGGAGAGAACCGCCGCCGCGATGACGGTGCACGACCAGCTGGTGAACAGGATCTGATGTTCGCGCCCGCCCGCGTCGAGCGCGGCTATGGCGGTCTGTCTCCACGGGCAGTCGCGGCGACCGACGGCAAGCGGCACCGGCGCATCGTCGCGGATCGGATGGTTGGCCGAGCCGACCCAGCAGAGCGGTTCGGTCCTGACCACGTCGGACATGCGCACGCGCGGATTATGCGTCACCAGCGCGATGTCGAGTTCGCCCCTGTGCATGCGCTCGGCAAGATCGACCGACGGCTCGCAGACGATATAGAGCTCGACATTCGGATGCGTCTTGGCGAAGCGGCCGATGATCTCTGGCATGTAGCGCTCGGCATAGTCGTCAGGCGTGCCGATCCTGAGCGTGCCCTCGAGCCGGTTGTCGTCGAAGGCGGCGATCGCCTCGTTGTTGAGGCGGATGATGCGGCGGGCATAGTTGAGCAGCTTCTCGCCCTCGACGGTCAGCCGGTTGCCGCGGCCGTCCTTGATGAACAGCTGCTTGCCGATCCGCTCCTCAAGGCGGCGCATCTGCATCGAAACGGCGGACTGCGTCTTGTAGACCCGGTCGGCGGCCTTGGTGAAGCTGCCGGAATCGATGATCGCAATGAAAGTCTGCAGCTGGTCAATATCAAGAGGCGCGGCCATGGTTCTCACCTATAAACATCTCTGATGATAATCATTAGAAACATTCGTTGGACTGATCAATAGCCCTTTGGCATCTTGTGGCTGCAAATCAATCAAAGTGATGGACAGGCAAATCGGCCTGTCCGCTCGAAAACCAACTTGCCTCTCCGTGCCCGATCGCGCGGAAAGGGCGGGTTGTTGCGCGCCCATGAAAGGATCATCCCATGCGCACGACAGACCGGATATTAGAACTCGACTGCAGCCCCGCGACCAAGACCTTTTCGCAGCGTCTCGTCGCCGGTTTCGCAACGCTGGCATCCGTACTGCGCGTGTTCCGCAATCGTATGGAGATCAACGCGCTGCACGAGCTCGACGACAACCAGCTGAGGGATATCGGCCTTTCGCGGGCCGATCTCGACGCGGCCTTCCTGGCCTCAACCTTCTTCGAGGATCCGTCGGATCAGCTGACGCGGTCCGCGCGCAATCGCGGCCGCAATTCGCTTCACCGGCTCAATCAGGATTGAGCCGAAACCAGTTTTCCCCGCAGGGTGATAGCCAATAACCCTGCCTCTTGCCCGGTGCCGACCTCCCAGTCGTCTCCGGGTTTTTTTATGTGCGTTCTAGAGCCTTTCCTGGTTAGATTGAAGCATTCTGTTGGCTCAAACGGAGTCGGATGGTCGTCCGGCAGGCGCGCGTCGTAGCCAACGCATACGGCCAAGCCGGCCGGACGATCAGGCGGCCCGTTTCAGCCAACCCGCAGGGGCCGGGCATCTTTCCGCCAGGATCAAAGGCGATCGGATCGACCGTACCTGGGGTATGCCCTTCGCCAATCGCCTTTGCCCTGACGAAAACCTGCTCCGGCAGAATGCTTCAATCTAACCAGGAAAGGCTCTAGGGCTTGGGAGAGGAGGGCGGCGTCTTCGGTATATAGCTCTCGAAGATCGCCTCCATGTTCTTCTGGTAGCCCTTTTGCACCTCAAGCCCGCTGTCGAACATGGTGTTCAGCATGTCCATGTAGCTCGAGGCCTCGGGTGCCTTTTCCGCCTTCTCGCTGGCCTTCGGCGCTTCCGCCGGCTTCTGCGGCGCTGGCTGGGCGAAGCTGCCCATCATTTCCTGGAATGCCTTGGTAAAGGGATTGTCGAGGAACGGATTGGCCGGTGCCGCCTTTTCAGGCTCCGGCTTTGGCGCGCTGAACATCAGCTGCATTGCCTGCGTGAATGGATTGTCGAAGATGCTGGGTTGCGGCGTTGGCGCCTGCTTCGGCGCAAAGCCGGTTGCCTGCAGCCATTGCTGGATGCTCTCGCCCATCGCCGTGTTGACGAAGGGGTTCACCGGCGCGTTCATCTGCCCCATCGACTGCTTGAACAACCCGCCCATCAGTGTGCCGGCCATGATCGGCAGCATCTGCTTGTAGATTTCCTGGCCGATCCCGGTCATCTGCGTCGCCTGCGCCGCTACCGCCCGTGAGACTTCCTTCGAGCCGAAGAGCTGCGCCAGGATGTCGTTGCCGTCGGAGATCCCCTGCGGCGTGAATGCCTTGCTCATGTCCTCGAAATACTTGGCATAGTTGCCTGACGACACCGCCTGCATCAGGCCCATGAAATCGTAGGGGTTGCTGCTGCTCCGCTTCAGCCCGGCTGAGAAAGCCGGCATCAAGGCGGCCATCGCCTGCGTCGCCTGTTCCTGCGCCAGGTTGAACTGCTTGGAGATCGCGTCCATCGCCGCGCCGTTCTGCGCCTGCATCATCATGTCGAAGAGTGGCAGCATGGAAAAGCCCTTTCCCGGTTCGCGACGCATGATCGCGTCACTATAGCCGGAAAAAGGAATGCGCAAACCGCTTTTTGCAGAAGGGCTTAGTGGCTGCCTTTAGTATTGGTACTCTTCGAACACGGGCTCGACCGAACCGTTCCAGCGGCCGTTGTAGAGCGCGAGCAGGTCTTCCGCCAGCGTCGCCTTCTTGGCCATCACCTCATCGAGCGGCGACAGGAAGATCGTCTCGTCCTGGCCTTCGCTGTTGAGCTTGCCGCGGGCCTTGAGGCCCGCCTTGGAGATGGCAAGCACGTCGCGCGCCGTATCGTAAAGCGTGTGGCCACGGAATGCGGCCTTCAGCCCCTCGGCCGGCACCGCGTTGCGCAGCGCGTTCACCTCGTCGAAGCCCCAGTCCTTGGTCAGCTGATCGGCGGCCTCGAGCGCGGTCGCGTCGTAGAGCAGCCCAACCCAGAAGGCCGGCAGCGCGCAGATGCGGCGCCACGGGCCGCCATCGGCGCCGCGCATCTCGAGGAAGCGCTTCAGGCGCACGTCGGGGAAGAGCGTCGAGAGATGGTTGGTCCAGTCGCCCATCGTCGGCTCCCAGGCGGCAATCTCGCCCTTCAGCGCGCCGTTCATGAACTGGCGGAAGGTGATGTGGGTACAGTCCTTGTAGCGGCCGTCGCGGACGATGAAGTACATCGGCACGTCGAGCGCCCATTCCACATAGTCGTTGAAGCCGAAATCGTCGCGGAAGGTGAAGTCGAGCAGGCCCGAGCGGTTGTTGTCCGTGTCGCGCCAGATGTCGCCGCGCCAGGACTGCAGCCCGTTGAGCTTGCCTTCGGTGAAGGGGGAGGAGGCAAACAGCGCCGTTGCCAGCGACTGCAGCTTCATCGAGACGCGCATCTTCTTGCGCATGTCGGCTTCCGACGAGAAGTCGAGGTTCACCTGGATCGTGCAGGTCCGGTACATCATGTCGAGACCCTGCGTGCCGACCTTCGGCATGTAGCGGCTCATGATGCCGTAGCGCGATTTCGGCATGACCGGTGTCTCGGCGAGCGTCCACTTCGGGCTGCCGCCGATGCCAAGGAAGCGGATGCCCATCGGCTCGGCGATCTCGCGCAGGACGGCAAGATGCGCGTTGGATTCCTTGCAGGTCTGGTGAATGTTTTCGAGCGGCGCACCCGAGAGCTCGAACTGCCCGCCCGGCTCGATCGAGATCGCGCCCATGCCCGACGGCTCGGCAAGGCCGATGATGTTCTCGCCGTCGAGGATCGGCTCCCAGCCGCTCTTCGCTTCGAGACCCTTCAGTAGGCCGGAAATGCTGTTGTCACCGAAATAGGGAACCGGGCTGTTGTCGGCGCGGAAGAAGGCGAACTTCTCATGTTCGGTGCCGATGCGGAACTTCTCTTCCGGCTTGTTTCCCGCCGCAAGATAATCGGTCAGCTCCTGAACCGAAGAGAGCGGGGTCTGGTCGGTGGTATCGCGAGCCATTCAAGTAACCTGTATTCGGGAAACGCCCGGAAAGTATCCGGACAGTAGGAAGGGTGATTAGGACCGCTGGCACGTATGTTGCAAGTGAAATTGTTTCAACCAGCCATCAAAAAAATACCAGCAACTGTGGCCTGTTGCCAACGCGGCTATTTGTTCCAGTCGCCGAGTGCCGCCTGTATCACTGCCATGGCGGCGACGGCTGCGGTATCGGCGCGCAATATTCTCGGCCCGAGCGGAATGGCGGTTACGAAATCGAGGCTGCGCAGGCGCGCGCGCTCGTCCTCGGAAAAGCCGCCCTCGGGCCCGACGAGCAGCGCCAGCTTGCGCTCCTTCACCGCCGAGAGGATCGGCAGCGGGTTCTGCCCGGCATCGCCCTCGTCGCAATAGATGATCCGCCGGTCGCTCGGCCATCCGTCGAGCATGTCGAAGAGCCGCACCGGCTCGGCGACCTCTGGGATGCCGAGAATGCCGCATTGCTCGGCCGCCTCGATGACGTTGGCGCGGAGCTTGTCGAGATTGTTGATCTTGCCCTGCACATGCTGCGTCATCACGGGCTGAAGCACGCCGGCGCCCATCTCCACCGCCTTCTGCACGAGATAATCCAGCCGCCCGACCTTCAGCGGCGCGAAAAGATAATGCAGGTCGGAAGGCTCCGGCTGCGGCCGGGTCTGCTCCTCCGGCACGATCATGATGCGCTTGCGGGTGGGCAGCGAAAGCTTCGCCTTCCATTCGCCGTCGCGGCCGTTGAATACGAGGATCTCGGCGCCGTCGCCCATCCTCAGCACATTGGCGAGGTAATTGTACTGGTCCGGCGTCGCCTCGGCGGCCACGCCTTTGGAGAGGGGAGCGGCGACAAACAGCCGTTGCATTCTGAAATTGGCGCGCATCGAAATGTCCTGGCTAAACGAAGAGCGCGACCATAGCCCAATAGAGCACGGCCGCAAGCATGGCGGATGCCGGCACGGTGATGACCCAGGCGGCGATGATCGTCATGAAGTGCGAGCGCCGCACAAGCCTGCGCCGGCGCACCTCGTGGGTGTTGGGATCGTCGGGCTCTTCCAGCATCCAGACCTCGGCCTTGCGGCGCATGTATTCGATCCGGCGCTTGGAGTTGCGGGTGTACCATTCGCGAAAGAAGCCGACGCCGAACACCGCACCAACAGCGATATGGGTCGTACTGACCGGCAGCCCGAGCCAGGAGGCGACGATCACGGTGAAGGCCGTCGCCATCGCCACGCAATAGGCACGCATAGGGTTGAGCTTGGTGATCTGCTCACCAACGAGGCGGATCAGGCGCGGCCCGAAGAGCAGCAGACCGACCGAAATGCCGAGCGCCCCGATCAGCATCACCCAGAGCGGCGGTTCTGAGCCGCGGATGAGAGGCTGTCCGAAGGACACGCGCACGATCGCCGACAGCGGGCCGACGGCGTTGGACACGTCGTTGGCGCCGTGCGCGAAGGACAGCAACGCCGCCGCGCCGATCAGCGGCATCTGGAACAGCGCCCGCAGCGAGCTGTTGCGGTTCTCCAGCCCCTGCGCCCGCATGTTGACCAGCGGCCGCGCCACCAGCCAGCCGGCCACGCCCGCGGCAATGCCGAGCAGGATGATCGTCGACGCCGAGAACGCGTTCATGCGTTCAAGCTGCAGGATCATGTAGGCCGTGAAGCCGCCCACCATGATCGCGATGAGCACCGGCACCCAGCGCTTGGCCGCGGTGATCTTGTCCTCGCGGTAGATGATCAGCGTCTTGACGAGATAGAGCATGCCGGCCGCGATCACGCCGGCGATCAGCGGCGAGGTCATCCAGCTGGAGGTGATCTCGGCCAGAACCCGCCAGTTGACCGGCCCCGGTCCGAGCGCGCCCACGCCCGCGCCGATCACCGCGCCGACGATCGAGTGCGTGGTCGAAACGGGCGCGTTCAGCCATGTCGCGAGGTTGATCCAGAGTGCTGCCGCCATCAGCGCCGCCATCATGATCCAGGAGAGCGTGGCGGGCGGGATCTGCGAGGCGTCGACGATGCTCGACGAGATCGTTTTCACCACCGCGCCGCCCGATATCGTCGCGCCGAGGATCTCGAAGATAGCGGCGATGACGAGCGCCTGGCCCATGGTCATGGCGCGCGCGCCGACGGCAGCGCCGACGTTGTTGGTCACGTCGTTCGCGCCGATGTTCATGGCCATGTAGGCCGCAAGCGCTGCTGCCGCGATCACCAGCCCCGCATCGGGGCGGCCGAAGACGTAGATCGCCGCAAACAGCATGGCGAGGCCGAGAAAGACGAAACCGATCCCCGGCGCCACCAGCTTGCGCGAGACGTATTTCGACGCGTCCTCGACCTGCGTGAGCTTGTCGAGATCCTTGTCGAGCGTGCGTTTGGTGAGGACGGTGGGGCGGTCGGCCATGCTGTTCCTTGTGATTGAGGCCCGCTTTTGCGCCGCTAATTCTAGCAGCGCAAGATGGCAGGAATCATTCAGCCGGAATTTGCTTCAGCGCCAGCGGCTCGAGTTGCTCCGTCATGCGGCGCTTGAAGAGCAGGAAGAGATCGCGCAGTTCCGGCTCATTGACGCGCTTGGCGGCCTCTTCGCAGGAAACCCACTCGTAACGCCGCTCGCCCTTTTCCTTGAAGCTCTTGGCGATCGTCGAGACCTCGAGCACGTAGACCTGAACCTTGCAGGTCACCTTCAGCCCGTTCTTCAGCACCTTGGGATAGTGGTAGCAGCCGATCGTCTGGCTCTCGACCGTACCGCGCACGCCTGCTTCCTCGTAAGCCTCGCGAGCGGCGACCTCATAGGAGGTCTTGCCGTCCATCGGCCATCCCTTGGGGATCACCCAGCGGCCGGTATCGCGGCTGGTCAGAAGCAGCACCTCGAGTGCGCCGGTCTTGCCCTTCGTTCGGTAGCAGAGCGCAGCATATTGCTGGCGCGGAGGGCGCCGGAACATCAGCTGAACATCGGAGGCGAGGCGGGCAAGTAGGCTCAACGGTCGGGTCACCTTTATCGGTTGGGTGCGTATATTAGTGTCTCATGGAAAGCTTGCGCGATCCATGTGTGTGTTTTGCTTTCGGTTCAGGCTTTATATCTATCAATAGAGCCTTTCGTTTTGGTTTCGGTTTCAAAAAACCGCCATCGAATGCTCTATTTCCGCCACGTCGAGTGCCATTTAATATGATATCGACTTTCGTCATAATCAACGACGACGTGAAGCTGTCTCGCGATAGCCCCAAACATTGGCAATTCTGCGTCGTTTCTCCACAGAAAAGATTGCCCGGCTAACATCCTGAAGGGGTAATTTAGGCCCTCACAGCCTGCTCAGATAGGTGATCTGGCGCAATGAGTCGGCGTATTTGCGTCGCTCTCGGCGAAAAATATGCTTGGTCGCCACCCGCCATTCGGCTTATCAATGCGTCGAAAACAGGAGGATGGTTCATGGTATCGGAAGCAACGCGCATCGATTGGATCGGGGGGAATTGCCGGCTGCTGCAGGCAACGGCGGCGGAGTTCCGCGACACTCGTCCCTTCGAGGGCCTGACCATCGGCACCGGCATCCATCTCGAACCGAAAACGGTGGCGCTTCTGATGACGCTCAACGCCGGCGGCGCGCGTCTGGTCTGCACCGGCAACCTGAACAGCACCCAGCCCGCAACGGTGGAGTATCTCCGCAGCCAGGGCATCACCGTCTTCGCCACTCAGACCACCGATCCCGCCGCGCATCACCAGAGCCTTGTTGCCGTGGTCGCCGAAAAGCCGGATCTGCTGCTCGACAATGGCGGTGATCTCTTCGCCATCGCAGCGGAAAGCCCCTACGCCAATCTCCTGGGTGGCACCGAGGAGACCACCTCCGGCCGCACCCGCCTGCTGCCGCTGCGCGACAAGCTGAACATGCCGATCCTCGTCATCAACGACAGCCCGATCAAGCAGTTTGCCGAAAACAAGCATGCCGTCGGCCAGAGCCTGTTCGAGAGCTACATGCGCTTCACCAACCGCTCCACCAACGGCAAGCGCGTCACGGTCTTCGGCTATGGCGCCTGCGGCAAGGGCACGGCCGCCTGCTTCCGCAACGCCTTCTCGCAGGTGAGCGTCGTCGATATCGATCCTGTGACCACGCTCGAAGCGCATCTGGATGGTTTCGTGACACCGCTGCGTGATGACGCCATCCGCTCCGCCGACGTGCTCGTCACCGTCACCGGCCATCCCGATATCATCACCTTGAAGGACCTGCCGCTGATCAAGAACGGCGCCATCCTGATGAACGGCGGCCACTTTCCCAACGAGATCGACGTCGCCGCCTTCCGGACCCATGCGGATGTCGTCGCGACCGACCGCTATGAGGCCGATGGCATCGAGACCCTGCATATGAAGGACGGTCGCGCCATCCACATCCTGGGCGGCGGCCATATGGCCAACCTTGCCGGCCCGCGCCCGCTTGGGAACTCGGTGGAATCCATGGACCTTGGCTTCACCCTGCAGGTCCGCTGCCTCGAACGCGTCGCCAAACGCGGCGTCGGTCCGGAAGCCTGCATCGTACCTGTCCCTGCGGATATCGACGCGATGGTGGCGAGCGCCTATCTCGATCTGGCGCGGTAGGCGCGAAAGCTCTTCAGGTCTGGCGGGCGATCGTCCCGATGACGTTGGTGATCAGCCGCGCTGCCGTCAGCGCGGAGATACCGTCGATATCGGCAGGCGGATAGAGTTCGACGAGGTCGAAACCGACGATCCGGCCTCGTCTGCCGACGCCGGCAATCAGATCGATGACCTGTATGTACGTAAGGCCACCGGGCGATCGGGCAGCCACGCCGGGCATGATGCTGGGGTCGAGGCCGTCGCAGTCCAGTGTAATCACGACCCGTGCGCCCTCAGGAATATGCCGGAGGGCGGCGTCGACGCCGAGAGAGTGAACCTCCCGAGCGGTGACGAAGCGGCTGCCATAGGCCTCGGCCGCCTCGATTTCCGTGCGGCGAGCGCTTCCGACGCCGCGCATGCCCACCTGCACCATCCCGGCGATATGTCCCATCTCGCTCGCCCGGCGCATCGGGTTGGAATAGCCGTGACGCTCGCCATGGAGCTCATCGCGCCAGTCGATGTGTGCATCGATCTGGACAATCCAGACCGGCCCGTGATCCGCGAAGCCGGCGAGGAACGGAATGGGGACGGAATCGTCGCCGCCGAGCAGGATCGGCACGGCTGACATCGCCAGTATTTCCCGTGTCTTTGCCTCGATCAGCGCCCGATTCCGCTCGTTGTCATGCATCTCGGTCGGCAGATCACCTGCATCGAAGCAGCATACCGGTTTGCCGTCAAAAAGCGGTCCGCCGAGATCAAAATCCCAATGCTCGACAAGTGGTGCGTCTTCCTGGCTCGCGGCGCGGATGGCATTGGGCGCGGTGGCGTAGCCGCTGCTGTCCTTGCCGCGATAGGTGCTGCCGTGAGCGGCGCCGAAAATCACCATGCGAGGCGTGGCGCCGTCGGGCATATGAGAATTGAGACCAAGAAAAGCAGGCGAAGTGGTCATTGCGGGATCCGGATCATTGTTCGGTGGGCGCATGCACTCAAACACCGGCGGCGCTCAACGTCCATGAGAATGTTGAGCGCCGTAACCGAGCCTCAATCGATCTCGACCACCAGCTTGCCCTCAGCCTCGCGGCTTTCGATCAACCTGTGCGCCTCGGCGACATCGGCAAGAGAAAACCGCCGGCTGTCCATGCGCGGCAACAGCTTGCCCGCTTCGGCGAGCCGCGTCACCTCGCGCAGGATCTCGCCGTGATGCGCGCGGCCTTCGCCGCTCAACAAGGGCAGCAGCGTGAACACGCCGGAATAGCTGGCCGCCTTGAACGAGAGCGGCGCCAGCGCATGCGTGCCCCATCCGAGCGCGCTGACGACATGGCCGAACCGGCCGACCGCCTTGAACGCCATGTCGAGCCCGGCGCCGCCGACCGTGTCGTAGACGACATCGAAGCCGCGTCCGCCGGTATAGGCCGCGACGTGATCCTCGATGGTGCCGGCGGCGCGGTCGATCGGCGTGGCGCCGAGGCTGCGGAGATAGTCCGCCTTCGCTGCGCCATCGATCGCGTAGACATCGGCGCCGACGGCCCTGGCGATCTGCACCGCGACATGCCCGACCCCGCCGGCGCCGCCGATGACGAGAACGCGCTGCCCGCTTGCGACCTTCGCCCGGTCCACAAGCCCTTCCCATGCGGTGATCGCCGCCAGCGGCAGCGCAGCCGTTTCCCGCATCAACAGATTGCTCGGCTTGAGCGCGATGAGCTCGGCATCGACTGCCGCGAACTCGGCCAGCGACCCCTGAATGCCGCCGATCCCGCCGGTCATGCCGTAGACTGCGTCGCCGCGCCGGAAACCGGTCACACCAGGCCCGACCGCCTCGACGATCCCAACCATGTCGATGCCGAGTATGGCGGGCAGGGGATGGCGGGCATGGGCGGCGTTGCCGGCGCGGATCTTGGTGTCGAGCGGATTGACGCCGCTGGCCTGGATGCGCACCAGCACTTCGCCCGTGGCGGCCTCGGGCCGGGCAATCTCGGTCTGGCGAAACGCGCCTTGCGGTACGTCGACGACAAGCGCTTTCATCGTGGATTTCGAAGACATGGAACACTCCTTTCGTGTTGGTGAAAGGAGGATGCGCCGTTGAAGATCGAATGGAAATTATAGATAACGTATGAAGGTCATGCAGAAATGTTTGGATGAGCATGGAGTGGAGCGATCTCAGACTTTTCCTGGCTATTGCCAGGCTCGGCACCTTGGGTGCCGCGGCACGCAGCCTCGGGCTAACCCAGCCGACCATGGGCCGGCGCCTGCGCGCCCTTGAGGCTGCACTCGGCCAGACGCTCTTCCAGCGCACGGCCGATGGTTTCGTGCTCACCGACGAGGGCGCTGCCGTCTTCGCGCATGCGGAGCGCATCGAGGAAGAGGCGCTCGGCCTGCAGCGCGAGCTGGCCGGAAAGGGCAAACAACTCACAGGCTTCCTGCGCCTGTCCTCGTCGGACTGGTTCGGCACCCATCTCCTTGCTCCTGTGCTCGCCGAGTTTTCGCTCGCCTATCCCAAGGTGGTGGTCGAGCTGCTCACCGATAGCCGCCTGCTCAGCCTCTCCCGGCGCGAGGCCGACCTCGTCTTCCGCATCGCGCCTTTCACGGAGCCCGACGTGATCTCGCGCCGGCTGCTGCGCATTGAATATGGCCTCTATATCAAGCGTGGCCTGCCGCACCCGGTGGCAGGAAGCGGGGCGGGCGCGTGCTTGGTCACCATGGACGAGGCTTTCGGCGGCATGCCCGATGTGTTGTGGCTCCAGCGCCTGCTGCCGAAGGCCGCGATCGCGCTTCGCAGCAACAACCGCGATGTGCAGGCAACGCTCTGCGCCAACGGCGCCGGCCTCGCCGTACTGCCGCGTCCGCTTGGCGATAGCATGGCCGCGATCGAGCGCGTCGATCTCGACGAGCCGCCACCAGGGCGCGATACCTGGGTCGGCTATCACCGCGACATGAAGCGGATGGCGCGGTTGCGCGCGCTGCTCGATCACGTCATCGAGCGGCTGGCCAACTGACCGTCACCGCTCCCAGTAGGGCACCGGCCCATAAAGCTCCGCGAGATAATCGATGAACAGCCGCACCTTGGCCGGCAGGAACTGGCGGCTTGGGTAGACGGCCGACAGCGTCACGTTGCGCGATCCTTCATAGGCCGGCAGCACCTGCACCAGATGGCCGGATTTCAGCTCCGCGCCGATATCCCAGGTCGAGCGCAGGGCAATGCCGAGGCCGGCGATCACTGCCTCGCGGATCACCTCGCTGGAATTGGTGACGAGCATACCCTCCGGCCTGATCGACAGCGCGCCCTCAGGCCCCTCAAGCCGCCAGACGTCGTTATTGTGGGCCGGCAGGCAGCCATGCCGCTTGAGATCGTCGATGCTCTCGGGCACGCCATTCGCCTTGAGATAATCGGGAGAGGCGCAGAGCACACGGCGCACCGGGGCGAGGCGGCGGGCGACGAGGCTGGAATCGGTGAGCTCCGCGATGCGGATCGCCAGATCGAACCCGCCGCCGACGATATCGCTGAACTCGTCGGAAAGCACGAGGTTGATGGCAAGATCTGGATGGGCGTCCATGAAGCGCTTCAGATGCGGCGCGATGTGCATGCGCCCGAAAGAGGTCGGCGCCGAGACTTTCAGCGTCCCATGCATCTGCGCCGAGCGCCCGGAAATGTAGAATTCTGCCTCCTCGAGCCCGGCCAGAATGCCGAGCACCCGGTCGTAGAAACCCTGGCCGGCTTCGGTGAGCGAGATTTGCCGCGTCGTGCGCTGCAGAAGGCGCGTGCCCAGCCGGTCTTCCAGCCGCTTGATACGCTTGGAGACCACCGCCGGCGAGAAGCCGAGCGCCCGCCCGGCAAGCGACATGCTGCCCGTCGCCGCCACCTTGGCGAAGATTTCGAGATCTCCCAGATTGGTCATGTCGCCCCGATAATTTCTTATTTTGTCATAAGTGCTTAGCATTTGCGCCAGATTGGGGAAAGTGTTAAGCCCGAAGCCTTGGCAGTATGGAGGATACGGCCGGTTTCTCCTTGGATGGAGAAGGGAGGAAAGGCATGTCCGACGCCATTTCGTTTCTCGCCCCGCGCGCCGATGTCATGGCGCGCCGTCGGCAGATCGTTGCCGATCTCGCCGATCTTCTGCCGCCGGAATGCCTGGTTTCCGAGCCGCGCGAACTCATGCCCTTCGAGACCGACGCCTTCGTTTCCTACCGCCGCATGCCGCTTGCCGTGGCACTTCCGCGCAGCACGGCCGAGGTCGCGGCGGTGATGAAATATTGCCACCGCTACGGCATCCCCGTCGTCCCGCGCGGCGCCGGCACCTCGCTGTCGGGCGGCGCCATTCCGCAGAAAGATGCGGTCGTCGTCTGCGTCTCGAAGATGAACCGCATCATCGAGATCGACCTTTTCAATCGCGCCGCGGTCGTCGAGGCCGGCGTCACCAATCTCAACATTTCCGAAGCCGTCTCCGCCGATGGCTTCTTCTACGCGCCCGATCCGAGCTCGCAGCTCGCCTGCACCATCGGCGGCAATATCGGCATGAACTCCGGCGGCGCCCACTGTCTGAAATACGGTGTCACAACCAACAATCTGCTCGGCGTGAAAATGGTGCTGGTCGATGGCACGGTCATCGATCTCGGCGGCAAGGGGCTGGATGCCGGCGGCTATGATCTCCTCGGCCTCGTCTGCGGCCACGAGGGCCAGCTCGGTATCGTGACCGAAGCCACGGTGCGCCTGATCGCCAAGCCGGAAGGCGCCCGCCCGGTGCTTTTCGGCTTTCCGACCTCGGAGGAGGCGGGCTCCTGCGTCGCCGATATCATCGCCTCCGGCATCATCCCCGTCGCCATCGAGTTCATGGACAAGCCGGCGATCGAAATCTGCGAGGCCTTCGCCAAGGCCGGCTATCCCCTTGATGTCGGCGCTTTGCTGATCGTCGAAGTCGAGGGTTCGGAAGCCGAGATGGACGACATGCTGAAGGATATCGTCGACATAGCCCGCCGCCATGGCGTCAGCACCGTGCGCGAATGCCAGTCGGCGACGGAAGCAGCATTGATATGGAAGGGCCGCAAATCCGCCTTCGGCGCCACCGGCCGCATCGCCGATTATATCTGCATGGATGGCACCGTGCCGCTCAGCCAGCTCTCCTACGTGCTGAAGAAAACCTCCGAGATTATCGAGCGCCATGGCCTGCGCGTCGCCAATGTCTTCCACGCGGGTGACGGCAACATGCACCCGCTCATCCTCTTCAACGCCAATGATCCAGACGACGCCGCCCGTGCCGAGGCGGCCGGCATGGAGATCCTGAAGCTCTGCGTCGATGCCGGCGGCTGCCTCACGGGCGAACATGGCGTCGGCATCGAGAAGCGCGATCTCATGCGCCATCAATATTCCGATGCCGATCTCGCCCAGCAAATGGCCGTCCGCGCCGCCTTCGATCCCGGCTGGCTGCTCAATCCTTCCAAGGTCTTCCCGCTCGAAGGGCGCCAACCCGCATGATCGATCTATGCCCAACCACCGAGGAGGACGCGTCGGAGATCATTCGCGCCCATGCGCAGGCCGGCACGCCGCTTGGCATCGCTGGCGGCAACACCCGCTCCAGCTTCGGCAATGCTGTCACAGCCGAACACCGCCTGCGCTCGACCGCGCTGTCGGGTATCGTCGCCTATAATCCCGGCGAGATGGTGCTTACCGCCCGCGCCGGCACGCCGCTTGCAGACATCGAGGCGGCATTGGCCGAGAGCGGTCAGACCATGGCCTTCGAACCGATGGATCACCGCCCCCTCATGGGCACATCGGGCGAGCCGACCATCGGCGGGGTCTTCGCGGCCAACGTCTCAGGCCCGCGCCGCCTGATATCGGGTGCTGCCCGCGACAGCCTGCTCGGCGTCCGCTTCGTCAATGGGCGCGGCGAGGCGATCAAGGCCGGCGGGCGGGTGATGAAGAACGTCACCGGCCTCGACCTCGTCAAGCTCATGGCCGGCTCTCACGGCACGCTCGGCCTCATCACCGAGGTCACCTTCCGCGTGCCGCCGAGGCCGAAGTCGGAAGCGACGATCGTGATCTCAGGCCTCAACGACGCCGAGGCCGCCAATGCCATGGCAGCGGCAATGGCGCTGCCGGTCGAGGTCTCGGGCGCCGCCCATCTACCCATGACCGTCACCTGGACCTTCCTTGGCAATCGTCTGCCCGAGGGCGAGGCGACCGTGCTGCGCATCGAAGGCCTTCCGGCCTCGGCCGCCACCAGAGCCGAGAAGCTGGCTTCTGCGATGGCCGCCTTCGGCCCGGTCGCGCGCCTCGGTGAGGATGACAGCGCCACTCTCTGGCGCGAGATCCGCGATGTGAAACCCTACGCCGATGGCGGCCCGCGCCCGGTCTGGCGCGTCTCTGTGGCGCCCTCGGTCGGCCACCAGCTGGTCGCGGCACTAAGACTGGAGACCGGCGTCGATGCCTTCTACGACTGGCAGGGCGGCCTCGTCTGGATGCGCATGGAATCCGATGCCGAAGCCGGTCTGCTGCGCCGCTTCATGGCGGCACTCGGCGGCGGCCACGCCACGCTGATGCGCGCGCCGGCTTCGATGCGCGCGGCGACATCGGCCTTCGAGCCACAGGTCGATGCTGTGGCGCTGTTGTCGGCGCGGGTGAAGGAGAAGTTCGATCCGGCGGGGATTTTCAGTCCGGGGAAGATGGGGTGAGTTGGATGCTGTACCGTGTTGCATACCCCCCTCTGTCCTGCCGGACATCTCCCCCACAAGGGGGGAGATCGACTCGCTGCGACCTTTCGCCCAGACAGCGAAGGTGGAGCGAGCGGGTACGCCCAGCCAATCTCCCCCCTTGTGGGGGAGATGCCCGGCAGGGCAGAGGGGGGTACCCCACCCACCAACGCAGCGAGAAGGGCGGACGAGCCTGACATGCAAACCAACTTCACCCCCGCCCAGCTTGCCGATCCCCATGTCGCGGCTTCCGAGCAGATCCTGCGCAAATGCGTCCATTGCGGCTTCTGCACCGCCACCTGTCCCACCTATGTCACGCTTGGCAACGAGCTCGACAGCCCGCGCGGCCGCATCTATCTCATCAAGGACATGCTGGAAAACGACCGCCCGGCCGACACTGAGGTGGTCACCCATATCGACCGCTGTCTCTCCTGCCTTGCCTGCGTGACGACCTGTCCCTCGGGCGTCGATTACATGCACCTTGTCGACCACGCCCGCGCCCATATCGAAAAGACCTACAAGCGCCCCTTCATGAACCGGCTGACGCGCGGCATTCTCGCCGCCGTTCTGCCCTATCCCGGCCGCTTCCGCCTGGCGCTGCGTCTGGCCCGCCTCGGCCGGCCGCTGGAAGCCCTGTTCCGTCGACACACCGCGCTGAAGCCTTTCGCCGCCATGCTGGCGCTCGCTCCGCGCAGCCTGCCCGCACCCTCGCATCTGGCGACGCCCGCAACACACGCGGCTGAAGCGGGGGAGAGGCGAGGGCGCGTGGCGATCCTCACCGGCTGCGCGCAACAGGTGCTCGACCCCGCCATCAACGCGGCGACCATCCGGCTTCTCACCCGTCTCGGCGTCGAGGTGGTCGTGCCCAAGGGAGAGGTCTGCTGCGGCTCGCTGGTTCATCACATGGGGCGCGAGGCACAGGCGTTGGCGAGCGCCCGCGCCAATGTCGATGTCTGGACCCGCGAGATCGAGGAGGGCGGGCTCGATGCCATCATCATCACCGCGTCCGGCTGCGGCACGACGATCAAGGATTACGGCCACATGCTGCGGCTCGATCCCATCTACGCCGAAAAGGCCGCCCGCGTTTCCGCGCTCGCCCGCGATGTCACCGAATATCTGGCGACGCTCGATCTTCCCTCGCACATGCCGAGGGGGCTGACGGTCGCCTATCACTCCGCCTGCTCGATGCAGCACGGCCAGAAGATCACCATGGCGCCGAAGCAGCTGTTGAAGGCTGCGGGCTTCACCGTGCGCGATCCGGCCGAAGGCCATCTCTGTTGCGGCTCGGCCGGCACCTACAACATCATGCAGCCGGATATTTCCGACGCGCTCAAGGCCCGCAAGGTGAAGAACATTGAGGCGACGAAGCCCGATATCATCGCCACAGGCAATATCGGCTGCATCACGCAGATCGCGTCGGCGACTGAGATCCCTATCCTGCACACCATCGAACTGCTCGATTGGGCCTATGGCGGCGAGATGCCCGTCAAATTAGCGGCCAGAAAAATTTAAGGGTTTCGGGCTAGCCTGACGCGGCCGGATCGTCCGGCGGCATTTGGAGCTCAAGCATGCATCGTTTCCTCCTGGCGTTCACCGCTCTTGTTGGCGCCACCGAAGTCGCACACGCCGACAGCCGTTTCTTCTGTTCCGCCGATGACAAGAACGTCCGCTTCACCGTCGAAAGCGGGTTCAAGGCGGAGCCCGGTCATGAACTCAACCACTTCAGAGGCGCCTTGATCATCAAGAACGAAACAGCCCCGCAGCCGCTCGGCCGCGTCTCGATCGATTCCGATAGCCTGAGCAATCGCTGGTCGCACAATGGCGAGCTGCGTCTCGAAATTCTATACGATGGTGGAAAGGCCGCCGGCGGACAGAGCGTCAATCTCACCGTCTCCGCTGAGCAGCCGAACGGCGCAACGGCGTTTCAGGGCATTTACGACATGACTGTCTACGGCGGTGACAAGCCGATAACCTTCAACGGCAAGGTCAGCTGCGGCGCCAAATAGCATTGGCCGCGTGAAACGGGCTCATGTCCTCGCAGCACAAAAGAAAAAGGTGGCCAGCAAGCCGGCCACCTGTTCCTAATTTTCACTGGTAACGCGTGCGACCTCAGCCGCCGAAGATCGTTCTCAGAACGTCGATGCCGCGGTCGTCGAAGGCGACATTGCCCTGCTTGTTGCCGGGGCCGACGACGATGACCTTGGTGCCGACGGGAACGCGGTCGTAGAGATCGGCGACGTCGTCATTGACCATGCGGATGCAGCCCGAAGACAGGTTGAGGCCGATCGTCCAGGGCTGGTTGGTGCCGTGGATGCGGAAGATCGTGTCGCGGTTGCCCTGGTAGAGATACATGGCGCGGGCGCCGAGCGGATTGTCCGGGCCACCCGGCTGTACGGCCGGCAGATTGTGACCGGCGCGGGCCTCGCGGACGCGCATTTCAGCCGGCGGCGTCCAGGTCGGCCATTCAGCCTTGCGGCCGATCTTCACCACGCCCGACCAGCCGAAGCCTTCGCGGCCGACACCGATGCCGTAGCGCGTGGCCTTGTTGCGGCCTTCGACGAGGTAGAGATACTTGTTGACCGTATCGACGATCACGGTGCCCGGCGCTTCATTTGTAATGAGGCGGACGACGCGCTTCTTGTATTGCGGCTTGATCTGCTGGCTGTGCTTGACGCCACGAACGGCATCTGTCGCCGTCATTACGGGCTCGGCGCTGGCAACGGCCACCATACCCGACATCGCAACGGCAACGGCCGCCACGAGCAGAGACACTTTCTTCATTTCGATTTCCCTCTCAAGGCACGATCGCCGGCAAAGCTAACCGAATCGACCGGGATTTCAAGCTGGAAACCCTGAAAATGCGGGGGTAGGCGGCAAGGTGTGTCCTTGCCGCCATAAGAAAATTCAGATCACGATGACGCGCGTGCCCACTTTGACACGCTCGTAAAGGTCGACGACGTCCTCGTTGCGCAGGCGAATGCAGCCCGAGGAAACGGCGCTTCCGATCGTCCATGGGGCATTGGTGCCGTGGATGCGGTAGAGCGTGGAGCCGAGATACATGGCGCGTGCGCCGAGCGGATTTTCCGGTCCGCCATCCATGCGCGCCGGCAGATAATGGCCCTTCGCCGCCTCGCGGCTGATCATTTCCGACGGCGGTGTCCAGTCCGGCCACTCGGACTTGCGGGTCACCTTGTGCACGCCGGCCCACTCGAAGCCCGGCTTGCCGACGCCGACGCCGTAACGCCGCGCCTTGCCGTTTGCCATGACCAGATAGAGGAAGCGGTTATTGGTATCGATGACGATGGTGCCTGGCGCTTCCTTGGTCTGGTAGTCGACCATCTGCGGCAGGAACTGCGGCTCGATCTGGCCACGGATGACAGGAACGCCCGGATTGATCGCCGAGATCTGCTGTGCCGCCGGCGCGCGACGAACGGCACGCGGAGCAAACAGCCCGCGCTGCTGCTGCACGATGACGGGGCGCTGGTAAACGACGGGTCGAACATTGCCGCCGCCGCTGAGCTGCATGATCCACGGTGCCGCCAGATCAGGGCTCAGCACGACAGGTGGACGGGAAACATAACGGTCGTCGCCAAGGGCGGCCGTGGAAAAGACGCCGAGCAGGGCTGCGGCGAGCAAAACGGATTTCATCATCGGACGAACTCTCTACAATGGCCGAAAATGGACGGGCGGCATCCGCCACCTGTCGATCATGCTGCCACCGCGCTCGCCAGCGAATGGTAAACCCGCGTTCACTAAAAGCCGAACTGGCCCATAAACTTTTCGTCAGGGTTATCGTTCGGTTTGGAAACAGGGTTTGCAAATGGTAAAGCCGGATTCGGAGCCGCTGAAACGAATGGAACGTGATGAGCGACACAGGCATTACAATCGGTGAGGACGGCAAGAGCCGCTGTCATTGGCACGGCAACCTGCCGGATTATCTGCGCTATCACGACGAGGAATGGGGCAGGCCGGTCGTGAACGACATCCGCCTGTTCGAGAAGATCTGCCTTGAAGGCTTCCAGTCTGGTCTCTCCTGGCTCACCATCCTGCGCAAGCGCGAGAATTTCCGCGCGGCCTTCGCCGGCTTCGATTTCGAGAAGGTGGCGCTGTTTACTGATGAGGATGTCGAGCGTTGCGTTAGCGATGCCGGCATCATCCGCCATCGCGGCAAGATCGTTTCGACGATCAACAATGCCAAGCGTGCGATAGAGCTGCGCGACGAGTTCGGCTCGCTCGCGCATTATTTCTGGAGCTACGAGCCCGGTCATAACGAACGCCCAAAGGTGGTCGACCGCGCCACGATCATGGCCAATCCGACCACGCCCACCTCGGTCGCCATCTCCAAGAATCTGAAGAAGCGCGGCTGGACCTTTGTCGGCCCGACCACAGTTTACGCATTCATGCAGGCAATGGGTCTCGTCAACGATCATCTCGAAGGCTGCTACTGCCGTCCCGAAGTAGAGGCGATGCGCGACGCATTGGTACGTCCATGAAAAAACTGAAACTGATGGCAATGGCGGTCGCCGTAATCGCGATCGCGCCCGCCGCCATGGCGCAGACACCCGAGCTGCAACGCGGCGAAAGGTTGGAAAAGCTGCAGTTTCCGGCGGCAACCATGGAGCTGAAGGGCTGGACGAAATTCGGCAACGGCAAGGTCTACACCTTGCCCGTCAAGGCCGGCCAGCATGTGAAGATCGATTTCTCGACGAAGAGCCAGTTCGCTTTCCTCGCGATTTTCGATCTCGCGGCCCCCGACGACGAGGCGATCTTCGGCACCGACGAGGACGGGCAGACTTTCCAGACGACGGTCAAACAGGATGCGACCTGGCTGCTCCGCCCCTATTACTCGAAAGCCTCGCCAAGACGCGGCCTCGGCGCACCCTACAGCATTCTCGTGGAACCGCAGGCAGCCTCGGCCGCGCCGGCAACACCCGCGCCAGCCCCAGCCGACGACAGCAAGCCGTCGCCGCTCTTCCCCTCGCGCAAGTAGCCAGGTCTTCGTTTAACCGAGGCTGTCGATCACGCCGCGCAGTTCGCCGAGCCGTTCGATCTTGCGAAAGCGCGGCGCCTCCGTCGGCTCCTCGACATGCTCGAGCACCCAGGTCAGTTCGTGCGGCACGAACACCCCGTAGCTGCCGGCGGCGATTGCCGGCACGATGTCCGATTTCAGCGAGTTCCCCACCATCATCGCCCGCTCCGGCCCGCCGCCGATCTTGGAAAAGATGCGGCGATAGGTGACCGCCGTCTTGTCGGAAACGATCTCGACGGCATGGAAGAAGTCGCCAAGGCCGGACTGCGCCAGCTTGCGCTCTTGGTCAAACAGGTCGCCCTTGGTGATCAGCACCAGCAGGTAATGGTCGGAAAGGGCGGCCAGCGTCTCGCGCACTTCGGGCAGCGTCTCCACCGGATGCGAGAGAAGATCCCGCCCGGTATCGAGGATTTGCGCGATCACCGAGGCCGGCACGTTGCCCTCGGTAATCTCGATCGCGGTCTCGATCATCGACAGCGTAAAGCCTTTGATGCCGAAGCCGTAATGCTGAAGATTACGCTTCTCGGCGGCCAGCAGCCGCTCCGAAACCACCGTACCCTCGGCGTAGTCGGAGAGCAGTTCGGTGAAATGCGTTTCCGTCAGCCGGTAGAATTGCTCGTTCTGCCACAGCGTGTCGTCGGCATCGAAGCCGATCGTGGTCAGCGTGCGGGTCGTCATGGGCGCACCCTCTTGTTCATTCAAAACAATTAGGAGCCTCTCGCCTTCGCCGCAAGGGATGGTGTCACTGATAGACGATGGCGCCGATGAAGCGCGGGCGCGAAAAGGCGGTCTCGGCGAACGTCATGCTGCCGAAGCCCATGATGCTGGTCATCGCCGTATAGCTCGCCGCACCCTCGACATAGATCACCGAGTCGCCGTCCGTCAGCTGCGGCAGCGTCGAGCTGCTCAGAACCTGCGCCTTCAACAGCCCGGCCGTGCCGCTCTCCTTCGTCCAGTCCAGCTTGTAGACCCCGGCGGTCTTCTTGATGCTGGAAATCCGAAGCGCGATCGGGGCCGTGCTGTTCTGCTGCAGATGCGTGAAGACGCTGTAGAGATTGGACACGAAGGTATTGTCGATCGACGTTTGCCGCGAGATCACGTCGGCGACGATACCGTTGGCCTGCACGATGTTCTGGTAGGTCCTGTACATGTCGAACACCGTGATGCTTGCCAGGAAGAAGAACAGCAGGATTGGCGCTAGCAGCGCGAACTCGATCGCGGATGCGCCGGAGCGCTCGCGGATCAGGCGGGAAAAGGCGTGCTTCAACATCAGGTCGGCTCGTTGACGAAGGCAAAGCTGGAGGTCAGCTGGATGGCGCCGGTGTTGTCTTTGGGGAAACTCAGGCCGAAGCCGAGCCCTGGCACGAGGGGATCGACGACATAGCAGGCGCGGGTGAAGATGATCTGCGACGGCTGGCCGGAATTGTAGCTGGTGACAGGATCGATGGCGACGGACCGGTCGACGCAGGGCGTGCCCGTCGTCGGGAAATCCGAGGCTTTGGTCACCGGCGTGAACTCGATGCGGATCGACTTGACGCAATCGCTGAGGATGACCGCTTCCTTGCACACCGAAGCCTTGAAATCGGCATAGCTCATCTTGGCGCCGTTGATCTGCAATGCGCGCGAGCTGCGGCTGACGGCACGGTCGAGCATGATCGACTGCGTCATGATGAAGCCTGCCTCGAAGATCGAAAAGATGACGGCAAAGACGATCGGCGCCAGGATGGCGAACTCGATCGCCGCCGCGCCCTTGCTGTCGCCGAAAAGCCGGCGCGCGCTACAGAAAAAGCCCACTCTCATTACTGTGTCAGTCTCAATTTGCGGATCGATGTCGAGATCGACTTGAATGCGTCGCCGATGCCGGAGCCGGAGGCCTGGTAGAAGTGGGCGGAGCTCGTCGCGCAGTTCTTCATGGCGTTGATCGCCGTGGTGTCGCTGCCGAGCTCGAAGCCGATGGTGAAGATGGTGATGCCCTTCGCCTTGGCGGTCGTGCAGATATTGCTCAGGTAGGTCGCCGTGTTGCCTGACATCGTGTAGTTGCTCGGGCTGAGATCCGGAGAGCGCTTGTAGTCGTTCGGGCGGAATTGCGCGGTGATCACGCCATCCGTCATCAACACGAGCACCTTCATCGTATCGGCATCGCTGAAGCTGGAGGGACGGTTGGAGAACTTCGAAGACATCTGCCCGCTGGCGATTGCCGCCTGGACGATGCTCGATGAGGCCGGATTGAGCAGCATGTAACCCCACTGCATGGCGTTCTGCGTGCCGGTGCCGTCATAGAGCTGCAGCGCGCTCAACCGGGCTTTGAGATAGGTCGCGTCATTGGAGAAGTAGGTGATTGCGTCCTCTTCGCCGGGACACCACCACCATTTCTTTTCCTTGTCTGTCGTGTTGTAGTTCCAGTTGGTGAAGATCGGCAGGTTCGACCGAGCCTTGAAGCTCGGGATCGCGTCGCTGCCAAAGCCCGCATTGTCGAGCTCGAAGCATGACCCCTTGTAATTTGGATCCTTGGTCGGCTGCGACTGGCCGGTCAGGCGGGAGCCGCCGAGCTTGTCGAACACCGCGGAACCCACGTTGACGTGGCCCGCATAGGGCACGACACTGATCGTCGTATAGTCCTTGGTGTCGTCGGTCAGGATCTGGTCGATGAACTGTTGCGAGGCGACCTTCAGGTTCTTGATCTTGCTGCCGACCATCGAGCCCGACATGTCGAGCATCAGCGACAGCTCGATATTCTGCTTGGCCTCTTCGGCGCTCGACGCCGTCTTGATCGTCAACGTCTTGACGCCGGCCAGATGCATGAAGGCGGTGTTGATCGTATAGGAGGCGTTGGCCGAGATCTTGCGCGAGTTCATCGCCGTCGCCTCGGAAAAGTCGATGGCCACGTCAGCACCGTAGGGGAGATTGTTCATGTAGCTTTTGAGAACATCGGCGGTCTTCTGCTTCTGCGACAGCGATGCAGCCGCCAGCACGCCGCGATCGAGCCCGTCCTGCATTTCCACGCGCACGGCTTCATAGCGCGCGAGATCGACCCCGGCGCCACCGGCCAAGACCATTGGCACGAAAAGCAGCGCGACTATCATCGCCACGTTGCCGCGCTTGTTGCGCAGCAGTGAACTCACAAGCTGAACCAAGGATGTCATGATTGCCCCCGCATCTGCGAGGATTGTTTAGGTGGGTATCAATTAGAATTTTATGAATCCACTCGGAAAACGCAGTAAATACAATCACTAAGAGCGAGAATTATTGGGTGCAATCACGGTTGTGCGCCAATGAGTTGCGAGCGACCTATGTTGTCGCAACCCCTGCGTATCGCGCGAGCCGTTGAAACCGCGCACGCGCAACTTATGTCTGGTGGGTTCATGCCTGAAGCGGCCGCGTCCATGCCAGCGCCGCGCCGCCCAAAAATCATAGAACCGGGATCATTCCCTCCGCCGGCTTCACGGCGGTCCTCACAAGGAAACGTTTGACCATGCGTTACAACCAGCTTGGAAATACCGGCCTGTTCGTCTCCGAAATCTGCCTGGGCACCATGACCTTCGGCGCCGCCGACGACAAAAGCCCCTGGGGCGCCATTGCCGATGTCGATCAGAAGGCGGCCGACGCGATCGTCGAGCGGTCGCTCTCGGCAGGCGTCAATTTCATCGATACCGCCGACGTCTATTCCTTCGGCGAGTCCGAGAAGCTGCTCGGCCAGTCGCTGAAGAACCTCGGCGTCGCCCGCAAGGATGTCGTCATCGCCACCAAGGTCTATGGCGCGATGGGCGACAAGCCGAACGATCGCGGCGCTTCGCGCGGCCACATCATGGATTCCGTCGAAAAGAGCCTTGAGCGCCTGCAGACCGATCATATCGATCTCTACCAGATCCACGGCACCGACAGCGTCACCCCGATCGACGAGACGCTCAGGGCGATGGACGATCTCGTCTCGCGTGGCCTTGTTCGCTATGTCGGCGTTTCCAATTGGCAGGCCTGGCGCATCGCCAAGGCGCTTGGGATTTCGGAGCGCCGCGGCTTCGCCCGCTTCGAGACCGTGCAGGCCTACTACTCCATCGCCGGCCGCGATCTTGAGCGCGATATCGTGCCGATGATGAACGAGGAGAAGGTCGGCCTGATGGTCTGGTCGCCGCTCGCCGGCGGCCTGCTGTCGGGCAAATACGGCCCCGGCGCGCCCGGCAACGGCGAAGGCCGCCGCGCCGCCTTCGACTTCCCGCCCGTCGACAAGGACCGCGCCTGGGCCTGCGTTTCCGTCATGCGCGAGATCGCCGAAAAGCACGGCGCAAGCGTCGCCACCGTAGCGCTCGCCTATGTGCTCGCCAAGCCTTTCGTGACGACTGTCATCATCGGCGCCAAGCGCATCGAACAGCTCGACCAGAACCTCGCCGCCGTCGGACTGAAACTCGATGCCGACGACCTGAAGAGGCTGGACGAGGTGAGCCAACTGGCGCCCGAATATCCCGGCTGGATGCTCTCCCGCCAGGGCGCCGGTCGTCGCCCCGCGCCCTTCGAACCGAAGGCCTGAGCGCTATTGCAAGACTGGACGCCGAGGCGAACCCGGCGTCCAGCGTTGTGACGAGAGAGGGCGCCTTACTTGGCGTGCGCCTTCAGCCACGTCTGCATCTCGGTGATCTCGGCCTCCTGCGCCTTGATCACGCCCTCCGCCAGCTTGCGCATCTCGGGGTCCTTCCCGTATTGCAACTCCACCTTGGCCATGTCGATCGCCCCCTGGTGATGGGCGATCATGCCGCGCACGAAGTCGATATCGGCGTCGCCGCTATATTCGATCATCATGTCCTTGTGCATCTTGTTGTTGGCCTCGGAAAAGGCATGGCTCGACGGGCTGTGGTCGCCCATCGGCATGCTCATGTCCATATCCATCGGCTTGTCTTCCGCGCTTGCAGGAAGAGCGCTGAACGAGAGGCCGGCGATAAGACCGGTCGTGAGAGCGAGTAGCTTAAAAGACATGGGATATCCTTCCTCAGTCTGGCAATAAAAGTCCGATGCGGCGTATCACGCCGCGTTTCTCAGGGTCTTGATGTCAGATCAACCGGGGAGGGGGCGCCTGCGGAGCCGGCCGTGCGCCGGGAAAGGCGAGCGCGATCGCCGGCGAGGGATAGGAAAACACCTGCTTGCCATCCGCATGAACGATCACGTCGACGGGCACGATGAGACAGGCAGAACAGAGCGGCATATGCGCCATGCCGCCGACAGCACACGGGTTCTTCGCCGGCACTGAGCCCTTGACGGCATCGCCCATCTCCATATCAGGCATATGATGATGCGCCTTGCCGGCAGCCATATCGACAGCGGCAGGCTGGCTCATCGACGCGCACATCGGGCATCCGGCCCACGCGAACATCGTTCCGTAGGTCAGCCATGCCAGCATCATCGTCGCGATAGAGAAAAGCCGCATCGGTCAAACATAGGCAAGCGCGCCACCGCTGCCAAGACGTCGCGTCGCGCTAATCGAGCTTGGCGGCCTTGCGTAACGCATGGTTGATCCGCCCCTGCCACCCCTTGCCGGTCGCCTTGAAGGCATCGATCACATCGGGATCGAGCCTCAGCGATATTTGTCGCTTCGGGCTCTCCACCGCCGGCCGCCCGCGCGAACGCCGGATGCTCTCGGCGAATTCGGGAAACACCTCGGCAAAGGGGCGCGCCTTCTTGAAGTCCTCTTCGGTCCATTCGGGATTGTCGCTGACCTCATCCCAATCGTCCTTGGAGTAGCCACGCCCTTCCTTGAACTCGATCTGCAGCTCAGTCTTCTTCGCTGTCATCCAGCAACCTCCTTTCGCTCTTGCGCGCCGGGCGCATCGAGATAATGGAAATGCCCTCCGAGCCCAGCACCGCGAACACCACGGCGATCGAGCCATCCGCAAAGCGCCCGATCGCCATCAGGCGCCCGCGCTTGGCCGGCCGCAATATGGCGCCGAGAAAGAACACCTCGTCGAGATCGGCGAAGTCGAGCCCATGCTTGTCGAGGTTGGCAAGCCGTTTCGGCTCATCCCATACGATCTTCATCGATACGATATCGCAAAATAAAAGTGATACAATAAATCTTTGATTGCATCACGATATCTTGCAATTCACCAGGCCGCAATCACCTGATGGATCACCTGGTAATCCGCGCTTTCCTCGCCTATCGGCACCACCGGCCAAGCCCAAGCCGCCCGCGCCTCCGGCACCGCGACCCCGTGCATCAGGTCGGCCTCCTCATGGGTCTTTCCGTTGCGATCGATCACCGCATAGGAGATATCGGTGACAAGGCAGCTCTTGAACGGCATCCGCGACAGGCCGGAAAGATGCGCTGCGATCAGCCGCTCCAACGTATCCTCAGGCATCCGCTCCCGCTCGGCTTCGAACCGCCGCTGCACGCCGCGTCCGATCTGCGAGAGCAGATTGGCCGAAACCACGAGATCGAGATAGGGCACATTGCGCAGGAACCCCAGCGGCTCCGGCGTCTCGCCGGCGGCAAGCGCGTCATAGCCCGAGAGATCGCGCTCGATCAGCCGGACATTGCGATAGGCCTTGCGGCGCATCTTCATCCTCACCGTCGCGACATGCACGAGATCGATCAGAACGACCGTATCGAAGCTGGCCGCCAGCTCCCGGATCGGCACGTCGCGCAGCAAGCCGGACCCCAGCACCACGGCCGTCCGCCGCTGCTTGCAGCCCGCTATTGCCGCAAGGATCGCCCGCCTCGTATTCTCTTCATGCTCCGCCCACTGCTGGCTGCAACGATTGGCGCGCGACCACAGATTGACTGAGTAGCGGACATATTTGCGGTGCGCCTTCTGCGTCCGCCATACGGTCGCGGCGTAGAGAAGTGCTTCAGCGATCATCGTATAGCTCCGCCATTCGGTCCATTCTCTCTCGTTCAATCGATTCTGTCTTCCGGATCAAGGGCCTTCGCCCTTGCCGCATCCGGCCCTTTCCGCTAGGAAACCGCCACTGTCACACTGAGCGGAAGACGTTGGAAATGAACGACAAGCAGAAGAAACCACAAAAGCTCAAGGCCAGACTTCCCCGCGGCTTCGTCGATCGTTCGGCGGCCGATATTCGCGCCGTCAATGAGATGACCGCGAAGATCCGCGAAGTCTACGAGCATTATGGTTTCGATCCTGTCGAAACGCCGCTCTTCGAATACACCGATGCGCTCGGCAAGTTCCTGCCCGATGCCGACCGGCCGAACGAAGGCGTCTTCTCGCTGCAGGATGACGACGAGCAGTGGATGTCGCTGCGTTACGACCTGACGGCGCCGCTCGCCCGCCATGTCGCGGAGAACTTCAACGAGATCCAGCTGCCCTACCGCACCTATCGCGCCGGCTATGTCTTCCGCAACGAGAAGCCCGGCCCCGGCCGCTTCCGCCAGTTCATGCAGTTCGACGCCGATACCGTCGGCGCGCCTGGCGTGCAGGCCGATGCCGAGATGTGCATGATGATGTCGGACACGCTGGAAGCCCTCGGCATCAAGCGCGGCGACTATGTCATCCGCGTCAACAACCGCAAGGTTTTGGATGGCGTGATGGAGGCTATCGGCCTCGGCGGCGACGATAAGGCTGCACAGCGCTTGAACGTGCTGCGCGCCATCGACAAGCTCGACAAGTTCGGCCCCGAGGGCGTGGCTCTTCTGCTTGGTGCTGGCCGCAAGGATGAGTCCGGCGATTTCACCAAGGGTGCCGGGCTCGATCAGGCGCAAATCGAGGGCGTACTAAAATTTTGCAAGCCAGATAATTTCCAGACCAGTTACTACGGCGAAAGCCTGCAGAAGGACCCGATCAAAACTATCGATTTCTTCAAAACGCTGTTCGACAATTCGCGATATCAAGAAGGTTTGGACGAGCTGCTGCTGATTGCGAATCTCGTCATTGCGGGCGGTTATGGTCCGAAGCCTTATTTCAGCGGTCAGATCCATATCGACCCCTCCGTCGTCCGCGGCCTCGAATACTACACCGGCCCGGTCTATGAAGCCGAGCTCACCTTCGACGTCACCAACGAGAAGGGCGAGAAGGTCGTCTTCGGCTCCGTCGGCGGCGGTGGTCGTTATGATGGTCTCGTTTCCCGCTTCATGGGCCAGCCGGTTCCGGCCACTGGCTTCTCCATCGGCGTCTCGCGCCTGATGACGGCGCTGAAAAACCTCGGCAAGCTCGGCCAGAGCGAGGTTATCGAACCCGTCCTCGTCACCGTCATGGATGGCGATGTCGAGGCCATGGGCCGCTACCAGCGCATCACCCAGGAACTGCGTGCGGCCGGCATCCGCGCCGAAATGTACCAGGGCAACTGGAAGAAATTCGGCAACCAGCTGAAATACGCCGACCGCCGCGGCTGCCCCGTCGCCATCATCCAGGGCGGCGATGAGCGTGCCGAGGGCGTCGTGCAGATCAAGGACCTGATCGAGGGCAAGCGCCTCTCTGGCGAGATCGAGGACAACGCTTCGTGGCGCGAAGCCCGCGTCGCGCAGGAAACGGTCAAGGAGGCCGATCTGGTCGCCAAGGTGAAGGAAATCTTGGCAGCGCAGGCGGAAGATCGCAAGCGAGCGTCTGATGTCTGAGCGGGGAATACCCCCCTCTGTCCTGCCGGACATCTCCCCCACAAGGGGGGAGATCGGCCAGGTTCATCCGCTCGCTCTACATTCACTGTTTGGCGCAAGCCGCGTAACACATCGATCTCCCCCCTTGTGGGGGAGATGTCCGGCAGGACAGAGGGGGGTAGCCCCGGAGACATCAACCCCATGCCCCTGATCAACCTCCCAGCCTTCTCCGAAGATCTGCTCGCCGAGTTCGCCGCCCGCAGCACCGAGCGTGTAGACACCCCGGTCATCCAGCCGGCCGAACCCTTCCTCGACATCGCCGGTGAAGACCTTCGCCGCCGCATCTTCATGACCGAGAGCGAAACCGGCGCCAGCCTGTGTCTCCGCCCGGAATTCACAATTCCCGTCTGCCTGCGCCATATCGAAAGCGCCATGGGTACGCCGAAGCGCTATGCCTATCTGGGCGAGGTCTTCCGCCAGCGCCGCGAAGGCGGCAATGAGTTCTATCAGGCGGGTATCGAAGATCTCGGCGATATCAATATCCCGAGCGCCGACGCCCGCGCCATCGGCGATGCGGCCGGCGTGCTGTCGCGGCTGCTGCCGGGCAAGAAGTTGGCCGTCACGCTCGGGGATCAGGCCGTCTTCGAGGCCGTCGTCCAGGCGCTCGGCCTGCCGCTCGGCTGGCAGAAGCGGCTGATCCATGCCTTTGGCGACACCACCCATCTCGAAGCGCTGCTCGCCAGCCTCGTCAGCCCTCAATTCGTCACCGGCCTCAGCGACGATATCGCGCGCCTCCTGGGCGCTGACGATGAAGAGGCGCTGGTCGCCCATATCGACGCCACCATGCAGGCGACGGGCTATTCCACCAATGCCAGCCGCTCGCCGCAGGACATCGCCCGCAGGCTCAAGGAGAAGCTGATCCTGTCGGAAACCCGGCTCGATGACGCGGCGTTCCTAGTGCTTCAGGAGTTCCTGTCGCTCAACGTGCCGCTGATCAATGCATCGGCGGCACTCTCCGGCTTCGCCGATGCCGCCGGCCTCAAGCTTGGCAACGCCCTGTCGCGCTTCGATGGTCGCGTGGCCGCACTCGCCAATGCTGGCGTCGATCTTTCGTTGATCGATTATCGCGCCGCCTTCGGCCGCCCGCTGGATTATTACACCGGCCTCGTCTTCGAGATCGGCGTCGAGGGCTCGGATGCCGTGCTCGCCGGTGGCGGACGCTTCGACAAGCTGATGACCCTGCTCGGCGCCAGGGAGCGCATCCCGGCCGTCGGCTTCTCGCTGTGGCTGGATCGCATCGAAACGGAAAGGGCCGCCTGATGACCATCACCATCGCGCTGCCCTCCAAGGGCCGGATGAAGGACGACGCCTCGGCCATCTTCGAGAAGGCCGGCATGAGGATCACCGCCGTCGGCAACGACCGCTCCTATCGTGGTCGCGTCGAAGGCTGGGATGATGTCGAGGTTGCCTTCCTCTCGGCCTCCGAAATTTCGAAGGAGCTCGGCAACGGTACCGTCGATTTCGGCGTTACCGGCGAAGACCTGATCCGCGAAGGCTTGGCGGAAGCCGACAAGCGCGTCGAATTCTGCGCCCGCCTCGGTTTCGGCCATGCGGATGTCATCGTCGCCGTGCCGGAGATCTGGCTCGATGTCGACAGCATGGCCGATCTCGGCGATGTCGCCACCGATTTCCGCGCCCGCCACGGCCGCCGCCTGACGATCGCCACCAAATACTGGCGCCTGACGCAGCAGTTCTTCTCGCGCCAGCACGGCATCCAGCTTTATCGCATCGTCGAAAGCCTTGGCGCCACTGAGGGCGCACCGGCCTCGGGCTCGGCCGACATCATCGTCGATATCACCTCGACGGGCTCGACGCTGCGCGCCAATCACCTGAAGATCCTGTCGGATGGCGTCATCCTGCGCTCCGAGGCCTGCCTAGTGCGCGCCCGCAAGGAAAGCCACGCCAACGAACCTTCCGTTGCCCGCCTGATCGAAGCCGTCCGCGCCGCGCTTTGATGGCCGGCGAGGACGACAACATCGTAGCCGGGAACGACAAACCGGGTGCTCCCGTAACGGAGCCGCTTTTCCAGTTTCAACCACGCTGGAAGGAAGAACTCGTCGTCACGGGAAGCGGTGGCTCCTTCGTGCTGGAGCTGCCGATGGGCGTATTGTCTGCCTACCTTCCCAGCGAGAACGAGTGGAAAGAGCACGGGCCGGAATGGGCGCGGGGCCTCTGGCCGGAGCTAAGGCGCGACCTGGATGAGTGGTGTCGCACCCATAACGCCGCTCTCTATGTAATCGCGACGGCAAGCGTTTATTCGCTTTAGCCGCTCGACTGCTGCAGAGACCGCCGCGCAACCTCCTCACTTGATTGAGAACGCAAAAAAAGCCCGCCGCCAGATGACCTGACGGCGGGCTTTTCATACTTGGGAGGATGCTATGCCGATTAGGCCGCGACCGGCAGGGCGCCACGGCGGGCGTCGATCGAGTAGAGACCGGGGCCGAAGGTGGCGAGCAGGATGTAGGCGCCGGCGAGCGTGAAGTTTTTCATCAGCATGATGCCGTTGAGAGCGTTGATCCAGCCGAGAGCGGCATCCGGCCAGCCGGGAACGGCAACGGTGCCGGAGTGGAAGACGAGACCGGTGAAGACGCAGAATGCGGCCAGCGCCCAGCCGACGATCTTCGTCTGGAAGCCGATGAGAACGGCAAGACCGGTGACGAGTTCGAACAGGCCGGCGAGGTAGGCAAGGGCGGTGGCGGCAGGCAGGCCGGCGCCGGTGATCATGCCGGCGGTGCCAGCCGGGTCGGTCAGCTTGCCGAAGCCGGAATAGATGAAGATGAAGGACAGAAGAATGCGGGCGACGAGAATGACAATGTTCTGGGTATTCGACATGGAACTGTCTCCGGTTGAATGAGTTGAGACCGGTGTGCCCCCCGGCACGGTTGTCGATCTCGTATGCACCGTTTCTCCTCTATTTTGGTCGTCATGGAAAGATAGACGGGAGGGGACAGTTCGTTCAATAATAGTGAACGACAATAGCGAATGGTGGCGGCTTGCCATTGCGCCGCGCGCTCTTCTATGGTCGGGCCACCTACCGCAACTGGAGACTTCAGATGGCAGACCTTTCCGCATTCCCGATCACGAAACGCTGGCCGGCAAGCAACCCCGATATCATCCAGCTCTATTCGCTGCCGACGCCGAACGGCGTGAAGGTGTCGATCGCGCTTGAGGAGCTTGCTCTACCCTATGAGCCGCATCTGATCTCGTTCGGCACCAATGATCAGAAATCTCCGGAGTTCATGTCGCTCAATCCGAATGGCCGCATTCCGGCGATCATCGATCCCAATGGCCCTGATGGAAAGCCGATCGGCTTGTTCGAATCCGGAGCGATCCTGGTCTATCTCGCCGAAAAGACCGGCAAGCTCATCCCGGCGGATGCTGCCGGCCGCTACGAGACGCTCCAGTGGGTGTTCTTCCAGATGGGCGGCATCGGGCCGATGTTCGGCCAGTTCGGCCACTTCCATAAGTTCGCCGCCGACGAGGTCGCCAACAATTCCTATCCGGTGGAGCGTTATCGTGACGAGTCCAAGCGCCTGCTCGGCGTTCTGGAAGAGCGCCTGCAGGGACGTCAGTGGATCATGGGCGACACCTACACCATCGCCGATATCACCACGTTCCCATGGGTACGCGGCGCCGATGTCTTCTATGGTGGCCGCGAGCTTCTGGAATACGACAAGTTCCCGGCGGTCATGGACTGGCTGAAGCGCTGCATCGCGCGCCCGGCGAGCGAAAAGGGCCTGAACATCCCGGCACGCCCGGCCTGAACCATCTAGGCAATATGTGCCCATAACGTCAAAAGCCGGCCCATTGGGCCGGCTTTTCCGTGACAGCAGGTAAGTTTTACTGGCGGCGAATGGCGGCCTTGCCGGTGTCGGCTTCGATGCGCGGGAAGATGAACATGCCGATCATGCTGCCATTGCCTTCCTCTTCGTAGCCGTTCGATTCACCCATGCAGAAAAGCGGCTGGCGATAGCCGTTCGGCAGGATAATCGTGGTCGAAAAACAGAAGGATGAGGACAGGGCAGCTGCCTGTTCGAAAATCTGGACGATGCGGCCGCGATCCCTCGGATCGTAGCAGCGCATCAGACTGAGCAAGCCGCATTCGGGCACCGACAGACCATGAAGCCGGGCGCTGCGTTCCTGAAGGCGGATCACGCCGCTTGAAAAGTCGCCGACCCAGCTTTCCGATATCGAGAGCTGAGCGAGCATGTCGGGATTGTTGTCGTTGAGTTCCAGCGATCCGCGCATCAGCGGTGCGGATGCGTTGGTTTTTGTTATCTTAAACACATTGTTCCCCAGTTTGGGCGCAGCGTTCTCCCGTGCTGCACACCCGGCAAACATTACAGTTTCAGTCGACGCCGCGCTTCATGCTCGGTGGCCGGAAAATAGCGTTCCGAGCGGTCGCCCCAAGAAGTGAGCCCACTCTGCCCAGCCTTTCCAAAATATGCAACTTCTAATTTAATTCAGGATAAGAAACTCGGTTCATGCGTCAATGCAATTCTGAGCGGTGTTGGCGATGCAGCGGCAAGTGCGCCTTGAACGAAGCGCCGAACACAGCGCGAATCTATAAGTTTTTTTGCAGAAACGGCAACGGTTTTTAACACGCAGGCGTATCCTCGCGCCCACTCATCAACGATCAAAAATAGCGGAAAGGTTGATGAAACCACTGCTAAATAACGCGAAATTGATGGAGTTGCGGGCGTTTCCTACCTCTGACGGCAACCATTGGCAAGAAAACTCGATTGTTACGAGAATTTGACCCCTCGGTAAAAATCGCCCGTCGAGCAAGCTTCACGAAAGCCTCGCCAAGCTCAACGGCTTGCCATTTGTATGATTATACGTTTCATCACACGGTTGAAAAATTCCGCACGCGAATGTGAGCGCGAATCACAAAACGAAAAGGGCGACCCGAGGGCCGCCCTTCCGTAACCTGAACCTGATGGCTCAGACATAAGACCCGAAGGTCTTACATCATGTCCATGCCGCCACTTCAGCGCGCTTGACGCGCTGAAGCACTTAAAGTGTATGGGCGGCTTTCACGTACAGTTCTGTAATCAGACCTTATGGTCTGATTACATCATGTCCATGCCGCCCATGCCGCCCATGCCGCCAGGCATGCCGGCAGGAGCGTCCTTCTTCGGCAGCTCGGCGATCATGGCTTCCGTCGTGATCAGCAGCGAAGCAACCGAAGCTGCGTTCTGCAGAGCCGTACGAACAACCTTGACCGGGTCGACGATGCCCATGGCGATCATGTCGCCATATTCAGACGTCTGGGCGTTGTAGCCGTAGTTGTCTTCGTTCTTCTCGAGGATCTTGCCAACAACGATCGATGCTTCGTCACCGGCGTTCTCGGAGATCTGGCGAACCAGCGACTGCAGAGCGCGACGGATGATGTTGACGCCAGCTTCCTGGTCGTCGTTTGCACCCTTTGCAGTGATCTTGGAAGCCGAACGGAGGAGGGCAACGCCACCACCAGGTACGATACCTTCCTGAACAGCAGCGCGCGTTGCGTTCAGAGCGTCGTCGATGCGGTCCTTGCGTTCCTTGACTTCGATTTCCGTGGAGCCGCCGACGCGGATGACGGCAACGCCGCCAGCGAGCTTGGCAAGACGTTCCTGCAGCTTTTCGCGGTCATAATCGGAAGAGGTTTCTTCGATCTGAGCCTTGATCTGAGCAACGCGGCCTTCGATGTCGGACTTGGCGCCAGCGCCGTCGACGATCGTCGTGTTTTCCTTGGAGATCGAAACCTTCTTCGAACGGCCGAGCATGTCGAGCGTTACGGATTCGAGCTTGATGCCGAGGTCTTCGGAGATGACAGTGCCGCCCGTGAGGATAGCGATGTCTTCCAGCATGGCCTTGCGGCGATCGCCGAAGCCAGGAGCCTTGACGGCAGCGATCTTCAGGCCGCCACGCAGCTTGTTGACGACGAGCGTAGCAAGAGCTTCGCCTTCGACGTCTTCAGCGATGATGAGGAGCGGCTTGCCGGTCTGAACGACGGCTTCGAGAACCGGGAGCATCGCCTGCAGGTTCGAGAGCTTCTTCTCGTGGAGGAGAATGTAAGCGTCGTCGAGGTCGGCGACCATCTTTTCCGGGTTGGTGACGAAGTAAGGCGACAGGTAGCCGCGGTCGAACTGCATGCCTTCGACGACTTCGAGTTCGGTTTCAGCGGTCTTGGCTTCTTCGACGGTGATGACACCTTCGTTGCCGACCTTCTGCATGGCTTCAGCAATGTCGTCACCGACCTGCTTGTCGCCGTTTGCGGAGATCGTGCCAACCTGGGCAACTTCAGCCGAGGTGGAGATCTTCTTTGCCTTGGCCTGCAGGTCCTTGACGACTTCTGCAACAGCGAGGTCGATACCGCGCTTCAGGTCCATCGGATTCATGCCGGCAGCAACGGCCTTGGCGCCTTCGCGAACGATAGCGCGGGCCAGAACGGTAGCCGTCGTGGTGCCGTCGCCAGCGATGTCGTTGGTCTTCGAAGCAACTTCGCGGACCATCTGGGCGCCCATGTTTTCGAACTTGTCTTCGAGTTCGATTTCCTTGGCGACCGATACACCGTCCTTGGTGATGCGCGGAGCGCCGAAGGACTTGTCGATAACGACGTTACGCCCCTTCGGGCCGAGGGTTACCTGCACTGCGTCAGCGAGGATGTCGACGCCGCGCAGCATCTTTTCGCGCGCAGAGCGGCCGAACTTTACTTCTTTAGCTGCCATTTTGAGAACTCCTGAAAAGGGGTGTCAGCGAATTGGGATGAAGTGGGAAACCGGCTGATTAGCCGATGATGCCCATGATGTCGGCTTCCTTCATGATCAGAAGGTCTTCGCCGTTGATCTTGACTTCGGTGCCGGACCACTTGCCGAACAGAACGCGGTCGCCAGCCTTGACGTCGAGAGCGACGACCTTGCCGGACTCGTCACGAGCGCCGGTGCCGACGGCGACGATTTCGCCTTCCTGCGGCTTTTCCTTGGCGGTGTCAGGAATGATGATGCCGCCCTTGGTCTTTTCTTCGGACTCAACGCGGCGAACAACGACGCGATCGTGAAGGGGGCGGAAGTTGGTGTTTGCCATTGTCTAATCCCTCGATCAAATGACACTCGCAGGCCGGTATGGCCCACACGGATGGGTGTTAGCACTCTCCTCTGGTGAGTGCTAGCGACCTGCATTTAGGAGCGGCCATCTGGGGAGTCAAGGGAAGCTGTCGTAATTTTCCGACGCCCCATGCCTATAGCCGTTTGATGGCAAAGTTGTGAACCTGCCGCGCGCTTGTCGAGGACGGGAAAACGCTTCGATGGTTAATGCCGGAAAGGGCAGGGGCAGCGCCGCATCTCCCGGCGCCGAGCTTTGTCATAAACCCGTGTCCGCAATTTGCGAAAGGCCATCAGGAGGCGCCGTCTCGGCGCCGCCGCCGGGCCGGGATTGTCCAGCCTCGATACGGGTGATATCGAGCGACAGGGGACAGCCGGCAGAGGTCGGCAAAGGGGTGGATATATATGAGCGTGGACGGAGCGGTGATGGCGGATGACAGCGTGGCATCGGTGCCGTTTGGCGAGGCCGTCCGCGTCTGGGCCAGGATCGGCTGTCTGAGTTTCGGCGGCCCCGCCGGCCAGATCGCCCTGATGCACCGAACGATCGTCGACGAAAAGCGCTGGATCTCCGAGGATCGCTTCCTGCATGCGCTGAACTACTGCATGCTTTTGCCAGGCCCCGAGGCGCAGCAGCTTGCCACCTATATCGGCTGGCTGATGCATGGTGTGCGCGGCGGCATCCTCGCCGGCCTGCTTTTCATCCTCCCCGGCTTCGTGGTCATGCTGGGTCTCTCCGCCCTCTACGCCGTCTTCCAGGAGACAGCCTGGCTTCCCGCCCTGTTCTTCGGCCTCAAGGCGGCCGTGCTTGCCGTCGTCGTCGAGGCGCTGCTGCGCCTTGCCCGCCGTGCCTTAAAGACCCGCGCGCATTATTACATCGCCGGCGCCTCTTTCCTGGCGCTGTTCATGCTGAACGCGCCGTTCCCGGTCGTCGTCATCCTCGCCGGCCTCACGGGTTTCGCTCTGCACCGCTATGCCCGCCGACACGCGCCGACGCAGGAAGCCCAAGCCCAACTCAACACGCAATCGCCCCGCCGCCAGCCCACGTTTACGACCCACGCCATCGCCCGGCCGCTCCTTGTTCTCGTCTTCTGGATACTCATCTGGCAGGCACCGTTGCTCCTCGTCCGCAATCTGCATGCGCCCTCCGATCTCATCGCCGAGGCGCTGAGCGGCGAGACCAATGTCTTCGGCGCGCTCTTCATCTTCTTCTCCAAGATGGCGGTCATCACCTTCGGCGGCGCCTATGCGGTGCTCACCTATGTCGCGCAGGTCGCCGTCGGTCATTATGCCTGGCTGCAGCCGGGCGAGATGTTGGATGGCCTGGCGCTGGCCGAGACCACGCCCGGCCCGCTGGTTCTCGTCCTCTGTTTCGTCGGCTTCCTCGCCGGCTACCGCAATCCGCTCTTCATGGCGCCGCTGATGGGCGGCGCGCTCGGCGCCACGCTGGTTGCCTGGGCCACCTTCGTCCCTAGCTTCGTCTGGATCTTCGCCGGCGCGCCCTTCGTCGAGAAGCTGCGCGATAACGCCGGCCTGTCGGCGGCACTATCCGCCATCACAGCGGCCGTCGTCGGCGTCATCCTCAATCTGTCGCTTTGGTTCGGCCTGCACGTGCTCTTCGCCGAGGTCGGCCGGTTAGCACTTCTGTCGCGAGGCGCGGGCCTCCCCATCGTCAGTCTCGCCTGGCCGCAATGGGCCACCATCGATATCGCCGCGCTGGCGATCTTCGTGATCGCGTCTGTCCTGCTGTTCTACGTGAAGATGGGCATGGTCAAGGTGCTGGGGCTTTGCGCCGCCGCTGGCCTTGCCATCAAGGGCGCCGAACTGCTGCTCTGAAGGCCGTCGGAGCGCACTGGGTCGCAAGAATTTCATCGTCCCGCATTGCAAAATTTCTTGCCATCGCGGCGGGGCTTTGCGATGTCAGCCCTCATCGAATGAAAACCGGGACTTTGAAATGGCGCAGCGCATCGAGAATTTCGCAGAGATCACCAGCCACTACGATGCGGTGTTCTGCGATGTGTGGGGCGTGTTGCACAACGGCGTCTCGCCGTTCCCGAAGGCCGCCGCAGCCCTGCAGGCCGCGCGCGAGGCTGGTCTCACGGTCGTTCTGATCACCAATTCGCCGCGCATTGCGCCGCTCGTCGTCGATCAGCTCCGCAACATCGGCATCCAGGACGAAGCCTATGACCGCATCGTCACCTCGGGCGATGTCACCCGTGGCCTGATCGCCGAAGGCCCGAAGAAGGTCTTCCTGCTCGGCCCGGATCGCGACATCGCCATCATCGAAGGCATCGGCGTCACCCGCGTTTCCGCCGAAGAGGCCGATTGCGTCGTCTGCACCGGCTTCTTCGACGATGAGACCGAGACGCCTGAAGATTACACCGACATGCTCAAGGCCTTCCAGGCCCGCGACTTGCCGCTGATCTGTGCCAACCCCGACCTGATCGTCGAGCGCGGCCACAAGATGATACCCTGCGCCGGCGCCATGGCCGCCTATTACGATCAGCTCGGCGGCAAGACCCGCATCGCCGGCAAGCCGCACAAGCCGATTTATGACGCCGTGCTCTCGGTTGCCCGCGAAATGCGCGGTGACCTCAAGATGGACCGCATCCTGGCGATCGGCGACGGCATGCCGACGGATGTGCGCGGCGCTCTCGATTACGGTCTCGATCTTCTCTATATCAGCGGCGGCATCCACGCGGCCGAATACACGCTGAACGGCGAGACCGACGAGGCGATCCTCACCGCCTATCTCGAACGCGAGAAGGCAACGCCGAAGTGGTGGATGCCGCGCCTGGCCTGAGCCGCCATCTGACCATCTTGTGTAAGCCCGAAGCATCAGTAAAGTCTGCCCGATGACCGTCTTCCATCGCAATGAAACCCGAGAGCCCTTGCCAGACCACCTGCATGGCGGTGTGGTCGCCATCGGCAATTTCGACGGTGTCCATCGCGGTCATCAGTCGGTGCTGGAACGCGCGCTCGAGATCGCCGAGGCGCGTGGCGTTCCAGCCCTCGTGCTGACCTTCGAGCCGCATCCGCGCACGGTCTTCAACCCGCAGACACCGGTCTTCCGCCTGACGCCAGCGCCGCTGCGCGCCCGCATTCTCGAGGCCATGGGCTTCGGCGCCGTCATCGAATACCCGTTCGACCGCGAATTCTCGCAGCGCTCGGCTGACGATTTCATCCACTCGATCCTCAAGGATTGGCTGGCCGCCTCCGAGGTCGTGACCGGCGTCGATTTCCATTTCGGCCGTGGCCGCGAGGGTGGCCCGGCCTTCCTTATGGATGCCGGCAATAAATACGGCTTCGGCGTCACCCTGATCGACACCTTCCGCGACGAGAACGCCGACGTGGTCTCTTCCAGTCGCATCCGCGCTTTGTTGAAGGACGGCGAAGTCAGCGAGGTCGCCGGCCTGCTCGGCTATCACTACACGGTCGAATCCGAGGTGATCGGCGGCGAAAAGCTCGGCCGCCAGCTGGGCTTCCCGACAGCCAACATGCGCCTGCCAGCCGAGGTCGAACTGAAGCCCGGCATCTACGCCGTCCGCTTTCGCTTCGAGGATGGGTCGATGCACGACGCGGTCGCAAGCTACGGCCGCCGCCCGACGGTCACCGACAACGGCGCGCCGCTGCTCGAAACCTTCGTCTTCGATTTCTCCGGCGATCTCTACGGCCAGATCTGTTCCGTTTCCTTCTTCTCCTACCTGCGCCCGGAGCTGAAGTTCGACGGCCTCGAACCGCTGGTCGAGCAGATGAACCGCGACAAGGAAGAGGCGAGGGCGGTACTCTCAGGCATACAGTCGATCAGCGAGCTCGACCGCAAGCTCTGCGGCCTCGTCTGAAGTTTCATTCCTCTTCCGCATTGCGTTGAAGCAATGCCGCCACCGGATCCTCCGGCTCGATCGTCACGATGACGATCGACAGAAAGATCAGCGCCGCCCCGACGCAGGCGATCACAGGCGGCCGCTCCAGCAAGACAAGGCAGGCGCCGATCGCGCCGAATATGCTCTCGCCGGAGACGAGCACCGCCGCCTTCGATGCCGGCACATGACGCTGCGCATAGGTCTGCAGCCCGAACGCGGCCGCCGTCGAGAGAATGCCGAGCATCGCCAGTTCCGGTGCCGCCCGCCACATCATCTCGCCCGTCAGCGGCTCCAGAAGCGGCGCCACCGGCATCAAGAGCAGCGCGGCGATCGCGAATTGCACGAAGGCCGAGGTGAACGGCCCGCCATGACGCCGCGCGTGGCGCCCGAGCAGCACCATCCAGAACGCGTAGAAGACGGCGGAGACCAGGCAGGCAACATCGCCTGTGTTCAGCGCCGCGAAGCCGCCGATCCCATCGGCCATCAGCCCGATGCCGACAAGCGTCAGGCAGGCCGCGAAGACACCCAGCCGCCGCGTCGTCTCGCCGAAGGTGACCCATGCCACGACAGGTGTTAGCACGGTGGCGGTGTTGACCAGGAAGCTCGCATTGACGACCGTGGCGTTGACATAGGCCGTCTGCTGTATGGCGATCGCCACGGTGAAGGTCAGCGCAACACGTAGGATGCTCTTTGTCCACCCCGCGCCATGTCCCCGCACATCGTTGCGCTCAAAAGCCGCCAGCGGCAGCATCACCAGCGCCGCAATCAGGCAGCGCAGCATGGTGGCCGACAGCGGGCCCATATGCGTGAGCACCGTCTTTTGCGCGATGTTACCGAAGCCCCAGAAGGCGGCGGCGAGGATCAGCGAGACATAGGCGCTCCGCTTCGACATGGCGGCTCAGACCACGAGCAGGTGGAGCGCTGCCCGCAAACCGGACAAGATGTCGCCGCGCGCCGAATGATATGGAAAATCATCCATCGACATGCCCTCCCGAAAAGAGATCGAGCCGAGGATGCCATAAGGGTATCGAGCGCTTGCGGTCGGCGACCGCCGCCGCCGCCCGGAAGCGTCGCCCCTCAAACACCCTGTCCGTTATTTGGATCTGCTAATTGGTATTGTTGGGATAGCGCCGGTCACTGCCGCTATCGATCACATGTTCCATCCGCGCCCCTCTCGCTGAAAACAGGCAACGCTTCGCGCGCGGCGATTTCGCCACGTGCCACCGCCTGCAACCATGTAACGTCAGATTGAAATCAACTTATAGTATATTAGCAATATTTGAATTGAATGTGAAGGCAGCCGAGGAAAGCGGTGCGGCGATGGAAGACATCCGTCTCACAACCGACTGCCCAGTCACAAACTGTGTCTTTTTCGCGGCAGAGATGCTTGCCGAGCGAGCCGGCTGGCATATCTCATCTATCTGATAAGACGCGGATAAGCCGCGCCCGATCCGCGAAAGGCACTCTCCTCATGGACAAAAGATTTGGAACGGCGGCCTGCTGGCTGCTCATCATTCCCTATATCGGGCTGCTCTGGGTCCCCTTCTACAATTTCCACGATCCTGTGATCTTCGGCTTCCCGTTCTTCTACTGGTATCAGCTCCTCTGGGTGCCGATCACCGCCTTCCTGACCTGGATCGCTTACCGGAGCATGCGCAATGACGACTGATCTCAACGTCACGGCGCTCAGCGTCTTTATTTTCTTCTTTGTCCTCGTCACCGTCATGGGCTTCGTCGCCTCGCGCTGGCGCCGGCCTGAAACCATGGCGCATATCGACGAATGGGGTCTCGGCGGCCGCTCCTTCGGCACCTGGATCACATGGTTCCTGGTCGGCGGCGATTTCTACACCGCCTACACCGTCATCGCCGTTCCGGCGCTCGTCTATACCGTCGGCGCCTATGGCTTCTTCGCGCTGCCCTATACGATCGTCGTCTATCCCTTCGTCTTCATGGTGATGCCGGTGCTCTGGAAGCGGGCGCGGGACTTCGGCTATGTCACGGCGGGCGACGTCGTCCACGGGCAGTATGGCTCGCGCGGGCTGGAGCTTGCGGTCGCGGCAACAGGCGTCATCGCCACCATGCCCTATATCGCCCTGCAGCTTGTCGGCATGACGGCGGCGCTGAAGGCGCTAGGCCTGCATGGCGAGGTGCCGCTCGCCATCGCCTTCATCGTGCTGGCACTCTACACCTATTCGGCGGGCCTGAGAGCACCCGCGCTGATCGCCTTCGTCAAGGACATCATGATCTATATCGTGGTGATCGCCGCCGTGGCGCTGATCCCCTCGAAGCTCGGCGGCTACGCCAATGTCTTCGCCTCCGCCGACGCGGCCTTCCAGGCCAAGGGTTCCGGCAGTCTGCTGCTTGGCTCCAACCAGTATGTCGCCTATGCGACGTTGGCGCTCGGCTCGGCACTCGCGGCCTTCATGTATCCGCACACGCTGACCGGCATCTTCGCCTCCAACAGCGGCAACACCATCCGCAAGAACGCGGTGCTGCTGCCGGCCTATACGCTGCTGCTCGGGCTGCTGGCACTGCTCGGCTACATGGGCCACGCCGCCGGCCTCAAGCTCGACAGCGCAAATGACGTGGTGCCGGCGCTGTTCCAGACCCTCTTCCCCAGCTGGTTCGCCGGCTTCGCCTTTGCGGCGATCGCCATCGGCGCTCTGGTGCCCGCGGCGGTGATGAGTATCGGCGCCGCCAACCTCTTCACCCGCAACTTCTGGAAAGCCTATGTAAACCCCCAGGTGACGGATGCGGGCGAAGCAAAAGTCGCGAAGATGACCTCGCTGGTCGTCAAGGTCGGCGCCCTGCTGGTCATCATCTTCCTCCCCACCCAATTCGCTCTCGACCTGCAGCTCCTCGGCGGCATCTGGATCCTGCAAACGCTCCCGGCCCTGGTCTTCGGTCTCTACACCAACTGGTTCCGCGCGCAGGGCCTGCTCGCCGGCTGGTTCGTCGGCTTCTTCGGCGGCACGCTGCTGGTCTGGATCAACGGGTTGAAACCGCTGCAGCCGGTGACGATTGGCGAGACCTCGTTCACCATCTACATCGGGTTGCTGGCGCTGGCGGTGAACATCATCGTCGCGGTGGTGGTGAACGCAGTGGCGCCCGGCAAGGCGGTGGCGCGGGCTTGAGGGGGAGAGGGAGGGCTGCGGGTGACGCCGCGGCCCTCTTCAAAGCTTTCCCTTGTAACCGGCATCCTTCAGGATCGCGTTGGCCGTATGACGGCTCTGCAGATTGCGCGGCACAAGAAGCATTTTCTTGGTGTCAGGCGATTGCCATTTCTCGTGCGATCCCTTGGCGTTCTTCAGATAGACGTAGCCGAGGGCGGAAATGATCTCACAAACGATCTTGTATAGCCCTCGGCCATTCAGGCCGCCGCGACATGCGGCGTCGGGCGCTGCCAGAGGATCGCCGGAACGAGATCTTTCAGCGGCGTGTCGGCAAGGTCGGATGAGGACATGTGATTGGCAATGATCAGGTCGATGGCGCTGTCGAAGATGATGTCTTCGAAAGCGTCGATATCGGCCGTTTCGATATGCAGCCCCTCGATATCGCTCTCGGAATAGAAGACCTTGGCCTCCTCGTCCCAGATTGCCTTGATGAAAAAGGTGCGTTTCACCATCGAGTGAGCCTCTGTGTTGCCGTGGCCTCAATATATAGCAACGGCGGCGATGCACAACGTCGGCGGAGGGCGCGGCTGCGCCAATTCTCCTCTTCCTTTTCCCGCCAAAAGCGCCTATGAACCGGCGCGATGAACACATTCCGGCTGGCGATCACGATACGAATTATCGGCCCGGCCTTCCGCGCGCGCTAAGCGGCCGGAAGGTCCGGGTTTTCGGCGCTCGACCTCAGAGCGCTTCCGCCGCCACGATATTTCCAAGTCCGTTGCGCCCGTTTGCGAGGCGTAAAGCACGATCGCTAGAAGAGACGATTGCCAGACATGACCGATACAGCCGAAAAGATCGATTACTCCAAGACCCTCTATCTCCCCGAAACCGATTTCCCGATGCGCGCCGGCCTGCCGCAGAAGGAGCCGGAAACCGTTGCCCGCTGGCAGGAGATGGGCCTCTACAAGAAGCTGCGCGCCTCTGCCGCCGGCCGCGAGAAATTCGTCCTCCACGACGGCCCTCCCTATGCCAACGGCAACATCCATATCGGCCACGCGCTGAACAAGATCCTGAAGGACGTCATCAACCGCTCGTTCCAGATGCGCGGCTTCGATGCCAATTACGTTCCCGGCTGGGATTGCCACGGCCTTCCGATCGAGTGGAAGATCGAGGAAGAGAACTACCGCGCCAAGGGTAAGGCCAAGCCTGATCTCAAGCAGGCCGACGCGATGATCGAGTTCCGCAAGGAATGCCGCGCTTACGCTGAAAAGTGGATCAAGATCCAGGGCGACGAGTTCAAGCGCCTCGGCATCGAGGGTGATTTCGACAATCCGTATCTGACGATGAACTTCCACGCCGAAAGCCGCATCGCCGGCGAACTGTTGAAGATCGCCATGAGCGGCCAGCTCTATCGCGGCTCGAAGCCGATCATGTGGTCGGTGGTCGAGCGCACGGCGCTGGCAGAAGCCGAAGTCGAATACCACGACGTCGAGAGTGATATGATCTGGGTGAAGTTCCCGGTCGTGGGTGGCGCCGGCGAGCTGGCCGATGCCCATGTCGTCATCTGGACGACAACGCCATGGACGATCCCCGGCAACCGCGCCATCGCCTACTCGCCGAAGGTCGCCTACGGTCTTTATGAGATCACGGCTGCTGAAAACGACTTCGGCCCGCAGTCTGGCGAGAAGCTGATCTTCGCCGACGCGCTGGCCGAAGAGTCCTTCAAGAAGGCGAAACTCGAAGCAAAGCGGCTGAGTAACGTTTCCGCTCGCGAACTGGCGTCAATGACTGCCGCTCATCCCCTTAAGGGTATTGGCGGTGGGTATGAATTCGCTGTGCCGCTTATCCCTGGCGATCATGTCACCGATGATGCCGGTACGGGTTTTGTCCACACGGCTCCGAGCCATGGACGCGAAGACTATGAGGCATGGATCGAATACCAGAAAAACAGACTTCTCAATTTCGCGAACACTCCTGGGATTTCTGTGGCCGAGCGGCAGCAGTTTCTTGCCGAACTGTCTGAGGTCTCAAGATCAATCCCGTTCCCGGTCGACGACAGCGGCACCTATACCGCAGACGCCCCCGGCTTCGAGGGCGCCCGCGTCATGGACGACAACGGCAAGAAGGGCGATGCCAACGAGCGCGTCATCAAGACGCTGATCGAACGCAACGCGCTGTTTGCCCGTGGCCGCCTGAAGCATTCCTATCCGCATTCCTGGCGCTCCAAGAAGCCGATCATCTTCCGCAATACGCCGCAGTGGTTCGTCTACATGGACAAGGACCTCAAGGACGGCACGACGCTGCGCACCCGTGCGCTGAACGCCATCGACGACACCCGTTTCGTACCCGCCGCCGGCCAGAACCGGCTGCGTGCCATGATCGAGCAGCGTCCTGACTGGGTTCTCTCGCGCCAGCGCGCATGGGGCGTTCCGATCTGCGTCTTTGCCGATGAAGACGGCAACGTCCTGCAGGACGAAGAGGTCAACAATCGCATCCTCCAAGCCTTCGACGTGGAGGGTGCCGATGCCTGGTTCGCCGAAGGCGCCAAGGATCGCTTCCTCGGCACCGGTCACGACCACGCCAAGTGGACGCAGGTCATGGACATCCTCGATGTCTGGTTCGACAGTGGCTCGACCCACACGTTTACGCTGGAAGACCGCCCGGACCTGAAGTGGCCGGCCGATCTCTATCTCGAAGGCTCCGACCAGCATCGCGGCTGGTTCCACTCGTCGCTGCTGGAATCGGCCGCGACCCGTGGCCGCGCGCCCTATAACGCCGTTCTTACCCATGGCTTCACCATGGACGAGAAGGGCGAGAAGATGTCGAAGTCCAAGGGCAACGTAACCTCGCCGCAGGAAATCATGAAGGATGCCGGCGCCGACATCCTGCGCCTCTGGGTCATGACATCAGACTATGCTGACGACCTGCGCGTCGGCAAGACGATCATCCAGACCAATGTCGATGCCTACAGAAAGCTGCGCAACACCATCCGCTGGATGCTCGGCACGCTGGCGCACGACAAGGGCGAGACCTTCGAAGTCTCCGAGATGCCGGAGCTGGAGCAGCTGATGCTTCATCGCCTGGCCGAGCTCGACCAGCTGGTACGCGAGAATTACGACGCCTTCGACTTCAAGAAGATCGCCCGCGCGCTGATCGACTTCGCCAATGTCGAGCTCTCGGCCTTCTACTTCGACGTCCGCAAGGATGCGCTCTATTGCGACGCGCCATCCAGCCTGCGCCGCCGCGCCTCGCTGCATGTCATCCGCAACATCTTCGATTGTATGGTGACCTGGCTTGCTCCGATGCTGCCGTTTACGACGGAAGAGGCATGGCTCTCGCGCAACCCTGGTGCCGTCTCCGTCCACCTCGAGCAGTTCCCCGAGATTCCAGCCAACTGGAAGGACGAGGCGCTGGCCGAGAAGTGGAAGAAGATCCGCGCGGTCCGCACGGTCGTCACCGGTGCTCTCGAAATCGAGCGCAAGGACAAGCGCATCGGCTCCTCGCTGGAAGCGGCTCCGGTCGTCCATATCGCCGATGCCGAGCTCCTGAAGGCGCTCGAGGGCCAGGACTTCGAGGAGATCTGCATCACCTCGGGCGTCGTCATCGAGGGCAATGAAGGCCCGTCCGACGCGTTCCGTCTCACCGAAGTGGCCGGCGTCAGCGTCGAGCCGAAGCTTGCCGAAGGTGAGAAGTGCGCCCGCTCGTGGCGGATCACCACGGATGTCGGCTCCGATCCCGAGTATCCCGACGTTTCCGCCCGCGATGCTGCCGCATTGCGCGAACTTGCGGCATAAACCGAAGAAAGTTGCCGGATGAATTGCGCAATCGCGGTTCATCCGGTAAAAGCTGCCTGAAATTGGCCGGATTTTTCCGTCACGGGGAGGATGTCCGGTTGAGCATTGACTGCACCGGCATGGCTGGAAGGGTTTTCATGTTATCGAAGCGTTGGTTCCGTTTGGGCGCATGCCTGACTGTTGCGATGGCAGGCACTGCGATGATGTCGAGCTGCACGAGCGGCCCCCGCTACGGCACGGACAAGACGGCATTCGAGCAGCTGACCGATGACCTTGGCCAATCCACCTCGCTGACCGGCACCGAGCCCAAGAACAAGGGCGTGAAGTACAATCCGCGTCCGGGCCTCGTGGTTCCCAAGGCCGGCGACAAGGAAAACCTGGTCGCGCCGCAGCAATCGATCGCCAGCAAGGACAATCCGCAGTGGGTCGAATCGCCTGAGGAAACCCGCGCCCGCCTCGTCAAGGAAGCCGACGAGAACAGCGACAAGTCCGGCTACCAGTCGCCGCTCGCCAACAACGAGGTCGAAGGCGGTCGTCGCACGACGGAAGCCCAGGCCAAGGCCTTCCGCGAAGCCCGCGCCATCCAGAAGGGCGCCTATATCGACCAGCGCCGCTACATCTCCGATCCGCCGACCGAATACCGCCAGGTCGACGACCCCACCAAGCTCGACGATCTCGGCGAGCCTGAGCTGAAGAAGATGAAGAAGAAGAAAAAGGAAGCCGCCGTTGCGGGTTCCGGCAAGCAGTGGTGGAACCTGTTGCAGTAAGGCTGCTGCTAGGTAGCGTTGTTTTCTAGGGTTTGATTTTTTGCTGCGGCAGTGATGCTGGCGTGGTTCCGTGTGGCACCCCCCTCTGTCCTGCCGGACATCTCCCCCACAAGGGGGGAGATCGACACGCGGTGAGGTTTACGCCAAACGCTGAGGTCAGAGCGAGTAGCTGCGCCCAGCCAATCTCCCCACCTGTGGGGGAGATGCCCGGCAGGGCAGAGGGGGGTACCCCAGGGTACACCCTATCCATAGCCCCTAATCCCGCTTCCCCTGAAAGAACCCCCGCAGGATCTCCGCCGCCTGCACCTCGCTCATCCCCGAATACACCTCCGGCGCATGATGGCACGTCGGCTGCGTATAAAACCGCACCCCACTGTCCACCCCGCCGCCCTTCGGATCCTCGGCCCCATAATAGAGCCGGCGGATGCGCGCGAACGAGATCGCCGCCGCGCACATCGTGCAGGGTTCCAGCGTCACGTAGAGATCGGCGCCCGTCAGCCGCTCCTGGCCAAGCGCCTCGCAGGCCATGCGGATGGCGGCCACTTCAGCGTGCGCGGTGATGTCGTTGAGCTCGCGGGTGCGGTTGCCGGATGAGGCAATCACGATGCCGTCGAGGACGACGACCGCGCCGATCGGCACCTCGCCGCGCGCGCCCGCGGCACGCGCCTCCTCAAGCGCCAGCTCCATAAATTGATTTGTCTTCACGATCCGACAATTTCCACTTAACCGCAGGGGCGCGAACTGATAGAAGGCCCCAAAAGGCAGGCAAACAACAAATGACATTCAAAGACAAGCCAAAACGGCCGGGTGGCAAGCCATCCCCGCGCGATACCGGCGCGAAATCGGGCGAGAAGCCCGCAAGGAAGTTCGCAAAATCGGCTGACAAGGCGGATGCCGTGTCCGACGTGACGAGCGACAGCAAGGCGGAACGCATCTCCAAGGTGATGGCGCGCGCTGGCGTTGCCTCGCGTCGCGATATCGAGCGCATGATCCTCGATGGCCGCGTCACGCTGAACGGCAAGCCGCTGGACACGCCCGTCGTCAACGTCACGCTGACCGACAAGATCGAAGTCGACGGCATGCCGATCCGCGGCATCGAGCGCACCCGCCTGTGGCTCTACCACAAGCCGGCCGGCCTGGTGACCACCAATGCCGATCCGGAAGGCCGCCCGACCGTATTCGACAACCTGCCGGATGATCTGCCGCGCGTCATGTCGATCGGCCGCCTCGATATCAACACCGAAGGTCTGCTGCTGCTTACCAACGACGGTGGCCTGGCGCGTGCGCTGGAACTGCCGACCACAGGCTGGCTGCGCCGCTACCGCGTGCGCGCCCACGGCGAGATCGACCAGGAAGCGCTCGACAAGCTCAAGGACGGGATCGCCGTCGACGGCGTGCTCTACGGCGCCATCGAAGCGACGCTCGACAAGGTGCAGGGCTCCAACGTCTGGCTCACCATGGGCCTGCGCGAAGGCAAGAACCGCGAAATCAAGAACGTGCTCGGCGCGCTCGGTCTCGACGTCAACCGTCTTATCCGCATCTCCTACGGCCCGTTCCAGCTCGGCGATATCCCCGAGCGCGCGGTGATCGAAGTGCGTGGTCGCACCCTGCGCGACCAGCTCGGCCCGCGCCTGATCGAGGATGCCAAGGCCAATTTCGACGCGCCGATCTACAACGCGCCCGCCGTGACCGAGGAAGAGGAAGCCGACGCCAAGCCCGAGCGCCGCGAACGCTCGTGGAGGCCGGAAGACAAGCGCGAACGCGCGCTGAGCCGCCTCGACACCAAGCGCGACGACAAGCGTGATGACCGTCGTGGCGGTGATCGCGACCGTGATGGTGGCCGTGGCCCAAGCCGTGGTGGCGACCGCAAGGACGAGGGCCCGAAGCGTCCCGCGCTCGGCAGCCGCCGCAACGCCAATGTCTGGATGGCGCCCGGCGCCCGTCCGCTCGGCGAAAAGGCAGCCGCCAAGGCCGAGAAGAACGCCCAGACGGCGCTCCGCCGTGGCGAGAAGCCTGGCCGTTCCAAGCCGCAGCCGACAAGCTACGACGAAGGTCCGCGCGTGCAGATCAACCGCGCCCGCGACGAAGAGGGCGAATGGATCCGCTCCAGCGATGTGAGCCGCGACGACGACCGCAAGCGCGGCGGCGACCGTGGTGATCGTGGCTTCGGCGACCGTCCGCGTGGCGACCGTTCCTTCGGTGATCGCGGTGACCGCTCCGGCGGCGACCGCACGGCACGCGGCGACCGGCCTTATGGTGATCGCCCACCCCGTGGCGACCGCCCCTTTGGCGACAAGCCACGCGGCGAGCGCAAGCCGCGCGAGGATGGCGACCGTCCACGCTCCTTCGGCGACCGCCCCCCTCGTGGTTACAGGCCACGTGGCGATCGGCCTTTCGGCGATCGTCCTCCCCGTGGTGACCGGCCGACAGGCGACCGCCCGTTCGCAGCCAAGCCTCGCGGCGACCGCAGGCCGCGTGAGGATGGCGACGACCGTCCGCGTTCCTTCGGCGATCGTCCGCCGCGTGGCGACCGGCCGTTCGGCGACAAGCCGCGCCGTCCGCGCGAAGAGGGCGACGAGCGTCCCCGCGCCAACCGCTTCTCCGGCGAGGCTCGCTCCGAGCGTCCGGCCGGCGAACGTTCGTATGGCGACCGGCCCCGTGGAGAACGTCCGCAGGGTGATCGTCCCCAGGGCGAACGCCCGAGAGGTGATCGTCCCTTCGGCGACAAGCCGCGTGGTGACGGGCCGCGCGGAAAGAGCTTTGGCGGCAAGCCCGGCGGCTCCAAGCCGGGTGCGAAGAGTTTTTCGGGCAAGCCTTCGGGCGATCGTCCCGGTGGCGGTGGCAAGCCCTCGGGCGGGCCGTCTCGTGGTGGACCAAAAGGCAAGGGAATAGGACGCGGTGCGGATCGTCGGCGGTGAGTTTCGCGGACGGTCGCTCGCCGTGCCTAAATCCAACGACATCCGGCCGACTGCCGACCGGACGCGTGAGAGCCTGTTCAATATTCTGAGCCATGCCTATCCGGAATGCGTCGATGGCACCCGGATACTCGATCTCTTTGCAGGCACCGGCGCCGTCGGTCTGGAAGCCGTCTCGCGCGGCTGCCGCCATGCGCTCTTCGTTGAAAACAGCGTCGAGGGCAGGGGGCTGCTCTGGGAAAACATCGATGCGCTCGGCCTGCACGGCAAGACACGTATTCTGAGGCGCGACGCGACCGATCTTGGGAGCGTCGGGAACCTCGAGCCGTTCCAGTTCCTCTTCGCCGACCCGCCCTATGGCAAGGGTCTCGGCGAAAAGGCAATGGCTGCGGCCGCGAGGGGTGGTTGGCTGTTTCCGGGCGCGATTGCCGTGCTCGAGGAGCGCGCCGACGTTGCCGTTTCGGTCGATCCTTCCTATCTGTTCCTGGAAAGCCGGATTTTCGGCGATACCAGGGTGCATTTCTACCGCTACCAGCCGGAGTAGGTAGCGGCTATCGGGGGTAAAGGGTGACACAGCAGGCCGAAAAGACCAGTTCCGCGTTCCCTGCTCTCGAAGATGTCGCCTCCGGCGCGTCGCCGCGTATCGCGATTGCGTTCGGCGGCGGCGGCGCCCGTGGGCTTGCCCATATTCACGTCATCGAAACGCTCGACGAGCTCGGCATCCGCCCGGTGGCGATTTCGGGTTCCTCGATCGGCGCCATCATGGGCGCCGGCATGGCGGCCGGCATGACCGGCGAGGCAATCCGCGAACATGCGCTGATGACCGTCGGCAACAAGACCGCCGTCGTCAGCCGCCTCTGGGGCCTGCGCCCGCAGACGGTGCGCGACGCGGTGGCGAACGGCGTGCGTATCGGCCAGTTCAACCTCGAGCGTATCTTGAAAGCGTTCCTCCCGGCCGATCTCCCCGATCGCTTCGAGGATCTGCCGATCCCGATGACGGTGACCGCCACAGATTACTATGGCCAGCAGGAGGTGCTGGTGAGCGAAGGCCAGCTGTTTCCGGCGCTCGCGGCCTCTTCCGCCATCCCCGCCGTCTTCATGCCGGTCCGGCTGCATGGCCGGGTGATGATCGACGGCGGCATCAGCAATCCCGTCCCCTATGAGTGCCTTATGGACCGCGCCGATATCGTCATCGGCATCGATGTCGTTGGCGCCCCCGAGGGTGACGGCACTCATATCCCGAACCGCATGGAAAGCATCTTCGGCTCCGGCCAGCTGATGATGCAGACGGCGATCACCCTCAAACTCCGCATCCAGCCCCCCCACATCTTCCTCCGCCCCGCCGTCGGCCGCACCGGCGTCATGGATTTTCTAAAAGCTCGCGAAGTGCTGGCCATGTCTCAGGGCGTCAAGGACGAGCTGAAATATGCGCTGGATGGCGCGATCGAGGCGCATGCGAGATCCGAGCGGCTGTGATAACGTCCGCTTAGGAGGGCGTCATGAGCAACGCGAACCCATCAATGCGTACAGTCAGATTGAAAGCGTCCGACGAAGTCTGGTCACTGATCGACCGCGCCGCGAAGCTACGAGGGCAGACAAGCGCCGAGTTCATAGTCGGTGCCGCGCAGGGCGCAGCCGAGGATGTCCTTGCTGATTGCCCGGTCGCGTTGGTCCCGGCCTCAAGCTACGACCACTATCTCCAAATCCTGGATCAGCCGCCACGCAATGATGGCTTTCGACGGCTCATGCGCGTGGAAAAGCCCTGGCAGGACTAAGCATCCGCCACCGCATCCCCCGTGCCCGCCAGCGGGTCCTGCGAGAAATCCATCGTCCGCTTCGGCTTGACCAGCGGTTCCGGCTTGACCGGTTGCGAATAGAGCATGTCGCGGCCGGCCTGCAGTCCCTCGGTGACCTGCAGTACCAGTCGCTGTTCGTCGCGGCGGCGGATGTCTTCGCCGATCTCATATGCGGCGGCCTCGCTGATGCCGAGGGCTTCCAGCGTCCGGCGGCCGAACAGCAAGCCTGATTCCAGCGTCTCGCGCAGTTCGTAGTCGACGTTGAGGTTGCGCAGCGCGATCGAGTGGACGCGGTCGTAGGAGCGCACGAAGAGCTTGGCCTCGGGGTAGTCGGCCTGCACCAGCTCGACGATCTTGTCGGTCACCTCTCGTTTCTGTGTGCAGACGACGACGATCTTGGCATGGTCGATGCCGGACGCGCGCAGCACGTCCTTGCGCGTGCCGTCGCCGAAATAGATGCGAAAGCCGAAGGAGGAGGCCTGGCGGATACGGTCGGCCGAGGTGTCGATGACGGTCACCGCGCGCCCGCCGGCAAGCAGGATTTGCGCCGCGATCTGGCCGAAACGCGAGAAGCCGATCATCAGCACGTCGGCGCCGGCCCCCTCGAAATCCTCTTCCAGCGTCTCCTTCGTCTCGCCGCTCTCGAGCCGCTTGGCAAGCTTCGTGCCGATGGGCGTCAGCGCCATGGAGAGCGTCACGATGGCGATCAGTAGAGAGGCAGTGCTCGACGGCATCAGCGACGAAGCGCCCGCCGTCGAAAAGAGCACGAAGCCGAATTCCCCGCCCTGCGGCAGCAGGAAGGCAATGCGGATCGCGTCATTGTGATCGGAGCCCGTCAGCCGGCAGAGCCCGTAGATGATCAGCGCCTTCGCTGCCATGACAACAGGCACGGTGACGAGGATGACGAGCGCGTTGTCCCAAAGCACGTCGAGCTGCAGCGACAAGCCGACGGCGATGAAGAAGATGGCGAGAAGCACGCCGCGGAAGGGCTCGATATCCGCTTCCAACTCGTGTCGATAGGAGGATTCCGCCAGCATCACGCCCGCCAGGAACGCTCCCATCGCCATCGACAATCCGGCCATCTGCATCAGCGCCGCCGATCCCATGACGACGAAAAGGGCTGCCGCGATCATCGCCTCGCGCGCACCGGTGCTGGCGATGATCTGGAACAGCGGCGTCAGCAGATAGCGCCCCATCACGATCATCGCGCCCACAGCGCCGATGGCGATCCCAAAATCGACGATCGGCGTGCCGTGGCCCTTGCCGGTGTCGAGAATATTGATCAGCGCCAGAAGCGGCACGATGGCTAGGTCCTGGAACAAGAGCATCGAGAAGGAGCGCTGTCCGTAACGCGTGCTGACATCGCCGTCGTCTTCAAGGATCTGCATGGCAAAAGCGGTGGACGACAGCGCCAGGCCGAAGCCGGCGATGCTGCTGCCGCGCCAGTCGAGCAGGCCGGAGAGATCGGCGAGCGCGGTCAGCACCAGCCCGGTGAGGATCACCTGCGCCGTTCCCAGCCCGAAGATGTCGCGCCGCATCTGCCAGAGACGGCTCGGCTTCAGCTCCAGCCCGATGATGAAGAGCAGGAACACCACGCCGAGCTCGGCGACGTTGAGGATCTGCTCTCCGTCAGTCAGCCCGTGAAAGATCGGGCCGATCACCACGCCGGCGGCGAGATAGCCGAGCACCGTTCCAAGCCCCAGCCGCTTGAAGATCGGGGCCGAAACGACGGTGCCGCCGAGCAGCAGGATCGTTTCGGTGAAGAGGGCGTTGGGCTCGGACATCCGCTAAGCTTCTTTCAATGGTCATGGTTGCGCAAGCAGCGCGAAAAAGAATCGGCACTGTCGGCCTTGATGCTTTCCGTAGCGCACAATAAATGGAACGCGAAGGAAAGGCCAAACCATGTCCTCTGAAATTGATTCCTCGACGCTTCTCTCCCGCGCCAGCCAGCTGATCGATCTCGCCAGGAAGGCGGGCGCCGATGCCGTCGATGCGGTGGTCGTCCGCTCCCGCTCGCAATCCGTCAGCGTGCGGCTCGGCAAGGTGGAGGAAACCGAATCCTCCGAGAGCGATGATTTCTCGCTGCGCGTCTTCGTCGGCAAGCGTGTCGCCAGCGTCTCGGCCAATCCCGGCTTCGACATGTCGGTGCTCGCCGAGCGCGCGGTCGCCATGGCCAAGGTCTCGCCGGAAGATCCCTTCGCCTGCCTGGCGGATGAGAGCCGGCTCGCCAAATCCTATCCCGACCTGCAATTGCTCGACAACACCGAGGTCTCCGCCGATCAGCTGCGCGAGGCAGCGCTTGCAACGGAAGCCGCCGGCCTTGCGGTCAGTGGCGTCACGAATTCCTCGGGCGCCGGTGCTTCGGCCGGACGCGGCGGCATGGTTCTCGTCACTTCGCACGGCTTCGAAGGCAGCTACATGGGCTCGCGCTTCGGCCGCTCCGTCAGCGTCATCGCCGGCGAGGGCACCGGCATGGAGCGCGATTACGATTTCGACAGCCGCATCTATTTCTCCGAGCTTGATGATCCGGCCGAAATCGGCCGTCGCGCCGGCGAGCGGGCCGTCAAGCGCCTGAAACCGCGCCAGGTCGATACCGGCAAGAACGTCACCGTCATCTTCGATCCCCGTATCGCCCGCGGCTTCGTCGGCCACATCGCCGGCGCCATCAACGGTGCCTCGGTTGCCCGCAAGACCAGCTTCCTGCGCGACAAGATGGGCGAGCAGGTGCTGAAATCGGGCCTGTCGATCACCGACGATCCGATGATCGTGCGCGGCCCGGCCTCGCGGCCCTTCGATGGCGAGGGTGTTTCCGGCGAGCGCATGGTGATGATCGAGGACGGCGTGCTGAAGCAATGGTTCCTTTCCACGTCGACCGCCCGCGAGATCGGCATGGAAACCAACGGCCGTGGCGTGCGCGGCGGCAATGCGGTGACGCCAGCCTCGACCAACCTCGCGCTCGAGCCCGGCGATATCTCGCCGGAGGACCTGATCCGCGGCGTCGGCAACGGCTTCTACATCACCGAGCTGATCGGCCAGGGCGTCAACATGATCACCGGCGAATACAGCCGTGGCGCCACCGGTTTCTGGATCGAAAACGGTGAATTGACCTTCGCGGTTTCGGAAGTGACCATTGCATCGAACCTCAAGGAGATGTTCATGCGGGTAACGCCTGCCAACGATATCGACCGCAAGTACGGGGTAGCCGCCCCGACGATCGCGATCGAGGGAATGACGCTGGCCGGACGGTGATCGCGGGCTAAAGCGCGTCGCGATCTTTCAGATTCGCTCGTTGCGCTTTAGGTCTTTCTTTTACCGCATGTCTTCATCGCAAAACCGCTTTACACTTTTGCGCGACATGCTCTAGCCGCTGACGGATTGGAACTTGGGATGAGCGACGTGGACAATGCCCGCTGGCAGAGCGATCTGGACCTGATCGCCGACGCTGCAAAGCGGGCGGGTGCCGTGGCGCTCAGCCATTTCAACCAGTCGCCGGAGGTCTGGTGGAAGAACGAGGGCCGCTCGCCGGTCAGCGCCGCCGATTTCGCCGCCAACGAAATCCTTGAGACCATGCTGCGCGCCGCCCGCCCGGATTACGGCTGGCTGTCTGAGGAGACCGAGGACAGCGCCGATCGCCTGTCGCGCGACACGCTCTTCATCATCGATCCGATCGATGGCACGCGCGGCTTCCTCGCCGGCCAGAAGCTCTGGTGCGTCAGCGTCGCCGTTGTCCACAAGGGCCGGCCGGTGGCCGGCGTGCTCAACGCGCCGGCGCTCGATGAGCTCTATGAGGCGGTCGCCGGTGGCATCGCCTTGAAGAACGGCCTGCCGATCCGAGTCTCGGAGCCGAAGCCGCCCGTTCGCTTCGCCATTGCCGAGGACGTGCTGAACGGCTTCAAAGAGCCGCTGCGCAGCAAGATCGAGCGCGTCAAGCACGTGCCCTCGCTCGCCTACCGCGTCGCCATGGTGGCCGATGCAGCGATCGACGGCACCTTCGTGAAGCGCAATTCTCACGACTGGGATCTGGCCGCCGCCGATCTCATTCTTGAGAGGGCAGGCGGCCGCCTCGTCAATCTCGACGGAACGGCGCTGACCTATAACCGCGCGGATGTGAGACACGGCGAGCTTTGCGCCGGCTCTGAGCCGCTGTTGAATGAATTTCTATCCCCTATCGCCGCGCGCTGAGCAGTTGACGTTTCCGTCAAAATCCCTCAGATGAAACGGCGGAGGAGCAGATGAAGGAAGTGACTTAAATGACCAAGTCCGGTGAAAAGAAGCAACTGTTGCACCTCGTGTTTGGCGGCGAACTGGAAAGTCTCGATGACGTGCAGTTCCGCGACCTCTCTGGCCTGGATATCGTCGGCATCTTCCCTGATTACGCATCTGCACTGACGGCCTGGAAGTCCAAGGCGCAGTCGACCGTTGATAATGCCCACATGCGCTATTTCATTGTCCATATGCACCGCTTGCTTGATCCCGAAGACAAGTCCGGCAAATAAGTTTTCGGCCCTCGTGGCCCTGTTTTACCCAGCCGCCTGCCTTATCCGGGCATAGGGGTGGCTGTTGACGCATTCTGAACAAACTGATCGGTCATTTCGGCCGCAATGATATTTGGGAATGGGTTGATGTCGATCATCGTTGATCGGAGACGTGTTATATGAGCGGCCGCATGGCGCGTTTGGCGCTGGGCGCTTATCAGGCGGTTGGGACGTTGATTACGCCCTTCGTCGGCGGCTACCTGACCTATCGCGCCGCCAAGGGAAAGGAAGACAGGGCCCGGCGGCTTGAGCGCTCTGGCTATGCCAGCGCCGATCGCCCGGCCGGCCCGCTAGTCTGGTTCCACGCCGCAAGCGTCGGCGAAATGAACGCCGTCATTCCCCTTATCCGCGAGATACGTCGCCGCGACGTTCACGTCATCCTGACGACGGGTACGGTGACCTCGGCCAAGCTCGCCGCCGAGCGCGTCGGCTCCGAAGTCATCCACCAATATGTGCCGCTCGACCTGAAGCCTGCCGTCAGCCGCTTCCTCAATTACTGGCAGCCCGATTGCGCGCTGATTGCTGAATCCGAGATCTGGCCGGCAACGGTTCTCGAACTCGGCCGCCGCCGCATCCCGCAGATCCTCGTCAACGCCCGCATGTCCGATCGCTCCTTCGCCCGCTGGACGCGCCGCCAGGCGCTGGCCGAGGCGCTGTTCGAGAACCTGGCGCTCGTCATCGCCCAATCCGATGTCGATGCCGAGCGTTTCCGCGATCTGGGCGCCCGCCAGGTGCTGATGTCCGGCAATCTCAAGGTCGATACCGACGCGCCGTCCTATGACCCCGCCACCTTCGCCCGCTACCAGCAGCAGGTCGGCGATCGCAAGACATGGGCGGCGATCTCAACCTTCGATGGCGAGGAGAAGGCCGCCGGCATCGTTCACCGCACGCTGAAGGAGCGCAACGGCCAACTGACCATCATCGTGCCGCGCCATCCCGAGCGCGCCGATGCCATCGAGGCCGAACTGGTCAAGCAGGGGCTCAAAGTCGCCCGCCGCACCCGCGACGATGCGCTGACACCCGATATCGATGTTTTCCTCGGCGATACGATCGGCGAGATGGGGCTTTATCTGCGCATGACCGAGGTCGCCTTCGTCGGCCGCTCGCTGTTCGGCGAGGGCGGGCAGAACCCGCTGGAGCCGGCCATGCTCGGATGCGCGGTGCTGTCGGGCAGCAATGTCCAGAATTTCCGCGAAGCCTACCAGCGGCTCGCCCGCCGTGGCAGTGCCCGCATGGTGCGCGACACCGAGATGCTGGCCAAGGGCGTGCATTATTTGCTGACCAACGACCCGGCGCGCCGCAATATGATCGAGGCTGGCGCCGCCGCCGTGCAAGAAATGCGCGGTGCGCTGACGGCGACGATGAAGGGTCTCGAGCCCTACATCAACCCGCTGACGGTGAAGGCCAGACTGCTGCCGAAGACGGCGGCGCAACGCTAGAGGCGGACGAGGTTATGCAGGCGATCAAGGGTATCCTGTTCGACAAGGACGGCACGCTTCTCGATTATGACGAGAGCTGGCTGCCCGTGAACCGCGAGCTGGCACGCATCGCCGCCAGGGACGACGCCGCACTTGCCGACCGCCTGCTGCTTGCCTGCGGCATGGATCCCGTCACCGGCCACATCGTTCCCGACAGCCTGCTCGCCGCCGGCAACACGCGCCAGATCTCGGAAGGCCTCGTTGCCGCCGGCTCGACGGTTCCCGCCGACGAGCTGACGGTGAGGCTCGACGAACTCTTTTCCCACGCCGCCGATTTCTCCGTGCCGGTCACCGATCTCGCCGCCTTCTTCGCCCGCCTGCATGCGCGCGGCTTCAAGCTCGGCGTCGCCTCCAGCGACAATGAGCGCTCGATCCGCCAGACGGCCAAGCGCTTCGGCTTTGCGGAGTACATCGATTACGTCGCCGGCTATGACAGCGGCCACGGCACCAAGCCGGAGCCAGGCATGGTGCTCGGCTTCTGCGCGGCCACCGGTCTCGACCCCTCCGAAGTCGCCGTCGTCGGCGACAACAACCACGATCTGCACATGGGCCGCAACGCGCATGTCGGCCTGGCGGTCGCGGTTTTGACCGGCACCGGATCGCGGGAATCGCTCGCCGCCGCCAGCGATCATTGTCTCAACGATATCACCGAGCTCGAAGGGCTGCTGCCCAACCTGCAGTTCGCCTGATCGACCAAAGGCTTGCTTTTTCTTGAAAATTGCCTTCTCTTTTCGCCCGGTTAGGGGTGGCGTCCGCGTTGAGCGGACCGGTGGCGCGAAAGGCAGGACGGCAAAGATGGTATCCGAAGCGCCACCGTTCTGGTGGACGAAAGCCGATTGGCGCGCCTGGACGCTTTATCCGATCTCCTTTCTTTATGGCCGTATCTCGGGCTACCGCATGGTCAACGCCAAGCGCGCTTCCGTGCCGGTCCCCGTCATCTGCGTCGGCAATTTCACCGTCGGCGGCGCCGGCAAGACACCGACCGCGATCGCGATCGCCCGTGCCGCCAAGGCCAAGGGTCTGACCCCAGGCTTCCTCAGCCGAGGCTATGGCGGCTCGCTCGATGTGACGACCGTGGTCGATGCCGGCCACCACCGCGCCGTGGCCGTCGGCGACGAACCGTTGCTTCTCGCCCGCGAGGCGCTCACCGTCATCTCCCGCCGCCGTGTCGAGGGCGCCAGGCGCCTCGTCAAGGAAGGCGCGGACCTGATCATCATGGATGACGGCTTCCAGAGTGCCAGGCTCGCCATCGACTACGCGCTGCTCGTCATCGACGCCACGCGCGGCCTCGGCAATGGCCACATCGTTCCCGGCGGCCCGGTGCGCGCGCCGATCAAGCTGCAGCTGCGCTACGCAACAGCGCTTCTGAAGGTGGGCGCGGGTGCCGCCGCTGACCAGATCGTGCGCATCGCAGCGCGCGCCGCCAAACCCTATTTCACCGCCTCCGTCACCGTCTCCGATGGCGCCGACCTGAAGGGCAGCCGAGTGCTGGCTTTCGCCGGCATCGCCGATCCCTCGAAATTCTTCCGCACGGTGGATGGCATCGGCGCCGAAACCATCGCCCGCCGCTCCTTCGGTGATCACGAGCACCTGACGGACGACGAGATCGACGACATCCTCGAAACCGCCGCCCGCGACGACCTCCAGATCGTCACCACCTCCAAGGACTTCGTGCGGTTGATGGGCCACCACGGTAAGGCCGAGACACTGGCCGCGAAGTGCCGGGTGATCGAGGTGGAAATGACCTTCGAGGACCATCTGGCGCCGGGGCTGATCATCGATCGCGCGCTTGATGCGTGCAGGGAACGGCGGCTGAAGGAGAAGGCGGCGGGGTAGGGGACACGCGCCTCTCTAGCGATCCTCCAATGCCGGCGAGGCGGCGGCGATCCGGTCCAGGTTCCCGATCAAACGGGTCAACAGCGTCACGAGCTGCTTGGTCTCCGCTTCCGAAAAGCCGTTCAAGGCGTCGCGATTGCCTTGCATCAGCGTTGCGATTGCTTCCGGCATCCGCGCCCGCGCATCCGCTGTCAGAACGATCCGGCGGCTGCGCCCATCGGCGGGGTCGGGTGTCCGTTCGATCAGGCCGTCGCGCTCCATCCGGGCAAGCATCTGCGCCATCGGCGGCTGCTCAACCTTGGCGAAGTGAGCAAGGTCGCGTTGCGTGCTCGCATTTCCCTGTCGAAGCGCCACCAGCACCGGCAATTGGCCGACACCGAAACCATGCCGCTTGAGACGCGTTTCCGCCAGCCGCGCGAAGCCGCGCGCTGCAAGGCTGATGAGGTGGCCCGGCGTGGAAAGTACGTCCATGTCCATATTCAGCAGTGTCCCGTTCAGCGGTTGACGAAAATACATACGTACATATATAAAATGACGGGCCGATATGGTCAAGGACGGTCGGAGACTGGTTTTCAAAGGGAATTGGAGAGACGTCATGTCGGAAAAAGACAGCCTGCTGATCGGCCACATCTATGATCGCTTCAACGCACGGGACATTGACGCTGTGCTGGCGGTGCTCACCGACGACGTCGCTTGGGCGAACGGAATGGACGGCGGCCATGTCCACGGACATCAGGCCTTGCGCGATTACTGGACGCGGCAATGGTCCATCGTCAGTCCCCATGTCGAGCCGGTGTCGGTACGCCGCACAGCCGATGACCGTATTGCCGCCGAGGTGATCCAGACCATCACCGATCTCGATGGAAAGCCGCTGCAGGGGCAAAGCCATGGGCTGAAGGACAAGACGGTGGTCCATCTCTTTCAAATGGCCGGCGACAAGATCGCGCGCTTCGATATCGAGGACGCCGAATAGAACGGCATGTCGGATGCCGCCGTGGCCAATCGTCTCTACAATAGATTCAACATGGAGGAGACGTCATGCCCCGCTATCTGGTAGCCATTCACCACCCCGACGACTACGACCCCGCCGTTTCGGAAGACGAGGCGATGCATCGGGCGATCGATGCGCTGAACGACGAGATGGTCGCGGCCGGCATCCGGCTCTTCGTCGGCGGCCTGCATCGGGCGGGCACCGCCAAGTCGTTGCGCGCCGATGCCGATGGAACCGTGTCGGTGAGCGATGGTCCCTATCTCAAGACCAGCGAGCATGTCGGCGGTTTCTGGGTGCTGGAGGCGGATGGCATGGAGGATGCGCTGGCCTGGGGCCGCAAGGCTGCCATTGCCTGCCGGGCGCCTGTCGAGGTGCGGGCTTTTCATTAGGGCGCTGTCATGCCGTGGAGACGAGGGGCGCTGTTGTGCCGTGTGGCGCCCCCCTCTGTCCTGCCGGACATCTCCCCCACAAGGGGGGAGATCGGCCAGCGGTGAGGTTTACGCCAGACAATGAAAGTGGAGCGAGCGGTCGCCCCTAGCCAATCTCCCCACCTGTGGGGGAGATGCCCGGCAGGGCAGAGGGGGGTAATCCTGGCTCCAGCCTCGCGACAAGCCGGCCTACTCCACCACCCCAAACACCGGCCCATACCCGCCATGCCAGGAAAAATCGCTGCGCCCCAATTCCGCGCTATAGAACCCCGCGCCACCACCGCCATCGAGAAACAGCGCGTCGGCACACTGCAGATGGTCGCGGAAGAGCCGCGCGAAATCGTGGAAATTGACCGGATCGTCGCTGACGACAAACCGAACCATCCCATCGCCACAGACACCCACGCCGCTGCGCCGCGTCCGGTCGCTGGAGCCGACGATGAAGATCGGGTTGATCCGGTTTGCAATCACCAGCATCGGCCCCGATTGCGTGGCAAGCCTGACATCGGGACGCTGCTTCTCGAACGTTGCGGTCGGCAGGATGCCCGCGCCCTTGCCGCCGATATAGAACACGCCGTTGGGGTTCTTGTAGAAGTTCGGCACCGGTCCGCTCGCCTTGGGCGCCTTGACGCTCGCCACCGGCCGCAGCTCCCGGCCATCTTCGACATAAAGCCCGATCGGCGAGAAATCCTCGTGATACATCCCGGCATTGAGCGCGAAGACGAGCGTCTTGCCCTTGGCGGTGACGGCGTCAGCGATGCCGGGGAAGGAACGGTAGGGCGCCCCGTCGTCGCCCTTCCAGAAGAGGCGCAGATCCGCCTTGGCGGGATCGACGGTGCAGATCACGTAGTTGGTGTTCTCGACTGTTTCCGGCGCGCAAGGTCCGGCAAGCACAGGCTGGGTGGAACCGAATACGGCGCCCAGCAGAATAGCCATCCCGGCGAGGGCGGCGGAGAGCAGGCCGGATGAACGGATAGGCACCAGTTCTCGTCCTTTGCGGTGTGAGAAAGGTCGCGGCGGGCGCGATTTAGCTCTTGCGCGCTTCGAGGCGCCGGCGGTCGCGCTCGACGGTCTGGAAGCCCATGGGCGTCAGGCGGAATTGCCGCTTCTGGAATTCGCCGCGGATTTCGACGAAGCCCTGCGCTTCGGCCTCATAGAGCGTCTTCAGCCCCATCTCCTTGGGCGGTGTCTGCCAATCCTGGCCGACGGCGCTGTGCAGCAATGCGAGGATCTTGATCATTGTTTTCTCCATGGCCGCGCCGCGGCTAACGCCGTCTTGCCAATGCCGTCAGGCGAGCGATTACCGCTTCTGGTTCGGCAACACGCCGGCGCGCTTGTCGGCCTCGAAGGAGGACACGGCGTCGGCATAGGGCTCCTGGCGCGCGACGCTCCAGTAGCGCAGTTCGTCGAGCGGGATCTGCTTGCCCGTCATGGCGCAGACGACGTAGGAACCTGGCGACAGGATCTGAAAATCCGCATCGAGATAGCGTATCTTCGCTTCGCGGTTTCCGTTTCCTTCAAACAAGTTCATGCGCTCCAATCCTTAAAGCCAATCCTCAAAACGAGGCCGTCATCGGATTGCCATAACCCGCCACAGCCGCCATTGCCAGCGATTTCAGCTCCGCCCGAACAGCCGCTCGATGTCGGAAAGCTTGAGCTCGATATAGGTCGGCCGGCCGTGATTGCACTGTCCGGAACCCGGCGTCACCTCCATCTGCCTGAGCAGCGCGTTCATCTCCTCCGGCCGCAGCCGCCGTCCGGAGCGCACCGATCCGTGGCAGGCCATGGTCGCCGCCACATATTCGAGCTTGGCCGAAAGCCCCGAGGCCGTGTCCCATTCGGCGATCTCGTCGGCCAGCTGCCGGATCAGTCCGGATGCATCGACTTCGCCCAGCATCGCCGGCGTCTCGCGCACCGCGATTGCCCCCGGCCCGAAGCGCTCGATGCCAAGCCCGAGCTCGCCGAACTCCGATGAAAACTGCATCAGCCGGTCGCAATCTTCTTCCGGCAGGTCGATGATCTCGGGGATCAGGAGCACCTGCGAGGCCAATCTCTTGGAGTGCAGCGCCTTGCGCATCGCCTCGAACACCAGCCGCTCATGCGCCGCATGCTGGTCGACGATCACAAGTCCGGTTTCGGTCTGCGCCACGATATAGTTCTCGTGCAGCTGCGCCCGCGCCGCACCAAGCGGGAACCGCGACGGTGCCTCCGCTTCGGCGGCGGGCGCTGGTGCCGCCCAGGATGAGGCCTGCGCGGTCTCGGCCCGCGCCGCCGGCATGGTCAGCCCGTCGAACGAAGCCTGCGGCCGCTCACCGAAGCCGTTACCACCAGGGCGCTGATAGGATGGAGAATATGAGGAGGAGCCTGTGGGCGCAGAGGGGAAAGGCCGTGATGGCGAAGTCTCGGCGCTCCATGGTTGTTGGGGTTGTTGCTGCGGCCGGTAGCCGTTCGGCTGGAAACCGGGGCGGAAAGCGCGCAGCATGCCGTCGGCGCCTGTGGTCGCCGCCCGGCTGCCGTCGCGCGCCAGAGCCTCGCGGATCGCGCCGACAATCAGCCCGCGCACCAGCTGCGGATCGCGGAAACGCACGTCGGACTTCGCCGGATGCACGTTGACGTCGACGAGCGCCGGATCGACCCCGATCGACAGCACCGCCACGGCGTAGCGCCCCGAGGGGATCGTCTCGGCATAGGCGCCGCGGATGGCCGAGAGCACCAGCTTGTCCTGCACCGGCCGGCCGTTGACGAAGGCATATTGATGCGCCGCGTTGCCGCGGTTGAAGGTCGGCACGCCGGCAAAGCCTGTGAGCGTCACATCCTCGCGCTCGGCATTGATCTCGATCGCGTTGTCGCGGAAATCCTTGCCGAGGATCTGCGCCATCCGTGCCAGATGGTCCTCGCCGGTCGCCGGAAATTCCAGCGTCGTGCGGTCGGTGCCCGAAAGCACGAAGCGCACCTGCGGGAAGGCGATCGCCATGCGCTTGACGATCTCGGTGATCGCGGCCGCCTCGGCCTTTTCCGTCTTCAGAAACTTCAGCCGCGCCGGCGTCGCGAAGAACAGGTCGCGCACCTCGACGATGGTGCCGGGGTTGAGCGCCGAGGGCCTGAGATGCTGCAGCTTGCCGCCCGCCACTGAAATCTCCGCCCCGCCATCGCTGTCGCGGCGGCGGCTGGAGATCGTCAGCCGCGCCACCGAACCGATCGAGGGCAGAGCCTCGCCGCGAAAGCCGAGCGTGCTGATATCGTCGAGCGTATCGGTGATCTTCGAGGTGCAGTGCCGGCGCACCGCAAGCTCGAGATCGCGCTCGTCCATGCCCGAGCCGTTGTCGGTGACGCGCAGCAGGCTCTTGCCGCCGCCGGATGTGGCGATCTCGATGCGCGTCGCCCCCGCGTCGAGCGCGTTCTCGATCAGTTCCTTGGCCGCACTGGCGGGCCGTTCGATGACCTCGCCGGCGGCGATTTGGTTGATGAGCGTTTCGGAAAGATGCTTGATCGACATGCAGCCATTTTCGCGGATTCGGGAGCGTGAGGGAAGGGTGAAAACGACGATCTCGGGGCTTGTCCAGACCCTAGGATTCCGCTGCTTAATGTTAAGCACGCCTTAAGACAAAACTGGCATTTTGCCGATAATACCCCGCCGCAAATGCAATCCATTCGGACAGATGTAGGACGCGCAAGTATGAGTGCCGGTCGCGATCAAGCGGACACAGCCCCGCAGGAGGGCGCGGTTGAAACCGCGGCTGGCCTCCAGGCGGCGTTGTTCGACGCGGTCTGCGAAAGCCTGTCTTCCGCCTTCATCGTCTATGACAAGACCGATCACATCGTTTTCGCCAGCCGGCAGGTGCTCGATTTCTTCCCGATCTGTGCCGATCTCCTGCAGCCCGGAACGCGGCTTCGCGATTTCCTCGGCGCCGTCTACGAGACCGGCATCCGCAGCCGCTCGGCCGGCAAGCAGGGCGCGCTCAGCCGCGAGGATTGGCTGTCGCAGAAGATCGCGACGCACTGGCGCGAGCGCTACGAAGCAGTCGAGCGCTACGGCAACGATTGCTGGGTCGGCTTCCAGAAGCGCCGGCTCCCCAACGGCTACGGCGTCTGCGTCATCTCCGATATCTCTGAAGTTAAGAAGCGCGAGGAACAGTGGCGGCTCGATCTCGAGCGCGTGCAGCTCACCGAGGATATTCTCGACAATCTGCCGTTCCCGCTCTTCGTCAAGGACCGCAACCTCGTCTACGTCGCCGTCAACGTCGCCTTCTGCGAGAAGTACCAGACGACGGCCGATGAGGTGCTGGGCCGCAGGAGCATCGAGCTTTTCTCGCCCGAGGTCGCTGCGCGCTTCGAGGAAAGCGATCGCCACGTTCTTGAAACCGGCGAGATGTCGGTCGTGCGCCAGCGCCAGATCGCCCGCGATGGGTCGGAACGCGAAATTATTTCGCGCAAGCACCGCATCGGCAAGCCGGGACGCTATTTCCTCGTCTCGACCATGCAGGACCTGCCGCGCGAGGGGAGTGATCTCGAAGAATTCGAGAAGGCTTCAAGCGTCACGACATCGGCCAAAAGCACCTACCGCCGCGCCTATGTTCCGATGAACGACGACAGCGAGCGCCGCGAGCCGGCAGCCATGGAAGCCATCGTGCCCGAGAATTTCTCCGGCCGCCGCATTCTCGTCGTCACCGGCGATATCGCCGCCGAGACCGCGGCGCTCAGAACGCTGGCCAAATATGGCTTCGAGGCCTGCTCGGTGCGTAATGAGGACGAGCAGGAGCAGTTTCTGGAGATCGCCTCGTCGGCCGGCCTGTCGCTCGATCTCGTGATCATCGACAACCAGATGGGCATGCGCTGCCTCGAACTTGCCGAACAGTACGGTATCTCGTCGCTTGTGATGGATGGCTTCCAGATCTCCACCGAGCTCACCTTCCAGATCGCTCGCCATTTCAACCGCAACAATCGCGGCGCCATGGCCGACCGGATCGATAGCGACTGGGAGATCACCACGTCGGACGATCAGCTCGAGCTCGATGTGTTGGTGGCCGAGGACAACGATATCAACCAGATCGTTTTCTCGCAGATCCTCGAAGGCCTTGGCTACCGCTACCGCATCGCCGCCACCGGCGACGAAGCCGTACGCATGTGGACGGAATACCGGCCGAAGATCGTGCTGATGGATATCTCGCTGCCGGGATTCAACGGTTTCGAAGCCGCCCGCCTGATCCGCCAGGTGGAAGGCGATGGCCCCCGCACCCCCATTATCGGCGTACTCACCCAGGCCTTCGAGCGCGACCGCGCCGAATGCGCAAATGCCGGCATGGACGACGTGATCATGAAGCCCGTCAGCCCGGACATTCTTGAGACGGTCTTCCAGAAATTCATGCAGCCCGAGGCGCAGCGGGCCTCGCTCTAAGCATTGATTGCGGTCAACTCCCCAATTCTTGGGAGGCAATTCACGATGATCCAGGGTTGTCGAATATCGAATTTTTAAGACTTGCCAGCCATTCTGCCGGGCATTGGGGAAGCTCTGGATCAGAATGATGATGTTGGCGGATATGCCATTGGCACCGGTAAGCCAGAACGAGCTTCAAACGATGGCTTACACCGACCCGTTGACCGGGCTCGGAAACCGCTATCGCATGCGCGACCGTATCGCCCAGATCTCGGCCGAACGCGCCGACGATCCGGCACCGTTTACCATCGGCATCGCCAATCTCGATAGCTTCAAGCCGATCAACGACCTCTTCGGCTCGGCCGCCGGCGACGAAATTCTCTGCCAGGTCGCCCATCGCCTGAAAGCCTGCATTCCCGATGGCGCCGTCGTCACGCGCCACGACGGCGATGAGTTCGCCTTCGTCCTGCCGCTGGTCTTCGAGCGTGCCAGCGCCGAGAAATTCGGCCAGATGATCCGCGAGGTCCTGTCGGCACCCTATGATCTCGGCGACCGCAACGTCCGCCTCTCCGCCTCCTTCGGCTTCGCCATCTATCCCTTCGCGGGCGAGGAGTTCGAGGAACTGCTGAAGAGCGCCGAAACCGCGCTCTATCGCTCCAAGCGCCGCGGCCGCAGCCAGATCACCGTCTATTCGCGCGAGATCGCGCAGGAAATGAAGCGCGCCACGCAGCTGGAGCAGGCGCTCAGAAACGCCATCATCTCCGATGCCATCGACGTGCATTTCCAGCCGATCGTCTCGCTCGCCACCAGCCAGGTTCTCGGCTTCGAGGCGCTGGCGCGCTGGAACGATCCGGATCTCGGCTTCGTCTCGCCCGGTGTCTTCGTGCCGCTCGCCGAAGAACGCGGCTTCATCGACGCACTCTCGGAAGCGCTGCTGCGCAAGGCGGCCGAAGCGGCACTCTCCTGGCCGCGCGAAATGTTCCTGTCCTTCAACCTCTCATCCGCGCAGCTGATGGACCCCGGCACCAGCGCCAACGTGCTCTCCATCCTAGGCCGCGTCGGCTTCGATCCGCACCGCCTCGAGCTCGAAATCACCGAGACCGCCGTCATGGGCTCGGCCGATACCGCAAACCGCATCATTGCCGACCTGCGCCAGGCCGGCGTGCGCATCTCGCTCGATGACTTCGGCACCGGCCAGTCCAGCCTCGGTCGCCTGCGCGATTTCATGTTCGACAAGATCAAGATCGACCGCGCCTTCGTCTCGCGCATCAATTCCGATCGCGCCTCCGAGCACATCATCAAGGCGATCCTGACCATGTGCGAAGGCCTCGACCTCGAAGTCGTCGCCGAAGGCATCGAGGATTATTCGGAAGCCGCGAAACTGCGCATGCTCGGTTGCGGCATGGGGCAGGGCTACTATTTCGGCAAACCCGCCGACGCCATCGCGACGCTAAGGTTCCTGCACGAGAACGAGTACGACACCGGCGAACGGGCGATGGCGTAAGCGCCGCGAATCCAGAAATAGAAACACAAAAGCCAATGGCGCCCTCTCGGACGCCATTGGTTACGCATGCACTGCGACTAACGATGCAGTGTTTACTTGGCTGTCGTGGAGCCGGTTGCGGTGTTGTCCATCGCGCCCGGAGCCGGGGCCTTTTCGGCCGACTGCATCTGCAGCGTCTTGAACTCCGGCGCTGCCTTCAGCGTTTCGGCCGTTTCCGAGGTCGTCAGCTTGACGCTGCCATCCGTCGTGTTCTGGGCCACGGTGATCTTTTCCATCGGCACGGCGACGTTCTTTTCACCGATGCCAAGGAAACCGCCCACACCGATCACGGCTGCGACAAGGCCGCCATCCTTCTTCATGATCAGGTCGTTGACGTTACCAATGCTTTCGTTCGTGCCGTTATAGACGGCCTGACCGATGTAGGTGTTGGCGCTGACCTGGTCCGCGGACTGCTCCGTCAGATAGGTGCCGCCGCCGGCCTGTGCGGTATCGGTGGTGGCGGCCGGTGCGGGCGCCTGTGCGGCATCACCTGCCGGCTTCATGGCATCCGGCTTCGGCGCTGCCGGGTCGGCCGGTGCCGACATGGACGGTTCGCTCGGCGAGGCCGGCTGGGTCGCGCTCTGCGAGAAAGCGACCGGTGCGAAGGCCGTGGCAAACAGGGCGCCAGCGGCAACGGTGGTGAGAAGTTTGCGTGTCATATCGTACCTACTTTCAGTGTCCTTGGGTGATCTCTGGCCGCGCTTTTCTCTTCTAGCGAGAGCTGTCTCAGCTCGGCCGGTTCGTGAAGTAAATGAATGGGTTGGCTAATGGTTCCCAGAAAAATACACGCAGAAACTGACGAAATTTTCGGAACTTTTCCGCCGCTGGAACGGCGCGGATGCAAGATCAACGCGCCTTTGAAACGCAAAAGGGCGCCCCGAGGGACGCCCTTTAAAACACATCCTGTAAGATGCGTCAGAGAATATAGGCCGCGTCGAAAACGCCGCGGACACTGACGCCGAGCTCAAGCAGGGCGCCCGCGTCCGGCTGGCTGGCGCGGGCTGCGTCGTCGAGGCCTTCCCAGGCGGTGGTGACCGCCAGCTGGTCAGCATCCGGGCCGATGAAGGCAGGGCAGGAGGGCTGTGCAGCGGGCACCTTGTAGCGGGCGATGCGCAGGCCGTCGGGGCTGTAGCGATCGACGGTGCCGGCACCCCAGCGCGCGTTCCAGATATAGCCGTCGGCATCGACCACGGAACCGTCGATCCCGCCCTCTTCCTCCATGCTGTCGACAAGCACGATCGGTTCGCCGGTCGGCAGGCCGGTCTCGCGATCGACCATCACGCGCATCAGCCGGCTGAGATGCGTATCGGTGAAATAGCCGACGGAGCCATCGGGCGAAAAGCAGATCGAGTTCGGAATGGTGATGCCGCCGAAGAGCTTCGTCACCTTGCCGCGCGCCACATGATAGATCGCGCCGGCCTGGGTTTCGGCGCGCTTGCTCATCGTGCTGATCCACAGGCTGCCCGAGGGATGCATGCGCCCATCATTGGAGCGGTTTTCCGGCCGGTCGTTTTCGAGTGCCGCGTAAAATGTCAGGCCGCCGCTTTCGATATCGCGCACGAACAGGCCCTGCTCGGTCGCAAGCAGCTGCCGCTTGGCGTCGATCCGTGCCAGCACGCTCGCCATCACAGGCAGCGCGTGCACCTTCTTCTCTCCGGTCGAAAGGTTCAGCTCGTGCAATTCCTTGCCGAGAATGTTGAACCACCAGATGGTATTGGTATCGGGATCGTAGGTCGGTCCTTCGCCCAGCACCGAATTGGTGCTGGAAAGGGTCCGCCCCGCGAACTCATGAATGTCGGTCATACGCTCAAGCTCCCACTGCTGCGTCGTATGCGTAAATGGTTGCCTTGGCGCGCTCGGCAACCTCAGCGACAGTCATTCCCGGCTTGTAAATGCTCGTGCCGAGCCCGAAGGCGAGGATTCCGGCCTTGGTGTACTCGGCGAAATTCTTGTCGGAGACGCCGCCGACGGCCGCGATCGTCAGCTCCGGCGGCAGGATGGCGCGGATCGCCGTGATGCCGGATGGGCCGAGCACGCTGGCCGGGAAAAACTTCAGCCCGGTCGCGCCGGCGCGCGCCGCGGCAAGCGCTTCCGTGGGCGTGAAGACGCCGGGCATCGTCACCATGCCGTAGTCGCGGGCGCGGATGATCACGTCTGGCTCGACATTCGGCGTCACCAGCAGCTTGCCACCGGCATTGTGCAGGCTGTCCACCGCCTCGGTCGTCAAAACGGTGCCGGCACCGATCAGCACCTCGGCGGGCGCCATCTTGGCGGCGATCTCGATCGACTTGAACGGCTCGGGCGAGTTCAGCGGGATCTCGATCGCGGTCAGGCCGTTTTCGATCAGCGCGCCGACGACGCCCTCGGTCTCCTCGGGCTTGATCCCACGCAGGATGGCGATCAGCGGGCGCTTCATGGCGGGGAAGGGGATGCGGTTCATCGCTCTGTTCTTTCTTGATTGGGCTTAGTTGGGCCAGATGGCGTTTGCGGCGGCCGAAAGGCCGGCAAGCACCGCCGTATCGGCATCGATGGTCGTGACGTTGAGCGAGAGCGCCTTGAAGGCGGTCTCGTAAAGCTTCTGCAGGCGGCCGGAGGCAACGAGCGCGATCGGCGTGTCGTTGGCGGCATCGGCCAGCGCGCCGGAGATCTCCAGGCCGATCAGCGTGCCCGAAATCCGCGCCTGCGCCGCCGAAGCGGTCATGCCGTGCAGCAGCTGGCCGGAGCGGGCCGTGAACAACAGGTTGGTCGCCATCTGCGGCTGGCGGAAGGCGGTCGAGACCGATGCCTTGAAGGCGGAGTTGTCGGCCGGCGATTGCTCGGCGCCGGCAACCGCATGCGACAGGATCGTATGCTTGGTGATCGCGTCGAAGAGCTCACCCGTCATGAAGGTGGAGAAGCCGATGACCTCGCCTTCCTGCACATGCACCCATTTCGAATGCGTTCCGGGCATGCAGACGGCCTGCGCGCCGGTGCTGTCTGGGCCGAGCGCGCCCAAGAGCTGGGTCTCTTCACCGCGCATCACGTCGGGCGATGCCCGGTCGCGCTGGGCAAGGCCCGGCAGGATGCGGATGTCGCGGCTCTGGCCGGGCACGGGGACGGCGCCGGTCAGGATCGCCGAAAGCGACGTGGGCACGTCGACATAGCCGGCCTCGACCCAGCCCTGCTTCGCGCCCGCCATGCCGCAGACGATCGCGGGAATATCCGCTGGCGCCTCGACCTTGGCGAGATGCTTGGCCAGCACCTCGGCGAAGCCGGTCTTGGCCGCCGTCGTCATGCCCTCGTCGCTGCGGCTTTCATTCAGCACGCTGCCATCGCTGCCGATCAGCCACAGCCGGAAGCTGCTCGTGCCCCAGTCGACCGCGATATATCGGGGTGTTGCCATCAGAAAATGCCTCCATCGACAATAAGGGACTGCGCCGTCACTGCGGAGGCGCCGTCGGATGCTAGAAACATGCAGGGCCCGACGATGGCGTCGGCCTGCAGAACTTTTTTGATGCACTGCCGCTCGATCATGCCGGCAATGCCTTCTTCGGTGAGCCACAGCTTCATCTGTCGCTCGGTAACGATCATGCCCGGCAGGATGCAGTTGACGCGGATGTTGTCGGGACCGAGCTTGCCGGCCAGGCTCTTCGTCAGCCCGATGATCGCCGCCTTTGCCGTCGTGTAAGCCGGGAAGTCGGGCATGTTGAGCATGAAGGCGATCGACGACATGTTGATGATCGCCCCGCCGCCGGCCTCGCGCATCGATGGCGCCACAGCCTGCGCCGCGAAGAACACGTGCCGCAGGTTGGTCGCCTGATTGTTGTCCCAGTATTCGGGCGTCACCTCATCGAAATCATGCCGGTCGTCGCGCGCGGCATTGTTGACGAGCACGCCGATCGGGCCGGAATGGGCAACGATCGCCTCGATGGTCGCGCGGATCGCAGCGACATCGCGCAGGTCGGCGTGGTGGCAGCGCACCGGGTGCAGGCTGTCGCGCGACAGGCGGTCGACCAGCGCGTGGCTCTCGTCCTCGGCAATGTCGATGAAGGAGACCTTGGCGCCCTGGCGCGCGAACCCCTCGACGATCGCGGCACCGATGCCGGAGCCGCCGCCCGTCACCACCACGCTCCGGTCCCTGAATTCGGGGTATTGCGCTCCAAGCTCCGCCACCACTATCCTCCCGATAGTTCCATTATTCAGAACTCAATTTGACTATATGGAATTATCGGATTAGCCTTGGGTCTCTGTCAAGGCATGAGGGCCAGCATGGGCGCGACTGATGGCGACATCATGGATAAAAATGCCATGGATAAAAATGAAGTTGCGGACAAACGCGAGACCGGCACGCTCGGCAAGCTGATGGTGCTGCTCGATATCGTGACGCACGCCGATGCTCCAATGCGCTTCACCGATATCTTGGCGGTCGCAGGCCAGCCCCGCGGCACGCTGCATCGCCAGCTTGGCCATCTCACCGAGGAAGGCCTGCTGGAAGTGCTGGCCGACGGCCGCTACGCACCCGGCCTGCGCCTCCTCGATCTCGCCTCACGCAGCTGGGCGCGCAACGAATTCCGGCTGATCGCCGAACCGCATCTCAACGCCCTGCAGCAGCTGACCGGAGAGACCGTGCATCTCGGCGTCCTGCGCGGTGCATCCGTCATCTATCTCGACAAGGTCGAGGGCAGCCAGCCGGTCCGGATGTATTCGCAGATCGGCAATGCCTCGCCCATCTATTGCACCGGTGTGGGCAAGGCAGCACTTTCCGCGCTGCCGGACGATCGGCTGGACGCGATCATTGCGAGTGTGTCCTTCCAGCGCTTCACCGAAAACACGCTGACGCCGGAGACGTTGCGCCGCGAGATCACCGACATTCGCAGCTCGGGAAATGCCTTCGACCGCGAGGAACACGAGGTCGGCATCCGCTGTGTGGCGGCACCCGTCTATTCCGAGGACCTGTCCTTCGTCGGCGGCGTTTCCGTGACCGGGCCGGCCTATCGGCTGACATTCGAGCGATTGGAGGAGTGGGCGTTGCCGGTGCGCCGGGCCGCCGAGAGCATCATGAGCGGCATGCGGATCGGGCTTGGCCCGCGCCGCTAAGGCCCCAGCAATTTGAGAATTGTCAAATCTGCACGCGCTTCGTCACCTTTCGTACAGAAATATGCTCATTTTCCGGTAGTGGACGTATTGTGATTTTGTGAAGAATCGTCACAATTGCCAGTTGTCAACCCCAAGTCTTGGGGTGTAGTGCCGTAGGCTATATTGACGGCGATGCCGCCGTCGGCGTGCGATCCAAGCACGTCACTTACGACGTTCCTGATTTTTTTGAGCTGATGACATGATGAACCCTTTGCCGCACCAGACTTCCGTGAACGTGTACGTAAATGAGGTATCTGGATTAAACACCCAGTTCGATATCTTTCGTTTCATGAAGAGGCTGACGGAAGCCTACCGGGTTCGCGCCTTCATGGTGCTCAATCTCCCCTCGGCCACCGCACGCGATCTGCAGAGCAACACCGTCATCACCAACTGGCCTGCCGAGCTGCTCTCGGCCTATGATCATGAGGCGCTGCTCACGAACAGTCCGATCGTCCGCAAGCTGCGATCGTCGACGGTTCCGTTCTTCAGCGACTTGTCGAAGTCGAAGCTGGAACGCTCGGACGGCAAGTCGAACCTCGTCGTGGCTTTGTTCGAGCGGTTCCGGATGATGCGCTGCGCCTATTTCCCGACGCACGATCCCTCCGGCGCCCGCGGCGCGGTCTCCTTCGCGGGCGATCGTGAGCCCTTTGCGCCTGAGGAGATGCTGGAGCTCCACTATATCTCCACGCACGTATTCGACAGGCTGGCCGAGATTCGCGCGCTCGACAACAGGGTGGTGGACGCCCTGACCGACCGCGAGATCGATTGTCTCAACTGGACCGCCGCCGGCAAAACCAGCGTCGAGATCGCCGATATCCTTGGCCTGTCCGAGCACACGGTCAATCACTACCTCAACCGCGCCACCAAGAAGCTCGACACGGTGAACCGCACCCAGGCCGTTGCCAAGGCATTGCGCATCGGCTTGATCAAGTAACTGCCCAAATCCTGTGCGCTATTGTCGCACCAGCCTAAAAATTGCGCCAGGACGTGAGCGCGGCGAGGGTCTTCAGCTAGCGTTGCCGCCGAATTCGTCGCCATTTCGAGTTGGCACGCTTCATGCTTCTCTATTGCCAGCGGTCCAGAGGGGACTTGGCAACGACGCCATAAAAGGCGCGACCTTCAACCCGCCGCTCGGTGCCGGCACCTGTGCTTGCTGGACATCGAGCGGCGGTTTGTTGTTTTTGGGATACGCCTCCCGGTCCATAAGCGCGAGCTGATGCATTTTTCCCTCAATTCTGACTGGTCTTTCAGATCTGACGCCCTAGAAACCCCTTATTCCACTTGGGTGACCGTTGTGCCATCAGGGCGAAAGCCCGGCGGACTTGATGGCTCAGCGGTCTCCTTTGGAAACTCCCCCTCGTTTCGCAGCTATTGATGCCCGCCATTTTGTCCGGCACCGATTTTGTTTGGCGATCACTTCGCGCTCCTCTATCTACAGAGCCAGATAAGGGTGTGAGGACGATATGACTGAAGTCACCAAGGAACAGGTGCTGGAAACGCTGGCAACGGTGCGCGGCCCCGATCTCGAGCATAATATTGTCGAGCTCGGCATGGTCTCCGATGTGTTCATCTCGGATGGCAAGGTCTACTTCTCCATTACCGTCCCCGCCGAGCGCGCCAAGGAGCTGGAGCCGCTGCGGCTCGCCGCCGAGCGCGTCATCAAGGAAATGCCTGGCGTCAAGGGCGCCCTGGTCGCGCTGACCGCCGACAAGAAGGGCGCGCCATCGGGCGCCGCCGCCGCCTCCCGCACGCCACCGCAGGCTGGTCACGGTCATGCCGGCCATGGGCATGCCGGCCATGGGCATGAAGGTCACTCGCATGCCCAGCCGCAGCAGCGCGCCGGCAAGATCGGCGTGCCCGGGATCGGCGCCATCGTCGCGGTCGCCTCCGGCAAGGGCGGCGTCGGCAAGTCCACTACCTCGGTCAACCTCGCGCTCGGCCTGCAGGCAAACGGCCTGCGCGTCGGCATTCTCGACGCCGATATTTACGGCCCCTCCATGCCGCGCCTCCTGCAGATCTCCGGCCGCCCCACGCAGACCGATGGCCGCATCATCAATCCCATGGAGAATTACGGCCTCAAGGTCATGTCGATGGGCTTCCTCGTCGATGAGGAAACCGCGATGATCTGGCGCGGCCCGATGGTGCAGTCGGCGCTGATGCAGATGCTGCGCGAAGTCGCCTGGGGCGAGCTCGACGTTCTCGTCGTCGACATGCCGCCCGGCACCGGCGACGCGCAGCTGACCATGGCCCAGCAGGTGCCGCTCGCCGGCGCCGTCATCGTCTCGACACCTCAGGACCTGGCACTCATCGATGCCCGCAAGGGGCTGAACATGTTCAAGAAGGTGGAAGTGCCGGTTCTCGGCATCGTCGAGAACATGAGCTACTTCATCGCCCCCGATACCGGCGCGCGCTACGATATCTTCGGCCACGGGGGCGCCCGCGCCGAAGCCGAACGCATCGGCGTGCCCTTCCTCGGCGAAGTGCCGCTGACGATCAACATCCGCGAAGCCTCCGACGCCGGCACCCCGCTGGTTGCCAGCGAGCCGAACGGCATTGTCGCCGGCATCTATCGCGACATCGCCACCAAGGTCTGGGCGCAGCTCGAGGGCAAGCCGCAGCGCGCCGCTCCATCCATCGTCTTCGAGTAAAGTGTGCCGTTTCAGGGCGCGGCGCTAGACTCCCAATTGCGGGCAAAATGTGATCAAACAACGCAGTTCACGTAAGATGTCTTGATTCTTGCGTGGGTTTCCGTCATATGGCGCGCCGTCGCCATGAGGGCGGCGTGTGCGAATGCTCGATGATAGCCAGCCCTGCAGCGGCGAATGCCTGCTGCATGTTCGGAGTTCTCTTGTCGATCGAAGGATTGGTGACTGCGATGCGGTTGAGCATAGTGCATACCCGAGCTTCGGCCGGCTATGACGGGATATTGATGAACATTCTTCAGCCGCTTTCGTTAATCTCGAAGACTTGCAGCTTGAGCGCCGCTTTATCAGGCGCTTCGCGGAAGGTTTTTTGATGCGAACGGCGATGGCCCTCACAGCCCTGGATCACGGGAGAAGCGCCCGGTGATCACTGCCTATTGCTCCAATTGCCAATCGGTCGAGCTCGGTGATCTCACCAAGGTCGAGACCATGCGCGACGATATCGTCTGGATCGACATGATCGAGCCGACGCGCGAGGAAGAGGCCTATGTCGAGAAGGCGCTCGGCATCGAGGTGCCGACCCGCGAGGACCTCAAGGACATCGAGCCTTCCGCCCGTCTCTATACCGAAGGCGATGCCGTCTTCATGACCGCCTCGCTGGTCTGGAAGGCCGAGACCGATGCGCCTGTGCTGACGGATGTCGCCTTCATCCTCGTCGGCAAGCGCCTGATCACCATCCGCTACGCGCAGCCCAAGTCCTTCGCGCTCTTCATCGCAGCCCTTCATCGCATTCCCGCCCACTGGCGCAACGGCGCCTCGCTGCTCGCCAAGCTGTTCGAGACCATCATCGACCGCACGGCGGAAATTCTCGAGATCTCGGTCGCCCGCATCGATATCCTCTCGACCCACGTCTTCGGCGATCGCGCCAAGAAGGTTCGCAAACCCTCGAACTATCTCGAGGAGAAGCTGCGCGATATCGCCGCCCATCAGCGCCTTGTCAGCAAGGTGCGTGACAGCCTGGCCTCCATGTCCCGGCTGATGACCTTCTTCTACAATGTCCCTGCCGTCCAGCAGGACCGTGCCACCAAGGAACTCTGCCGCACCGTCTCGCGCGATATCCAGTCGCTGAACGAGCACTCGTCCTATATCGCCGGCAACATCACCTTCCTTCTCGATGCATCGCTGGGTCTGATCAACATCGAACAGAACTCGATCATCAAGATTTTCTCGATCGCATCGGTGGTCTTCTTGCCGCCGACGCTGGTCGCCTCCATCTATGGTATGAATTTTGAATTCATGCCGGAACTGCATTTTGCCCAGGGCTATCCCTATTCGCTCGGGCTGATGCTGGTTTCCGCCGTAATCCCCTTCTTCTTCTTCCGTTGGAAAGGCTGGCTCTGAAGAGCCTGTTTTTGTTTAATGTCCGCAGACAGCCATTCACACGACCAGAACATGAGCCCGCGCAAGCTCTTCTATCTTGCGCTGGGTTCTGTCGGCGTCGTCTACGGTGATATCGGTACCAGCCCGCTCTACGCGTTTCGCGAAGCGCTGAAGCCCGTCGCCGCCGATGGCCTCACCCGTTTCGAGGTCATCAGCGTCGTCTCGCTGATGATCTGGGCGCTGACCATCATCGTCACGATCAAATACGTGCTGCTTCTCTTGCGCGCCGACAACGAAGGCGAGGGCGGCACGCTGTCGCTGCTGGCGCTTCTCTTGAAGACCGCCAACGGCCACACCGCACTTCTGATGATGCTCGGCCTCGTCGGCGCCGCACTCTTCCTCGGCGACGCGATGATCACGCCGGCTCTGTCTGTTCTGTCGGCCGTCGAAGGTCTGAAGCTCGTAGCACCGCAGCTGAGCAGCTATATCGTGCCGATCTCGGTCGCCATCCTCGCCGTGCTCTTTGCCGTGCAGTCGCGCGGTACGGGAACGATGGCGCGCTATTTCGGGCCGATCACCGCGCTCTGGTTCATCGTGCTCGCCGTCGTCGGCATCTCGCATATCTCGGATGATTTCGGCATCCTCGCCGCCTTCAATCCCTATTATGCCGTGAGCTTCCTCATGCATGAGGGCTTTTTCGGCGTGATTGTGCTCGGCGCGGTGTTCCTGACGCTGACGGGCGCCGAAGCGCTTTATGCCGACCTCGGCCATTTCGGCCGCCGCCCGATCCAGTGGGCATGGTTCGTGCTGGTCTTCCCGGCGCTGACGCTGAACTATCTCGGCCAGGGCGCGCTGGTGCTCGGCAATCCGCATGCCATGTCGGACCCCTTCTACCTGATGTTCCCGAAGTGGGCGCTGCTGCCGGCCGTCATCTTGGCCACCGCCGCCACCATCATCGCCAGCCAGGCGGTCATAACAGGCGCGTTCTCGCTGATCCGCCAGGCGATCAACCTCGGCTTCCTGCCGCGCATGGAAATCCTCTTCACCTCGGAAACCAACACCGGGCAGATCTTCGTGCCGTCGGTCAATCTGTTGCTGTTCCTGGGCGTGATCTTCCTGGTCATCTCCTTCGGCTCGTCGGATTCGCTGTCGACGGCCTATGGTATCTCCGTCACCGGCGCCATGGTCGTGACGTCAATCATGGCCTTCGAGTTCGTCCGCGTCCGCTGGAACTGGTCGGTGCTGACGGCGACCGCCGTGCTGGCGCCGCTCTTCGTGCTGGAAATGATCTTCCTCGGCGCCAACCTGATCAAGATCCACGATGGCGGCTACATCCCTGTCTTGATTGCCACCGCCTTCGTCGTCGTCATGTGGACATGGCGTCGCGGCTCGGCGCTTCTGATGGAAAAGACCCGCCACACGGATATTCCGCTGGCTTCGTTCATCTCCTCGATCGAGCGCAAGAGTGACCACTCGCCGGCCCATGTGCCCGGTACGGCGATCTTCCTTACCAGCGATCCGGAATCCGCACCCGCAGCGCTGCTGCACAATCTGAAGCACAACCACGTCCTGCACGACAAGAACGTGATCCTGACGATCCGCACGGTCAACAAGCCGCGCGTGCCGAGCGCCGACCGCTACAAGGTCGAGCAGATTTCCGAGCGCTTCTCGCGCGTCGAGCTTCTGTTTGGCTTCATGGAATCGCAGAATGTCTCGCAGGCGCTGGCGACGTTGCGCAAGACCGGGCTGAAGTTCGACATCATGTCGACCTCCTTCTATCTCGGTCGCCGCAAGCTGGTGCCCGATGCGAAGTCGGGTATGCCCTATTGGCAGGACCGCCTCTACATCGCGCTCGCCAACGCCGCCGCCAACCCGTCGGATTACTTCCGCCTGCCGGCCAACCGCGTGGTCGAACTCGGCTCGCACGTCATCATCTGACGGTGCCCACCCATCCCCTCGAAAGCCCGGCCTCGCGCCGGGCTTTTGCGTTTGAGTGTCTATAAGCAAATGCTGTATCAATTGGGGGGCGGCGTATTAACCAAGCATCAAGGTTAATGAGACATTTTCATCGGCATGTTCATGCGTCCCATGCCGGAGTCTGGTGTTGCGTCGAAATAGTCGTGTCCCTGGCAAATCACGCACCCCTGGTGCGTCGCGCCGCTTCGATAAGCTGCGCCCTTTGCTGCAAAGATGGAGTTCCCCCGCGCTCTTCGGCGTCTGCGCGTGGCTGGCGTTTCCCACCATGGCCTCGCATGCCGATCTGGCAGCGCTTCTGGCCGGCCTCGATCAGGGCCGCGAGAACTGGCGCATGGTGCTGACCAACTCGCCCGCCGGCTCCATCCACCAGGCCGAGCTCGCCTTCGCCGATCCCACTGTCACCGGCGCGATTGCATCCGGCGCCGGCATGGTGCTGTCCGATGGCCGCAAGGTCGCCTTCACCGCCGAGAACAAGGGCCACGAAGACACCCCCGATGAGGACCGCGTCAACCGCGCCACCAAGAAGGGCAGGGTGGTCGCTGTCGAGCGTGTGCAGCCGCCAAAGGATTTCTCCGCCGGCTCGATCCTGCAGCGCACCCGTCTTCTGTTTCAGCCGACCTTCAACCTGAAGGACAAGTCGGCCTTCGTGAAGCCGAAGATCCGCGGCAAGGAAATCGAGATCGCCACCAACTTCTATCGCAAGCAGCCGCCGAAGCCCGCAGCCGATATCTCCCCGATGCTGGCCGATCTCGTCACCAGCAACAAGTCCGACGTGCTCGCCACCGCGTTTGCGCCTGCCGCTCCCGATTACGCCCGCCAGTCACCGTTCGATTCGATCCTGACGGAGAAGGCCGACAACGGCCGCTTCGTGCCGCAGATCGGGCCTAAGGATCACGCCTGGGCCGCGAGCATCCTGCCGGCAAGCGTCTTTTCACCCGCTGAGCAGCAGTGTCTGGCCTCAGGCATCTATTTCGAGGCGCGTGGTGAAACCGTGAAGGGCCAGGCGGCCGTCGCCCAGGTCATCCTCAACCGCGTGCGCAACCCGGCCTATCCGAAGACCATCTGCGGCGTCGTCTACCAGAACGAGGATTGGCGCAACCGCTGCCAGTTCTCCTTCGCATGCGACAACATCAAGGACCGCGTGAACTCGCAGGCCCATTGGAGAATCGCCCGCGATGTGGCGATGGCGGTCACCGCCGGCCGCATCTGGCTGCCCCAGGTCGGCTCCGCCACCCATTACCACGCCGTCTACGTCCGTCCGAAATGGGCAAAGACCATGGAAAAGGTCGGCCGCATCGGCCTGCACGTCTTCTACCGCACCTATGGCGGCGGCTGGAGCTGACAAAAACCGGGTAAAAGGCGCGTTTTCGCGCCTTATTGCCGCGTCAGCCTGCGGATTCTTTCCCCCGATTCCGCCACAACCCGCCCGTATCGATCTAACCATATGTTTTTGATCGCTTATTTTATGGCTGGACATCGGCCTGCTACGCCTTGACTATGGATTTTGCTAAAACTATGTTGCGCGCGACTTCAAAGCGGGCCGGAAGGTTCTTCAGCCTTGGGGTCGTTGTCCGGTAAACCGGGGTAGCGGCGTAGCGGACGGCGGCAGGCGGAGGAGAGCACGATGGCGGATGACCGCGAGGAGAGTCTGGAAAAGCGCCGTGCGCAGCTGGGAGCGGAACTCGCGACCAAGCGCATCGAGGCGGGGAAGGACGAGGCCGATGAGGCCCGCGCCGAGGTAAGCCGCAAGGGCTATGCCCAGGCGATGAAGCTTTCGAGCGAGTTCATTTCCGCAGTCGTGGTCGGCGCTGTCCTGGGCTATCTCTTCGACCGTTTTGTCGGCACTGCGCCTTGGGGATTGATCGTACTTCTTCTTCTTGGATTTGGTGCCGGCGTGCTGAACGTGATGCGCGCTGCGGGCAAGGTTGCGAAACCTGATCTCGATATGCGCGAAAGCGACCGGAAATAGGGCGGAACGTTCAGGCGTTCGATCCAGTGCAATAATCCCGTCTCGTGCGGGTATAAGATATAGAGAGAACAAGCGGTGTCTAACGATCCGACTCATCAGTTCCTGATCCAGAAGATTGTGCCGATCGAAATCGGCGGGATTGATTTCTCGTTTACGAACGCCTCGCTGTTCATGGCGGCTTCCGCTGCCGTGGCCGCCGGCTTCCTCTATTTCTCGACGTCGAACCGCGCCATCGTGCCGGGCCGCTCGCAGTCGGTCGCCGAAATGTCCTACGAGTTCATCGCGGGAATGCTGAAAGAAGGCGCCGGATCCAAGGGGATGAAGTTCTTCCCGCTGGTCTTCTCGCTCTTCATGTTCGTGCTGACCGCAAACCTGCTCGGCATGTTCCCATACTTCTTCACCATCACCAGCCAGATCATTGTCACCTTTGCTCTTGCTCTGCTCGTCATCGGCACGGTTCTGGTCTACGGCTTCTACAAGCACGGCTTCCACTTCCTGAATGTCTTCGTGCCTCAGGGCGTTCCCGGCATCTTGCTGCCGCTGGTCGTCGCCATCGAAATCATCTCGTTCCTGTCGCGTCCGATTTCGCTCTCCGTTCGTCTCTTCGCCAACATGCTGGCCGGTCACATCACCCTTAAAGTGTTCGCGGGCTTCGTTGCCTCGCTTGGAGCCATGGGTGCGGTTGGTATCGGCGGTGCCGTTCTTCCCCTCATCATGACCGTCGCCCTGACGGGTCTCGAGTTCCTCGTCGCCTTCCTCCAGGCTTACGTCTTTGCGGTACTGACTTGCATGTACCTCAACGACGCGATCCACCCGGGTGGCCACTAAGGGATACCGACATTGACGTCCGCGGGCGTCAGTCAATTCGCCGCAACAACCATTTCAAAGGAGTACAACATGGACGCGGAAGCAGCAAAATTCATCGGTGCAGGCCTCGCTTGCTTTGGTATGGCCGGTACGGCTCTCGGCCTCGGCAACATCTTCGGCAGCTACCTGTCGGGCGCCCTGCGCAACCCGTCTGCCGCTGACAGCCAGTTCGGCCGTCTGGTATTCGGCTTCGCCGTTACGGAAGCTCTGGGCATCTTCTCGCTGCTCGTCGCTCTCCTTCTGCTGTTCGCCGTTTAATTTCGGCGCACTGAGGGATCACGGCCTGCGAACAGCGAGCCGTGATCCTTTGTATTTGCAGTACACCTGGAGGTGAGCATGTTTTTTGTGACCCCGGCTTACGCTGAAGAAGCCCCGGCGGGAACCGCAGAAACTGGTGCAGCGACCGGTACAGACGCGCATGCTGCCCCGGCCGCAGGCGAGGTTCATACCGAGACCGGCGTGCCAGCCGAACACCATGGCGGTGTTTTCCCGCCTTTCGATACTTCGACGTATGCGTCCCAGCTGCTTTGGCTGGCGATTACCTTCGTCATTTTCTTCGTGCTCATGCAAAAGGTCATTGCACCGCGCATCGGCGGTATCCTCGAGCAGCGCCACACGCGCATTGCCCAGGACCTCGATGAGGCTGCACGCCTGAAGGCGCAGGCAGACGCAGACGTTGCTGCCTACGAAGCCGAACTCGCAGAAGCCCGCGCCAAGTCGAACGCAATCGGCACGGCAGCGCGCGACGCAGCCAAGCTCAAGGCCGAGGCCGACCGCCGTGCGGTTGAAGCCGCTCTGGGCGAAAAATTGAAGGCTGCGGAAGGCCACATCGCCGATATCAAGGCGAAGGCATTTGCAGACGTCGGCACGATCGCCGAGGAAACGGCAAAGGCCGTCGTCGAACAGCTGATCGGTGGCACCGCCACCAAGGCTGAAGTCACGTCCGCCGTCACCGCGGCCAAGAAGGGAGCTTGATCGATGGAATTTGCACTGGACGCAACATTCTTCGCATTCGTCGGTCTCGTCCTGTTCCTGGCACTGATCGTCTACCTCAAGGTTCCCGGCATGATGGCGACGTCGCTCGACGACCGCGCCGATCAGATCCGCAACGAGCTATCGGAAGCCAAGCGCCTGCGTGAAGAGGCCCAGCACCTGCTGGCCGAATATCAGCGCAAACGCAAGGAAGCCGAAGCGGAAGCCGCCCATATCCTGGCAGCTGCCGAGCGCGAAGCGGAAATGTTCACCGCCGAAGCCAAGAAGAAGACCGAGGAATTCGTTGCCAACCGCACCGCGGTTTCGGAAGCGAAGATCAAGCAGGCCGAAGCCGATGCGATGAAGGCGGTTCGTGCCGCAGCCGTCGACCTCGCCATCGCCGCCGCTGAAACGGTTCTCGTCAAGAAGGCCGATGCCAAGGTTCAGTCCGAACTCTTCGGCAACGCCCTCGGTCAGGTAAAGACCCGCCTCAACTGAGATCGGTCCTATCGCATTTCAAAGCCCCGGTTCGCCGGGGCTTTTTGCGTTTTGGGGATGTTGTTCGCTGTCGTGCCCGGAAAGGCGTCCGAGCCGGCAGCCTACTCGCCGTCGGTGACCAGGAACTGCTTGAGCCGCCCGAAGCTCATGCGATGCAGCGGGCAGGGGCCATGGCTGTCAATGCCGGCTCTATGGCGTGCGGTGCCGTAGCCGGCATGTGCGGCGAAGCCATAGGCGGGGAAGATGAGGTCGGCGCGCGTCATCATCCGGTCGCGCGTGACCTTGGCGACGATGGAGGCGGCGGCGATCGATACCGACCGGGCATCGCCCTTGACGACGGCCTGGCCGGGGCACTCGAGCCCGGGGGGAACGTCCAGCCCGTCAGTCAACACATAGCTTGCCGGGATGGAGAGGCTGAGGATCGCGCGGCGCATGGCATCGAGGCTTGCCTTGCGGATATCCGTCTCGTCGATGCGGCGTGAGCTGGATGAGGCGATCGCGACGGTCGCGGTGGCAAGGATCTGCTCGAACAGCTCTTCTCGTCTCTGCGCGGAAAGCTGCTTGGAATCGTTCAGGCCATCGGGAATACGCTTGGGATCGAGAATGACGGCGGCGGCAACGACAGGCCCCGCCAGCGGCCCGCGCCCGGCCTCGTCGGCGCCGGCAACAGGCCAGTGGCCGGCCTTGCGCGCCTTCAGCTCCAGCCGGAAATCCGGAAGCAGCGGGACATCTTCGAAAAGCATGGGAGAATCGGGTGGCGTGCGACGTTTCATGCGGCTGAACTTCGCACGCCAACCCGATTTCCTGCAAGTCCCCGGATCAGGGCGGCGGGCCGGGGACTTGAGAACGGAAGGCCAGGGTCAGCCGTCCGTAAGGGAATGTCCGAGCATGTCGCGCAAAAGTGTGCAGTGGTTTTGCGACAACGACATGCTGCAAAACTAGAGCAGCGACAGTTGCACGCCGCTGCCGTTCGGCGGCACGAACAGGTCGTCGCGCAGCGGCAAGCTGCGGCGGGTCATGCCGAGCCGCTTCGTGGCCATCTCGAAGCGCCGGGCGATCTGCCAGGCATAGGGGCCGGCGCCCTTCATGCGCTTGCTGAAATCGGCGTCGTAATCCTTGCCGCCGCGCATCGAGCGCACCAGCGACATGACGTGGCGGTAACGGTCAGGATAGTGCTGCAGCAGCCAGTCGCGAAACAGCGGCGACACCTCCAGCGGCAGTCGCAGGATCACATACCCGGCCTCCGTGGCACCCGCTGCATGCGCAGCATCGAGAACGCGCTCGATCTCGTGGTCGTTCAGCGCTGGAATGACCGGCGCCATCATCACAGATGTGCGAATGCCGGCGTCGCTCAGCGCCTTCAGCGCATCGAGCCGCTTCGACGGGGTCGAGGCGCGCGGCTCCATCGTCCGCGCCAGCTTGCGGTCCAGCGTCGTCACCGACAGCGAGGCGCGCACCAGGTTCTTCTCCGCCATGCGCTGCAGGATATCGAGATCGCGCAGGATGAGTGCCGACTTGGTGACGATGGAGACAGGATGGTTTGCCCGCTCCAGCACCTCGAGGATATCCCGCATGATCCGCCATTCCTTCTCGATCGGCTGATACGGGTCCGTATTGGTGCCGATGGCGATCACGCGCGGCTTGTAGCCGGGCTTGGCGAGCTCGCGCTCCAGGAGCTTGGCCGCATCCGGCTTGGCAAACAGCCGCGCTTCGAAATCCAGCCCGGCAGACAGGCCCATATAGGCGTGGGTGGGCCGCGCGAAGCAATAGATGCAGCCGTGCTCGCAGCCGCGATAGGGATTGATCGAACGGTCGAAGGGGATATCCGGCGATTCATTGCGGGTGATTGCCGTACGCGGCTTTTCGATCTGCACCTCGGTCTTGAACGGCGGCAACTCCTCAAGCGTCTGCCAGCCATCGTCGAAGCCTTCACGGCTCTGCGGCTCGAAGCGCCCGCTCGGGTTCAATCCCGCACCACGGCCACGCCGGCGGTCGACCTCGATCCTGAGGCCGGAAGAAACGATCATCGCGTCGGCAATATCCGCCGTATTGGCAGGCGCGAATGCGGCCTGCCCTGCAAGGGACTGTTCGTTCATCGGGTTTCTCCGTCGATGGAAGACTCGTCGTCCCCATCCGTTCTGGTGATTAAATTCCTATCGCCGAAATGAGAACAATGCAAGAACAAATTTGGAAAACTGTCGCTGGTAATGTTTTGTGCGTCGCACTATAAATGAGCAATGTTAACTGTCCTATTGGAATGCCGGGATCAGGAACCTGAGCTGGCGCAGACATTATCGGTGTTGGTTGCTGGTGCCGTGGAAGGGCTGGTGAGCGATGTGGTGGTGCTCGACCACGGCTCGCGCGATGGCTCGTCCAAGGTCGCGGACGCCGCCGGCTGCCGCTTCCATCAGCATTGGGATATCAAGGACATACTGCGTTCGGCGCGCGGCGAATGGCTGTTGTTCGTCGAGCCCGGTGCCCGCCCACAGAGCGGCTGGATCGACGAGATCGCCGAATATGTGGCATTAAACAAGCTGCCCGCCCGCTTCACCGCCTCGCGCGGTTATCGCAGGCCGTTCTATCAGCGCCTGCGCCGTCTGGCGCCGCTGGAGCTTGGTCTGTTGCTGCCGAAAAAACATGCGCTGGCGACGGCGCGCAGCGGCATGCAACTGGCGGAATTCGTCAAGGGACAGAAGCTGCGGAAGCTATCGGCTGAGCTCATCCCGTCCTGGGTCGCGCGTTCGGCGCGGAGCTAGTTTTTAAGCTCCGCGCTTCAAGTGCTCGTCGAGCCTGGGCATGATTTCCACGAAGTTGCACGGCATGTGGCGATAATCGAACTGCGCCTTCAAGATGCCGTCCCACGCGTCCTTGCAGGCGCCGGGCGATCCCGGCAGCACGAAGACGAAGGTGGTGCCGATCAGCCCCGCAGTCGCACGCGACTGCACGGTGGATGTACCGATCTTGTCCTGCGAGATACGGTGGAAGACGGCTGAGAAGCCGTCCATGCGCTTGTCGAACAGCGGCTCCAGCGTCTCGGGCGTCACGTCGCGGCCGGTAAAGCCGGTTCCGCCGGTGGTGATGATCACGTCGACATCCGATTTCGCCGTCCAGGCCCGGACCTGCGCGGCGATCGCCTGTCTGTCGTCGGGCGCGATGGCGCGCGCGATGAGGCGGTGTCCCGCCTCCGAAATGCGCGCCGCCAGCGTATCGCCGGAGCGGTCGTCTGCGGTGGTGCGTGAGTCTGATACCGTCAGCACGGCAAATCCCACCGGAATGAACGGACGCGTGTCGTCAACGCCTGTCATCATCATCTCCCGCCAATGTTTCGGTTGCCTCGAAATACCAGTCCGGCCGCTTGCCGTGAAGCACCCGCGCCGCGACCTTCGCTTCGTCCATGTTGGCGAATATGCCGAAGCACGTCGCGCCAGAGCCCGACATCCGAACGAAGAGCGCGCGTTGATCGGAGAGCATATCGGAGATCTCGCCGATCTCAGGCAGCAGCGCACGCGCCGGCGGTTCGAGATCGTTGCGCATGCCGCGCAGCGCGTCGAGCCAAGAAAGGCCGGGTGCTACCACAAGCGCGCCGTTCGTCTTGGTCGCCAGCTTGCGAAAAACCTCCGGCGTCGAAACCCCCTTCAGCGGATTGGCGAGCACCATGGGAAAGGCAGGCAAGTCGCGCACCGTCTCGATCCGCTCGCCGATCCCGCGCGCAATCAGCGGCCGGCTCGCCAGACACATCGGCACATCGGCGCCGAGCTTGATGGCGATGGCGTCGATGGTCGCCGCGGGTAGGGGAGTGCCCCAGAGCCGCATTAGCCCGCGCAGCGCCGCCGCCGCATCCGCCGAGCCGCCGCCGATGCCTGAGGCAATCGGCAGGTCCTTGCGCAGGTGGATGCTGACCGGCGGTGCGGTCCCGCCAACGTCGAGGACGGCAAGACGCAACGCATCGCGCGCCTTCAGCACCAGATTGGTACCGCCATCACCAGTAAGCGCGTCGCCAAATCGGCCGGAGATATGAAATTCGTCGGTATCGGCTGGCGCGAAGTCCAGCCGGTCCCCCGCGCGCGTGAACGTCACCAGCATTTCGAGCAGATGATAGCCGTCGTCTCTCTGGCCCGTGACATGAAGGGCCAGATTGATCTTGGCAAAGGCACGCTCGCTGATCGCAACGCCGTCGGCGAAGCCTGTGTCAGCCATGGATGATCAGGTCTTCTTGTCGGCCGGCTTCGGGTCGACAGGGGCCGGATCGGGCATCTTCTTGTCGACGGTCTTGGCATCGTCGGTCACGGCAGGCAGGCCGTTGGCGATCTTGTCCTTGATCTTCGGGATCTCGGCGGCCTCGGGTTCCGAGCCCAGCGCCCGGTTCCACTGGTAGACAGCCTCAAGCTTGCGCCCGACACGCCAGTAGGCATCGCCCAGATGGTCGTTGATCGTCGCGTCGCCGGCCTTGATCTGTGCAGCGCGCTCCAGCTCCTCGGTCGCGTCGTCGAATTTGCCGAGGCGGAAATAGGCCCAGCCGAGCGAATCGATGATGTAGCCATCGTCGGGGCGCAGATCGACGGCCTTCTTGATCATCTCAAGACCCTCGTCGAGGTTCTTGTTCATGTCGATCCAGGAATAGCCGAGATAGTTCAAGACCTGCGGCTGGTTGGGGTTCAATTCCAGCGCCTTGCGGAAGCTCGGCTCGGCCTTGTCCCACTGCTTCAGCCGCTCATAGGCGATGCCGCGCTGGAAGAAAACGGTCCAGGTGTTCTTGCCCGGCAGCGGACCGATCACATCGACAGCCTTGTCGTAGTTCTCGGCCATTGCCTTGTAGTCCTTGGCGTCGGAGAGAACGCTGCCATAGGCGAGGTAGCTGCGAATATCCTTCGGGTCCGACTGGATCAGCCCCTGCAGATGCGCACGGGCTTCGTCGACCTTGCCGCCTTCGGCGAGCGCCAGGCCAAGCTGCAGCTCGGAGATGCGGCTCATCGGCGAATTGTCGGGCACTTCCTTGTAGAGCGCGATGGCGCGGTCGAGCTGGCTCTGCTTCTCGGCGATACCGCCGAGCATGACCAGCGCATCGGCGCTGTCAGGGTCGAGCGCGCGGGCGATCTGCAGATAGAGCGAGACGATGTCTTCAGCCCCGTCGCGGTTCAGCGCGCCGGCAAAGGAGAACAGCACACCGGCCGCGCCCTGCTTGGCGGTGGTGATCTGCTGCACCTGCTTTTCGTCTTTGGTGATGCTCTGGCGCAGCGCGTTGAGCGGCGCGTAGTTGGGCAGCAGGTTGTCGCCGACCGAAACCGTGTCGAGCGCCTTCTGCTTGTTACCCTGCGTCGCTTCCAGGCGGGCGAGCGCCATGATGGCGCGCATGAAGGTATCGGGCGCCGTGGCAGCGCCATCCTTGTCGAGCACGGCGTCGTTCAGGTGCTTGCGTGCAGAGCGCACGTCGCCGTTGACGATGGCGATCGCGCCGGCATTGTAGTTCTGGAAGATGGCGAGCCACTCCGGCCCCTTCAGCTTCTCGACCTGCGACAGCGCGTCCTTCCCCTTGCCGGCGCCCAGTCGCGCCCAGGCGGCCATCAGGTCGTTCATGACGCGGTCGAGATCGGTCGGGCCGGTGGTCTTCAGCGCACTCTCGGCGGTCTTGTATTCGCCGCGGCGGATCGCATCTGCGCCGCGCACGATGGTCGAGAGGCGTTCGATGCTCGGATCGTTCTTCAATTCGTTGGCGTAACGCACGCTGTCCTTGATGTCGCCATTGAGCAGCAGCGAGATCATCAGGCGCTGGCGGATCTCCGGATTGCCGGGCTCGATCTGCAAGGCCTTCTTGTAGAGCTCGATCGCCGTTTCGTAATCGTGGTCGACATCGGCGGTGCGGGCGGCAAGCAAAGCGCCGGAGAAGGTGTTGACGCTGTCAGGATCGAAGATCACGGTCGCGCTGGCGTCATCCTTCTTGGCCGCGTCTTCGGCATTGGCGCCGCCGAGCACGCTCAGCGACAGAACTGCCGCAAGCGACGCGCTCGAAAGAAGACGTATGGCAAATTTCCGCCGCATTAGAAAACCTTTCGTGAGAACAGCCCACCAGCGTCGACTGCAAAATCAGTTGAGAAGACTGATTCACGACAGGATGGCTTTTTTGAAGCGACCCCGCAAGAAAATCAGCCTTGGACCAATGATCGTCGGTTAATTGACGCGCTCGATGCAGAAGTCGATGACTTCCATCAGTGCGGATTTCCATGCCGTATCGGGAAGCGGCGCCAATGCATCGCGTGCAATCGTGCCATAATGGACCGCCCGGCCGATGGTATCGTTCAGCGTTCCGTACTTGGTGATCAGGCCAAGTGCCTTTTCGAGGTTCTGATCGTTGCTTTCGCCACCCTCGATCGCCTTGCGCCAGAAGGCGCGTTCTTCCTCGGTGCCGCGCCGGTAGGCGAGGATGACGGGAAGCGTGATCTTGCCTTCGCGGAAGTCGTCACCGACATTCTTGCCGAGATCGGCAGCCTTGCCGCCGTAATCGAGCACGTCGTCGACCAGCTGGAAGGCCAGCCCAAGGTTCATGCCGTAGGACTTCATCGCGTTGCGCCCGGCCTTGCCGGCATCCGCCACGATCGGGCCGACTTCGGCGGCAGCCGCAAACAGCGCCGCCGTCTTGGCGCGGATGACCGAGAGATAATCGTCCTCGGTGGTTTCCATGTTCTTGGCGACGGAAAGCTGCAGCACTTCGCCTTCGGCGATCACACAGGCGGCCGACGAGAGCACGTCGAGCGCATCGAGCGAGCCGACATCGACCATCATGCGGAAGGCCTGACCGAGCAGGAAGTCGCCGACCAGCACGCTTGCCTGGTTGCCCCAGATCATGCGGGCGGTGGACTTGCCACGGCGCAGGTCGCTTTCATCGACGACATCGTCGTGCAGCAGCGTTGCCGTATGCATGAACTCGACCGCGGTCGCGAGCTTGATGTGGTTTTCGCCCTGGTAGCCATAGAGCGCGGAGGAGGCGAGCGTCAGCATCGGGCGCAGGCGCTTGCCGCCGGACGAGATCAGATGGTTCGCCACTTCGGGGATCATCTGCACGTCTGAACCGGCCTTCGAAAGGATCAACTGGTTGACCCGCTCCATGTCCGCCTTGGTTAGATCCACCAAAGGCTTGACGGATGCCAGTTTGTTTTTGCTTTCTTCAAGCGGTATGACCACGCCCAACGACCCGGACTCCTGTTCACTCATTGGATTTGACAATAGAAAGGGGCGGCTTGAGCGGCAAGAGGCGAAATTGCCACGTCGCGGAAAATTGAAAGGGATTTCACGGTAAATGCATGAACTTATCCGCGCCAACGATCCCGTGCTGCTCTCCTTCGCTGAAAGCCTGATGAAGGATGCCGGCATCCATTGCTTCATCGCCGATCAGGGCATGAGCATATTGGAAGGCTCGCTCGGCATGCTGCCGCGCCGCCTGCTGGTCGAGGACGACCAGGCCGACCGCGCCCGCCGCATCCTCATCGACGCCGGCCTTGGCGACGAATTGCGCGAGCAGAAGTGAGCGACGCCGTGACCAGCGAGCCCACGCCCGTAACCGAGACCATCGACGCCTTCCACCGCGGCGCCTTTCATATTCTCCAGCCGAAGGGCAGGGGGCATCGCTCCGGCATGGACGCCATGCTGCTGGCGGCGTTGGTGGATGATGAGAGGGTGGTAAAGGTCGCCGATCTCGGCGCCGGTGCCGGCGCGGCCGGTCTTGCCGTCGCCTCGCGGCTGCCGAAGGCCAAGGTCGTGCTCTTCGAGCGCTCCGCCGAGATGGCGGACTATGCCCGCCGCAGCCTGGATCTTGCGGAAAACGCCCACATGCTGGGCCGCGTTACCGTGATCGAAGCGGATGTGACGCTGAAGGCCAAGGCACGCAACGATGCCGGCCTCGTCGACGAGAGCTTCCACCACGTCATCCTCAATCCGCCCTTCAACGATCCCGGCGACCGCAAGACGCCGGATGCGCTGAAGGCAGAGGCGCATGCGATGACGGAGGACCTGTTCGAAAGCTGGCTGCGCACGGCCGGCGCCATCATGATCCCCGGCGGCCAGCTGTCGCTGATCGCCCGCCCGGAATCGATCGCCGAGATCATCGACGCCTGCGGCCGTCGCTTCGGCGGCATCGAGATCACGGCCATCCATCCGCGCGAAGGCGAAAACGCCGTGCGTATCCTGGTGACCGCGATCAAGGGCTCGCGCGCCCGGCTGTCGCTGCGCGCGCCGCTGATCATGCACGAAGAGGGGAGCCACAAGTTCTCCCCCTTCGTCGACGGCCTCAACAACGGCCGCGCGGCTTACTCCAGGCGTTAGCCTATCACGAAATCGAACAGCAGCTTGATGTTCAGCCCGGCGATGATGATGGCGATCGTGTAGGCGATGGCCGAGAGCCAGCGTGGTGCGACGAGATCACCCATCTTCGCCTTGTTGGCGGTGAACATCACCAGCGGGAAGACCGCGAAGGAAAGCTGCAGGCTGAGCACGACCTGTGTGAGGATAAGCAGTTCTGCGGTGCCCGCATCGCCATACCAGATGGTGACGAAACCGGCCGGCACGATGGCGATCGCGCGGGTGATCAGCCGGCGGATCCAGGGCTGCAGCCTGATCTTCAGGAACCCTTCCATGATGATCTGCCCGGCCATGGTGGCCGTCACCGTCGAGTTCAGGCCGCAGCACAAAAGCGCGATACCGAAGAGCGTCGGCGCCAGCGCAAGCCCGAGCAGCGGTGCTAGGAGCGAGGAGGCTTCGCCGAGTTCGGCGACGTCAGTGCGTCCATTGGCATGGAAGGCTGCTGCGGCGAGGATCAGGATCGAGGCATTGATCAGGAGCGCGAAGCAGAGCGCCACGGTGGAATCGATCGTCGCATAGGTCAACGCCTCGCGCTTTTCCGGCACGCTGTGGCCGTAGTCGCGGGTCTGGACGATGCCCGAATGCAGGTAGAGATTATGCGGCATGACCGTGGCGCCGAGAATGCCGAGCGCCAGATAGAGCATCTCCGGATTGGAGACGATCTCCGTGGTCGGGAAGAAGCCGCGGATGACCTCGCCCCACTGCGGATCGGCCATGAAGATCTGCACGCCGAAGCAGACGGTGATGATCCCGAGCAGCGCGATTACGAAGGCTTCGACCCAGCGAAAACCGATCTTCTGCAGATAGAGGATGAGGAAGACGTCGAGCGCGGTGATGAGCACGCCGAGTTCGAGCGGAATGCCGAACAGCAGGTTGAGGCCGATTGCCGTGCCGATCACCTCGGCGATATCGGTGGCGATGATCGCGATTTCAGCAAACAGCCAGAGCGGTATCGATACCCAGCGCGGGAAAGCGTCGCGGCAGGCCTGCGCCAGATCGCGGCCGGAGCCGATGGCAAGGCGCGCGCAGAGCGATTGCAGCACGATCGCCATCAGGTTGGACAAGAGCGCCACCGTCAGCAGCGTGTAGCCGAACTTCGAGCCGCCGGCGAGCGAGGTCGACCAGTTGCCGGGGTCCATGTAGCCGACGGCCACCAGATATCCGGGGCCGACGAAAGCGATGGCACGGCGCCAGCGAGAGGCGTGCTTCTGCGTTCTGATCGTACGGTGGACATCGCCCATCGACGCCTCCTCGCGCTCGTGGCGCCAGCCCGTCTTGGCCTTGGGTGTCATAATGTCCATGCAGCATCCGCCTGTTCTATCAATAAGAGCAATATGGCTGATTAGAATGATAATGCAAGTCATTCGCAACAAGAAAATACTGAGGTGGATCATTTACGGCCCAGCCATTGCGTTTGCCGTTGCGACGCATACATGGAGGTGACGTTTCACCAAGTTCGCACGAAGGAATGGGAATGGCCGGATTTATGAGAAAACTGATGCCGAAGCGCTTCCGCAAGGAGGGCATCGTGATCCCGGTTGTCAGGCTCCAGGGTGCGATCATGACCGGCGGCAGCCAGTTCCGCCCGGCGCTGAACCTCGCCTCGACCGCGCAGGTGCTCGAAAAGGCCTTCAGCTTCAAGGACGCACCGGCCGTCGCCATCTCCATCAATTCCCCCGGCGGCTCGCCGGTTCAGTCACGGCTGATCTTCACCCGCATCCGCGAGCTGGCGCGCGAAAAGCAGAAGAAGGTCATCGTCTTCGTCGAGGACGTGGCGGCCTCGGGCGGCTACATGATCGCGCTTGCGGGCGACGAGATCATCGCCGACCCGACCTCGATCGTCGGCTCGATCGGCGTCGTCTCCGGCGGCTTCGGCTTCCCCGAGCTCTTGAAGAAGATCGGCGTTGAGCGCCGCGTCTATACCGCGGGCGAGAACAAGGTGATCCTCGACCCGTTCCAGCCGGAGAAGGAAAAGGACATCGAATATCTGAAGACCCTGCAGCTGGAGATCCACCAGGTCTTCATCGCCATGGTGCGCGAGCGCCGCGCCGGCAAGCTGAAGGATGACACGACGGTGTTTTCCGGCCTGTTCTGGACCGGCACGCGCGGCCTCGAGCTCGGCCTTATCGACGGTCTCGGCGACATGCGCCAGGAACTGAAGAAGCGCTACGGCTCGAAAACCAAGCTCGAACTCGTAACCCCAGCAAGGGGGCTTTTCGGACGCCGCATTCCCGGCATATCATCATCTCTCGAAGGAGCCGCCTCCGGCTTCGCGGCCGGTCTTGTCGAGACCGCCGAAGACAAGGCATTGTGGAGCCGATACGGGCTCTGACGCAATTGCGGCAAAAGCACAGCGCGGCTGTGCGGCGGCAAATGCGTTAAAATAACGAGGGGTGAAGACAGACGACATGCCGCAGCTTTTGATCATGGGTGTGCTCGTCCTGGGCGCCTGGCTCCTCTACCGCCGCTTCGTGGCCGAAGCCAAGCGCCTGCAGGAAAAATCCCGCCGGGCGCAAAAGGAGCAGCAGACCGGAGCGATCGGCACGCTGGTGAAGGATCCGGTGACGGGCGAGTATCATTTGAAGAAGGATGATGAGTGAGGGGGAGGGCTTTGATCAGCCGCGTTCCCGAACCCGCGACTGCCAATCCGCTCCGCCATAGCTGATGCAGAGAACAAAGACGGATTGGGTTTCGTCATTGACGGTAAAGCAGACGGTCGCTTTATCCGACGCAGGAATGGCGCGCAGATGCGGGTGAAAGTCGCTTCGGATGGTGCCGATATGAGGAAAGTCGGCAAGAGAGCGGAGCTTTTGCTCAATCAGGTCGATTTTATCCTCGGCAACTTCATAGCCGGCGTATTCACCGACCAGAATGGTGATGTCGAGAAGATCGTTCTTAACGAGAGGATGGCGGGTAACCCTATACGCCATACTTCCTCGTTGCTTTACGTTCGCGGATGAATGCTCTCACTTCATCGAACATGGTGTCGCCATCCAGCGGTATCCGCTGATCCTCGGGCAACTCCATTCGGCGCCGGATCTCGTCGGCCATTCCCGCAAGAGGATCGCTTGAGGCATCGCGTTTCCTCATCCGCGCCAGCCCTTCTTTAACGACGTCCGACACGCTCGCAAACCGCCCGTCCTCGACGAGCTTCTCCGCGTAACGAAGATCCTCATCCGATAGCATCACGGCGTTCTTGGCGTTCATAATCGTCTCCAAGGCAAGGTCTGTAGTTACTATAAGGCAACCGACACCGCTTGTCCTCCCTGCAAACTGTGGGGAAGAGGCCGGACAGCTTACTTTGGCGCTTCCATTGCTGTGTGGTACGGTGTGAGAGGTTCACGTCGGAGCGCGCCATGCGGATTGTCAAATTCGAAGACGGTCTCGGAGTCTGCATCCCACAGGCAATTGTGGATGAACTCCGGTTGAAGGAAGGTGACGACGTCGCGGTTCGCCTGGGCACCAATCGCAATATTGAAGTCGCCACAGCAGATGCTCGGTCGAAGGCGTTTGAACGGATCAAGGCATTCAAGCTGCAGCTGCCGCCGGATTGGGCGTTTGATCGCGACTGCGCGAACAGCCGAAACCCTTGACCCTCATCGCCGCTCGTGGCACCTGTCGCCCACCGATCCAATTGAATGGCGACTAACCTCATGTCTGCACCCAGCATTCCCGACCACATGAACCCGAAGCGCTCGTTTCAGGCGCTGATCCTGACGCTGCACAGCTACTGGGCGGACAAGGGTTGCGCGGTGCTGCAGCCTTACGACATGGAAGTCGGCGCCGGCACGTTCCATCCGGCGACCACGCTGCGCGCGCTTGGCCCCAAGCCCTGGAAGGCCGCCTACGTGCAGCCCTCGCGCCGCCCGTCCGACGGTCGCTACGGCGAAAACCCGAACCGTCTGCAGCATTACTATCAGTATCAGGTCATCCTGAAGCCGAACCCGCCGAACCTGCAGGAGCTCTATCTCGGCTCGCTCGCGGCGATCGGGCTCGATCCGCTTCTGCACGATGTCCGCTTTGTCGAGGACGATTGGGAAAGCCCGACGCTCGGCGCCTGGGGTCTCGGCTGGGAGTGCTGGTGCGACGGCATGGAAGTCTCGCAGTTCACCTATTTCCAGCAGGTCTGCGGTCTCGAATGCTCGCCGGTCGCCGGCGAACTCACCTACGGCCTCGAGCGCCTCGCCATGTATGTCCAGGGCGTTGACAACGTCTACGACCTGAACTTCAACGGCCGCGAGGGCGACGAGAAGATCAGCTACGGCGATGTGTTCCTGCAGGCAGAGCAGGAATATTCCCGCCACAACTTCGAATTCGCCAACACCGAGATGCTGCATCGTCATTTCATCGATGCCGAGAAGGAATGCCAGGCGCTGCTCGCCGCTGGCGCGCCTGGAGACAGCGATAACCAGAAGCTGCACAAGTGCGTCTTCCCGGCCTACGACCAGTGCATCAAGGCCAGCCACGTCTTCAACCTGCTTGACGCGCGCGGCGTGATCTCGGTCACAGAGCGCCAGAGCTATATCCTGCGCGTGCGCACGCTCGCCAAGGCCTGCGGCGAAGCCTTCCTGCTGACCGACGCCGGTGGCGTCAATCTCGCCAGCAAGGCTGCCTGATCAATCAGCGGCGTCTGTCTGCCTTGATCTCAACGGTGCGCGCTGCCGGACGCGGCGCGCCCTTGAGCATGAAGAACGAAGCGATGGCAAGCATGTTGAGCAGGAAGATGGCTGCGCTCATGGCTGATTGATCCTCGTGACGTGGTTTGGATCCCGCCGCCGTCGGCCGATCCATGGTCAAGATAGGCCCTATCCGGCCGCCGCGGTATCGCGAGATCTTGGGATGCGCCAAACTACAACGGCGGGAGATGACAAGCGCCGCCAAGCCGCATAGTCTCCCGGCCGACCTTGCGTCGTAACGGGGGATTCGCGATGTATATTATTCTAGGCCTCATTGTCCTGATCGCGCTCTATGCGGTCTTTGTCTACAACGGCCTCGTGCGCGCCCGGCAGATGGCCGAGGAGGCCTGGTCCGGCATCGATGTGCAACTGAAGCGCCGCGCCGATCTGATCCCCAACCTGATCGAAACGGTGAAGGGCTACGCGACCCACGAAAAGACGACGCTCGAAGAGGTCGTCAAGCTCCGCAACCAAGCGCAGACCGTTCCGGCAGGCGATGTCGCCGGCCGAGCGCAGGCGGAAGGCTTGCTCGGTGCAGCCCTCGGCCGCGTCATGGCGCTCGCCGAAGCCTATCCGGATCTGAAGGCGAACGAGAATTTCCGCGAGTTGCAGACCTCGCTCGAAACCATGGAAAGCGAGATCCAGATGGCGCGCCGCTATTACAACGGCTCTGCCCGCGATCTCAACGTCAAGGTCGAAAGCTTCCCCTCGAACCTCGTGGCCAACCAGTTCGGTTTCAGCAAGCGTGAGTATTTCGAGATCACCAACGAGGCGGATCGCGCCGTCCCGAGCGTAAAGTTCTGATCCCGAAGTTCTGATGACAGCCATTTGCCTTTGCTGAAAAGCTGCTATGAGCAGGGCAAGATCGCGGCCGGATAGGGCCAGCGGATAAGACGTAATGAGTGAAGACAAGCCCATGAGTAAAGACAAGCTCACCATCATCCCGGCGTCCAAGCCGCTGTCCGGCCGCGCCGTGCCTCCTGGCTCGAAGTCGATCACCAACCGCGCGCTGCTTCTGGCAGGTCTCGCCAAAGGCACCAGCCGTCTCACAGGCGCGCTGAAGAGCGATGACACGCGCTATATGGCGGAAGCCCTGCGCGCCATGGGCGTGACGGTGGATGAGCCCGACGCGACCACCTTCGTCGTCACCAGTTCCGGCGAGCTCAAGGCGCCCGCAGCATCACTCTTCCTCGGCAATGCCGGCACTGCCACCCGTTTCCTCACGGCAGCGCTCGCGCTTGGCCATGGCCGCTATGTCGTCGACGGCGACGAGCATATGCGCAAGCGCCCGATCAAGCCGCTGGTCGACGCACTGAAGTCGCTCGGCGTCGCGATCGAAGCGCCCACCGGCTGCCCGCCCGTGACGATTGACGCCAACGGCCGCTTCGCCAGCAACAAGGTCGTCATCGATGCCGGCCTCTCCAGCCAGTATGTCTCCGCTTTGCAGATGGCGGCGGCCTGCGGCTCCGAGCCGTTCACGATCGAGCTTGCCGGTGCCGATATCGGCGCGCGCGGCTATATCGACCTGACGCTGGCGGCCATGCGCGCCTTCGGCGCCCAGGTCACGCAGCCGACGCCGTCCTCCTGGGTCATCGAGCCGACCGGCTACACCGCCACCGATTTCGTCATCGAGCCGGACGCTTCCGCCGCCACCTATCTCTGGGCCGCCGAAGTGCTGACCAAGGGCGCGATCGACCTCGGCGTTGCCAATGAGGACTTCACCCAGCCCGACGCGAAAGCCTACGACGTCATCAGGCAGTTTCCACATCTGCCCGCTGAAATCGACGGCTCGCAGATGCAGGATGCGGTGCCGACCATCGCCGTGCTGGCCGCCTTCAACGAAACGCCGGTGCGCTTCGTCGGCATCGCCAATCTGCGCGTCAAGGAATGCGACCGCATCCACGCCGTCTCGACCGGCCTCAACAACATCCGCGCAGGCCTTGCGACCGAAGACGGTGACGATCTGATCGTCTCCTCGGACCCGGCACTATCAGGCCAGCACCTGCCGGCTGATATCGACACCTTCGCTGATCACCGCATCGCCATGAGCTTCGCGCTCGCCGGCCTGAAGATCGACGGCATCACCATTCTGGACCCGGATTGCGTCGGCAAGACCTTCCCTGACTACTGGAAAGTGCTGTCCTCGCTCGGCGTCGCCATTAAGGACGAATAACCGGCAGCCGATCTCGCCGGGCAATCCAAAAAAGGCAATCCAAGAAAGACAAGGGGGAGAATGTCTTGATGCGTTGGTTGTCCGGTCTCGTTGCCGCTCTGATACTTCTGCTGGCGGCATCTTTTGCCGCCGCCAATGAGCGCATCACCTCCTATCATTCGGAAGTCGAGGTCGCCAAGGACGGCGACCTTACGGTGACCGAGACGATCTCGATCGTCGCCGAGGGGTTCAAGGTCAAGCGCGGCATCTTCCGCGATCTCCCGCTCACCATGCTGGATGGCGAGGGGCGCATAATCCGCGTCGGCTTCAATCTCCTCTCCGTCACCCGCGATGGCAAGCCCGAGCCCTACAAGACCGAAAGCATCGATGGCGGCATCCGCATCTATGCCGGCTCCAGCGACACTATCGTGCCTCAGGGTGAGCACACCTATGTCTTGACCTATAAGGCCGATCGCATGATCCGCTATTTCCCTGACCATGACGAGGTCTACTGGAACGTCACCGGCACCGGCTGGCAGTTCGCCATCGAGCAGGCCTCGGCGCGCATCACCATGCCATCGGGCGAGGTGACGAAGCTTGCCGCCTATACCGGACCGTTCGGCTCGCGCGCCACGAATGCCACCTCGCGCATCGAAGGCAACCAGGCGATCTTCGCCACGACCCGTATGCTCGGGCAGAACGAAGGGCTGACCGTCGTCGCCGGTGTGCCGAAGGGCGTCATCGACCCGCCATCGGCGGCGCAACTTCGCGCCTGGTGGCTGCGCGATCACATGGCCGATGTCATCGCTGTCGCCGGCCTTCTCCTCGTCGCGCTCTACTACATGTTCTTCTGGGTGAGGGTAGGGCGCGATCCGGCCCGCGGTGTCGTCGTGCCGCGCTGGGACCCGCCGGAAGGGCTGTCGCCTGCGCTGGTCAACTACATCGACAACAAGGGCTTCAACGGCGCCGGCTGGCCGGCCTTCTCGGCCAACGCGCTTGACCTCGCCGTCAAGGGATACGTCACTTTCGACGATATCGGCTCCAGCATCACGGTCACCCGAACCGACAAGCCGCTGCCGAAAGCCTTGCCTTCAGGCCAGGCCGCCTTCCTTTCTCTCGTCGGTCGCTCCGGCCAGAGCTTTGCAATCAGCAAGTCCAATGGCGAAAAGGTGCGCGACGCTGGCCAGAAGTTCCGCCAGGCGATCGAAGGCGAGCATCGCGGCAAGTATTACCACTCGAACGCCCTCTACACGGTCGGCGGCATCGTCCTCAGCGTCATCTTCATCATCGCGGTTCTGGCCTTCGGCGAAATCGATGCCGATCTCGGCGGCTTCATCGCCGCCACCGTTTTCTCGGCGGTGTTCTTAGGCATCCTGTCGTCGCGCCTCGGTCTCAGTTTCCGCAAGGGCGCGTCGCTGCGCAGCAAGATCGGCGGCGTCATCATCGGCGGCTTCTTCGGTTTCACGCTTCTGTCCATCCTCGCCGGTATCATTACTGCCGCCGTCGAGCAATTGACCGCAGCCGACCACTGGCCCGTTATCGTCGCCGTCGGCGGCATCGTCATGATCAATGTGGTGTTCTTCTTCCTGATGGGCGCGCCGACGCCGCTCGGCAGCCGGCTGATGGACCACATCGATGGCCTGCGCCGCTACCTGACGGTTGCCGAAAAGGACCGCATGAACATGGCCGGCGCACCCGCCATGTCGCCGCAGCATTTCGAAACGCTGCTGCCCTACGCCGTGGCACTCGGTGTCGAAAAACCCTGGAGCGATGCCTTCCAGACCTGGCTGGCAACCGCTGCAGCAGCCGGAGCGGCGGCGGCCGCCTATTCGCCCATGTGGTATCCGACCCATTCCGGCAGTTTCGGCGACAGCATCGGTGGCTTCTCCTCCTCGATGGCCTCCACCATCGCCTCGACGCTCCCCGCACCCGTGAGCTCGACCTCGTCGGGCTTTTCCGGCGGCAGCGGCGGCTTCTCGTCCGGCGGCGGGGGTGGCGGTTTCTCTGGCGGCGGTGGCGGCGGCGGCGGCGGCGGCGGCTGGTAGCCTTTAGGCTTGACCTTTCCGCTCCAGCCCCTTAACCGCCACTCACAAACTGGAAAGGGACGGGCATGAAGGTTCTGTTGATCGGATCGGGCGGACGCGAGCACGCATTGGCCTGGAAGCTGGCGCAATCGCCCGAACTCACCAAACTCTACGCCGCCCCCGGCAATCCAGGGATCGCCGAGCACGCGACCCTCGTCCCCGTCAACACCGAGGATAACGACGCCGTCGTCGCGTTCTGCAAGGACAACGCGATCGACTTCGTCGTCGTCGGCCCGGAAGCGCCGCTGGTTGCGGGCGTAGCCGATCGCCTGCGCGCCGAAGGCTTCGCCGTCTTCGGCCCCTCTGCCGCCGCAGCGCAGCTCGAGGGCTCCAAGGGTTTCACCAAGGATATCTGCGCCCGCTACGATATCCCGACCGGCGCCTACCAGCGTTTCAACAACGCCCCCAAGGCCAAGGCCTATATCCGCGAGCAGGGCGCCCCGATCGTCGTCAAGGCCGATGGCCTTGCAGCCGGCAAGGGCGTGACGGTTGCGATGACCGTCGATGAAGCGCTTGCCGCCGTCGACGATTGCTTCGAAGGCGCGTTTGGCGCTGCCGGTGCCGAGGTCGTGGTCGAGGCCTATCTCGATGGCGAAGAGGCAAGCTTCTTCTGCCTGAGCGACGGCAAGCACGCATTGGCGCTCGCAACCGCCCAGGATCACAAGCGGGTGGGCGAGGGCGATACCGGCCCGAACACCGGCGGCATGGGCGCCTATTCTCCGGCCCCCGTCATGACAGCTGAGATGGTCGAGCGCACGATGAAGGAAATCATCGAGCCCACCATGCGCGGCATGGCCGAGAGCGGCTATCCCTTCTCCGGCGTCTTCTTCGCCGGCCTGATGATCACCAGGAAGGGCCCAGAGCTGATCGAATACAACGTCCGCTTCGGCGATCCCGAATGCCAGGTGCTGATGATGCGCCTGAAGAGCGATCTTCTGCCGATCCTCTATGCGACCGCCACCGGCACGCTGGACAAGGTCACGGCCGAATGGAGCGACGATCCGGCACTGACGGTCGTCATGGCTTCGAAGGGTTATCCCGGCAGCTACGACAAGAACACGCCGATCAAGTCCATCCCCGAAGCGGGCGAGGGCGCCAAGGTGTTTCATGCCGGCACAGCGCTGAAGGATGGCGCGCTGGTCGCCACCGGCGGCCGCGTTCTGAACGTCACCGCGACGGGCAAGACGGTCGGCGAGGCGCAGACCCGCGCCTATGCGCTGCTCGACAAGGTGGAGTGGGACAACGGCTTTTGCCGCCGCGACATCGGCTGGCAGGCGATCAAGCGCGAAAAAGCGTGATCCGATATCGAAATCGGATCAGTTCTCTAAATTTTTACCCTTTCCCCTGACGGGATGGAAATAAAGCCGCGTTAAACCTGTGTGCAAGGTAAGACGGAGTGTTTCCATGCGTCAGGTTTCTGCGGTTGTTTTGGGTGTCGTCGGTGCGTTGATGGCGGGTTCCGCCATGGCGTCGTCGATCGACGTGGTCGGCGCCAATGCGGCATCGAGCGACAGCAGCATCCTCAAGATGACCTGCACCACATGCCCGCCGCTTCAGGTCGTGGAAGCCAAGAAGGAATACATCGTCCCGACGCTCGCCGAAGGCACGCTCGAGCACTCGCAGATCCGCGACGTCGATGGCGAAAGGAAGCTGTTTCGCACCGAAGGCTGGATGGGCGGCTCGCCCGTCGTGTTCGTGACCAAGGCGCCGGCTCCGGTGGCTGTAGCCGCTGCACCCGCCGCCGTCGACGGTGTCGATACGGCGACGACGTCGGCCGTGATTGGCGCCGATACCAAGCCCGTGGTCGCGGGCGCTGCAGGCCAGCCGGCGGAACAAACGCGCCCGCTCGACGTTTCCAATTTCAAGCTTAGACCTTGATTTAAAGTTCCCTGCCCCTCCCGTCCAAAGTTTTGGTCATCTGGGGTTCCACCTCAAAAGGGTGGTGAAATGCGCTCCTGAAGAGAAGCAGGGGCGCATTTTATATTTTCCACTTCGCCTGCGGATTCTGACTCCGGGCTCCGACTTCGCGGCTAAGAGATCATATAGTCCGTGGTTAAGTATTTCTTATAAAAAACAGGCCATTTCTAGCCGCGACCGGTAGCCGCATGTGTTTTCGCAGCAGTACCAGCGACGGGCCACGCGCTCTCGCATACGCGGTAGGATACCGCGCCGGACGATGTCACCCGACACCCGTTGCGAGGCCTTATGAAGAATCTGAGAATTTCCAGGCAGCTATTTCTGCTCGTCGCCGGCCTGATGGTGGCCTTCTGCGCCGCCTCCTACCTGCAGATCCGCTCTTCGATCGATGCGATCTATCATGAGCGCGGCGAGATGCTGCGCACGCAGGTGGAATCCGGGCTTTCCATCGTTCAGCAATATTACGACCGCGAGAAATCCGGCGAACTGACCCGCGAACAGGCGCAGGCGTTGGCATACAAGCAACTCTCCGCGATCCGCTATGAGCCCAACGGCTATTTCATCGGCTACGACTACGACGTCGTCATGCGCATCACCTATGACACGCCGAAGCTCGGCAAGAGCAGCAAGGGCGCGCCCGACAGCCGTGGCAAGCCCTATCGCGACGAGATCGTCAAGGTCGGCCGCGCCGGCGGCGGTATTGTCGAGTTCTATGGCCCCAAGCCCGGCCAGCCGGCCGATGCGCAGTTCCGCAAGGCCGTCTACACCAAGGCGTTCGAACCCTGGCAGGTCGTGGTCGCCACCGGCGTCTATCTTGACGATCTCGACGCGCAGGTCCGCTCAGATGTCATCAAGGCGCTGTCTGGCGGCCTCGTCGTGCTGCTCCTGGGCACCGCCGCCGCCTTCTACGTGGTTCGCAGCATCTCCGGCCCGCTGACGCGCATCCACACCGCCCTGCAGGCTGTCGCCGAAGAAAACGTCACGATCGCCATTCCCCACACCGACATGAACAACGAGGTGGGCATGATGGCCAAGGCGACCAAGTCGCTTCAGGAAAAGGTCCGCGAGCGCCACGCCATGTCCGAGCGCGAAGCCGCCCAGCAGATGGCGCTCGACGACGAGCGCGAAAACAATCAGCGCATGCAGCGTGACGAAACGGCGGTGCAGGCCCATGTGGTCTCCACCATCGGCCAGGCGCTGGAGCAGATCGCCCGCGGCGATCTCACGGTCCGCTGCGCCGATCTCGGCCAGAAATACGCCACCCTGCGCGACAACTTCAACGATGCGCTCGGCCATCTCGAGGCCGCCATGTCCAAGGTCTCGGTCAAGGGCGGCGATATTGCCGTCAGCAAGGAAGAGATCCGCCGCGCCTCCAACGAGCTTTCCCAGCGCACCGAGCGCCAGGCGGCAAGCCTTGAGGAAACCTCGGCCGCCCTTGACGAACTCAGCGTCGCCGTGCGCCAGACCGCCGAAGGCGCGCATGAGGCAAGCCAGCGCGTCCACTCGGTCAGCTCCGAGGCGAGCCGCAGCGACGCCGTGGTCACCCAGGCGATCGAAGCGATGGGCGGGATCGAGAAGTCTTCCGAGGAAATCGGCAAGATCATCGGCGTCATCGACGACATCGCCTTCCAGACCAACCTGCTCGCTCTGAACGCCGGTGTGGAAGCCGCGCGCGCCGGCGAAAGCGGCAAGGGCTTCGCCGTCGTCGCCCAGGAAGTCCGCGAACTCGCCCAGCGCTCGGCCGCCGCCGCCAAGGAGATCAAGGACCAGATCGCCCGCTCCTCCGGCCAGGTCGAACAAGGCGTTCGCTTCGTCGGCGAGGCCGGCGAGGCGCTGAAGCGCATCTCCGACCAGATCAAGGCCGCCAACGACATCGTCTCGAAGATCGCCCACAGCGCCTCCGAGCAGGACACGACGCTGCGCTCGATCACCTCCTCGATCAACCAGCTCGACGCCGCCACGCAGCAAAACGCCGCCATGGCGGAAGAGACGACCGCATCGGCGGAATCGCTCGCCAGCGACACCGACGAACTCCTCAACCTCATCCGCGGCTTCCGCGTCGGCACCCAGGCCGAGCACGGGGCAGCGCAGACCCGCCGCGCGGCGTAAGGTTTGCTGCAAGAGCGATAGGATGACGACAGCCGCCGGAGCGATCCGGCGGCTGTTTTTGTTTTGCCGGCGCGCGATCCGTGGTGCGGCTTGGCGTGAGAGCCATTCACGTTGCATTCCTGGAGACGTGCTCAGATCCTCGGCACGAGGCCGAGGATGACGTCGAGGATTTAGAAGCTTTTTGTTTTCAATGGGTTGATAACGGCGCCCCACCCTCCGACGTCATGCTCGGGCGCGTCCCAAGCATCTGCTGCCTTGTCGGCTGGCTCGACGTGAGTGGACCTTGCCGAAAACAGACACCCCAATACACCGCACCGCTCAGCCGTCTCCCGTGCTACTTCCGGCTCGCCTTCCTTGCCGCGACCAATTCGTCGCCAGCATCGGGCTCGCTATCGGGAACGCTGTCGAGGATGGCGAGCGCCGCACTGACATCGCCCCGTTCCGCGCGCTTCTTCAGACTCATGATCGCCCGCCGGTGCCCGATGCCATCGGCGATGAAGGCGGAGAGCAGCTGGTTCAACGATACATTGTCCTCCGCCGCCGCACGCTTGGCTTCTTCCATCACATGATCGGCTATTCTCAGAGGATAGGTGCTCATGTCTCTTGTCTCCTTTGCGCGATGAAATTTCCAGCGCTCATGACTGAGATGCCAAAGGCGCTGACTGCGGGGTGCCGGAAATAACGATCATTGCTAACGATCAAGGTGGCCCCGGCTGCCAGGGCGCACTCGATGTAAATGTCGTCCTTCGGGTCAGCGAGGAACGGCCTGAAGTGAAACCACGGCGAGACAAGCTCGGCCTTGCTGACCACCGCATTGAGCACGATGTCGATCTTGCTCTCGCTGAGCCAGGGAGCCTTGCCGAGAATGCCCGGCCGCTTCAGCACGTCTTCATACTCCAGCGCCACCGCCGGCGACAGTGCGAAGTCGACGCCACCGGTAAGCATCTCGTGCACAAGCTGATGCGAGGCGCCTTTCGAGGATCGCAAAGCCGAAACCATGACATTTGCATCAACGACGATCATGGCGACTATATGATATCGCATATGATATCATGTCAAGGTGTGCCGATCGCGTCGTTCAACACCCCAAACGCTTGCGCCCAGCCCCGCAACATGATCATGAAAGCCCAACGCACCCATCGCCACTTGAAAGCCACCATGCAGACCACCGAGCCCAGCGCGACATGACCACGCTTGCAGCCTATGCCGGCCTTTTCGCCATCTCGCTGATCGCGGCCACCATCCTGCCCGCGCAGTCGGAAGCGGGCCTCGTTGCGCTCATTCTCTCCGGGCAATATTCCACGTTGCTGCTCGTCATCGTCGCCAGCGTCGGCAATATCCTCGGTTCGCTGGTCAACTGGCTGCTCGGCATCGGCATCGAGCGCTTTCGCGACAGGCGGTGGTTTCCGGTGGGGGAGGTGGCGCTGGATCGGGCGCAGCGTTGGTATCGGCGGTATGGGAAATGGTCGCTGCTGGCAAGCTGGTTGCCCATCGTCGGCGATCCCATCACCGTCGTTGCCGGCGTGATGCGCGAGCCGCTGCCGGTCTTTCTGCTTTTGGTGACGATCGCCAAGACCGCGCGTTACGCGGTCCTGGCGGTGATCACACTGGGCATCGTCGGCTGATCAGCCGGCGATCTTCGAGAAGTCGGCGACGGTGCCGGTGGCTTCGCGGATGAGGCGCAGCAGCGCCAGGCGGTTGGCGCGGATCGCCGCGTCCTCGTCGTTGACGAGCACGTCGGTGAAGAAGCGGTCGACAGGCGCGCGCAGCGTCGAGAGAGCGGCCATCGCCGAGCGGAAGTCTTCCTTCTCGATCGCGCCGGATGCCTCGGCCGACACCGTCTTGATCGCCGCGAAAAGCTCCTTCTCGGCGTCGAGCTTCAGAAGCGCGTCCGAGACGCCGTCGGCGACCACCGTGCCCTTCTTCTCCTCGGCGGCCAGCAGCTGTACGGCGCGCTTGGTGCCGGCGAGCAGGTTCTTGCCGTCCTCGGAGCTGACGAAATGGGTCAGCGCCTCGACGCGGCGGGCGACCATGCGGAGATCGTCGGTCTCGGGCGTCAGCACCGCGTCGATCAGGTCGTGGCGGGCGCCCTGGTCGCGCAGATAGACCTTCAGGCGGTCATGGAAGAAGGACAAGAGGTCGAGCTGGCGCGACATGTCGTCGGCGGCAACCTTATTGCCGATATCCATGTCGATGCGCGCCATGTGGCTGACGATGCGCGGAAGCAGCGTCAAATGCACGCCGCGCTCCAGGATGATGCGGATGACGCCGAGCGCGGCGCGGCGCAGCGCGAAGGGGTCCTTGGAGCCCGTCGGCTTCTCGTCGACGGCCCAGAAGCCGATCAGCGTGTCGAGCTTGTCGGCAAGCGCCACCGTGATCGCCACCTTGTCCTGCGGCAGCTGGTCGGACGGGCCCTGCGGCTTGTAGTGTTCCTCGATCGCGGTCGAGACCACGGCCTCTTCGCCCTGCAGAATGGCGTACTTGCGGCCCATCACGCCCTGCAGCTCGGGGAATTCGCCGACGGCTTCGGTGCGCAGGTCCGCCTTGGCGAGCACCACGGCGCGGTCGACCAGCTTGTAGTCGGCGCCGGCGGGGAAGGCGACCTTGGCGGCCATGGCGCGGATGCGCTCCACCCGCTCGCCCTGCGTGCCGAGCTTGGCATGGAAGGTGACGTTGAGCGCATCGAGCTTGGCCATGCGCTGGTCGAGCGGCTTCTTCAGGTCGAGACTGAACTTCTTGGCCGAAGCCTCCAGCGTCTCGAGATCCGGCAGGTCACCCTGGTCGCGCTTCCAGAAGTGCAGCGCGTCGGAGAGACGGGCGCGCACGACCTTGCCGTTGCCGTGGATGATCTCCTTGCCGCCATCCGTCGCTTCGATGTTGGAGACGAGGATGAAATTGTTCGAAAGCGTCTCTTCGCCCGGTTTGCGGGTGACGAAGCACTTCTGATTGGTCTTGATCGTCAGCCGGATGATCTCTGAAGGGATCGAAAGATAGGCTTCCTCGAAGCTGCCCATCAGCACCTGCGGCCATTCGACGAGGCCGGAGACCTCTTCCAGCAGGCCTTCGTCCTCGACCAGTTCGAGGCCGTTGGCGAATGCGACGTCGCGTGCATCGTGCAGGATGATGTCCTTGCGGCGCTCGGCGTCGAGAATGACCTTGGCCTTCTCCAGGCTCGCGACATAGTCGTCGAAGCGCTTGACGGTGATCGCTTCGGGCGCATGGAAGCGGTGGCCGTAGGTGATGTTGGAGGCGACGATGCCGGAGATTTCGAACGGAATGACCGTCGTTTCCTCATGCTCGGTGCCAAAAAGGCAGACGATCGACTGCAGCGGCCGCACCCAGCGCAGCGAGCCCGGCTGCGACGAGGCCTTGCCCCAGCGCATCGGCTTCGGCCAGGGGAAGTCGCGGATGATCGAAGGCATCACCTCGGCGATGATCTCCTCGGCGCTGCGGCCGGTCTTGGAGATGATCGCGACGTAGAAATCGCCCTTCTTCGGGTCGCTCTGCACCTGCGCCTCGGAAATCGAGGTGAGCCCGGCCGCGCGCAAAAAGCCTTCGATCGCCTTTTCGTTGGCGTCGGTGCGCGGTCCCTTGCGTTCCTCGCGCACATCGGCGGAGCGGGCGGTCAGCCCGCGGATATCGAGCGTCAGCCGGCGCGGCGTCCAGTATTCCCGCGCACCCTCATAGGAAAGTCCCGCCTCGACGAGCGCGTCGGTCACAAGCTTCCTCAGATCGCCGGCAGCCTTGCGCTGCAGGCGGGCCGGGATCTCTTCGGAGCGGAGTTCTAACAGCAGATCGGGCATGTCACTTTCCTTGCCTCCACGGGGAAGGCGCTACCTTGCGGGTCTGAAAACGGTCGCCTCTGCTAGCAAAGAATGGCGCTGGTTTACAAGCTGCAAAAGAGGGGAAGGGGTGGGGGAGATGGGATTAAAGGGAGCGGCATCGGCGATTAAGTCACCGCGGCAGCACCGGTGGTCAAGAAATGCCCTTGCGGACTCCTACAAGAGACAGAAGGGGGCGGGCGATTACGGTCCGCCTAGATTTCTTGCGCATCTGCCAACTTAGCTTCGGTCTCCCGCTTCTTTATGCGCACGAGATAGGGACGCCGTCTGTCGGTCGTGTAAATGCCCGCCCACATATTGCCCGATTGTACATCGCCGGTGACATCGGTTCGATCGTGGCCGATGCCGGTCCATTGTTCTCCGACTTTAAGCACGTACGGAATGACTGATGGATATCCCGGTAACTGAGGATGAAGAATAACGAATTGCTTGCTCGCCTTATCGCGCCAACGCTGGAGCGTGTTGGAGTATTCCAGAAGGCACAGGTGCGTTATCGTCGTCGGAGCGTCACCTCGATTCGTCGCCTTGACCACTAGTAGGTCTTCAGCTTCCAGACCACCTGCGCCGATGATGCTCATGCCCGGATTGGCGGTGATCGAAATCTTGGGTCCGCTTTCAAACCATCGACGTATCTCTAGCGACAACGCCCCCGTTGCAACGATCGCGGCATAAATCGCAATCCAATCAGCAGTACCCATTCCTAAAGCTCCCGGTAGTAAAGTCTTTCACATCTCTGCAACGCAAGTGGCAAGGACTAGATCTCAGAAATAGTTACCAGGCGAATTTTGCCTTATTGGTGTGTCGCTGAATTTATAAACGTGCTGATTGTTCACTTGGCAATGTTTGTAATCGCCTGCACCAGTAATGAAGATAATTAGCCTATCTCGCTTTAGACATGCAGGGCAGATGTAGTGCATTGGCTCACCGTTCGCTGCTTCTTGTCTAAGACGATAAACCATGTCGCTCGCGCTTGTATTGAAAAGCTCGTAGCGGGCCTTTTCCCTTTCGAATTGGTCTTCGAGTTTCAACGCTTGGTTAAGCTGCTTCAGAGCCGTGCTGAGATCGACGTTCATCATGTTGGCCGACGTCAGCTCAACCGCAAGAGCGTTCACAAGCTTTAGCGCCTCGCTTGCATCCGGCGCTTTGTCGGAGGCGAACAGTTTCTTGATGGCGTCGGCAGTGTTGGCTGCTTTGCCCGTCATGCCTATCGCGGCAGTCGCCAACCCCATCACCGTTTCAACTTGCGTGAAATCCATTAGACTGAGTCCCCGTGTGATCGCAGCGGACAATACCGCAGCGCGTGTGGAGGAGCTACGGGACACCACGTTCCCACCCGATCCCCGCCAGTAAAATCCCCAGCTTCCACAGCCCAGACCCATCTCCATCCTTGCCTTGCCGCTTTTCGCCGCTATGGTCCGCCACCTCAATTGAAACGCAGGAACCATCATGGCCGCTGATATCCGCATGCTCTCCGCAGTCATCGCCTCCGAGATCAATGCCCGGCCCGAGCAGGCGAAGGCCGCGATCGAGTTGCTGGATGAGGGCGCGACCGTGCCGTTCATCGCGCGTTACCGCAAGGAAGTGACCGGCGGGCTGGATGATACGCAGCTGCGCGATCTCTCCGAACGCCTCGTCTATCTGCGTGAGCTGGAAGCCCGCCGCGATACGATCGTGGAATCGATCTCGGGCCAGGGCAAGATGAGCGACGAGCTGATGGCAAAGCTCAAGGGTGCCGCCACCAAGGCCGAGCTCGAGGATCTCTATCTGCCCTACAAGCCGAAGCGCCGCACCCGCGCCGAGATCGCCCGCGAGCGTGGCCTCGGGCCGCTCGCCGAAGCAATCCTCGCCGACCGTTCTAAAGAGCCGGCAACGCTGGCGGAAGCCTACATCACATCAGACGTGCCCGACGTGAAGACGGCGCTGGAAGGCGCCCGCGATATCGTCGCCGAAGGCATTGCCGAAAATGCCGACCTGCTCGGCAAGCTGCGCGCCCATATGCGCGGTGCCGCGCTTCTCAAGGCCAAGGTGGTCGATGGCAAGCAGGCGACGGGCGAGAAGTTCTCCGACTATTTCGACCATTCCGAACGCTGGGCGACGGCCCCCGGCCACCGCGCGCTCGCCATGCTGCGCGGCTGGAACGAGGAAGTGCTGACGCTGACGATCGAGGCCGACGCCGAGACAGCCTCGCCGAACAAGCCGGTCGAGCGCATGATCGCTGCCGCCTACGAGATCGGCAACAGCCGCCCCGGTGACCGCTGGCTGATGGAGGTCGCCAGCTGGACATGGCGCGTGAAGCTCTCCATGTCGCTGTCGCTCGACCTGATGCGCGAGCTGCGCGAACGCGCCGAGGAAGAGGCGATCCACGTCTTCGCCCGCAATCTCAAGGACCTGCTGCTCGCGGCCCCCGCCGGCTCGCGCCCGACGATGGGCCTTGATCCGGGTATCCGCACCGGCGTCAAGGTCGCCGTCACCGATGCCACCGGCAAGGTGGTCGCGACATCGACCGTCTATCCCTTCCAGCCGCGCAACGACGTGCGCGGCGCCCAGATCGAGCTCGCCTCGCTGATCCGCAAGCACAATGTCGAGCTGATCTCGATCGGCAACGGCACCGGCAGCCGCGAAACCGAAAAGCTGGTGGCCGACATGCTGGCCGATCTGCCAGGCGCGAAGCCTACCAAGGTCATCGTCTCGGAAGCCGGCGCTTCGGTCTATTCGGCATCCGCCACCGCCGCCGCCGAATTCCCCAATCTCGACGTGTCGCTGCGTGGCGCCGTCTCCATCGCGCGCCGCCTGCAGGATCCGCTGGCCGAGCTCGTCAAGATCGAGCCGAAGTCGATCGGCGTCGGCCAGTATCAGCACGATGTCGACCAGCAGAAGCTGTCGCGCTCGCTCGATGCCGTGGTCGAAGACGCGGTGAACGCCGTCGGCGTCGATCTCAACATGGCCTCCGTGCCGCTGCTCGCCCGTGTCTCCGGCCTTGGAACCTCGATCGCCGAAGCCATCGTCAAGCATCGCGACGAGACCGGCCGCTTCGAGACCCGCCGTGATTTGCTCAAGGTCGCGCGCCTCGGCCAGCGCACCTTCGAGCAATGTGCCGGCTTCCTACGCATCCGCGACGGCAAGGAGCCGCTCGATGCCTCCTCGGTCCACCCGGAAGCCTATGGCGTTGCCAAGAAGATCGTTGCCGCCTGCGGCCGCGACCTGCGCACCTTGATGGGTGACAGCGCGGTGCTGAAATCGGTCGATCCGCGCCAGTTCATCGACGAAAAGTTCGGCCTCCCGACGGTCAAGGACATTCTGTCTGAGCTGGAAAAGCCAGGCCGCGACCCGCGTCCGAGCTTCAAGACCGCGACCTTCGCCGAAGGGATCAACGAGATCTCCGACCTGAAGCCGGGCATGACGCTTGAGGGAACGGTAACCAACGTCGCCGCCTTCGGCGCTTTCGTCGATATCGGCGTCCATCAGGATGGCCTGGTGCACGTCTCGCAGCTGGCAGACCGCTTCGTCAAAGATCCTCACGAAGTTGTGAAAGCCGGCGATGTGGTGAAAGTTCGCGTCGTCGAGGTGGATGCAAAACGCAAGCGCATCGCGCTTTCCATGCGCAAGGATGGCGGCGCGAGCGCCCCTGCGCCACGCGGCGAAACCCGTTCAAATCCAGCCCCTCGGGGCGGAAACGAGCGGCGCTCGTCGAGCCCCAAGCAGGAGAGCCAGGGGGCGTTCGGCGCAGCACTCGCCGAGGCCATGAAGCGAAAATAAGGGCTTACGGATAAGCATTGCAGAAATGTCACACTTCGGCAGCCTTGTTGCCGAAGTGTCAATTGCGGCGCTTGTAAGGCGGCAGGGAGGGTCTAAGTTTATCGGATTATCCTGTCACATTGCGAGGCCTTACTATGGCGTCGGCTTTCTTATCGATTGTCCAAAAAATCATCCGCAAGGGTAACCTGAAACTCACACTCGCCAATGGCGAGACACACACCATCGGGGACGGTACCGGAGAACTGGTTGCCGCCCGCGTTGCCGACGAGGAGGCGGAGCGACTGATCCGCCGAGACCCCACCCTCAAGCTCGGCGAAATGTACATGGATGGCCGGTTCATTCTGGAACAGGGCAACATCTACGATTTCCTGGCCCTGGTGAAACAGAACACCACCAACGAAATCTTCGACATCCCGATGGCGGCCCTCCTGATTGGCCGCATCGCCCTGCAGCAGCTGAAGAGCCGTCTGCCCGTCAATCACAACAAGCGCAACGTTGCCCATCACTACGATCTGTCGGAAAAGCTCTTCGAGCTCTTTCTCGATGAGGATTGGCAATATTCCTGTGCCTATTACAATCCACCGGGCATCAGCCTGGAGGAGGCCCAGGTCGCCAAGAAGCGCCACATCGCCGCCAAGCTTCTGCTTCAGCCCAACCAGCGCGCGCTGGAAATCGGCTCCGGCTGGGGCGGCATGGGCATGTATCTGACGGAGTCCACACCGGGGCTCGATCTCACCGGCATCACGCTCAGCGAGGAGCAGTTGAAGATCTCCCGCGAGCGGGCGCAAAAGCGCGGTCTCACCGACCGGCTGCGCTTCGAGCTGCAGGACTACCGCACGATGAAGGGTCAGAAGTTCGACCGCATCGTCTCCGTCGGCATGTTCGAGCATGTCGGCATCGGCAATTTCGGAAACTTCTTCCGCAAGGTGCACGAGTTGCTGGCCGATGACGGCGTCATGGTGCTGCATTCAATCGCCCGTCCGAAGCCGAGCTTCGGCACCAATGCCTTCATCGAGAAGTATATCTTCCCGCAGGGCTATATCCCCTCGATCGGCGAAACGCTGCCGGCCATCGAAAAGGCGAACCTTCTGGTGCGCGACGTCGAGGTCCTGCCGTTGCACTATGCCTATACGCTGCGCCATTGGCGCGAGCGTTTCGTGGCGCGCAAGGCCGAAGCCGTGGCGCTTTATGACGAACGCTTCTTCCGCATGTGGGAGTTCTATCTGGCCGGCTCCGAAATGGGCTTCCGCTGGGACGAGCTCTTCATCATGCAGATCCAGATTTCCAAGAACCAGTATTCCACCCCCGACAATCGCGACTATATCGCCGCGAACGAGGCGAAGCTGAAGGAATTCGAGGCGACGCGCCCGCCGCTCGAAAAGGTCATTCTCTGACTGACGAAAAGGCGCGGCGAGACCCGCGCCTTTTTATTCCCGCTGTTTCATTTTGAAAGGGTTGCGAGATGAGCAGTGCCTATCCCGAGATCACGCTGGTGCGCCACGGCGAGACCGAATGGAGCCTGTCTGGCCGCCACACCGGCCGTAGCGATATTCCGCTGACGGAAAACGGCGAAGCCGCCGCCAGCCGTCTCGGCCCGCGCCTTGAGGGCCTGACCGTCGCCGAAGTCTGGTCGAGCCCATCCCAGCGCGCCCGCAACACCTGCCGCCTTGCCGGCTTCGGCGAGCGGATGGTCGTCAAGGACGACCTCGCCGAATGGGACTACGGCGCCTATGAAGGTGTGACGACCAAGGAAATCCTCGCTCAACGCCCCGGCTGGCAACTCTTCCGCGACGGCTGCCCCGATGGCGAGAGCGCCGCCGACGTCGGCACCCGCGCCGACCGCATCATCGCCGCGATCCGCTCGGCAAACGCCTCGATCTTGGTCTTCTCCTCTTCTCACTTCCTGCGGGTGCTGGCGGCTCGCTGGCTGGGTTTGACAGCGGAAGGCGGGGCGCATTTCGTGCTGGATACGACGAGCGTCAGCGTGTTGGGGTATGAGCACGATCTCGGCGAGCCGGTGATCCGGCGGTGGAATGGGTAGTGTAAGCTGACCTCAGCGCCCGGAGCCCCCTCATCCGCCCTTCGGGCACCTTCTCCCCGCTGGGGCGAAGGGGAGGTTGGCGCGAGCGGCCCACCCCGAGTCCCTTCGCCCCGCCGGGGAGAAGATGCCGGCAGGCAGATGAGGGGGCCACGGCCACGAACCTCTCCATCCTGCATCACCCACCAACCTCTCCATCGTACACCCACACCACTCCCACCATCCCGCTTGACCCACCATCCCCCACGTCGCTAGATGACCGCATGCAACAGATCGACGGAATCAATGGGCGCGTTGCGGATGCGCCGTCCAACAACTGGGTTTACCGGGTGCTGCCGCCATGGCTCTGGCCATACGCGCAGCTGGCGCGATGGGATCGGCCGATCGGCTGGCAGCTCTTGCTGTGGCCTTGCCTCTGGTCTGCGGCGATGGCGGCCAATGCGGCTGTCCATGTCGGCCTGTTTTCCGGCGGTCAGCTGATCTGGCATCTGCTGCTCTATTTCATCGGTTCCGTCGCCATGCGCGGCGCCGGCTGCACCTACAACGATCTCGTCGATCACAAGATTGATATGGAAGTGGCGCGCACCCGCTCGCGCCCGCTGCCGTCTGGCCGCGTCACCCGCATGCAGGCGAAGATCTTCATTCTCTTGCAGGCGCTGGTCGGCCTAGTCGTCGTTCTGCAGCTCAACTGGTTCTCCGTCATCCTCGGCGTCGCGTCGCTCGCGATCGTCGCGCTCTATCCCTTCGCCAAGCGCTTCACCGACTGGCCGCAATTCTTCCTCGGGCTCGCCTTCTCCTGGGGCGCGCTGATGGGCTGGGCCGCGATCTTCGGCAGTCTCTCGCTGGCGCCGGTGCTGCTCTATATCGGCGCGGTCGTCTGGACGATCGGCTATGACACCATCTACGCCCACCAGGACAAGGAAGACGACGAGCTGATCGGCGTCCGCTCGACCGCGCGCCTCTTCGGCGACAACACCAAGCCATGGCTGGTCGGTCTCTATGGTCTGATGCTGGTCCTGACCTTTGCAGCCTTCCTGCTCGCAGGTGTCGGGATCATCGCCTATCTCGGCCTGCTGATTGCAGCCGGCATGTTCGCCTGGCAGATCATCACGCTCGATATCAACGATGCCGATCAGTGCCTGGTGCTGTTCAAGTCGAACAACCGCGTCGGCCTGATCATCTTCGCCGGCCTGTTCCTGTCGCTGCTGTTCGTGCTTCCATAGGTCGATAACAAGCCTACGGAACGTGCTGCATGATGATCTGCGTGTGCAGCATTGGCGCATCGGCACCGAAATAGGTGTCGAGCACCGCCAGAAAATCGTCGGACAGATAGAAATCCGTCAAGGCGCGATCGGCGAGCAGCCGGAAATCGGCGTCGTTTCGGGGCAGGGCGATCGCATAGGGCTCATGCGTGAACAGCCGATTGCCGACCTCGAGCAAGGATGGATCGCGCGCTCGGGTGGCAAGGCTGGTCAGCAATACCTGATCGCCGATATAGGCGTCGATCTTGCGATCCTCGAGCGCCTTCAAGCCCTCTTCATGTGTCTTGAAATCGGCGATCGTGGTCGTCGATGCCTGGCCTTTCATGGCCTCGTGCAGTGCCGCTCCCGTCGTCGAATTCGCTCGCGCGCCGATAACGCTCGCCGACGCTGCCCGCTGGCTGACGGCGCTCACGGCCGGCTTGTCGAAAAAGAACGATTGCAGGTAGTCGGGCGAATCTTTGCGAAGCAACGCGCTTGCCCCTGTCAGAAAGATCGGCTGCGAGAAATCGACGATCTCCCGCCGCTCGAGATTGACGGTGATCGCGCCGCACAGCAGATCGACCTCACCATCCTTCACCGCATCGAAGCCATTGGCGAGCGTCTTCTGCACATATTCGCGTTTCAACTCGGGCACCTGATGCTCGATGTCATCGGCGATCCTGTTGCAGAGGTCGATCGCATAACCCGTCGGCTCTGCCCCGGCCTTGGCCGCGGAGAAGGGCGCTTCGTCGTCGATATAGCCGATCCGCACGGTCCCGCGTTCGATGATGCCGTCGAGAGTGGCAGCACTTGCCGTCAAGGCTGAAAGGGAAAGGGCGATAATCGCCAGCGGGAGCCGTCTCATGCACTTTGTTGCCACCGGCATGACGCTCATCTCCGAAAGACGGTTGCGATCTCAAAGCTATGCACGCAGCTTATGGCCCGCCGGCCATTTGTCAACCGAGGTCCAAAAACGAAAAACCCGGCACGCCGGCCGGGTCTTTCCGTCTGATCTCGTGCATCGGCCCTTAGCTGCGGGCGATGATTTCCTTGCCTTCGATTTTCATGGCGACGCCGAGCGTGCCGGTCGAGCGGCGCACGAGGAAACGTGGGCGGCGATTGGCGAAGTAGGAGTGGCGGCGGCGCGGCTTCAGGTGGCTGGTGCGCAGTTCGCCGAGATGTTCTTCCAGCGGGCGGGCAATGCCGTCGGCCTCGACCATCAGCATGGGAATGCGGAAGGCTTCCGACCAGCCGCGCCAGTCGGCGGCGATGTCGGAAAGGTCGTGGGCCACCAAGAGCGGCACGCAGAGATCGGGATCTTCGTGATGCAGTTCGAGCGTGACGGTGACTTCACCATTGCCATGGTCGATGGCGCGGGCAGCGACGCCCTTGAAGGCGCGCTTCGGCAGCGCGATGGAGAGTGGAAGGCCGCTCGAGGGGAGGATCTTGCGCAGGATGGCGCCGCGTTCGTCGATCGTTATGCTGACATCGCTCGTGGAGTCGTGGATGGCGTAGCTCACCTGCTGCGGAAAGCGCGACGGATCAAGACGAAGTGTCGCTCCAGCCCATGCGGGCTTCATAACCGTATTGTTCATGTTCATTCTCACCCTTGTCTTACCTGAGAGCCGGTTTCCGGTCTTCTCCTCGGGACTTTTCGTCCTCTGTGGCTGACAATAGGCGCCGCCTGTTCGAGACAGCTTAAAAATCGCGGTTAAGAAGACCTTGCCTCCCTGGATGGTTATCAAAACCAAACGTGGCAGGGTTTCCGAGAGGTGAACGGCGCGGTGTCCCAGGTTGCGACAGGGCGCGGGTAAGTCTCGGGTAAGCTTTTCATAGCAAAATGGGGCGGTGAACCGTCTGTCATTCATCCAAGACTATTGCCGGAATAGAACGCTATGATCTCTGCTTCGTTGGGCTATACGATAATATCGGGCGATTTGCAGAAGAGCCTTGACCGCGTCGCCTCGCAGACGACGGTGAAGCGCGAGGCGCAGTACTACGAAGAAAATATCAATAAAGTCAAAGATGTAGACGACTTCCTCGGCAACTATAAGCTCTATAGCTATGCGATGAAGGCCTACGGCCTTGAGGATATGACCTACGCCAAGGCCTTCATGAAGAAGGTTCTGGAGAGCGATCTCACGGATGCCAACAGCTTCGCCAACAAGCTGTCGGACAGCCGCTACAAGGAATTTGCATCCGCCTTCAATTTCGGCACGGCGGCGACCGATGCGCAGAGCGACAGCCAAGAGACCGACATGCTCGGCCTCTACACGCAGTCCTTCGCCGACGAGGGCGCCAACGCCGCCACGGAATCGACCTATTACAGCACGGCGATCGACAAGGTTCAGAGCGTAACCGGCCTGACGTCGAACGCCCGTCTTCGCACTTATGTGCTCGGCGCTTTCGGGATCGACCCGACCTACGTGTCCAACGACTATCTCAGCAAGGTCCTGACCAGCGACGTCAACGATCCAAACAGCTTCGTCAACACCAGCGGCAACGCCAAATACAAGGCGCTCGCCGCCCAGTTCAGCTTTAATGCGGACGGTACGGTCAACGGCACGGCGCAAACCGCCAATCAAAAGAACGCGGTGATCGAGCAATACAATCTCACCGTCCCCTCGATCGTCACCCCCAAGGCGGCCGAATACAACAAGGCCTATTTCGATGCCAACATCGGCTCGATCACCAGCGTCGATCAGCTGATTTCGGACAAGCGGCTGACCTCCTATATCAAGGCCGCCTTTGGCGCCGGCGAGGATTTCAGCGATGCCGGCCTGAAGCGGGTGCTGACCGATTCCAGCTACGCGGCCATGCTTGGTTTTGACGCCATCAACGCCGCCTTCAATTTCAATGCGGATGGCACCGTCGACGCGACGAAAGCCGGATACGCGGCGCAGACATCGGCCCAGATCGGCGCCACGGCGACGGCCGCCAACAACATGTCGAGCGCCTATTCGACCAAGATCGCCGGCATCAAGACGGTCGATGACTTGATCGCCGATACCAAGATGACATCCTACATCAAGGATGCCTATGGCGTTCCGCAAAGCTTGAGCGACGCGGATCTGAGAAGCGTGCTGACCGATTCCAGCTATGCTGGGCTGCTCGGCCTCCAGGCCGTGCATGATGCCTTCAACTTCCAGGCGGACGGCAGCGTGACGTCGGATGGCGCGCAGACCGCCAGCCAGATCCGTCTCGCCGGCTACAATGCGAGCGACAACCTCAGCTATTACCGCAGCAAGATAAGCGCGCTCTCCAATGTCGACGACCTGATCGCCGACACGAAGCTGACGAGCTTCCTGAAGAGCACATATTCGCTGCCATCAACCATCAGCGATTCCGACCTGAAGAGCATCCTCACCGATGCAAGCTTCGCGGCCGCCAGTGGCTTCAGCAACGTCAATGAGGCATTCAACTTCGCCGCCGATGGCTCCGCCGCGGCGATGTCGGGTCCGCAGAGCACGCAGCAGACGACGAACGTGGATACGCTATACTCGGCACACTATGCAGATGAGCAGCAAGCCGAGATCGACAGCTCCGTTGCCAACTACAAGACGCGCATGGCTGATGACAAGGTGACCAACGTTGCCGATTTTCTGCGCACCAACCTCACCGCCGACACCGATCGCAGCAACGACAGCCTTCCCGATCTTTACCAGATGGCGCTTCGTTCCTATGGGCTGACGGAGCAGGATGTCTCGCGCACCATGATGCGCAAGCTGCTGCAAAGCGATCCCTACGATCCCAAGGGCTATGTCGCCTCGCTGAAGGACGACCGCATCACCGACATGGTGCGCGCATTCAATTTCGGCACGGATGGCAAGGCCACATCCGAAGTGCAGGCCGTATCGACGGCCGTGCTGGCGAAATATGGAACGACCTACAAGTCGCTTGCGACGCTGGGCATGAGCGCCGGCCCCGTGAGAGACAAGGCTTCCAAGGATGCGACGACCGAGGTCGATGATTTTGCCAAGAAGATCGTGACGGTGAAATCACTCGACGACTTCCTGGCCGACAGCAAGCTGACCGATTTCGTGCTGAAGGCCAATGGTCTTGATCCGAAGGACTACGACAAGGCGACCTTGAAGAAAATCTTCACCTCGGACCCGACGGACGACAAGAGCTACCTGAACAAGACGGCGCCTTCGAAGTTCAAGGAAATCGTTGCCGACTTCAACTTCGACACATCGGGCAACCTGACCCGCTCGAAGATCGGCGCCATCCAGAACGTCGGTGCCGAGGAGCGGACGCAGCAGGGCTATCTGCAGATGACGCTCGAAACCCAACAGGGTGAAAGCAACGACGGCGTGCGCCTCGCGCTCTATTTCGCCCGCAAGGCGCCGAGCGTCACCTCGATCTATTCGCTGATCGGCGATCAGGCGCTGTTCCAGGTCATCACCACCGCCTACAGCCTGCCGACCAGCATGTCGAACATGGACGTCGACAAGCAGGCGACGATGCTGAAGAAGTTCGTCGATATCAATGATTTCCAGGACCCGAAGAAGGTCGACAAGCTGATGAACCGGTTCACGGCCATGTATGATCTCAAGAACAACACGACGACGTCGCCGGCGCTGACGATCATGAACTCCTACGCCTCGAACGCGGCGACCATCAACAGCAACAACAAGCGTTAAGCGCTGTCGTTACCGTGAGGTGAGAAGCGGCCATCCGGCCGCTCCGTCCTTCAGTCGACGTTGACGACCTTGCCGGGGTTCATGATGCCTTCGGGATCGAAAGCCTTCTTGATGCGGCGCATCAGGTCGATCTCGATCGCAGGACGGATCGTGGCGAGCTCGTCGCGCTTCAGCTGGCCGATACCGTGCTCCGCCGAAATCGAGCCGCCATGCGCGAGCACCAGCCCGTGCACGATCACGTTCATCTCGTGCCAACGCTCAAGAAACGCCTGTTTGTCGGCGCCAACGGGCTGCGAGATGTTGTAGTGGATATTGCCGTCACCCATGTGCCCGAAGGCGCAGATGCGCGCGCCGGGCATGGCCGCCATCACCGCCTGCTCGGCCTCGTGCATGAACTGAGGCACCGTCGAGACCGGCACCGACACATCGTGCTTGATCGATCCGCCTTCAGGCTTCTGCGCTTCCGACATGCTCTCGCGCATGTGCCAGAGCGCCGTCTGCTGCGCGACGGACGAGGCGATGGCCGCGTCCTGCACCAGGCCGGCCTCGAAACCCTGTTCCAGCAGCGCCGTCATCATCCGCTCGGCGGTCTCGGCCGAATCCGAGGTCGAGATGTCGATCAGCACGTACCAGGCATGTTCGCTCTCCAGCGGATCACGCACGCCCTCGATATTGCGGGCGGTGATCTCCACGCCGAAGCGCGGCATCAGTTCGAAGCCGGTCAGCGATGTGCCGCACAGGCTGGAGGCGAGGTTGAAGAGCGATAGCGCATCCTCGACCGAGTTCAGACCCGCAAAGGCCACCTGCTTGCCGAGCGGCTGCGGAAAGAGCTTCAGCACCGCGCCGGTGATGACCCCAAGCGTTCCCTCGGCGCCGATGAAGAGATCGCGCAGGTCGTAGCCGGTATTGTCCTTCTTCAGGCGGCGCAGCCCATCCCAGATCTCGCCGGTGGGAAGCACGACCTCAAGCCCGAGGCAGAGCTGGCGCATGTTGCCATAGGCAAGCACCGCGGTGCCCCCGGCATTGGTCGAGAGATTGCCGCCGATGCGGCAGGAGCCTTCCGAGCCGAGCGACAGCGGAAACAGCCGCCCATGCGCCTCGGCCGCCTTCTGCACGTCGGCGAGGATCGCGCCGCCATCGGCAACGAGAACGTTGGCGACCGGATCGACATCGCGGATCTTGTTCATCCGTTCCAGCGACAGGATGATATCGGACTTGCCCTCGCGCGGCGTCTGCCCGCCGACAAGCCCGGTATTGCCGGTTTGCGGCACCACGGATGTGCCGGTCTCGCTGGCGAGCTTGAGGATCGCTGAGACTTCCTGAACGTTGGCGGGCTTCAGAAGCATCGGCGAGGAGCCGTGATAGAGCCCGCGGTTCTCGATCAGGTGCGGCGCCAGATCGGCCTCGTTGCGCAGCGCATATTTGTCGCCCACGATGGCTGCGAAACGGTCGAGTAGATCAGGTGAAACGCTGCTCATCGGGCTTTATCCTCTGTTATTCCCGTGGGGCCGCGGCGCGCCGCAGCCGGTCGTTGATGGCTTCGCCGAGACCCTCGTCGGGAATGGCGCTAAAGGCGATCGTCGCCGCACCGCTGGCATCGGCGCGCTTCATGTAGTCGAAAAGATTGGTGGCCGCTTCAGCAAGATCGCCGCTCTCGCTGAGATTGAGCACGACCTTCGCGCTATCGGCGTTCGCCACGGGGGAGGGGCCAAAGGCGATCAACGCTTCGCCATCCCTGACCTCGACGGCATCGAGCCGCACCGCCGCGCCCGGCGCGTAGTGCGAGGCCATCATGCCCGGCGCCTCGATCGCGGCGGACGCCACCTTCGGGCGCACCAGCTTAACGCCGGCGACGCGCTCGATCTCGTCGGCCGGCAGCCCGCCCGGCCGCAGCAGCCTGAGCTTGCCGTCCTCGACCTTGACGATGGTGGATTCCACGCCGACGTCGCTTGCCCCGGCATCGAGGATCAGCTTGATCTTGTCCCCAAGATCAGCCTGCACATGGGCGGCGCTGGTGGCACTGATCTTGCCCGAGGTATTGGCGCTCGGCGCCGCCAGCGGATGCCCGAAAGCGCGGATCAGCTCTCCGGCAAATCCCTTCGGCACCCGGATGCCGACCGTGTCAAGCCCTGCCGTCGCCAGCGCATGGATGCCGCTCGTAGCCTTCAGCGGCACGACGATCGTCAGCGGACCGGGCCAGAAGGCCTCCGCCAGCGCCTGCGACAGCGGATCGAAATCGGCATAGGTCTCCGCCATTTCGAGATCCGCCATGTGACAGATCAGCGGATTGAACTGCGGCCGTCCCTTTGTCTCGTAGATGCGGGCGATGGCCGCCGGATTGGTGGCGTCGGCGGCAAGGCCGTAGACGGTCTCGGTTGGAATGGCGATCGGCAAGCCTTCGCCCAGCACCTTGCAAGCGGCGTTGATCGCCTGCTGCCTGTTCTCGGTGATGTCGATGATCTCTGCCATATGCTGCCCGGATAGTCTGTCCGGCAGTCCTTATGCCCTTGCGGCCCCGCGATCAATATCAGAGCTGGCGAATGATCTCTCGGAGCTGTTCGTTACGCGCGCCGAGCAGAAGCACGTTCTTGATCGCGACCTGCGGATCGTCTGTGCGAAACAAAAGCCCGTTGCCGCGTATATTGCGGTCGATCGTCATCTTCTCCGGCGTATGCTCGCCGGGCCGAATGGCGACGGCGAAGTACATGCGCGAGTAACGCACGTCGATCTTCTCGAAGACATTGTCGTTATCGCCGATATCGGCGTAGAAATTGGCGATGTAGAAGGCCCAGCTGACCGCGTCATATTGCGCGAACTTGGTGCGCGCCGCAGTCACATGGCAGTAGCCGAGATGCGGGCTGTCTTCCAGCGTGCGGTGAAACACCATCTTCGGAAACTGGATGGCGCGGTGAAAGCCGTTGATATGCTGGTGCGTCTTCTCGCCGGCGGTCTGTAGCTTGCGGCCGGTCTTCTCGGCCACTTCGTCGTGGGTGAGATAGCGGCGCTCGGCGGCCAGCCAATGCGACTGGTGGCGGGTGATCTTGCCGGTGCGCAGGAATTCGGAATGCGGCGCGACCGGCGCCGTGGGCTGGTCGATGCTCGCTCTGGCGTCGAAGTAACGAAGTTTCGCCATGGTCTCGGATCCGGCTGCCTGTCTCTTTGGCCGAAGGATAGGCAATCATGCTTAATGCGATGTTAAATTGGGCCGACTGCCATTGCGGCTGCTACAAACTGCCACAAGCTGCTGTCGCAAATAGAATATCGCTGGCACGGCTGCTCTCGCCTCCCTTGATCTCTGGCAATTTCGCAAAAGCCGCAAATAATCCTATTTGTTTGAAGCGACGCGGAAATGCCCGTTTTCTGTCGTGCCGCCAATGCCCGAATGCAACTGTCGCCATTTTCGAAGCCGATGTCGCTTTGCAGCCACGCGGGCGGCGTGGGCAGTGGTTAAATGCATGACATAGGCAATATCTCCTTCGGGAGAGGGGGCGAGCGCTTCCCGCGGCTTTCGCCATCCGCTATGTGGCAGCCCGAATAGACGAGGATATGAGATGGATATTCGCAGCAACGTTTTACGGCAGCTCAAGAACCGCCGCGAGGGCTTCAGCCTCGAGCAACCCTTCTATATCGACGAGGATTACTTCAAGCTCGATATGGAGACGATCTATTATCGCGACTGGCTTTTCATGGGCCATGACTGCGAGCTGCCCAAGGCCGGCGCCTATTTCACGGTGCAGATCGGCCAGTATCCCGTCGTCATCGTTCGCGGCCGCGACAACGTCATCCGCGCCTTCCACAACAGCTGTCGCCATCGCGGCTCGCGCGTCTGCACCAAGGATCACGGCTCGTCGGTCCGTCTTGTCTGTCCCTACCACCAGTGGGCTTACGATCTCGACGGCAAGCTCGCCTTCGCCCGCCACATGGGCGACGATTTCGACAAGTCCGGCTTCGGCCTGAAGCCTGTGCATTGCGAAAGCTTCGGCGGCTATATCTTCATCTGCCTCGCCGACAAGGCGCCCGACTTCCAGCCGGTTCGCGACATGGTCGCCCCCTACATGATGCCGCATCACCTGAAGGACGCCAAGGTCGCCTTCCAGAGCACCATCATCGAGAAGGGCAACTGGAAGCTCGTCTGGGAAAACAACCGCGAGTGCTACCACTGCGCCGCCAACCATCCCGAGCTCTGCCGCACCTATCCGGAAGCCCCGAGCGTCACCGGCACCGATGGCGGCGCCGATGATCCGGAGATTGCGGGCCACTGGGCACGCTGCGAGGCCGCCGGCCTTCCGAGCAAGTTCCAGATCTCGCCTGATGGACAGTTCCGTACCGCCCGCATGCCGCTGATCGAGGATGCCGAGAGCTACACCATGTCCGGCAAGCGCGCCGTCGCCCGTCCGCTGTCGGATGACGTGACGATCGACCGGATCGGCACCATGCTGCTCTTCCATTACCCGACGACCTGGAACCACATCCTCGGCGACCACGCGATCTCCTTCCGCGTCCTCCCGCTCAGCGCCAATGAGACGGCCGTGACCACCAAGTGGCTGGTCCACAAGGATGCCGTCGAAGGTGTCGATTACAATCTCGAGGAGCTGACGCACGTCTGGACCGAGACCAACGACCAGGACCGCCGCATCGTCGAGGAAAACGCCTTCGGCATCCACTCTCCGGCCTATGAGCCCGGCCCGTACTCGATGCTGCACGAGGGCGGCGTCATGCAGTTCCTCGAATGGTACGCGCTGTTCATGACCAATCGCCTGCAGGGCGATCAGGCCAAGCTCTCCGTCGTCGCCTGACGCTAGCCTCGCACGAAAAAATGGCCCCGCGCTTTACGAAAGCCGGGGCCGTTTTCGTTTTGGGCGTTCAGAAATCCTGGTAGTTCAGGGCGTTGATTTCGCGCGGCGGCACCGATGAGGTCACGAGCCCATCCCGCGCCGCCACCGTCACCGCTGTCGCGGCTGCCGGCAGCTGTGTGGCGGCGGGCAATCGCGCGATCGGCGGCAAGCCTGGTGTTGCGCCCACGACCGGTGGCGGCAGCGGTCGGCGCGGCTCCATCTCGATCTTGGCGAGGACCAGCGGCGGATCCGGCTCGCGCGCCGGCAAGAGGTTGCCCTGCGCCCAGATCTTCGTCAGCGCCACTCTGTCCATGGCGGCGACATTGACGTCGATATCGGTGAGCGTGCCGGGCACCCGATAGGGGCAGCGCCGCTTGCTGCAATTGGCGCCGGCCGAGAACTGCCAGAGCAGGTAATTGTCCCAATTGCCCATCGGGAACACGCCTTTGACGTCGGGCTTGTAGCGCGCATACCAGATCGGCAGCCGCGCCAGCACCGGATAGTCGTTGCGATAGGCGGCGATGAAGCGGGCCGTATCGTTGTTGGTATAGAGCACCGGATAGCGCCCGGTCCGCGTCTTGATATGGCCGACGAAGATCTGCGCATCCTCGAGCGACATGAATTTCTGGGGGTCGATGCCCTCTAGGTCGAGGATCATCATCTCGTCCGGCTTGGGTGTCGCATAGTCGAGGAAGTGGTTGGCCTGGTCGATCGGGTTGCCGGGGCGGGCGAGGTGATAGGCGCCCCACAAAAGCCCCGCCGCGCGCGCCACCAGCCGCCTTGTCTGGAACAGCTCGCGGCTGACCGCGTATTTGCGCCACATCGTCTTGCAGTGGCCCACCGTGTCACCGGCATGGTCGCCATCGCACGAAAAACTCTCGGGCAATCCGTCCGACGCCTTGGAGATGAAGCCGGCGATCCGCTTGTCGGAGGTCAGCGCCTCCCAGTCGATCGTGTTCAGCTCGTAACCATCGACGACGAGCGCATTATCGGTCTTTTTCCAGGGGAGGGTGTCGGCGGCCGTGGCGTAATGAGACAGTCCGGCCGCGATCGCCAGAAGCAGAATACGGAGAGTGGCTCTTCCATGCCGTTGCTTCATGTAACGAGAGTGATGAAAACTGGTTAATGGACTATTTATCAGATTTTACGAATAAACAAAAAACCGTGACCGGTCGCGAAAAAAGATGCGCTTAGGAACATTTTCCCCATCAATGCGTTACAATCAGGATTAATTTACGCTGAGATTGGAGTGTTCATGCCCAGGTCGTTCAAGCAACTCGTCGTCGCGGCCATTTCCTCATTGATGCTGGTGACAAGTGTCGCGCCGTCGCAGGCGGTCCAGATGCCTGCAGCGCCGCAGGTGGAAAAATCGGCGGATGTTCAAAACGTGCAATATTGCCGCTATGGCCGCTGCGGCCCGCGTCCGGGCTATTATGGCCGGCCGGGTGGCTACTATCCCGGTTATCGCCCCGGCTACCGCCCGGCCTATCGTCCCGGCTGGTACGGCGGCTATCGCGGCTACACCTATGCGCGTCCCGGCTATCGCCACTATAACGGCTACTGGTACCCGCTCGCCGCCTTCGGCGCCGGCGCCATCATCGGCGGCGCCATCGCCAGCCAGCCGCGCTATGCACCGGCACCGCGCTACGTCGCCCCGGCCGGATCGAGCCATGTCGCCTGGTGCCAGCAGCGCTACCGCTCGTACCGCGCCTACGACAATACCTTCCAGCCGTATAACGGCCCACGCCAGCAGTGCGTTTCGCCTTATTGATCTGTCGGCTTAGTTGACGTGAAAAATCCCCTTCGGTTCGCTGCCGAAGGGGATTTTTGTTTGTCCGTCACAAAATATTCACCCGCTTCAACAGCCACCAAGCCAGCGCGATCGACGCGATGATCATCCCGATCGCGTATTCCGTCCCCGTCGACCCCTGCGTGAACGGCAGATTGGCCGTGTTCATGCCGAAGAAGCCGGTGACCAGCGTCGGCGGCAGCAGGAAGGCGGTCATGATCGACAGGATGTAGAGGTGCCGGTTGGTCTCTGACGAGAGCTTGGAATCGATTTCCTCGTGCAGCAGCCGCGCCCGGTCCTGCAGCGCGTAGATGTCGTGGTCGACCGTCTCCAGCCGCGCCGTCAGCCGCCCGGCCACATCCTCGAAGCCGAAGGGCATCTCGTCGTCATCGGAAGCCGCCGCCCGGCGCATCAGGCCGAGCACGGTTCTCAGGTGTCTGTGGATGCGCACGACGGTGCGTCGGACCGGTGCCAGCCGCCGCCGCTCGTCGCGCGGCGCCGTGTCGTAGACGAAGTCCTCGATGATATTAAGCTCTTCGGTCAGGTCCATCACGATCGAGATCAGCGTGCGCTGGAATTCGGTGACCAGCAGCTCGAACAGATCGACCGGCCGGGTGAACTTCGCAGGGTTCTTCTCCATCAGCAGTCGCGCCCGCTCGACGCTGCGCAGCGGCTGCAGCCGGGTGGTGATGATGAAGCGGTCGGAGATCGCGAAGTGCAGCCAGCCGAGATCGGCGGTCTCGTGGTCGAATTCGCGCTGGCAATCGACCAGCGTGCCGTAGAGCATCTGCTCGTCGACCGTGATGGCCGAATGCGTGTCATGCGTGGTGAGCGCCGCCTTGGCGTCGTCGGTAAGCCCCGACAGCGCATCGATAAGCGCGGGCACGCGGGCGTCAGCGAGGTTGAGGTGCAGCCAGTAGAAACCGCCATCGGCGGTAAGGTCCGCCGGCAGCGCGTTGTTGGAAAGCCGTATCGGCTTGCCGCCGCCATCGGGGAATCGATAACCCCAGACGAAACCCGGCATGCTCACAGGCAGTGTATCCATTCTTTGCCGGTCCTCTTGCATTGGCGGTGCGCTCCACGCTGGCGTCTGGGTCTTAGCGACCAGCAGCACCGGATCGGCAGCTCATATAAGAGCATGAGCATGGCGCCGCACCCGATGGCAAGACCCTTTCAAGCGATGCCTCCCTATGACGGCAACCCTACAGTTTCATGACAGTGACCCATATCTCGCCCGCGGGGCGGGCGAGGTGACCTGCCGCAAGTTTGAAATTGACGTTTACGTAAAAATCAATTAGCTCTGCCGTCGGAGGAGCGGGTAGGGGAGAGCCGTCCCGCGCCATCAGGCTTACGAGGAGAAAAGCATGTACAAGGCGCCCGTCGAGGAGATCGCATTCACCCTCAAGCATGTGGCCGGTCTCGCCCAGTCGATCGACGACGGCCTGCTTGGCGATCTCGGCGAGGATCTGGTCAATGCGATCCTTCATGAAGCCGGCCGCTTCGCATCCGACGAGATCGCGCCGTTGGCCGAAATCGGCGACCGCCAGGGCGCGCGTATCTCGGACGGCAAGGTGACGACGCCGGATGGCTGGCGCGATCTCTACCGCAACTGGATATCAGGCGGCTGGAACGGCCTGACGGCATCGGAAGACTTCGGCGGCCAGGCGCTGCCGCATATGCTGAATGTCGCGGCACTCGAAATGTGGAACTCCGGCTCCATGGCATTCGCGCTCTGCCCGACGTTGACCATGGGCGCCATCGAAGCCATCGCCGCTCACGGCAGCGACACGCTGAAAGCGACCTATCTCCCGAAACTCGTCTCCGGCGAATGGACCGGCACGATGAACCTGACGGAACCGCATGCCGGTTCCGATCTCGGCGTGCTCAAGGCCCGCGCCGAACGCCGCGACGACGGCAGCTACCGCATATCAGGCCAGAAGATCTTCATCACCTGGGGCGAACACGACGCAGCCGACAACATCATCCACCTCGTGCTCGCCCGCCTGCCGGATGCGCCCGTGGGAACGCGCGGTATCTCGCTTTTCCTCGTGCCCAAGTTCCTCGTCAACGACGATGGCTTGCTCGGCGCCCGCAACGATCTCTTCTGCCACGCGCTGGAGCACAAGCTCGGCATCCACGGCTCGCCCACCTGCACGATGATCTACGGCGACGGCCGCTTCGGGGAAGAGAAGGGCGCCATCGGCTGGCTGGTCGGCGAAGAAAACAAGGGCCTCGCCTGCATGTTCACGATGATGAACAACGCCCGCCTCGCGGTCGGCATGCAGGGCGTGGCGATTGCCGAAGCCGCCACGCAGAAGGCTGTGGCCTATGCCCGCGATCGCACCCAGGGCAAGGCGCCCGGCTGGACGGGAGCAGGCCAAATAGGGGCCATGAGCCCGATCATCGAACACCCCGACGTCATCAGAATGCTGCTCACCATGAAGGCGTTGACCCAGGGCGCCCGGGCCATAGCCTATAGCTGCGCCCACGCCACCGACATGGCGCACCGCGCCGGCGATGACAAAAAACACTGGCAGGAGCGCGCCGCCCTGCTGACCCCGGTCGCCAAGTCCTTCGCCACCGATATCGGCGTCGACGTCGCCTCGCTCGGTATCCAGGTGCATGGCGGCATGGGCTTCATCGAGGAAACCGGCGCCGCGCGCTATCTCAGGGACGCCCGCATCGCCCCGATCTACGAAGGCACCAACGGCATCCAGGCGATCGATCTCGTCACCCGCAAGCTGCCGCTATCCGATGGCGGAGAGGTGAAAAGCCTGATCGCCGAGCTACAGCAGATCGCCGACCGTGTCGGTGCGTCAGACGCCGAAAACTTCGGCGCCACCGCAAACCGCCTGAACGCCGCCATCACCGACCTCCAGGAGGCGACCGACTGGCTCCTGGCGCAACTGTCGGCCGGCAACCTGGCCGACGCCTTGGCCGGCGCCACACCCTATCAGCGCCTGTTCGGCCTGACGCTCACCGGCTGCTACCTCGCCAAGGGCGCGCTCGCCGATGCTGATGATGGCAAGGCCGCCGATCGCATCGCGCTCTGCCGCTTCGCCGCCGAAAACCTGCTGACTGAGACCACGGCGCTGAAGGATGCGGTCGTCAATGGCGCCGCCAGCCTTGCCGCCGCCAGATCCATTCTCGCCTGAGGGACCCGATATGACCGACCACATTCTCGTCGAGCGAACGGCTGCCCATCCCGGCGTCCAGATCATCCGCTTCAACCGCCCGGACAAGAAGAACGCCATCACCCGCGCCATGTACCACGCGATGACCGAGGCGCTGACCGCGGCCGACGGTAACCCCGATATCCGCGCCATGGCCTTCGTCGGCACCGAGGGCTGCTTCTCCGCCGGCAACGATCTCGGCGACTTCCTTGAAGTGGCGATGGGCGGTGGCATGCCGCGTGAGGTCATTGATTTCCTCTATGCGCTGGTGCGCTCGGCAAAGCCCATCGTCTCGGGCGTCGATGGCCTGGCGATCGGCATCGGCACCACCATGCATCTGCATTGCGACCTGACGGTCGCCTCCGCCCGCAGCCAGTTCCGCACCCCCTTCGTCGATCTCGCTCTGGTGCCCGAAGCCGCCTCCAGCCTGCTCGCACCGCGCATCATGGGCGCCCAGCGCGCCTTCGCCATGCTCGCCGCCGGCGAACCCTTCTCTGGCGCGGAGGCGAGGGATGCCGGCCTGGTCTTCAAAGTCGTGGAGCCGCATCAGGTCGAAGCGGAAACGCTCAGCCTCGCCGCAAAGCTCGCCGCCAAGCCGCCCGAGGCGCTGCGCCTCTCGCGCGATCTCATCCGCGGCGACCGCGAACAGATCATTGCCCGCATCGACGAGGAAGCCCGCCACTTCGCCGCCCGCTTGCAAAGCGCCGAGGCCCGCGCCGCCTTCGAGGCTTTCATGCGCCGTTGAGGCTAAGGCGATGCCGTTTCCAATAGTATGAATTTATGCTTTTTGGCGGGTGAATTTGCGAAAGTAAAAATTTACTACAATTTAACGTACCGCATCAATTCTCGCGCCAAAACGAGGGTAATGCTGTGAAACTATTTAAAAGTGCAGTGTCTTTCAGACAGGAAATCTCTGATTTTATTTTCATGCGCTCGCCGGATGCGTATTACGTACTGGAAGATGAGCACATCGTCGATTGCAACCATGCGATGGAGGTGATGCTTGACTTGCCGCGAGACAAGATCATCGGCATCCACCCGGCCAAGCTTTCACCGGCTGTGCAATCGGACGGCCGCCCGACCAGCGAAGCCGCCGTCGCCATTTTTGCCGAGATCAAGAAAAACGGCATAGCGCGTTTCGAATGGGATCACCAGCGCCTCGATGGCACGCCGCTGCCGGTTCTGGCAACGATCCTCCAGGCCAATATCGCCGGCCGCAACGCGCAGGTCGTCTTCTGGCAGGACATTCGCGACGTGGTGAAGATGCGCCGTCAGGAAGCCGAAGCCCGCAAGCGCGACGAGGCCAAGGCCGCCGAGCAGGCGGAAGTCGTGCGCATCCTTGCGTCGTCTCTGAGAAAGCTCGCCGCCGGCGACCTCGACTGTCTTCTGGATAATCGCTTTCCGAATGAATACGAAGGGTTGCGCCAGGACTTCAACGGCACCGTCGATCAGCTGGCTGGCATCCTCGGAAAGCTCGCCGTAAACGCTGAAACCATCCGCGCAACCACCGCCGAACTCAGCCGCGCCACCGACGACACGGCGCGCCGCACCGAAAATCAGGCCGCCAGCGTCGAGGAAACCGCTGCGGCCCTGAACCAGATGACGGCTGCCGTCGCCAGCACCGCCGAAAGTGCCGCCACCGCCGCCAGTTTCTCGGCCAAGGCCAAGCAGGACGCCGAGGAATCGGAAAAGATCTCCAACCAGACCGTCGCCGCGATCGATGAGATCGCCCAGTCCTCGAAGGCGATCAACCAGATCATCGGCGTGATCGACGAGATCGCGTTTCAGACCAATCTTCTCGCCTTGAACGCCGGCGTCGAAGCGGCGCGCGCGGGCGAGGCCGGTCGCGGTTTTGCCGTCGTTGCCCAGGAAGTGCGCGAACTCGCGCAGCATTCCGCCAAGGCGGCGAAGGAGATCAAGACGCTGATCGTCAATTCGGGCACGCAGGTCGAGCGCGGCGTCGCGCTGGTGAGCGATTCCGGCAAGGCGCTGGGCGATATCATCGGCCACCTCTCGCACATCTCGCAGCTGGCAACGACGATCGCCGATTCCGCCCGGGAACAATCGTCAGGCCTCTTGCAGATCAACGCGGCGATCAACCAGATGGACGGCGCCACACAGCAGAATGCGGCAATCGTCGAGGAGACCGCCGCCGCCGTGCACGGTCTGTCGGAGCAGGCCGGTGTCCTGAACGACCTGGCCTCAACCTTCCGCCAGCGCCGGGATGCGCCCGCGAAAATGCGTGTTGCCGCCTGATATCGGCGGTCAGCGCAAGACTACCGACCGCTGACGAGATGTTCGAATAAAATGAGCCGCCACGCCCCGCGTGAGCGGCTCTTTCAGTATGGCGCTGCGGCAGAAATGTTCAAAAAGTATTACTTTTAATCAAATTTTACCAATTGCCTTGTTTAGTGATCGGCAATGCATGACGCAGCACGGGCATGAGCGCCCGGCCCCTTTTCCGGCACAATCAAAGGCGCAGACGCCAGCGGATCGACCCCCCGATCGCTGAGGCATGTCGGTCGGCCGCATTCGAGACAATGCTATGTTCAAAATGAAGATCAAGACGCTGCTACCGGTGCTCTTTCTGTCCCTCGTCGCCATTTCCCTCGTGCAGGGCGCCATCGCCGCTGTCGCGCTCACCAGTCTCGAAGCCAATACACGGGAGATCGGCGCCCAAAACATCCCGAACACCGAGCGCCTGCACGCCATCGTCACGACGCTGAACGATGTGCGCCGCAGCTACGCCGACTATCTGCTCGCCTCCGGCAAGACCGATTTCCGCAATGCCGAGACCACGCTGAAGACCCGCCGCCAGCGGCTGGCGGGCGCCATCGATGCCTTCGAAAAGCAGCCGAAGAGCGACTACATGAGCCAGAACTTCGCGCGGCTGCAGAAGGCGCTCGCTAACGACGCCGCCGTCGCCGACAAGATCATCGCGCTGGCGCTCGATAACAAGCGCAGCCAAGCCAATTCGCTCTATCGCGGCGAGCTGTCGATGTCGGCCAACAACATTCAGACGCTGATCGACGGCATGATCGCGAGAGATCGTCAGTCGACCGATGCCGGCCTCGTCTCGGCTGCCGGCAACTATTACGCCGGCACGGTCTCGATCGTCGCCGGTCTTGCGGTCGCGCTTGTTGCCGCCATCGCGGCCGCCTATCTGGCCTGGAAGCGCATCTCGCGGCCGATCACGACCATTGCCTCGCGCATGGCCGGCCTTGCCGATGGCGATCTGGAAGCCGCCGTTCCCTATACCAACCGCCATGACGAGATCGGCGACATGGCCGCCGCCGTCTCCGTCTTCCGCGACAATGCCTTTGCCCGCCTCGATCTCGAACGCAGCGCCGAGGACAACCGCGCCCACGCCCGCGACGAACGCGCCCGCAACGAGGCCGTCAAGGCGCGCGAGGCAGCCGAGATCAATCATGCCGTCGAAGCGCTGGCCGGTGCCCTCGGCGCCCTGTCGGAAGGCGATCTCGCCCATCGCATCGAGCAGCCTTTCGCCGATCACCTCGATCGCCTGCGTAGCGACTTCAACGCCTCGGTCGCCAAGCTCAGCGAAGCGCTGGAAGAGGTCGGCCACAACGCGCATGCGATCGACGCCGGCGCAGGCGAAATCCGCAACGCCGCCGATGGCCTTGCGCGGCGCACCGAGCAGCAGGCCGCCTCGATCGAGGAAACGGCTGCGGCACTCGAAGAGATCACCACCACGGTGAAGGACACCGCCCGCCGCGCCGAGGAAGCCGGCAGCTTGGTGTCGCGCACCCGTGGCGGTGCCGAGGAATCCGGCAACATCGTCCGCAAGGCCGTCTCGGCCATGACCGAGATCGAGCAATCCTCGCAGAAGATCGCCAACATCATCAGCGTCATCGACGACATCGCCTTTCAGACCAATCTCTTGGCACTCAATGCCGGCGTCGAAGCCGCGCGCGCTGGCGAGGCCGGCAAGGGCTTCGCCGTCGTCGCCCAGGAAGTGCGCGAGCTCGCGCAGCGCTCGGCTACAGCCGCCAAGGAGATCGAGACGCTGATCTCGGCCTCCAACGCCCAGGTTCGCTCCGGCGTCAGCCTGGTCGGCGAAACCGGCAAGTCGCTGGAGACGATCGTCGGCCAGGTGCAGGACATCAGCCGCCATGTCGACGCGATCGTCACCGCCACCCGCGAACAGTCGACCGGCCTTGCCGAGATCAATACCGCGGTGAACACCATGGACCAGGGCACCCAGCAGAACGCAGCCATGGTCGAGGAACAGACGGCCGCAAGCCACGGTCTCGCCCAGGAAGCCGCCAAGCTGATGCACCTGCTCGGCCAGTTCAACCTGCAGCCCGGCAATCATTCAATGGCGCGCCGCTACGCCGCCGCCTGATCGATCGGTGACATAAACGACAAAACGCCCGCGCATGTCGCGGGCGTTCTCTTGGGCACTTGGAAAGATCGGGGAAACCCGTTATCCGTGCATCCGCTGACGCTCGGGCTGTTCCGCGATGAAACGGTTGTTGCGGGCCGAAAGCGGCTCCACCGGTAGAATATCGATGACATCGGCAGCATCGAATTTGCGCTTCATGCCGCATATCGTGGCAATCACGACGCCCCTGTCAATATTGAAGGATGTCGCCAGGAAATTCCGTTCGTCGCCATGATCATCAATGGAAATAACAAACATATTATCCTCCGTGTATTATCCATTGATACACGCAGATTATTTATCATAGATGAATTTATAGATCATCCATCTTCAGCATATGAAAATATGCTTTGATTTTCTATCAACGATACACGCGCATTTGTTCACGACGGGAAATGCTCGACATGCGTTTCGGCGGTGCGACCGAAGTAGAGCACGCGGCGGCCGGGAAACGACACCATGTAGCCGGCGCAACCCATTGCCTTCACATTTTTGCAAAAGGCGCCGTAGCTGTAATCGGGCGGGTTCGCCTGCGCCCATCTGACCTGCACGGCAACGCCTTCCGCGTCGAAGGCGAGCGCGACCATATCCTCCACCGGGCGGTTGTCGAGCACGACGCTGTCGCCATCAGGCAGGAAGTAGGTCGTCGTGTTCAGGCGATAATCGACGGTATAGCCCTCGAAGCCGGAACCGATCAGCGTTCCGACGATCTCGGGAAAACTCATCGTCCCGTCATAGGCGCCATTAAGGCAGGTCTGGGCAATGGCCGTCTGTTGCGCGTTCATGGCGCTCTCCTCTCTTGAAACTGAAATCGAAGCTCGCTGGCCCTAGCTGACCGGGATGTCGCTGAGACCACGCTCCCGCGCGATCAGCCGCAACAGCCGCTCGAGTTCCCCGCGCTCCTCAGGCGAAAGCCCGCCGAAAAACATCGCGTCGTTTCGGTCCGCCAGTTCCGCCAGCCGGGGCACCAGCTCGCGGGCCGCAGGCTTGAGCATCAGCGTCTGCCCGCGCTTGCCATCCGGCTTGGCGTCGCGGCTCACCAGGTCCTTCTCGACCAGTCGATCGGCAAGCTTCGAGATCGCTCCCTTGGTCATGCCCATGCGCTCGGCCAGTTGCGAGGGCGCAATGCTCTCGACGTCGTAAAGCATGCGCAGAAACACCCACTCCGCCACCGTCACGCCTTCCGCTTCTACGTTGCGCGCGAAACTCTGCGACACGGCATTCGATACCGTCCGCAGCCAATAGCCGAGATGCGCTTCGATGTCGGAGATGGGTTTGGTTTCGGTCACGGGTGCCTCGTTGGTTGACTAGTAAACTACTGTAACAAGGTTTCCTAGTCAACCTTATTCGCTAGGCTGCGTTATGCTGCGGCGGGGGAGGGGATGCGGGCGATCACCTTGATCTCGAAATCGAAGCCCGCCAGCCAGTTGACGCCGACAGCCGTCCAGTTCGGATAGGGCTTGTCGCTGAACGCCTTCAGCCGAACGTCGTTGACCGTCGCGAACTGGTTTTCGGGATCGGTATGAAAGCTGGTGACGTCAATGATATCGTCGAAGCCGGCGCCGGCGGCCTTCAGCACGGCCGCGAGATTGTCGAAGGCGAGCTGCACCTGCTTCGGAAAATCAGGTTCGGGTGATCCGTCCTCGCGGCTGCCCACCTGGCCGGAGACGAAGAGAAGGTCGCCGGAGCGGATCGCCGCCGAGTAGCTGTTGATCTCATAAAGCGCCTGTCGGCCGGCGGGGAAGATTGCGTCGCGTTTGGTCATGTCATGCTCCTGTTTCAACAAGGCAAAGCCTAGGCGTCCGCCGTCGCGCCAAAGGGCGCGCCACGTTGCTTTTCAGTCACCTGGATCTCTGCTCTTCACGATCAAGGGCGAGAGTGATATACGCCCCGTATGTGAATATAGGAAGCATACGCGACGTATGTCAATACGCATACACCACGTATGCTGATTTATGGAGGCAAGGGTGACGGCGAGAACGCGTGCGCAGATGGTCGAGGAAACGAGGGCAAAGCTCATCGCGGCCGGCCGAAAGGCTTTTGCCATAAAGGGTTACGCCGCCTCGTCGATGGATGATTTCACTGCCGAAGCGGGGCTGACGCGCGGCGCGCTCTATCATAATTTCGGCGACAAGAAGGGGCTGCTGCAGGCCGTCATTGACCAGATCGACGCCGAGATGCTGGTGCGCCAGCGCGCCGCGCAGGCCAAGGGGAAGACACCCTGGGAAGGCTTTATCAACGAAGGCATCGCCTATATCGAGATGGCGCTCGAGCCTGAAATCCAGCGGATCATGCTGCTCGATGGCCCCGCCGTGCTCGGCGATCCCTCACAATGGCCGAACCAGACCGCCTGCCTGCGCACAAGCACTGAGACCATCGAGGCGCTGATTGCTGATGGTATCGTCAAGCCCGTGGATGCCGAGGCCGCTGCCCGGCTGATCAACGGTGCGGCGCTAAACGCAGCGCTCTGGATCGCCGCGGCCGATGATCCGCATGCGGTTCTGGAAAAGGTCGTCGATGCCTTCAGGCATCTCGCCGGCGGCCTTTTGCGGAACGCCAGCTGAGCTCTATCCGGTAGTCGGGCACGCCGGGCTTACTTCTCCAGCGTCGCCACCACCTCGACATGCGAGGTCCACAGGAACTGGTCGATCGGCGTCACCGAGGTGATGCGATAGCCGCCATCGACGAGAATGGCGAGATCGCGGGCAAGCGTCAGCGGGTTGCAGCTGACGGCGGCGATCTTCTTGACCGTGGATCGGGCAAGCTCCTTGCACTGGAATTCGGCACCCGCGCGCGGCGGGTCGAAGACGACGGCGTCGTAGACCTTCAGTTCCGATGTCATCAACGGCCGGCGGAACAGATCGCGGCGCTCTACGCTCACGGGCTTGATCCCCTGCGTGTTGCGCGCGGCGTGGTCGAGTGCCGCAAGCGGCTTGTCTTCGCTTTCGACCGCATGCACCCGGCCAATTCGCGCCAGCCTGAGCGAGAAGGTGCCCGTGCCGGCGAAGAGGTCGGCGATACGCTTGGATTTGCCGACATGGGCAAGCACCAGCTCGGACATCGCTTCTTCCGCCGGCTTTGTCGCCTGCGTGAAGCTTCCAGCCGGTGGCGATACCTGGACGCCGCCGAAATCGAGCATCGGCTTCACGGGCTCGATCAGGATCTCGCCATTGACGGAGACGCGCGCGATCCCGCGCATCGAAAGCACGGTCTCGGTCGCCTTGCGCCGCTGCTGGTCCGAAAGCTTCTTCAGGCCGTCGGCTGCGATGTCGAGGCCGGTTGCCGTTTCGAGCACGGTGATACGGAACGCTTCGGCGTTGACGGCAAGTGCCGCGCCGATCGCCTTGATCGCCGGCAGCCGGGCGATGAGGCTTGCCGACGAGATGGGACATTCCTCGATATTGACGAGATGGTGGCTTTCGGCCTGGTTGAAGCCGATGAGCATCTCTTTCTCGGTCTTGCGCGCCGCGAATGTCACGCGGCGGCGCTCGCCGGGATGAGCGACGACAAGCTCGCCGACCTCAGGCGTCAGTCCCTTGGATTTCAGCGCATCGATGACCAGCTGGCGCTTGAAGCCGCGATAGACCGCATCGCCTGCATGCTGCAGCGTGCAGCCCCCGCAGGTGCCGTTGACGCCATCGGGGCCGAAGTGCCGACAGTGCGGCTCCTGCCGGTCCGGCGAGGGCGTGGTGATCGACATCACCGTGCCCTGGCTCTTGACGCGCGCGATGGCGACCGTCTCACCCGGCAGCGTGAAGGGCACGTAGACGGGGCCATCAGTGCCGTTGGCGATGCCGTCGCCCTGGGCGCCGAGCTTCTGGATGGTGACTGTTTCAGTGCTCACGGCTTGGTTCCTGCGAGTAGATATTCCTGGTTTCCGTCCCCGCCCGAGATGGGAGAGGGGATCAGCCCGAGGCTGGTCCAGCCCATGTCCTCGACGAACCAGCGCTCCAGTTCGGCAGCGACGGCCGGTGCAGTCGAAGGGTCCTTCAGCATGCCGCCCTTGCCGATCGCCTCGCGGCCGGCCTCGAACTGCGGCTTGACCAGCAATACGGCGGTCGCACCCTGTTCGGCGAGATCGAGCGCCGGGGCCAGCGCTAGCTTCAGCGTGATGAAGGAGACGTCGGAGACGATGAAGGTGAGGGGATGGCCGATATCCTCGGCCTCCAGATTGCGCGCGTTCAGCCCCTCGATATTGGTAACATCGGGGTTCTCGGCAAGCCGCGGATGCATCTGGCCGTGGCCGACGTCGATCGCGGTCACATGCGCGGCGCCGCGTTCGAGCAGCACTTCGGTAAAGCCGCCGGTGGAGGCGCCGACATCGAGACAGTGATGGCCCGTCGGATCGAGCTTGAAGTGATCGAGGGCGGCCGCGAGCTTCAGCGCCGCGCGCGAGACGTATTCCTGCGCGGGGTCGTCGATCTCGATCGAGACATCCTCGCCGAAGACGGCGCCGGCCTTGGTGACGACCTTGCCGTCGACCTTGACGGTGCCACGGCTGACCGCGTCGCGGGCGCGCGAACGGCTGGCAAAAAGACCCAGGCTGACGAGGAGCTGGTCGATGCGTTGTGTATTTTGATCGGACATGGCCTGTCCATGCCGGGCAATGCCATCAGTTGCAAGCCTTTTGTTGACCGCCGCCACCGTCGCCGCAGTCCTTTGATGTCACATGGATCGTCGGTGCCGGCTCACCCGTCGATAGCGATGGGAAAATTAGCGGTCTCTAGCCAAGTGAAAAGAGACCTACAACCTGCGCTATGATGGTGTGTGACGACGAAGCGTCAAACGGGTTGAATCCCCGAGAATTCAGTGGCTGCAGCCAATAAACTGCGACCAGTTGCCGCGCCGACTTAAACAATTTTAAATTTTCCGTGGCTAGTGTCGCCGTCGATTGCAGCGGCCGAAAACCGCGTCCGCCATGATGGCCCGAAATTCCACCGCCGATCATGTTTTCCCTCGTTGATAGTTTCCCCGCACGCGCTGACGCGTGCCCGATTTGCCATGGCGCCAGGCGCCCAGGAAAGACCGACTGATGTTTGCTAGAAACATGTCCCTGAACGGTAAGCTCGCCGCGACCTTCGCGGCTCTCATTCTCATCTTTGTATCCGTCTCCGCCTTCGTCTATTCGAAGGCCGGCGCCGTGGCGGAAGCTGCCGTCGAGGAAAAGCGGTCGGAGCTGCTGGTCAACCAGATCGACGACGCGTTGCAGGCCATGCTCGAGCAGGCCGTGAACCTGCGCGGTTTCCTGCTCTTCAAGAGCGACAGCACCTATGGCGATCTCTTCAACAACCGCGACCGCATGCTGAACGCGATTGCCGCCGCCAAGCAGACGGCCGCGGGCAAGACCGAGTTCGTGAGCCAGATCGACGCCATGCAGAAGGCTGCCGACCTCTACTTCAACCAGCTCGCCGTGCCGCAGAGCAAGGCGCGCAAGGAAACCGACATGCCGATCGACCAGATCGTCAAGATCGGCGTCAACGAAACCAAGGGTCAGCTCGACGGTTTCCGCCAGGCCTCGGCCAAGATCAAGCAGGCCGCGCGTGATGAATCCGCAGCGCTTTCCGCCATCAAGGCCGATGCAAGTGCCGCGCTCAACATGACGCTGCTCTTCGGCGGTATCTTCGCAGCCTTCGCGGCCGTCGTGCTCGCCTGGATGTTGTCGCGCAGCATCGTTCGCCCGATCGTCGGCATGACCTCCGCCATGGGCCGTCTGGCGGGTGGCCAGAACGACATCGACGTTCCGGCACTTGATCGCCAGGACGAAGTCGGCCGCATGGCGCAGTCGGTGCTGGTGTTCAAGAACGCGGCCATCGAAAAGCTGCGCCTTGCCGGCGAAACCGACCGCATGCGTGGAGACGCCGAACGCCAGCGCCAGATGGGCGACGAGCAGAAGGCCCGCGAGGAAAGCGAACTGCGCTTCGCCATCGACAACCTCGCCGATGGTCTCTCCGGTCTTGCCAACGGCAACGTCGCGATCCGCATCACCACCGCCTTTGCGCCGCAGTTCGACCGCCTGCGCAATGACTTCAACCATGCCGTCGAAAAGCTGCAGGCAGCCCTGCAGTCGGTTGGCCACAATGCGTCCGCCATCAATGCCGGTGCCGGCGAAATCCGCACCGCAGCCGACGATCTGGCCCGCCGCACCGAGCAGCAGGCCGCAGCCGTCGAGGAAACCGCGGCTGCCCTCGAAGAGGTCACCACCACGGTCCGCGACAGTGCCAAGCGCGCCGAGGATGTCGGCCAGCTCGTCGAGCGCACCCGTCTCGGCGCCGAGCGCTCCGGCGAGGTTGTCCGCAAGGCCGTCACCGCCATGCAGGAAATCGAGAAGTCCTCGGGCGAAATCTCCAACATCATCGGCGTCATCGACGACATCGCATTCCAGACCAACCTTTTGGCGCTGAACGCAGGTGTCGAGGCGGCACGCGCCGGGGAAGCCGGCAAGGGCTTCGCGGTCGTCGCCCAGGAAGTGCGCGAGCTCGCCCAGCGCTCGGCCAACGCCGCCAAGGAAATCAAGGCGCTGATCAATACGTCTGGCACGCAGGTCAACTCCGGCGTCTCGCTGGTCGGCGAAACCGGCAAGGCGCTGTCCGAAATCGTCGGCGCCGTGCAGGAGATCAACCGCCATGTCGGCGCCATCGTCACCGCCACGCGCGAACAGTCGATCGGCCTGCAGGAGATCAACACCGCCGTTAACAACATGGACCAGGGCACCCAGCAGAATGCCGCCATGGTCGAGGAACAGACGGCCGCCAGCCACTCGCTCGCCCAGGAAGCCATGGCGCTGGACGATCTGCTGCGCCAGTTCAACCTCGGCAACGACCGCGCCGCACCGCGCGCGGCAACCGCCACCCCGGCCTCGCGCCCGGTCGCCTCGCCGGCCAACGCGCTGAAGCGCAGCGTTGCCCGCGCCTTCGGTGGCGGTGGTGCCGGTGCCGCGGCCGTCAAGGAAGAATGGTCGGAGTTCTGATCGAACGCCTGATCATCGACAGGAAAGGGAAGGGGCTGCGCATCGCGCCGCCCCTTTCGCGTTCAGGACCTCAACTGGCCGAAAACCTCAGCTCGCCAGCGCCAGCCCGCCATAGCGGCTGATCTCGCTTTCAATCTCCGCCACCAGCGTATCAAGTGCTGCGTTGCGCACCTTGCGGCCGCGACGGACCACATAGACGAGATCGGGCGGCACGGGGAAGCGGTCGGTGATGATCTGCATCTCCGGCCGTAAATGCCGCTCGTTGAGCAGCGCCACGCCCATGCCGGAGCTGACGGCGGCGATAATCCCCGCGGCACTCGCGCATTCGAACACCGTCTCCAGCAGGATCCCGCCATCCTGCCCGATATCGAGCGCCCAGTGGCGGTAGAAGCAATCGTCGTGGAAGGAGAGGAAGGGCACGGACGCCGTCTGCGGCAGGAGCAGGCTCGGATGCTTCACCCAGTGCAGCGTCTCTCGAAACAGGATGACATCGGTCGGGCGCACCTCGTGGGCGAACACCTGCACGATCGCCGCGTCGAGCTCGCCCTGCTCGAGCATCGCCCGCAGTACCAGGCTCATCCGCACCTGCGTGCGCACGGAAACATCGGGATGCAGCCGGCGGAAGCGACCGAGAATATGGGCGAGCGCCGAACAGGTCGTGTCCTCCGTCAGCCCGAGCGCGATCCGCCCGGCCAGCGTCGTCTTCGACAGGCTGAGCAGCGCCTCGTCATGCAGGCCGAGAATGCGGCCGGCATAATCGAGCAGCTCCTCGCCCTCGGTGGTAAAGGCGGTAGCGCCGGCCTTGCGGTTCAGGAGCTCGCAGCCGAGGCTCGTTTCCAGCCGCTTGATCTTGTGGCTGACGGCCGATTGCGACAGGCCAAGCGCTTCCGCCGCCCGCGTGATGCCGCCGTGATGACGTATCGCCCAGATGGCACGCAGAGCATCGATCTCCAGCCGCCGGTTGTTCAGGTCGCTCATCTCGTGTCGATCTCTTCGTTGCTTGCCGGTCAGAGCATGCAACGGGGAGCCGGCATTTGCAAACTTCCATGACTGGTTTCGCTTGAAAGTCATGCCGCGATCGAAATTTGTCATGTGCTCGCCCGCAACCAATAGCTTATGCCCTCGATGAGACGCATCACAGGAATGACCGATGACGGACCACGCATTGACCGCCACGACCAAGCAGCAGCATCGCCTTCTATGGCCGCTGATGGCCACATTGCTGATCATCGGCTGGAGCTCCGGCTTTGTCGGTATCCGCTATGCCAGCGAGGAGGCGAGCGTTGTGCTCGTGCTCTTCTGGCGCACGCTGCTGTCCGGCCTGATCCTGCTGCCCTTCGCCCTCGCCATCGGCCCGCGCATGCAGCGGAAGGCGATCGTCGGGCAAATGTGGTTCGGCGTCATGTCGGTCTTCCTCTATCTCGGCGGCTTCGCGCTGGCGATCGAGCAGCGCGTGCCCACCGGCCTTGTGGCGCTGATCTCGGATCTGCTGCCGCTTGCCATCGCCACCCTGTCGCAGCCGGTGCTCGGCGAACGCCTGAGCGGCCGCCAGTGGCTTGGCACGGCGATCGCCGTGGCGGGTGTGCTGATCGTCTCGCTCGATAGCCTGAGCTTCGGATCGGCGCCGCTTTGGGCTTACGGATTGACCGTCGGCTCGATGCTGATCTTCGCGCTCGCCTCGGTGCTCCACAAGCGCCGCCGCGTCGGCCATATGCCGGTGCACCAGAGCCTCTGCATCCACACGCTGACCGGCTCGGTGCTCTTTGGTATCTGCGCCCTGATCCAGGGCGATATCGCGCCGCCGATGACGCAGAACTTTGCCATCGGCATGGTCTGGCTGGTGCTGATCGCCACCTTCGCGGCCTACTCGGTCTATTACACCAGCCTGCGGCTCTTCCCGGTCGCCAAGGTCAGTGCCGCGATCTATTTGAGCCCACCGGTCACCATGCTCTGGGCGTGGGCGCTGTTTTCCGAGCCGCTGACGCTGACGATGTTCGTCGGTCTCGGCGTCACGCTGGTCGGCGTCTTCATGACCTCGCGAAGCTGACACCTCACACGTCGTTCGCCTTGCCGTCCCGGAAATACAGGCGCTGGATGACGGCCATGATCAGCGCAGTCGCCCAGCCGAAGATGATCCAGCCGTTGACCGCCTCGAAAGCCGAAATCTGCCTCCACTCCTTGCCAAGCACGACATCGCCATAGCCGACGGTCGTGAAGGTCGCGGTGGAGAAATAGATGGCGTCGTCAAGCGATGGCAGCGCGCCGATCAGATAGTAGAGAAGCGCCCAGAGGCAGATATCGAGACTGATCGGAATGAGGAGGTAGCTGACCCAGGCGACCGTCGCGGTCGTGGCATGGCGCCCGAGATATCCGGGCTCCGCGTGCCGGATGGCGCGAAGCCCGATCTCCATGAAGACGGCCTGTATGGCGACTGTGGCCGCGATCAGCGCGGTGGCGAGGAGAAAGTTGACGGGCACCGGACCTCCAGCCTATGTGGGTCAATATCAATACTGCGCGACGATCTCGGCTTCGTTCCGCCCACGCGCCAGCCGGCACAACGGCACGTCTTCCGCGGCGCATGCCGAACGCTGCCCTCCGCCTTCGGCATCCACTCGACGGGTCTCAGCATGCGCCCGACGCAGCAGCCACCGCACAAGTTCCCTCGCTTCGCGCGGCTCAAGCAGCACAGCCGTCACCCCGGCCTCGACAGGCAAGCCCGTCGCCCGGTCGATGACGTCGACAAGCCCAAGGCGGCCCGGCACAACCATGTACCGCACTCCGATCGCCGCTCCTGACTGCATTCCAACCACACCCCTCGCTTTCATCCCGGCCAAACTAGCAGGCACACCACGTTCCGCATTGCGCAGGATCAATCCTTCGCGGCAAAGGCAGTGATATCGGCGCAGCGTTGATCACACGCAATGCAGGCCGACGACCAAGCCCCTATGCTCATCCGCGCGAAAATCCGGATGGAGCCCGCAGTGCAGAACGTTCAGCGCAAACATGGGCCTTCGGGGCTGATCGCGGCAACAATGGCCGAGCTTCGCGCCGCGCCGCTGTTGGCGCTGCTCGTCTTCGTACCGGTGGTGATCCTGACCGATATGGCAGCGCCAGAGTCCCACACGCTGCTCTTCATCCTCTCCGTGCTGGCGATCATCCCACTCGCGGCCCTGCTCAGCCGCGCGACCGAAGCCGTCTCCGCCCGCACGGGTGACGCCGTCGGCGGCCTGTTGAACGCCACGCTCGGAAATCTCACCGAACTCGTCATATCGCTCGCCGCCCTGCAGGCCGGGCAATATCTGCTGGTCAAGGCGTCGATCGCCGGCGCCATCGTCACCAACACGCTGTTCATGCTCGGCGGCTCCTTCCTGCTCGGCGGCCTCAAGCATCACCTGCAGGAGTTCAATCGCGTCAGCGCCCGCTTTCAGGCGTCGCTGCTCTTTCTCGCCACCGTCGCGCTGTTTGTCCCCTCGCTTGTCAGCCGCGCCGACCAGGGGCCGGAGATGGTGCAGGCGCTCAGCCTCGGCCTCGCCGTGATCCTGATCGCGGTCTACGCCATGGGCATGCTGTTTTCGCTGAAGACCCACCGCGAGCTCTTTGCCAGCGTCGGCGAGGCCGAGGAGCACCATGGCGGCTGGGGGCTTTCGACCAGCATCATCATCCTCGTCGTGGTGACGCTCTTCGTTGCGCTCATCAGCGAGGTCTTCGTCGGCTCGGTGCAGGCGGCGGCCGAGAAGATGGGCATGACGCCCGCCTTCGTCGGCTTCATCGTCGTGGCGCTCGTTGGCGCGGCGGCGGAAATGACCGCGGCCTTCTCGGCCGCCCGCGCCAACCGGCTCGATCTCAGCGTCGGTATCGCGCTGGGCAGCGCCTCGCAGATCGCGCTCTTCGTCGCCCCCGTTCTCGTCATTGTCAGCTATTTCATCGGCCCAGAGCCCATGTCGCTGCAGTTCTGGCCGGGCGCGGTCGCCATGATGTTCCTCGCCATGATGGCGGCCGCACTGCTTTCCAATGGCGGGCGCGGCGCCTGGTATGTCGGCGTGCTGGCGCTCGCCGTCTATGCCATATTCGGCCTGACGCTATTCCTGCTGCCGCCCGCCGCTTCCTAGTATCCGGCAAAGTTCGGAGATGTGCGCATCCGCGCCACATCCCGCTTCGGCGTCTCCTTGTGCACGCGGACATAATCGCGATTGAACTGAGATGGGCTGTCATATCCGACGCGAAACCCCGCCTCGGCCGCCGTCATGCCCTCGACGATCATCAGCCGCCGGGCTTCCTGCAGGCGGATCTGGGTGCGAAACTGCAGCGGGCTCATCGCCATCGCCGCGCGAAAATGCTCGTAAAAGGACGACGAGCTCATGCCGGCGATATCGGCCAGTTCCTCGATCGCGAATGGGCTTCCGAAATTGCGGCAGACATAATCCACCGCCCGGCCGATCTGGTTCAGCCGGCTCTCGCCGCTGGCGATCTGTCGGATCAGCCCGCCCTGCGGCCCGGATATCAGCCGATGCAAAATCTCCCGCTCGACAAGCGGCGCCAGCACCGGCGCATCCTCGGGCGTATCGAGAAGACCAAGCAGACGCGCCGCCGCATCGATCAGCCGTGGCGTGGTTTCGCTCACCCGCGCCGCCGCCGGGTTCTCGTCGCGTGCTGGTGCACCGGCGATCATTTCGTTCAGAAGCGTGCGGTCGAACTCCAGCCGCAGGCAGAGATAGGGCGCGTCAGCGCTGGCCTCGATCACCGCGCCGATGACCGGCAGGTCGACGCCAACCACGAGATATTGCGCGGCATCGTAGATATAGCTGGCATCGCCGATCGTCGCCCGCTTTCGCCCCTGCGCGACAATGCAGCAAGAGGGCTTGTAGAGCGTATGTAGCGGCTCGGTGGTCGCCGAGGATCGTATAACGCCGACGCGCGGCAGCGCGGTGTCGAAGTTTCCATCCACGCCGGCATGGCGGTCTATCAGGGCAGCGAGATCGGTAATTGTTTCCATGGCGCCAGCATCGGACGTCTCGCGCGCTTTGCCAAGAGCCCATCATCCCAATTCGGAGGATCGTGCAAGAATTCCGGAAAAGCTGTCTACCGCAACTCGTCCCGTCAGCGCGATCCTGTGTCGGTCAACAGATCGCTTGAGGAGCAAGACATGACCGATATGAACAACAAGGTAGTGCTGATCACCGGCGCCAGCAGCGGCATCGGCGCCGCCACGGCCCGCGAATTGGGTCTCGCTGGCGCAAAGCTGGCCATCGGCGCGCGCCGAACCGGCCGCCTGGACGCTTTGAGCGAGGAAATCCGCGCCGCGGGCGGTGTCGTCATCTCGAGAGCGCTCGACGTCACCGACCGCGCCGACATGCAGGCCTTCGTCGACGCTGCTATTGCCGAGTTCGGCCGCGTCGACGTGCTCGTCAACAATGCCGGCGTCATGCCGTTGTCGCTGATGTCATCGCTGAAGGTCGAGGAATGGGATCGGATGATCGACGTCAACATAAAGGGCGTGCTCTATGGCATCGCCGCCGTGCTGCCCGTCATGAATGCCCAGCAAGCCGGACAGATCATCAACGTCTCCTCCGTCGGCGGCCTCGCCGTCTCGCCGACAGCGGCGGTCTATTGCGCGACGAAGTACGCGGTGCGGGCGATCTCCGATGGCCTGCGTCAGGAAAACAAGATCCTGCGCGTCACCTGCGTCTATCCCGGCGTGGTCGAATCCGAACTCGCCGACACCATCACCGAACCCTTCGCCGCCGAAGCCATGGTCGCCTACCGCGCCGTGGCGCTGAAACCCGACGCCATCGCCCGCGCCATCCTCTACGCCATCGACCAACCCGCCGATGTGGATGTTAACGACATCGTCGTGCGCCCTACGGCCAATGCGGGGTTGTGAGGGGGAGGTTTGGGGAGGGGCAGCGGCTTGCTTTGAGCCCGTGGCACCCCCCTCTGCCCTGCCGGACATCTCCCCCACAAGGGGGGAGATCGACTCGCGGTTAGGTCTACGCCAAACAATGAGAGTGGAGCGAGCGGCCAAGCCTAGCCGATCTCCCCCCTTGTGGGGGAGATGCCCCGCAGGGCAGAGGGGGGTAATTCTTGCTCCGAGTTAGCGGAAGCAAACCCGCCAAGGCCGAGCGTTCACCCGACCCGCTTACCCAGCAAACCCAACAGCTGCCGGCCGTCCAAGCGCCTTGAACACGGTGCCGACGATCCCGGCCCGGTCGAGCCCGGCCTGCGCATTCATCACCTCGGGCTTCGCCTGCTCCACCCAGAGATCGGGCATGACAAGCGAGCGCACCTTCAGCCCGTTGTCGAGCAGGCCCTCGGTCGCGAGGAACTGCAGCACATGGCTGCCGAAGCCGCCGACCGCACCTTCTTCGACCGTGATCAGCATCTCGTGGTGACGCGCCAGCTGGCGGATCAGGTCGTGGTCGAGCGGCTTGGCGAAGCGCGCATCGGCAACCGTGGTCGAAAGGCCTGCGGCATCGAGGTCTTCGGCGGCGAGCATGCAGTCCGCCAGGCGCGTGCCGAAGGAGAGCAGCGCCACCTTGGTGCCTTCCTTGACGATACGGCCCTTGCCGATCTGCAGGATTTCGCCGCGAACTGGCATCTCGACGCCCACGCCTTCGCCGCGCGGATAGCGGAAGGAGATTGGGCCGGCGTCATAGGCGGCTGCCGTGCGCACCATGTGCTTCAGCTCCGCCTCGTCGGCGGCGGCCATGACGACGAAGCCTGGCAGCGTGGCCAGGAAGGTCGTGTCGAACGAGCCCGCATGCGTCGGCCCGTCGGCGCCGACGAAGCCGGCGCGGTCGATCGGGAAGCGCACCGGCAAGCCCTGGATCGCCACATCGTGTACCACCTGGTCGAAGGCGCGCTGCAGGAAGGTCGAATAGAGCGCTGTAAACGGTTTGTAGCCCTCGGCGGCAAGTCCGGCTGCGAAGGTCACGGCATGCTGCTCGGCAATGCCGACATCGAAACAGCGCGACGGAAACACGCTTGCCAGCTTGTCCAGACCCGTGCCGCTCGGCATGGCGGCGGTGATGCCGACGATCTTGTCGTCGAGCTCGGCTTCCTGCACCAGCGCTTCGGCAAACACATTGGTGTAGCTCGGCGCGTTCGGCTTCACCTTCGCCTGCGCGCCGGTGATGACATCGAACTTGTTGACGCCGTGATATTTGTCGGCGGCGGCTTCCGCCGGCGCATAGCCCTTGCCCTTCTGCGTGACGACATGGATCAGCACCGGTCCATGTGCATTGTCGCGCACATTGCGCAGCACAGGCAGCAGGTGCTCGAAGGAGTGTCCGTCGATCGGGCCGATATGATAAAAGCCCATCTCCTCGAACATGGTGCCGCCGGTCACGTAGCCGCGCGCATGCTCGACGGCGCGGGTGATGGCGCGATCGACGGACTTGCCGAGATAGCTGGTCAGCTTCTTGCCGACTTCGCGCATGCCCATATAGGTGCGGCCGGAGGCGAGACGCGCCAGATAGGCGCTCATGGCGCCGGTCGGCGGCGCGATCGACATGTCGTTGTCGTTGAGGATGACGATCAGCCGCGCGTCCAGCGCGCCGGCATTGTTGAGCGCCTCATAAGCCATGCCTGCCGACATCGCGCCGTCGCCGATCACCGCGATGACATTGCGCTTCGAGCCGGAAAGGTCCGCTGCGACGGCCATACCGAGGCCGGCCGAGATCGAGGTGGAGGAGTGTGCGGCGCCGAATGGATCGTATTCGCTTTCGGCGCGGCGGGTAAAGCCCGAGAGCCCGCCTTCCTGGCGCAGCGTGCGAATGCGGTCGCGCCGGCCGGTCAGGATCTTGTGCGGATAACACTGGTGCCCGACATCGAAGATCAGCTTGTCGTCAGGCGTGTTGAAGACATTGTGGATGGCGATCGTCAGTTCGACCACGCCGAGGCCGGCGCCCAGATGCCCGCCCGTCTTCGACACCGCGTCGATCATCTCGTCGCGCACCTCGCGCGCAAGCTGCGGCAGGTCGCGATCCTCCAGCTTTCGGAGGTCGGCCGGATAAATGACCTTGTCCAGCAGCGGCGTCTTCGGCGGTTGTGTCACGGGAGGCACTCTTTCTTGTCGTTCTTGTTCTTGTCGTCTTTTCCAGGCGTTTTGGGGCACATAGCCTTTAGGCCATAAGTTGCGGTGAAAGAAGTCGATTTCAAGAACCGCAACGATCCTTTCTAGAGGAGAACGCTACTCCGGCAAAGGGACGAATTCTTCTTCATCCCCCGGAACGATGTCGAAACGGCCGGTGCGCCACTCCTCCTTGGCCTTTTCGATCCGCTCTTTCGACGAGGAAACGAAGTTCCACCAGATGTAGCGCTTCGAGTTCAGCGCCGCCCCGCCGAACAGCATGAGATGACAGCCTTGGGCACCGCCCTCAAGTGTGATCGCATCACCCGGACGGAAGACCAGCAGCTGGTCGGCCGCGAATCGGTCGCCCGCGATCACCACCTCGCCCGACAGCACATAGATCGCCCGCTCCTCATGCGCGGCGGCGAACGGGAATTTCGCACCGGCATCGAGATTGATATCGGCATAGAGCGTGTCGGAAAACACGCTCACGGGCGAGCTCATGCCCTCGAACGCACCGATGACGACCCGCCCGCGCACCCCGCGCTCGTCGATCACGGGCATCGCGTTCTTTTCCGTATGCGCGAAGGAGGGATCGATCTCCTCCTTGTCATCGGGCAGCGCCAGCCACGTCTGCAGCCCGGACATCAGAAGCGGATGGCCGCGCAGATTGTCGGGCGTACGCTCCGAATGCACGATACCACGCCCAGCCGTCATCAGGTTGATATCTCCAGGCCGGATCACCTTCTCGGTGCCGAGGCTATCGAGATGCCGGATTTCACCATCGAACAGATAAGTGACCGTCGACAGCCCGATATGCGGATGCGGCTTCACATCGAGCGCTTCATCCGGCTTCAATATCGCCGGCCCCATGCGATCGAAAAAGATAAACGGCCCCACCAGCCGCCGCTGCCTGGTCGGCAATGCCCGTCGCACCTGAAACCCGCCGATATCGCTGGTGCGCGGGATGATCAGGTTCTCGATGGCGTCGCAGGCAAAGGCATCGCCGGGGAGGGGGTCTTTGCCGGGGAAGAAGGACATGGGGTGTCTCCGTTGGCGAAAGCGGGGAGCTTATCGGCTATCGTGCGCGATGACCAGAAGGCAGGCTCGAGGCGATTGACGGGCTATGGCATCGGATGTCATAGTTTCGAACATGAAGGCCGAGTTGCTGTTTCGCGAACGTATCATCTACGACGATGGGGCCATTCTCGAAATGACCATCTGGCAAGTTCCCGTTCAGGTTCCGCCATCGCGGCATTTCCTGAAATACTCGCTCTTCTATGGTCTGCCGGGCCAACGCATCGTCTTGTACGACAACGAGCGCGGAAAGGGTGATCATCGACACTACGGACCACGCGAGGAAGCCTACCAGTTTGTCTCCGTGGAGCGTTTGCTGGCTGATTTCAGGCGTGACGTTGAAGAGGTGAGAGGCGAGGCAATATGAGCAAGAACATCGACGTACATGTTGGCGGTTCCTTCGACGATGCCGCAAAGCGCTTCATCGACGCATGGCAGCGCGCTGAGGCGGGCCAGCCCGTTTCCGAGGAACATCTCACCTTCGTGGATTGGGAGGTCTTCGCGCGCACGATGACGGCCAAGCGGCTCGAACTGCTTCGCCACCTACGCGGCAATCCGCAGGCAAGTATCGCCGCTCTGGCAAAGAGCCTGAACCGCGACTATCGCCGCGTTCATGATGACGTCGATATTCTGTCTCGCGCCGGTCTGATCGAGCGCGATGCCGATGGCTTGCATGCCGACTACGCGGAGATCAGGACGGTGATCGCGCTATAGGTCATGCCCTCGGCATAGGCCAGTATCTTTCGACTGTTGTCGGTGATGTCGGCCAGACGAAGCCATGGTTTGCTAGAAGGCAACTTGGCGGTCTCTTTCGATCTCTTTGGCGAGGCGGGGCTTCTCGATCGGTTCCGAGATGACGTCGACAGGCCGGCCGGTGATATCTTCAAGTCTCTCTTTGAGACGATACAGCGTCCCGAAATATCCGAAGCCGGAATGCAGGACCTCGTCGGTAAGCTCAACGATGACATCGAGATCCGACTCTTCAGTCGCTTCGCCGCGGGCGACCGACCCGAACAGCGAAAGCCCGAGAACGCCCTCAGCCCTGAGCGCGTCCTCATGCTTGCGAATGATCGCTATGACCTGATCCTTGTCCATGCCTCCAATATAATCGACCTCTGCGACTTGGTCGAGACGCCGCCACAACCGGCCAAGCCGCCCGCAGCGATTACATCGCCGTAAACCCATTATCGACGAACAGATGCGCGCCGTTGACGAAGCTCGACTCATCGCTCGCCAAATAAAGTGCCGCGCGCGCCACATCCTCCGGCTCGCCGATCCGCCCCTGCTGCGCGGCGATCGCCGCGTCCGAAACATCGACGCCGAGTTTTTGCAGGTCGGCCACTTCGCGCAGGCCGTGCGGTGTGCGGATGAAGCCGGGGCAGACCGCGTTGCAGCGGATGTTGCGGTCGCGGAACTCGACGGCGATGGCGCGCGCGAACATGTGCACGGCGCCCTTGGTCGTGTCGTAGAGCACCTCCATCGGCGTCGCGGCGACTGCCGAGATCGACGAGGTGCAGACGATCGACCCGCCGCCGGCCGCAATCATCTTCGGCAGCACCGCCTTGGTCATCAGGAACATCGAGCGCACGTTGACGGCATGCAGCCAGTCCCATTCCTCAAGCGTGGTTTCAAGGAACGGCTTGATGACGATCGTGCCGGCATGGTTGAAGAGCACGGTCACCGCGCCGTAGCGCGCTTCGATGGCGGAGACCGCCGCGTTCACCGCCGTCTCGTCGGACACATCGGCCGTCCAGAAATCGGCCTCGCCACCTGCTGCGCGGATATCCTTCACCGTCTCCGCGGCCGCCTCGCCATTGCGATCGATGATCGCGACCTTGGCGCCCTCGGCTGCAAACAACTTCGACGCCGCTCCGCCCATGCCGGTCGCCCCGCCCGAGACAATCGCGATCTTGCCCTTCAATCTGTCCGTCATGCTACTCCGTCCCCTTTGGTGTTTCGGGATGATAGACCGACGTTTGGCCGCTGGCCAAGGGCTTTGATGGGGATGTTTGAGGAGGGTGGCTATTGTAGGAAAGGGACCTATTCGGCACGCGCCAACTTACCCTCCCTCATCAAGTCAGTCTCGGGTGGGCGTCCTCATATTCCTTTAGCCTGGCGTTTGCGATGACGACGATGCGGCGCATGATGGCGCCAAGCGCGGTCATCTTGGACTTTCCAGCGTCCAGCAACCGT